>BMHB3_Entero_scaffsDRAFT_100001_pt10 | contig 391530 bp, 364 predicted proteins | sample Biomet3_FD_10540 | JGI IMG/M metagenome (IMG submission 10540) | reverse complement strand
GAACCGTGAGGCTTAACCTTACAACGCCGAAGCTGTTTCGGCGGAAGAGACAGAATATTTTCAGCTTTGATACAGATTTAACAGAATTTGCCTGGCGGCTTTAGCGCGGTGGTCCCACCTGACCCCATGCCGAACTCAGAAGTGAAACGCCGTAGCGCCGATGGTAGTGTGGGGTCTCCCCATGTGAGAGTAGGGAACTGCCAGGCATCAATTAAGAAGAACCCCGTACCGGAAGGTGCGGGGTTTTTTGCTCTGGATTTTCGCGATCCCCCTCCCTGAAGCTTTCTCACCTTTCTCCTAATCCATTATCCTGCTAATAAAATATGTGATCATCGTCTCGTTGTTGTTTATAACAAAATAATAACATTTCATTTACGAAGCAATCGAGTCAATACGGGTCTCAGTACGCCACTGTTTATGGCAGGAGTATAATCACAATGTCAGAAAGCATTACATCGCGCGGGACGCTGGTTAACAGTGATACCCGACGAAGGGTATGGGCTATTATCAGCGCTTCATCCGGGAACCTGGTTGAATGGTTCGACTTCTACGTCTACTCATTTTGTTCACTCTACTTCGCCCACATTTTCTTCCCGTCCGGGAACACAACGACTCAGCTACTTCAGACCGCTGGAGTTTTTGCCGCAGGGTTCTTAATGCGCCCAATTGGCGGCTGGTTATTCGGTCGTATTGCCGATCGTCGTGGACGTAAAACATCGATGCTGATCTCGGTCTGTATGATGTGTCTGGGATCGCTGGTGATAGCCTGTTTGCCCGGTTATGATGCCATTGGTACGTGGGCTCCAGCATTGCTGTTACTGGCTCGTTTATTCCAGGGACTGTCCGTTGGGGGAGAATATGGGACCAGTGCTACTTACATGAGTGAAATTGCAATCGAAGGTCGTAAAGGTTTTTACGCCTCTTTCCAGTACGTCACGCTCATCGGTGGACAACTTCTGGCCATCCTTGTTGTGGTGATCCTCCAGCAAATCCTGACCGACAGCCAGCTTCATGAATGGGGATGGCGAATTCCTTTCGCAATGGGGGCGGTGCTGGCGGTTGTTGCGCTTTGGCTGCGTCGCCAGTTAGATGAAACCTCGCAAAAAGAGGTCAGGACGCTGAAGGAGGCTGGATCGCTCAAAGGGCTATGGCGTAACCGCAAAGCGTTCCTGCTGGTTCTCGGTTTCACTGCTGGAGGCTCGCTCAGTTTTTACACTTTCACCACCTATATGCAAAAGTATCTGGTGAACACCACGGGAATGCACGCTAACGTCGCAAGCGTAGTGATGACTGCTGCGCTGTTTGTCTTTATGCTCATACAGCCAATTATCGGCGCACTTTCCGATAAAATAGGCCGTCGCACGTCGATGCTAATTTTTGGTGGACTGTCCACCTTATGTACCGTACCTATTTTGTCTGCGCTTCAGCATGTCTCCTCACCGTATGCAGCATTTGCCCTGGTCATGCTGGCAATGATGATTGTCAGTTTCTACACCTCAATCAGCGGGATACTGAAAGCGGAGATGTTCCCGGCACAGGTTCGTGCTCTGGGTGTAGGGCTTTCTTATGCAGTGGCGAACGCACTGTTTGGCGGGTCGGCTGAGTATGTTGCTCTGTCGCTTAAATCATGGGGAAGCGAAACGACATTCTTCTGGTACGTTACGGCGATGGGGGCGTTGGCTTTCATTGTATCCCTGATGCTTCATCACAAGGGTAAAGGTATCCGCCTTTAGTAATGCGCCATCTTCCACACGGTATAGCCGGTGGTTGCGCCGGCGACATCCCAGGCAAAATCTTTCCAGCTCCAGCCGCTCCCTGCAGGGTGGCTATCCCAAATTTCTTTAAACGCCCCCAGGCTGATTGAGAACATCAGGCCGATGGCTGCGCTACGATCCCGGCTATAACCCTGGTGTTGCGCGTACTCATTACCTGCAGCGGACAACATAGCAGAAGCGATAAAGTGTTGCGCTTTATCCTGACCAGACCAGCTATCGTTAGCCATATGGCTGCATCCGGTCAGATAAAAGGTGGCTAGCAGGAGAGTGGTTCGCATTAACAGGCTCCATAAAAAAGCCCTGTCGATGACAGGGCCTGAGCATTACAGAATACGGCTGATAAGGCGGTCGATACGGATCCGCCGTAAACGACGAATCAGTTTACGGACTTTCACCGGATAATCGGCGATGCTCTGTAGATCGCGGTAATGACGAACTGTAGTCGTATGAGTGCGAATAAGTTCCAGCTCACGTTCACGCTTAGCGGCTAATTCATGTTTTGGATCGTGGATAAGAATGGCATTTTCCAGATCCAGACGCCAGGCGCGAGGGTTCAGGTTATTCCCGGTCAATAACATCCACTCATCATCGACCCACATTCCTTTGAGATGATAGGTGTTGTCATCATCTTTCCACAAACGAACAACCAGCTGGTCGGTGTTCACATAATACTGTAAACGACTCAGGAAACGACGAAGGTTAATCTCATAGAGATAGGGCAGTGCACCGATGATTTTGAACGGTTGATCTTCCGGGATAAAGAAGTCATTTGCCGTTTTATCACCGACGATGATCTCTACCTTCTTACCATCACGCAGCAGCTGAATGATGTTGCGTACCAGAACGGCTGGAAGGTTAAAGTATGGCGTGCAGATGGTGAGTTTTTGCTCAGCGCACGGCATTAAATGGAAGATCGTTTTGTTCAGCAGGCTCGATTTACCTAACCCCACCAGTGGCGTAACGGATAACTCTTCGTTATTTGCATCACCCTGGAAGTAATAAACCGCGTCACGAAGCTCCTGTCGGAACGAGCGAACATCGTTTTTGATTTCCGGGCTCTTGGGACGATGGGGATCATCAAGACGATTTACGCCGCGACCATGAACCAGGTTTTTATCAACCCAGTTAAACATGATATCGGCCATTTGCGGATTGCGGATCAGATGATAACGGTCATAACGGTATTTATCGAGCTGATGGAGGTAAACATCATTCAGGCTCGCGCCGCTATAGAGGACGCTATCATCGATGATAAATCCTTTGAAATGCAGTACGCCGAGCGCCTCACGGGTATTCACGGGGACGCCATAGACCGGAACATCGACGCCAGGGTTCTCCTGAGCCGTACGGCAATACCAGTCAGCATTTGTATTTGAAGCGACAGCGCCAATACGGCCACGCTGCGCGCGGTGCCAGTCAACCAGCACGCGTACATCCAGTTCCGGACGCTGACGTTTGGCCTCATAGAGCGCATTCAGGATCCCGCGCCCGCCTTCATCTTGTTCAAGATACAGCGCGACAATGCAGATACGTCGCGTCGCACTGGCTATCTTTTCCAGAAGCATCTCCCGAAAATGAGCGGGAGCGTAAAAGAACTCTACATCATCAACTGACTGAGAAATCTTCGGTAGTTGAGCAAGGTGTTGTTGATGTTTATTACGCTTAAATTTTGACAACATCACAGTGCGTTTCTTCTCTGTTCATTGAAGGGTTGTCTGTACCATGCAAACAACATAAGCAGACAATGATACCACCAGTACCGCCCAAAGTGGTTAACATTTCCAGTAGCTTACTCTTGTTTATCCGCTGATGTCAGCCTGAGCGACAGGGCAACAATCCCTTCGTCCAGTTGAATATCAACGTCAAATCCAAGTTTTCGCGCCAGGGTCACCATACCGCGATTGTTAGGCATAGTAATGCCATTCAGGCGTAACAATCCGTGATCGCGCGTATAACTGATGAGTTTTTCCAGCAGCCGCCGTCCCAGACCCAGACCTTTTAAATCAGAACGTACCAGCACGGCAAATTCCGCATCGACATTATCCGGGTCGGAAATAGCGCGCGTCACGCCGAGGATCTCATCTCCCTGATCGGTACGACGAACGGCCACAAACGCCATTTCTCGATCGTAGTCGATCTGGGTCATATTGGCTAAATCGTCATGGGTAAATTCATTGATTTCGCTAAAGTAGCGATAGTAAAGATCCTCTTTGGTGACCTGAGAGATAAATACCCGCAATTGCGGTTCGTCTTCCGGCAGGATGGGACGAAAGAGCGCACGCTCTCCGTTTTTCATCTCTACCCACTCTTCAAGTTGCAAAGGATACGGACGGATCGCGAGACGACTTTCTCTGTCTCCTTCGAAAGGCGCAATATCCAGCGTGACGTCCAGCGCCGTAAACTCATTGCCGGAGGCGAGCAGCGGATGAATGTCCAGCCGTTGGATCTCTGCGCAATCGACAATCAGGTTAGAAACCTGTACCAGAAACTGGCTTAACCCGGCAATATCGAGTGGACGCAGGGCACTTCGGCCACGGATTTTCTTGCTTTTTATCGCCTGAATAACCAGGTAGCGCGCCAGGTTCATATTGAGCGGCGGCAAAGCGACCACCGCCTGTTCCTCTGGACGCCAGTCAACGCCGCCTTCTCCCAGCATGATGAGCGGACCAAAGACGGGATCGTGCTCAACCACCACCCGCAGCTCCTGAGCACCCGCACGGTTGGCCATGCTCTGCACCAGTAGCCCGTGGATCCTCGCCTGTGGCCAGGCCATCTTAGCGCGATCGATAATGGCCTCTGCCGCCTGCTGCACTTCCGCCGCCGTGCGCAGGTACAACATCACCCCCTGAATATCCGACTTATGCGGGATATCGGGCGAGCGGAGCTTCAGGGCGACCGGGTAGCCAATCTGCTCGGCAATATGAACCGCTTCGGCACTGTCGCTGGCAATCCACGTTGGCAGCGTTTGCATCCCATAGCTGCCAAGAATAGGTTGCACCTCGTGAGTATCAAGCGACGTAGCGCCTTCTTCGATAGCCTGCTGTAACAGCCTGTGGACATCGACGGAATTCGCCATCAGGTTACCGGGTAATGCAGGCGTTTCACGCAGTTGCTTCTGGTTCCGGCGGTACTCCACCATATGCATAAATGCGGTAATGGTGCCTTCCGGCGTGCGATATGTTGGTAGCCCGGCTTCACTGAACAGACGTCGTGCCTCCTGAGAGGAAAATTCGCCGCACCAGTTGGTCAACAGGGTGACGTATTTACCGCGAGGATGGTTCCGTACTGCCTCAATCAGCGCACGCGCACTTTCACTGCCTGGTGCTACTGCGCTGGGTGAATGGATAATCATCAGCGCATCAAAGTCCTGGCTATCCAGTAAAATGGATATGGCCTTGATATAGCGTTCGCTGCTGGCATCATCTCGCAAATCGAGTGGGTTGCCGGGCGAAACGCTTGCCGGTAAAGCCTCACTCAGGCGCTGCAGCGTCTCTTCCCCCAGTGTTGCCAGCTTGCCATTGCGCAGCCATAGCTCATCCAGGGCCAGTGCTGCCGGGGCTGCACCATTGCTGACTATCATGAGTTTTTCGCCGCGTAACGGGCGCATATGGCTCAGCGTTTCAACTGCGGAAAAAAGCTCATGCGTATCCTGAACACGCAGCAAACCTGCACGCTGAATGGCGGCATCCCACGCAGGATCCATGCCTGAATGTGAGTGCAGAAGCCGTTGGGCGGCCGGGCTACGGCCGCTTTTGATAACCAGGATTGGCTTATTGCGGGACGCGCTACGTGATGCAGACACAAAACGGCGGGCATCACTGAGGTGCTCAAGATAGAGAAGAATGGCGCTGGTCTTGCTATCACGTGCCAGAAAATCCAGCAGTTCATCGACATCGATATCCAGGCTGTCACCCAGTGCGATGAAATAGGAAAACCCCATCTCCCTCTGTTGTGCCCAGTCGAGGATCGTGTTTGATACGGCGGCCGACTGGGAAATAAAGGCGAGTTTACCTTTGCTGATGGGTACCGGGGAGAAACTGGCATTCAGTCCCTGCCAGGGCGCGAGCAGACCCAGACTGTTGGGGCCAAGAATGCGCATCTGGTAGCGGCTGGCACATGCCAACAGCTCAGGTTGTTGTTCAGGAGGAGACGAAAGGATAATACAGGTTTTACATCCTTTCTTGCCAAGCGATTCCAGCAGCTCCGGATTACGTTTCGCGTGCGTACACAGAACGGCAAGGTCGGGTACAAAAGGCAGGCTTTGTACATCTGGCCATGCCAGTACACCCTGAACGGCTTTATACGTGGGCGTAACGGGCATGACGGGGCCATTAAATCCACCCGCCAGCAGGTTGCGCATCATCAGATAACCTGCGCGGTCTGGTTTCATTGATGCACCAATAACGGCAATGGATTTAGGACGTAATAGCGCTTCTAACCCTCGCTGGCTCATGCAACTCTCCTGTGAATGCAAGCGGCCTGATGATTTTAAACGTTTTCCGTCTCCGTTGCTGTGATGCTGCCCTTATGAACGGTTTTTCCCGCCAGATAGCGCTCACGGAAACAGGAGAAATGGTTGCCCAGTGCGCTGGCTGCGGTGGTGTCCCCAGCCAGATCCAGAAGCGCAATCGCCACTTCAGCCGTGCAATATTGACCGTCAGCATGGGCTTCACGTAAGCGATAGGTCGAGAGCCGAGACAGATCCACTGAGATCACTGGTAGCGCATCAAGATACGGGCTTTTACGGAACATTTTGCGTGCTTCGGTCCAGGTGCCGTCCAGCATAATAAACAGCGGGGGTTTACCTGATGGTGGAGTGGAAAGCACCTGACGCTGTTCTCCGGCATAGGAGGCCGGAAAAACAACCATCGGCTGATAGTCCGGGCTGGCGACCAAATCGAGCAGCGCCTGAGGCGGCTCTGTGCGTGACCACTGAAATGCGGCGGTATCTGGCAGAATATCGGCGATAAGACGACCCGTATTGCTGGGTTTCATCGGTTCGGTATCGAACATGACCAGACAAAAACGGCTCTCCGCCGAGCTCGGGGCCAACGTCTCGCATAAACAAACTTTAAGCGGCAGCAGGCAGCGCTGGCAGCGGCGAATACGGTTGCCACGGGCAAGGAAAGGGCGAGTGGCGCGCGCAAGGCGTTCGGCACGTAGTTGAAGGACAGCGTTATCAGTCATGAGCGAAATACAGGGGGAAAACCCCATTTTCGCAGAGGCAGGAACGGGGCACAAGATGTGCCCCGCGAATGTTACAGCGATTCGTTTAACCAGCTTTCAAAAGGAGCCTTCGGTACTGCACCGTTAAGCATATCGATGACTTCACCATTCTTGAAAATCATAATGGTCGGGATGCTGCGAATGCCAAAACGCGCGCTGAGCTCGCGTTCCGCCTCGGTGTTCACTTTAACGAAACGCATCTTTCCGCTACGCTCTTCGGCGACATCTTCAAAGATGGGCGCGAAGCTACGACATGGGCCACACCACGGAGCCCAGAAATCGATAACCACAGGAAGATCGTCCTTGAGGAGTTTGTCCAGCGTAGCACCCGTAGCGTTAATGACATCACCATCAAACAATTCATGGCCACAACGCCCGCATTTTGCACCATCATCAATCCGATCGTCCGGAATGCGATTAAGAGCCTGGCAGTTGGCACATACGGTATTCATAACTAACCTCTGATAGAGCCGTGGGACAGCGGCAGAACGCCGATAATGTTTCTAATATGTTACATATTATCAATGAGCCCGTGTGAAACGACAATGCGTTTTATTCAATGAGAACAATAGTCGCAGGCTTTTGTACGAAATTATGGCTATGCGCTGACACATCGGGTAATCTGCGCGCTTCGCGCAGCGCTGGTGGAGAAAAGCATGAACGACGAAATGAAAAACAAAAGCGGCAAGGTCAAAGTGATGTATGTCCGCAGTGATGATGACTCTGATAAACGCACCCAAAATCCGCGTACCGGAAAAGGTGGCGGGCGTCCGGCGTCTTCTCGTGCAGACGGTGGCCGTCGCCCCGCCCGCGATGACAGAAATAACCGCGGTGATGACCGCAAACGTGATGACCGTAAGCGTGACGATCGCAAACGCGATGACCGTCCACGTGATGACTTCTCACGTGATAACTCATCCCCGTGGCGTACCGTTTCTCGCGCCCCTGGCGATGAAACGCCAGAAAAAGCCGATCACGGCGGTATCAGCGGTAAGAGCTTTATCGACCCGGAAGTGCTGCGTCGTCAGCGTGCGGAAGAGACCCGTGTGTACGGCGAAAACGCCTGTCAGGCCCTGTTCCAGAGCCGTCCTGAGTGCATCGTCCGTGCCTGGTTTATCCAGAGCGTAACCCCGCGCTTTAAAGAAGCGCTGCGCTGGATGGCGGCCAACCGTAAAGCCTACCATGTGGTTGACGATGCCGAACTGACCAAAGCGTCCGGCACTGAACACCACGGTGGCGTGTGCTTCCTGATCAAAAAACGCAACGGTACCACCGTTCAGCAGTGGGTCAGCCAGGCGGATGCCGATGACTGCGTACTGGCGCTGGAAGATGTGGGCAACCCGCATAACCTGGGCGCGATGATGCGTAGCTGTGCGCACTTTGGCGTGAAAGGCGTACTGCTACAGGATGCTGCACTGCTGGAATCTGGTGCGGCGATCCGTACTGCCGAAGGTGGTGCTGAGCACGTACAACCGATCACCGGTGACAGCGTACTGGATGCCATTGAGCAGTTCCGTAAAGCGGGTTACTCCATCGTAACCACTTCCAGCCATGCCGGTACGCCGCTGTTTAAAGCAACGCTGCCGCGTAAAATGGTGCTGGTGTTAGGTCAGGAGCGCGATGGTCTGTCTGATGCTGCGCTGTCCAGTGCGGACCTGAGCGTCTCTATCGACGGAACTGGCAATGTGGAAAGTCTGAACGTTTCCGTGGCAACTGGCGTACTGCTGGCTGAATGGTGGCGTCAGAATAAAGCATAAGCATTTGTGCTTTTTGTATGCCCGGCTCTCCGGGCATACAAAACAAATTACTCGCTTTCAGCCGGTAGCACAGGCATCCAGTCAATCGGCGTTTCGCCACGTTTTTCCAGCCATTCATTCGCCAGTACAAAGTGATTACTGCCAAAGAAACCGCGATGCGCTGACAGCGGTGATGGGTGTGGTGCTTTCAGCACATGGTGACGCTGTCGGTCGATAATCGCCCCTTTTTTCTGCGCGTGAGAACCCCAGAGTAAAAATACTACCCCTTCACGATGTTCATTGATCAGGCTGATGACTTTATCGGTAAAGGTTTCCCAGCCCAGACTGGCGTGGGAATGGGCCTGACCTGCACGGACGGTTAATACGGTGTTCAATAACAGCACACCCTGGTGCGCCCAGCTTTCCAGATAACCATGATTTGGCCGGGTAAACCCGGGCAGGGTGCCTTCAAGCTCTTTATACATATTCAGAAGTGAAGGCGGAATGGCAATGCCCGGACGTACGGAAAACGCCAGACCATGCGCTTGTCCCGGCCCGTGATAAGGATCCTGTCCGAGGATAACCACCTTCACATCACTCAGTTCGGTATAGCGAAAGGCGTTAAAAACATCTTTTTGTGGCGGGTAAATTGTCTGGCCAGATTGCCGTTCAGCGGCAACGGTACTGAGGGTATTGATAAAATAGGGCTGCTGTTTCTCTGCTGCCAGCACGTCGTGCCATGTTAAAGGTGTTGTCATCTCGCTCTCCTGCGAATCTCAATCTGCGCTTAGCTTACCCGTTAAAACCCGGTGCGCAAAATTCCACGCTGAAAATGCGTCTAAGTGACTAAATTCATTTTGAAAATATACAAAATAAGTTGAATTGGTAAAGTGTCTAAATTGATCTGAAGCAATAAATTCAAACCACACTCTTTATGTGGTTGGTGTTTTTGTTGATTTAAATCAATAAATCACCCATGCCTGAATGATATATATACACACAAGCAACAATGGTTTTACCAATTGGCCGCGAGAGGCCGACACCCGTTACTGTAGCCTAAGGGAGGCATCACATGATTACAGGTATCCAGATTACTAAAGCTGCAAACGACGATCTGCTCAACTCTTTCTGGCTGCTGGACAGCGAGAAAGGCGAAGCACGCTGTGTAGTAGCAAAAGCAGGTTTTGCGGAAGATGAAATTGTGCCAGTCAGCAAACTGGGCGAAATTGAATACCGTGAAATCCCAATGGAAGTGAAACCGGAAGTGCGCGTAGAAGGTGGCCAGCACCTGAACGTTAACGTTCTGCGCCGCGAAACCCTGATGGATGCCGTTGAGCACCCAGAAAAATATCCGCAGCTGACTATCCGTGTTTCTGGTTATGCGGTACGTTTCAACTCTCTGACCCCGGAACAGCAGCGCGATGTTATCGCGCGTACCTTTACTGAAAGCCTGTAAGGTTTCAGCCACGGGGGCGAAATAAAAAAGCCGGGAATTTCCCGGCTTTTTTTTACTCTTCTGTTTTCGTCTCTGGTGCAGCAGCACTTGGCTTACGGCGCTTACCAATGTTCTTGGTATCGCGGTGGCGTTGTTTAACGCGCGGCTTCTCTTTTTCTTTCTCTTTCTTCTCAGCACGTTTGGCGAGCGCTTTCTTGGACGGTTTACCCGTCATTTTTTCGCTCGGGGCACGTGTGGTCGGACGAAGCTCACTGATAACGCGGGCCTTCAGCGGCTCATCAACATAGCGGCCAATTTTCTGCAGCAGCAGGAAATCATGTGCTTCGACCAGAGAAATAGCGATACCTTTGCGGCCTGCACGACCGGTACGGCCAATGCGGTGCAGATAGGTGTCACCGCTGCGCGGCATATCGAAGTTAATCACATGGCTGACATCCGGAATATCGATCCCGCGAGCAGCAACGTCGGTGGCGACCAGCACGTTTACGCGACCATCGGTCAGACGCTTGATGCCTTCGGTACGCTTAACCTGCGCCATCTCGCCTTCAAGGTAGCAGTTGTTGATCCCTGCATTACGTAGCATTTCAGCCAGTTCGTGCACACGCTCGCGCTTACGCACGAATACGATGGTGCGAGTCGCGTCTTCTTGCTTCAGCAAATGCTTGAGCAGCTCAACTTTGTGTTCCAGATCATCCGCGCGGTAGTACCACTGGTGGATCTTCTTGCGCTCACGAGTGGAAGGGGTTGCAGATACCTCCACCGGATCTTCCAACAGGCGCTCTGCGAAATCTTTAATCGCTTCCCCTTCCAGGGTGGCAGAGAACAGCATTGTCTGGTTACGCCAGCGCGTTTCACCCGCGATGTGTTCGATATCCTGGGCAAAGCCCATGTCCAGCATACGGTCGGCTTCGTCGAGGATCAGCGTTTCAACCGCGCGGCAGTCGAAGTTCTCTTCTTTAATGTACTGCAGCAGACGGCCAGTCGTCGCCACGACGATGTCCTGGTTCTCACTGAACACTTCAGCGTGGTTCATATACGCAACACCGCCGGTAATGGTGGCGATATCAAGATGGGTATTCGCAGCCAGTTCACGCGCGTGTTCGGCAACCTGCATTGCCAGTTCACGAGTAGGCGTCAGGATCAAAATGCGCGGTGGGCCTGATTTTTTGCGAGGGAAATCGAGCAAATGCTGCAAGACAGGCAGCAAGTAGGCTGCTGTTTTCCCCGTGCCGGTTGGCGCAGAACCGAGCACATCGCGGCCCTCAAGCGCAGGCGGAATGGCCGCTGCCTGAATGGCGGTCGGGCGTGTAAAGCCTTTGCTCTCAAGAGCATTGAGCAGGCTTTCATCGAGTTCAAGTTCGGAAAAAGTCGTTACAGTCATGTTCTACCTCTGTGTGGGGCGCTGATTATAGACGTTACGGCTGTAATCTTCATCTGTTTGTATGGATATCGCTTTGCGACCACTTCGCTTTCCCCTATGCTACTCCAGTTTCACTTAGAAGGTTGCCCTGACATGTCTCAACTCAAAGCGCAGTTGCGCCGCGATGGTTTTACGTTTAAACAATTTTTTGTGGCTCACGATCGCTGTGCGATGAAAGTCGGCACAGATGGTATTTTACTGGGAGCATGGGCACCTGTCGCAGGTGTTAAACGTATCCTGGATATCGGCACCGGCAGCGGCCTGTTGGCCTTAATGCTGGCGCAGCGCACGGAAGAACACGTTACTATTGATGCCGTTGAGCTGGATGTACAGGCCGCAGGGCAGGCGAGCGAAAATGCGGATGAATCGCCGTGGGCCGCCCGGATTAAGGTTGAGTGCGCGGATGTGCTGGTCTGGGCACCAGAACAAACAGCCCGTTACGATCTTATCGTCAGTAACCCGCCATACTATGAGCCAGGTGTCGAGTGCGGTTCGCCGGAACGCGAGCAGGCGCGCTATACCGGTTCGCTCGATCATAAGGCGCTGTTAACCAGTGCGGCAGAGTTGATCTCCGAAGAGGGATTTTTCTGCGTGGTTCTGCCAGAAAATACCGGTAACACGTTTATTGGGATTGCGCGGGAGATCGGCTGGAACTTACGTTTACGAACCGATATTTCGGACACCGAAGGACGCTTACCTCACCGCGTGCTGCTGGCACTTTCACCACAAGAAGGGGAGTGCTTTAACGACAGGATGGTGATCCGTGGGCCAGACCAGCGTTACTCCGAAGATTACACTGCTCTGACCCAGGCGTTTTATCTGTTTATGTGAACCTGCGGGGACAAAATCGACGGACCGGATCCCGCCAGTTGGTCGGGGTAGTCCAGGGTATAGTGTAGGCCGCGGCTCTCTTTACGCATCATCGCGCAGCGAACAATCAGCTCGGCTACCTGCACCAGGTTGCGCAGCTCCAGCAGATTATTGGATACACGGAAGTTGGCGTAATATTCATCAATTTCTTGCTGTAGCATTGTGATGCGGCGTAATGCGCGTTCAAGACGTTTAGTGGTGCGTACGATGCCAACGTAGTCCCACATAAACAACCTCAGCTCGTGCCAGTTATGCTGAATCACGACCAGCTCATCCGGGTTCTCTACACGGCTTTCATCCCAGGCGGGTAAACGCGAAGTCTGGCGGGTATATGGAATGCGTTTGGCAATATCTTCCGATGCAGACCATCCATAAACCAGACATTCCAGCAGCGAGTTTGATGCCATACGGTTTGCACCATGCAGCCCGGTGTAGCTTACCTCACCAATGGCATACAGACCATCCACGTCGGTACGACCGTGATCGTCAACCATCACACCACCACAGGTATAGTGAGCTGCGGGAACGATGGGAACGGGATCGCGAGTCAGATCAATACCCAGACCCAGCAGTTTTTCGTAAATCATCGGGAAGTGCTGGCGGATGAACTCGGCCGGTTTATGGCTGATGTCCAGATACATACAATCCACGCCAAGACGTTTCATCTCGTGGTCGATAGCGCGGGCAACGATATCACGCGGTGCAAGTTCGCCCCGGGCGTCAAAGTCCGGCATAAAGCGGGAACCATCCGGGCGTTTCAGGTAAGCCCCTTCGCCACGCAGGGCTTCCGTCAGTAAGAAATTGCGAGCCTGCGGATGGAAGAGTGCCGTCGGGTGGAACTGGTTGAACTCCAGGTTCGCCACGCGGCAACCGGCGCGCCAGGCCATTGCGATACCGTCACCGGAGGCAATATCCGGGTTGGTGGTGTATTGATACACTTTGGAGGCCCCGCCAGTGGCCAGCACAACGGCTTTTGCCTGACAGGTTTCGACCTTCTCTTTATTGCGATTCCAGACCCAGGCTCCCACCACACGACGCGTGCCGGGCAGACCAATCTTGTCGGAAATGATCAGGTCAACGGCATTACTCCGCTCCAGAACCTGAATATTAGGATGGCTAAGCGCTTTACTGACCAGCGTGGTTTCAACCTCTTTCCCTGTGGCATCTGCAGCATGCAGGATACGACGGTGGCTATGCCCACCTTCACGGGTAAGGTGATAGCTCTCTTCACCGTTTGGCTGAACCTGGGTATCGAACAATACCCCCTGGTCGATAAGCCACTGCACGCAGTGGCGGGCGTTGCTGGCGACAAACTCGGCGGCATGTTCGTCCACGATCCCGGCTCCGGCGATCAGCGTATCTTCTACGTGTGACGCAATGCTGTCTGTTTCATCAAACACGGCAGCAATACCGCCCTGGGCGTAAAAAGTGGAGCCTTCGCTCATTGGCCCTTTGCTCAGAACGATAACGCTCTGATGCTCGGCCAGACGCAGCGCCAGTGAGAGACCGGCAGCACCGCTGCCGATGATCAGTACATCGCAATGAAGTTCGGGTGTTGTGTTCATTATGTTTGTTTAATTTACTAAACATTGTTTGGTCAGAATAGCACCTGAATGCGAGATATCGCACGTTTTTTTTGATCTTTGTTGTAATGGCTAAACTTGTTGCAGGGGGATTAAAAAGAGGTAAAAGAACGAAAATATTTTGCGAAGCAGATCGTTAGCTTCAGATTTTGTGGTGAAATAAAGCCCGTGTTGCGTTACTCTTTCGGCGGGAAATTTGATGTTTCTTGTTAGAAAGTGGGTACGTATCGTGAACAGACTTATAATGAGAGAAAATGAATGGTCTGCGGCGCGATGAACAAAAACAAAGGCGTGACGGAACTTATTGAAGAACAGACACTCTAACTCGGTGCTTGCTCAAAGTGCGGTATTTTTAGAGTGGCGTTTCGATAACGCGTGGAATTTAGGTTTGGGGAGACATTACCTCGGATGAGCGAGCAGTTAACGGACCAGGTCCTGGTTGAACGGGTCCAGAAGGGAGATCAGAAAGCCTTTAACTTACTGGTAGTGCGCTACCAGCATAAAGTGGCGAGCCTGGTTTCCCGCTATGTGCCGTCAGGTGATGTGCCTGATGTTGTGCAAGAGTCTTTTATTAAGGCCTATCGTGCGCTGGATTCGTTCCGGGGAGATAGTGCTTTTTATACCTGGCTGTACCGTATTGCGGTGAATACAGCAAAGAATTATCTGGTCGCTCAGGGCCGTCGTCCACCGTCAAGTGATGTGGACGCCATCGACGCCGAGAACTTTGAAAGTGGCGGTGCATTGAAAGAAATTTCGAACCCTGAGAACTTAATGTTGTCAGAAGAACTGAGACAAATCGTTTTTCGCACGATCGAGTCGCTCCCGGAAGATTTACGCATGGCAATTACGTTGCGGGAGCTGGATGGTCTGAGCTATGAAGAGATAGCCGCTATCATGGATTGTCCGGTCGGCACGGTACGTTCACGAATATTCCGTGCGCGAGAAGCTATTGATAATAAAGTTCAACCGCTTATCAGGCGTTGACGATAGCGGGATACTGGAAAAGGTATTAGGCATGCAGAAAGAAAAACTTTCCGCTTTAATGGATGGTGAAACGCTGGATAGTGAGCTGCTCAACGAGCTGTCCCATTCTCCCGAGATGCAAGAGACCTGGGAGAGCTATCATCTCATCCGTGACACACTGCGCGGTGACACTGGCGAGGTTCTCCATTTCGATATCTCAGCCCGCGTAATGGCGGCTATTGAGAACGAGCCTGTTCATCAAACCACACCGCTGATCCCTGAAGCTCAGCCTGCGCCTCACCAGTGGCAGAAAATGCCGTTCTGGCAAAAGGTGCGTCCGTGGGCCAGTCAACTTACCCAAATGGGTGTGGCTGCATGCGTATCGCTTGCAGTTATCGTTGGCGTCCAGCACTATAATACTCAGTCTGAAACTAACCAGCAGCCAGAAGCGCCAGTGTTTAATACACTGCCGATGATGGGCAAAGCCAGCCCGGTAAGCCTGGGTGTACCGGCTGATGCCTCCGCCAGTGGTGGTCAGCAACAGCAGGTTCAGGAGCAACGCCGTCGCATTAATGCGATGTTGCAGGATTACGAGTTGCAGCGTCGTCTGCACTCTGAACAGCTTCAGTTTGAGCAGGCACAAACCCAGCAGGCCGCTGTGCAGGTGCCAGGAAACCAAACTTTAGGAACGCAATCGCAGTAATGAAGCAACTTTGGTTCGCCATGTCTCTGATGGCGGGTAGCCTGTTCTTCTCTGCCAACGCCTCGGCTGATGTTTCATCCGGGGCGTTGTTGCAGCAAATGAATCTGGCCAGCCAGTCACTCAATTACGAGTTGGCATTTATCAGCATCAATAAGCAGGGTGTCGAGTCGTTACGCTATCGGCATGCCCGCCTTGATAACCAGCCTCTCGCCCAGCTTTTACAGATGGATGGCCCGCGCCGGGAAGTTGTCCAGCGTGGCAAAGAAATCAGCTATTTCGAGCCAGGCCTGGAACCTTTCACGCTGAATGGCGACTATATTGTCGATTCTCTGCCATCACTCATCTACACCGATTTTAAACGTCTTGCCCCTTACTACGATTTTATCTCGGTAGGGCGTACGCGCATTGCGGACAGACTGTGTGAAGTCATTCGCGTTGTCGCGCGTGACGGTACGCGCTACAGCTATATCGTCTGGATTGATGCCGAGACGAAGCTGCCAATGCGCGTTGACCTGCTTGATCGTGATGGTGAAACGCTGGAACAGTTCCGGGTGATCTCCTTTACCATTAACAATCAGGTGGGGAGCAGCATGCAGAATCTGGCGAAAGCCAGCTTACCGCCGCTTTTGTCCGTGCCTGCGGGAGATTCCATTAATTTCAACTGGGTACCATCCTGGATCCCACAAGGGTTTAGCGAAATCTCCAGCAGCCGTCGCCAGTTACCGACCATTGAAACACCGGTTGAATCGCGCCTCTATTCCGATGGTTTGTTCAGCTTCTCGGTGAACATCAACCGCGCAACGGCAAACAGCACTGAACAAATTCTCCGTACCGGGCGTCGGACGGTTAGCACGACGGTACGCGATAATGCAGAAATCACCATTGTCGGCGAATTACCGCCGCAAACCGCGAAGCGCATTTCTGACAGCATTAAATTCAGGGCCGGACAATGATTAAAGAGTGGGCCACGGTCGTATCGTGGCAGGACGGCGTTGCGCTGGTGAGCTGTGATGTAAAAGCTTCATGCAATAGCTGTGCGTCCAGAGCCGGCTGTGGAAGTCGCGTGCTGAATAAACTTGGACCACAGACTTCGCACACGCTCTCTGTGTCGAGCGAACAGCCGCTGGTGGCAGGGCAAAAAGTGGAACTGGGTATTGCTGAAGGTAGTCTGCTCAGTTCCGCCATGCTGGTTTACCTCTCCCCACTGGTGGGGTTGTTCGTGATGGGGGGGATCTTCCAGATGCTGTTTGGCACCGATGTAGCCGCTATGTGCGGTGCTGCGTTGGGGGGCGTTGGCGGATTTTGGCTTGCCAAAGGTTTCTCCCCTAAGCTTGCCGCTCGTGAAGAGTGGCAACCCGTCATTCTTAGCGTTGCGCTGGCTCCAGACCAACTTCGTGTCGAAACGCTCTCTTCTGAGGCCCGGTGATCCACCGGGCTTTATCATTATTTACATCTCAAAAATGAAAACGACGTTTCTTCACGCTATACCTGGCTCTAAGTGCATTTCCAGGTTACAGGTATGTAGTGTAGAATGCTGCGTTTTCGCACTGAAAAACGTCAGGCTAAGAACAGCGGCCTCCAGGAATTCGTAAGGCATAATTATTTAACTATATGAAGAACATACGTAACTTTTCGATCATTGCTCACATTGACCACGGTAAGTCGACGCTGTCTGACCGTATTATCCAGATTTGCGGTGGCCTGTCTGATCGTGAAATGGAAGCCCAGGTTCTGGACTCCATGGACCTGGAACGCGAACGTGGTATCACCATTAAAGCGCAGAGCGTTACGCTCGATTACAAGGCGGCTGATGGTGAAACCTATCAACTGAACTTTATCGACACCCCAGGCCACGTTGACTTCTCCTATGAAGTTTCACGCTCGCTGGCGGCCTGTGAAGGCGCGCTGCTGGTGGTGGATGCCGGGCAGGGCGTAGAAGCTCAGACCCTGGCAAACTGCTACACCGCGATGGAAATGGATCTTGAGGTTGTACCGGTTCTCAACAAAATTGACCTGCCGGCAGCCGATCCAGAGCGCGTAGCGGAAGAGATTGAAGATATTGTCGGTATTGATGCGACCGATGCTGTGCGCTGCTCGGCGAAAACCGGCGTGGGTGTTCCTGACGTGCTGGAACGTCTGGTGCGTGATATTCCACCGCCAGAAGGTGACCCGGATGCGCCACTGCAGGCGCTGATCATCGACTCCTGGTTCGATAACTACCTGGGCGTTGTCTCGCTGGTACGTATTAAAAACGGCACCATGCGTAAAGGCGACAAAATCAAGGTGATGAGTACCGGCCAGGTCTATAACGCAGACCGTCTGGGGATCTTCACGCCAAAACAGGTTGACCGTACTGAGCTGAAATGCGGCGAGGTGGGTTGGCTGGTGTGTGCAATTAAAGACATCCTCGGTGCACCGGTTGGCGATACGCTGACGCTGGCGCGTAATCCGGCAGATAAAGCACTGCCTGGCTTCAAAAAAGTGAAGCCGCAGGTCTATGCCGGTCTGTTCCCGGTCAGCTCCGACGATTATGAGAACTTCCGTGACGCGCTTGGCAAACTGAGCCTGAACGATGCTTCCCTGTTCTACGAGCCAGAAAGTTCAACGGCGCTGGGCTTCGGCTTCCGCTGCGGTTTCCTCGGCCTGCTGCACATGGAGATCATTCAGGAACGTCTGGAACGTGAATACGATCTGGATCTGATCACTACCGCACCCACCGTAGTGTATGAAGTAGAGACCACATCGAAAGAGGTTATCTACGTTGATAGCCCGTCCAAACTCCCGCCGCTGAACAATATTCATGAGCTGCGTGAGCCTATTGCAGAGTGTCACATGCTGCTGCCGCAGGAATTCCTGGGCAACGTGATCACGCTGTGTATTGAGAAACGTGGCGTACAGACCAACATGGTTTACCACGGTAACCAGGTGGCACTGACCTACGAAATCCCGATGGCGGAAGTGGTACTCGACTTCTTCGACCGTCTGAAGTCGACCTCTCGTGGCTATGCGTCACTGGATTACAACTTCAAACGCTTCCAGGCCTCTAACATGGTGCGTGTGGACGTGCTGATCAACGGCGAGCGTGTTGATGCGCTGGCGCTGATCACCCACAACGATAACGCGCCGTACCGTGGCCGTGAGCTGGTTGAGAAGATGAAAGAGCTGATCCCACGTCAGCAGTTCGACATCGCGATTCAGGCGGCTATTGGCAACCATATTATCGCCCGTTCTACCGTGAAACAGCTGCGTAAAAACGTTCTGGCTAAATGCTATGGCGGTGACGTCAGCCGTAAGAAAAAGCTGCTGCAGAAGCAGAAAGAAGGTAAGAAGCGTATGAAGCAGGTCGGTAACGTTGAACTGCCGCAGGAAGCATTCCTTGCCATTCTTCATGTTGGTAAAGACAGCAAATAACTTTAAGGAGTTGGCATGGCGAACATGTTTGCCCTGATCCTGGTCATCGCTACCCTGGTGACGGGTCTGTTGTGGTGCCTGGATAAGTTTATTTTCGCCCCGAAACGCCGTGAACGTCAGGCTGCCGCGCAGGCAGCCACTGGCGAACAGCTGGATGCGAAAACCCTGAAGAAAGTCGGCCCGAAACCGGGCTGGCTGGAAACAGGTGCATCGGTATTCCCGGTACTGGCGATCGTTCTGGTTGTGCGTTCGTTTATTTACGAGCCATTCCAGATCCCATCAGGTTCAATGATGCCAACGCTGTTGATTGGCGATTTTATTCTGGTCGAGAAGTTTGCCTACGGCATTAAAGATCCTATTTACCAGAAGACGCTGATCGAAACCGGTCATCCTAAACGTGGCGACATTGTGGTATTTAAATACCCGGAAGATCCGCGTCTGGACTACATCAAACGTGCTGTAGGTTTGCCGGGTGATAAAGTGACCTACGATCCGGTAGCCAAAGAAGTGACCGTACAGCCAGGCTGCAGCTCCGGTACTGCATGTGAAAACGCGCTACCAATCACTTACTCGAACGTTGAGCCAAGTGATTTTGTGCAGACCTTTGCTCGTCGCAATGGTGGCGAGGCAACCAGCGGTTTCTTCCAGGTACCAAAAGGCGAAACCAAAGAGAACGGGATCCGTCTGGTCGAACGCAAAGAGACGCTGGGTGATGTTACGCACCGTATCCTGACCGTACCTATTGCGCAGGATCAACTGGGTATGTACTACCAGCAACCGGGTCAGCAGCTTGCCAGCTGGATCGTACCGCCGGGACATTACTTCATGATGGGTGATAACCGCGATAACTCTGCGGACAGCCGTTACTGGGGCTTTGTGCCGGAAGCGAATCTGGTTGGTAAAGCGACCGCAATCTGGATGAGTTTTGAGAAACAGGAAGGCGAATGGCCGACCGGTGTCCGTCTGAATCGTATTGGCGGCATCCATTAATTCTCATTAATTGAACACGTAGCCGTGGTTATTCGCGGCTACGTGAATTATTTAAGCGATAAATCTGTTTGAACTAACGACATCCCCTGTCGTTGTGTATAGAATATTCCCCCGAAGTTTAAGGTTGGCCCTGTAAGGGTGCCACGGCACACGAAACCGCGTTGGTTTTCTCAGGTCGGTTTCGTGTGCTGCATTTTTGACGCATTCATTTATTGGTATCGCATGAACCCCATCGTAATTAATCGGCTTCAACGTAAGCTGGGCTACACTTTTCATCATCAGGAGTTGTTGCAACAGGCATTAACCCATCGAAGTGCCAGCAGCAAACATAATGAGCGTCTCGAGTTTTTAGGCGACTCTATTTTAAGTTTCGTGATTGCCAATGCGCTTTATCATCGTTTCCCGCGTGTGGACGAAGGTGATATGAGCCGCATGCGCGCCACGCTGGTACGGGGTAACACCCTTGCGGAAATCGCACGCGAATTTGAACTGGGTGAATGTCTGCGTCTTGGGCCGGGTGAACTGAAAAGCGGCGGCTTCCGTCGTGAATCTATTCTTGCCGATACGGTCGAGGCATTAATCGGTGGCGTGTTCCTGGACAGCGATATCCAGACCGTAGAAAAGCTGATCCTGAACTGGTATCAGACCCGTCTGGACGAAATCAGTCCGGGCGATAAACAAAAAGATCCGAAAACGCGTTTGCAGGAATATTTGCAGGGTCGTCACCTCCCGCTGCCATCTTATCTGGTGGTGCAGGTGCGTGGTGAAGCGCACGATCAGGAATTTACCATCCATTGCCAGGTCAGTGGCCTGAGTGAACCGGTGGTTGGCACAGGTTCTAGCCGTCGTAAGGCGGAACAAGCTGCCGCCGAACAGGCGTTAAAAATGCTGGAGCTGGAATGAGCGAAGAAAAAACCTATTGCGGATTTATTGCCATCGTCGGACGTCCGAACGTCGGCAAATCCACCCTGTTGAATAATCTGCTCGGGCAGAAGATTTCTATCACCTCTCGTAAGGCGCAGACCACGCGCCACCGCATCGTCGGTATTCATACTGAAGGCGCGTATCAGGCGATTTATGTCGATACTCCTGGCCTGCATATGGAAGAGAAACGTGCCATTAACCGCCTGATGAACAAGGCGGCGAGTAGCTCGATTGGCGACGTAGAGCTGGTAATTTTCGTTGTGGAAGGCACCCGCTGGACGCCAGACGACGAAATGGTGCTGAACAAGCTGCGTGATGGCAAAACGCCGGTGATCCTGGCTGTCAACAAAGTGGACAACGTGCAGGACAAAGCCGATCTGCTGCCGCACCTGCAGTGGCTGGGCAGCCAGATGAACTTCCTCGATATCGTTCCGCTGTCTGCTGAGACTGGCCTGAACGTCGATACCATCGCGGGTATCGTGCGTAAGCATTTGCCGGAAGCCATTCATCACTTCCCGGAAGAGTACGTTACCGATCGCTCCCAGCGTTTTATGGCCTCTGAAATCATCCGTGAAAAACTGATGCGTTTCCTGGGCGCAGAGCTGCCGTATTCAGTGACGGTTGAGATCGAACGTTTCCAGAGCAACGAGCGTGGTGGTTATGACATCAACGGCCTGATCCTCGTTGAGCGTGAAGGGCAGAAGAAGATGGTGATTGGCAACAAAGGTGCCAAGATCAAAACCATTGGCATCGAAGCCCGTAAAGACATGCAGGACATGTTTGAAGCACCGGTTCACCTGGAACTGTGGGTGAAAGTGAAATCTGGCTGGGCTGATGATGAGCGTGCTCTGCGCAGTCTCGGTTACGGCGAAGACCAGTAGTTTTCATACTCTATGGCTTTCGAGGTGCAGGAAGGCGGCAAGACCGCGAATCCCCGGGAGCTTACTTCAGTAAGTGACTGGGGTGAACGGGCGCAGCCAACGCACCTGCAACTTGAAAGACGACGAGTATGATGGAAGGATGGCAGCGCGCCTTTGTATTGCATAGTCGTCCCTGGAGCGAAACCAGCCTCATGCTGGACGTCTTCACGGAAGAGTCGGGCCGCGTGCGCCTTGTTGCGAAAGGTGCACGTTCCAAACGTTCTAATCTGAAAGGTGCATTACAGCCTTTCACACCGCTGCTGGTTCGCTTTGGTGGGCGAGGGGAAGTCAAAACCCTGCGCAGCGCTGAAGCTGTTTCCCTGGCGCTTCCCCTTTCTGGCATCACGCTGTACAGCGGTCTGTATATCAATGAACTCATCTCACGCGTTCTTGAACATGAGACCCGCTTCTCTGAACTTTTCTTTGATTACCTGCACTGTATCCAGGCGCTGGCTGGCGCAACCGGTACGCCTGAACCCGCATTGCGCCGGTTTGAACTGGCGTTGCTGGGGCATCTGGGATACGGCGTCGATTTTTTGCACTGTGCCGGCAGCGGTGAACAGGTCGAAGATACAATGACCTACCGTTATCGCGAGGAAAAAGGCTTTATTGCCAGCGTCGTCATCGATAACAGTACCTTCACTGGTCGTCAGCTCAGGGCGCTGTTTGAACGAGAGTTCCCGGATCAGGATACCCTGCGCGCCGCAAAACGCTTTACCCGAATTGCGCTCAAGCCGTATCTTGGTGGCAAGCCCTTAAAGAGCCGCGAATTATTCAGGCAGTTTATGCCTAAGCGTTAGATTACTGTATTAAAAGAAAATCGAGGATTGTCATGGCTGAATTACTGTTAGGCGTCAACATTGATCACATCGCTACGCTGCGTAATGCGCGCGGCACGGCTTATCCTGATCCGGTTCAGGCGGCATTTATCGCCGAGCAGGCTGGCGCTGACGGCATTACCGTTCACCTTCGTGAAGATCGCCGCCACATTACCGACCGTGATGTGCGTATCCTGCGTCAGACGCTGGATACCCGCATGAATCTGGAGATGGCCGTTACCGAAGAGATGCTGACGATTGCCTGCGACACCAAACCGCACTTCTGCTGCCTGGTACCGGAAAAACGTCAGGAAGTCACCACCGAAGGCGGCCTGGATGTGGCCGGTCAACGCGACAAAATGCGTGATGCCTGCAAACGTCTGGCGGATGCGGGCATTCTGGTTTCTCTGTTTATTGATGCGGATGTCGAACAGATCAAAGCCGCGGCTGAGGTGGGCGCGCCGTATATCGAAATCCACACGGGTTGCTATGCCGACGCTAAAGACGATGCCACACAACTCAAAGAGCTGGAGCGTATCGCCAAAGCGGCCACCTATGCGGCAAGCCTGGGACTGAAGGTTAATGCCGGTCACGGCCTGACCTACCACAACGTGAAAGCGATTGCTGCACTGCCTGAAATGCACGAACTGAACATTGGTCACGCCATTATTGGCCGGGCGGTGATGAGTGGTCTGAAAGAGGCGGTCTCAGAAATGAAACGCCTGATGCTGGAAGCACGCCAGTAATGGCCATTCTGGGCTTAGGCACGGACATTGTCGAAATAGCCCGTATTGAAGAGGTGATCGCCCGTAGCGGCGATCGCCTGGCCAGACGCGTGCTGAGCGACAATGAATGGGTTATCTGGGAAGCGCATCAACAGCCTGTGCGCTTTCTGGCAAAGCGTTTTGCGGTGAAAGAGGCGGCAGCGAAAGCCTTTGGTACAGGCATTCGCAACGGCCTGGCATTTAACCAGTTTGAAGTGTTCAACGATGAGCTGGGTAAACCGTGTCTGCGTCTGTGGGGCGAGGCGCAAAAACTGGCGGAAAAACTTGGCGTGGCACACATGCATGTGACGCTTGCCGATGAACGCCGCTACGCCTGTGCCACGGTGATTATTGAAAGTTAAAGTTTGTCCGCGTGATGCATCAGGACAAACTTGTCCCACAGTTGTTCTTCGCTTTCGACGTGTGCCGGATCTTTGAGGATAGTATTGGGGATAGGGCACACTTTCTGGCAGGTCGGCGTTTCATAGTGGCCGATGCATTCGGTGCAACGGTCGCTGTTAATCTCATAAATGCTGTCACCCATTGAAATTGCCTGGTTTGGGCATTCGGGTTCGCACATATCGCAATTGATGCATTTTTTGGTGATTAACAGCGCCATCAGGAAATTCTCAGAAACAACACAAACAGGGCGGGCATTATATGCGCATTCCCTGCTCAAACCAATTTTTTTACCAGCTCTTCACTGTGACGGATACGTTTCGGGGCGTGCTCCAGATCTTGCTGAACCAGCGCCATAAACAGCAGATCGGTCAGCATCATTTGCGCGCTGGTGGACGAGATAGCGGCGCTGCGTGTGGCCTGCTCCTCCGCAATGGTATACAGACAGCGCGTTGCCCGCTGTTGTAGTGAATTGGGGGTAAAACCGGTGATTGCCAGAATTTTACCGCCGACACGCAGGGCCTCATCGGTGGCCATGTTGATCTCGCGACGCTCGCCGGAATAGGAAATAGCCAGCAGTAGATCGCCAGGATCCATCGCCTGCACGGTGGCCAGAAGGGCATGCATATCCTGTTCGACAATGGCGTTATAGCCGATTTTTGTCAGCTTCCAGCCAAAATTACGCGCCACTAAGCCGGAGGCACCAATTCCGGTCAAAATGATACGCCGGGCAGTGCGCAGCATCGCTACGCTTTCCAGCAACTTCTCTTCAGTATTCACGTCAAGGGTGGCATGCATGGCCGCCACATTCTCTTTGATGAGCTTTTCGCCCACCAGACGCATCGGGTCATCGCCACGGATCTGATTATGCACCGGCATCGACTGCGGATTAGGGTTATTCACCAGTGCTTCGCTAATCGCCAGCTTCAGTGCCGGGAAGCCTTTAAAGCCAATCTTCTGGGCAAACTTCACCACGCTGGACTGACTTACACCGGCCTCACTCGCCAGCTGTTGCGAGCTGAGATGGCGCGCGTGATCGGGCTGAGAAAGTAAAAAATCCGCCAGCTTTTTGTCGCTTTGAGCAAAGCCCGCATAACGCTGGCGAATGCGAATTAAACAGTTCATAGGTTCTCCTGGCGAAAATGTGATTGTCTGCGCAAATAAGAATTTTGCTCGCCTGAATGAATTTTATATTCCATTATAGTGTGATTATTATGAATTAAAAATTCTCGAGGTACAAAGATGAATCTTGGCTCACTTGTTTCTGAAGCGCGTAACCCGCAAACGCTGGATCTGGATGCACTCTCCACCCTGGAGTTGGTTAACCGTTTCAATCAACAGGATACGCTGGTCGCGCTGGCAGTGAAAGAGACATTGCCGGAGGTCGCGAAGGCGGTCGATGCGGCGGCGGCGGCGCTGAAAGCCGGCGGTCGCATTATTTATATGGGAGCGGGCACCAGCGGGCGTCTTGGGGTACTGGATGCATCCGAATGTCCGCCGACCTTTGGCGTCCCACACGGTCTGGTTGTCGGGCTGATTGCCGGTGGGCCTGGTGCATTACTGAAAGCCGTCGAAGGGGCGGAAGACAGCAAACAGTTGGGCGAGGACGATCTGAAGGCACTGAATCTGACCGCGCAGGATCTGGTTGTCGGGCTGGCAGCATCCGGACGTACACCTTATGTCATTGGGGGGCTGGAATACGCCAGACAGACCGGCTGCACCACGGTGGCTATCTCCTGTAACCCAGGTTCGCCGATTGCGCAGGTTGCTGCCATTGCAATCTCCCCGGTTGTCGGGCCAGAAGCGCTTACCGGCTCCACGCGTCTGAAATCAGGAACTGCACAAAAGCTGGTGCTCAATATGATTTCCACGGGAGCAATGGTGAAGTTCGGTAAGGTCTACCAGAACCTGATGGTGGATATGAAAGCCACCAATATTAAGCTGGTGGACAGAGCCTGCCGTATGGTGGTGGAAGCGACAGGGGCAAGCCGTGAAGAGGCTGAAGCGGTACTCAAACAGACGGACTACGACGTGAAGCCCGCCATTCTGATGATCCTGAGTGGGCTGGATGCTGCTGCTGCGAGAGCGAAGCTCAATGTGCATCATGGATTCTTACGGGCGGCATTAGAAAACTAAAAAGAGGCGTGTATGGAAAAAACAGCAGCGCTCGCCAGCGGGATTTTGCAGGGTATCGGCGGGGAAAAAAATATTCAGCGTCTGGAAAACTGCATGACGCGCGTGCGCGTCGAAGTGCATGATGATGACCAGCTTGATATCGCGCGTCTTAAGCAACTCCCCGGCGTGAGCGGATACGTCAAACAGGGGCAACAGCATCAGCTGATTGTCGGGCCGGGTAAGGCGGCGCAGGTCGTGGATAAGATGCGTACGCTGATGGGCGGGAAGGCGGAGGCGTCGTTTGACGATGCCGAACGCACCAAAACGCAGGTTAAGGCCAAATACAAAGCCCCGATGAGCGATGCGCTGCGACAGCTGGCAAACGTCTTTATTCCGCTGATCCCGGCGTTTATTGCCTCCGGGTTGATCACCGGGATCATCAATATCCTCAAGCGCCCGGATATCGTGGGGGACTTTGCGACCCACTATCCAAATTTACTGGGCATTCTGGGGATCTTCGGCAGCGCCGTGTTTGCCATCATGAACATTCTGGTGGGGGTCAACACCGCGAAGGTGTTTGGCGGCTCGCTGGCAATGGGCGGCGTGATGGCGGGCATTCTTTCCAGCCCACAGCTGGCTCAGATTACGCTCTTTGGTGAGGCGTTACAGCCGGGGCGCGGCGGTGTTATCGCCGTGCTGCTGGTGGTCGCGCTGATGTGCTGGATAGAGAAGCGGCTGCGGAACATTCTGCCGGGTTCTCTGGAGCTGATCCTCAATCCGCTGCTGACCACGCTGGTTACCGGCAGCATTGCTATCATTGCGCTACAGCCACTGGGCGGCTGGATCTCCGAATCCATTGCGCATGGGGCATCCTGGGCTATCGATCGCGGTGGGTTCCTCGTCGGCGCGGTGCTGGCCGGGACTTTCCTGCCGTTGGTGCTGACGGGGCTGCATCAGGGGCTGGTGCCGATCCACGTTGAACTGGTTCAGGCGCATGGTTATAACGCACTGTTCCCGATACTGGCGATGGCCGGGGTCGGGCAGGTGGGGGCTTCGATTGCCGTGCTGATGAAAACCCGTAATACGCGACTGAAAAAAGTGATTAAAGGGGCGCTGCCGGTTGGCTTGCTGGGGATTGGTGAACCGCTAATTTTCGGTGTCACGCTGCCGTTAGGCAAACCTTTCCTGGGAGCCTGTCTTGGCGGTGCGGTGGGCGGGGCGCTGATCAGCTACTGGAAGGTGGCGACGGTGATCACCTTTGGGATCTCCGGTTTACCTCTGGCGCTCACGATCGTCACCGGAAAAGTGATGCTCTATCTGGCAGGTTTTCTGGTCGCGGTGATCGCCGGGTTCCTGTTTACCTGGCTGTTAGGATTCAACGATCCCGAAGAGTGAGTTCTACCCGGTCAAAGCAAGATCTCAGCAACTCGAATAGTCTTATCCATAGCGGGTGTGTATAATGCCGCCCGCTTTTAGACTGGAGTATCAACCGTTGTCCAACCCCGAGCTTGATCATGAATACTGGATGCGCCACGCGCTGATGCTGGCTCAACGCGCGTGGGATGAAGGCGAAGTGCCCGTGGGTGCGGTGCTGGTTCATAACAACCAGGTGATTGGGGAAGGGTGGAACCGCCCTATTGGCCGCCATGACCCCACCGCTCACGCTGAAATCATGGCGCTTCGTCAGGGCGGGCTGGTGCTGCAAAACTATCGCCTGCTCGACACCACGCTGTATGTCACCCTTGAACCGTGCGTGATGTGTTCCGGCGCGATGGTACACAGTCGTATCGGTACTCTGGTCTTTGGTGCGCGGGATGAAAAAACCGGCGCGGCCGGTTCGCTGCTGGACGTGCTTGGACACCCGGGGATGAACCACCAGGTGAAGACTATCGGCGGGGTACTTGCACCAGAGTGTTCGGGGCTATTAAGTGATTTCTTTCGAATGCGGCGTCAGCAGAAAAAGCAACAAAAGGCAGAATTGAAGTTGTCGGACGATTAATTTCGTCCGGAGCCACGACCGGATAGCTTTGTGCCAGCTGTTTGGTCTCTACCGCCTCTTTTTCCTTCTCCAGCAGATAACCTACCAGGCTAATCTGATACTTACGAATATTCTCCACATAGGCGTAGGCTTCATGCCCGCGCGCATAACCGTAGGTCAGCTTGTTGTACCACGGCTTCTGGCTCAGCAGCGGCAGACGCTGTTTTACGTCAGACCAGCTATCCGGGTTGCCTTTCGTTTTGGCCGTCAGCGTGCGTGCATCCAGCATATGTGCGTAGCCCATGTTGTAGGCTGCCAGCGCAAACCAGATCCGTTCCTCTTCCGGCACCGTGTCCGGGACTTTGGTCATCATATCCTGCAAATAGCGCGCACCGCCGCTGATACTCTGTTCTGCATCGGTACGGTCGCTCAGGCCGAGGCTCTGCGCAGTATTTTTGGTCAGCATCATTAAGCCGCGGACCCCGGTGGGGGAGGTGGCCTGGGTATCCCAGTGCGATTCCTGATAGGAGATGGCTGCCAGCAACCGCCAGTCGATCTCCTGCGCGTACTTTTCGAATAGCGGTTGCAGATCCGGCAGTACGCTATCTACTGCGCGCAGGAAGGTGCGGGTATCGACGTAATCAAAGTCTTCGCCATGCCCAAGATACTTCTCTTCCAGGCGCGCCAGCGTGCCATCCTCATTGATGGAGTTGAAGAAATCGAGCATCGCTGCCGGAACGGTCTGATCGTCATCCCGCTGTGTGAACCAGGTCACTGGCTGTTCGTCAGTGACATCAAGTGCCACGGCAATTTCAGGATGAACGCGCTGGAAAAGGCTAATCGCTACAGAATCGGCAATGGTGTAGTCCAGCTTCTTGTCTTTCACCTGCTCAAGCAGTTCAGTCGTGCCAAGTTTAGGGTCAACCGTCCAGCTGAGTGCCGGGTATTTCTTCTCTTTAAGCCCACGTAAATCGTCAATCACCACATGTCCGGGAGCGATGATTAATTGCTGATCGTTAATGGCGGCCAGCGTTCTCGGACGCTGATTGCCGACGCGGTAAACCAGCTGCTGTGAAACGGAGTAGTAGGTTGGGCCTGGCTGATAGTTCTTGCTGCGCTCGCTGTTGTACACCAGCCCGGCGGCGAGGATATCGGCATCGTCGTTATCCAGGTCATCAAACAGCTGGCTGATGTTCTGGCGTACGGTAATTTTGAGCTTCACACCCAGGTAGCTGGCGAACTGCTGAGCCAGTTCATAATCCAGACCGATCGTTTTGCCGTTGATGTCGCCGTAAATCAGCGGTGAGCTCAGGGTACTGACGCGCAACTCCCCCCGCGCCTTAATCGCAGCGATACGGTTTTCGGCTTTGCCGAACCAGGGGATAGAAGGCCAGAGGGCCACTGCCAGCAGCAAGGTAACAATGCCGATGAGCAGATAATTAATCTTTAATTTTTTCAATTAGTTAATTCTCTGCGACGCCGGTTGCCTCAGTATGCTGTAGCCATGTTAAGAATAAGGTTTGTCATTGAATGAGCGGCATTTTGCGCAAAGTTACGCCACTTGGCAACAAATTAGAGAGACAGGTCACATCTATCGTTAAACGTAAACGTTGATTTTATTTCGACGCAAACGGTTTCGTCTGCGCTCAGGATTCTCTATAATGACGCCCGTTTTCCCCCCTTGCGCACACTGTAAGCGCCCCGGCGCTTCGAAGACGAGAGACTTATGATGGAAATTCTGCGTGGTTCGCCTGCACTGTCTGCCTTCCGTATTAACAAATTGCTGGCACGTTTTCAGGCAGCCGACCTTCCGGTAAGCAATATTTACGCTGAGTATGTCCATTTTGCTGACCTGAATGCACCCCTGAATGCAGAGGAGCGCGTACAGCTGGAACGCCTGCTCAAGTATGGCCCAAGTCTGAGCAGCCATACGCCAACCGGCAAACTTATCCTTGCGACGCCTCGTCCTGGTACCATCTCCCCCTGGTCTTCCAAAGCCACCGACATCGCCCACAACTGCGGTCTGAGCCAGATTAACCGTCTGGAACGCGGTGTGGCGTACTATGTGGAAGCCTCTACCCTGAGCGAAGAGCAGTGGCAGGCCGTTGCCGCTGAGCTGCACGATCGCATGATGGAGAGCGTGTTTACTTCTCTGAACGACGCGCAGAAGCTCTTCTCCCATCACCAGCCTGCGCCAGTACAGAGCGTGGATTTGCTGGGGCAGGGCCGTCAGGCGCTGATTGACGCCAACCTGCGTCTCGGTCTGGCGCTGGCAGAAGACGAAATTGACTACCTGCAGGATGCGTTTGTTAAGCTGAACCGCAACCCGAACGACATCGAACTCTATATGTTTGCGCAGGCCAACTCTGAGCACTGCCGCCACAAGATTTTCAACGCCGACTGGATTATCGACGGTGAACAGCAGCCGAAGTCGCTGTTCAAAATGATTAAAAACACCTTCGAACAAACCCCTGACCACGTGCTGTCTGCCTATAAAGACAACGCAGCGGTGATGGAAGGTTCCGAAGTAGGCCGCTTCTTCGCCGATCGCGAAGCCGGGCGCTATGACTTCCATCAGGAGCCTGCGCATATCCTGATGAAAGTCGAAACTCACAACCACCCGACGGCGATCTCTCCGTGGCCAGGTGCCGCGACCGGTTCCGGCGGTGAAATCCGTGATGAAGGCGCAACCGGGCGTGGCGCTAAACCGAAAGCGGGTCTGGTCGGTTTCTCTGTTTCCAACCTGCGTATCCCGGGCTTCGAACAGCCGTGGGAAGAAGATTTCGGCAAGCCGGAACGTATTGTTACCGCGCTGGATATCATGACCGAAGGCCCGCTGGGTGGCGCTGCGTTCAACAACGAATTTGGTCGTCCGGCACTGAACGGTTATTTCCGTACCTATGAAGAGAAAGTGGAGAGCCACAACGGCGAAGAGCTGCGCGGTTACCACAAACCGATCATGCTGGCGGGCGGGATCGGCAACATTCGTGCCGATCACGTGCAGAAAGGCGAGATCGTCGTCGGTGCGAAGCTTATCGTACTCGGTGGCCCGGCGATGAACATCGGTCTGGGCGGCGGGGCGGCTTCGTCTATGGCCTCCGGCCAGTCTGATGCAGACCTCGACTTTGCTTCCGTACAGCGCGACAACCCGGAAATGGAACGTCGTTGCCAGGAAGTGATCGACCGTTGCTGGCAGCTGGGCGATGCCAACCCCATCCTCTTTATTCACGACGTGGGCGCGGGTGGTTTATCTAACGCCATGCCAGAGCTGGTGAGCGATGGTGGTCGCGGTGGTCGTTTCAACCTGCGCGACATTCTGAGCGATGAGCCGGGCATGAGCCCGCTGGAAATCTGGTGTAACGAATCTCAGGAACGCTACGTGCTGGCGGTTGCCGCCGACCAGTTGCCGCTGTTTGACGAGCTGTGCCGCCGTGAGCGCGCTCCGTATGCCGTTATCGGTGAAGCCACCGAAGAGCAGCACCTCTCCTTAAGCGATACCCACTTCGACAACCAGCCGATCGATCTGCCGCTGGACGTCCTGCTGGGTAAAACGCCGAAGATGACCCGCGACGTGCAGACCCGTAAAGTGGCGGGTAAAGCACTGGATCGCCAGGGCATCACCGTTGCTGAAGCGGTCAATCGCGTACTGCACCTGCCAGCCGTGGCAGAGAAAACCTTCCTCGTGACCATCGGCGACCGTACCGTGACCGGTATGGTGTCGCGCGACCAGATGGTCGGCCCGTGGCAGATCCCGGTGGCGAACTGCGCCGTGACCACCGCGAGCCTCGACAGCTACTACGGTGAAGCAATGTCGCTGGGTGAACGTACCCCGGTGGCGCTGCTGGACTTCGCTGCTTCTGCCCGTCTGGCTGTCGGTGAAGCGCTGACCAACATCGCCGCGACGCAGATTGGTGATATCAAACGCATCAAACTGTCTGCAAACTGGATGGCCGCAGCGGGTCACCCTGGCGAAGATGCCGGCCTGTATGAAGCGGTAAAAGCGGTTGGTGAGGAGCTGTGTCCTGCACTCGGCCTGACCATTCCGGTGGGTAAAGATTCCATGTCGATGAAAACCCGCTGGCAGGAAGGTAATGAGCAGCGCGAGATGACCTCTCCGCTGTCGCTGGTGATCACCGCGTTTGCGCGTGTGGAAGACGTGCGTCATACCATCACCCCGCAACTGGTGACCGAAGACAACGCCCTGCTGCTGATTGATCTTGGTAAAGGCAATAACGCCCTGGGGGCGACTGCACTGGCACAGGTTTATCGCCAGCTGGGTGATAAGCCCGCTGACGTGCGTGACGTGGCGCAGTTAAAAGGCTTCTACGACGCCATTCAGGCGCTGGTGGCACAACGTAAACTGCTGGCCTACCACGACCGCTCCGATGGTGGTCTGCTGGTGACCCTGGCTGAGATGGCCTTCACCGGCCACTGTGGCGTTGAGGCGAACATTGCTTCTCTGGGTGACGATCGTCTGGCGGCGCTGTTTAATGAAGAACTGGGCGCAGTCATTCAGGTGCGTGCGGCAGATCGCAATGCGGTTGAAGTTGTTCTGGCTCAGCATGGCCTGGCAGACTGCGTACACTATCTGGGTAAAGCCGTAGAGGGCGACCGCTTCGTGATTGAAGCAGACGGCCACGCGGTATTCAGCGAAAGCCGCACTACGCTGCGTATGTGGTGGGCAGAAACCACCTGGCAGATGCAGCGTCTGCGCGACAACCCGGAGTGTGCCGATCAGGAACATGACGCGAAGGCCAACGACAACGATCCGGGCCTGAACGTGAAACTCTCCTTTGATATCAACGAAGATATCGCCGCACCGTACATTGCGACTGGCGCGCGTCCGAAAGTGGCCGTGCTGCGCGAGCAGGGTGTCAACTCCCACGTTGAGATGGCGGCTGCCTTCCACCGTGCGGGCTTTGATGCCATCGACGTTCACATGAGTGACCTGCTGGCAGGGCGTACCGGTCTGGAAGATTTCCAGGCGCTGGTCGCGTGCGGCGGCTTCTCTTACGGTGACGTGCTGGGTGCGGGTGAAGGCTGGGCGAAGTCCATCCTGTTCAACAGCCGCGTGCGTGACGAGTTCGAAACCTTCTTCCACCGTCCGCAGACGCTGGCTCTGGGCGTGTGTAACGGCTGCCAGATGATGTCTAACCTGCGTGAGCTGATCCCGGGCAGTGAAGCCTGGCCGCGCTTTGTACGTAACCAGTCTGACCGCTTTGAAGCGCGTTTCAGCCTGGTCGAAGTGACGCAAAGCCCGTCTCTGCTGCTGCAGGGTATGGTCGGTTCACAGATGCCAATTGCCGTTTCTCACGGTGAAGGTCAGGTTGAAGTGCGTGATGCAGCACATCTGGCTCAGCTTGAAAGCAAAGGCCTGGTGGCGCTGCGCTTTGTCGATAACTTCGGCAAGGTCACGCAAACTTATCCGGCTAACCCGAACGGCTCGGCAAACGGTATCACCGCGGTGACCAGTGAAAGTGGTCGTGCAACCATTATGATGCCGCACCCGGAACGCGTGTTCCGTACCGTGAGCAACTCCTGGCACCCGGAAAACTGGGGCGAGGACAGCCCGTGGATGCGTATCTTCCGCAATGCGCGTAAGCAGTTGGGTTAAGTTTTAAAACGAGTGCCCTCACAAGCCCGGTAGGCGTAGCGCCACCGGGCTTTTTTTGTCGCAATACTGCGACAACCCGATAATACAACCGTCTCCAAAAGGCGACACTTAACTTGTTGATTTATATGTGTCTGATAATGTTCCCGTTAAGGTGTTGCTAATTAACGACACTTAGCTCGAAAATCATTCACGGATTAATGAATTTAAAGAATCACTTAAAGTCATTATTATCAACAAGATAAGTTATTTGTTTGCATTCTGGCACGGCTGTTGCATAATAACAGCCAGTGGCTCATTCACCCTCTTATGTCAGCCCCTTCGGGACGCGCTACATAAACTTAGAATGACGCACAAAAAGGTGCCTGCCGTCCAACTACTGATTATAGCGATGCTTTATCAGGCCAGGGCGAAACGTCGAGTTAGGCACCGCCTCATTTCATAACAAAGCCGGGTTTTTACCCGGCTTTGTTGTATCTGAAGGGCAGACTCAGTTACGCTCTCCTCACCCCCATATTAAGAGAGTAATGCGTTGAAACGCTGGCCTGTTTTCCCTCGCTCCCTGCGACAGCTTGTCATGATGGCATTCTTGCTGATCCTGTTGCCCCTGCTGATACTGGCATGGCAGGCGTGGCAAAGTCTGAATGCGCTAAGTGCCCAGGCGGCATTGACTAACCGCACGACGTTGATTGACGCCCGGCGCAGTGAAGCCATGACCAATGCAGCGCTGGAGATGGAGCGCAGCTACCGGCAGTATTGCGTGCTGGACGATCGCACCCTGGAAAAGGTCTATCAGAACCAGCGTAAACGCTACAGTGACATGCTGGATGCCCACGCCGGTGTGTTGCCGGACGATAAGCTGTATCAGGCGTTGCGTCAGGATCTAAACAGCCTTGCTCAACTACAGTGTAAAAACAGCGGGCCAGACACCGATGCCGCTGCGCGTCTTGAAGCGTTTGCTGCGGCCAATACCGAGATGGTGCAGGCCACGCGCACGGTGGTGTACTCGCGCGGGCAGCAACTGCAACAGGAGATTGCCGAGCGTGGTCAGTTCTTTGGCTGGCAGGCGCTGGTGCTGTTCCTGGTCAGTCTGGGGCTGGTTTTGCTGTTTACCCGCATGATCATCGGCCCGGTGAAAGGTATCCAGCGGATGATTAACCGTCTGGGGGAGGGGAAATCCCTCGGGGACACGGTGGCCTTTAAAGGTCCGCGTGAGTTACGCTCCGTCGGTCAGCGAATTATCTGGCTTTCTGAGCGTCTGGCATGGCTGGAGTCGCAGCGTCACCAGTTCTTGCGTCATCTTTCTCATGAGCTCAAAACACCACTCGCCAGTATGCGCGAAGGGACGGAACTGCTGGCGGACGAAGTGGCGGGGCCGCTAACCTCTGAGCAAAAAGAGATTGTCGAGATCCTGGATGCCAGTAGCCGTAATCTGCAAAAGCTGATTGAACAACTGCTGGACTACAACCGTAAGCTGGCTGATGGGGTGGTGGTGCTGGAAAAAGTCGAGATTGAGCCACTGGTGGACATGGTGATCTCCGCCCACAGCCTGCCAGCAAGAGCTAAAATGATGCATACGGAGGTGGATCTCAATGAGTCTGCCTGCCTGGCTGAACCCATGCTGTTGATGAGCGTTCTGGATAATCTTTATTCCAATGCGGTGCACTATGGTACTGAATCCGGTACCATTTACATCCGAAGTTATACCAGGGGTTCCCGGGTGTTTATCGATGTAGCGAATACGGGTACCCCCATTCCGGATGACGAAAAAACGATGATCTTCGAGCCCTTTTTCCAGGGGAGTCATCAGCGAAAAGGTGCGGTAAAAGGAAGTGGTCTGGGGCTCAGCATTGCCCGCGACTGCATACAACGCATGCAGGGTGAGCTTAAGATCGTCAGTGACGATCGCTCGGATGTGTGTTTTCGTATTGAACTGCCTCTTGAGCCGGAAAAAACAATGAAATGAGTCTATATCTGGTGAGTATGTCACACGTCTTTTCCCGCGCAGTGCGCGCGGTATTTTCCAGCAAAACAATGCGTCTGAGCGTCTCCTGTTTGCTTCTTGCGGGATGCGTTTCCCATGCACCTAAAAGTGCTATCAGCGATAAACAAAACGATAAATGGCCGGAGAATCAGCTGGCGGATTTCCTGACCACCCGGTGTGACGATCTCTGGAATTTGTCCGGGCATGAGGTTGACTCGAACCCGCTGTACTGGTTACGCGGGATAGATTGTTCCCAGCGCCTTGCTCCAGCCGCTGCCCGCGCTCAGGCAGCGCTGTGGGGCAATGAAACCTGGCAGGAAAATTTCAAACGCGCGATTTTACTGGCTGATGCCAAAATCACGCCTGTCGAACGCCGCGCCAATACCGCACGTCTGGATGCCGTCAGCGCAAATATTCCCGCGCAGGTTCGCCCGGTTTACCAGCTGTGGCGTGACGGGCAGGCATTACAACTGCAGCTCTCTGAGGAGCGTTCTCGCTATAGCAAACTGCAGCAATCGTCTGATGCCGAACTCGATACACTCCGCCAGCAACAGCAATTTTTACGTACACAGCTGGATACCACGACGCGCAAGCTTGAAAATCTGACCGATATCGAAAGACAACTTTCGACGCGTAAACCTGCGGGCAACTACCTGCCTGACGGGTCGAAAGGCAATTCTGCCACGACACCGGACAACGATACGCAGAAACAAGAGGATGTGAAGCCATGACAAGCCGTAAACCTGCCCATCTGTTGCTGGTGGATGACGACCCGGGGCTGTTAAAGCTGTTGGGGATGCGCCTGGTCAGTGAAGGCTACAGCGTGGTGACTGCGGAAAGCGGGCAGGAGGGGCTGAAAGTGCTTGGCCGCGAGAAAGTTGATCTGGTGATAAGCGACCTGCGGATGGACGAAATGGACGGCATGCAGCTGTTCACGGAGATCCAGAAGCAGCAGCCAGGCATGCCGGTGATTATCCTGACTGCGCACGGGTCGATCCCGGATGCCGTTGCCGCGACACAGCAGGGCGTGTTCAGCTTCCTGACCAAGCCGGTGGATAAAGACGCGCTCTATAAAGCTATCGACAGTGCGCTTGAACACACGGCTCCATCGAATGATGAAGCATGGCGGGAGTCGATTGTCACGCGTAGCCCCATTATGCTGCGTCTGCTTGAGCAGGCGCGGATGGTGGCGCAATCTGACGTCAGCGTGCTGATTAACGGCCAGAGCGGAACCGGGAAAGAGATCCTGGCACAGGCTATCCACAACGCCAGCCCGCGCAGTAAAAATGCCTTTATCGCCATTAACTGTGGCGCGTTGCCGGAGCAACTGCTTGAGTCTGAACTGTTTGGTCATGCCCGTGGAGCCTTCACCGGCGCGGTGAGCAGCCGGGAAGGGCTGTTCCAGGCGGCTGAAGGCGGTACGCTGTTCCTCGACGAAATTGGCGATATGCCAGCGCCGTTGCAGGTCAAACTGCTGCGGGTGTTGCAGGAGCGAAAAGTTCGTCCGCTTGGCAGCAATCGCGATATCGATATTAACGTGCGTATTATTTCCGCCACGCACCGCGATTTACCGAAAGTGATGGCGCGCAATGAGTTCCGTGAAGATCTCTACTACCGCCTGAACGTAGTGAACCTGAAAATTCCCGCCCTGGCCGAGCGTGCGGAAGATATCCCGCTGCTGGCGAACCATCTGCTGCGCCAGTCTGCCGATCGTCACAAACCTTTTGTGCGCGCGTTTTCCACTGATGCGATGAAACGGCTGATGACCGCAAGCTGGCCGGGCAACGTGCGCCAGCTGGTGAACGTTATTGAGCAGTGCGTGGCGCTGACGTCATCGCCGGTCATCAGCGATGCGCTGGTAGAGCAGGCGCTGGAGGGGGAAAACACGGCGCTGCCAACCTTTGCGGAAGCGCGCAACCAGTTTGAGCTTAACTATCTGCGCAAACTGCTGCAGATCACCAAAGGCAACGTGACCCACGCGGCGCGTATGGCCGGGCGCAACCGCACCGAGTTCTACAAGCTGCTGTCCCGCCATGAGCTGGAAGCAAACGATTTTAAAGAGTAATGCCGTATGGTACTGTGGGCAATCGATTACGAGGCAGCTTACAGGCAAGAGTTTAAGGACCCACCATGAAAAAGATTGATGCGATTATTAAACCTTTCAAACTGGATGATGTACGTGAAGCGCTGGCAGAAGTTGGCATCACCGGGATGACAGTGACAGAAGTGAAAGGTTTTGGTCGCCAGAAGGGCCACACCGAGCTTTACCGTGGCGCAGAGTACATGGTGGACTTTCTGCCGAAAGTGAAAATTGAAATCGTGGTGAGCGACGATATCGTGGATACCTGCGTGGATACCATTATCCGCACGGCGCAGACGGGTAAAATTGGCGACGGTAAAATCTTCGTCTTTGACGTGGCGCGTGTGATCCGAATTCGTACCGGTGAAGAAGACGACGCGGCGATTTAAGTGCGGCCCTTCGCTGCCACTCCCTGGCGGCGAAGGTGAGGTTAATTGCGCTCCGTTTCCGGTAAGGTGAGCGGCGTGTGGTTAAAGCGCCTTCTTATGCAGACGAGCGCCACGATCAACACCACGCAGCCCAGCGTCCACTCGCCCATCTGAGAGAAAAAGTGTTCGTAGGCAGCAATTGCCGTGTCGCTGATTTGCGATTCTGTGGTTTGTTGCGCCACCAGCCCCGCCAGCCAGTTGGCGACCGCACCGGTTGCCAGCATGTAAATCCCCGTCAATACACCCATTACGCCAGGCAAATTCAGGCGGGTGATTTGCGCCATCGCCACCGGGTCAATAAACAGTTCGGCAAATCCCATCAGCGCCAGACCGGCGATCATCATCCCCATCGAAGCCTGACCGTGAAGCCCGCCACGGCGCGCATTGAGCGCCAGCAGCATAAAGCCGCCACCCATTAACAGCAGTCCAAGCGCGAACTTCAGCCACACGCGTATTGTGGAGCGGATGTTGCTTTCAGGGCGCGCAAGCCAGGTTAATGCAATACCTGCAGCCATAACCGCAACGGCGTTTACCGACTGAAACAGCGCTGTCGGTACTTCAAAACTGAGCAGGTGGCGGTTAACAAAGTGATCGATAAACAGGCTAATAGAGCTGCCGCCTTGCTGCGCCAGTACCCAGAACAGCGTCCCCGCCATCATCAACAGCACGATTTGCCACAGTGCGCGGCGATGTTCGGGGAAGGCGAGCATAATGCGTGTGACCACCACAATGGCAAAGACGCACACCACCGCCAGCAGATAGCCTGACCCGTTGTTTTCCAGCAGCAGGGTGAAGAATACCGGTGCGACGCACAGCATCACCAGCAGCCAGCCCCAGACAGGAAGCGCACACTTCACGGTGCTGAGCGCCCGTTTGTCGATGCCGCGCGTATGGCGGAAATGGCGATGACCGCTGAGGAAGATGAGCAAACCAATAAACATGCCAATACCCGCCAGAGCAAAGCCAACATGCCAGCCGTACCACTGTGCTGCCAGCCCACAGGCAATCGGTGCTGCGATAGATCCCACGTTGCCTGCGGCATAAAGCAGGGAAAAGCCGCCATCGCGACGTGGATCGTCGTGGGCGTAAAGTTCTCCCAGCAGGCAACTGATATTGGATTTAAACAGACCATAGCCGCAGATAATGATCGCCAGCGCGACATACAGACTCCATGTTGAATGGGATCCCATGCCCAGTACAACGTGTCCAAGCGTCATCAGCAGCGCGCCGGCAATGACCGCCGCACGGTTGCCGAGCAGGCGGTCGGCCAGCCAGCCGCCGAGAATAGGGGTAACGTAAACCAGAGACGCGTAGGCGCTGAAGAGTGTAATGGCATGGCTGTCATCAAAGCCAAGCTGGTGGGTGAGGTAGAGGATGAGGAGGGCACGCATGCCATAAAAGCTGAAATATTCCCAGATCTGGATCGCTACGATGTAATAAATCGCGCGCGGTTGTGAGGGTGTTTGCATGTCATCTCCTGAACGGCGTGAAAAAAGGGAAGCGGCAGACCACTTCCCTTTGATACTTCTACTTATTTAGTGTTTTCTTTCAGCACTTTAACGGTGTAGCGACCATCCGCCTGGCGGTATGCACCGTGGATATCGGTTTCAAAGCCCGGATAATGAGCGCCGATTTCACACAGCATCTGCAGGAATTCCAGCACCGGACGGCTCTCTTCAGCGATCATCTCGCCTGGCATAACCAGTGGTACTCCCGGAGGATACGGCAGGATCATGTTGGCGTTAACGCGGCCCACCATTTCATCGAGATAAACTTCTTCCGTCTCGCCATGCAGCTCTTTCTGGAACGCGGTGTACGGGGTCATAACCATTGTCGGCAGCACTTCAAACGCGCGGAACATCAGGTCAGGCAGGTTGTGGTGTTCAACCAGCTTGTGAATGTTTTGCGCCAGATCCTGGATACGCATGTCTTCGTAGAATTCAGGGTTCTCGCGATAGAGCGAAGGCAGCATGTTTTTCACGCGCAGGTTCAGGTCAAAGGCGCGTTTGAAATCGGTGAGCGCGCGCAGCAGGCTCAGCGCTTTAGTTTTATCGATACCGATGCTGAACAAGAACAGCAGGTTGTACGGACCGGTTTTCTCTACCACGATACCTTGCTCATCGAGGTATTTCGCCACGATGCTGGCCGGAATACCGAAATCGCTCATGGTGCCGTCTTTCTTCATCCCCGGCGTCAAAATGGTGACTTTAATCGGGTCGAGGTACATGTGCTCGTTATCGATGTTTTTGAAGCCGTGCCATGCGCTATCGGAACGCAGTGCCCAGCATTCAGGCTCATCAATATGTTCTGGCTGCCACACGTCAAAGAACCAGCCGTCAGACTCGCCGTTCAGACGTTTGATCTCTTTACGGAAGCGGATGGCACGCTGGATAGAACCGTCGATCAGACGTTTACCCGAATTCCCTTTCATCATCGCTGCCGCGGTTTCGATGGAGGCGACGATACCGTAGTGCGGAGACGTCGTGGTGTGCATCATGTAGGCTTCGTTGAACGTCTCTTCGTTTACATCACCCTTCACGTGGATCATGGACGCCTGAGAGAATGCTGCCAGCAGCTTGTGTGTGGACTGGGTTTCATAAATCACTTTACCTTCCACACGATCGCCGCTCATCCCGCATTTACCCGCGTAAATCGGTGAGAAGTTGGTGTAAGGCACCCATGCAGAGTCAAAGTGGATGGATTTTACATCCAGCGTTTTCTTGATGTAATCGGTGTTGTAGAGCAAGCCATCATACGTTGAGTTGGTGATAACTGCATGCACAGGCCAGGTCGCGTTCGGCGTCTCTTTCACGCGTTTGGCGATGGTCGTATGCTGGAATTCGCTCTGCGGAATACCGCCGAGAATACCGTACGCGTTACGGGTCGGACGGAAGTAGAGCGGCGTAATGTCACTCATCATCATCAGATGGGTCAGCGATTTGTGGCAGTTACGGTCAATCAGTACGGTGCTGCCAGCAGGCGCGGAGTACATACCAACGATTTTATTCGCGGTGGATGTCCCGTTTGTCACCATATAGCTGCGTTCGGCGTTGAATGCGCGGGCGATGTACTCTTCGGCTTCTTTATGCGGGCCGCTATGGTCGAGCAGCGAACCGAGTTCAGAGACGGAAATCGAGATATCCGACTTCATCGTGTTCGGGCCAAAGAAGTCGTAGAAAATGCTGCCGACCGGGCTTTTCTGGAACGCGGTGCCGCCCATATGGCCTGGTGTACAGAAAGTGTATTTCCCTTCACGCACATATTTAAACAGCGCTTTGGTCAGCGGTGGCAAAATAGTGTCGATGTATTCATCGGTGTTCTGTTTGATCTTGGCAGCGATATCGTCAGCAGCGCCGAGGGCATATTCAAAGAAACGCACTTTCATGCGCAGATCGTTCAGGCTGACATCAAGCGTTGAGTAAGTGTTCGCGAACGCGTACAGAGGCATGTACTCGTTCATTTTGCTGATCTCTTCGCACAGTTCGAGATTGTATTTGTCCCAGTCGAAAATCACGCCGCACAGTCGCGAATTGTTCTCAATCAGTTTCAGTAAATCTTCGCGGTCGTTAGGGTAAACAATGCGGAAATCCAGGCGCTCAAGGGCGCGATGCAGTTCACGAATAGGCTCTTCTTTAAAGTAGACGCCCATGTGATTCATAATTGCGATAACGTTCATAGTCGTATCTCCAGGTGTAAAAGGCCCCTCCCGTCACGGTGTGACAGGTGTCAGGAGGAGCTCAGAGAAAGGGGGGTTAGTGATTAACGCGCGTCGGCGACACGACTTTCAGCATCAATGTTGTTCTGGCGCTGGTACATTTTGCGGCCGTAGAACATCAGGATGATGAGGCTGACGATAAAGGTACCGGACAGTTCGAACGAGTTAGCACCCATCAGCGCGATGAAGCAGAATGCACAGCCGAGTACGGAACAGATGAGGCTTGTCAGATTGCGGACGTTAACGCCTTCAAAGCGAATCAGGTCAACACAAGAGTAGAAGTACGGCAGCATGGTCAGCAGGACGGCAATACCGGTCAGTTCGCCGAACAGGTCGGAGGCTTTACCACCGCTGGAGTTCATCACGGTGATGAGTACCATCAGCACGGTCATTTTGACGGCGGCCAGCAGCAGACCTTTTTTCGGAATACCGTTGCTGTCGACTTCGCCATACACTGCCGGGAAGTTACCGTCAGTGGCGGCACGAACCCCGGCCTGACCTACCAGCATCATCCAGGAACCCAGAGAGGTCAGGCAGGCGAATGCGGTGAAGGCGGAAACAATTGGCGCGGCCCAGCTGCCCATGATGGTTGAAGCGCTGATAGCGAACGGCGCACCGGACGCGGCCATCTCTGAAGCCGGATACATACCGGAAATAACCTGAGTCGCGGCAATATAGACGATACCTGCCAGTGCAGTACCCAGCATGGTTGCCAGCGGTACGGTGCGTTTCGGGTTTTTCACCATGCCGGTGCTGACCGCTGCGGATTCAACGCCAACGAATGCCCACAGGCACAGCAGGATACTTTTGACCACCGCATGTGGATCGGTTGTGGTTGAGGTGTTCCAGTTTGCCTGATAGATAGCGGCGTCAAACCAGTGCCAGCCCGCGATAGCAGTAACAACCACCGGGATCAATACCAGCACCAGGCCGATGGTGGTCAGACGGCTAACCCAGGTACCACCCAGCATATTCACGAAGGTGAAGATCCAGACAATCGCAATACAGGCGAGACCTGCCGGTATAGGGTTATTTAATGCCGGGAAGAACGTGGAGAGATAAGATACGGCGGTAATACCGATAGCCAGGTTACCAATCCAGTTTGCATGATAATAAAGCACGCCGGTCTGGAAACCGAAAGCTGGGGATAATTCTCCCGCGTAAGCAATCGGACCACCCTGTTGTGGGTTTTTGGTCGCCAGTCGTGCATAAACATAGGCCAGAGACATCGCACCGATAACAGAAATCACCCAACCCCAGATAGCAATACCACCGATACTGGCAAGGTTCGCCGGTAATAAAGCAATACCGCTACCCATCATATTTCCGGCGACGACGCCGGTACAGGCAAATAGCCCGATCTTTTTGGCTGAACTCATGTTCATTTCTCCTGAGCTTTATTTTTTGAGGTGCGGGTCGTTATCTGATGTCACTCAGCGATCCGACCGACTGGCGACAAGATTACGGATGCGGGAAGGAAAAATCCTAAAGATAAAATGAAATAAAAAACAACTTCAAAAAAATGACACCATGAGGTTTTTTCATTAACACATCAGGATAAAAAGTTTAGGTCAGGAAAAGATAAATATTGTTATTTTATAGTCTGTTGGTGATGTAATCTGGCGGGGTGTTTATGTTGCCATGAGGTAACAATCAATACATCATGGCAACAATTCAACTACTTTAATAAGGATGTTATTTAACGCGGTAATGATGCAGCGCTATTTTTCACTGTTCATTTTTCAGAAAGGTTTGTAAGTACGGAACGATTTTTTTGATTGAGGTATGAAAAACACCATTCTCAATCCAGTAGAGCGTGTTATCCCCTGGGCGTAAATTAAACGCTGTAATATAGGCGTCGGCAGCCAGACGATTTTCGCCCTTCATTTCGTATACTTTTCCTAACAGCACATAATTTAACCATGACATTTCAAGATCAATGCTTTTATTAATGTCAGTGTATGCGTCATCAATATCGCCTTTAGTTAGCGCATCGATGGTTTGTATTTGATACCACGGCGCAGTGTCCTGAACGCCTGGTCGTTGTGCTATTTTGTCCAGCTCATTATTGAGCCCTTGCAGCTGTGTTTTATCAAATTGCTGCTGCGAATGACGTAATACATCAACCAGAATTTTTCCCGATAAGGCGAAAGTAAAGTCTGGTGCGTCTTTCGTGACCATCTCAAGTATTTCACTGGCTTTATTTAATGATGCAACATCACCTTCTACAATCAGCTGGTTTGCCTGGTAGTATTGCGCCAGCGGCATACTTTTCGAATGGCGGAATTGCTCAAGCAGTGCCTGCATGCGTGGCGGCCAGGGCTGCGTCAACACCGAGGAAAGGCTATGGAGGAGATCCTCCTGCACTGATAGCAGCGTGTTGTCGGTAATAAAATAACGCTTGTCCAGCATGATGGAGCTGTCGGCGTTATCGACCAGCAATACCGACATAAAGCACTGCTGTGCCCGGTAGTGGCGCTGATTTACGAATTTGATGGTGAGCGTTTTCCCTGAACTGCTGGGCTCTGTCACGTTATAGTTGGTCTTGTCATGCACCATAAAGGTGGAGAAGGTATTCAGCGACGTGGTGATCAGATTGCCAAGGCCAATCGCATAGGACTGTTGAGACGTCCAGCTATTACAGGAGTTACCGGGCTCAAAGCGCACGTCAATATCTCGCGGATTGAGCAGCAGGCGCGTACTGGTGACCGGGGGATGGGAGTTGACAAGCGACATTAATACCAGCGCAATCAGCGCGCCGAGTGAAGACAAAAACAGTAGCCAGGTCCAGAACGTTGCGATGCGCTTGCGCCGATCGACTTTGTCCCGTGCCAGGCGAAATGAGGGTGACGGTAAAGCTGACGAGGTCATCGTCTGAGGCTGTGTTTCTGTTACCCTGATGGGAAGCACTGCGGGTGGTGTGGCGAGAGAAGGGGGAGTGATATCTGGCTCTTCTTCCGTACACCAGACGGCAGTGGCGGTAAGCTTGTAGCCGCGCTTTGGCACCGTGGCGATATATTCAGGGCTTTGTTCGTTACCATCCTTCAGCGACTTACGAAGTTCAGAAATGCTCTGGGTCACTACATGGCTGGTGACAATGTTGCGCATCCAGATGTTATCAATAAGCTCATCCCGGCTCAGTACTTCATCGGGGTGTCTGGCGAAATACATCAAAAGGTCAATTAAACGTGGTTCAAGCGTTAGCTGACGGCCCTGACGGCTAATTTGATTTACGGACGGGGTAACCAGCCAATCGCCAACGCGCACAACAGGTTGTTGCATAAAAAAAGCGCCCTAAAGCGGAAAAGGGGAAGGACCAATCATAACACAAATGACTTACCCATTATTGATAAGCAACATGAGTCAGTACCGGGGATGAAAATAACAAAACGGGCACCGCAGGACGCGGCACCCGGGGGGAAATGTGGAGTTTACAGTACCTTATGTGGGCCAAAACACTCGTAATGAATGTTTTCTGGCTTCACGTTCAGTTCTACCAGCTGCTTCGCGGCATACTGCATAAACGCCACTGGTCCACAGACGTAGAACTGCATCTCCGGTGCGCTGAACGCACCCTCATGCTGGCTTAAATCGATCAGACCTTCGCTGTCGAAACGGGCAGCGGCGCGGTCGGCCTCCGTCGGCAGACGATACCAGGTGTGTGCGTTAAAGCGTGGCAGGCCAGTCGCCAGCGTTTTCACTTCATCCGCAAATGCGTGTACATCGCCGTTCTCGGCGGCGTGGAACCAGTTCACCTGTGCATTGTGATGAGACTTCGCCAGCGTATCCAGCATCGCCAGCATTGGCGTTTGACCCACGCCTGCGGAGATCAGTGTTACAGGCGTATTCGCTTCAACGGTCATAAAGAAGTCGCCGGCAGGTGCCGCCAGCTGAACCACATCGCCCACATTCGCTTCATTATGCAGCCAGGTAGAAACCTGACCACCGTCTTCGCGTTTCACGGCAATGCGATAACCTTTACCGTCGGGTTTGCGGGTCAGGGAGTATTGACGGATCTCCTGGTGCGGGAAGCCTTCAGGCTTCAGCCAGACGCCCAGATACTGGCCTGGCTGATAATCAGCGACCGGCTGGCCATCAACCGGCTCGAACTCAAAGCTGGTAATCAATGCACTGCGTGGTGTTTTCCCGACGATGCGGAATGCACGTGTACCTTCCCAGCCGCCGTTTTTATTGGCGTTCTCGCTGTAGATCTGTGCTTCACGGTTGATAAACACGTTTGCCAGCACGCCGTAGGCTTTACCCCATGCGTCCAGAACGTCCTGACCCGGGCTGAACATCTCATCCAGCGTCGCCAGCAGGTGGCCGCCGACAATGTTGTACTGCTCTGGTTTGATCTGGAAGCTGGTATGTTTCTGCGCAATTTTCTCTACCGCAGGCAGCAGCGCCGCCAGGTTTTCGATATTGCTGGCATAGGCCGCGATGGCGTTAAACAGGGCTTCACGCTGATCGCCGTTACGCTGGTTGCTCATGTTGAAAATCTCTTTGAGCTCCGGGTTATGCGTGAACATGCGATCGTAGAAATGGGCGGTGAGTTTAGGACCCGTTTCAACCAGCAGGGGAATAGTGGCTTTAACGGTAGCGATGGTTTGAGCGTCGAGCATAGCAGCTTCCTTCAGATGTGACTTTAATGATGTATTTTGAATGCATCTTATAAAAAATACCCCTGCGTTGTAAATGGTTCTTTGCATCATGAAAAATATGCATCACAAACCTGAAAAGAAATCCATTGATAATGGCGAGGGCTTTATTCCTCAAACCCTTGCGTGGCGTGAAGGAAAACGTTTGCGTAAAATCGTTTGTCAAGACCTGTTATCGCAGAACTAATCAGTTATACTGTTGCGCGTTGTCCAACTGGACTGCCTTTTCAGGCCAAAATTTTATTGTTAGCTGAGTCAGGAGATGCGGATGTTAAAGCGTGAAATGAACATTGCCGATTATGATGCCGAACTGTGGCAGGCTATGGAGCAGGAAAAAGTACGTCAGGAAGAGCACATCGAACTGATCGCCTCCGAAAACTACACCAGCCCGCGCGTTATGCAGGCGCAGGGTTCTCAGCTGACCAACAAATATGCTGAAGGTTACCCGGGCAAGCGCTACTACGGCGGTTGCGAGTATGTTGATATTGTTGAGCAACTGGCGATTGATCGTGCAAAAGAACTGTTCGGTGCTGACTACGCTAACGTGCAGCCGCACTCAGGCTCTCAGGCTAACTTCGCGGTCTACACCGCTCTGCTGCAGCCGGGCGATACCGTTCTGGGTATGAACCTGGCACAAGGCGGTCACCTGACTCACGGCTCCCCGGTTAACTTCTCCGGCAAACTGTACAACATCATCCCTTACGGTATTGATGAGTCCGGTAAAATTGACTACGAAGACATGGCGAAGCAGGCTAAAGAGCACAAGCCGAAAATGATCATCGGTGGTTTCTCTGCTTACTCCGGTATCGTTGACTGGGCAAAAATGCGTGAAATCGCAGACAGCATCGGTGCTTACCTGTTCGTTGATATGGCGCACGTTGCAGGTCTTATTGCCGCAGACGTTTACCCGAACCCGGTTCCACATGCTCACGTTGTGACTACCACTACCCATAAAACCCTGGCAGGTCCACGCGGTGGCCTGATCCTGGCGAAAGGCGGTAGCGAAGAGCTGTATAAGAAACTGAACTCTGCCGTCTTCCCAAGCGCGCAGGGTGGCCCGCTGATGCACGTTATTGCGGGTAAAGCGGTTGCGCTGAAAGAAGCGATGGAGCCAGAGTTTAAAGTTTACCAGCAGCAGGTTGCGAAAAACGCCAAAGCGATGGTAGAAGTGTTCCTGAACCGTGGCTACAAAGTGGTGTCTGGCGGTACTGAAAACCACCTGTTCCTGCTGGATCTGGTTGATAAAAACCTGACCGGTAAAGAAGCTGACGCTGCCCTCGGCCGTGCCAACATCACCGTGAACAAAAACAGCGTGCCTAACGATCCGAAGAGCCCGTTCGTGACTTCCGGTATCCGTATCGGTTCTCCGGCTGTCACTCGCCGTGGCTTTAAAGAAGCAGAAGTGAAAGAGCTGGCTGGCTGGATGTGTGACGTTCTGGACAACATCAATGACGAAGCGGTAATCGAGCGCGTCAAAGGTAAAGTTCTGGATATCTGCGCACGTTTCCCGGTATACGCATAATTCCTCTGCTTTGCAGAAATAAAAAAGGCCGCGTTTGCGGCCTTTTTTTATGGTTTAGCGCCGGTCAAGGGATATTGCCCCCGGCCCCACGATAGCCAGCAAAATAAATGCACCAGCAATACTGATATTCTTGTAGAAGTTAATCATGTTTGGCACAACCGCATCACCGGTCATATCCCAGTAACGGTGGCCAATAATTGCCGTACCCAGCGTGTAGAAAATAAAGAGCACGGCGACAGGGCGGGTGAAAAAGCCGAGCACGATCAGAATTGCAGCGGGGATCTCCATCACCACCGCAATAATCGCTGCCAGCATCGGCATCGGTGCGCCCAGTGAGGTCATATATTGTACGGTTCCGCTAAACCCTATGAGTTTCGGATAGCCAAAGATGATAAACAGCACAGCAAGTGCGATACGGGCAATCAACAGCAACAGGTGGCGTGACTGACCGAAATCAAAATAGCGTAGAGTGTTCATAGCAGGCTCGTTTTTGAGGGGACCTGTTTTAAAACTAATACACAAATCAATACTCTGCCATTCAGCTTTTCTTCATAAATCAGGTATCAGGGTGATTTAAAAAATGGGTATCGCTATTATTCACCTAACTGCGATTCCACATATAAATAACCAATCCCCAGAATTTGCTGCGTGCGGCTGAGTCGGCCAAAACTGATATGCGTTGCTTTAATTCCCGGCCCATCATTTTTATCAAAAGGGTTAAATCCTGTTTGGTGAGTGATGGCATTGAGCCAGCTCTCTCCAAACGCGCAGCTACGCCCGTAAAGCCATATCTGGTTAATATTCAGGATATTGAGAAAATTATACAGGCTCAGACCAATAGCGTTGGCCGCGTTTTCTACCCACGCCTGAACCCGTACGTCTCCTTGCTGCCAGGCGCGGATCAGTGCGCTGGTTGTGAGTTGCTCCGGTGAGAATTCTGCTCCAGGCTGAGTTTTTAACCAGACGCGGGCCTGCTTCTTCAGGGCGCTCAGCGAGGCGATCGTTTCAAGGCAACCGTAGCGGCCGCAGTCACAGGCATTGCCGTCTGGATTGACAATAGTGTGCCCGATCTGCCCGCTTCCGTAGAGGTTGCCACGATAAATCTGATCGTTTATCACAAAGGATGAACCAATTCCGTAATCAACGTTTATGACGCAAAAATCTTGATCCGCTCCCGGATTTTGCCATTTTTCCGCCAACGCCAGCATCACGCAGTCATTATCTATCCTGACCTGGATCCCCAGTTGTTCCTCAAGCAGATATTTCATCTCGATTGGTGCTTTCCACTGCGCCTGCGGCATCGTTTGCGATACCCCTGTAACCGGGTCGACCTGCCCATGCACGCCCAACGCAAGATTGATTCGCTGTTCCGGGTAACGTTTGTGATACTGCCGCCAGCAGTTTGCTATCGCGCCGAGAAGGGTCTGTGGATCGGGCGCATTGATGGTGATGTGCTGAAGATCGCCCACTGCCAGCAGGCGGGCATCCGCAAGCTGACACTCAATGCTGGTGGGTGATACCGTCATGCATAGCGTCCATGCTCCATGCTGGGGGATTTGATAGCTACCACTATTGAGCCCGCGGGCGCTCATTTTTTCTGCCGAATGGCTGATTCGCCCCTCGTCAAGCAGTTCTTCAAGAATGTTGCTCACCGCCGGAATTGACAGCCCCGTCAGCTGCGCCAGACGCGATTTACTCAGCTGTTTTTCACGCCATAAATGCGACAAAAATATCACCTTGTTGGCCTGACGAACCCGCGCATTATTCAAACCCGCTCGCAACATATACTTAACTCCCTTAACTGTATTGCGTGAACGCTGCGCATTTTAGCAGCGAATGCACACTATAAACTCGATGCATTCCATTTTTTACTTTATTTCATTTAGTGGAGAGCAGAATGCACGGTTCAGTTAAGGTATGGCAGGAAACCATTACCCTTCCGACGTGGACGACAGGGGCTGAAGATCCCAACCCCATGTTTCTGGAAAAACGCGTCTATCAGGGCTCCTCAGGCGCGGTCTATCCCTACGGCGTCATTGATACGCTGACCGGGGAACGCGAAATGCGCGACTACCAGGCGGTTTGGCTGGAGAATGATTTCATTCGTGTGATGCTACTGCCTGAACTTGGCGGACGTATCCATCGTGCTTACGACAAAGTAAAGCAGCGTGATTTCGTCTACTACAACGAAGTGGTTAAACCTGCGCTGGTGGGGTTGTTGGGGCCGTGGATCTCCGGTGGTATCGAGTTCAACTGGCCGCAGCATCACCGCCCAACAACCTTTATGCCGGTTGATTTCACCCGGCAGGCTGGTGAAAACGGCGAGCAAACCGTCTGGATGGGGGAAGTGGAGCCGATGCGTGGCCTGCAGGTGATGACGGGATTTACTCTCTATCCTGACCGCGCGTTGATCGAAATCACTGGCAAAGTCTTTAACGGTAATGTGACACCGCGCCATTTCCTGTGGTGGGCGAACCCGGCTGTCAAAGGTGGCGATGCGCACCAGAGTGTCTTCCCACCGGATGTCACCGCCGTTTTTGATCACGGTAAGCGTGATGTCTCGGCTTTCCCTATCGCCACGGGTACTTACTACAAAGTGGACTATTCGGCGGGAGTGGATATCTCCCGCTACCGAAATGTACCAGTACCAACCTCCTACATGGCTGAAAAATCAGATTACGATTTTGTCGGGGCTTACCATCACGATGAACGAGGTGGCCTGCTGCACGTTGCCGATCACCATGTCTCGCCGGGTAAAAAACAGTGGAGCTGGGGTTACGATGATTTTGGCCAGGCCTGGGACCGTAATCTGACTGATGAAAATGGCCCCTATATCGAACTGATGACCGGAGTGTTCACCGACAACCAACCAGACTTCACGTGGCTCGCACCGTTTGAAGAGAAGATCTTCGTTCAGAACTTCCTGCCCTATAGCGAGCTGGGGATGGTGCAAAATGCCAGCACTCAGATGGCGATGAAATTGGTCAGAGAGTCGCCGCTGCTGCAGACTGGGATCTACGCCATTGCCCCGCTGGATAACATCCTCGTCGAACTGAGTGCCGACCAGAAGCCGATTTTTGAAACCCATCTGACGTTAGCGCCGGGAGAAAGCTGGCAACAAACATTGCCGGATAATTACCCGCAGCGCTTAACCATGACGGTTAAGTCGGCACAGGGCCAGACGCTACTTCACTATCAGGAACATCAGGCACAGGAGACATCGTTACCCGATCCTGCCCGCGCCCCTGCAATGCCAGAAAACATCACTAACGCTGATGAGCTCTATTTTATTGGTCAGCATCTGGAACAGTACAACCATGCCAGCCGCTTTGCGGCTGATTATTACCGCCGGGCGATTGAACTCGACCCATATGATTATCGTAACAACGTTGCCCTGGGCACGCTTGCACTTAACTCCGCTGACTGGGTACTGGTGGAACGCTGTGCCCGCGCCGCACTCACGCGTGCCCATCGGTTGAATAAAAACCCCCGCGATGGAGAGGCCAGCATGCTGTTGGCAACGGCACTCGAGCGACAGGGGGATATCACAGGGGCATGGGATAACTACTTCAAAGCATCGTGGAGCGGCAACTGTCGGGATGCGGCATTTTGGGCACTGGCACGTCTGGCGATGAAGCGTGGCGATGCGAAAGACGCCCTCGAAAAAGTCACTGTTAGCCTGCAGGTAAACGGGGCAAACCATCTGGCAATGGGGCTAAAAGCACTGGCGCTATTTGATTGCGGGCACCAGGACGAGGCACTGGACTTTATCAGTCAAAGTCTGACGCAGTATCCGCTGAGCTATCCGCTTCACTGTGCGCGTTGGCTGCTCGCTCAGGACCCGGAATCACAGGCGATGTTGTTGCAGGTCACCGGGCGGCGCGGGATTAACGCCAGTATGCTCTCCGGGTGGCTGGTTTCTCTGGGACGCACAGATGCGGCAGAGAAGGTGCTGATGCTGCTGGACTGCCAGGAGACAATTCCGTTGCTGTGGCAGGCATCACTGAGCCAAAAACGAGAGGTGCGTGAGCGCTTACTGGATGCGGCGCAGAACTGCCACGCCCGGCATGTTCGTTTCCCCAATACGCTCGATGAAGTTCAGATGCTGCAGACTCTCAAAGATGATCCGTTTGCAGGTTATCTGCTGGGCTGTTTCTGGTATAGCAAACGCCGGTATGACGAGGCCGTTTCCTGTTGGCAGGATACTTTAGTGCGCCTGCCGGACTATGCGCCTGCGCACCGTCTGTTGGGGATCTATGCCTGGAATAAGCAGCACGACGCGACAGCTGCGATGGCCAGACTGCAGCGGGCCGTTGACATCGAGCCGGACAATGCCCGTTTTCTGTTTGAGCTGGATTACCTGAAGAAGCTAACAGCCACAGCGGCCAGCGAGCGCCTGAGCCTGCTTGAGACTCGTATGGCGGTTGTTATGCGACGTGATGATCTGACGGCGGAGCTGTTAAGTCTGTGGAATAGCCAGGGGCAGTATGCGGCGGCGGCGCAGATCCTACAGACTCGCCAGTTCCATCCCTGGGAAGGCGGCGAGGGCAAAGTCACCGGGCAATATCTTCTCAACCAGATGCACCAGGCGTTAGATGCCATTGCGGAGAACGACATCCCCGCGGCCATGCGCTGGCTGGGAGAAGCGCTCCAGTATCCGCGCAACCTGGGGGAAGGGCGCTTACCCGGACAGACAGATAATGACATCAGATATCTGCTTGGCTTCTGTGCGCTGAAAAAAGGTGAGCTGCAGCAGGCGCAGTTGCACTTCCAGCAGGCTGCGTGCGGTGGCACAACGCTCGACGCTGGCCGCTACTACAACGACCAGCCAGCGGATTATCTGTTCTGGCAGGGTATGGCGTTACGGGCAGGCGGTCAGGTGGAAGAGGCCGGGCGGCACTTCCGTAGTTTCCTGAAATGGGTAGAGCATCACCACAACGATATCCCCGAAGCCGATTTCTTTGCAGTATCGCTTCCGGATCTGGTTGTTCTTGATACGTCCGCAGCGGTGCAGCACCAGCAACACTGTCTGTTTATCGAGGCGTTGGGGCATCTGGGGCTGGGCGAAATGTCAGCCAGTCAGAAAGCGATGCAACAACTGCTGGCGATAAATCCTGCTCACGATAAAGCGCATCTTATTCTGCATGCACAGCGATGCGGCATCTTTGCCTGAACCTTAACCGGGCGGGAGAACCCGCCCAAACCCTACTGTTCCCTGCGTTTCCCTTATAGAGGAATCAAAATGAATAACGCGCAGACTCATCTCAAAATGGGCTACATCTGGACGATCTGTCTGGTGGCGGCCTGCGGTGGTTTATTGTTTGGTTATGACTGGGTGGTGATTGGTGGTGCGAAGCCGTTTTATGAGGCGTACTTTTCGATTACCGATCCTGCTCAGTCTGGCTGGGCGATGAGTTCTGCTCTGGCCGGATGCGTGTTTGGCGCGCTCATTTCTGGCTGGTGCGCCGACCGTCTCGGACGAAAGATCCCGCTAATTCTCTCGGCAATCCTGTTCAGCGCGTCGGCGTTGGGTACGGCGCTGGCGAGCAATTTCGAGATGTTCGTTATCTACCGCATTGTCGGTGGGTTGGGGATTGGTCTGGCGTCGGCATTGAGCCCGCTCTATATCGCCGAGGTCAGCCCGGCGGAAAAGCGTGGACGCTTTGTTGCCGTTAACCAACTGACCATTGTTATCGGTGTGCTGGCGGCACAGTTGGTAAACCTGATGATTGCCGATCCTGTTGCCAGCGGTGCCACGCAGCAAACACTCCTCAACACCTGGAACGGCCAGGTGGGCTGGCGCTGGATGTTTGGTGCAGAGTTGCTCCCGGCAGTGGTCTTTCTGGTGCTGATGTTCCTGGTGCCTGAATCACCACGCTGGCTGATGAAAGCCGGAAAATCGGAACGCGCCCGGGCTACGCTTGAACGAATTGGCTCCACTGCCTATGCCAGTCAAACTTTGCAGGAGATAGCCCAGACGCTGGTGAAAGACAACAACAAAGTTTCGTACTCTGCGCTGCTCGCCCCACAGATTAAACCCATCGTCATTATCGGGATGGTGCTGGCGGTGTTTCAGCAGTGGTGCGGTATCAACGTCATCTTTAACTACGCGCAGGAGATATTTGCTTCTGCCGGGTTTGATATCAACGGAACCCTGAAATCCATCGTTGCCACCGGTATTATCAACCTGGTATTTACTATCGCAGCGCTGCCGCTGGTGGATAAACTTGGACGACGCAAGCTAATGCTACTGGGCGCAAGTGGTCTCACTGTGATCTACGTGTTGATTGCCGGTGCCTATGCACTGGGGATCATGGGGTGGCCGGTACTGGTGCTGGTTCTGGCGGCTATTGCCATTTATGCCCTGACGCTGGCCCCGGTAACCTGGGTGCTTCTCTCTGAGATTTTTCCTAACCGCGTACGTGGTATGGCGATCTCGCTGGGAACGCTTGCGCTGTGGATCGCGTGCTTCCTGCTCACCTACACCTTCCCGTTGTTGAATGCCGGGTTGGGCGCGGCGGGCAGCTTCCTGCTGTACGGGATCATCTGCGCGCTGGGCTTCATCTATATTCTGCGAAATGTCCCTGAAACCAAAGGTGTGACGCTGGAGGCACTGGAAACCCAGCTGGCGCAGCGACACGGGGTGGCCCCTGCGGTTAAGCAGGAACAGGCACACTGATGGTGCAGGCTATTACTCTGGAAAACGCGCATCTGCGGTTGCGCGTTGATCCACAAGGTGGTGCGATAAACGCGCTGTTCTCACTCCCTCATCAGCGCCCTGTTTTGCAGGCACCGCCGGGCCAGCAGCCGCTGTTTCCAATGCTGCCGCTGGCAAATCGGGTCGCCGGGAATCGGTTTTTGCTGCATGGTCGTGAGGTGGTATTACCGAAAAGCCCGCGTGACACCGATTTTTATCTGCATGGTGACGGTTGGATCAAGCCGTGGCAGGTTGTTTCCTTCTCCGCCACCGAGTGTGTATTACAGCTTCGAAGCATAGAGCCCTGCGGCTTCGACTATCTGGTGCAACTGTGTTACCGACTTGTCGATAATGCGTTCCATGTCAGTCTGACGCTCACCCACTGTGGCACAGAACCCATGTTGTATGGATTAGGGGCTCATCCCTGGTTCTGTTTTGAACCTGGGAGTACGGCACAGTTCAGCGCCAGCGGCTACTGGCCGGAAGGGGAAAACCACCTGCCGCTGCAATGGCAGGGGGAGCTACCCGCTCACGCGGATTTTCATTCGGCGCAATATGGACGAGATGAGTGGCTGAATGTCTGCTATTCCGGCTGGAGTGGGCAGGCGATATTGCGAAATAATGAGATGGAAATCACACTTCTTTCGCAAACTCCCTGGTTGATGCTATTCAGAATGTCGGGGCAGTCATTTCTTTGCCTTGAACCTCAAAGCCACCCGGTAAATGCCCACCAGATGCCGGGACAGCCAGGTTTGGTGATGCTTTCTGGCGGGGAGGAAACCCATTTTTCAATGGCAATAGTGGTCAATTCAACAGTGGAAAAATGTTAATTTATTGTTAATGCGACACTTGCGCCTCCCGGCGTTTACCGCCAGACTAGCGCCTTCATTTCGGGAGGGATTCATGGTTTTGCATTCCACGCGCTGGCTGGCGCTCAGCTATTTCACCTACTTTTTTAGCTACGGCATTTTTCTGCCTTTCTGGAGCGTCTGGCTCAAAGGCATCGGGCTTACCCCAGAGACCATCGGTGTGTTGCTTGGCGCAGGACTGGTGGCGCGATTTCTGGGAAGCCTGCTGATTGCACCGCGCGTCAGCGATCCCTCCTTACTGATTAAAGCGGTGCGTATTCTGGCGCTGTTGACGCTGGTCTTTGCCGCCTGTTTCTGGGTCAATAACACGTTTGCCTGGCTGATGGTGGTAATGGTGGGTTTTAACCTGTTCTTCTCACCGCTGGTTCCGCTGACGGATGCGCTGGCGAACACCTGGCAAAAGCAGATTACGATGGACTATGGCCGCGTGCGCCTGTGGGGGTCTATTGCCTTTGTCATCGGCTCCGCGCTGGTGGGGAAACTGGTCAGTCTCTACGATTACCATGCGATTCTGGCTCTGCTGAGTCTGGGTATCGCCTCTATGCTACTGGGGATGTTGCTGCGTCCGTCAGTGATGCCGCAAGGGGAAAGCCGACATCAGGAAAGCGCAGGCTGGCCCGCCTGGCGTAGCCTGGTGACACAAAGCTGGCGGTTCCTGGCCTGTGTCTGTCTGCTCCAGGGGGCGCATGCCGCGTACTATGGCTTCAGCGCCATTTACTGGCAAGGCGTGGGTTACTCCGCGTCTGCCATTGGTTACCTGTGGTCGCTTGGCGTGGTCGCTGAAGTGGTTATCTTTGCGCTCAGTAAAAAACTATTCCGACGCTTTGGCGCGCGTGATTTGTTACTGCTCTCCGCCGTGTGCGGCGTGATCCGCTGGGGCATTATGGGCTGGACAGCCGAACTACCGTGGCTGATTGTGGCGCAGATCCTGCACTGTGGTACCTTCACCGTGTGTCATCTGGCGGCGATGCGTTATATCTCAGCGCGTGAGGGTGGGGATGTTATCCGCCTGCAGGCGGTCTATTCTGCGGTGGCAATGGGCGGGAGTATTGCCGTGATGACGGTCTTTGCGGGCTTCCTCTACCAGCATCTGGGGCACGGCGTGTTTTGGGTGATGGCACTGGTTGCATTGCCTGCGATGATCGTTCGCCCAAAAGTGGTCGCGCGCGCGTAACTACGATTCCAGCATGGCGCGAATATGTTCTTGTTGCTGCGCGTTCAGCGCCTCAACGGCGTGGATCAGCGGCGGCGAGAACAGTGGCAGAGCGGTCGGGTAAGGGGTAATCACCAGTGCGGCTTCGCGCGGTGCCCCCTCTCTCTGGAAGGTCTGCAGCGTCAGATAGCGAATGTTGAGCGGGAGCAACGTCAGTTCCCGCAACTGTTGCTCAATCAACGCTTCGCATTCTTTATCCGTTCCCGTCAGTAACACCACCTGTTTTTCATGCAGATCGGTCTCCTGCATCAGCCAGGCACCAAAAATCACGGCGACCAGGCTCATCTCTTCATCGGAGAAACGTAGCCCAAATTCAGCTTCCAGTTCAAATAACGCCTCTTTGGTGGTGCGCAGCAGGCGCGGGTAAAGGCGGTGGATCTCTTCTGGCAGGCTGTTATCAATACCGATTTCAAACAGTGAGCGGTCAAGCGCCTGGGCAAGATGAATATACAGCTGATCGGTCAGCCCTTGCTCATCGCTAAAGTTCATTCCCGTCTGCGCCCGAAAGCGCGCAATCATTCGCACAATTGTCCGGCGCAAACGCTGATCCTGCTGGTGTTTATCGAGCACCGGATCGGGGGTGCGCAGCATCATAAACAACAGTGCCAGAAACAGGTGTTCATCCGTGTGAGGAGCCTGAGGAACGCGCCGTTTCCAGTGACGTACGATCTCCTGCGCGGTGAAATATTCCCCCCGCGACTGCGCCCAGCTGCGCTGAATACGGGAAAACTGCGGCGTATTGCCCTGATGATGCTGAATCAGACAATATTGCAAATAGAGCTGCAAAAACTGGATATCGCGGCACTCAAACTGGCGCTGAAGCTTGCGTGAGCAGAAGTTGATCAGCGCCCGCAGGTTAGTATCGTCGTAGAGAGGACGGGCAATTCCGTGTCGTTTAAGCGCGGTTTTTAACGCGGGAGTAAACTGGTGCGAGACAAAATGAGGACAAAGCCGGAGCGCCCTGCGCAGCCAGTGCAGCAGGCATAAACGCTGATTCAGGGCAGAACCTTCAATTCGGTAGCTGCCGTCAGGGTGCGTGACGATATCAAGCCGGTGATAGCGCTGGATTTCATCGCGCGTCTCGGCTATATCTTGCCGTGCCATAGCGTCGTCCACGCCATTGGCAGCGATTATACTCTGTGCGGTGACGACAGCATCGGGCAGGTAAAGCATCAAAAGCACCTGGCAGCGGCGCTGCGAACTGGAAAGCACAGATGGAATTTCAAGCGTCGTCATCATCTGTCGGGTATCCAGTGTGAATGTTTGATAAGGATAGCTAAAGGATGGGCGCTGAAAAGCGCACCGGCAGGCCTTTCACTCAGGATTGCTGGTGAACATCACAGAATTTTTGACGTGAGGAATTGATGCAAATAGTTAAACAAAGTGCGATGACGTTATTTTTGGCGGTTTTCACTTTCGCCGCCAGCGCACATCCTCACAGTTTTATCAGCCTGAAAACCGGGCTGGTAACCGACGGGGGGCAGCTCAGTGGCCTTAAAATGCGCTGGACGATGGATGAAATCACCTCGGCTGACCTGCTTTATGATGCGGGAAACGCAAAGCCAGGCGATGAGATCTGGAAAAAGCTGGCGGCGGAAGTGATGGCTAACGTACTGGGTCAGCACTACTTCACGGAGTTCTGGCATAACGGGCAAAAGGTGAAATTTCTGAACCGCCCGACGGAGTACGGTATGTCGCGCGATGGTCATCAGGCGGTGTTAACGTTTGTGCTCCCGCTGGCGCAACCTCAGCCGCTGGCAGGACAGACGTTCACCTTCTCAACCTTTGACCCGACTTACTACGTTGATATGAGCTACGCAGAGGACAGCGACGTGCAACTGCCCGCGACGCTGCAAAAAACCTGCAAAATAGCGGTTCACACGCCGAAACCCAGCGAAGAGACGCTGAACTTTGCGGCCTCACTCGACAAGGAAGATGCCCCACCTGAGGATATGGAGTTGGGTAAACAGTTCGCGCAGGAGGTGACGTTACAATGTCAGTGATCGCCTCTCCGGTTCGGAAACCGCGCCGCTGGCTACACCTCTGGCCGCTGGCGCTCTTTTTGCTGTTAGCCATTTTCGGTTCGCTGTGGCTGTGGCAAGCCTGGCCCCAGGTGCTGATGAAAAGCATCATCTGGCAGCGCGAGCTTAACCAGCAGATGAGCGGGCTGCTGAAGGCCGTGGCGGAAAACCCGACAAAAGCGGGTGGCTCTCTGCTGGCGTTCAGCTTTATCTACGGCGTACTGCACGCTCTGGGGCCGGGGCATGGCAAGATTGTGATCACCACCTGGCTTGCCACCCATCCTTCGAAACTGAAATCAAGCATCGGTCTGACGCTGGCCTCTTCACTGCTTCAGGGCGGCGTGGCGATTGTGCTGGTCGCGGTCGTCCTTTCGCTTTTACAACTTCCTGCTCGTCAGTTGCACATGAGCAGTTTCTGGCTGGAGAAGGGGAGCTATGCGCTGGTGGGTGTGCTGGGGCTCATCCTCTGCTGGCGGGCGTTGAAAAAACTGCGCCAGTTACTGCAAAAACCCAAATTTAAAACCTTTATGCCGCATCACGTGCATGATGCCCACTGCGGCTGCGGACACCAGCATCTGCCGACGCAGGAACAGCTGCAGAACGGCGACGACTGGCGCGCACGTTTAATGATCGTTCTTTCGATGGGAATGCGCCCGTGTTCGGGAGCGATTATGGTGTTGCTGTTCAGTAAGGTGATCGGTGTTTTCGGCTGGGGGATGCTCTCGGCGCTGGCGATGGCCGCGGGAACGTCACTCACTATTTCGTCGCTGGCGTTGCTGGTACACAGCTTCCGTCAGCTGGCGGTAAAACTCAGCGGTAATAAAACACCGGTGCTATGGCGACAGATAGGGTGGACAACGCTCGCGCTGGCGGGCGGCGTAATTTTGCTGGTGGCGGCGATAACGATGTGGATGAGTGCGGTGCCGGTGGGCAGGGGATTGAGGCCGTTTTAGTCGGGTGCGGTCTGATGTCCTCACCCTGACTTTAACCCTCTCCCACGGGGAGAGGGAATGACCGGGATTAACGCTTCAGCGCGTCACTCAGTTCATCACGCATGTTTGCCAGCATGGCTTTAACGACGCGAGGGTTACCTGCAACGATGTTGCCGGTAGACATATAGTTGTGGCCGCCGGTGAAGTCGCAAACAATCGCACCTGCTTCACGTGCGATCAGCTCGCCCGCAGCAAAGTCCCACGGCTTCAGTGCCAGTTCGAAGTAACCGTCAACGCGGCCGGTCGCAACGTAGGCCAGATCCAGCGCAGCAGAACCGGTGCGACGGAAGTCAGCACATTCGGTGAACAGTTTGCCCAGGATATTCATATAGGTGGTTGCGTGCTGTTTCGCCTTGAACGGGAAACCGGTCGCCAGAATGGTACCGTCCAGATCGCGTGCATTGCTGCAGCGCAGACGGTAGCCGTTCAGCTGTGCGCCCTGGCCACGGGTGGCGGTGAACAGTTCGTTACGCATTGGATCGTAAACCACGGCGACTTCAGTACGGCCTTTGATGCGTACTGCAATAGATACAGAGAAGTGTGGCAGGCGTTTTACGAAGTTGGTGGTGCCATCCAGTGGATCGATAACCCATTGAACATCCTGATCGGTACCTTCATGTTCACCGCTTTCTTCGGTGATGATGGTGTGCTGCGGGTAAGATTTGCGGATCGTTTCGATAATAATCGCTTCTGCGGCTTTATCGACGTTAGTCACGAAATCATTGCTGCCTTTCTGGCTGGTTTCTACGGAGTCAGGGGTTTCGTAGTGTTTGGCAATTACATTACCCGCCTTGCGCGCTGCGCGCACGGCGATGGTCAGCATCGGATGCATCGGTCTCTCTCACTGGATGTTAAAGAACGGGAAAATCGGCGCAGAGTATAGCAGCGAGATCGGAATCTGTCTCTCGTTTATGGTAATATGTCCGAATATTCTTCAGACACTGAATTCAGACGTAAAAAAATATGCTGCAAAACATTCGAATCGTGCTGGTCGAAACCTCGCACACCGGCAATATGGGCTCTGTTGCTCGCGCTATGAAAACGATGGGTTTAACAAACCTGTGGCTGGTTAACCCACTGGTGAAACCAGACTCTCAGGCGATTGCCCTGGCGGCCGGAGCCAGTGATGTGATTGGCAACGCACAGATTGTCGATACTCTGGACGAAGCGCTGGCAGGCTGCAGCCTGGTGGTAGGAACCAGCGCCCGTTCACGTACGCTGCCGTGGCCAATGCTGGATCCGCGCGAATGCGGCCTGAAAAGCGTCTCAGAAGCGGAGCAGGCACCGGTTGCGCTGGTGTTTGGCCGCGAGCGCGTTGGCCTGACCAACGACGAGCTGCAGAAATGCCACTACCACGTCGCGATTGCGGCCAACCCGGAATACAGCTCGCTGAACCTGGCGATGGCCGTGCAGGTTATTTCCTATGAAGTGCGCATGGCATGGCTGGCGACGCAGGAAAAAGAGAGTGCAGAGCCTCAGGAAGAGACAGCGTACCCGCTGGTGGATGATCTGGAGCGCTTCTATGGTCACCTGGAGCAGACGCTGCTTTCCACCGGTTTTATCCGCGAAGGTCATCCGGGGCAGGTGATGAATAAGCTGCGCCGCATGTTTACCCGCGCACGCCCTGAAAGCCAGGAACTGAACATCCTGCGCGGCATTCTGGCGTCGATTGAGCAGAAGAATAAAGAAGAGTAGTACCTGTTTGGTATCTCCCTCTCCCCGTGGGAGAGGGGCGGGATGAGGGCATCAGGCCGCACCCATGCTATGAAGGCACAGAAAGTTAAATACCTGACTAAAACAGTCAAGTAAATAGTTGACCAATTTAGTCGGGAATGTCAGACTTGGCCCTGCTATGCAATACCCCCATTTTACAATAAAAAACCCCGGGCAGGGGCGAGTTTGAGGTTAAGTAAGACATGAGACTGACATCTAAAGGGCGTTATGCCGTAACCGCGATGCTGGACGTTGCACTCAACTCCGAAGCGGGCCCGGTTCCATTGGCAGATATTTCTGAACGACAAGGGATCTCCCTCTCTTATCTGGAACAGCTGTTCTCCAGACTGCGTAAAAATGGACTGGTTTCCAGCGTTCGTGGCCCAGGTGGCGGTTATCTGCTGGGTAAAGACGCGGGCAGTATTGCGGTAGGTGAAGTCATTAGCGCAGTTGACGAATCTGTTGACGCGACCCGTTGCCAGGGTAAAGGTGGTTGCCAGGGCGGCGATAAGTGTCTGACCCACGCGCTGTGGCGCGATCTGAGCGACCGTCTGACCGGCTTCCTGAACAACATCACCCTGGGTGAACTGGTTAATAACCAGGAAGTTCTGGATGTCTCTGGCCGTCAGCACAACCATGATTCACAACGCAGCACCCGCGCGCAAGACGCAATCGACGTTAAATTACGCGCTTAATTTGCCCGTTATATTTTGTGCCGCAACTGCGCTGGCCGCACTTGCTGCAACACGAACTATTTAGGGCAAAGATTATAAGATTTCAGAATCAGGCCGGGGCGAAGACAGCCCCGTGTACTCGGTCGTACATCCAGCCGGTTGCCTGATTCCTTGCATTGAAGCGATGTACGGAGTTTATAGAGCAATGAAATTACCTATCTATCTCGATTACTCCGCAACCACGCCGGTGGACCCGCGTGTTGCCGAGAAAATGATGCAGTGTCTGACCCTGGACGGAAACTTTGGTAACCCAGCTTCCCGTTCACACCGTTTTGGCTGGCATGCTGAAGAGGCGGTCGATATCGCCCGTAATCAGATTGCTGACCTGGTGGGTGCCGACCCGCGTGAAATTGTTTTCACCTCCGGTGCGACCGAATCCGACAACCTGGCGATCAAAGGTGCAGCCAACTTTTATCAGAAAAAAGGCAAGCACGTCATCACCAGCAAAACCGAACATAAAGCCGTGCTGGATACCTGCCGCCAGCTGGAGCGTGAAGGGTACGAAGTGACCTATCTGGCTCCGCAGAGCAACGGGATCATCGACCTGAAAGAGCTCGAAGCGGCGATGCGCGATGACACCATCCTGGTTTCCATCATGCACGTGAACAACGAAATCGGCGTCGTACAGGATATCGCGACCATTGGCGAAATGTGCCGTGCGCGCGGCATCATCTATCACGTGGATGCGACCCAGAGCGTGGGCAAACTGCCTATCGACCTGAGCCAGCTGAAAGTGGATCTGATGTCCTTCTCCGGCCACAAAATCTATGGCCCGAAAGGCATCGGTGCGCTGTACGTGCGTCGTAAGCCACGTATCCGCATCGAAGCACAGATGCACGGCGGTGGTCACGAGCGCGGCATGCGTTCAGGTACTCTGCCTGTTCACCAGATCGTGGGTATGGGTGAAGCGTACCGCATTGCGAAAGAAGAGATGGAAACCGAGATGGCGCGCCTGCGCACATTGCGTAACCGTCTGTGGGACGGCGTGAAAGATATGGAAGAAGTGTATCTGAACGGCTCCCTCGAGCAGGGCGCTCCAAACATCCTCAACGTCAGCTTCAACTATGTTGAAGGTGAGTCGCTGATCATGGCGCTGAAAGACCTGGCGGTTTCTTCCGGTTCTGCCTGTACGTCTGCAAGCCTGGAGCCATCCTACGTGCTGCGTGCACTGGGTATGACCGACGAGCTGGCACACAGCTCTATCCGTTTCTCTTTAGGTCGTTTCACTACCGAAGAAGAGATTGACTACACCATCAAGCTGGTTCGCAACTCCATTGGTCGTCTGCGCGATCTTTCTCCACTGTGGGAAATGTTCAAACAGGGCGTGGATCTGAACAGCATTGAATGGTCACATCACTAATCGGTACCCAATAAGGAGAATTCAATCATGGCATACAGCGAAAAAGTCATCGATCATTACGAGAACCCGCGCAACGTTGGCTCTTTTGACAACAGCGATGAATCTGTCGGTAGCGGCATGGTCGGTGCACCGGCGTGCGGCGACGTGATGAAGTTGCAGATTAAAGTCAACAATGAAGGTATCATTGAAGACGCGCGCTTCAAGACCTACGGCTGCGGTTCTGCTATCGCTTCCAGCTCCCTGGTAACCGAATGGGTAAAGGGCAAATCTCTGGACGAAGCACAGGCAATCAAGAACACGGACATTGCTGAAGAACTCGAACTGCCACCGGTGAAAATTCACTGCTCTATCCTGGCAGAAGACGCGATCAAAGCCGCTATTGCGGATTATAAAAGCAAACGTGAAGCAAAATAATTGAGGTTTGAGTATGTCGATTACCCTTAGCGACAGCGCTGCCGCGCGAGTAAGCTCTTTTCTGGCGAACCGTGGTAAAGGCTTTGGCCTGCGACTGGGCGTACGTACCTCCGGCTGTTCTGGTATGGCTTACGTACTGGAGTTTGTTGATGAACCGGCGTCTGACGACACCGTGTTTGAAGACAAGGGCGTGAAGGTGGTGGTCGATGGCAAAAGCCTGCAATTCCTCAACGGCACTCAGCTGGATTTTGTAAAAGAAGGCCTGAACGAAGGGTTCAAATTCACGAACCCGAACGTCAAAGACGAGTGTGGTTGCGGCGAAAGCTTCCACGTTTAACCGTGCGTCATCCGATGAACCCCACCGCAGTAACCTGTGCGTGGGGTTTGTTTTAATCGGCTACCCCTGAGATTGTTATGGATTACTTCACTCTCTTCGGACTACCCGCTCAATACCCGATTGATCTCCAGGCGCTGACGATCCGTTTTCAGGATCTGCAACGTCAGTATCATCCGGACAAATTCGCCAGTGGTACTCAGTCAGAGCAATTGGCTGCGGTTTCACAATCTGCGACCATCAACCAGGCCTGGCAGACGCTGCGCCATCCGCTGACGCGCGCAGAATATCTGCTTTCGCTCCACGGTTTTGACCTGGCGAGCGAACAGCACACCGTGCGCGATACGGCGTTTTTGATGGAACAGCTGGAACTGCGTGAAGAGCTGGATGAGATTGAACAGGCTAAAGACGAAGCGCGTCTGGAAAGCTTCATCAAACGCGTGAAGGGCATGTTCGATTCCCGCCATCAGCTGATGGTGGCGCAACTGAACGACGAGACCTGGGATGTGGCGGCAGACACTGTGCGCAAACTCCGTTTTCTCGATAAACTGCGAAGCAGTGCTGAACAACTCGAAGAAAAGCTGCTCGATTTTTAATTTCGGAAGCAATTATGGCCTTATTACAAATTAGTGAGCCTGGCTTAAGTGCCGCACCGCACCAGCGTCGTCTGGCGGTGGGTATTGACCTGGGCACCACCAATTCCCTCGTGGCGACCGTGCGTAGCGGCCAGGCGGAAACGCTGGCTGACGAGCAGGGCCGCCATCTGCTGCCTTCCGTGGTCCACTACCAACAGCAGGGTCACGTGGTTGGCTATGACGCACGCGTTAACGCTGCGCGCGATCCGGCTAACACCATCAGCTCTGTGAAGCGCATGATGGGCCGTTCTCTGGCCGATATTCAGACCCGTTATCCGCATCTGCCGTATCAACTGCAGGCAAGTGAAAATGGCCTGCCGATGATGGCAACGGCAGCCGGCCTGCTGAACCCAATCCGCGTCTCGGCAGACATCCTCAAGGCGCTGGCAGCGCGTGCTACGGCAACGCTCGGCGGCGATCTGGACGGTGTGGTGATCACCGTTCCGGCCTATTTCGATGATGCACAGCGTCAGGGTACCAAAGACGCGGCGCGTCTGGCGGGCCTGCACGTTCTGCGTCTGCTGAACGAACCGACGGCAGCCGCTATTGCCTACGGCCTCGACTCTGGTCAGGAAGGGGTGATTGCGGTTTACGATCTCGGCGGCGGGACTTTTGATATCTCTATTTTGCGCTTAAGCCGTGGCGTTTTTGAAGTGCTGGCCACCGGCGGAGATTCCGCGCTGGGTGGTGATGACTTCGACCATCTGCTGGCCGATTTCATTCGCGAGCAGGCGGGTATTGCCGATCGCAGCGATGCGCGTGTACAGCGTGAACTGCTGGATGCGGCTATCGACGCCAAAATTGCGCTCAGCGACGCGCAGGCTGTCACGGTTAACGTGGCGGGCTGGCAGGGTGAAATCACCCGTGAACAGTTTAATGACCTGATCACTTCTCTGGTAAAACGCACGCTGCTGGCCTGCCGTCGCGCACTGAAAGATGCGGGTGTTGAGGCAGACGACGTGCTGGACGTGGTTATGGTGGGTGGCTCTACCCGCGTACCGCTGGTGCGTGAGCGCGTAGGTGAATTCTTTGGCCGCACGCCGCTGACCTCCATCGATCCGGACAAAGTGGTTGCCGTTGGCGCGGCTATCCAGGCCGATATTCTGGTCGGCAACAAACCAGACAGCGAAATGCTGCTGCTCGATGTGATCCCGCTCTCTCTGGGGCTGGAAACGATGGGCGGCCTGGTGGAGAAAGTGATCCCGCGTAATACCACCATTCCGGTGGCGCGTGCGCAGGAGTTCACCACCTTTAAAGATGGTCAGACCGCGATGTCCATCCACGTGATGCAGGGCGAACGCGAACTGGTGCAGGACTGCCGTTCACTGGCGCGCTTTGCGTTGCGCGGTATTCCGGCACTGCCAGCGGGCGGGGCGCATATTCGCGTCACCTTCCAGGTGGATGCGGACGGCCTGCTGAGTGTCACGGCGATGGAAAAATCGACCGGCGTTGAATCGTCCATCCAGGTGAAACCGTCTTACGGTCTGACCGATGGCGAAATCGCCTCCATGATTCAGGATTCAATGAGCTACGCCGAACAGGATGTGAAGGCGCGCATGCTGGCTGAACAAAAAGTGGAAGCCGCTCGCGTGCTGGAAAGCCTGAACGGCGCGCTCGCTGCTGATGCCGCGCTGCTCAGCGCCGCTGAGCGTCAGGTCATTGACGATGCCGCCGCGCACTTAAGCGCAGTGGCGGAAGGCAATGACGCTGACGCAATAGAAGAAGCCATTAAAAACGTTGATAAACAAACCCAGGACTTTGCTGCTCGCCGCATGGACAAATCTGTCCGCGTCGCGCTGAAAGGCCAGTCCGTGGACGAGGTTTAATATGCCAAAGATTGTTATTTTGCCTCATGCGGACCTCTGTCCGGATGGTGCAGTTCTGGAAGCGAAGACCGGTGAAACCATCCTCGATGTTGCCCTGCGTAACGGTATCGAAGTGGAACACGCCTGTGAAAAATCCTGCGCCTGTACGACCTGCCACTGCATCGTGCGTGAAGGTTTCGACTCTCTCGCTGAGAGCACCGAAGACGAAGACGACATGCTGGATAAAGCATGGGGTCTGGAGCCAGACAGCCGCTTAAGCTGCCAGGCCACGGTGACCGATGAAGATCTGGTCGTGGAATTCCCACGCTACACCATCAACCACGCACGCGAGCATTAATATGGGACTGAAGTGGACAGATAGCCGTGAAATCGGCGAAGCACTCTTTGATGCTAACCCGGATCTCGATCCGAAAACCGTACGATTCACCGACATGCATCAGTGGATTTGCGATCTGGAAGATTTTGATGATGATCCCAACGCATCCAATGAAAAAATTCTGGAGGCGATTCTGTTAGTCTGGTTAGATGAGGCTAACTAAATCACATTACGGGCTGCCTTCAGGCGGCCCGTTTGCTAATAAGGATAAATAAAATGACCGAAGCGATGAAGATTACGCTCTCTACACAGCCTGCGGATGCACGCTGGGGCGAAAAAGCCACTTACAGCATCAACAACGACGGTATTACCCTGCACCTGACTGGCAACGATGATTTGGGGCTGATCCAGCGCGCGGCGCGTAAAGTGGATGGCCTGGGTATTAAACATGTCCTGCTGGACGGTGAAGGCTGGGATACTGACCGCAGCTGGGCATTCTGGGCAGGTTACAAAGGCCCGAAAGGCACCCGTAAAATTGAGTGGGCGAACCTCGACGCTGCGGGCCAGAAAGAGCTGGAAAGCCGTCTGACCATTATCGACTGGGTGCGTGACACCATCAACGCCCCGGCGGAAGAGCTTGGTCCTGAGCAGCTGGCACAACGTGCCGTTGACCTGTTGTGCGGCGTGGCGGGCGATAAGATGTCTTACCGTATTACCAAAGGTGAAGACCTGCGCGAACAGAACTACATGGGGATCCACACCGTGGGCCGCGGTTCTGAACGTCCTCCGGTGCTGCTGGCTCTCGATTACAACCCAACCGGTGATAAAGAAGCGCCAGTCTTTGCCTGCCTGGTCGGCAAGGGCATCACCTTCGATACCGGCGGTTACAGCCTGAAGCAGAGCGCATTCATGGACTCCATGAAGTCCGATATGGGCGGCGCGGCCACTATTACCGGTGCGCTGGCATTCGCCATCACCCGTGGTCTGAACAAACGCGTGAAGCTCTACCTGTGCTGTGCAGACAACATGGTCAGCGGTAATGCCTTCAAGCTGGGCGACATCATTCGCTACCGTAACGGTAAAAACGTCGAAGTGATGAATACCGATGCAGAAGGCCGCCTGGTACTGGCCGATGGCCTGATTGACGCGTCTGCGCAGAAGCCAGAGCTGATTATCGACATGGCAACCCTGACCGGTGCGGCGAAAACTGCGCTGGGTAACGACTACCACGCACTGTTCAGCTTTGACGACAAGCTGGCAGCCCGCCTGCTGGCGAGTGCCGCTGCGGAAAACGAACCGTTCTGGCGTCTGCCGCTGGCCGAGTTCCATCGTAGCCAGCTGCCGTCTAACTTTGCCGAGCTGAACAACACCGCAAGTGCAGCGTACCCGGCGGGTGCGAGCACTGCAGCAGGCTTCCTGTCTCACTTCGTAGAGAACTACCATGAAGGCTGGCTGCACATTGACTGCTCCGCAACGTACCGTAAAGCGGCGGTTGAGCAGTGGTCTGCGGGCGCGACCGGTCTGGGCGTACGTACCGTTGCGAACCTGCTGACGGCTGAGTAATCGTCATTGCCCTCACCCTAACCCTCTCCCTCTCCCTTGAGGGAGAGGGCCGGGGTGAGGGGGAAATGCATCATCTGGAATTGTTATGTCCGAAACCAAAAACGAATTAGAAACCCTGCTGGAACAGGCGGCGACCGAGCCCGCCCACCGTCCGGCATTTTTCCGCACGTTGCTGGAATCCACCGTCTGGGTGCCGGGAACCGCAGCAGAAGGTGAGCAGGTCGTTGAAGACAGTGCGCTGGATCTGCTCCACTGGGAGAAGGACGATGGCACTTCGGTGATCCCGTTCTTCACCTCTCTGGAAGCGCTGCAGGAAGCGGTGGAAGACGAACAGGCGTTCGTCGTCATGCCCGTTCGCACGTTATTTGAAATGACGCTGGGTGCAACGCTGTTCCTCAACGCCAAACTGCCGACCGGGAAAGAGTTCACGCCGCGTGAAATTAGCCATCTGATTGGCGAAGAAGGTAACCCGCTCAGCACGCAGGAAGTGCTGGAGGGGGGCGAGACGTTGCTGTTATCAGAAGTGGCAGAACCGCCTGCGCAGATGATTGACTCCCTGACCACGCTTTTCAAAACCATCAAGCCGGTGAAACGCGCGTTCCTTTGCTCCATTAAAGAGCGTGCGGACGAGCAGCCAGTGCTGCTGATTGGTATTGAAGCGGACGGTGATATCGAAGAGATCATTCAGGCGACGGGAAGCGTTGCCACCGATACGTTGCCGGGCGATGAGCCAATTGATATCTGTCAGGTGAAGAAAGGTGAGAAGGGCATCAGCCACTTTATTACCGAGCACATCACGCCGTTCTATGAGCGTCGCTGGGGCGGGTTCCTGCGCGATCTCAAAACCAACCGCATTATCTAAACGCGGCGGGGTGAAGACTCACCCCGCCGTATTTCTTAGCAGGCCGCTCTCAGCGGGTAGGCTCAGGCTCAACCGGTAGATCGTCGCGGGCTCCCCATTCGCTCCAGGCTCCGTCGTACAACGTCACGTCGTTTGCGCCAAGGGTTGCAAGCGCCAGAATCACCACGCACGCCGTCACGCCAGATCCACAGCTGGCAATAATCGGACGATGTAAATCGACGCCCTGACGGTCAAAAATGGTGTGCAGCTCGTCGGTAGTTTTCAGTTCACCCTCAAACACCAGATCGCCCCACGGTACGTTCAGCGCACCCGGAATATGACCACGCTTCAGGCCAGGACGAGGCTCATCGGCTTCGGCGTTGAAACGTGGTGCGGGGCGGGCATCGACAATTTGTGCCGTTTTTTCATGACTGATAACCAGAACATCGGTCAGGCGTTTCACGACGTTTGCGTCAAACGTTGCGTCGAAATCCCCTTCAGGCAGCGTCACGTCACCTTGTTGCAGTGGCAGCTCGTCGCGCTTCCAGCCTGCGAGACCGCCCGCCAGAATTGAAACTTTTTCGACGCCGAAGTTTTTCAGCATCCACCACGCACGCGGCGCAGAGAAGAGGTTACCTTCGTCGTAGACCACCAGGTGCTTGTCACGACTAACGCCAAGCTCGCGCATCGCCACGGAAAACGCTTCCGGGCGCGGCAACATGTGTGGCAGAGAAGAGGTGTGGTCGGACAGGGCTTCGATATCAAAAAACACTGCACCTGGCAGATGCCCTGCGCGGTATTCGCCGGGAACATCGCGGTGCTCTTGCCCGGGAGGGGCCATCCGGGCATCAATAATCTGGACTTCCGGGTCGTCACTGTGCTCAATCAGCCAGTCGGTGGCGACAAAATATGAGGTGGACATGGTTGCCTCCATTCTTTTCCGTAAAAAAGGATTGTCGGTGTTTTTTCTGACACCGACAAGCAGAGCGCGTTCAACTCGCGAGCAAGCCCTTATTTTTTCACCGCTTCGTCATCCTGTCCGGTTTTTTGCCGGGGCTGGGTCCCTCGCTTTGCGAGGCGCTTTCCAGATTCTAAAATTGGACTTTTTGTATTAATCAAACTTGAGGATAATACTTATCCGGATGACGACCAACAGGCTCCACGGGCCAGGGACAAAGGATGAAACCGTTTCGCTTAGCCGCGATTTCTCTCGCGCTACTCACCACCTTCACGCTTGTCGGCTGTGATAACAGCGACAATAAACCTCAGGCTGTATCACCCGCAGCATCAACGGCAACTGCAGTAAAAACACCGGAAAAACCCGATGCGGAAACGCTGGCAAAACTGGCTGCACAGAGTCAGGGCAAGGCGCTAACCCTGCTGGATACCTCTGAAGTTCAGCTCGACGGTGCCGCTACGCTGGTACTGACGTTCTCTGTTCCGCTGAATCCCGATCAGGATTTTGCAAAGACGGTGCACGTGGTGGATAAGAAAAGCGGCAAAGTGGACGGGGCGTGGGAGCTTGCGCCGAACCTGAAAGAGCTGCGTCTGCGCCATCTGGAACCAAACCGCAATCTGGTCGTTACCGTTGAACGTGACCTGCAGGCGCTGAACAAGGCGACCTTTGGTATCGATTACGAAAAAGCGCTGACTACCCGGGACGTTGAGCCGACCGTTGGCTTCGCCAGCCGTGGCTCGTTGCTGCCAGGTAAAGTGGTGGAAGGTCTGCCGGTGATGGCGCTTAACGTCAACAACGTGGATGTGAACTTTTACCGCGTGAAGCCTGAGTCGCTGGCCTCCTTTGTCAGCCAGTGGGAGTACCGTAACTCCCTGACCAACTGGGAGTCCGATAACCTGCTGAAGATGGCGGAACTGGTTTACACTGGCCGTTTTGACCTCAACCCGGCGCGCAACACGCGTGAGAAACTGCTGCTACCGCTGCGTGATATCAAGCCGCTTCAGCAATCTGGTGTCTACATCGCAGTGATGAACCAGGCCGGACACTACAACTACAGCAATGCCGCGACGCTCTTCACACTAAGTGATATTGGGTTGTCCGCTCACCGTTATCATAACCGTCTCGATATCTTCACCCAGAGTCTGGAAAACGGTGCGGCGCAATCTGGCGTAACCGTCACTCTGTTGAATGACAAAGGGCAGACACTTGCCCAGGCGAACAGCGATGCCGACGGCCATGCAAAACTGGAGACAGACAAAGAGGCGGCGCTGATTCTGGCCAGCAAAGATGGCCAGAGCACTCTGCTTGATCTCAAGTTACCAGCGCTTGATCTGGCGGAATTTGATATTGCAGGTAGTCCGGGCTACAGCAAGCAATTCTTTATGTTTGGCCCGCGTGACCTCTACCGCCCGGGTGAAACGGTGATCCTCAACGGCTTACTGCGCGACAGCGACGGCAAACCGCTTCCTGCCCAGCCGGTGAAACTTGATGTACTGCGCCCTGACGGACAGGTGGCTCGCACCGTGGTCGTCCAGCCTGAGAACGGCCTCTACCGCTTTAATTATCCGCTCGACAGCGGAGCGCAAACCGGGATGTGGCATATTCGTGCCAATACGGGCGATAACCTGCAGCGCCTGTGGGATTTCCACGTTGAAGATTTTATGCCGGAGCGTATGGCGCTGAACCTGACCGGACAAAAAACGCCGGTTTCGCCACAGGATACTGTCGATTTTAACGTAGTGGGTTATTACTTGTATGGCGCACCTGCCAATGGTAACTCGCTGCAGGGCCAGCTCTTCCTGCGTCCGCTGCGCGACGCCGTTACTGCGCTGCCGGGGTTCCAGTTTGGTGATATCGCCGAAGAGAACCTGAGCCGTAGCCTGGATGAAGTGCAGATTACGCTGGATGAACAGGGGCGTGGACAGGTTTCCACAGAAAGTCAGTGGAAAGAGGTGCATTCCCCTCTGCAACTGATCCTGCAGGCCAGCCTGCTGGAATCTGGTGGTCGTCCGGTGACGCGTCGTGCCGAGCAGGCTATCTGGCCTGCTACCGAATTACCGGGTATTCGCCCACAGTTTGCCAGCAAGGCAGTGTACGACTACCGCACGGACACTACCGTCAACCAGCCGATTGTTGATGAAAACGGTAACGCCAGCTTCGACATTGTGTATGCCGATGCTACTGGCGCGAAAAAGGCTGTTTCCGGGCTTCAGGTTCGTCTGATCCGCGAGCGTCGTGACTACTACTGGAACTGGTCAGAGAGCGATGGCTGGCAGTCTCAGTTTGATCAAAAAGATCTTGTGGAAGGTGAACAGGAACTGACGCTCAAGGCCGATGAGACAGGCAAAGTCACCTTCCCGGTGGAGTGGGGCTCCTACCGTCTGGAGGTCAAAGCACCCGATGAGATGGTCAGCAGCGTGCGCTTCTGGGCAGGTTACAGCTGGCAGGATAACAGCGACGGTACCGGTGCTGCTCGCCCTGACCGCGTAACGCTAAAAATCGATAAGCCTGCTTACCAGCCCGGCGATACCATTCAGCTGCATATTGCGGCACCGGCTGCGGGCAAAGGCTATGTGATGATCGAATCCAGCGAAGGGCCGCTGTGGTGGAAAGAGATCGATGTACCGGCAAATGGGCTGGATCTCTCCATTCCGGTGGATAAAACCTGGAAACGTCACGATCTTTACCTCAGCACGCTGGTGGTTCGCCCGGGTGATAAATCCAAATCGGCCACGCCGAAACGCGCGGTCGGGTTGTTGCATCTGCCGATGGGTGACGAAAATCGTCGACTGAATATCGCCCTGGATAATCCGCAGAAGATGCGTCCTGACCAGACGCTGTCCGTGAAGGTGAAGGCCAGCGTGAAAGAGGGCGCAGTACCGCAGAAAGTGAACGTACTGGTTTCGGCGGTCGATAGCGGCGTACTGAATATTACCGACTACGTCACGCCGGATCCGTGGCAAGCCTTCTTTGGTCAGAAGCGTTATGGCGCGGATATCTACGATATCTACGGCCAGGTGATCGAAGGTCAGGGCCGTATGGCTGCACTGCGCTTTGGTGGTGACGGTGATGAACTGAAGCGCGGCGGTAAGCCGCCAGTGAACCATGTCACCATTATTGCGCAGCAGACACAACCGGTAGAGCTGGATGCCAACGGCGAAGGCACCATTACGCTGCCGATTGGTGATTTCAACGGCGAGCTGCGTCTGATGGCGCAGGCCTGGACGGAAGAGGATTTCGGCAGCAGCGAAAGCAAGGTGATTGTGGCCGCGCCGGTCATTACCGAACTCAACACGCCACGCTTCCTCGCCAGCGGAGATACCTCCAGACTGACGCTGGATATCACTAACCTGACTGACCAGCCGCAAACGCTGAACGTCGCCTTAACCGCGACCGGCAAGCTGACGCTGGAAGGCGCTCAGCCACAACCGGTTCAGCTCGCTCCAGGTGTCCGCCGCACCATGTTCATTCCGGTGCGTGCGCTGGATGGTTATGGTGATGGTGAGATTAGCGCTCAGGTGACCGGCCTTCAGCTTCCTGGTGAGACGTTTGCACCGCAGCAGAAGAGCTGGAAAATCGGTGTCCGTCCGGCATTCCCGGCACAAACGGTGAATACCGGAGCGATGCTGAACCCTGGCGAGTCATGGACCGCACCAGCGCAGCATATCAACGGTTTCTCTCCTGCAACGTTGCAGGGCCAGCTGTTGCTTAGCGGTAAACCGCCGCTGAATCTGGCGCGCTACATTCGTGAACTGCAGGCTTATCCGTACGGCTGTCTGGAACAAACTACCAGTGGTCTGTTCCCGTCGCTCTATACCAACGCAGCACAGTTGACGGCGCTTGGCATCAAAGGCGATACGGACGATAAACGCCGCGCGGCCATTGATATCGGTATCTCCCGTCTGCTGCAGATGCAGCGTGACGACGGGGGCTTTGCACTGTGGGATAAAAACGGCCCGGAAGAATACTGGCTGACCGCCTACGTTACTGACTTCCTGGTTCGCGCAGGCGAGCAGGGCTACAGCGTACCCACCGATGCGGTAAACAATGCTAATAACCGTCTGCTTCGTTACCTGCAGGACCCCGGCACAATGTCCATCCGCTACAGCGATGACACGCAGGCCAGCAAGTTTGCGGTGCAGGCGTATGCCTCGCTGGTACTGGCGCGTCAGCAGAAAGCACCGCTCGGTGCGCTACGTGAGATCTGGGATCGCCACGGGCAGGCGGCTTCTGGTCTGCCCCTGATGCAACTGGGTATGGCACTCAAATTGATGGGGGATGCACCGCGCAGCCAGCAGGCGCTGGATCTGGCGCTTAAGACGCCGCGTAACGACAGCAAAAACTGGATGGCGGATTACGGTAGCCCGCTTCGTGATAACGCCCTGATGCTCTCTCTTCTGGAAGAGTACAAGCTGTTGCCGGATGTGCAAAATGCACTGCTCAATACCTTATCTGAAGAGGCATTCAGCCAGCGCTGGCTGTCAACGCAGGAGAGTAATGCGTTGTTCCTGGCCGGACGTTCACTGCAAACTCTGAGCGGGGCATGGCAGGCGAAAACGTCTCTGTCGGATACCGCATCTGGCGGTGACAAGGCGCAGGTACAAAACGTGAACAGTGACCAGCTTGGCGCACTGCAGGTAACCAATACCGGCACTGCACCGCTGTGGGTACGCCTTGATAGCACGGGTTATCCGGAATATGCGCCTCAGCCAGCGTCTAATGTACTGCAGGTTGAACGTCATATTCTGGCGACCGATGGCAGCACGAAATCACTCTCTTCACTGAAGAGCGGCGAACTGGTGCTGGTGTGGCTTGACGTTAAAGCCAGCCAGAACGTACCGGATGCACTGGTGGTGGATCTGCTCCCGGCGGGGCTGGAACTGGAAAACCAGAATCTGGCGAACAGCAGTGCCAGCCTGCAGGATAGCGGCAGCGAAGTGCAGAACCTGCTCAGCCAAATGCAGCAGGCAGATATCCAGCATATGGAATTCCGCGACGACCGCTTTGTGGCGGCTGTGCCGGTTAATGAAGGACAACCGGTCACGCTGGTTTATCTGGCGCGCGCCGTGACGCCGGGAACCTACCAGGTACCTGTCCCGATGGTGGAGTCCATGTATGTTCCGCAGTGGCGGGCAACGGGTGCGGCCAGTGGCCCGCTGATTGTTGTTCCGTAATATGCTGATTGCACGTCTGATACGCTCCCGCTGGCTGTGGCTGGCGGGAGCGCTTCTCATTGTATGGGGGCTTATCTTTGCCGCCGACCGCCTGTGGCCGCTACCTCTGAAAGAGGTTAACCCCGCGCGGGTGGTGGTCGATGAGAAGGGAACGCCACTCTGGCGTTTTGCCGACAGCGAAGGTATCTGGCGCTATCCGGTCACTATTGAAGAGGTATCTCCGCGCTACCTTGATGCCCTGATCCAGTACGAAGATCGCTGGTTCTGGGATCACCCTGGAGTGAACCCTTTTGCAGTGCTGCGTGCCGCCTGGCAGGATCTCACCTCCGGGAAGGTTGTGTCTGGCGGCAGTACGCTCACCATGCAGGTCGCTCGCCTGCTGGATCCACATCCGCGCACCTTTGGCGGCAAGATCCGTCAGCTCTGGCGGGCAATGCAGCTGGAGTGGCACCTCTCCAAGCGTGAGATCCTCACGCTTTATCTCAACCGGGCCCCGTTTGGTGGAACGCTACAGGGAATTGGTGCCGCGAGCTGGACGTACCTGGGCAAACCACCATCACAGCTGAGCTATTCTGAAGCCGCACTTCTCGCGGTATTGCCGCAAGCACCTAGCCGCTTGCGTCCTGACCGCTGGCCGGAACGTGCCGAAGCGGCACGCAATAAAGTGCTTGAGCGGATGGTGACGCAGGGTGTCTGGTCAGCCAGTCAGGTGAAAGAATCCCGTGAAGAGTCTGTATGGCTGGCACCACGGCAGATGCCGCAGCTGGCACCACTGTTTTCACGCATGATGCTCAGTAAAAGCCGCGATACAAAAATTGTCACCACGCTGGATGCCGCCCTGCAGCGGCAGCTTGAAGAGCTGGCCATGAACTGGAAATCCCGGTTACCGGCACGCAGTTCGCTGGCAATGATCGTGGTGGATCATACGAATATGAAAGTGCGTGGTTGGGTTGGCTCGGCCGACATCAACGATGACAGTCGTTTTAGCCATGTGGACATGGTTAGTGCGATCCGATCGCCTGGATCGGTGCTGAAACCGTTTATCTACGGTATGGCGCTGGACGATGGCCTGATCCACCCCGCTTCGTTACTTCAGGACGTGCCGAGAAAAACGGGGGATTATCGCCCGGGAAATTTTGACAGCGGGTTCCACGGGCCTGTCAGCATGAGTGAAGCGCTGGTTCGTTCCCTCAACCTGCCAGCCGTCCAGGTGCTGGAAGCGTACGGGCCAAAACGTTTTGCGGGGATGCTGAGCAACGCGGGACTGCCGTTGATCCTGCCTGCTGGCGCGCAGCCGAATTTATCGTTGATCCTGGGGGGCGCAGGCGCACGGCTGGCGGATATCACTGCCGCGTACAGCGCCTTTGCCCGACACGGTAACGCGGGAAGATTGCGCTTACAACCTGGCGATCCGCTGATCGAACGCCCGCTGTTGTCGCAAGGCTCGGCATGGATCATTCGTCGTATTCTGGCTAATGAGGCACAACCGCTGCCGGACGATGCACTGCCACAGGTTGCACCGCTGGCATGGAAAACGGGAACCAGCTATGGCTACCGTGATGCCTGGGCCGTCGGGCTTAATGCCCGCTATGTTATCGGTATCTGGACGGGGAGGCCGGACGGTACGCCAGTGGCCGGGCAGTTTGGTTTTGCGAGTGCTGTTCCGCTGTTGAACCAGGTGAATAATCTGCTTCAGTCGCGATCAACGTTAGATGAGGCGCGTCTGCCGCGTGACCCTCGCCCGGAAAGCGTGGGGCGGGGTGTTATCTGCTGGCCGGGCGGACAATCGCTGCCGGAAGGCAGTGAAAACTGTCGGCGTCGCCTGTCGACCTGGTTGCTGGAGGGCAGCGAACCTCCCACGCTTCTGCTGCCTGAGCAGGAAGGTATTCGTGGGATCCGTTTCCCCGTCTGGCTGGATAAGACGGGTAAGCGCGTCGCGGCAGACTGCCCGGACGCAGCCGAAAAAGTTCTGGATGTCTGGCCGCTGCCGCTCGAACCGTGGCTTCCAGCAACGGAGCGTCGTGCGGTGCGGGTTCCCGCCTCTTCTGCAACCTGCCCGCCACTGTCGCAGGATGCACCTGCGCCACTCATGTTGACGGGTGTGCGTGAAGGCGCGGTTATCAAACGTCTGCCTGGCGAGTCCCGTGTTTCACTCCCGCTGCAGGTGACCGGTAATAGCGGTGAACGATGGTGGTTTTTGAACGGTGAGCCACTGGATGTGAAAGGGCGGGTTTACACACTACAGCTTGATAAATCGGGTGATTATCAGTTACTGGTAATGGATGAGGCGGGGCAGGTGGCGACGGTGAATTTTGTGCTGCAGTAACGTAAAAAGCGCTTTCAGATGTGAGCTGTTGCTAAAACTCGTCTTATTTTAAAAAAATGTTACCTGAATCCATAGGCAATGGCGCTATTGCTCATTATAATCCGCGCCACACCATACTCAGGTATGTAAAACAACAGAACATTTGACAGAGGTTATCATGGCTATTGAACGTACTTTTTCCATCATCAAACCAAACGCGGTGGCAAAAAACGTTATTGGCAGCATCTTTGCTCGTTTTGAATCAGCAGGGTTCAAGATTGTTGGCACCAAAATGCTGCACCTGACCGTTGAGCAGGCGCGCGGTTTCTACGCTGAGCACGAAGGCCGCCCATTCTTTGACGGCCTGGTAGAGTTCATGACCTCAGGCCCGATCGTTGTATCCGTACTGGAAGGCGAAAACGCAGTACAGCGTCACCGCGATCTGCTGGGTGCAACCAACCCGGATAACGCGCTGGCAGGTACTCTGCGCGCGGACTACGCAGACAGCTTCACCGAGAACGGTACCCACGGTTCTGACTCTGTTGAGTCTGCTGCTCGCGAAATCGCCTTCTTCTTCGGTGAAGGCGAAGTATGTCCACGTACCCGTTAATTTAACGGTTTCGTTTACATATTATTTTCGTAAATGCCGCGTGCAAACGTGGCATCCCTGCGCCAGACTTTGTACAATGCAACGCCCCGGATGAGCAGACAGCTTTCCGGGGCGTTTCTTTTCAACCCTCCACGGGCCATAACGTGTAACAACGAGGCCGGAAAAAATTATGTCTGAATTAGTGAATACCTCCGAAGTCGTCATTCCTGCGGTTCCAAATAAAAATGGAAAAATTAACCTGTTGGATCTGAACCGTCAGCAGATGCGCGAGTTCTTTAAAGAGATGGGCGAGAAGCCGTTTCGTGCCGATCAGGTCATGAAATGGATGTACCACTATTGCAGCGACAACTTTGATGACATGACTGACATCAACAAAGTGCTGCGTAATAAGCTCAAAGAAGTGGCGGAAATCCGTGCGCCGGAAGTGGTGGAAGAGCAGCGCTCTTCAGATGGCACCATCAAATGGGCGATTGCCGTTGGCGATCAGCGCGTTGAAACCGTCTACATTCCGGAAGAAGACCGTGCCACGCTGTGCGTGTCATCCCAGGTGGGTTGTGCGCTGGAGTGCAAATTCTGTTCTACCGCTCAGCAAGGTTTTAACCGTAACCTGCGCGTGTCTGAAATCATCGGCCAGGTATGGCGCGCCGCGAAAATCGTGGGTGCAGCAAAAGTGACCGGCACCCGCCCAATCACCAACGTGGTGATGATGGGGATGGGAGAGCCGCTGCTGAACCTGACTAACGTGGTTCCGGCAATGGAAATCATGCTCGACGACTTCGGTTTTGGTCTGTCCAAACGTCGCGTGACGCTGTCTACCTCAGGCGTTGTGCCTGCGCTGGATAAACTGGGCGACATGATTGACGTGGCGCTGGCAATCTCCCTGCATGCACCGAACGACGAAATCCGTGATGAAATTGTACCGATCAACAAAAAGTACAATATCGAAACCTTCCTCGCGGCTGTGCGTCGTTACCTGGAGAAATCCAATGCGAACCAGGGTCGTGTGACTATCGAATATGTGATGCTGGATCACGTGAACGACGGTACTGAGCATGCGCATCAGTTGGCTGAGTTGCTGAAAGATACGCCATGCAAAATCAACCTGATTCCGTGGAACCCGTTCCCGGGCGCGCCGTATGGCCGTAGCTCGAACAGTCGTATCGACCGCTTCTCCAAAGTGCTGATGGAGTATGGTTTTACGACTATCGTGCGTAAAACCCGTGGCGATGATATTGATGCGGCATGCGGCCAGCTGGCAGGCGAGGTGATTGACCGTACCAAACGTACTCTGCGTAAACGCATGCAGGGCGAGACGATTGCGGTCAAATCTGTTTGATTATTATGCACTCACGGCGCATTTTCTGCGCCGTGACGCATAAGCTTACTGAATATTCAGTCATATTAATGATGACTGAATAATAATTACGGTGCGTTTCATACGACTTTCGGGCAGTATGTAACGTCGTAACAACAGTTTAGCTTCGTGGGCAGGGCTGCACTGTCATCTACGGGCTGACAGTCTTATACTGTCTGTTCAAGGTTAACTGACCAGAAGTTTCGCGGTGCGGGTGGCATTGTGACTCACCGGCACCTGGACCCTTATTTTTCACGTACCAGTAGTTGTAGCGAATGAATACTGAAGCCACTCACGACCAACATGAAGCACTCTCCACTGGCGTTCGTCTTCGCAACGCCCGTGAACAACTCGGACTCAGCCAACAAGCCGTTGCAGAACGCTTGTGTCTGAAGGTTTCCACGGTTCGCGATATTGAAGAAGATAAGGCACCTGCCGATCTGGCTTCAACATTCTTGCGTGGTTATATCCGCTCTTACGCAAAACTGGTGCATATCCCCGAAAACGAATTACTGCCAATGATGGAGAAGCAGGCACCTGTACGTGCAGCAAAAGTTGCGCCGATGCAGACCTTCTCTCTGGGGAAACGTCGTAAAAAACGTGATGGTTGGCTGATGAGCTTTACCTGGCTGGTGCTGTTTGTGGTTATCGGTCTGACGGGGGCATGGTGGTGGCAAAACCACAAAGCGCAGCAGGAAGAGATCACCACAATGGCCGATCAGTCCTCCGCTGAGCTTAACCAGGCCGGCAATGGTAATGCGCAAAGTGTACCGCTCAGCACTGACGGCGCGGCAAGCTCCAGCGAACCGCAAACGGCGGCAACGGATGTTCCTGCAACCGACGCTGCGCAGACGCCAGCGGCAACGGCGGACACGCAAGCACCTCAGGCTCAGGATCAAAACGCAGTTGTTGCCCCTTCTCAGGCTAATGTGGATGCGGCTCCTGCCGCTACTGCGCCAGCGAATAACACCGCAGCGTCACTGCCTACTGGCCAGGCTGGCACGATGACTCCTGCAGCCGATCCAAACGCGCTGGTGATGAACTTCAGCGCCGACTGTTGGCTGGAAGTGACTGATGCAACCGGTAAAAAACTTTTCAGCGGCTTACAGCGTAAAGATGGCACGTTAAACCTGACGGGTCAGGCTCCGTATAAGCTCAAGATTGGCGCTCCTTCAGCGGTACAGATCCAGTACCAGGGCAAACCTGTCGATCTGAGCCGCTTTATCAGAACTAACCAGGTTGCGCGTCTTACCGTTAATGCCGAACAATCAGCAGCACAGTAACAGACGGGCAACGCGGGAGATTTTTCATGCATAACCAGGCTCCGATTCAACGTAGAAAATCGAAACGGATTTACGTTGGGAATGTGCCAATCGGCGATGGGGCACCTATCGCCGTTCAGTCAATGACCAACACGCGCACCACGGATGTGGAAGCAACGGTCAACCAAATCAAAGCATTAGAGCGTGTAGGTGCGGATATTGTCCGCGTCTCTGTGCCGACAATGGATGCCGCTGAGGCGTTCAAACTGATCAAGCAGCAGGTGAACGTCCCGCTGGTTGCAGATATCCACTTTGACTACCGCATTGCACTGAAAGTGGCCGAGTATGGCGTGGATTGCCTGCGCATCAACCCGGGCAACATCGGTAGCGAAGAGCGTATCCGTACGGTTGTGGATTGCGCGCGCGACAAAAACATTCCAATTCGTATCGGCGTGAATGCCGGTTCTCTGGAAAAAGATCTGCAGGAAAAATACGGTGAGCCAACACCACAGGCACTGCTCGAATCCGCTATGCGCCATGTTGATCACCTGGATCGTCTTAACTTCGAACAGTTCAAAGTTAGCGTAAAAGCGTCCGATGTATTCCTGGCGGTAGAGTCTTATCGTCTGCTGGCAAAGCAGATCGATCAGCCCCTGCATCTTGGGATCACCGAAGCTGGCGGCCTGCGTAGCGGTTCCGTTAAATCGGCAATCGGTCTTGGTTTGCTGCTTTCCGAAGGGATCGGCGACACCCTGCGTGTTTCGCTGGCAGCCGATCCAGTTGAAGAGATCAAAGTTGGTTTCGATATTCTGAAATCACTGCGTATCCGTGCGCGTGGGATCAACTTCATTGCCTGCCCAACCTGTTCACGTCAGGAGTTTGACGTGATCGGTACCGTGAATGCTCTGGAGCAACGCCTGGAAGACATCATCACCCCAATGGACGTCTCCATTATTGGTTGTGTGGTGAACGGCCCGGGTGAAGCACTGGTGTCAACGCTGGGCGTCACCGGCGGCAACAAGAAAAGTGGTCTCTATGAAGATGGCGTTCGCAGAGATCGTCTGGATAATAGTGACATGATCGACCAGCTTGAAGCCCGCATTCGCGCCAAAGCGACGATGTTGGATGAAGCGCAGCGTATCAGCGTTCAGCAGGTTGAAAAATAACGTGATGGGAAGCCGCTCGCTTCCCATGTATGATTGAACCCATTCTTTGGGTTTTTTTTGTATATAGAAAGAGAATAAACGTGGCAAAAAACATTCAAGCCATCCGCGGCATGAACGATTATCTGCCTGGCGAAACCGCCATCTGGCAGCGCATTGAAGGCACACTGAAACAGGTGCTCGGCAGCTACGGTTACAGCGAAATCCGTTTGCCGATTGTAGAGCAGACCCCGTTATTCAAACGCGCGATCGGCGAAGTGACCGACGTGGTTGAAAAAGAGATGTATACCTTTGAGGACCGCAACGGCGACAGCCTGACTCTGCGTCCGGAAGGTACGGCGGGCTGCGTACGCGCCGGCATCGAACATGGTCTCCTGTACAATCAGGAGCAGCGCCTGTGGTATATCGGTCCGATGTTCCGCCACGAACGTCCGCAGAAAGGGCGTTATCGCCAGTTCAACCAGCTGGGCGTGGAAGTCTTTGGTCTGCAAGGCCCGGACATTGACGCCGAGCTGATTATGCTGACGGCTCGCTGGTGGCGTGCGCTGGGGATCTCTGAGCACGTTTCGCTGGAACTGAACTCTATTGGTTCGCTGGAAGCGCGTGCTAACTACCGTGATGCGCTGGTCGCGTTCCTGGAACAGCACAAAGAGAAGCTGGACGAAGACTGCAAACGCCGTATGTACAGCAACCCGCTGCGCGTTCTTGATTCCAAAAACCCTGACGTACAGGCGCTGCTGAATGATGCTCCTGCGCTGGGTGACTACCTGGATGACGAGTCTCGTGAACACTTTACGGGTCTGTGCAAACTGCTTGAAGCTGCGGGCATTGCCTATACCGTGAACCAGCGCCTGGTGCGCGGTCTGGACTACTACAACCGTACTGTGTTCGAGTGGGTAACCTCAAGCCTGGGTTCTCAGGGGACGGTTTGTGCGGGTGGTCGTTATGATGGCCTGGTTGAACAGCTTGGTGGTCGTGCAGCTCCGGCTGTCGGCTTTGCGATGGGTCTTGAGCGACTTGTTTTGCTGGTTCAGGCAGTTAATCCGGAATTTAAAGCAGATTCCGTTGTCGATATATACCTGGTGGCTTCAGGTGCGGATACGCAGTCTGCGGCGATGCAGCTTGCAGAACGCGTGCGTGACGCACTACCGGACGCTAAGCTGATGACCAACCACGGCGGCGGCAACTTCAAAAAACAGTTTGCTCGTGCCGATAAGTGGGGCGCAAGTATTGCACTGGTGCTGGGTGAGTCCGAAGTGGCTAACGGCGAAGTGGTAGTGAAAGACCTGCGCTCTGGTGAGCAAACAACGGTAACGCAGGACGGCGTTGCGGCGCACTTGCGCTCTTTGACTTTCTAAGGAGAAGGACTGCGTGGAAATTTACGAGAACGAACACGACCAGGTTGATGCGATAAAACGCTTCTTTGCTGAAAATGGCAAGGCTCTGGTTGTTGGGGTTATTTTAGGTGTAGGTGCGCTGGTAGGCTGGCGTTACTGGAATAATCATCAGGCCGATTCTGCGCGCGGCGCGTCTCTGGCGTATGAAAATACCGTCAGCGCTATTCGTGCCGACGCGCCACAGACGTTGACGGCAGCAGAGAAATTTGCGGCTGACAATAAAAACACTTATGGTGCGCTGGCCGCACTGGAAGTTGCGCAGCAATTTGTTGATAAGAACGAGCTGGAAAAAGCGGCGGCACAGCTGTCGCAGGGGCTTACGGCTGCCAGCGATGAAAACCTGAAAGCGGTTATTAATCTGCGCCTGGCACGTATCCAGGTTCAGCTGAAAAAGGCCGATGATGCGCTGAAAACGCTCGATACCATCAAAGGCGAAGGCTTTGCAGCCATTGTTGCCGATCTCCGTGGTGAAGCGCTGCTGAGCAAAGGTGACAAAGAAGGTGCGCGTAAAGCGTGGCAAGCTGGCGTAGAGAGCAAGGCTTCACCTGCGCTGAGCGAAATGATGCAGATGAAAATAAATAATTTGTCCGTCTGAGAGGGACCCGATGCAATTGCGTAAATTACTTCTGCCAGGACTGCTTTCTGTTACGTTATTGAGTGGCTGTTCACTGTTCAGTGGCGAAGAAGATGTTGTCAAAATGTCCCCGCTGCCGACTGTTGAAAACCAGTTTACCCCGTCAACCGCGTGGAGTACCTCCGTGGGGGATGGAATTGGTGAGTTCTATTCCAACCTGCATCCGGCATTTGCTGACAGCGTTGTCTATGCGGCTGACCGCAAAGGCACCGTGAAAGCGGTTAACGCTGATGACGGGAAGGAAGTATGGTCCGTTAACCTGGCGGAAAAAGATGGCTGGTTCTCCCGTAAACCTGCGCTGCTCTCTGGCGGCCTGACCGTTGCCGGTGGTCATGTGTATGTGGGAAGCGAAAAGGCACAGGTCTATGCACTGAACACCAGTGATGGTTCTGTGGCCTGGCAAACGACGGTTGCTGGTGAATCTCTGTCTCGTCCGGTAGTGAGCGATGGCCTGGTTCTGATTCACACCAGCAACGGCCAGCTGCAGGCGCTGAACGAAGCGGATGGTCTGGTGAAATGGACCGTTAACCTGGATATACCTGCGCTCTCCTTGCGCGGTGAATCCGCGCCGGCTAGCGCGTTTGGTGCTGCCATTGTTGGCGGCGACAACGGTCGTGTGAGCGCAGTGTTGATGCAACAAGGTCAGATGATTTGGCAGCAACGTATCTCCCAGTCGACCGGTACAACCGAAATTGACCGCCTGAGTGACGTCGACACAACGCCAGTTATCGTTAACGGTATGGTTTACGCTCTGGCGTATAACGGTAACCTGACCGCGCTGGATCTGCGCAGTGGCCAGATCATGTGGAAACGTGAGCTGGGCTCAGTGAATGATTTTGTCGTTGATGGCAACCGTATCTATATGGTTGATCAGAACGACCGCCTGCTGGCGCTGAACACCGAAGGCGGCGTAACGCTGTGGACGCAGAGCGATCTGCTGCACCGTCTGCTGACCGCGCCGGTCATGTACAACGGTAGCCTGGTGGTAGGTGATAGCGAAGGTTACATGCACTGGGTTGATCCGGAAACGGGTCGCTTCACTGCTCAGCAAAAAGTCGACAGCTCAGGCTTCCTGACGGAGCCGGTTGTAGCGGATGGTAAGCTGCTGATCCAGGCAAAAGACGGCACGCTGTACGCGATCACGCGCTAATTACCCGGCTGTTGTAGTATACTAAACGGCTCCTGTTCACTCAGGAGCCGTTTTGACATTTTTAAAAACGCCGCGAAAGCGACGTGATTTTGAATTTTATGAGGCTTCAAACATGGTACCTGTGGTCGCGCTTGTCGGGCGCCCTAACGTTGGAAAATCCACTCTTTTTAACCGTTTAACACGCACCCGTGATGCGCTGGTTGCGGATTTCCCGGGGCTGACGCGTGACCGTAAGTACGGTCGTGCAGAGGTGGAAGGACGCGAGTTCATCTGTATCGATACCGGCGGTATTGACGGGACAGAAGATGGCGTTGAGACCCGCATGGCGGAGCAGTCTCTGCTGGCGATTGAAGAAGCAGACGTGGTTCTGTTTATGGTGGATGCCCGTGCGGGCCTGATGCCAGCGGACTCCGCGATTGCTAAACATCTGCGCTCACGTGAAAAGCCAACCTTCCTTGTGGCGAACAAAACTGACGGCATCGATGCCGATCAGGCGGTTGCTGATTTCTGGTCTTTAGGCCTGGGCGATATCTATCCTATCGCGGCATCTCATGGTCGTGGTGTGACCAGCCTGCTCGAAACCGTTCTGCTGCCGTGGGTTGACGAAGTGAACCCGCCGGAAGAAGTGGACGAAGACGCTGAATACTGGGCGCAGTTCGAAGACGGTGAAGAAGGCGAAGAAGAAGAGCCTGAAGAGGCATTCAACCCGCAGGATCTGCCAATTAAACTGGCGATTGTGGGCCGTCCAAACGTAGGTAAGTCTACGCTTACTAACCGCATTCTCGGTGAAGAACGTGTCGTTGTATACGATATGCCTGGCACCACCCGTGACAGCATCTACATCCCGATGGAGCGCGATGAGCGTGAGTATGTACTCATCGACACCGCGGGTGTGCGTAAGCGCGGAAAAATCACCGATGTGGTAGAAAAATTCTCCGTAATCAAAACGCTGCAGGCGATTGAAGATGCCAACGTAGTGTTGCTGGTTATCGACGCACGTGAAGGTATTTCCGATCAGGATCTGTCGCTGCTCGGCTTTATCCTCAATAGTGGGCGCTCACTGGTTATCGTGGTCAACAAATGGGATGGCCTGAGCAATGAAGTGAGAGAGCAGGTGAAAGAGACCCTGGACTTCCGTCTGGGCTTTATCGACTTTGCTCGTGTGCACTTTATCTCTGCACTGCACGGTAGTGGTGTGGGTAACCTGTTCGATTCCGTACGTGAAGCGTATGACAGCTCCACCCGTCGTCAGAGCACCGCGATGCTGACCCGTATCATGAATATGGCAGCAGAAGACCATCAGCCACCGCTGGTGCGTGGCCGTCGCGTGAAGCTGAAATATGCCCACGCCGGTGGTTATAACCCACCGATTGTGGTGATCCACGGTAATCAGGTGAAAGACCTGCCGGACTCTTACAAACGCTATCTGATGAACTACTTCCGTAAATCGCTGGACGTGATGGGCACACCTATCCGTATCCAGTTCAAGGAAGGGGATAACCCGTTTGCTAACAAGCGTAACACTCTGACGCCAAACCAGATGCGTAAGCGTAAACGTTTGATTAAACACATTAAGAAAAGCAAGTAAGCACTGCCGATCTCACTAAAACCCGCGCCTGTCGCGGGTTTTTTTTCGCTCATTCTTACCGCCCGTTTTCCCGGTGTGATGTCAATCGCTATTCATTTTTAACCATGTTTAAATCTAAGAAAGTAGACAATTGTCGAATTTTCATCTTAAAGTCCAGGGTTGGGTACTAGACAAAACTGGTGCCAGGTTATCAAATAGTTAAATAATTTTTCGCCGCCTGTAAAAAATCGGCCAGATACGTAACTGGCCGGCGTACATTGCGGTGCTTACCAGCACGACGACATACCTTTTCGGGAGAATTATGCAATCCTCTGTTAATCAAAAAGAAAGCCGAACGTTCTTCGGCCATCCGTATCCGCTTGGCTCGTTGTTCTTCACCGAGATGTGGGAGCGTTTCTCGTTTTACGGCATTCGCCCGCTGCTGATCCTGTTTATGGCTGCCACCGTTTATGACGGCGGGATGGGGCTGGCGCGTGAAAATGCCTCGGCGATTGTCGGGATCTTTGCCGGTACCATGTACCTGGCTGCACTGCCGGGTGGCTGGCTGGCGGATAACTGGCTGGGTCAGCAGAGAGCCGTCTGGTACGGTTCGATTCTGATCGCACTCGGTCATTTGTCGATTGCGCTCTCGGCCATTATGGGTGACAACCTGTTCTTTATCGGCCTGATGTTTATTGTGATGGGCTCCGGCCTGTTCAAGACCTGTATCTCGGTCATGGTCGGGACGTTGTATAAAAAAGGTGATGCGCGTCGTGACGGCGGTTTCTCGCTGTTCTACATGGGCATCAACATGGGATCGTTCATCGCGCCGCTTATCTCCGGCTGGTTGATTAAATCCCACGGCTGGCACTGGGGCTTTGGTATCGGCGGCATCGGGATGCTGGTGGCGTTGATCATCTTCCGCGTGTTTGCCATTCCGGCGATGAAACGCTATGACAGCGAAGTCGGTCTGGATTCCACCTGGAACAGCCCGGTGGTGAAGCGCAATGGCGTGGGAACCTGGCTGCTGGCGCTGGCAGCGGGTGTTGCGGTTATCGTTACGCTGATTGCACAGGGCGTGATTGTGATTAGGCCGGTCGCGATTGCCAGCATGCTGGTGTACGTGATCGCGGTGTCCGTTGCCCTCTACTTTGTTTATCTGTTCGTCTTTGCCGGCCTGACCCGTAAAGAGCGTGCCAGACTGCTGGTCTGCTTTATCCTGCTGGTTTCCGCTGCGTTCTTCTGGTCTGCGTTTGAGCAAAAGCCAACGTCATTTAACCTGTTCGCTAACGACTACACTAATCGCATGATCGGTGGTTTTGAAATTCCGGCCGTGTGGTTCCAGTCGGTCAACGCGTTGTTCATTATCCTGCTGGCACCGGTGTTTAGCTGGGCATGGCCGAAGCTTGCCAGCATGGGCATTCGTCCGGGCAGCATCACCAAGTTTGTTATCGGTATTCTCTGCGCTGCGGCGGGTTTTGGCCTGATGATGCTGGCGGCGCAGAACGTGCTGAACAACGGTGGCGCAGGCGTTTCTCCGTTCTGGCTGGTGGGCAGCATCCTGATGCTGACGCTTGGCGAGCTGTGCCTGAGCCCGATTGGTCTGGCGACCATGACGCTGCTGGCTCCGGAAAGAATGCGTGGGCAGATGATGGGGCTGTGGTTCTGTGCGAGTGCGCTGGGTAACCTGGCGGCGGGTCTGATTGGTGGTCACGTGAAGGCAGACCAGCTTGATATGCTGCCGGATCTCTTCGCTCGCTGCTCCATTGCACTGGTTATCTGTGCCGCGGTACTGATCGTCCTCATTGTTCCGGTTCGTCGTATGCTGGAAAATGTGCAGACTAAACCGGCTACTAGCGCCTGATAACACCTCGAGGTTGCCGGGGCAGGCGTTACGCCCCGGCAATTTACTCAACGAGGTAAGAACATGCTGTTAGGGTTTGTTGGTCTTGGTGCAGTGGTTGAAACGGCTTACCTGCCCGCAATACGAAATCTCTTTGATGAATCTCCGCGCTGTTCAGGTTTTGATGTTCAGCCCGTCAAACAGCCTGAAGGTGTAACCCGTTGTGCATCACTCGCTGAACTGCTCTCCCAACCTCTTGATACTCTGTTTATTACCACCGCCTCCCTGAACCATCTTGAGGTGCTTGAGCAGGCAATTGCCTCACCCGTGTCGCGTATTGTGGTCGAAAAACCGATTGTCGCCACGCTTCCCCAGATTGAAAAACTCAAATCATTGTTGGAACTGCCCGGCGTCGCGTCCCGCGTGCTGGCGCTCGATCACTGGATGGCGCGTCTCGAAACGGTGAAGCAGACGCTGGTCAGTACGTTTTCTGATGTCGTCAGAATTGAAGGTTTTCTGCAGGAGCCGAGCGGCTATAACCCCGCAGGGGAACCCATTGCGCTCAACTTTGCTACCGGTGAATCGGACACGCGTACACTGCATCACCCCGATGGCGTGATTCTGGATATCGGGACTCATGTGCTGGCGATGCTGCGTGAGACGGTACGTTATCTGGGCGGGCGTGATGAAATGGCGTTACGGGTGGTAACGGCCAAAGATCGGCTGGGACGCGATATTATAAAAGGCGATCTGACCACGGCTGAAGGTGAGGCGCATCTTCAGGGGCACATTAGCGGCGTGCCGGTGGATATCTGGCTCAACAAATATGCAGGCCCCGCCGGTGGGCAAAAAGGGCTGCGGCTGTATTTGCGTGACGGGCGGATTATCAGCCACGATCGGCGCGGCGCAGAAGATGTGCTGGAGCGTATTGATGGCGATGATATTCAGCACTGGCACATTCCCGGCACGATTTACGAACACTGTCTGGCTGAGCATATTCTGGGTGAGTACAGTTTGTTTGAACGCGATCCGCAAGAGGTGAGCCGTACGACACAGCGCAGGCTTGAGGAAGTCGAACTGTTGTTGACTCTACAGCAACAGTTGCGTGGTCCACACTGAGCGCATCGTGGTAAAATCCACTCAAAATTGAATGTCTTTTAAAGGAGTCACCATGTCCATTACCTGCCCGGAGTGTCATGCCGAACTGGAGCCACAAAACGGTGTGGCGCACTGCGATAACTGCAATAAAGATATTCAGCTGGAAGCACGCTGCCCGGAGTGCCATAAGCCTCTCCAGGTATTAAAAGCCTGTGGTGCGGTGGATTACTTCTGTCAGAATGGCCACGGGTTGATCTCTAAAAAGCGCGTGGAGTTTGTGCCGGTTTAATCCGGTTTTTTCTTCCGCGTTTTCTTCGCTGCGGTCACACCTTTCACTTCGCTTTCCACCCAGCCGTCTGACAGGCGGGTGGTGAGCATATCACCGGCTTTCACCTGCTTAGTTTGCTTCAGCACTTTGCCATCCGTCGCGGTGGTCACGCTGTATCCGCGTGCCAGCGTGGAGAGAGGACTGACGGCTTCCAGATGGGTCACCGCATTACCGAAACGCTCGCGGGAGCGACTCAGACGGGTTCGCAGGTTCTCTGCCAGACGATACTCCAGCTGTTGAATACGCGTTTGCGCCCGGTAAATCTTCGGCTGTGGGTTTTGCTGGTTCAAACGCTGGATGATGCGCTGCTGGCGCGACACTGCACGCCTGAGCTGATTATCCAGTGCGGTGTTCATTCGCTGACGCAGGCGATCCAGCACGGTTTGCTGTCGCGCCAGGCGTAACTGAGGATGTTGTTGTTGCAGGCGATGATGAAGCTGGGTAAAGCGACGGGTACGGTTGGCAAGGAAATAGTCCATCGCCATCTCCAGACGCTGCTGGCCGTTCTGAAGCTGACGCAGCAGCTCCTGCTGATTACGGCTCACCACTTCCGCCGCTGCAGATGGCGTAGGGGCGCGTAAATCTGCGACAAAGTCGGCGATGGTGACATCCGTTTCGTGCCCCACGGCGCTTACAACGGGGATAAGGCTGGCGAAAATAGCCCGCGCCACGCGCTCGTCGTTAAAGCTCCACAAATCTTCCAGCGAACCACCGCCACGCCCAACGATTAACACGTCGCACTCCTGACGCGCATTCGCCAGTTCAATCGCGTGGACAATCTGCCCTGGCGCGTCGTCACCCTGCACGGCGGTCGGGTAGATGATAACGGGCAGGGAAGGGTCACGACGCTTGAGCACATGCAAAATATCGTGCAGGGCTGCACCGGTTTTTGAGGTGATCACCCCAACGCAGTGGGCAGGTGAGGGCAGCGGTTTTTTGAACTGTTGATCGAATAAACCCTCTTCCGAGAGCTTTGCTTTCAGCTGTTCGTATTTTTGCTGCAACAGACCTTCACCCGCAGGCTGCATGCTTTCGACGATGATTTGGTACTCACCGCGCGGTTCATACAGGGTGATATTGGCGCGAACCAGAACTTGCTGGCCATGCTGAGGACGAAACGTCACGCGGCGGTTACTGTTGCGGAACATTGCACAGCGTACCTGAGCGGTATCGTCTTTGAGCGTAAAGTACCAGTGGCCGGATGACGGCTGCGTGAAGTTAGAGATTTCACCGCTGATCCAGACTTGCCCCATTTCCTGCTCAAGCAGTAAACGAACCGTTTGATTAAGGCGGCTAACAGTAAAAATTGAGGGGGGTTGAGAGGATAACATGTGAGCGGGATCAAATTCTAAATCAGCAAGTTATTCAGTCGATAGTAACCTGCTGAGAGGGGAGTGCAAGTTTTTTTTATAAAAAAGTGTGGATGCAATCGGTTACGCTCTGTATAATGCCACGGCAATATTTAACCACCCAGGTCAGAGATATTGCCCATGCTACGTATCGCTAAAGAAGCCCTGACGTTTGACGACGTCCTCCTTGTTCCCGCTCACTCCACCGTTCTGCCGAATACTGCCGATCTCAGCACGCAGTTGACCAAAACCATTCGCCTGAACATTCCTATGCTCTCTGCGGCAATGGACACCGTGACTGAAGCGCGCCTGGCAATCGCCCTGGCACAGGAAGGTGGCATTGGCTTTATTCACAAAAACATGTCTATCGAGCGTCAGGCGGAAGAAGTTCGCCGCGTGAAGAAACATGAATCCGGGATCGTGTCTGACCCACAGACCGTTCTGCCAACCACGACCCTGCACGAAGTGAAAGCCCTGACCGAACGTAACGGCTTTGCCGGTTACCCGGTCGTGACTGAAGCTAACGAACTGGTCGGTATTATCACCGGCCGTGACGTGCGTTTCGTCACCGACCTGAACCAGCCTGTCAGCGTTTACATGACGCCGAAAGAGCGTCTGGTGACCGTTCGTGAAGGCGAATCCCGTGACGTTGTGTTCGCGAAGATGCACGAAAAACGCGTTGAGAAAGCGCTGGTTGTGGATGCAAACTTCCACCTGCGCGGCATGATCACCGTTAAAGATTTCCAGAAAGCAGAACGTAAACCTAACGCCTGTAAAGACGAGCATGGCCGTCTGCGCGTGGGCGCTGCGGTGGGTGCTGGTGCGGGCAATGAAGAGCGTGTTGACGCGCTGGTTGCTGCTGGCGTTGACGTACTGCTGATTGACTCCTCCCACGGCCACTCCGAAGGCGTTCTGCAACGTATTCGTGACACCCGTGCGAAATACCCTAATCTGCAGATCATCGGCGGTAACGTCGCGACTGGTGCAGGCGCTCGGGCCCTGGCTGACGCGGGTTGCAGCGCGGTGAAGGTGGGTATCGGCCCTGGCTCCATCTGTACTACCCGTATCGTCACCGGTGTGGGCGTTCCACAGATCACCGCCGTGTCTGACGCGGTTGAAGCACTGGAAGGTACCGGGATCCCGGTTATCGCTGACGGCGGTATTCGTTTCTCTGGTGACATCGCTAAAGCCATTGCGGCCGGTGCGGCTGCAGTGATGGTTGGCTCCATGCTGGCCGGTACTGAAGAATCTCCGGGTGAAATCGAGCTGTATCAGGGGCGTTCTTACAAATCTTACCGTGGCATGGGCTCCCTGGGCGCGATGTCCAAAGGTTCCTCTGACCGTTACTTCCAGACCGACAACGCAGCGGACAAACTGGTACCGGAAGGTATCGAAGGTCGCGTTGCCTATAAAGGCCGTCTGAAAGAGATCATTCACCAGCAGATGGGCGGCCTGCGTTCCTGTATGGGTCTGACCGGCTGTGGTACCATCGACCTGCTGCGTACTAAAGCGGAATTCGTACGTATCAGCGGTGCGGGTATCCAGGAAAGCCACGTTCACGACGTGACGATCACCAAAGAGTCCCCGAACTACCGTCTGGGCTCCTGATTTTCTTCGCCCGACTTCGCGTCGGGCGATTTATTTAATCTGTTTCACTTGCCTCGGAATTAGCGTCAATGACGGAAAACATTCATAAACATCGCATTCTCATCCTGGACTTCGGTTCTCAGTACACTCAGCTGGTAGCGCGTCGCGTGCGTGAACTGGGCGTTTACTGTGAGCTGTGGGCGTGGGATGTTACGGAAGCACAGATCCGCGAATTCAATCCAAGCGGCATCATCCTTTCCGGCGGCCCGGAAAGCACCACTGAAGACAACAGCCCGCGCGCACCGCAGTACGTGTTCGAAGCAGGCGTGCCGGTATTCGGCGTTTGCTACGGCATGCAGACGATGGCAATGCAGCTGGGCGGCCACGTAGAAGGTTCTAACGAGCGTGAGTTCGGCTATGCGCAGGTTGAAGTGGTTACCGATAGCGCGCTGGTGCGCGGTATTGAAGACTCCCTGACCGCAGAAGGCAAACCGCTGCTGGACGTGTGGATGAGCCACGGCGATAAAGTGACCGCTATCCCGTCTGATTTCGTGACCGTTGCCAGCACCGAAAGCTGCCCGTTCGCAATTATGGCGAACGAAGAAAAACGCTTCTACGGCGTGCAGTTCCACCCGGAAGTGACCCACACCCGTCAGGGCATGCGCATGCTGGAGCGCTTCGTGCGTGACATCTGCCAGTGCGAAGCGCTGTGGACGCCAGCAAAAATCATCGACGACGCCATTGAGCGTATCCGTCAGCAGGTTGGCGATGACAAAGTGATCCTCGGCCTGTCCGGCGGCGTTGACTCCTCCGTCACCGCAATGCTGCTGCATCGTGCTATCGGCAAAAACCTGACCTGCGTCTTCGTGGATAACGGTCTGCTGCGCCTGAATGAAGCGCAGCAGGTGATGGACATGTTCGGTGACCACTTCGGTCTGAACATCGTTCACGTGGAAGGCGAGAAGCGTTTCCTGGATGCGCTGGCGGGTGAAAATGACCCGGAAGCCAAACGTAAAATCATTGGTCGCGTGTTCGTGGAAGTGTTCGACGAAGAAGCGCTGAAGCTGGAAGACGTGAAGTGGCTGGCGCAGGGGACTATCTACCCGGACGTTATCGAATCTGCGGCATCCGCAACCGGTAAAGCACACGTCATCAAATCTCACCACAACGTGGGCGGCCTGCCGAAAGAGATGAAGATGGGCCTGGTTGAACCACTGCGTGAGCTGTTCAAAGACGAAGTGCGTAAGATTGGTCTGGAGCTGGGTCTGCCGTACGACATGCTCTACCGTCACCCGTTCCCGGGCCCGGGTCTTGGCGTGCGCGTGCTGGGCGAAGTGAAGAAAGAGTACTGCGACCTGCTGCGTCGGGCGGACGCTATCTTCATCGAAGAGCTGCACAAAGCCGACCTGTACAACAAAGTGAGTCAGGCGTTTACCGTGTTCCTGCCGGTTCGCTCCGTTGGCGTAATGGGCGATGGCCGCAAATACGACTGGGTTGTCTCCCTGCGTGCGGTAGAAACCATCGACTTTATGACCGCGCACTGGGCTCACCTGCCGTACGACTTCCTGGGACGTGTGTCCAACCGCATCATCAACGAAGTTAACGGCATTTCCCGTGTCGTTTATGACATCAGCGGTAAGCCACCGGCTACGATCGAGTGGGAATAAGTTTCCCCCGTTAGTCAGTGAACAAAACCCTCTGTTATTACAGAGGGTTTTTTTATTTACGGCGGTGCTGACCTTAGGAAACGTCAATCGGCTATTGTTGGTGGTCTAAATATGGTCTATATTAAAACTAAGGCATGACCATCAGGTGGACGCATCATGAAAGTAGAGACAATCAGCTACGTTAAAAAGAACGCGGCAACGCTCGATCTGTCAGAACCCATCCTGGTTACACAAAATGGTGTACCTGCTTATGTTATAGAATCCTATGACCAGCAGCAGGAACGGGAAAATGCCATTGCTTTGCTGAAGCTTCTTACCCTGTCAGAAAAAGATAAAGCGGAAGGGCGCGTGTTCTCCAAAGACCAGTTGCTGGATGGGCTTGCGGATTAATGCAGAGTGCTTAACGTTAAGGGACTTTCATGGAACAGCGGGTGACCTTTGAGTACACGCTTACGGTAAAGCACTGCCTCGACACAATAACGGGTTTCCTGCGCCGTATTGATGTTGAGCCACGCCCGGTTATCGCAGATATTCTCACACAGTTTGAGAGTACCGTTGGTCAGTTCCCGCAGGGGTGCCAGATTTGCCCTGAGCTACTGAAAATTGGCTGTGCCAAATACCGGGAGTATAACCACGCTGAAGGCTACCGGGTTTTGTACTCAGTAGACGGAACGTTAGTGACAGCACATGTGATCCTGGCACATCGACAGGATATCCAGCAGTTACTTTTTAAGCGTCTGATAACCATGTAATGACCTCACTTCCCGCCACCCAACTGATACGCCAGCGCCACCACCAGCGACTGCACCAGGCATAGCGTTGCTGACTGAGAGCGGAACGCATCCACCTGCGCCTCTTTCACCACAAAGCAGAGATCGCTAAATGTCGCCAGCGGGCTTATCTGGCTGTCGGTGATCACAATCTGCCGTGCGCCAACGCTGGCGGCGGTTTCGCTGACCATCACCGTCTCTTCCGCGTACGGCGAGAAGCTAATCGACACCACAATGTCGCGTGCCTTAATGCGGTTGATCTGTTCGCGCAGCATTCCGCCCATCCCGTCGAGCAGAACAGGGCGGCACTCCAGATGGCTCAGAGCGTAGGTCAGATAGGCTGCCACGCTAAAAGAACGGCGCAGGCCAGCAATGTAGATGGTATCGGCTTCAGCCAGTAGCTGTACCGCGCGTTCGAGCATTTCCGGTTCGGCACGGGCGGCCAGCTGCTGAAGTGCCTGCGCATTGGAACGCGCAAACTCCTGCAGGATATCCAGCGGCGTTTCCGGGACGGCTTCGCTCTCCATTTCGCGGAACATTCGCGCGCGGTCGCTGTAGCTGGCGGTCTCTTCAACCAGGTTCATTCGAAACAGCTGTTTCATTTCGTTGAAGCCGGTGAAGTCAAACGCGTTAGCAAAGCGGATCAACGTCGACGGTGGAACATCGGCGCGTTCAGCAATGACGGCGACCGTATCAAAGGCCACGCTGTTCGTGTTATCCAGCACATAGCGGGAGACCTGCTGCAGCCTCTTACTCAGGTTATCGTAGCGATCGCGGATTTGCTGCTGCAGTTCGTTCAGGCTGGTTGCTGTCGTCATTTTGTCCCCCAAATACAGTTTTATGATTCTAAACGCAAAACCGCGTCTTTTAAATGTCGGCCATCCATCTGGCATCAAAAATGAAACAGAAGCTTCAGCCATTGACTCGTGTGAAATTCCTTAATAGCGCAGGCTGTGCCAGTGATGTTGGTCGTTAACATAAAAATCCATCCTTGATCACAATAATCATCATTTATTTTATTTCAACTTAAAATGGAATATTTGTTTCATATATAGTGTTCAGTAAACACAGTGTTCAGGTAACAATCACGTATCAACAGCGAGAGGTTAAGGATGGAGACGGTAGCGAATTTTATTCACGGCGAATGTGTCACCGGTTCAGGCCAGCGCGTTCAGGCAATCTTCAACCCGGCCACTGGCGAGCAGATCCGCCAGGTGGTGATGAGTACGGCACAGGAAACCGGGCAGGCCATTGCGGCCGCGCAGCAGGCGTTTCCGGCGTGGTCACGTCATTCTCCGCTTAAACGCGCACGAGTGATGTTTCGCTTCAAAGCGTTGCTGGAGGAGAACACCGAGAGGCTTGCCCGCTTAATTAGCGAAGAGCATGGCAAAGTGTTTTCCGACGCGGTCGGTGAACTGACCCGTGGACTGGAAGTGGTGGAATTCGCCTGCGGTATTCCGCATCTGCAAAAAGGTGAGCACTCTGCCAACGTCGGTACCGGCGTCGATAGCCACTCGCTGATGCAGCCGCTCGGAGTTTGTGTCGGGATCACACCGTTTAACTTCCCGGCGATGGTGCCGATGTGGATGTTCCCGATTGCGCTGGCGACGGGTAATACCTTCGTGCTGAAACCGTCGGAAAAAGATCCTTCCTTGGCACTCGCACTGGCAAAACTGCTGAAAGAGGCCGGGCTGCCGGACGGTGTATTCAACGTCGTGCAGGGCGATAAAGAGTCCGTTGACGTGCTGCTGACTGACCCGCGCGTGCAGGCGGTGAGTTTTGTCGGCTCAACGCCAATTGCAGAATACATTTACCAGACTGCATCCGCCCACGGTAAACGCTGTCAGGCGCTGGGTGGGGCGAAAAACCACTGCATTCTTATGCCAGACGCCGACATGGATATGGCGACGAATGCCATTATGGGCGCAGCCTATGGTGCGGCGGGTGAACGCTGTATGGCGCTCTCTGTGGTGCTGGCGGTCGGTGATAAAGCAGCAGATGACCTCTGTGCGCGGCTGGAAAAACAGATCGCCGTACTGCGCGTTGGGCCAGGTCTGGATCAGACGCCGGAAAACGAGATGGGGCCACTGATCTCCTCAGTACACCGTAGCAAAGTGCTGGGCTATATCGACAGCGGAGAATCACAGGGGGCGAACCTGCGCGTCGACGGGCGTGGTTTCAGTGTTAAAGGCCACGAGAAGGGTTACTTTGTCGGGCCGACCCTGTTCGATAACGTCACGCCAGAGATGACCATCTATAAAGAAGAGATTTTCGGGCCGGTGCTTTCTGTGGTGCGCGTAGCAGATTACAACAGCGCAGTGGAACTGATTAACCGTCATGAATATGGTAATGGCACGGCGATTTTCACCCGTGACGGCGGCTGCGCGCGGCGCTTCTGCGAAGAGGTACAGGCCGGTATGGTTGGTGTAAACGTGCCGATCCCGGTGCCGATGGCGTTCCATAGCTTTGGCGGCTGGAAGCGTTCCATTTTTGGCGCACTTAACGTCCACGGCAATGACGGCGTGCGTTTCTACACCCGAATGAAAACCGTCACTGCGCGCTGGCCTGAAATGCAGCAAGACACCGGCGCTGCATTCTCCATGCCGACGCTGGGCTGACAGGAGGTGTTATGCAAACCGAACGTATGACTATGGCCCAGGCGCTGGTCAGGTTCCTGAATCAACAATATGTCTGTGTCGATGGACAAGAAACGCCCTTCGTGGAGGGCGTGGCGACCATCTTTGGTCATGGTAATGTGCTTGGCATCGGTCAGGCGCTGGAGCAGGATGCCGGCCATCTGAAAGTGATGCAGGGATGTAACGAGCAGGGCATTGCCCATATGGCGACAGGATTCGCCAAACAGCACCGTCGCCAGCGTATTTTTGCCGTGACGTCATCCGTCGGGCCGGGGGCGGCTAACATGGTGACGGCGGCAGCGACCGCCACGGCGAACCGCATCCCGCTGCTTCTGCTGCCGGGTGATGTTTATGCCAGTCGCCAGCCGGACCCGGTGTTGCAGCAAATCGAGCAGTATCACGATCTCAGTATCAGTACCAACGACTGCTTCCGTCCGGTTTCCCGCTACTGGGATCGTATCAACCGGCCGGAACAGTTAATGAGTGCGATGTTAAGTGCGATGCGAACGCTGACTGACCCCGCAAACACGGGGGCGGTGACTATTTGCCTGCCGCAGGATGTGCAGGGCGAGGCGTGGGATTATCCGCTGAGCTTCTTTGCGCGTCGCGTGCATCACATAGAGCGTCGACCGCCTGACCCACAGCGTCTGACACGGGCTCAGGATCTGATTGCCCGCAAACACCGTCCGCTGGTGGTGTGCGGTGGTGGGGTGCGCTATTCCGGTGCGCATGATGCGTTTCGCGAGTTTGTCGAGACGCTGCAACTGCCGTTTGCCGAAACCCAGGCCGGAAAGGGGGCGCTGGTCAGCGATCACCCGCTGAACATGGGGGGGATTGGAGTGACGGGCGGGATGGCGGCGAATCAGCTCGCCCCGCAGGCCGATCTGGTGATTGGCATCGGGACACGCCTGACGGACTTTACGACGGGCTCAAAAGCGCTGTTTTCCCATCCGGATGTTGAGTTCCTGCTGCTGAACGTAGCGGAGTTTGATGCCCTGAAGCTGGACGCCACCGCGCTGATTGCCGATGCCCACACCGGGCTGACGGCATTAACTCAGGCGCTTAAGCATTACCGCAGCCGCTGGGGTGATGAGATCTCACTGGCGCGGGAAGCCTGGCACGACGAGTGCCGCCGTCTGTGGATGCGGGACTGGCACCCTGATGATGCGCCCGAAGTGGCGGGGCATCTTGATGCACAGCTGACAGAGTACGGCGACACGCTCAACACCCGGTTGACCCAGACGCGGGTGCTGGGGCTTATTAACCAGCATATTGAAGATAACGCCATCGTGGTGGGGGCCGCCGGTTCGCTGCCGGGGGATCTACAGCGGCTCTGGCAGGTCAAAACGCCGGACAGCTACCATCTGGAGTACGGCTATTCCTGTATGGGATACGAGATTGCCGCCGCCATCGGGGCGAAGCTGGCGAAACCACAGCAGCCGGTTTACGCCGCAGTGGGAGACGGCTCATACATGATGCTGCACTCCGAGCTGCAAACGGCGGTGCAGGAGGGGATAAAAGTCACCATTCTGCTGTTTGATAACGCCAGCTTCGGCTGTATTAACAACCTGCAGATGGGGCACGGAATGGGCAGCTTTGGCACGGAAAACCGCCACCGCAACCCGCTTACCGGGCGGCTGGACGGGCCACTGGTGAAGGTCGATTTTGCCAAAAATGCCGAAAGCTATGGCTGTCGCGCATGGCGGGTGCATGATGAGCAAAGTCTTCTGACGGCGCTGGAAGCGTCCCGTGCGCATCCCGGGCCAACGCTACTGGATATCAAAGTGCTGCCGAAAACCATGACCCATGATTATGCGTCCTGGTGGCGAACCGGTGATGCGCAGGTGGCTGAATCACTTGCGGTTCGTCACGCGGCTGAGCAAACCCAGGAGATGCTGAAAAAAGCCCGTCAGTATTAAGTTTTCCCACCGTAACGAAATTTTCATTTCATTTTCTTTTTTCCCTCACCCGGACCCTCTCCCCACAGGGGAGAGGGAGAAAAGACGGCTCTGTACCGTTCCCTCTTCCCTTTGGGAAGAGGGGTAGGGTGAGGGGCATATCGTCCACGATGTTGTGAGATTGATAACAAAATTTATCTCATTCATCTCAAAAGTGTTAACCCGCACTCAAAAACATAATTTTCACTATTTATAAAAATGAAATAAATGTTTTATTTATAGGGTCGTTAGTTCACAGCATTCACCAACACCGGGAGCCGTTATGTTTAACATTGCTTTACTGGGCGCTGGCCGAATTGGCCAGGTACATGCAGCTAACATCGCCAGCCACAACGCGACCACGCTCTGGTCCGTGGTCGACCCGAATCAGGAATTTGCCACTCGTCTCGCGACACACTATCAGGCGCGCCAACAGAGCCTGGATGAAGCGATGAACGACCCTAATGTTCATGCCGTGCTGATTGCCTCCGCCACGGATACCCACGCGGATCTGATTGAAATGGCTGCCCGTCATGGCAAAGCCATCTTCTGTGAAAAGCCCGTACACCTGGATCTTGCCCGCGTGCGCGACTGTCTGAAAGTGGTCAAAGAGTATGACGTACCGCTGTTCATCGGCTTTAACCGTCGTTTTGACCCGCAGTTTCGTCGTGTGAAAACCGACGTGCTGGCCGGGCGTATCGGTAAGCCGGAATCGCTGCTGATCATCTCGCGCGATCCGTCTCCTCCGCCTGCAGAATATGTGCGCGTTTCCGGCGGCATGTTCCGTGATATGACCATCCATGATTTTGATATGGCGCGCTTCATCATGGGTGATGAGCCAGTGTCGGTGTTTGCCCAGGGCAGCAATCTGGTTGACCCGGCGATTGGTGAGGCGGGCGATATCGACACCGCGTTTATTGTCCTGAAATATGCCTCCGGCGCGATGGCAACCATCGTTAACAGCCGTCGCTCTGCCTACGGCTACGACCAGCGTCTTGAGCTGCACGGCTCTGAAGGGCTGCTGTGCGCGGGCAATATCCTTGAAAACCAGGTGCAGCATTACGGCAAACAGGGCTGCACCAGTGCGCTGCCGGAACACTTCTTCCTGCAACGCTACAAATCCGCCTATGCCGCGGAATGGGAACACTTCGTTGCGGTACTGCGCGGCGAAACGGTTCCTGATTGCAGCGGCGATGATGGTGAACGTGCGCTGTACCTTGCGGATAAAGCGCTGGAATCACTGCGTTGCCAGCGTGAGATCGTCCTCTAAACCACAACAACCCTACACAGAGAGACATAATAATGAAAAAACTGATCTTAGCCGCCCTCATCGCCATGACATCCGGGGCAGCAATGGCCGAAAGCGAGCAAATCGTATTCAGTACGCCAAACCTGGCCATGCCGTTTGAAGTCCACATGCAGCGCACGGCAGTGAAAGCGGCGAAAGAAATGGGGGTGAACCTGCAGGTGCTGGATGGTCAGGGAAGTTCGCCGAAGCAGGTGGCTGACCTGGAAAATGCCATCACCCGTGGGGCGCAGGGATTCATCGTCTCCCCGAATGACGTGAACGCCGTTTCCAGCGCGGTAGATGAAATTCAGGATGCGAAACTGCCTATCGTCACGCTCGACCGCTCCGTCGACAGCCAGAAGAAAGTGCCGCACTTTGGCGCTAACAACTATAAAGGGGGGCAGGCGATTGGCGACTTCGTCAAAACCAAATTCCCCAACGGGGCAGACATCATTCTGCTGACCGGTCAGCCAGGTTCCTCCTCTAACATCGAGCGCACCAAAGGCATTCGCGACAGCCTGAAAGCGGGGGGCGATAAGTACAAGATCGTCGCCGATCAGACCGGTAACTGGATGCGCTCTGAAGGCATGCGCATTGTGGAAAGCGTACTGCCGTCGCTGCCAAAACGCCCTCAGGTGATCCTCTCTGCGAACGACGATATGGCGCTGGGCGCGATTGAAGCCCTGCAAGGGCAGGGCGTGAAGCCGGGTGAAATTCTTGTCACCGGCTTTGATGCGGTGCCTGAAGCACTGGCCCGCGTGCGCGACGGTTGGCTGGCGGTGACAGCCGATCAGCGTCCGGGTTTCGCGGTACAAACGGCGATGAGCCAGCTGGTGGCGAACGTGCGTGAGAAGAAAGCGATCACCGGTGCTGACTACCCACCAACGCTTATCACCAAAGAGAACCTGCAGCAGGCTGAGCGTATCGGTGAGGCCGGTAACTAACATATTCGGAGCCGCCCCAGCGGCGGCTCCTTATGAGGAGGAGCAGACTGATGTCGCAACCCTTACTGAAAGTGACCGACCTGGCAAAAAGCTTTTCCGGCGTCTGGGCGCTGAGCAGCGCTCAGTTGACCGTCGGCAGCGGAGAAATTCACGCTCTGCTGGGTGAAAACGGAGCGGGAAAGTCCACGCTGTTGAAAGCACTTGCGGGCGCACAGCCGCAAACGCGCGGGGATATCTGGTTCAACGGCGAAACGCTGCCAGTGGATGATTCTCCGGTGGCGCGGCAGAACAAGGGCATTATCACTATCTATCAGGAATTTAACCTGCTGCCCAATATGACCGTCGCGGAAAATATGTTCCTGGGCCGCGAGCCGCGCAAGCGTAACCTGATTGTCGACGAGAAGGCGGTAAATCAGGAAGCGCAGGTCATTCTCGATTACCTGCAGCTGAACGTTGCGCCGACTACGCCTGTTGCTCGTCTGAGCGTGGCCCAGCAGCAGATGGTGGAAATCGCCCGGGCGCTGACGCTGAACGCCAGACTGATCATTATGGACGAGCCTTCCGCAGCCCTGAGTGACAGCGAGGTGGAGAGCCTGCACCGCGTGGTGCGGGAGCTTAAAAGCCGTGGCGTGAGCATTATTTATGTCACTCACCGTCTGCACGAAGTCTTTCAGCTTTGCGATCGGTTTACCGTTTTCCAGGATGGCCGCTTCACTGGCTCCGGGGCGGTCGCGGATACCACCGTAGAGCAGTTGATCCGCCTGATGGTGGGACGCGACGTGGCCTTTAACCGTCGCCCTTCCAGCGAAACGCATCATGAAGACAAACCCATTCGTCTGGCGGTGAAGGGGCTGAGCCGTGAAAAGCCGCCGCTGGATCCGCATGGCATTGCGCTGCATGACATCAGCTTCCACGTTCATGCTGGCGAAGTGCTGGGGATTGCCGGGCTGGTGGGGGCCGGGCGAACCGAAGTGGCGCGCTGCCTGTTTGGTGCCGACGCCTTTACCTCCGGTGTGTTTGAACTGGACGGCGTACCGTATCAGCCGCGCGACCCGCTTTACGCACTGGATCAGGGCGTGGCGCTGGTGCCGGAAGATCGTAAAAAAGAGGGCGCGGTGCTGGGCCTGTCAATTCGCGACAACCTGTCACTCTCCTGCCTCTCTTCATTGCTGCACTGGCGCTGGTTCGTCAACACCCGCAAAGAGGACGACCTGATTGAGTCTTACCGTCAGGCGTTGCAAATCAAGATGGTCAACAGCGAGCAGGAGGTACGTAAGCTCTCCGGCGGGAATCAACAAAAAGTGATCCTCGCACGCTGCATGGCGCTGAACCCGCGCGTGCTGATCGTTGATGAGCCGACGCGAGGCATTGACGTTGGCACCAAATCGGAAGTGCATCAGGTGCTGTTTGATATGGCAAAAAAAGGCGTGGCGGTGATCGTGATCTCCTCCGATCTGCCTGAGGTGATGGCGGTTTCTGACCGGATCATCACCCTGAGTGAAGGCCGGGTTACCGGCGAGATCCACGGCGACGACGCCAGTGAAGAGCGGCTTATGACGATGATGGCCATCAACCACAACGCCCTGAACGCGGCATAACGGAGTTTCTCATGACGCAAATGATTTCTAAAACGCAGGTTCCGGTTAAACGCGCCGGGCGCATCGATCCCATCGCCTTTTTTGAGCGCTTCGGGGTGTTGATTTTCATGATCCTGCTGCTGATTTTCTTTCAGTTGCAGAACAGCAATTTTCTCTCTGAACGCAATATTTTCAATATCCTGACCGAAGTGTCTATCTACGGGATCATGGCCGTGGGGATGACCTTCGTCATTCTGACCGCCGGGATTGACCTGTCCGTGGGGTCCATTCTGGCGGTCTGCGCCATGACTGCCGCGTATGTGATTAAGGGTGACAACTTCACCACCGTCGATCCCAACGCCTGGGGCGGCATGAGCTGGCTGATTGGGCTGGGCATTTGTCTGGCAATGGGGACTGCCATTGGCTTCCTGCACGGTCTTGGCGTGACGCGCCTGCGTCTGCCGCCGTTTATCGTCACCCTCGGCGGGATGACCATCTGGCGTGGTCTGACGCTGGTGATTAACGACGGCGCACCGATTGCCGGTTTCGACCCGGGCTACCGCTGGTGGGGGCGTGGCGAGCTGCTCGGCATTTCGATTCCAATCTGGATCTTTGCTCTGGTCGCCATTGGCGGTTATCTGGCACTGCATAAAACCCGCTGGGGGCGCTTTGTGTACGCCATCGGTGGCAACCCGGAGGCGGCGCGCCTGGCCGGGGTCAATGTGAAGCGGGTGTTGGTGAGCGTCTACGTGCTGATTGGCTGTCTGGCGGGGCTGGCGGGCTTTATCCTCAGCGCGCGTCTGGGGAGTGCGGAAGCGGTGGCCGGGATCTCATTTGAGCTGCGCGTCATTGCCTCGGTGGTGATCGGCGGGACTTCGCTGATGGGCGGCTACGGACGTATCGGCGGCACCATCATCGGCTCGATCATTATGGGCATTCTGATTAACGGCCTGGTACTGATGAACGTCTCGGCCTACTACCAGCAAATTATTACCGGGTTAATTATCGTTCTGGCTGTGGCATTTGATACCTATGCCAAGAGCCGTCGCGGCGCATTGTGAGGGATAAATAATGAAAGAAGTACGCATTGGACTCATCGGTACCGGGTATATCGGCAAGGCACATGCCATTGCCTATGCCCAGGCACCGACGGTGTTTAACCTGCACGGCAAACTGGTACGCGAAATGGTGGCGGAAGTGACCCCGGAACTGGCGGCCGAACGGGCGCAGGCGTTTGGCTTTAACCGCTCTACCGGCGACTGGCGCGCGCTGGTGGCGGATCCGGCCATCGACGTGGTGGACATTTGCTCGCCCAACCATCTGCATAAGGAGATGGCGCTGGAAGCGATTCGTCACGGCAAACACGTTTATTCGGAAAAGCCGCTGGCGCTGAATGCCCACGATGCGCGTGAAATGGCCGAGGCCGCCGAACGGGCAGGGGTGAAAACGCTGGTGGGTTTCAACTACATGAAAAACCCGACGGCACAGCTGGCGAAAGAGATTATTGCGCGCGGAGAAATTGGCGAGGTGATCCACTTCTACGGCACGCACAACGAAGACTACATGGCCGACCCGCTTTCCCCCATTCACTGGCACTGTTTTAAAGAGACGGCAGGGCTGGGGGCGCTGGGCGATCTGGCGGCGCATATTGTCAACATGGCGCACTATCTGGTCGGTGATATTGAGCAGGTCTGTGGTGACCTGAAGATTGTGGTGCCGGAGCGCCCGGCGAAGGTCGGTTCGGCGGAAATGATCGCGGTGGAAAACGAGGATCAGGCTCATGCGATGGTGCGTTTCGCGGGCGGGGCGCAGGGGGTCATTGAAACCTCCCGTGTCGCCTGTGGCCGCAAGATGGGGCTGTCGTATGTGATCACCGGTACCAAAGGAGCCATCAGTTTTACCCAGGAGCGGATGGCGGAACTGAAACTTTACCTGCATGACGATCCGGTCAACCGCCAGGGGTTCCGCACGTTGCTCGTTGGCCCGTCGCACCCGGACTATGGCGCATTTTGTATGGGGGCAGGGCATGGTATCGGTTTTAACGATCAGAAAACCGTGGAAGTGCGTGACCTGGTGGACGGCATTGCCACCGGTACGCCGATGTGGCCGGACTTCGAAGAGGGCTGGAAGGTGTCACGCGTACTTGACGCCATTGCACTCTCACACCAGCAAGGCCGCTGGCTGAACGTGAACGACATTGTCTGAAGAGGTATCAACGTGGAAAAGCAGTTTGATGTGATATGCATGGGCCGCGTGGCGGTTGACCTCTACAGCCAGCAGATTGGCGCGCGGCTGGAGGATGTGTCGAGCTTTGCGAAATATCTCGGCGGTTCGTCCGGCAACGTGGCGTACGGCACGGCGCGCCAGGGCTTACGCTCGTCGATGCTGGCGCGCGTCGGCGATGAACATATGGGGCGCTTCCTGCGCGAAGAGTTAAACCAGGTGGGCTGCGATACCAGCCATCTGATTACCGATAAAGAACGCCTGACGGCGCTGGTGCTACTCGGCATTAAAGACCGGGACACCTTTCCACTGATTTTTTACCGCGATAACTGCGCGGATATGGCGATTACCGCCAGCGATGTAGATGAACAGTACATCGCTTCCGCACGTTGTCTTGCCATCACCGGGACGCATCTTTCTCATCCGCAAACGCGCGAAGCGGTACTGACGGCGCTGAACTACGCCCGTCGGCACGGTCTGCGCACGGTACTGGATATCGACTATCGCCCGGTACTGTGGGGGCTGACCTCATTAGGTGACGGCGAAACGCGCTTTATTGCTGCCGATAAGGTGACCCGCGAGCTGCAGGAGGTGCTGCATCTGTTTGACGTGATTGTCGGCACCGAAGAGGAGTTCCATATCGCGGGCGGCAGCACCGATACGTTGCAGGCGCTGGTACAGGTTCGCGCGGTAAGTAAGGCTACGCTGGTCTGCAAACGCGGCGCGCTGGGTTGCTCGGTTTATACCGATGCCATTCCGCCACGTCTGGATGATGGCCTGACGGTGACCGGCGTGCGCGTTGAAGTGCTGAATGTGCTCGGCGCGGGGGATGCATTTATGTCTGGCCTGCTGCGTGGTTATCTTAACGATGAGGGCTGGGAGCAGGCGTGCCGCTATGCTAACGCCTGTGGGGCGCTGGTGGTGTCGCGCCACGGTTGTGCCCCCGCAATGCCGGGAAAAATTGAGCTGGATGATTACCTTTCCCGTGCAGCGCAGGTACCGCGTCCCGACCTCGACCCGCATCTCAACCATCTGCACCGCGTCACGACCCGTCGGCGTCAATGGCCGGAGCTGTGCGTCATGGCCTTCGATCACCGTAGCCAGCTTGAAGAAATGGCGATGCAGTGCGGTGCGTCTCTGAAGCGTATTCCGGCGCTGAAGCAGCTGATCCTGCAGGCCAGCCGCGAGGCGGCAAACTGCGCCGGGCTGGAAGGTAAAGCCGGGTTGCTGTGTGACGGTACCTTTGGTCAGGACGCGCTGAATTCGATTACCGGTGAAGGCTGGTGGATTGGCCGTCCGATTGAGCTGCCAGGTTCCCGTCCACTGGAGATGGAGCACGGCAATATCGGTACCCAGCTCATCAGCTGGCCGCAGGAACATGTGGTGAAATGCCTGGTCTTTTTCCATCCGGAAGATGCGCATGGCCTGCGTCTGGAGCAGGAGCAGAAAATCGCCGAGGTGTACCACGCCTGCTGCCAGTCCGGGCATGAGCTGCTGCTGGAGGTGATCCTGCCTGCCAGCATGCCGCGCAGTGACGAGCTGTATCTGCGTGCCATTTCCCGCTTCTACAACCTGGGGATTTACCCCGACTGGTGGAAACTGCCGCCGCTCTCTTCCGCTGGCTGGACGGCGCTGGGCGAGATCATTGAACGCCGTGACCCGCACTGTCGCGGCGTGGTGATCCTCGGGCTTGATGCGCCGGCAGAGCAACTGCGTGCCGATTTCAAAGCCGCCGCCGGTCAGGCGCTGGTGAAAGGGTTTGCCGTGGGGCGCACGCTGTTTGGCGATGCCTCCCGCGCGTGGCTGAAACACGATATTGATGATGCGCAGCTGGTCGCGCGCATCCGGGACAACTACCTGCAGCTTATCGCCTGGTGGCGTGAGCGCGGACAAGCATAATTCAGGAGACAAAGATGACTGTGCAATTAGGCATTAACCCGCTGACATGGACCAACGACGATTTGCCTTCTCTTGGCGCGGAGACGCCACTGGATACCTGTCTGAGCGAAGGAAAAGAGGCCGGGTTTGCCGGTTTCGAACTGGGCAACAAATTCCCGCGTGAAGCGCGACTGCTTGGCCCCATTCTGCAGCGTCATGATTTACAACTGGTCTCCGGCTGGTATTCCGGTCGTTTACTGGAGCGCAGCGTGGAGGAGGAGATTGCCGCCGTGCAATCGCACCTCACGTTACTGCGTGAACTGGGCGCGAAGGTGCTGGTTTTCGCTGAAGTGAGCGGCTGCATTCATGGCGAGCAGCAGACCCCGGTTCACCTGCGTCCCCGCTTCCCGCAGGAACGCTGGAAAGAGTACGGAGAAAAGCTCACCGCGTTTGCCCGCTATACGCAACAGCAGGGCGTTCAGATTGCCTATCATCACCATATGGGGACGGTGATTGAGTCCGCTGAAGACGTGGATAACCTGATGATTCACACTGGTGAAGAGGTTGGGCTACTGCTGGATACCGGTCATCTGACCTTTGCCGGCGTCGATCCGCTGGTGGTCGCGCAGCGCTGGGCATCCCGCATTAATCATGTTCACTGCAAAGATGTCCGTGCCGACGTGCTGGCCGACGTCAAAAATCGCAAAACCAGCTTCCTGGATGCGGTGCTGAGCGGCGTTTTCACCGTGCCGGGCGACGGCAGCGTGAACTACCCGCCGATTATGGCATTGCTGAAAGCGAACCAGTATCAGGGCTGGCTGGTGGTGGAAGCAGAGCAGGATCCGGCTATCGCACACCCGCTCACGTATGCCCGTCTGGGATATAACAATCTGAGCCGCCTGGCGCGTGACGCCGGGCTTATCTGAGGAGGTGACATGTCACGTCTGTTATCACGCTGGCAGCAGCCCAACGCGGAAGGTTGTACGCAGTCAGTCACGCCGGAACGTGCAGGCTGGGGGCACGTTGGCTTTGACGTTTATGAGCTGGAGGAGGGGCAGGCGCTGACGCTGCCCGCTGTCGGTGAAGAGCGCTGTCTGGTGCTGGTGGCCGGACGCGCTGCCATCAGCACTCCCACGGCGCAGTTTAGCGATATCGGTGAGCGGATGAGCCCGTTCGAGCGGATCAAACCCTGGGCGGTTTACGTTACGCCGAACGAAGCGGTGCAGGTGAAGGCGTTGACAAAGCTGGAGCTGGCGGTCTGTTCTGCACCGGGTAAAGGGACGTACCCGACGCGACTGATCGCGCCACAGGATATTGGCGGTGAAGCGCGCGGAAAAGGCCATAACCAGCGCTATGTGCATAATATTCTGCCGGAAGATAAGCCTGCCGACAGTTTGCTGGTGGTGGAGGTCTGGACCAACGAAGGCTGTACCAGTTCGTATCCGAGCCATAAGCACGACACCGATAACCCGCCGCACGAAACCTACCTTGAGGAGACGTATTACCATCGCCTCAACCCGGAGCAGGGGTTTTGTATGCAACGGGTTTATACCGACGATCGGTCGCTTGATGAGTGCATGGCGGTCTATAACCGTGACGTGGTCATGGTGCCGAAGGGCTATCACCCGGTGGCGACGATGGCCGGGTATGACAGCTACTATCTGAACGTGATGGCAGGCCCGGTGCGCAAATGGATGTTCACGTGGGAGGATGACCACGCGTGGATTAACAAGGATTATCCCGCGCACAACCGGTCCTGATATGTGTTAAACCCGCAAGATGGAGTGACCTGCTGTATGGGGTCTTTTCATCAATGCGGGTTTTTTTATGCCTGATCTACGGATTTTTGCGTTATCCACCAGAACAGTAGCGCGAGCAGGCTGACCGTTCCGCCGAGCAGGCACACACCCTGCCAGCCAACGGCGGCATAGGTTATTGTCGTGCCTATCGCCCCAAACCCGCTGCCGGTGGCATAGAAAAGCATATAAAGGCCAACCAGCCGGCTATGTGCCTCGGGGCGGGTGCGGAAGATCAGGCTTTGGTTGGTTACGTGCAGCGCTTGTCCTCCCAAATCGAGCAACACGATGCCGATGAGCAGGATGCCGAGCGAGCGGTCCATCAGCGACAATGGCCACCATGCTAACAGTAAGATGACCAGCGCTGCCGCGCTGGTGTTCCGGGCATACCCCCGATCGGCCCATTGCCCTGCACGGGTAGCGGCAAGTGCTCCCACCACGCCAGCCAGACCAAACGCCCCAATCGCGGTATGTGAGAAGTTATAGGGTGGCGAACTCAGTGGAAGCACCAGTGCGCTCCAGAAAATATTGAACGCAGCAAACATCAGCAAGGCCAGTATGCCGCGTACTTGCAGCACTTTTTCTTTCCGTAGCAGGGTCAGCATTGAGCCAATAAGTTGCGGATAGCTCATTACAGTGGGAACGTCTGGCAGACGGGGGAGTTTCCACCACAGTGGAAATGCGATGATGACCATAAGCACGGCGGCACAGAGATACACTCCGCGCCAGCCTGCTATGTCACTTATGCCGCCGGAGAACACTCTGGCGAGTAACAGGCCAATAAACACGCCACCTTGTGCCGCACCAATGACGCGCCCTTGTTCATGGGGCGACGCGGCGCTGGCGGCATAAGCAATTAACCCCTGCGTCATTGCGGTACCCAACATGCCGGTGGCGAGCATGCCTGCCAAAAGGGTTGAGGAAGTCTGCGCTATGCCGACGGATATCAGCGCGGCCACAAGAGCCAACAGTTGTATTGCCATCAGGCGTTTGCGGTCCACGTTGTCCCCCAATGGAACAACGAACAGCAAAGCCAGCGCGCAGCCGAGTTGCGTGGCGGTAACAACGCCGCCAACAGCCGCGTGACTGATACCGAATTCCCCGGCCAGCGCATCAAGCAAAGGCTGTGCGTAATAGACGTTAGCGACGCTTAATCCGCTGGCGATGGAAAACAGCCATATCAGGCTGCGGGGCATGTCAGTGGTGTTCTGTCTGTCTGACGGTAGTGGCGATGTTAGCGATGTTTTCACGATCCCGGCCTCATGCAACCTGGTTTCAAAATGAAACTGGTTGAATGCTAGGGTATGTGGTTTTAAAATGCAACTGGTTATCGCAATCTGACGCTAGCGAGGAAATCTATGTCGACCCGTAAACCGACAACAAATGAATTTTGTCCCGTGCTTCGCTGTGTCGATCTTATCGGAGATCGCTGGTCGCTGCTTATCGTGCGTGATGCCTTTGATGGAATGCGTCGGTTCGGCGATTTTCAGCGCAGCCTGGGCGTCGCGCGAAACATTCTGTCCGATCGACTGAAAAAGCTGGTTGATGCGGACATTCTGGCCATGCAGGGCGCTTCAGATGGTACGGCGTATCAGGAGTATGTCCTGACGACGAAGGGGGAAAGCCTGTTCCCCATCGTCGTGGCGCTGCGGCAATGGGGGGAACAACATTTGTTCGAACCAGGAGAACGCCATTCATTGTTGGTTGATAACCGTACCGGAAAGCCGGTTCCATTTATGGCCCTGACAGCGCAGGACGGCACGGTACTGACAGCGGTCGGTACCCGGGTGAAAAAGGTAGAGTGAAGCCCGGTTTCTCCTTTGTCATTCAGGCCCGCTGAATGCGGGCGTATGTTATCGTCTTTATGTTTGCTCCTGATGGTTTTTTGTATCGGGTTATCCGCGAGGTTGCCGGGATACGGTGGGATACATTTTGCTGACAGATTCTGGGCGGATGTGCCTGTTACGACGCACAATAACGACCGCCAGCGCAGCGATGACCAGCGTCAGGCTCAGGGAAAACCATTGTGCTCCGGCAATCCCGAGCATGTTATTCAGCCACGCATAGGCAAACGGGGATGCCGCCGCCATCAGCTGTCCCGGGATAAGCAATACACCGGTGCGTCTGGCATAGCTTTCAGCGCTGAACAACTCCAGCGGCAGCGTGGCTTTGACTATTGTCACCAACCCGTTTATCGCACCATACCCCAGCACAAATCCGGCGGCGAGCCACACAAATTTCGACCCGCCCAGCCCGACCAGAAAACAGAGCGGCATGGCAAGCGAGGTCAGTAGCGTCAGCCTGAGCGGTGTCAGGCGCGTACCTGCCATCACTTCCATCAGCCTTGCGCCAGTTTGACCAAATCCCCATAGCATCCCGATGCCAACCGGAAGGCCAAAGCTGGCGATAAATTCCGGCAGATGTGTAGACGTACCGTTAGAGACAAAGGTGATGAGAGCGATAAATGCCGCATAGAGCCATCCGTTATGCGGGTCATCTTTCGATAAAGACGCTTCTGTTTTTACAATGACGGGAGGCTTGTGGTGAGGCAGTTGGCAGATAAGCACAGCACTCAGCAGGCCAAAAAGGGCGTAAATCAGAAGCGCATCCTGCCAGTGCATCACCTTGAGTAACGCATCGCCCAATGGCCAAAATACGGCAGATGCCAGGCCACCTGCCAGCGTTACACGGGAAATCGTACGTCGGGCCTGTTGGCCGTAGAGATTTACCAGAGAGGCGAAAAGCGCGTCATACAGCGAAAGACGCATGCCAATGCCGGTGATGAGCCAGATGCCGTACCAGCCCGTTAACGTAGAGGTATACGTCATTACTACACAGCTTGCGGCAATCAGTAAGGTTCCGCCCATCACTGATGCGCCGCGCGATAAATGCGCCCATTTCCGTGAGATAAATGGCACCGCTGCGGCGTTTCAATATTTGCAAAAGAATTACAATCCTACCGCTTCATCCTTCCCCTGACCATCTACCGGAAAATACCGATAGAGCGTCGATAACCCCACCCCGTAGATAATGGCCAACTGCTGGCGGGTATGACCCTTAGCCAATAGCCGCCCAATCTGTTCCCGCTCATGCGGCATTAATGCGTTGGGCCTTCCACCTATGCGTCCCTGTGCCCTAGCTGCTGCCAACCCGGCCAGTGTTCGTTCGACGATCAGCTCACGTTCCATCTCTGCTAGTGCCGACATCACATGGAAAAAGAAACGCCCCATGGCTGTGCTGGTATCAATACTGTCTGTTAAAGAGCGGAAGTGGGCACCGCGTTCATGTAACTCCGATATCAGTGCAATCAGGTTCTTAACGCTGCGCCCCAACCTGTCCAGTTTCCACACGACCAAGGTGTCTCCGCTATTAACGCACTTTAAAGCACGTTTCAGACCGGGGCGGCTGGCAACTTTTCCGCTCATACGGTCTTCAAAAATGTGGTCACAGTTTGCGCTTGTGAGTGCATTACGCTGTAAATCGCTGTTCTGGTCGATTGTTGATACGCGGATATAACCAATGACGGCCATCAATTCTCCTCCTCTATGTCGCTGTGGGAGGATTTTTACAGATTTCGCTATGTGTAACCGCTTTTCCAAAAACCTTGGTTTAGGGGAAGGCTCGGCATTGCCAGTTGGCGTCCCCATTCCGTGGCCGTCAGCAACACCACCAACGGGCTGGCTAAAATGTAATGGAGCCGCGTTCACGGCTTCACTGTATCCCCAACTGGCTCTGGCCTATCCAGCGCTCAGGTTGCCTGATTTACGTGGGGAGTTTATCCGTGGCTGGGATGACGGACGTAGTGTGGACAGTGGGCGAACGTTATTGAGTGCCCAGACGGATACTTTGCAGAATATTACCGGTAGCTTTTTGGATATTAGCGCTGGTCCTAACAACTCCGCCGCAGGCGCTATTGGTAAAAGTACATTAACGTCGAACCTGGCAGGATGGGCACAGGGTGGCACCTTTAGTCAGGCCAACTACTCATTTGATGCTTCTCGTGTCGCAAGAACATCAGCAGAAACCCGCCCGCGTAACATCGCATTTAACTACATCGTGAGGGCTGCATGATGGCTAAAGCTGAATTAAACCAGAAAATGATCGCCACGGTGGCCGGTGTTATCACTGTGTTTAACTACGATGGTGAAACGCGAGAATACCTTTCTTCTTCCGTTGAGTATCTCGCCGTGGGGGTTGGAATTCCTGCAAATTCCTGCATTGATGCTCCGGGTGAAAATAATGAGGGTTTTGCCATTTGCCGTACAGCAGACCTTTCATCATGGGAATATATCACCGACTTCAGAGGTCAAACCGTTTACAACACAGAGACAAGTCAACAGGTTGAAGTGACGGCACTGGGGAGTTATCCCGAAGGTACTACGCCCAATGCCCCTACATCACCGTATGATAAATGGGATGGTGAGAAGTGGGTAAAGGATACTGATGCCCAGCACGCGGCTGATGTTAAAGAGGCGGATCAGAAAAAGGCCAGATTGCTGGCAGAAGCACAGGAAAAAATCAGCTTCTGGCAGACTGAATTGCAGTTGGGAATTATCAGCGACGAAAACAAAAATAACCTGATTGCATGGATGAACTACATCAAAGCTTTAAAAGCCGTCAATGTATCGACGGCTCCTGGCATTACATGGCCTATGCCTCCGGCTTTGGTGGAAGGGTAATATCGGGCGCGGTGCTGGTATCAACTTTGGTCAGTTGGTAGCGGTATCGCTGCCATTCAGCCAGCCGTGACACGTCAGCATCTTCGATGTACCCCCCGGTCTGAGCATCGGCCAGCGGAGCAATTACAGCTGAAGCCTCGGCCAGTAATGCCGTTCGCTGCTGTTCGGCCGCTTTCACGTCCGCCGCGTGCTGCATCTCAGTATCGATTATCCACTTACTACCGCTCCACGAATCATATGGCGTGGACGGTGCCAGTGTGGTTGTGTCCTCCGGGTAATCACCCGGCGTATTAATGACAACCGCTTCACCTGTTTCAGTGCTGTATACCGTCTCACCGCGATGATCGGCGACGTATTCCCACGCAGTAAAATCTTCTGTCCGGCAAATAGCAAAACCTACCTTGCTTTCGCCCGGTGAGTCAGTGCATGAGTTGGCAGGGATGCCAACACCAACAGGTAGATATTCAGCCGAAGAAGAAAGATATTCGCGGGACTCACCATCGTAGTTGAATACGGTAATATCACCCGCCACAGTGGCAATGAGTTCATTGTTTAGTTTCGCTTTTGTCATTATGCGGCTCTCACAATATAGTTAAATGCGACGTTACGTGGGCGCGTTTCAGACCCACCGCTGGGTAATATTGGCGAGTTGCTCGGATATGCCCTTCCATCCCCTCCATTGGCATCCTGTGCTCCTCCATGTGATTCTGGATTACCTGAGTTTGGCCATGAATAGAATGTGTGTGAGTGAGACGCAAGCATATCAAGCTGATTACTCACAATCAGCCGCCCAGGATCTACACCACGCCCATCATCCCAGCCACGGATAAACTCCCCACGTAAATCAGGTAACCTGAGCGCAGAATAGGCCAGAGCCAGCTTAGGGTATTGCGTAGCCGTAAACGCCGCACCATTGCACTTGAGCCAGCCTGTTGGTGGTGTTGCTGACGGCCACGGAATGGGGACGCCAACTGGCAATGCCGAGCCTTCCCCTAAACCAAGGTTTTGGAGAAAGGCAGCTTTGTCAGGGATATCCGCGCCGTTCTGGTCTTTGGCCAGCTTCTCCGCCAGCTTGTTCAATACCGTAGTCGCAAAATTTGGATCATTGCCAAGGGCATCAGCCAGCTCTTTGAGCGTATCCAGCGTCTCAGGTGCTGTGCCTGCAAGAGCCGAAATCGCTCTTGCCACAAATTCTGTTGTCGCCAGCTTTTTGCTGTTGTCACTATTTGCTGGGGTGGGCGCAGTCGGCGTGCCGGTGAATGTTGGGCTGGCCTTCGGCGCGTACTGAGTATGTGGGTCTGCTGCCGCAATGTGCGCAGCAAGGTCAGTTCCGCCTTTCTCAACCTGCTGCTTCAGGTATGACGTTCGTTTGGCCAGTTGCTTAGCCTGACGGTTAGAAATCCCGTCAGGCCCGCCCAGAACGGGGTCAGAGACCTCAATCTGGTAGATGCCATCTTCCCACTGAGGGGTTTCTGGTAGGTTTGCCATAATTAACTGCTCCCGTGGTTATAGCTGCCGTCATAACTGACGGTGTTGTTGTAGCGAATCGCGACAGACTGATACTCCAGACTCGCCAGATGGCAGCGGGCCGGAGCAAAGGCGGTGAGCGTCTGTCGCAACAGAGCCGCCTGATCGTTAGTGATGGGTTGTTGAAGGATGACGCGGTAAACCGCCCATGCTTCAGCATCACCATGGACGAAAAGACCGTTGTAACTGTGTTTGCCGTCGTAGCCGATCTGACCCGTGCCTTCAATCAGATCCACTTCACCAAAACCGAAACGGCGTATGATTTCCCGGATTGACCACGGTGTCCCCTTGTAGCGGTGCAGCTCAATGGCCGATTTAATCAGGGCACGGCGCACGTCATCAGCTTCGGCCAGCTCCCAGCCGTCACCAAACAGCGAGAACTGCTCACCCAGCCACGGCAGTGCAGAGCTGTCGACGATATCCACCAGGTAGACCATCAGGGCTTCCAGGTTGATGTTGTCCAGTCGCCCGGCCAGTCTGCCCAGTGCTCTGAGGCTGATATCCCCCTCAAGCGGCGGCGGAAGCTGCAGTGGCTCAGCCATCGGCGACCCCCGTCATGGTGATGTTGATGGAGGCACAGTTGGCCCACTCATTTTCTGCCACCACAACCAGCGCCAGACCGGGTAGCTCAACCTGATACACCCCCTCAACGGACAGCACGGCGTTAATCTGCCCCGGCACGATATCCAGCCCCAGCTTTGCCCGGCGAGCCGCCACCCAGCGCTGAATGGCATTATTAGCGGCGTCTTTTATCGAATTGACGTCCTGACCACGATAAACCGTGATGCGGGCGTCGATGGCGTAGTCCACCTGTACGGGCGTTCTGGCATGAACGGTATCGGTGAGCGGTCGGACTTTCTCATCCGAACAGAAGCTCTCGACCAGCGTGAGAGTACTGTCGTCCGGCAGGCCGGTGCTGAGCAGTGGATACAGCTCAACAGTGCCGGGCACAGGAGAGAGAACGGCGACGTCGACAATGCTGGGATGTGCTCCCATGGCATGAAAACGGTACGCGCCACGGCTTCCGGCGTTGGTGAAGGACTCCGGGGCCAGCCTGATACGCTCACGCAACCGGTCATTGTCTTCCTGTTCTGAACCGCCAGAACTGGCGGAAAGATTGGTGACCTGCAGGTCAACGTTGTCAATCTCATCGAGTAGCTGGCTGACCTGAGCGGGCTGCCAGCTGTTACCGGCATCACCGGGTTCGGTACAGGTCGCCGTGACATTGACCAGCAGCAGACCCGCCTTCAGCACCACGTCCGCATCGGTTGCGAAAATGATGCTGTCGGAGGCACTGACACGGGTGTCTGCTGGTATCAGCACGTCCATCGCCATCGGTTCGTCAACAGCGAACTGGAGCGTGGTGGATGCAGGCTGCGCGGCCAGACGGTACACGCCAACCAGCTCACCGAGGTAATCAATCATCGGCTCACGGGCAAAGGCAACCAGATTCTGCTTTGCCGCTTCCTGTACCGCCACCCTGACCAGCATTTCGCGGTAGGCAAAGAGGTCAATCAACAGGCGCTCAGCCTGAGCGGGGTACAGCGTCTTGCCGGTTTCGGTTTCGTACTGCGCAATCATTTCTGCCGTGATTTTGTCGGCATCACGTTCAATAAAATCGGGTTCTGTCAGCGCCATAGCAGTTCCTGAGTCCGGGGTTGTCCGTCTGAGCCTTTCCAGCTCACCCGGAGCGTAAGATGTTCACCGTCAACGGCGGGTTTAACCGACATCAACTGGCAGCGAGGCTCCCAGCGACGAATGGCATCGACGGACTCGCGCACGACGTGCGGAATGGCACGTTCTACGGGCCAGTCGATATAAAGGTGCAGATTGCTGCCAAACTCCGGGCGGTGCGGGTCGCTGCCGCGAGGAGTGCGCAGAATGATTTGAATGGCCTGCCAGATATCATCCAGCCCCTGGACGATTTCACCAGGAGCCTGCAGGGCCGGTTGCCAGAATACTGAGGTCTTTTTCATGGGGGCAGTATTGCCCCCGGAAGGGTTAGCCGATATTAAAGGCGTTTAAGAAGGTTCAGTGGGAGTGGTGGTTGGAGTTTGCGCCATCAGACAGTATGCTGCCGGTGGCGTGGGCATCCCCTTCAATCTCAATATTGCCCTGAATGGTCGCGGTAGCACCTTCACCGCCAGAGCCAGCCATGCCATTTTTCCAGGTCAGTTTGCCCATGACCAGCAGATTGCCAGTGACCTCAGTCTCTTCTGCATCAATCGTGGCTTTTTGCGTTTTCACGATCACATCAGCGCTGCACTCAATCACCAGGTGACTGATACCGCCCCGGATAGTCAACGTATGCGAGGTGCGGTTGTAACTGAACTCTGCACCATCGGCGTATCGTGTACCGCGAACATCCTTGTCGCTGAACGAGGGTTTATCAACGGCTGAATAGACCGCACCGAGAATAACCCCATCCTCGCCGTTTTCGTCCAGCAGCACCTTGACCTGCTCCCCGACATCCGGGAGCCAGTAGTCTTTGTTGTTCTGGGTATTGCGCTGCAGGACATCAAGCCAGTTGGTGCGCATGTTATCGCACTCAGGCAGCCGGACGCGGGCTTTCACGCCGTCAGCATCGACGGCGCTGACGGTACCGGTCTGCAGGGTTACGCCTGTCATTTTTTCTTCTCCTTTATTACCGTGGATGTGCTGCCGTCAGGCTTGTAGACGGTGAGCGTCTGGGTTTTACCGGTTTTGTTACCTTTCTTCGCCTTACCCCGCGTCACCGGCCCCCGTGCCACATCCAGCTCGGTCACGTAGCCGCTGCTGCGGTCGACGGTATGGCGGGCGGTGGTTATCAGCCACGGCCCGGACAGCTGACCAAAGCCGGACAGATCAATTTTATTACCCGCTATCAGCTGGGACGCTCCCATCAGGGTCAGGGAGCCGCTCTGCTGATATTCATTGTGACGGGCCAGCGCGGAATCTGCCTTGATGCGGGCGCTGTCCGGGTCACTGACGCGGCTGTTGACTTTCAGTGAATCGGCGCTGGTGACCTTGCCACCTTTGGTTTGCTTGCTGCTCTCACTGGTACCGCCATCAGCCTCATACACAATCAGCTTTTTCGTGCTGCTCTTCTGGTGCTTGACCCTGGCGGATTTGTAGACCCGGTTGATGGTATCGCGTAGCGAGTAGCGGGCCACATCCTGCGGCTTCAGCTGCTTAACCGGCTCCTGGCTGCGCAGCGTGGCCAGATGCGAAAATATCAGCTGGTCGCTGACAATCTTTACCGCATAGCCATACTCGCTGGCGAGCCGGTGCAGAAAGGCCACGTCGGTCTCGGCGTACTGCGTCACGCGGTCAATTTTGATGGCCTCGATGCTGCCGACCAGCTTCAGCTGATGCTTTTTGGCAATACGCCCGGCGATGGCCGCCAGCGTGGTGTTTTCGAAACCCCGGCTTGATTTTGTCCGTAATGCGCTGTTGACTGAGGTAGCCACGCCCCGGATGGAGACCACGGATGCGGGCGAACTGACCTCTATCTCGTCGATAGAGAAGGTACCGCAGGACAGCAGCTTCTCGCCCAGGTAGCCGACCTTCAGGGTCAGCGTGTCGCCTTTGCCCGGATACCACGCATCCAGCCAGCGACCATCGGTATCATCCAGCTCCACCTCAATGGTGTCAGACTCATTTTTGATGTTATCGCTGTACGTAATGCGGGTGACGTATGGGGTGATATCGCTGGTGATATTCTTTTTCAGATACCACAGGGTGAACACAGGTGACAGTACGTCGCTGACGCCGGTCGGGGCAGACGATGCCTGTGTGCTGCTTACCTCAGCCATGGCGGGGTATCCTCTTCTGTCGTGGCTTCTTCAGCCTCAATCACCGGGATAAGTAACAGCAGCCCGGAGGGAAGCACCGGCGTGATGGCCACGTGCGGGTTAGCGGCAATAATCCGGGGGTAGCCCATCGGATCACCGTAGTACTGCCATGCCAGAGAATCCCAGCGCTCCCCATCACGGGTGACATGCTCAAGAAACATCAGACACTCCTCGCCATAATTCTGGCTGCCATGGTGCTTAACCCCGGTGACATGCGGGTGAAGGTGGTGCTGGCGGAGTTCAGCTGGCCGGAAACCGCATCCAGCGCCGCCGCAATATTGCTACCGTCAACGCCGTTCAGCGAGTACTGAGCCTGCTGCACATACGAGGCGGCCTCACTGGTGGCCCGTGCCAGACTGACGGCCTCTGGCATGGACTCAGCCAGCGAATTAAACGCCGGAATACTGCTTCCCAGTGACCCGGAGATATTCCCCAGCCCGCTCATCAGTCCCGGCACACGGGTCAGTGCCACGGTGGGGTTATCCTTCATTTTCTGTGCAATCCGCACTGCACTCATGGTGGTCTGGAGCGCCGACTGAGCCTGCTTTGCATAGTTGACGCCATCCCGGACGTACTGCGCCACGCCGGACGGTGACGTAACCGCAGACGACACCGCGCCGGTGCCCGGTACCTGCGTGAGAATGGCGGGTGGCTTCAGCGGGTTTTTAGGATCACCGATGTACTCCCGGAGTGATGCGGTGGCATTGACCGCCAGCACGTTGCCGGTGCTGTCGGTCTGTTCGCTGGTCGCGGTCACGTCGGTAATCACGAACCAGCCGCGATAGTCGCCGTTGCCAAAGACCAGCGCCAGCGCCTGATGGGCTTTCATCGCCGTTCTGAGACGGGCCAGCTCGACGTCGGGCACGCAATAGTGCTGGTGAAAGACCAGGCTTATCTGGATTTCGTCCAGCTTGTCGCCGATGAACTGCAGACCGGGCTTCCCTTCGATGCGGGGATGCTCGGCGTAATCAACGCCGAACGTCACCTCGAAACCATCCCAGTAGGTAATCAGCTCAAACTCAATATCGCCCAGAACCGCAAACATCAGCTGTACCTCCGGCGCTGTTGCTGGGCCAGCAGGCGCTCCAGCATTTTCTCAAGCTCATGCACGCTCATATTCAGCGCACCGGTTAACCCGGCAGGCGCGGCTGTCTCTTTACTATTGAGATAAAACTGGGGGTTATAATTGACCTGAATACCGCCAGTTGCGCCAACACCAGCTGCAGCACCTGCTCCCCGTCCGCCATACCCGGCAGCCATAATCTCAGGTGACGGTAAACGGGGAACGTCCGGCGTCATCTCTTCTGCCAGCTTCTGTCCGGCCAGCGCCGCAAGTGGCGTGGTTCGCTGCAGGCCAATAGCGGCACCCTGCGCGATGTTGTCACCAAAGCCCATAAACACCCGGCTCGGCGAATGGATGCCCAGTTTTTCTTTGAACCAGCCGCCGACGCTGTCGCCCATGTCGGTGACGGTGGTTTTAAGCGATTCCCATTTGTTTTTGATGCCGTTAATCAGCCCGTCGATGAGATGTCCACCGAAGTCAGTGAACTTCGCTGGCAGATCAACGCCGAGATATTTCAGCGCAGCCGCAAAGGCTTTGTAGAGCAGACCAACCGGCGACCAGTTAATCAGCAGCTTACCGATCCCCACGATACCGCCGTTAAACGCCGTTTTAATGTCTGCCCAGCGCTGTTTAAACCAGCCGCTGACCGCTCCCCAGTTGCGGTAAATAAGGTAAGCAGCCACAGCAACAGCGGTGATGGCCAGACCGATAGGGTTCATCATCAGCGCCCGGCCAATCCAGAGAACGGCCCGTCCGACGAGCATAATGCCGCGAACAAGGCTGCCACCGAGTACACGGCCCAGTGTTCCGGCCCCTCTGGCGACAGCACTGAAGCCGGTCACCAGCCAGCGGAATTTGCCGCCTTCACCCAGTGCAAGGGTCAGACGAAGCCAGTTAGCACGAAGCCGGACAACACTTCCCCATACGCTGGTAAATGGTGAGATAAGGAGATTCAGCCCCAGCTTGAGACCGATTGTGGCCATCTTAAAGGCCAGTAACGCTCCGACCACTTTGACTGTACCGCTCACCAGTTGTGGATTTGCAGCTATCCATTTTCCAACGCTGTTCATTAAGGGGATGAACGTTTCCCCCAACTGGATCAAAGCCGGACGTAATGATTCACCGATGCTAATGGCGGAGTCGTTAAAGCCAATCTGCGTTCTGCGCCAGCGTCCTTCGAGTGTGTCATTCTGTTTCGCGGCATCCTTGTCCAGCGTAGTCATTGCAGATGGAGTGTTCATTTCCTGCTTGTTAGACTGGTACTTATCCCAGCCCTGACGCATCGATAGCAGGTGGTTGACGGTCTGAATATCGGTGAAGACTTCCGCCAGTCCGAAGGATTCCATCAGCTTCTGCTGGCCTTCCTGATCGCCTCTTGAACCTGCAGCTTTCCATTGCTGTACGAATGCCTTGCCTTTACCGTCGATAAATCGGTTGGCGATCATCAGAGAGGCTTCATACTGAGAGAAACCCTGGGCTACATAATTTTGCATTGACCCCTGGTAATCCACCCCTGCTTTAGCGTATTTTTGCGTGGTATCTCCGCGTCCCATTGCCGCCAGCCAGTTAGACATATTGGTGACTGCTTCCTCAGCAGAGCCGCTGCCCTTGCCGACTTCAAGACTGGCAACAATCTGGGTAATAGCCTCCTTACCGTAAATCCCACGGGCTGCGAAGGCTTTGGCCATACCGGGTAACGCTTTCGCCATATCCTTCAGTTCAAATGAGCCGAGCTTGGCCCCGGTTGCCGCAATACCAAACGCCTGCTCCAGCTCTTTCGCATCGGTAATTTTGAGCGCATCGCTGAAGGCATAGGTCATTTTGGCGAGATCAGTCATATCCGCTTTGGTGGCCGTAGCCGCTTTGCCGAGCATCCCGGCAAAGGTAGCTGCCTGTTGCGGATTCATGCCATCGGCAACCAGTTGACCAACGCCGCCTAACAGGGATTCCTGGAGCTGATTAACTTGCAGGGATGCCCGACGAATGGCAGTACCAATGGCCTGTTCCTGTCTTGAATCCAGATCACCGGTGACACTGATATCCCGCAACTGCGATTCAAACGAGGCATATTGTTTGACCGAGGCTATGACCGGTGCGCCCAGTGTTCTGCCGATGGCATAGGTTTCTGCTCCCTGCCCATAGAGCGCCATACGGTTTGCCCTCTGCGCATCACTGGTCGCAGATACCGCTGACAGGCGACGCTGCTGGCGCTCAACCTGTTCCATTGTTCGGCCAACCCGCAGCAGAGCATTGTTCAGGTTCTGCATGGACGAGGTACCGAGATGACCATAGCGGGCAATTTTCTGGGTTAAATTATCTTGCCGCTCCTGCAGACGGCGTGATGTATCGCCAAGGGAGTCAAGGGCTCGTCGGGTACCGCTGACGGCAGAGCGGAAGCTGCTTCCAACAATCCCGCCAATAATGACGCCGACTGAAAATTCACTGGCCACGGTGGTTATCCTCTGAAAGCGGAAAAATGGAAGGGGAATATCGGAGAGACATGCAAAACAGCCGCGATTGGCGGCTGTCAGGTGATGAGGAGTTACTTATTGTCGCCGAACTCGCTTTTGATTTGCTCTTCAGCCTGTTCCAGCCACATCTCCAGATCGTCAGTATCGAGGGCATCAATTTCCCCCGGCTGAAATCTAAACCACCTCGCCAGCAGTCCCTGTGCCTGCGTCAGCATCTTTGTCGCTCTTGCCCAACCCCGTGATTTGCTGAAATCGGGTCTGTAGTTCCAGATAATCGCCCAAATCCATATTATCCAGGTCTTCGGGAAGCAGGCCGGTACTGCGGGAAATCAGTGGTTCATCCCAGTCAGCCGGGTCTTTATGCGTTCTCTTGACCAGCTTGAGGTCTTTAACCGTCAGGCGCTTAAGAGTGAGTTGAGAAACGGAGTTACCTGCTGCGGTAGTGAAAGGGAACTGCAGGACGAAGATTTCGGCTTCGGTTTTGGTCTGTGACATGATCGTGCTCCTGTGTGATTTCAGGGCAGTATGTCTGGTGGAGAACGTGGCGGATATTAAAGGGGATTAAGAAGAAAGGGGCCGAAGCCCCTGTGATATCAGTGAGTGCGAAAGCCTTTGCAGTTACGAAGGAACTCGATAAGGAGCGCCTTACCGTTTTCCACTCCTGGAATATCGAGGATGGTAAACCAGGTACCATTCCCCATACCAATCGAACCGCAGTTCCCGCCTTTGTCTTCAATCTCGACGGTCACCATCAGCCCCCGATATTGATGCGGTAGTCAGTCAACTGGTCAACGCCGCCGACGCGGAAGATGTTGGCCAGATAGTCCAGCTCAAGCAGCTCTTCTCCATCCATCACCTGTTTGATGTATGTGCAGGTGAAGGCGCTGGAGAACTCCGCATTCTCATGCTGTTTAAAGGTACCCAGCGGGTTCTTCTTGAACATGATGGTCAGGAACGTCACCAGCGGTACTTCATCAATCAGGCCCTGAGAGCTGTAGCGCTGAACGCTGGAGCGGCACTGCAGTGCCAGTGACTTATACGGGTTCGCGGCAGACAGCATCGCGTCACGGTAGAAGCTGTTCCACTTAATCTCACCTTCCAGCTTATCGAAGCCTGCCGGGAGTTCCACCTTGCCCACCATCCCCAGCGCTTTATGCTCCTGCATGGTCATGGAGACGTCAGGTAGTTTGACCTCCTCGGCCCGGCCCAGCAGGTTAGCTCCATCCAGATAGATGTTGGCATTGGTGATGCGGTTAATCTCAATCTTTGCCATCAGCTATTCCCCTTCAGGGTTAACAGGTATTCCGAGGTGATCTCGGTCTCATACGTCAGTCGCTCCAGCGGTGGTGGAGGCGTGTATTTGTAGCTCAGCAACAGGTGACCGGCAGCCAGCTCCGTCTCTTCATTACGGGCGGGATCAAACCAGCATTTGAAGCCCAGTAGTGCACCATCGCCAATCATCTTGCGACCGTAGGCGTTGACCGACTCCGTCAGCGCATCAATCAGCGCCTGGGTAATCGGCATATCGATGTACTGCTGGCTAAAGTAACGCAGGGACTCGTTGATCACATCGCCGGTGCGGCGAACGTTCTCAAAGTTGCGCATATGGGTGACCGTTGGCCATGCTGCTGTCCGGTTACCCCACAGACGCAGGCCGCTGCCGTAGCTGCTGAAGACCGTGGTGATGCCCTGTTCGTTGAGCAGGTTCACTTCGCTCTGCGGGTCGTCAATCATTGCCGACAGCTGGCGCTCCACACCGGTGATACCCAGAATCTCCTGGTTGGAAGACGACCACCAGTAGCCCTTGTCCAGGTCGACTTTGGCTCGCAAACCAGCTGCTCGCTGGCTCAGCGGCTCCAGCCGTTCGCTGTTTGTGACCGCGTCGTACACCTTGACGTGCGGATAGCACAGGCGGACGCGATCGGAGCTGGTATTGAAGTTAATGGTACCTTCCGGGCCACGTCCCGTGAGTGCCTGCGCAAAGGTGGTACCAATCGGCGCGTCGATGTAGGTCACCGCGCCCAGCTTTTCAGCCATGGCAATAAGTTCCACCGAGACGCTGTTCTGGGTACAGAACACCGGGGAGATCAGGATTTTGGCAAAGTAGCCGAACAGGTTGAAGCTGTCGTTCAGCAGCTTCATGCCGGTACGGTTACCTGCTGCGTTGATGGCACCGATGATATCCGCTGCCGTGACCTTCGTCGGGTCGGCATAGTTGTAGCTGGCTTTCGCTTTAGCTCCCGGCGCGATGCTTTTACCGAGATTCGTCAGCACGCCAGTCTGGGCATCAAGCGAATAGTCCTCACCTTCAGCGTAAGGCTGACCGTCGCTATCGGGTTTCAGAACCAGCTGTGCGACGACAGGGTTAGCGAGCGTGGCTTTGCCGGTGGCTTTGTCGAACGTCACCTCTTCATCGGCCACGGCAGTTTTATGGGTGGCTGGATCAAGTACGTTAATGACCAGCACCGTGCCTGCGCCGTGGTCATAGATAGCGTCCAGCGCCTGCGGGATGGTGAAGCCGGTAAGCTGGCTACCAAACACAGCGGCATCCTTCTCGGACAGGCACTGTACCAGGGTGTTAACGCTACCCACGGGGGCGGTACCAATCAGGCCAATGACGGCAGATTTTACCGTTTTGACCGGGCGGGCACCGTTTTCCACCTCAATGGTTTCAACGCCGTGCAGATAGTTAGCTGACATGGGTGTCCTCCGTTTTCACATCGCTGTCACCGCCGTTCCTGCGTTTTGGTGACTGCACAGTCGGTGTGCTGGCGGGGCTGGTTTCTTCAGATACCGGCGTCAGATGCTTCAGCGCCACCAGTACTTTCACATAGTCATGCTCCTCCGGCAGGGAGACGTTCTTCCCCGGCCAGAGCAGGATTTCGGTTCCGTCCGACAGCGTGACGCCGCTGGCCGGGCCGGAATAGCGGTATGTTTTCATCACTCGCTTTCCTCATAATTCACTTCGGTTAACAGCGGGCCGGACGGTAAATCGCTGTCTTCGATAAAGACGCTTTCAGTTGCAAAGTCGAGGGCGTACTGCCACAGCCCTTTGACCTCCCCGATAAACACCTCACGGGTCAGCCAGATACGACGGCGGCAGTTCGGCGGGGTGTAACCACCGAGGATGCGACGGATCGCATCAAGAATGTCAATCGCACCTCTTTTACCGTTGAGCTGGCGGAAAACCACCGTGACGCAGAGCTGGATAGTCTGAGGCTGGATCACCGCACCGATATCATTCGGCTTGTCGAAGCGCGACCCGGCATAGCTCACCAGCAGCGCCCCAACGGGATGATTCAGGCGATATTCAGCCGGTTTCTCCGGGAAGTATTCCACCTGCAGTTGTGGCAGTTTCTCGCGTAACCGGGCCTGTACCGCATCAAGGACGGGCAGAACGTTCATCAGTATTTCTCCAGTAAGCCGTCGCGCCCGCCAAAGGTGGGGCGGCGTGCCCGTGCCCGGATTTCACCGGACTCGGGCACATCCTTCTGAGTGGACTGCAGCCCCAGCGTGAGCTTGTTATCACGCAGAGCCTCCAGCTGTCGCCGGGCCTCTTTGTGGTCATCCTTCACGGTGTCCGGGACAGCGCCTTCCGGGCGACGGGTGTAGAGCCGGTAACGCACCATCGTGATGGCAATGTCCCGCAGAACGGTCGGTATCTCCGCCAGCGGCAGGGTATAGCGTCCGCGCAGATGGGCATCAATCAGCTCATCGGCATAGCGGATACAGCTGTCCACCACGTCGGTTTTCACCGTAGCTGGCGAGTCGAAGTCCAGCTCTTCGTTGGTGAGCTGGATTAGCGTCCGCTCCGGTACCTGCTCAAGCAAATCCGCCAGGGTGCAGTACATGTCACACCCCGCGCAGGATGCGGATAACGTCGCCTTCAGCCAGTGCCTCATCCAGCGCAATCCCGGCTGAAATACCTGCCGGGGTCTCACCGGCTGCGGGAACCTGAGGAACGGCGCAGGCGTTCGCATCCGACTGGACGTTCTGCCCTTTGGCGACTGCCGCACCGGCCTCGACGGCGATAATACCCAGTACGTTGACCGGCGTTACATCACCTGTAGCGGCATCCACCTCCGCCACACCGAGTGCGACGGCTCCGGCCTTGCAGGGGGCGTTATCGGCACCAACAAAGCGCTGTTGCGTCAGCGCCGCGCTGGCCGTCACGGTGGTGGTCAGAATGACCTGCTGAGTTGTACCCATGATCGTCTCCTTATTTCACGATGTTGGTGACGAGATACCCGGCATCGCCACCGACCACGGCGACTTTGTAGATATCGGTATAACGGCAGTAATTCACCTTGCCGCCAGCCCCCGGATATTTATCCGCGACCGGCATGCCCTTACGGCGCAGGGTGTAACCGAAGGACGGCTCGTTTTCGTCTGCACTGTCGGTGCCCGGCTGGGGTTTGCCGACGTAGTGCAGCATCAGGTTGTCACCCCAGATATCGGTCGGGATTTTGTCCTTGTTCTGCGCATCTTTCATGGAGGCCATGGAGACCGGTTCGCCGATCACCACATCTTCCAGCTGGAAAAGGTCTTTCAGAATTTCGATGGTGATACGCTTGCGCTCGTTTGCCCCAATTGCTGCCTGAATCGCCGGGTGGAACTTCAGCAGCGACATGACACTGGCACCCATGGTCATCAGGTTCGGGCGCAGGCCGGTGGCGTTACGCACCGCTTCAATCCCGCCTTCAATGATGCCAATTGGGTCACCCTTGCCACCACCCCAGCGGTCAGCCGCTGCCAGCGCTTTGACGTTAGCAGCGCGATAGACATTCTTGTCCTGGGCCAGACGGGCCGCATACAGTTCGCGCTTCAGGTTGACGCCGCTCGTCACACGGCGAATGGCTTTGGCCTCTTCGTTGAACATCGACTCTGCCTGCTCGCGATAGTCCACCGGTGCGGCCAGATCGTGCTCATTGAGAACCAGATCCAGCTTGCCGGTTTTCTCGCGTACCAGAACGTTACTGTCAGCGCCCACGGCACGCTCGGTGTCGTACTCCACAAAAGCGGACTTGCCAAAGGTCGGCACGGTCACGCCTTCCTTGTCGGTCTGCACGATGGGGAAGATGCGCTCGCCGATGAATGCCGCATTTTTATAACCGCGAGCGATGCTGGTCAGCACCGGGTCAACGACGCGCTTACCCTTTAAATAGTCAGACATGTTCTCTCCTTAATTACAGGCAGCGTGAGACAGCAGCGTCGTAGCTGATGCCTTCTTTTTTCGACAGTTCCAGCGCTTTCTGATGCAGCGCCAGACGTTCCGGGTCGGCCTCAGCGAACTCCGCCGAGGTCGCCCCGATATCCGTGTTCACACGCTCTTTGGTGGCGTGCTCACCGAAATTCAGCACCGGTGCAGAGCCGTCCAGCAGCGTCTTAAATGCCGTGGCCAGCGGGGTGCGGGTATCGCCTTCGGCGAATTCCACCGGCTTGTCACCACCGGCTACCGCATCAAGAATGGCCACCACCACCGGCTTTGCTGCCGGGGTCAGACGGCCAGCGACGAGCAGCTTCTCGGCAAAAGACACGTTTTCCGTGTGGAGCGCATCCAGCCTGTTCTTCGCTTCCTGCTCTGCCCGTTGGTTCGCCTCCGCTTTCAGACGGGTGTTTTCCGCCTGAAGCGCCTTGATTTCGTCTTCGTTCATAGTGCTGTTCTCTTGTTGAGGGTTGGGATTGTGTTCACTGAAGTCCGGCTCAGGCTTCACGATGTCGCGATTAGCTTCATCGCGCAGGGATTCCAGTTGCCAGGCGGGCAGTACTTTCTCGGTTTCATCCAGCCCGAACTGAGAAATGAAGAAGTCACGCAGCCTGCCAAACATGGAGGCAATGGTGATATCGCTCCAGTCGGAGAACTCGACGACACCTTCTTCTTTCTCACCAAACGAGACCTGCTTCAGTCCCTTAATGGATGGTGGCTGCGCCCCCAGAAAGCCGACATGGCGCAGATAAAGCGTGCCGGGCTTCGGATTGTTCGGGGAGTCCGGGAGATAGAACGAGGCGGAGACTTTCTTGAAGCGCCCGTTGCCGACCAGTTCGGCAAACTGTGGGTCAAGCTGTTCAGGCTCAGCCAGCAGATCGACACCGTTGAGTGACAGGGATTTCACCCAGCCCCACGCCGGGTCTTCCGTTTTAGGGTGGCCAATAACGAGCGGCGCTTCATGGACGGATGGATCGTAGGCTTTCACGCAGGCGGCAAGATCGCTTTGCGTGAACGGCAGTTTTGTGCCGTGCATATCGGTATGAGTACCGGCTTTAAAAATATGAATGGCTGACATTTTGCTGTCCCGCGTTACGTTGTCGGGAACAGTCTGCGGAAAAGCACGTAATGGCGCTTTTAATCTGCTTTAGAAAAAATCGGGGGTATCAGTACGGGGAATGTCACGCTGCAGACGAATAGTGGTGTAAAGCGGGGGCTGTAAAGCCTTTATAAAGGTAATACAGCCCCTCAATGGCTGGCAATGATAAATCACCCGTCAGCAGAGAGAAAACTCAACGACGGGCCGCTGCTTCAAGATGGCGGACAATCGTGTCGAGGATGGGGACAACCACGTCCGACTGCAGCTCACCATCCCCTGTCATTGGCAGGAAGGGACGGGCCGGGAGTTCAACGGACTCATTACGCCCCGTTTTACCCCCGAACTGGTGAATGGGGCCATAAATGACGTTAGTGCCGACTGCGGCCTGCCTGTCATCATGGTCGGTTGATACTGATCCCATCAGTCGCCCGGTGAGTTGCAGTGTCTGACCGTCACGATCCTGTGCTGCGAGCGACGGCATCCAGCCCGGACGACCTTCATCCAGAAAGTTAAACTGCGTTTCTGCCAGCAGGGTTCCGGCGATTTTACGCATCACGGGTGTAAGGTCTGTTGCAGCCAGGTCCAGCGCCCGAAGACTGCGGCGCAGGGATTCATCGTTAATGGTGATGTTGACCAGATTATCGGAAGCCATCGTTATTCTCCCAGTTCCTGCTGTGCCAGTGGTTTAAGCGTACCCTGATAACGGGCCAGGTCAGGACGGTATGCCGCCCCCGGTGCGTATGACCAGCCGACGTCGGTAGCCACTTTCGTGGTACCGGTATTGAAGGTGGCGACATTCTGCATCTCACCGGTTTTCTCTGAGACCAGCTTCAGCTCCCAACCCATTGCGGAGCCTGAGTTCACCACCTTCAGGCCACGGGCACGTACATCCGCCGCACTCAGGGCAATCACGCCGCAGCGGCAGCGCCAGCCGTTCGGCGGATAGAACGCCTGCCAGAACGGGTCGTCATAGCGAAGCACCAGGTTGTGAAGTAGCAGATGCGCCTTGCGGGTATGGCTGTCGTTGATGCCGGTATACATCCAGTACGGTCTGTCGTCGACGTTCTCCATCTGCTCCGCCCAGCGCCCGGCGCTGTAGAGGACAGACATATTGGTGCGAAAGATGGTATCGAGCCGCCACGGGCTACCCTGCTGGATGGTGACCGGCTCGCCCGTTACCGGGTCGGTGGTATCACGCGGCCCCCACCATCCCTTGCGCTGCAGCTCCGGCTCCAGCTGCTGGCGGAACCAGCGATCAGTCTTCCCCTCATCCAGCGCGGTCTGCAGCGCACCCCGGATATCTTCCAGGATATCCAGTCGGGTCACTTTGGCGACGGTAAAGGCACGGGCGTGGGCTTCCTGCCACATCTCCTCCCAGTCCCATGTGAAGCTATACCCCTTGGACTTCAGGTAGCTGATAGCCCGCTTTGGGGGAAGCGTCATACAGTAGGCCAGTTCAGCCGTGCTCACGCTCATGCAGACGCCCCCAGACAGTTGCAACAAACATAATCCGTGCCAGCCGTTCCTGCAGGTCTTCAGCGTTCATCTGCGGGTACAGTTCGGCCAGCTCGCCCAGCAGTTCAGACGGGTTGACGCCATCCCCGACCCGTTTAAACAGAGGAGCCAGTACGGGTTCCAGCGTGCCATTTAACGCGCCTCCGTTCATCAGAATATCCAGCGCATCGTCCAGTGCCTGCTGTGCCTGAATATCGGCATCAATGGCCTCGGCGAACGACAACGGCAGCGTGGCGTTCTTCTGTCGCTCTGACGGTGGTGTCTCGTCAATATCGCCGTCCTGCAGCTGGTACTCTCGCTTGAAGTATTGCGGGGTAAACATCACACCGGCGCGGCTGAGTTTCTCGTCGCGGGTCGCCTGGGTATCGTCGACCGTTCCCTGTTCCCACATCTTCCAGACGGGGCTGGCCACATCGCCAAAGTTCATCGACACCGCCATCCTGATGGCCTGATTCACCGCGCTTTCCACGATATCAGCGTCAGCGTCACGGATATCATCGGTGACCTCCAGCCCGGCCTGCGCGGAGGCGCGGTTACTGTTGGCTTCAGTGGTCTGGTTCTGTCCCAGCAGAGCGATGGAGATTTCACTGCGGGCAAGCGTTATCAGGTTCTGATAAATATCGCTGCTGTCGGCCTTGCCTGCGGCCTCCTTGATTTCAATGGAGGAATCGTCAGGGATGGCGGCCACCGCGTCTTCCACCATGGCTTCCATGGAGTCCAGCAACAGGTCAATTTCACCCTGAGCCGTACCGCGTGGATGCTTACCAATAACCCACGGAGAGCCGAACTTCTCGGCGAAGCGTACCCAGAACTTCATACCGCCTTTCTTGAAGGTGACGGGCCAGAAACACATCGACAGGTCGGGGAAGCCATACGGGTTGTCGTAGGTCGCGTCCTGACGTGGCACCACGAACTTGTTCAGCGGTACCGGTTCGCCCTCCAGCCCGGCGTCTTTGGCGCGAAAGCGCAGCAGGTTATCGTTGTCGAACTGGAACCACTCAGGTGGTTTACCCACGATATCGGCGATGGCCCAGGATTTAACAGAGCGCCCCCACATGATCTCACAGGGCTGATATCCGTAGAGAACGGCATCGGTCATCTCGCCAATGATGCGGGACAAATCCAGATCGTCGAGCATATCCCGGATGAAGCTGAACACCCGCACCGGGGCATGGCCGCGCTCAAGACCACGCTCCAGCGATTTGACCGCCGCTTTGCGTCTGCGAATGCAGCCACCGACCAGCGGGTCGGTACGCAGCTCACGATAGATGCGGATATCCCGCCCCTGAGATTTCAGAATAGGATCAGGGTTAGGCAGGTACATCCCCAGCCCAAAGAAATCGATGGAGCGGCTGCGCGAGGCGATCTGCTCCGTCAGCGTTTTATTGGGTTCGGCAAAAGAGACAAACTCATTGGGTGAAACCCAGAGTCCACGGGCCATCAGTAATCCTCCAGCATACGGGCCGCCTGACGACGACGGCGTGAGCTTGCCTTCACCGGCCCTTTGTTAATTTCACGGCTGGCGAAGTACGCCAGCGCCACTGCAATGGCTGAGTCACCATGGCGTTTTCCCCCGTCAGACTTCGCTTTTGAGCGCTGTTCCGGCACGCGGGGGACGCCATTCACCATCTGTACGGCTCGCAAATCGTCCAGCGTGTCTTCATCCTTTGGTAAGTCCACCAGGTTGCCGTCTTCCAGTGCCGCCTTGACCGGCGGCATATGCTCCCGGTACCAGCCCTCGGTTGGCATCACCTGCTTAACCCGGCTGGAGCCGTAGCGCTGCATGGCGTACTCCGCCAGATAGGCACCGTTACCACGGGCATCGAACGCGGCCCCCATCAGGCCGGGCAGACCATCCATCAGATACCAGGTGATTTGCTCCTGCTGCTTGAACGGCACGTTACGCAGCTCCATCACGAACGGGATACGGCGTACCAGGTTCTTCTCCTGCAGCAGGGGATAGTCCACTGAAAGGTCGCCGCTGCGGCCAAAGTCGCGGCCTAAAAATGAACGGACATCAACAGGGAGTGCCTCCAGTACCGGCTTCAGGTTCTTCTCCAGCCAGTCCTGCGTCTCGCTGAAGCGCTCAGCATCGGGTTTCAGCTCGTAGCCTTCCGGGCAGGTCAGGCGCAGCACCGGCGTGTCAGCCGACATGCGGGACTCAATCAGGGCGCGGGAGAGCCAGGCTCCGCCACCATTGGCCGGAACACAGTCAAGCTCCTCGGAGGCACCGGCACCGTAGAATTTGTACACCGATGCCATCCACGCCTGTTCGGACGCGTCCGACCATTCTTTCCCGGTACGCAGGCAGACGCGGCGGAACAGTCCCTCCGCAACAGCCTCCTGGAAAGTAATGCGATGCACGCTGCCACCCTGACGCCCGGCCCGGATATCACCGATAAGTGTATTGAACGGGTTATCGTCGCCGTCATGGGTGGAGATAACGCGCACCTTGCCACCCCAGATCAGCATCGCCAGCGCTGCCTTCAGCAGTTCGTCCAGTTGTTCATGGAACGCCGCTTCGTCGACAACGATGATGCCCTGACGGCCACGCAGGTTAGAGGGGCGGCTGGAAAGCGCGACGACACGGAAGCCGGAGTCAGGGAATTTGATGGTATAGGTCTTGATGTGCTTATCATCTTCGTCCTCTTCCCAGAAACCTTCTTCGATTTCGCTGGCGGCATAGTTGAATGCCCGCGCCCACATCGCACACGCCTGGATATATTCGACGGTCATGTCCTGGTTATAGGCGATGTAATACACGTTCATCCCGCCCGCAGGTGCTGAAGAGGCAGCGGTCAGCACGTTATCGGAAGCCTCAGCCCAGGTGATACCGGTACGGCGGCTCTTCTCAATCACCTTGAGCGGAGACGTATCAGCCACCCAGCGCTGCTGGTAGGGCATCAGAACGGCAGGAATATCCAGCGCTGAGGTATCAGGCAAAACGGGAGTAAGCTGACTCATGTGGCAATCCCCAGAATTTCACGGCGCAGCGCCTGTACTGCGTCGGTTGAAAGCCCACCTTTACGGGCAATTTTCTCGGCATTGCTGGCCACCTGCTGTGCTCTGGCACGGACTTCAGTCTGGAACTTCTTGAGGTTGACCGAGGCACGGGACAGCGTGGCCACGTTCTTTGCCACCTTTGACAGGAGTGCGACGCGCTCTTTGGGGTCGACTTCGCCTTCTTCCGCTTCCTGCAACTGGACGATGCTCTCGAACAGTTCGGTCTGAATCAGGGCGATCACCGCCTCCGAACGCGCATCCTGATCGTCAGCGGCCCCCTCGGTCAGCATGCGGGCCGCTTCGGTGGCCGCACGGATAGCGCCATAGCGGCGCTCAATCTTCTGGCCGTAGCGGTGGATAGCCGATTTGCTGATGACGTAACCCTGCTCACGCAGCAGGGACTCCAGCTCGTTATACCCACTGAAGCCGGATTCAGTCAGCGCCCGCTCAAGCCAGCGACGCACGTCTTCCGGCAGCTTTTCTATCGTGCTGCGTCTGGCCATCATTCACTCCAGTACTTTTCCGGGCGGGCGATGCCGGGGCCGCATTCCACGGTGTATTCCACCAGGTCAACGCCGAGGCGGGTCAGGTCGGCAAACCAGTCGCCGGAGGGTTTTTTCTCCAGATCAACCATCTTGCGATCAGCCAGATAATCCAGCTCACGGCGCAGTTCCAGCGGCGTGGTGTCCGGGTAGATGGCGCGGGAGACGTCCAGCAGCAGCGTTTCGCTTGCTGTGTACGGGCGGGTTTTGTTCAGTGCAACCAGCAGACTCCAGCGCAGGGATTCCCGGCGCACGCGGGCGATATCAACCATGGTGACCTCCTGTATGACGGTACTGCTGTACCACTTCCAGTTTGTTGTAGAGTGCGTCCAGCTTGGCCTCGATGACCGTCTGGCCACGGATGTAATCCTCGCGGCGGACGTAGTTCAGCGGTAAATCCGCCTTAAACCGCATAAATTCTTTTTCCAGCTCGCCCCAGTTGGAGGCGGACTGTTGCAGCGACTGCTCAAGGGAGGCGAACCGCGCCGCCTGACGCTCCTCCGCTTTACTGAACAGCCACTTGGCCATACCGCCGACAAAGCTCATGAAGGTGATGAGAAAGCCCACCACCGTCCAGAATTCAACCTGCAACGTCATTTCTGTAATCCTTCCCGTTCGTCCAGCAGCCTGTTTATCTGGCCGCGCCAGATGCGGCACTGCTTCGCGTTGTCGATGATGTTGGCGAGGACGTCACGCTGGGAGACGCCTGAGTCGCGTAGCCAGGCGTCAGCGGCTTCAGGTTGCCCGGACGCTGTGCCAGTGCCGGTGCCAGCGGCGGGAGTTGTGTCTGAATGACCGCTGTCGACGGATGTGTTGTCATATCCGAGCGCGGCGTTGTACTGGCGCACGAAACCGCGAGTAAACACGCACTCAATGGGATGGCTCTTACCTTTTTCATCAATCCAGCGCTGTGTGACATCGTTAATTTGCCCCTGTAGTTGTTTGTTCTGGCTCTCAAGTTGGGCTATCTGCTCAAGGTAGCCAGCCTCGGCCTGTTGCCCGGTGGCAACCTGTTCCTGATAACGCTTTGCCCAGTCACGGAGCGCAGCGTTCTCAAGCGACGTTTGTTCGGTTTTGTATGTATCAAATGCGGACTGCAGCTCGCTGAGCGCCTTATCGCCAGTGAGCTTCGCGCTATCATGCCCTGAGCTGTAACCCACCCAGTACACGCCGAGCAGGAAGGCATTGATGAGAATGACGAGCAAAATAGAGCGCCACGGCAATTGTTTAATCAGGCTCCACACAGCTGCTGTCTCCCCATGTCAGATATCCCGGTGCCAGCTCCCGCAGAATGCGCTGCGGGTAGTGGCGGTTCTCACGCCAGCTGGCGGCGCTGCGCCCGGCATTGACCGTGGCGACATGACCAAACCAGCGGGCGCTGTCCAGCCCTCTCTGCGAGGCCAGCCGTTTGTCACGCTGCACCCAGCCCAGACCGCCGTTGTACCCCGACAGGGCCATGGCCATCCGCTCACAGTTGTTGGCGGCGCTTACTCGCTCCCATAGCCAGCGGTCATAGCTGACCAGCGCCCGGATAGCCCATGCAGGATTGAACGGCTCGCGGCTCTTAAGCCCCGGCATTAGCTGGCTTATCCAGTCGGCAGTGGCGGGCATAAACTGCGCCAGCCCCTGAGCACCAACCGGTGAGACCGCATCAGGTCGCCAGCCGCTTTCCTGGTGCAGCTGCGCGGCAAAATCAGCCACTGGCGCAGACAATCCCCATTCAAGCCGGGCATTACGGATCACATCGTCGCGATACTGCAGAGCGGCCTGCGGAGGCTGGGCTGCGCGGGCCTGACTAAAGAAACCGCCCCACCAGAGCAGCCAGGCAATCACCAGGTTGCCAGCGAGCTGCCACCAGAAGCTGTATTTATCGTTGCGTGGCTCGCCATGCTTGATGGCGGTTATACCCAGACCAAAGGCAAGCAGGATGATGAGAGTGATTTGAGGCCAGTTCATGGTTACAGTCCCATCGCTACGGCCAGACAGACTGCGGCAACAATCAGCGCACGGCGGATCAACGCGGCGGAAAACACCAGGTGGAGGCCGGTCTGCACCGGGAATCGCCCATCGGCCATCAGCCTGTCATCATGTTTCAGGTACTGTCCGGGTCGGGCTTTGGGGAAAAGTGAACGGTCAAGCCAGTAGCCCAGCACCGCCGCCAGCGTAATGAGCGACAGCTTGTAGACCACCACCGGCAACTGCTGGGGTGAGACCAGACCGATGGTACCGAGCAACAGTACAGCGGTCAGCAGCCAGCCGCTGAGGCGGGGCTTCTTAACGGGTGGAATGAATTTTTTCAGGTTTTTCATGATGCGTCTCCTTGTGTAGTGGAGACAGCATCACAAATGTCAATTAAAGGGGATTTTAAAGCGCGTTATAAGTGTGGATATGGAATCATCGGCCAGAATGGTGCTAACAGCATAAAGAAACTAAATGAAACGGCAGCTTCAGGCATGGTTCATATCTTTAACTCTTCGCAGCTTGCCCGCCTGAAAGTCTAATACAGGAGAAAGCAGACGCTGCCAGAATCCTATGACGACCATCTGGTCAACAGGGTAGTCCATCGAAAGGATCTGCTCGTTATAGCAGATGCTGTCCAGAACACGAAGCACGGGCGGTTCATCCTTCTCAATAGATAAACGTTCGGATGTAATGGCCTGCACACTTTCTTTGGATACGTCAGACACCAGTATCATTTTCTGTTCCAGCGCAAAGAACTTGCGGGCAAAATCAAAATGAGCACGGGCACGCTGCGATGAGGCGACGACCAAATTGATCGCAGAAAAAGCAGTCACAATAGCCGCTGAAAGCACGGCTAAATTCGTATTAGCCTGAGATAAAACACCATAGATAGCCGTTGAGCCAAAAATCAGAGACAACACATTCGTGGTCTGATCCAGCCGATCAAACCAAGCTCTGCGGCGGTTATGGTAACGAACGGAACGCCTTACATCGAACAGAAGGCCTTCCCACTCATGATCCAGATTTGTCTCCACTGTTATCTCCTCTTCCTGGACGTACAGGAGGTGAAAAAGTATTCGTCACAATATTACCCTTGCGCTCGCCATAATCCGCAGAATCATTATTGTAACTCTCGCGCGAAGGACGCGGGCGATTGTCAGACTCATTCTTCTGAGAACCAGGCTTGTGTGGATTATGTTTATCATTCATTCGTGACTTTCCTTTTCAAGGCAAATTACTAAACCAGTAAACAGCGTTAATAGTCGTAGGGTATCCCTAAACCTCATCCTGACTGTGAAAGAACGACCAGCCCGGTGCGGTAACACCGGGCTAGTCATCAACCCACAGGTATGCACTGTGAGCCGACCAGGGTTCAGTCAGTCTCGCGAGACCAGACTAGCCTGCCATATTTTCACTGATTGCAAAAGGCTTACGGATAATGAAAGAACAATCTTTACCCATCGTCCCCTGGATTGGGGGTAAACGTCGTCTGGCTAAACACATTCTGCCTCTGTTCCCGGCCCACACCTGCTACGTGGAGCCGTTCTGCGGCGCAGCGGCGCTCTATTTCCTCAAGACACCCAGCAAGACCGAAGTCATCAACGATATTAACGGCGAGCTGGTGAACCTCTATCGGGTGGTCAAGCACCATCTGGAAGAGTTTGTCCGTCAGTTCAAGTGGGCACTAGTCAGCCGCCAGATATTCAAATGGCTGCAGGACACGCCGGAAGAGACGCTCACCGACATTCAGCGGGCGGCCCGGTTCTACTACCTGCAGAAACAGGCGTTTGGCGGCAAGGTCGCCGATCACACATTCGGTACCTCTACAACCAGTGCGCCGCGCTTCAATCTGCTGCGTATTGAGGAGGAACTGTCTATGGCACATCTGCGCCTTTCCAGAACGTTGATAGAGCATCTGGACTGGCACCAGTGCATAGAGCGATATGATCGCCCCCACACGCTTTTCTACTGTGATCCGCCGTACTGGGGAACGGAAGGCTATGGTGTGGATTTTCCGATAGGTAACTATGTCCACATGGCGGAGCTGGCGCGGAGCATCAAAGGTAAGATGATTATTTCGGTGAACGATATCCCGGAGATGCGGCAAGCATTCAATGGCCTGAATATTCAGACGGTCGATATCAGCTACAACCTGAAGGTCACCGGGAAAGCCTCACAGCGGAAAGAGCTGGTGATTTGCAATTTTTAACTGTTAGAACGGACTGAGGCGGTGCCGTATCTACAGCACCACCTCAGTAGTTAATTCAGCCTCGGACACGTCCAAGAATCGCTATCAGGATTTGGTGAAAAAACCTTCAAGCACCCCTCTCGTGGGGCCTTGCCATCATCTGTCATAGGAACATTTTCCTTATCAAGTTTCACGATGAGGTCTCCTCCGGGAACATCGGTTTTATCGAGAAAAACAGCCTGGCAGGCTGATTTAGATATTTTCACTTCGTGGACATTATTTGATATGAACAAAAAACAATTATGGCCAGAGGCTATGTAGTCACTAGGAATATTATTCTCGTCTTTGATATGAAATTGAACGGTTGTCACCGGGCGCTCGCGATCCTCGGATACTTCGAATTTTTCAAAGCTGCTCGCATACTTATCTAAACCGGGGAGCTGTTGACGAATAAAAGGTAATTCGCGCTTTACGACCGGGTTGTCAGTTTCAACGCTGAAAACCGAGTGCTCCTTAGCTGGGGTGGACGCATCAGCAGGATCGGCGTTATCTCCACACCCAGCCAAGGCAAATACCAACGTTAAAAACAATTTGCGCATAGTCATATCCTTAATGTTCTTAATGGGAACAAATTAGCCCACATTTTTTAAATTATTTAGCTGTGCGGACAGCTCCTGAATCTGTTTTTCCATCTCAATCACACGCTGTTTTTCTTCAGCGCCTCGCATGAGGTCTCGTCGAACCTCAGGGTCTAACTGATTTAATAGTTCAAGCATTTTAAGATCCGCTTGACTGAAATTTTGAATGGCTGGTTCAACCTTCGATACCTCCTCCTCTCCCTTACCTGTGAGTAACCAGTCAAGAGAGACACCTCTCTCCTCAGCAATGTTTATGCAAATTGAATAAGGCACAGAATCTCGCTTTCTCCAACTGGCTAAAGTCTGTCTGTTAACGTTCAGCACCCGAGCCAACTCACTGTCGCTATCAACATTAAACAGTGACATGAGTCGCAGTAGCACTGCATCAACGGCCTTTTTATTCATTTCAAATAAATCTCACTTGAGTTATTCATTTTGAATAAGTACACTTATTCATATTGAGTACATCATAACCCAATAGGAACACGGTGCATATGAACAAACAGCAAGTTCGAGCACGACTGGTTGAACGGGGCAGCAGCTTGCGCCAGTTCGCGCTTAACGCGGGCTATGAGCCACGAACAGTCACTCAAGCAGTAAGCCGCTGGGCTGGCAAAAATGAACTTCCTCGCGGACGACTGACGTATCGTATTCTGCGAGATTTGTCAGTCGTGATCGGCAAAGAAGTTACACCAGGCATTCTTCAGGAGGCGTCATGAGCAAAGCAAACGTATCCAGTTCTGGGTCTCGCATTCTGCGCGTTCTTAAAGCGCTGCGTGGCCACGCTCTGAATGGGGTTTCTAACGGTGAGCTGGCATCAGCTCTGGGTGAGTCACCAGCGAATATCAATCGGGCGCTCAATACCCTTATCGAAGAAGGATTGGCCCTGAAACTGGATAACGGGCGCTTTGCCCCAGGGGTCCAGCTATTACAAATCGCCATGGCGCACAGTACCGAGATGGCACGGGCGCAGGATCGTATCAATGAAATTAACCAGCGTGTTATGGCTGGCAGTCGCTAAGGAGATGAAATGGGACGTACAAAATTACAACCAGTTGAATTAGTGGAAGATGCGCCGCTGACCGATGGTCTCAGCGTCAATCTTAATGCTATGACTGAACACCGCCTCGAAATCATGCAGCAGTTCGGTGATGGTCTGCCGTATGAACGTGATCGTATCGTTCACGAAACACGGTTTTATATGGCTCAGAGTGCTGAAGCCATGCTGGAGGCGGGTAAGCGGCTGGTAATTCTCAAGGAGAATGAACCTCACGGCGATTTTATAAATATTCTCGAAAATGACCTCGGCCTTGAGCCGCGCGTCGCACGCCGCATGATGCAGGCCAGCGTGAAATTTTTGGGTAATGGCGATCAAAATTCAAAACGGACAGCGCTGACCGTTTTAGGTAAGACCAAGTTGTATGAACTGATGGTTCTGGATGACGAAGAACTCGACGCATTGGCTGATGGTGGAACCGTCGCTGGGGCAACGCTTGATGATATTGATCGCATGACCAGCCGCGAACTGAAGGCAGCCCTACGTGAAGCGCGTGAAACCAACGCAGCACAACAGCGCGTACTGGCCGACAAAAACGAAAAAATCGACTCGCTTTCCACAAAACTGGAGAAGAAATCCCGTATCCAGCCGCCTAAGCCTGACGAAGAGGTGAAGAAGATGCGGGCAGAAGTGACGGCGTTAGCGGTTGAGGCGGAATCTGCCATCGCGGTTCGACTGTCCAGCGCCTTTGAGACCCTGTGCGCATACTGCGCTGAAAACATGATTGATACCCCCAGAGACTTTATGGCCGGTCTGGTCTGCCAGTTGGAAAGCACCGCGCGTAGCCTGCGCTCCACATTTGACCTGCCGGATGAGCCGACAGGTAACGCCGCCCCTTCATGGCTGACTGACCCGACGCCACAGATTAACGGGCAGGAGGCATAACCGATGAGTGCCGCCCTGACTGAACGACTGGTTTATGTTGCCCGCGCGGCACGTGACGCGGGGCATGGTAAGCGCGGTGCGATATATGACACCGCGTGCGCTGAACTGGGTATGTCCCGCGCCACCCTGCTGCGCAAGCTGAAGGAGGTATCTGTGACAGACAAACGCAAGAAACGCGCCGATGCCGGGCGCAGCGCCCTGAGCCGCGACGAAGCCGCGCTGATATCCGCTACGCTGCGCGAGGCCACCCGTAAGAACGGTAAGCGCCTGTATTCCATCGCGGATGCGGTGGAGACCCTGCGGTCAAACGGTTTTATCACCGCTGGCAGAACGGACGAGACCACTGGCGAGTTTTTCCCGCTGTCCGAGGACACCATCAGCCGCGCCCTGCGTAACTATGGTCTTCACCCGGAACAGCTTGACGCCCCGGCCCCGTCGTCCGAGATGGCCAGCCTGCATCCCAATCATGTATGGGAGATTGATGCCTCACTATGCACGCTTTACTACCTGAGCAACGGCCATAAAGGGCTGCAGGTGATGGACAGCGCGAAGTTCTACAAGAACAAGCCCGCCAACATCGCACGCATCGCCAGTGACCGCGTGTGGAGTTATGAGATCACCGACCATACCAGCGGCTGGATTTACGTTGAGTACGTGATGGGCGCGGAGTCCGGTGAGAACCTCTGCTCTGTTCTTATAAACGCCATGCAGGAGCGCGGCGGCGCGGACGTGCTGCACGGCGTGCCGAAAATACTCTACCTCGACCCCGGCTCGGCAAATACCGCTGGCATGACGAAGAACATGTGCCGCTCGCTGGGCATCGACCTAATAGCGCACAAGCCGCATAACGCCCGCGCCACCGGGCAGGTGGAAAAAGCGCGTGACATTATCGAGCGCAAGCTGGAACCGGGTCTGAAGTTCCAGCCGGTTCACAGTCTGGAAGAGCTGAATGCGCTGGCCGTGAAATGGCGCAGCCACTTTAACGCCACGGCAGTCCACAGCCGCCACGGTAAAACCCGCACGGATATCTGGTTGAAGATTACTGCTGACCAGCTGAAAAAAGCGCCATCCGTTGAGGTTTGCCGCGAACTGGCGGTGGCCGCACCGGAACTCCGTAAGGTCACGCCAAAACTGCGCGTCTCGTTCCGGGGCAATGAGTTTGACGTTTCGACGGTACCGGGCGTACTGGTCGGCGAAAAACTGATGATTACCCGTAACCCGTGGCGCAGCGATGTGGCGCAAGTGGTACTGACCGGCGAGGACGGCCACGAGACGTTCTTCCTGGTTGAGGAGGTCAGAAAGAACGAGTTCGGCTTTGCCGAGAGCGCAGCGGTATTTGGCGAAAGCTACAAAGCCCTGCCGGAGACCACGGCGCAGACGACGGCAAAAGAAATCGAAGAACTGGTCACCGGCACGGATAACGCCACCGATGCAGCTGCTGCACGCAAGGCGAAGGCGCTTCCGTTCGGCGGGCGACTTGACCCGTATAAACATATTGACGACACCACGCTTCCGGCCTATATGCCGAAGCGCGGACAGGCTTCAGACGTGCGCGGGCCGCGTATCGAGCAGCGGCCTCTGACCCATGTTGAAGCGGCAAAAGCCCTGCGCGAGAAGTTCAGCGCTATTGGCCATACCTGGACGCCGGAACATTACCGCCAGTTAGCGGCACAGTACCCTGATGGTGTACCGGAAGCCGCGCTGGATGAGGTGATGGTCACCCTGACCACTCCGGCCCGCAGCAGCGTTATCAGCATCGTTAACGGCAACTGAGGAGAACAACATGCTGGTACTGAAGCAACAACTGAAAGAGGCCCGTATCCCGCAGGCGGTGGCGGCAAGAGCCGTTGCCGTTTCCGAGGCCACGCTGGCCCAGATTGTGAACCATAACGAGTGGCCCCGCACCAGCCCGGAAGAAGTGCGCCAGCGTCTGGCGTCGTATCTGGAAAGTCAGGGGATTGATACAGCGAAGAGTTTTGATGCTGCACAGGGCGCAGCCACGCCCCGTACAGCGGGTACTACCGATAAAACCAACCTCAGTGAGGAAGAGAACATGTTACTCAAAAAGCAGGTGTTATTTCCAGCAACCAAAAAAGCGTTTGGCCTTTTCCGTGACCCGTTTGCCGATGAAGCTATGCAGGGCGCGGACGATGTGTTCACCACGGCGGATATCCGCTACGTGCGTGAGGCACTGTTCCAGACCGCCCGCCACGGTGGTTTTCTGGCTGTTATTGGCGAGTCTGGCGCGGGTAAATCCACGCTGCGTCGTGACCTGATTGAACGCGTCAACCGCGAGAACGCGCCGGTGATTGTTATCGAGCCATACATTATCGCCATGGAAGACAACGACGTGAAGGGCAAAACCCTGAAGGCGGCAGCTATCGCTGAGGCCATCATCAGCACTATCGCGCCACTGGAGAGTATCAAACGCAGCCAGGACGCCCGCTTCCGCCAGTTGCACCGCGTCCTGAAGGACAGCAGCCAGGCGGGTTTCAGCCACGTTCTGGTGATTGAGGAGGCTCATAGTCTGCCCATCCCGACGCTGAAGCACCTCAAACGCTTCTTCGAGCTGGAGTCCGGCTTCAAAAAACTGCTGTCCATCGTGCTGATTGGCCAGCCTGAGCTGGCAGACAAACTGTCCGAACGCAATATGGAAGTCCGTGAGGTTGTCCAGCGCTGCGAGGTGGTTGAACTGCTGCCGCTGGACAACAGCCTCGAAGAGTTTCTGGCATTCAAACTGCAACGCGCTGGTAAGCAGCTGGCCGACGTCATGGACTCCAGCGCAGTGGAAGCCATCCGCGCCCGCCTGAGCAATCTGGGCAGCAACCGTAAAAGCATGGTCAGCCTGCTGTATCCGCTGGCCGTCAGTAACCTGGTGATAGCCGCCATGAATCTGGCTGCTGAAATCGGGGTTCCGCAGGTCAACGCCGACGTCGTCAAAGGGGTTTAATCATGAAATCCATCACCGATATCAACCAGCAGATGAACAAGGTTCAGGACGCCATTATGGCGCTCAACGCCATGAACACCACCGTGCAGAGCGTCATGATTGCCGGAAACAAACCAGTTATCCGTATCGCCCGCAACGGCCACTGCACCCGCCTGCTGGAACAGGGCAAGGCAAGTTACACCCATGTTGACCATGACGGCTCAGGGCGCTTTCGTCAGGGCGTATTTGAGTTGCATGGTTGCCGTATTACCTGGTCAGAGTCATTACATTAACCATAAGGTGAAAAAAGATGAGCGAAGTAAATAAAGAAGACTACATGAAAGACCGTAAGGGGCGTCTGGTGCCGATTAATCAGGTCTCTGACTATGACCTTGCCATGGACTCTTTCGTCCGGGAGCAGGTCGCTGCGGCGAAAGTCAAAAGCGCTGACCTCAGCGACTTCAAGCAGCGCGCTTTCGATGAGTGCTATGCATGGCTTGACCTTGTGGCCGAGAAGTACGGCAGAACGCGCGGTGGTGCCAAAGGCAATGTGACGTTTCCCACGTTTGATGGCAGCCAGCAGATCACCATCCGTGTGCAGGAAACGCTGACATTCGGGCCGGAGCTGCAGATTGCCAAAGAGTTGTTTGACGAGTGCGTCACCGAATGGTCGCAGGGGGCGAACGATAACCTACGGGCCATCATCAGTGATGCTTTCCAGGTGGACAAAGAGGGCCAGCTTAATACCGGGCGTATCCTTTCCCTGCGCCGCGTCAAGATTCAGGACGAGCGCTGGAACCGGGCCATGGAGGCCATATCGGAATCGCTGCAGGTGGCCATGTCCAAAACCTATATTAATTTCCGGGAAAAAGATAAACACGGGAAGCTAATTAATATCCCGTTAGATATCGCTGCCATTTAATTTTAATTCACTTTCTTTTTATTTCGGCGTCAGTGCCGTGGGCTTCTGCACGCCGAAAACAGCTAAAAGGTAATTAACTATGCAAATTAATGATGTTTCGAAGCTGGAAAAAATTATTACCAATATCGCCAAAGATGACGGGGTTTATACCAGCAAAACCAGTTGCTTTATTGGCCGAACGGCATCAAAGGTCATCGTTATCAGCGCCCTGAGCCTCAATGAATTTGAGAGTGAGTTTAACGAAGATCCTGACGATGTTCCTGATATGCACTTTGTCCTGGGAGAATAGCCATGTCCATCAAATGCACCAACTGCCAGAAAGGTGTCACCACCCTAAAATTCAGCGACGCCAGTGTCATTACCTCCGGTAAGCACCATGTTCCAGCTGTTCTTATCACGCTGGTATGCCCTCACTGCAGCCAGCACTACTACACGGAAGTCCCGGCTATGGAGTTCATCCCCTGTGAAATGAAGCAACGACAGGAGGCATCCGATGAACATTAATCCGGCAGCGACAACTTGTTTAGAACGAATAAAGGCTTTGAATGCTGATAACCAGCGTTCGGTCAGGGTTAATCTCGGTGTACTTAAAGCGGCTCGCAGTGAAATCCTGGCCCATGTCAAACTTAACGGGAAAGGTGTAATGACAGATATGGTTCTCAATGCGCTGAATAGCGTTATCAACGATGGCAGGTAACGTATGCAACAGAATAATGAAAAGCTGCTGGAGAAGTTAAAAAAGCTGCTGGCGCTGGCTAAGTCCGACAACCCCCATGAAGCGGCGCTGGCCCTGCAACGCGCCCAGAAACTGATGCAGGCGTATAACATCACCCAGGCTGATCTCGCCCTCAGTGATATTGATGAAAGCGTCAGTAACTACTGGGCCGCTGGTAGCGTTAATCCACCGCGTTACATGCTGGGCCTGCTGGATATTATCCAGGTGGCATTTGGCGTTAAGTCTATTATTCACTCCGGCTTTAAACCCAGTGTTGGTTTTTACGGGAATAAAGACCGCGTGGAACTTGCTTCATACACATGGGAAGTACTGGCCAGACAATTAATCGTGGCCCGTAAAAACTATATCCGGCAGCAGAATAAAAGAATCAAAAGCACGACCAAGACCAGCCGTGGTGACAAGTTTGCCGAAGGCTGGGTTCTGGCCGTGCGCAGCGAGGTTCATTTATTTGCTATGTCCCGCGAAGAACGGGAGCTGGCAAGCCTCTGGCTTGAACAAAAATATCCTGACTCAGGAACAACTACTGGCCGCCAAGCCGGTAAATCCCGTGACGCGGACATGTCGCGCCACATTGGTTACAGAGAGGGGGAAAACGTCCGCCTGCATCAGCCCGTCAGCGGGCAGGAACAGCGTAAACTGGGGAGTGGTTTATGATGGCTGAATATATTGTATGCGCTCTGTTCTGGTACGGCCTCGTGGGGTGGTGTAATGCTGAGCTGCACCGCCATTCAGGTTTTTGTTCACGATACAGCGGAGCTAAGTACTGGATTAGCTGGACGGTCATGCTCCTTTGTTGGCCTGTAGCCCTTCCTTTATATGTTGACTATGTCAGTGGAAAATCAAAAGGTGAGGTCGATGATGACTAAGCAGCGTCTTATTCAACTTATCCATATTGCCCGCAGCGACCTCCAGATGGATGAGGATACCTACCGCCAGATGCTGCAGGGGCTGACGGGAAAAGCCTCAACCAAAGGGATGGATACCACACAGCTAGATCGCGTGCTGGAATCCATGAAAAAGAAAGGATTTCGCGTTAAGCCTGCCGGGAAAGCCACTTCCAGCTTACCGCTGGATAACCATCCGCAGTCAAAGAAAATCCGTGCGCTATGGCTTGAAATGGCTGCAGCGGGCATCGTTCGGGACAGTTCAGAGCAGGCGCTGGCGCTATGGGTTAAACGGGAAACGGGTATCAGTGCGTTACGCTGGCTCAGCAATGAGCAGGCAAGTAGCATTATTGAGAAGCTGAAGAAGTGGCAGCGCAGGGCTGCGGGAGGGAAGCAATGAGCGACCTGAATCAGTTTCGTAGTAAAGGGCCGGAACTGTTGGTGGAGCTGGCACAACACACCTCTGAGACCGTCCGCGAGATTATTGATATTGAACCTGCAGTTGCCGACCAGATTGGTCAGGCCGTCGCAAACCGCATGATGCAGGTCTGGGGAGGGCAGAACGTCTATTTCCCGATGGGGATGGTCTGGAAGGTCAGCCAGCGCGACCGGGAAATCTTCCAGGAGTTTGACGGGCGCAACCATCACGAACTGGCCCGCAAATTTGGTGTTTCGCTACAGTGGGTCTACAGCGTGGTGAAGCGGGTCAGAAAAGAAGAACTGGATCGGATGCAGGGGAAACTGTTTGATAGTGAACCCGATGCCGATATGGGGAAACAGGAGTAACATCTGCAATCAGGCTGGTTCGAATTCTGTTTTTTTTCGGGCCGGTCTGATTTTCACATACTGTAAGGTTGTTGCATATTCCATCCAGTCTCTTCCCATGTTGACCCAGTTCTTCCCATAATTATCTCACTTACTCCCTGTTATTTATCTCAAGTCTAATCACATCACGACACGTTGCCCGCCAAAGCGAGCCAGCAAGCGGGCGACAAAAGGGGAGACGGCGGCCATCATCAGCATGGCGAGAGTCAGGCCGAGATAGATGTCGGGTGATGACCATCCCCGGTCGTGGGCAATTGCCTGTGCAAAGGTACCCGGCATGTAAAAAGAGATACCCCAGTTGATGAGCTGATTGCAACCGGCAGTCAGAGATAGGCACCGGGGAAGTGCAGGTGTTTCCATTATTTTTCATTCCGTTAATGCAGTTGTCCTCAGCATAACGGGCGCGGTATTGTGCTGGCAGGCTCGTGACCTTATGACCTGTATAAGAGAAACTTTGAATGACGACGCTAAATCTGGGCAATCTGGCGACTTTTCGCCTGGTGGTACAGCGGGGCAGCTTTTCAGCCGCAGCGGATGTGCTTGGCCTTTCTCAGCCTGCGGTTAGCCTGCAAATCCGCCAGCTTGAGCAATTTCTTCAGACGCGATTGATTGAACGTACAGGGCGCGGCATTAAAGCCACCGCTGCCGGGCTGGCACTGTTAAGCCACGGGGAGCGTATTGAACAGGTAGTGGATGAGGCTATTCGTTCCGTCAGCGAGTTTAACCGCGAGGTCAGCGGCACAATCACGCTCGGGACGGGGGCAACAGCCTGTATCCATCTTTTGCCCCCGCTGTTGCAACAGCTACGAAACGATTACCCGTTATTAAAGGTGGGCGTCACGACCGGGAACACGCTCGATATTGTTCGGGCGATTGAAGAGAATCGTCTGGACATGGGGCTGGTCACGCTGCCTGTCAGCGGGCGCACGCTGGATGTCATGCCGGTGATGAATGAAGAGTTCGTCTTTATTGTTTCGCAGGAGCAGCCCGGCCCGTGGGATCTGCTGACGCCAGAGGTCTTGCACGCTCAGCCCTTGATTGCGTTCGAATCGGGAAGTGGCACGCGTGCGCTAATTGACGGCTGGTTTGAGGCCTGCGGGATCGCGATAGCGCCCGTGATGCAGCTTGGAAGCATTGAGGCTATCAAACGTATGGTGTGTGCAGGGCTTGGCTACAGCATCGTGCCGCGAATGGCGGTGGAAAACCTGGCCGATCGTGAAGGGTTAAGTGTGCATTCACTGACACCGGTTTTGCAGCGCCAACTGGCTGTTGTAATGCGTCAGGACAAAATCCTGAGTAAAGGGATCTCTGCCATTATACGGATGCTGCAAAATACGCCGCTGGCTTAGCGATCGGCAGTGTCGACGGACAGACTGGTTTGCTGAGATTGCATTTTATCCTGGTGGTGATACCAGGCACCAATGGAGGAGTAAACAAAGCGGCCAAAGAAAAACAGGAAGCTGATGAGCAGTATGATGCGGGTCATCCGAGTGTTAAACCGATGTCGTTTGTGCATACGCGTGGCCTGACTCACTGTGTTTTCCTGGGCATACCCTTTTGGGCGATACGGTTATTAAGGCACAGTGGGAAGACGGGGTCAATTCTGAGATGTGTAAAAAACCGTCAACATTTACATTTGTTAATGTTATTGAACGTAACGTATGCATTTATTACGTTGATAACAACAAAGAAAGTAACCAAAAAAATCGTAAATAAGGGGTGTTCAGATTAAATAGTTTGATTTAAGTCAACGGGTTCCCGGCCCCGATAACTAAAATCCATCCTCCACGATATTCGCTCTGTACTCTTTCGGGCGGCATGTATGTCAGGTCGGATGCCTGTCTTCATTTTCCCTCTGGAGCGAAAGGGGTTTAACCGGGCATCTATGAAAATTATCCCCTTCCTGAATCACAATAAAGATCGCTGGTGGGCGCTCCCTCTTATTTTACCCGTCGTTCTGTTGCCCGCGATTAGCGTGGCGAATACCTTTACGCAAATGGGCGACGGTATTGTGGCACTGTATTATTTGCCGCTCTCGTTCCTGCTTTCACTGATGATGTTCTTTGGTCTGGAAGCGCTCCCCGGGATCGTGTTGTCGCTGTTGTTCCGCTACTACACGTCGGTTGGGCTGTTTGAAACCGTCGCCAGCATATTTCATTTTATTGTCCCCTTAGTGCTCTGCTGGGGCGGCTACCGCGTGTTTGCTCCCGGACGCAATATGACCGCTTATGGCGATGTGCGCCTGATGGCTCAGCGTCTCTTCTGGCAGGTCTTTTGCCCGGCGACGCTGTTCCTGCTGTTGTTTCAGTTTGCGGCCTATCTTGGTATCTATGAGAGCCGTCAGAGCCTGGCGGGGCTGAACCCTCTCAATATTTGTACGCTCATTAACTATCAGGCGCTGTTAGTCAGTGGGCTTACCGGTGTGCCGCTGAGCTACTTGCTTATCCGGCTGATCCGTCATCCACGGTATATCAGGGGATTTATTTCCCAGATCCGTTTGCAGATAGACAAAAAAGTCACGGTTATCGAATCTCTGCTTTGGGTTACGGTGATGGGCGGGCTGCTTTCGCTGCTCCTGATCCCGATGAATGAAAACAGCTCTATTTTCAGTACCAACTACACCCTGTCGTTGCTGATGCCAGTGATGCTCTGGGGCGCGATGCGCTGTGGTTATAAGCTGATGTCAATAATCTGGACGCCGGTTCTGCTGGTGTCGATTCACTATTTCTACCGTTACATTCCGCTGCAGCAGGGGTATGACATTCAGCTGGCGATCACCTCATCCAGCTATCTGGTGTTTTCGTTTGTGGTGATTTACATGTCGATGCTGGCAACACGGCAGCGCGCCATTAATATGCGTTCCCGCAGGCTGGCGCTTCTCGACCCGGTGGTACACATGCCGAACCTGCGGGCGCTTTCGCGCGATCTGGCTAAATCACCGTGGTCAGCGCTCTGCTTATTACGTATTCCTGAGCTGGAAGTTCTGGGGCGGAACTACGGCGTGATGTTGCGTATTCAGTATAAACAGCAGCTGGCGCAATGGATTAACGGTACGCTCCAGCCCAATGAACGGGTTTATCACCTGACCGGTTATGATCTTGCTGTGCGGCTCAATGTGGAATCGCACCAGCAGCGCATTGATGCCCTGGATGCGCATATCAAGGAATTCCGCTTTATCTGGGATGGGATACCACTGCAGCCTCAGGTGGGGGTGAGCTATTGCTATGTACGCTCGCCGGTAAACCATCTCCATCTGATGCTGGGTGAGCTGAGCGTGATTGCCGATCTGTCGCTCTCGACCAACCACCCGGAGAACCTGCAGCAGCGTGGTGTCACCCATTTACAGCGCACCCTGAAGGATAAAGTGGCGATGATGGGGCGTCTGCAAAGCGCGCTCGACCGAAATGCCTTTACCCTGATGGTTCAGCCTGTCCGGGGGCTGCGTGGCGATTGTTATCACGAAGTATTGCTGCGGATGCCGGATACGGACGGCACTTTGCTCTCTCCCGATCGGTTCCTGCCCGTAGCCCAGGAGTTTGGTTTGTCGTCGCGCGTTGACCTGTGGGTACTGGATCGCACCTTACGCTTCCTGGCTGAACACCGTGACAGGCTGCCTGGTCAGCGTTTTGCCATTAATCTGGCACCACCAACCGTGTGTCGGGCGCAGTTCCCGCTTGAGGTGAGCCGTCTGTTGGCAAAATATGGCGTGGAGGCCTGGCAACTGATATTCGAAGTGACCGAGTGCAGCTCGTTCGGGAGTGCGGAGCAGGCAATACAGACATTCAGGCAACTGCAAAAAATGGGCGTACGCATTGCGATCGATGATTTTGGTACCGGCTATGCGAGCTATGCCCGGCTGAAAAGCGTGGATGCCGATATTCTCAAGATAGACGGCAGCTTTATTCGCAATATCGTCAGCAACAGCCTGGATTATCAGATAGTCGCGTCCATTTGCCATCTGGCGCGCATGAAGAAAATGCTGGTGGTGGCAGAGTATGTGGAAACTGAAGAGATACATAGCGCGGTTCACGCGCTAGGTATCGATTATGTACAAGGATATTTGATAGGCAAACCGGTTGCCCTTGAGTCGCTGTCGCAAGCCGGGGCGTCGCAGGTGGACGCCTGAGCCATTACGCTGCGACGTCGGCGCTTTCTTCTTCGATTTTAAGCAGCCAGCCGGTGACCGCTTCCCAGTACTGTTGCTCTTTTTCCAGATCCAGCAATACCAGCGCATTCTGACTAAACCAGTCGTGCGGGAAGCTCAGCGTCCAGTGGTGATCATCCGTTTTGAGTTTCAGCGTCGGCGGCGTGGTGGTGGCCTGGCGCTGGTTATTGAGCAACACCCCCAGACGCAGCAGTTGAATCAGCGGCAGGAACTGCTTTTTCTTAAACAGCGTGAAGCGCGGCAAATCATCGAGCTTGATGACTTTACGATGGTAACGAACCAGCGTGGCCATCATGGTTTGCTGCTCCTGGTTGAAGCCAGGCAGGTCGCTGTTTTGCAGAATATAGGCCGAATGGCGATGCATTCCGCTGTGGTTAATATTCAGCCCCACTTCGTGTAGCATCGCCGCCCATTTCAGCAGGGCAGCAAGCTGCGGGTGCGCCAGCTTAGGATTCTGTTCCTGCCATTGATCGTATATCTGAATGGTCGTTTCCAGGACGCGCTTCGCCTGCTCGCGGTCGATGTTGTACTGATTTGCCAGACTTTGCGCGGTGCGGCTGCGAATATCCTGGTGGCGGAAGCGGCCTTCCATTTCATACAGCACGCCTTCACGCAGCGCACCGTCGGAGAGACGCAGTTCCTTAATGGCCAGCGAATCAAACACACCGCACAGGATCGCAAGACCCGGTACAAATACCGCTTTACGTTCTTCGGACAGACCCGGCAGGCTTAAGGCGTCAAAACTTTTATGCTTAATCACCTCGTCGGCCAGCAGCGTCAGGCGTTCAGGAGTGATAAAACCGTCTTTTTCACCCATTGCCAGCAGCACTTCATGCGCCGCCTTGATGGTACCCGATGCGCCCAGCGCCACGTTCCAGCCCTGAATGCGGTACTGCCAGGCCAGGTTTTCCAGTTTCTGGATCGCCGCCATGCGCGCCCGCTGGAAATTCTCGCGAGTGATGGTTCCACCCGGGAAATACATCTGCGCGAAGCTGACGCAGCCCATACGGCGGCTCTCCACCAGACGAGGCTCAAAGTCTTCGCCAATCACCAGCTCCGTTGAGCCACCGCCGATATCAATAACCAGCTTGCGGCCTTTTTCTGGCTGCGTATGCTCCACGCCCATGAAAATCAGACGCGCTTCTTCATTGCCGGAGATTATCTCAATCGGGTAGGGGATAACTTTTTCCGCACGCTTGAGAAATTCAGGTGCGTTCAGCGCCTGGCGTAACGTATGCGTACCTACGATACAAACGCTGGACGGTGAGAATCCCTGCAGGCGTTCAGCAAACAGCGACAGGCAGTTCAGGCCGCGCTCCATTGCCTCTTCGCTGAGCATACTGCGCTCGTCAAGACCATCCGCCAGGTGTACCCTCTGCTTCAGACGGCCGATGATCTGCATCGCGCCATCCACCTCACGGGCGATGACCATGTGGAAACTGTTAGAACCAAGATCGACTGCGGCGAATTCCTGCGGTCGTGGGGTCTTATCATTTATCGGCATAGGTTAATCGGGTTGCTCGAGTGATTTGATATAGTCGTAAATCGCCAGTTGCGATCGCACTTTGCGGCGGTTGCCGCGCGGTACATAGCGGTTACTGAGTTCTTTGTCGATATGGCGTGCTTTCACCGTATCGCTAAACAAAATCTCGATAATGTCGAGGATCTGCTGCTTCAGACGTGGATCAAGCAGCGGAGCCGCAACTTCAATGCGGTAATCAATATTGCGCGTCATCCAGTCCGCAGAGGAAAGATAAACCTGTTTATCACCCGCATTATCGAAAATATAGATCCTGTCGTGTTCCAGATAGCGGTCAACGATGCTAATAACGCGAATATTTTCGCTGATACCTTCCAGCTCCGGGATCAACGAACACATACCACGGATCAACAAATTGACCGGTACACCTGAACTGGATGCCGCATACAGCCTGTCTACCAGCCCTTTATCCACCAGGTTATTGAGCTTCAGCGTGATGCCGGACGACAATCCTTTCTGCGCGTTGGCGATCTCTTTGTCGATCATCTCGTACAGCAGGCGGCGCGAGTTCTGCGGTGACACCAGCAGATAGTCGAAGCTCACCGGACGGTACGGGTTCTCGATGAAGTTAAACACCCGACGCACTTCGTTGGTGATGCGCGCATCGGCGGTCAGCAGCGAGTAGTCAGTATAAATACGCGCGGTTTTCTCGTTAAAGTTACCGGTACCGATATGGGCATAACGCACCACATCGTCTCCCTCTTTACGGGATACGAGGAACAGCTTGGCGTGAATTTTCAGCCCCGGTGCGGAGAAGATAACGTGTACGCCCGCTTCCGTCAGACGGCGCGCCCAGTGAATGTTTGCCTCTTCGTCGAAACGCGCCTGCAACTCAACCACCACGGTGACTTTCTTACCGTTGTGCGCCGCGTGGATCATCGCGTCGATGATGCGCGAATCTTTTGCCACACGGTAGATGTTGATTTTAATCGCCAGCACGCTGGGGTCGAAGGAGGCCTGACGCAGCAGTTCCAGCACGTGCTCAAAGGTGTGATACGGATAGTAAAGCAGGACATCGCGTTCGCGAATGGCGTCGAATCCGTTGCGGAATTTATCAAACCAGAGATGGCGCAGGCGCGGCAGCGGTTTGTTCACCAGATTGGTTTTGCCGACGTTCGGGAAGCCAATAAAGTCTTTAAAGTTGTGGTAACGGCCACCCGGCACAATGGAGTCATAGCGCGAAATGGTCAACTTCTCGCGCAGCATTTCCACCATCGCGTCTGGCATATCGCGCTGGTAGACAAAGCGCACTGGCTCTGCCGTCAGGCGTTGCTTGAGGCTGGAGGACATCAGCTCCATCAGACTGGCTTCCATCTCGTGTACCAGGTCATATTCGGCGTCACGGGTCATCTTCATTGAGTAGGCGTTTAACGCGTCATAATCGAAGAAGCCTTTAAAGATGTCATCCAGACAGTAGCGCAGAATGTTGTCCAGCAGGATCATTGGCTTACGTCTGCGTGGGGTTTCCGGCGGCAGGTTCACAAAGCGTGGAACCTTATCGGACGGGATCTCCAGCAGTGCGTAGCGGATGGTGTCGCCGCGAATGATTTCCACCGCCAGATAGGTGTAATCATCTTTCAGGAACTGCACCAGGTCGGTTTCGCGGTTAATCAGAATCGGGGTAATGTGCTGGCGCAGATACTGTTTGAAGTAATGTCGCAGCCAGTTTTGTTGGTTAACAGAGAGCTGGCGTTCGTTAATCAGGAAGATTTGGTTGCGTGCCATTTCCAGCAGCAGTTCGTTATACAGGCCGTCAAATTCCTGATCGGCTTTCAACACGCGGGCCTGGATTTTTCCCAGCAGATGGCGCGAGTGAGAGTTTAAGCCCTGCTCTTCGCTGATGATGATTCGCCGTTTCAGCTCGGCAAAGCGAACCTTGTAGAACTCATCCAGGTTATTGGAATAAATACCCAAAAAACGCATACGCTCAATCAGCGGGTTACTTTTGTCTGCCGCTTCCTGGAGTACACGCTCGTTGAATGCTAACCAGCTTAGCTCTTTCTCGATATATAACTTTTCCTGACCCATTACAGCTCACACTCCAGTTCAATCACAGGACGTGGTAAATCCGTCTCGTCCTTATTATGGCGAGCATTTCCACGATATGTCCAACAGTGCCAGAAAAGTATGACAGTTATTTTTTTTCTGGGGGATTTTAGAGGGTTGGGGGAAGGGCGTGTCGGGGGGGGGCGATGTGTTGGTCGGGTAAGCGCAGCGCTACCCGACATAACAAACTACTCTTCGGCCGCATATCCCTGCGCAGGAAGCTGAACGCCATCCAGCCAGGCTGCGCCGTCGCGCATTTCCAGACGCCCGTCGACAAACCAGCTTACCACCAGTGGGTAAATGGCGTGTTCCTGGGTTTGCACGCGTTCGGTCACATCGTCTTCGTTGTCACCGTCAAAGACCGGCACTTTTGCCTGCAGGATCACCGGCCCACCGTCCAGCTCGTCGGTCACGAAATGCACAGAGGTACCGTGCTCTTCATCGCCGTTTTCCAGAACCTGGCGATGGGTGTGCAGGCCTGGGTATTTCGGCAGCAGAGAAGGGTGGATATTGAGCAGGCGACCGGCATAGTGGGACACGAATGCCGGGCTCAGGATACGCATATACCCCGCCAGCACCACGACATCGGGTGCGTAGGCGTCAATCTCTTGTACCAGTTCGCGGTCAAAGGCTTCGCGACCGGCAAACTGACTGGCTTCCAGCGCGTGCGAGGGGATGTTTTCCTCCCGGGCACGCTCAAGGCCGAACGCATCAGCCTTGTTACTGAAAACTGCCCGAATGGTGCCATTGATCTTCTTCTGTTTGCAGGCGTCTATGACGGCCTGCAAATTGCTTCCGTTGCCGGAAATGAGCACCACAATGTTTTTCATTCAATGACCACACGCTGTTCGGAATCGGATGCTTTGATAATACCGATTTTCCACGCGTTTTCACCTTTCTCATTCAGCAGCTTAACTGCTTTGTCCGCTTCGCTTGCAGGCAGGGCGATAACCATGCCCACGCCGCAGTTAAAGGTACGGTACATTTCGTGGGCGCTCACGTTGCCTGCGGTTTGCAGCCATTTAAAGACGGACGGCCACTGCCAGGAAGATTCGTCGATCACGGCCTGGGTGTTATCCGGCAGCACGCGCGGAATGTTTTCCCAGAAACCGCCGCCGGTCAGGTGGGCAATAGCGTGAACGTCGACGTTCTCGATCAGTTCCAGTACGTTTTTCACGTAGATGCGGGTTGGGGCCAGCAGGTGGTCTGCCAGTGGTTTGCCATCAAGTTCGGTGGTCTGTGGGTCACAGCCGCTGACTTCGAGGATTTTACGTACCAGAGAGTAGCCGTTAGAGTGCGGGCCGCTGGAGGCCAGCGCAACCAGCACATCGCCGTCAGCCACTTTGCTGCCGTCGATAATTTCTGATTTTTCTACCACACCGACGCAGAAACCTGCGACGTCATAATCTTCACCGTGGTACATGCCTGGCATTTCAGCGGTTTCACCGCCGACCAGCGCACAGCCGGACTGCAGACAGCCTTCGGCGATACCGTTAATCACGCTGGCTGCGGTATCCACGTCCAGTTTGCCAGTGGCGTAGTAATCAAGGAAGAACAGCGGCTCTGCGCCCTGAACCACCAGGTCATTCACACACATCGCCACCAGATCGATACCGATCGTGTCGTGACGCTTAAGATCCATCGCCAGGCGCAGTTTTGTACCTACACCGTCAGTACCCGAGACCAGAACAGGTTCACGATATTTTTGCGGCAGTGCGCACAGTGCGCCGAATCCACCCAGACCACCCATCACTTCCGGGCGGCGGGTTTTTTTCACCACACCTTTGATTCGGTCAACCAGCGCATTACCTGCGTCAATATCAACACCGGCATCTTTGTAGCTGAGAGAAGTTTTGTTGGTCACGGCTTAAATCCCCACGCGATTGCATAGCTAGTAAGAAAAATCGGCGCAATTCTAACAGTCCAGGCAAACGTTTGCGAGCCTATTCTCGGTGAGAGGATTTTTTTTTCTGTGCGGCCTGTGAATGCAGCCAAACTTGACTCTGTTCACGAAAATGAAACCGGTTTCGGTAATCTGCTTGCAACCCGGATCTGCTTTGCACATCATCGAACTGAAACCGGTTTCTGTAACTGTTTTTGCAGAAAATAACGCAGAATGAGGGAAAGAGAATGCCAGGATTTAAAGAAGGTTTTCTGTGGGGTGGTGCTGTTGCGGCGCACCAGCTTGAAGGTGGCTGGAAAGAGGGGGGCAAGGGGGTTAGCGTCGCCGACGTCATGACTGCCGGAGCCCACGGCGTGCCGCGTGAAATTACCAACGGCGTACTGCAGGGGAAAAATTATCCTAACCATGAGGCCATCGACTTCTACCATCGCTATAAAGAAGACATCAGACTCTTTGCCGAAATGGGGTTCAAATGCTTCCGTACCTCTATCGCCTGGACGCGCATTTTCCCGAAAGGGGACGAGCTGGAGCCAAACGAAGCTGGCCTGAAGTTCTACGACGACCTGTTTGATGAATGCCTGAAGTACGGCATTGAGCCGGTTATCACCCTGTCGCACTTCGAGATGCCTTTCCACCTGGTGACCGAATACGGTGGCTGGCGTAACCGTAAGCTGATCGACTTCTTTGTCCGCTTCTCGAAAGTCGTTTTCCAGCGCTATCAGCACAAAGTGAAGTACTGGATGACCTTTAACGAGATCAATAACCAGGCGAACTTCCACGAAGACTTTGCGCCATTTACTAACTCCGGGCTGAAATACGAGCCGGGTGAAGACCGCGAACCGGTGATGTTCCAGGCGGCACATTATGAGCTGGTGGCGAGTGCCCTGGCGGTGAAGGCGGGGCGTGAGATTAACCCGTCGCTGCAGATTGGCTGCATGATTGCCATGTGCCCAATCTATCCGCTGACCTGCGCGCCGGACGATATGATGATGGCGATGAACGCGATGCATCGTCGCTACTGGTTTACCGACGTTCACGTGCGCGGCAAGTACCCGCAGCATCTGCTTAACTACTTTGCCCGTCGTGGGTTTGCTCTGGATATTACCGAAGAGGACAACGCCGCGCTGAAGCAGGGCTGTGTGGATTACATCGGTTTCAGTTATTACATGTCGTTCGCTACCAAAGCGACGGCGGATAACCCAACGCTGGACTACGACGAAAGCAAGAGCCTGGTTTCCAACCCGTATGTGCAGAAATCTGACTGGGGCTGGCAGATTGATCCGGTGGGTCTGCGCTACTCCCTGAACTGGTTCTGGGATCATTACCAGCTGCCGCTGTTTATTGTGGAGAACGGTTTTGGCGCTATCGACGTGCAGGAGCGCGACGGTACGGTGAACGATCAGTACCGTATCGACTACCTCGCTGCGCACATCAGCGAGATGAAAAAAGCCGTCGTAGAAGATGGAGTTGACCTGATGGGGTATACCCCGTGGGGTTGTATTGACCTCGTTTCTGCCGGAACCGGCGAAATGAAAAAACGCTACGGCTTTATCTTTGTTGATAAAGATAACGAAGGAAATGGCACGCTGAACCGCAGTAAGAAGAAGTCGTTTGACTGGTATCAGAAGGTGATTTCAACGAACGGTGATAATCTTTAATCAGCGCCACTGGGCAAAATCTTGTATCGCAGCCGGAGCTTCCCTCCGGCTTTTTTTGTCTCTTAACCACTTTGCTTGATGTACGTCAAGCAAGTTGGGTATGGCGTAATCCGAAAAAAGCGGTATAATCCGGCGATTTTTTTTGTGGCTGCCACCCCCGAAGGAGAAAAAGTATGAAGATTGTTGAAGTGAAACACCCGCTGGTAAAACACAAGCTGGGCCTGATGCGTGAGCATGACATCAGCACGAAACGTTTTCGCGAACTGGCCTCTGAAGTTGGCAGCTTACTGACTTATGAAGCGACCTCTGATCTGGAAACGGAAAAAGTGACCATCGAAGGCTGGAACGGCCCGGTACAGGTTGAGCAGATCAAGGGTAAGAAAATTACCGTTGTGCCAATCCTGCGTGCTGGCCTCGGCATGATGGAAGGGGTGCTGGAGCACGTGCCTAGCGCGCGTATCAGCGTGGTCGGTATCTACCGTAACGAAGAAACACTGGAGCCGGTTCCTTACTTCCAGAAGCTGGTGTCTAACATTGACGAGCGCATGGCGCTGGTGGTTGACCCGATGCTGGCAACCGGTGGTTCCATGATTGCCACCATCGACCTGCTGAAAAAAGCGGGCTGCAGCAGCATTAAGGTGCTGGTTCTGGTCGCCGCACCGGAAGGGCTCGCGGCGCTGGAAAAAGCACACCCGGACGTTGAGCTGTATACCGCGTCTATCGACCAGGGGCTGAACGAGCACGGGTACATTATCCCGGGGCTTGGTGATGCCGGCGATAAGATTTTTGGTACTAAATAATCGAATAACAAATGAAAAGCCGACTTTGATAGTCGGCTTTTTTTTGAATAAAACGACCCAACCGCTAACAACAAACAACACGTGAGGAAAACACTATGACGCGCCGTGCTATCGGGGTGAGTGAAAGACCGCCGCTTTTACAGACAATCCCGCTTAGTTTGCAGCACCTGTTCGCCATGTTTGGCGCAACCGTGCTGGTGCCAATCCTGTTTCACATTAACCCGGCTACTGTTCTGCTGTTTAATGGCGTCGGTACGCTGCTTTACCTCTTCATCTGTAAAGGTAAAATCCCGGCATATCTGGGGTCGAGCTTTGCTTTTATCTCTCCGGTTTTACTGTTGCTGCCGTTGGGTTATGAAGTCGCACTGGGCGGCTTTATCATGTGTGGTGTGCTGTTCTGTCTGGTTTCTTTCATTGTGAAGAAAGCCGGTACGGGCTGGCTGGACGTGATGTTCCCGCCTGCGGCAATGGGCGCAATCGTTGCCGTCATTGGTCTCGAACTGGCGGGTGTGGCGGCGAACATGGCCGGTCTGTTGCCTGCTGACGGTCAGTCACCGGACTCCAAAACCATTATCATCTCGCTGGTCACGCTGGGTGTGACGGTATTTGGTTCCGTGCTGTTCCGTGGTTTTATGGCGATTATCCCGATCCTGATCGGCGTGCTGGCGGGCTATGCGCTCTCCTTTGTAATGGGTGTCGTCGATACCACCCCAATTGCTCAGGCACACTGGTTCGCGCTGCCAACCTTCTACACTCCTCGCTTCGAATGGTTTGCTATCTTCACCATTCTGCCCGCTGCGCTGGTGGTCATTGCTGAACACGTGGGCCACCTGGTGGTCACGGCGAACATTGTGAAACGCGACCTGATCCGCGACCCGGGTCTGCACCGTTCCATGTTTGCTAATGGCCTGTCTACTATTATCTCCGGCTTCTTTGGCTCTACGCCAAACACCACCTATGGTGAGAATATCGGCGTAATGGCGATTACCCGCGTCTACAGTACCTGGGTTATTGGTGGCGCAGCTATTATTGCTATCCTGCTCTCTTGCGTTGGCAAGCTGGCAGCGGCTATCCAGATTATCCCGGTGCCGGTGATGGGCGGTGTCTCTCTGCTGCTGTACGGGGTAATCGGTGCTTCCGGTATCCGCGTGCTGATCGAGTCCAAAGTGGATTACAGCAAAGCGCAAAACCTGATCCTGACCTCCGTTATCCTGATCATCGGCGTGAGCGGTGCGAAGGTACACATCGGTGCGGCAGAGCTGAAAGGGATGGCGCTGGCAACCATCGTGGGTGTGGCCCTGAGCCTGATCTTCAAGCTGATCTCCGTTCTGCGCCCGGAAGAAGTGGTGCTGGATGCTGATGACAGCGAAAAAGCATCACATTGATCGTATATGCACAAAATCTTTCAAGTTGCATCAAGGCGGCAAGCCTGAGGATCCCCAGGCGCTTACTCAAGTAAGTGACTGGGGTGAGCAGACGCTACCTTTGCCTCGGTAGCCTGAAGGATGACGTGTAAAACCGGGCGGACGATCCGCCCGGTTCTCACCTTGCAGGTTCCGTGCTAAACTCGTTGCCGATTTTATGTAAGATCTGGTTGAGGTACTTCTGAACGGACCGGCACAGCTTTCTCTGCCACTCTATTTACCTGACGATGAAACTTTCGCGAGTTTCTGGCCGGGTGATAACCCCTCTTTACTGGCTGCACTGCAAAACGTGCTGCGCCAGGAACACAGCGGATACATCTATATCTGGTCACGCGAAGGCGCGGGGCGCAGCCACCTGTTGCATGCCGCCTGTGCAGAACTTTCTGCGCGGGGTGATGCAGTAGGCTATGTGCCGCTGGATAAACGTACCTGGTTTGTGCCTGAAGTGCTGGAGGGAATGGAACATCTCTCACTGGTCTGCATCGATAATATCGAATGTATGGCGGGGGATGAACCGTGGGAAATGGCGATCTTCAACCTCTATAACCGTATTCTGGAATCGGGGAAAACCCGGTTGCTGATCACCGGCGATCGTCCGCCGCGCCAGCTCAATCTGGGGTTGCCGGATCTGGCTTCTCGTCTGGACTGGGGGCAAATTTATAAGCTGCAACCGCTGTCTGATGAAGACAAACTTCAGGCGCTACAGCTGCGGGCAAGACTGCGCGGGTTTGAACTGCCGGAAGACGTGGGGCGTTTCCTGCTGAAGCGTCTTGACCGGGAAATGCGCACGCTGTTTGATACGCTTGACCAACTCGATCGCGCCTCTATTACCGCCCAGCGTAAGCTGACCATTCCGTTTGTGAAAGACATTCTGAAGCTTTGATTTTGCCGGGTGGTGGCTGCGCCTTACCCGGCCTGCAAATCTGCACGTATTCAATTTAAATTGAATGCTTTTTCCGATACATTTCAGTAAGTTCTGCCATTAACTTAATATCATATTGTAAATGCTCTACCAGAAGCGGAATCGGCCTACCGGATGCCACACTTTTTCCACTCTCGCGCCACAATGCCGTCCCGCTAATATCCAGATGCGCCCACGGAATTTCTGGTGGGCAGAAATGGTGGAGCAGCCAGGCCGCCGACGCGCTGATCGCTGCATTATTGGTCGGCGTATTACACAGATCGGCGATGGCGCTGTCGGTCTGTTTTTTTAACCGGGCATCCAGCGGTAGCGGCCAGACCTCATCTCCGCTTTTCTTCCCAGCACGTATCAACAGGTCTTGCAACAACGTATCCTGCGTCATCAATCCGCTCAGTTCATACCCCAGCGCTTTCACTACCGCACCTGTCAGGGTCGCCATATCAATAATAAAATGTGCATCCGGGTGACGCTGACTGGCCCAGGCAATGGCGTCCGCCAGCACCAGTCGCCCTTCGGCATCAGTATTGTTGATTTCTACCGTCAGGCCGTTACAGGCGCGAGCAACCGTTCCCGGCTGCATGGCATCGGGCCCGATGGCATTTTCCGCCAGCGCCAGCACGCCCATTATGCGAACGGGCAGGCCCAGCTCTGCGACGGTAAGCATCAGCCCCAGCACGTTTGCCGCACCACACATGTCATATTTCATGGTGTACATGCCCGCACCCTCTTTCAGCCACAGACCGCCGGTATCAAAGGTAATGCCTTTGCCTACATAGCATCGCACCGGGCCGTCATCCACGCCGTTGTAGTGAATGGCCAGCAACCGCGGCGGGCTGGAGGCCCCTTTGCCAACGGCATGCAGTAACCCTAACCCCTGCGCGACGATCTGCTTCTCATCGAGGATTTCACATTGCAGAGCAGGGAAGGCTCCGCACAATTTTTTCGCCTCTTCCACCACAAACTGTGGAGTACACCGATCGGAAGGTGTATCTGCCAGACGCCGTGCGGCGACCATGCCACGGGCAATAACCTGCTGCTGGTGGAAGATTGTTTCCAGCTTTTGTTGCTGTTCCGGGCGGCAAAGGGCGGTAATGTGGCGCAGGCGCACTGCCGTTTCATCGCTTTTCTTTAGCTGCAGATCGCTGAGCCTGTGCGCCTGATTAAAGAGAAAACGCAGCACCTGTGTCAGAACAACGTCGTCGATTTCTGCGGCATCCAGCACGACGTTCGCACTCACGGGTGAGGCAAGCAGCGGACGCAGTGCAGTCAGTAAACCTTCGGTCAGGCTGTCCTGCCAGAGCGTATCCGGCAGCAGCGTGACTCGGGCAAAGGGGGCGCAGCCGAACCGGGTATCGGCGACGGTTTTCTGCTCCCGCATTTCAGCAATGAGTGCCGTCTCCGGCAGCAACGTGCTGGTGGTGCGGGCAATTAAATGACTTTGCGGTTGAGCATCTGAAAGTGTCGTGATGAGTTGCCAGGTAATCATGATTGTTCCTCAATCGGCGCGCGGATACGCTCGGCATAGGCCTGCATCCATTCATCATCGACGGCCTGATAATGGGTCTTCTCGCGCTGGCGCTCGGTGCGAAATACGGTGAGTGGCTGACGGGCCGTGGCTACCACAAACGAAAAGGTTTTGATGTTAGTCGCCGCCCCGAATTCGCCTTTGTTGTTCATGCATACCACCGAGAGATCGCCCGCGCGGCCAAAACGTGACATCAGCTTGTCTTCCAGTTCAAACACTACCGAGTCTGCTGCCTGCTGCGGTGACATGCCCTGAGCCATGCGGCGGACGATTTCGTAGCTGGTGCAGCCTTTCATCAGGTCTTCGCCAACGCCAGTGGCGGTGGCGGCACCGGTTTCGCTGTCGCAGTAAAACCCGGAGCCAATAATCGGTGAGTCGCCAATACGACCACGTTTTTTCATAAACAGGCCGCTGGTGGAGGTCGCCACGCTCATCGACCCCTGCTTGTCGAGGCCGATAATCCCGACCGTGTCGTGGCCATCGTACGGGCTTAAACCTTTATCCAGCGTTTCACGGCAGCGCTTGCGGTAATGTTGCATTGCGCGGTCGGTCAGCATGGTTTTGTCGGTAAAGCCCTGGCTCAGCGCCCATTCGCGTGCGCCAGGGCCAACCAGCAGGCTGTTATAGCGCTGGCGGCTCAGCGCGTGGGCCACACGTACCGGGTTGGCAATATCCACCAGGTTGCCCACGGCACCAAAAGCCAGCGTGTCGCCATCCATGTAGGCTGCGTCCAGTTCGACTTCGCCATTCTCGGTAGGCAGCCCGCCGTAGCCGACGGATTTATAAAACGGGAAGTCCTCTACGGTAGCAACGGCATCGACCACTGCGGCGGCGACCGGTTTCCCCGCAGCCAGCGCAGACGCAGACTCTGTGACTCCCTCCAGCGCCATTCGCCAGGTTGCGATAATTCCCCACATGCTTTACTCCTGTTTTGCAAGTGTCGTGTCGGTTTGCGTAACGGTGGCAATTTCCGCTGCGCGGTATTGTTTATCCACAATACGCATGAAAGGCAGGTACAGCATGGCACCAATCAGCAGATTGATAAGCTGCATGACGCTGCCGCTAAGATGTCCCGTGACGATAAAGCCGCTGATGACAGGCGGCAGCGTCCAGGGGATAAAGACCCCGGTTGTGACGGCGACCGCACCAATTTTCATGGCGGCATATTGCACGGTGACCAGCACCAGCGGTACCAGGTTGAACGGGATGAGCATGATCGGGTTCATGATCACCGGCAGGCCAAACAGAATCGGTTCGTTGATGTTGAACACCGAAGCACCCGCACCCAGCCGCGCCACTTCACGCATGTTTTTACTGCGGGCAAAAATCAGCATCGCAATCACCAGCGACAGCGTTGCGCCCGCGCCGCCCATCCAGATCATGTCAAAAAACTGTTCGGTAATAATATGTGGCGGCGTGATACCGGCCTGAATGGCGGCAATATTGTCGGTCTGGTTCTCCATCCACAGCGGACGGATAATGCCGTTGATCATCGAACCGGAGTTAATACCCACTGACCACAGAATGGTGATGCTGAACACGGTCATCAGCGCGCCAAAGTAAGAGGTGCCGTAGTGGCGTACCGGCGTGGCGACCACTTCGTAAATAAATTGATGAATGGTGTTGTAGTGGGTGTTTTCAAAGACGATACGAATACCCAGCACCAGAATCATCACCAGCAGGGCAGGGATCAGTGCGGCGAAAGACTCCTGCACTGCAGGCGGTACACCGTCAGGCATTTTGATGACCAGATTCTTGCGCTTCAGCCAGCAGAACAGCTCCGTCCACAGTAGCGAACCGATCATGGCGACGAACAGTCCTTTACTGCCAATCCACTCTACGGGTATCACGGTAATGCCGCCGTTTTCGGCCACTTTGGTAAACGGGGTCAGGATCAGAAACGCGACCAGCGCCAGAATGCCGCAGGAGATGCGGTCTTCCCCATAGTGTTCCGCCAGGCGGAACGCCACCAGGAAACTAATGAACAGAGACATGGTCGAGAACACCGCATTGAACGGAATTTCTATAATGGCGCTCCAGCTTTCACCAAAGGCCTGAGACATAAAGTGCTGATAGGTTTGGTTCGGGAAGGAGGAGATCACCAGCAGAATGGAGCCGACGATGATAAACGGCATGAATGAGACGTAGGCTCCGCGAATGGCACACAGATGGCGCTGCTGCGCCGTTTTGGCCGCCAGCGGCATCAGTTTTGCTTCAAGAAATCCCAGAACATTGTTCATTGTGAACTCCGTACAAGATTGAGTGGTGTTGTTTATGTTATGTCTGTGGATTATCAGTGAAGCGTGGCGAGCGAAAGGTGAAATCGGTCACAAAGCATTCGCCCGTTTAATATAAATCTCACAAGATTAGTTAATGGGATCATTGCGATGGAAATCAAACTGCATGCCAATGCCACCACCACGCCACGGATCCGGCGCTACCTCCAGCAGTCTGATAAAAGCGACAGAGAGCTGGCTATCGAACTTGGGATCTCCGTTACTACCGTCCGGCGCTGGCGCAACCGTGACCAGGTTTCGGATAACCAGACCACGCCAAAAGTGATACACAAAGCAATGAGACAAGAGCAGGTGGTTCTGGTGAATGTCCTGCGTGAGGCCATCGGTGCGCCGCTGGATGAGCTGTTGCTTCTGGTTAATGAAGGGCTGGGGATCGCCGTTTCCCGGGCGACCCTGAACCGCTATCTCAGACCCGCGCCTGCGAAACAAAAGGCGGTGCCATTGCAGGGGAAAAAGGCGCTGAAGGCAGGCGTCGTGCCGCATCAACTGGTGATGCACCATCTGCCGCTGTCGTTGCATATGGAGGATGGTGGAGAGCAACATCTGCTGTGGGCGCGTGAACCGGTGAGCGGCTGGTGCTACGCCCGACTCTATGCGGGGTTATCGCCTCAGTTGCTGGTTAACTGGACGCGTGAGCTGCTTGATGTCTGTCCGGCCTGTATACAATCTCTTGAGACTTTTGGTTTTGAGGTGGTATTGCCGGAGCGGAATATCGCTGTAAAAGCGCATCCGCAAAAACACAAAGCCGTTCAGGTGACCCTTCCGTTAGGGGAGATCATTCCGCGCGTGCAGCGTGAACCTGTTGGAAGGGTGCTGATCGAAATGTGTGAATTTTACAACCGGGGAAAAGCGCAGAAAAAACTGGGAGAGAGTACGCCGCAGGCCTTTCTTGAAGCGCTACGGCGTCAGGATTAGAGGATCTCGAGTACGTCTTCCGGTGGCCGCCCGATGCGGGCCTGGCCATTTGCCACCACGATTGGACGTTCAATCAGCTTCGGATTTTCGACCATCGCCTGGATCAGCTCAGCCTCAGTGAGACGAGTGTCATCCAGGCTGAGCGACTTATAAAGGTCTTCTTTCTGGCGCATCAAGGCTCTTGCAGTGCCCATGCCCAACATGTGCAGCAGCTGGCGAAGGGTTTGTGCGTCTGGCGGAGTCTCCAGGTACAACACCACTTCCGGGTCAACACCGTTAGCCTTCAACAGGCTGAGGGTGTCACGGCTCTTGGAGCAGCGAGGGTTGTGATAAATTTTTACCGCGTCTGTCATGTCCTGAATTCTCCTGTATTACATCTTCGCGTACGGCTTGAAGCGCTGTTGCAGATCGCGCAGCTGATCGATGCGCGCATCGTAACGGGCCTGTTGCAGGCTGCCGAGCTTGACCTGCGAGCTGGCGTTACTGAGCACGGAAATGGCCTGATCAAGACGGCCTACCAGCGCAAAGCCTTCAGCACGCGCAGCCAGCTCCTGATCGCGGTTACCGAGCTGCGCTTCGGCCTGGGCGAGCAAGTCCCAGCCGTTTTGATCGTCTTTATTGTTAAAGGTGTAGCGGTTCAGAATGGTCGCCGCTTCACCCGGCTGACCGCCCTGTAAGTAAGCATTCGCCAGGTTAAGCTGCAGTACCGGGTTGGTACGTACATCTTTTGCTCCCTTCAGGCGGTTAATCGCATCGGTGGTTTTTTTCTGTCCCAGATCGATATCGGTCGCGAGATCGAGATACCACGGGTTGCCCGGTTCGGCGGCCAGCAGTGGTTGCAGCATTTTACGTGCTTCATCGTATTTGCTGGCTCCCATCGCCTGTAGTGCCTGACCATACTGCGCGGCATTTTTCTCGCGCACGTTGCCTTTTGCCAGGGCATCCAGCAGGTCGCTGGTGAGCTGGTTTCGCCCGGAGTTGTACATACCCAGCGTTCTGACTTTCGCCATGTAGAAGTCTTGTGAAGACTGTACGACCACCGGACGCATCTGGTTGGCGCGGTTACGCGCGTCCGACAGGCGGCTTTCTGGCAGCGGGTGAGTCAGCAGAATTTCAGGAGGACGCGTGGAATAGCGCGCCTGATCGAGCAGTTTTTCCAGGAAGGTTGGCATGGCCTGGGGATCAAAACCCGCACGCTGCAATACCTGAATCCCGATACGGTCTGCTTCCTGTTCGTTTTGCTGGGTGAAGCTGATCATCCCCTGACGCGTTCCCGCCAGCGTACCGGTTAACGCTGCCATCCCTGCTTGCGGGCTGGCCATGGCCAGCAGAATAGAACCCAGCGCGCCGACCCAGGTCAGCGGGGCGTTACGTTTCTGGTCTTCCATTGCACGCGCCAGATGGCGCTGGGTGACGTGTGAAATTTCGTGCGCCATGACCGAAGCCAGCTGGCTTTCGTTATCAGAGTAACGGAATAACGCCGAATGCAGCACCACGTTACCGCCAAAGAAGGCGAAGGCGTTGATTTCGTCGTTATTAATTAAATAGAAGTGGAAGGGGGTTTTGACTGAATTGGCATGTGCAACCAGGCGCATCCCCAGACCGTTGATGTACTGTACCAGTAAAGGGTCATTAATCAGTGGGGCGCTGCCGCGAAGCTGGCGGACATAGTAATCACCCATTTGCATCTCCTGCCCAATGGAGAGCGTGCTTGCTGCTGAGGTGCCCATATCCGGCAATGAATCGGCCGAGTCAGCGAAAGCTGGCAACACCTGACCGACCGTCAGTGCGGCAATCAGTGTCGCAACCAGTGTTTTTCTCAACTGCCTGAACATAACCACTGTCCTGTATTTTGGATGTGCTAATTTGACCGATGAACCGGCATATCGTTCATCTCCACTGCCCTGCGAGTGTAGCCGTGTTGAAGCATGAAGAAAATCCCATTCATCAGGGTTTTGCAATTCGTGACAGTGCGTCAAAAAGGAAAGTCTTTTTTGTGGCAGTTAGATACAATTCACATTCTCACTCCCGCCATCCGATTCAGGGAAGGGTTGTATGCTCGAAATGTTAATGCAGTGGTATCGGCGTCGGTTTAGTGACCCGGAAGCCATTGCTTTGCTGGTTATCCTGGTTGCCGGGTTCGGTATTCTGTTCTTCTTTAGTGGTCTTCTGGCTCCGCTGCTGGTGGCGATTGTACTGGCGTACCTGCTGGAGTGGCCAACGGCGCGCCTGGAAAATATCGGCTGTTCGCGCCGCTGGGCGACCAGTATCGTGCTGGTACTGTTTGTCGGCATATTGCTGCTGATGTCATTTGTGGTAATGCCTGTTGCCTGGCAGCAGGGGATCAACCTTATCCGCGATATGCCCGGTATGTTGAATAAGCTTTCTGATTTCGCCGCCACGCTGCCGCGTCGTTATCCTGCGCTGATGGATGCCGGGATTATTGATGCGATGGCGGAAAACATGCGTGCCCGCATCATGACGATGGGGGATTCGGTGGTGAAGTACTCTCTGGCGTCGCTGGTGGGGCTGCTCACTCTGGCTGTATACCTTGTGCTCGTTCCGTTAATGGTTTTCTTCCTGGTCAAAGATAAGGACCAGATGCTGAATGCCGTTCGCCGTATTCTGCCGCGCAACCGTGGTCTGGCCGGGCAGGTCTGGGAGGAGATGAACCAACAAATCACCAACTACATTCGCGGCAAGGTACTGGAGATGATTGTCGTGGGCGTCGCGACCTGGATTGGATTCCTGATCTTTGGTCTGAACTACTCCTTGCTGTTAGCCGTGCTGGTGGGGTTTTCAGTACTGATTCCGTACATCGGTGCGTTTGTGGTGACTATCCCGGTGGTGGGTGTCGCGCTGTTCCAGTTTGGCCTGGGTACCGAGTTCTGGAGTTGCTTCGCGGTGTACCTGATCATTCAGGGGCTGGATGGAAACCTGCTGGTGCCGGTGCTGTTCTCGGAAGCGGTGAACCTGCATCCGCTGGTGATTATTTTATCCGTGGTGATTTTCGGTGGTCTGTGGGGATTCTGGGGCGTGTTCTTTGCTATTCCGCTGGCAACGCTGATTAAAGCCGTAGTCCATGCGTGGCCGGATGCGCCTGCGGTTGACAAAACGTAGAGATAGTGGGGCCTGATGCCCTCGCCCCAACCCTCTCCGACGGGAGAGGGCGTAAACACTAAAAACGGCAACCGGGGTTACCGTTTTACTGTTTATCAGGCGCTCGCTTTCAGCCAGTTCAACACCACGTCGTGGTGATTGCTGGTTTTGAAGTCATCGAACACGTGTTCAACTTTACCGTCGGCATCAATCAGGAAGCTGATGCGGTGAATACCGTCGTAAGTTTTGCCCATAAAGGACTTCTCACCCCAGACGCCAAACTGCTCGCATGTCTGGTGGTCTTCGTCGGAAAGCAGCGTGAAGTTCAGCAGCTCTTTTTCTGCAAAACGTGACAGCTTCTCTGGTTTATCGGTGCTGATGCCCAGCACTTCCACGCCGACTTTTTTCAACTCATCCATGTTGTCGCGTAACCCACAAGCCTGCACGGTACAGCCAGGCGTCATGGCTTTCGGGTAAAAATAGACCAGAACACGCTGTCCCTGGAAGTCGGTCAAATTTACTTGCTCACCGTCTTGATCCGGTAAGCTAAATTTCGGTGCGATGTCACCGGCTTTCAGTGGATTCATTACTCAACTCCATCCTGTTCATGCTGCGAATAATTGACGACGCTTATACTGCCTTGCGCGTTTAACTCTGTACAGAGGGCTTTGAACGCTTGCTCGATATTTGACGCATCCTGCGAGGCAGGGCTATGCGCGGTAATTTGAATAAAGAGTGTGGGAACGGCACTGTCATCCCCTGGCTGTGTGCGGGAGACCAGTTCAGCAATGTTCATCTGATGGCTGTCAAAAAGCGCTGTAAAACGTTCAATCAGATGCGGTGAATCAGGGACTTCAACCTGCACCCAGACGGTTGCAGGCATTGCCGGACGTGGACGTGCGGTGGTGCGTTTCATCACGATCAGCAAATCCAGCTCTGCGCCTTTGAGCGGCAGGGTCGATTCGATAAGCGTAATGGCATTCCATGTCCCGGAAAGCAGCATAATAAATGTGAACTCTTCGCCCAGCATCGCCAGACGACTGTCTTCGATATTACAGCCGCAGCTGCTTACGTGGCGGGTGATGGTATTCACTATCCCCGGCCTGTCAGCACCCAGCGCAGTGATAACCAGGTAATGTTGTGATGAGGTTGTCAAACCCGTTCTTCCTTTGCTTGGTTAAGTCTTCCTAAGGAAAGCATAAAAAAAACATGCATACAACCGCCTGAAGGCCTCAGGTCGCTTGCTTTTATTACAGTTCCAAACGTACCATTGAGACTCTTGTTCGCACAGAGGATGGCCCATGTTCACGGGAAGTATTGTCGCGCTTGTTACACCGATGGATGAAAAAGGTAATGTCTGCCGGTCAAGCATGAAGAAGCTCATTGATTACCATGTCGCCAATGGAACCTCGGCGATCGTTTCGGTAGGGACTACCGGTGAATCTGCAACGCTGAGCCACGAAGAGCACGGCGATGTGGTTATGCTGACCCTTGAACTGGCTGATGGGCGTATTCCGGTCATCGCAGGTACGGGAGCCAATGCAACCGCAGAGGCAATTAGCCTGACCAAACGTTTTAACGACAGTGGCATCGTGGGTTGTCTGACGGTGACACCATACTACAACCGTCCTACTCAGGAAGGTTTGTTCCAGCATTTCAGCGCCATCGCTGAACATACTGACTTGCCACAAATTCTGTATAATGTGCCGTCCCGTACTGGCTGCGATATGCTGCCGGAAACCGTTGGTCGTCTCGCGGAAGTAAAAAATATTATCGGGATTAAAGAGGCAACAGGGAACTTAAGCCGCGTTCATCAGATCAAAGAGCTGGTTTCAGATGACTTTATCCTGTTGAGCGGTGATGATGCGACCGCGCTGGACTTTATGCAGCTCGGTGGTCACGGCGTGATTTCCGTAACGGCGAACGTTGCGGCGCGTGATATGGCTGAAATGTGCAAGCTGGCGGCAGCGGGTCACTTTAATGAAGCTCGCGTGATCAATCATCGTCTGATGCCATTGCACAATAAATTATTTGTCGAACCCAATCCGATCCCAGTGAAATGGGCCTGTAAGGAGTTGGGACTTGTAGCAACCGATACGCTGCGTCTGCCAATGACACCGATTACCGACCACGGTCGTGAAATCGTCACTGCTGCGCTGAAGCATGCCGGTTTGCTGTAAAGTTTAGGGAGATTTGATGGCTTATTCAGTACAGAAGTCGCGCCTGGCGAAGGTTGCGAGTGTTTCGCTTGTTATGCTGCTCGCTGCCTGTAGTTCAGACTCGCGCTACAAGCGCCAGGTGAGCGGTGATGAATCCTATCTGGATGCGACACCGCTTGCTGAACTTCACGCACCGGCTGGCATGATCCTGCCGATTCAGAACGGCGATTATAATATCCCCGTGGCTAACGGCAGCGGTCTGGTTGGTAAAGCACTTGATATTCGTCCACCAGCCCAGCCCCTGGCTCTGGTGAACGGGGCGCGTACCCAGTTTACCGGTGATACGGCGTCTCTGATGGTTGAAAACAGTCGTAACAGTACGCTGTGGCCGCAGGTTGTTAGCGTTATTCAGTCGAAGAATTACACGATTGCAAAACGCGATGACGCCAGCCAGAGCTTAACCACCGACTGGGTTGAGTGGAACCGTCTGGATGAAGATCAGCAGTACCGTGGTCGTTATCAAGTCTCCGTTAAACCACAGGGTTATCAGCAGGCGGTTACCGTTAAGCTGTTAAACCTGGAGCAGGCGGGTAAACCGGTTGCTGACCCAGCCTCCATGCAGCGTTACAGCACCGAAATGCTGAACGTGATTGCCGCAGGTCTTGATAAGAACGCGACCGACGCGGCGAACTCTGCACAGGGCCGCAACGGTGTGACCTTCGATGTCCAGAGCGCTGCAGACGAAACCGGTCTGCCAATGCTGGTGGTACGTGCGCCGTTTAACCAGACCTGGCAGCGCCTGCCAGCGACGCTGGAAAAAGTGGGCATGAAAGTGACCGACAGCACGCGTTCAACGGGTAGCGTCACGGCAACATATAAACCGCTGTCTGACAGCGCATGGCAGGAACTGGGTGCGCATGATCCGCAACTGGCCTCCGGCGACTACAAGATTCAGGTAGGCGACCTCGATAACCGCAGTAGCCTGCAGTTTATCGATCCGAAAGGTCATACGCTGACCCAGTCGCAGAACGATGCGCTGGTCGCGGTCTTCCAGGCTGCATTCAGCAAATAAATATGAGGGCTGGTTAATCCAGCCCTTTTTATTTTAGTGCTACGCAAACGTGTGCGTGGCATAATATCCCCAGTTTTGAACACAAATCATCACACCAGGAGTAATGAAGATGCAGAAGCAAGCTGAGTTGTATCGTGGCAAAGCGAAGACCGTATACAGCACGGAAAACCCGGATCTGTTGGTGCTCGAGTTCCGCAATGATACGTCAGCAGGGGATGGCGCGCGCATTGAGCAGTTCGATCGTAAGGGCATGGTGAACAACAAGTTCAACCACTTCATTATGACCAAACTGGCCGAAGCGGGTATCCCGACCCAGATGGAAGCGTTGCTGTCCGATACGGAATGTCTGGTGAAAAAACTGGATATGGTTCCGGTTGAGTGTGTCGTTCGTAACCGTGCCGCGGGCTCCCTGGTGAAGCGTCTTGGCATTGAAGAAGGTATTGAACTGAACCCACCGCTGTTCGACCTGTTCCTGAAAAACGACGCCATGCACGATCCAATGGTCAACGATTCTTACTGCGAAACCTTTGGCTGGGTGAACAAAGAGAACCTGGCGCGCATGAAAGAGCTGACCTACAAAGCCAACGACGTGCTGAAAAAACTGTTTGATGATGCGGGTCTGATCCTGGTCGACTTCAAGCTGGAGTTTGGTCTGTTCAAAGGCGAAGTGGTGCTGGGTGATGAATTCTCACCGGATGGCAGCCGTCTGTGGGACAAAGAAACTCTGGATAAAATGGACAAAGACCGTTTCCGTCAGAGCCTGGGTGGCCTGATTGAAGCCTATGAAGCGGTTGCCCACCGCTTAGGCGTTAAGCTCGACTAACCCCTCTGTCGCCAAAGGATGTTCGCATCCTTTGGCTTCTTACCGTTGTTTCCTATGGTAATCTTGCCGCTAACCGCCTACGATCATAACTATTATAAATGGAATAGTTCGAGGTAGTTATGCGCTGGCAAGGGCGTCGTGAAAGTGACAATGTAGAAGACAGACGCAGCAATGATGGCGGTGGCCCTTCAATGGGCGGCCCCGGCTTCCGGCTACCCAGCGGAAAGGGCGGTATCATTCTGCTTATTGTGGTTCTGGTTGCGGGTTACTACGGTGTCGATCTTACCGGTTTAATGACCGGACAACCTCTCCAACAGCAGCAACACTCTCAGCGCTCCATCAGCCCGAATGAAGATGAAGCGGCTAAATTTACCTCCGTTATCCTCGCCACCACAGAAGACACGTGGGGTCAGCTGTTCGATAAAATGGGGCGAACCTACCAACAGCCGAAGCTGGTGATGTACCGTGGCGCGACCCGTACCGGATGCGGAACCGGGCAGTCGGTGATGGGGCCGTTCTACTGCCCGGCTGACAGCACTGTCTATATCGATCTCTCTTTTTACGATGATATGAAACGCAAACTGGGTGCCGACGGCGATTTTGCCCAGGGGTATGTGATTGCGCATGAAGTCGGACATCACGTGCAAAAATTGCTGGGCATTGAGCCTAAAGTACGTCAGCTGCAGCAAAATGCCTCTCAGGCAGAGGTGAATCGTCTTTCTGTGCGTATGGAGCTACAGGCAGACTGCTTTGCGGGGGTCTGGGGCCATACCATGCAGAAGCAGGGCGTTCTTGAATCAGGTGACCTGGAAGAGGCGTTAAATGCCGCGCAGGCCATTGGGGACGATCGCCTCCAGCAGCAGAGCCAGGGGCGGGTGGTACCGGACAGTTTCACACACGGTACGTCTGAACAACGTTACAGCTGGTTCAAGCGCGGTTTCGACAGCGGCAACCCGGCGCAGTGCAATACCTTTGGCAAAGCCATGTGATGTTGCCGTTTGAACGTCTGATTAACCAGCTCCAGCGTAAAGGGCATCGTCGGCTGGTGGTGCTCAGCGGCGATGCGCCGTGGGCACAGGCACAGGCCGTTGCTCTGCGAGATACCCTGCCTGGCGACTGGCTGTGGCTGGATGAAAACCACTCACAAGCCATCAGTGGGCTGTTGGGACGCGAGTTTCTGCACGCGGTTTTTGATGCCCGTACCGGGTTTGATGTTTCAGCCTTTGCAGCACTGAGCGGGACGCTGCGTGCCGGGAGCCTGCTGGTGTTGCTGGTTCCTCCTCTCTCTGGCTGGGCGAGGACGCCGGACAGCGATTCCCTTCGCTGGAGCGACACCGCCGAACCGATTGCCACTCCGCATTTTGTGTACCATTTTTGCCGGACGATTATCGCCGATCCTGATGCGATCGTGTGGCAACAAGAGCAGCCTTTATCACTTCCTCCATTTTCTGATGAACCTGACTGGCTGCCTGCCAGCGGTGCGCCGCAGCGCGAGCAGGCCGATATTCTGGCGGTACTCCTGGCAATGAAAAACGGCGTGGTGGCCGTCACGGCTGCGCGCGGGCGCGGAAAGTCGGCGCTGGCGGGGATGCTATTAAATCGCATACCGGGCCGGGCCGTTGTCACCGCTCCGACAAAAGGGGCCACGGATGTGATAGCCCGTTTTGCCGGGGAACATTTTTACTTTATGGCTCCGGATGCGCTGCTGGCGTCCACGCTGGAGGCTGACTGGCTTGTTGTTGATGAGGCGGCGGCTATTCCTGGCCCGCTTCTGGAGAAACTGGCCGCGCGTTTTCCTCGCGTACTGCTGACGACGACGGTTCAGGGCTATGAAGGTACGGGGCGAGGATTTTTGCTGAAATTCTGCACCCGCTTCAGCGACTTGCAACGCTATAGCTTATCAACACCGGTTCGCTGGGCTGCCGGGTGTCCACTTGAACGGGTGGTCGCCCGCGCGCTGTTGTTTGACGATGCGCTCATCGAGCAAAAACCGGAAGGTGAAGTATGTTTAACCTCACTGGAGCCACAGGCGTGGGAAAGCAACCCGGCACTTGTGGCGAGCGTTTATGAACTGCTGTGTGCCGCGCATTACCGCACATCACCGCTGGATTTACGCCGCATGATGGATGCACCCGGCCAACACTTTGCGGTCGCACAAACCGGCTCTGCCATTGCTGGCGCGCTCTGGCTGGTGGATGAGGGCGGTTTAAGCCCTGAACTGAGCCGCGCGGTGTGGGCGGGTTTTCGTCGGCCTCGTGGGAACCTTGTGGCGCAGTCGCTGGCGGCACATGGCGGCTCTCCTCTGGCGGCGACGCTTAAGGGGCGGCGGATAACCCGCATTGCCGTTCATCCCTGGCGTCAACGGGAAGGTATCGGACAGGCGCTGATCCACAATGCAAGGGGTCAGGATTATCTGTCGGTCAGTTTTGGTTATACCGACGAGCTGTGGCGTTTCTGGCAACGATGTGGTTTTGTGCTGGTGCGAATGGGCAGCCATCGCGAAGCCAGCAGTGGCTGCTACACCGCAATGGCGTTACTGCCACAGAGCGAAGCGGGGCATCGGCTGTGTGAACAGGCGCAACAACGCCTGCGTCGCGATGCGCGGATCCTGTCGTTCTGGAATGACGAAAAGATCCCGGTGGAGGATGGCTGGGAAGCTACCCTTAATAATGACGACTGGCTGGAACTGGCGGGGTTTGCCTTTGCCCACCGGGCGTTTTCTACCTCTGTTGCCGCGTTAACACGCTTGCTGCTCTCCGTAGAGATGCCGCTCCCGGCCCTGCGCGGTAAAATTGAGGGGAAAAAAGACGACGCACAACTCAGTGCCGAACTGGCGCTCTCCGGGCGAAAAGCGCTGCTGGCAAGGCTTCGCAGCGAAGCGATACAGGCGCTTGAATGTCTTGATAATCCGCGCTGTCAGACGCTGAAGAACACGGTTTTGCAATGGCAATTTTTTCAATGACTTCTTCAGTAAAGTGGCATGGTCATTCCCTCCGGGAGGTGTAGGATCCAGGTCATCAATTAAGGAGACCGCCATGAAACACGACCATTTTGTTGTTCAAAGTCCCGACAAACCGGCTAAACAGTTACTGCTTCTGTTTCATGGTGTTGGCGATAACGCCGTCAATATGGGGCAGATTGGCAGCTGGTTTGCACCTGTTTTTCCCCAGGCGCTGATTGTCAGCATTGGTGGTGTGGAGCCGTGTGGCCCGAACGGGCGACAGTGGTTCTCCGTGCAGGGCGTGACGGAAGAAAATCGTCAGGCGCGGATTGATGCCATTATGCCGACCTTTATCGAAACGGTACGCTACTGGCAGCAGCAAAGCGGCGTAGGCGCGGATGCCACGGCGCTGATTGGCTTCTCGCAAGGGGCCATCATGTCGCTGGAGAGTGTAAAAGCGCAGCCGGGTCTGGTCTCACGTGTTATTGCCTTTAACGGCCGTTTTGCGACGCTACCGCAAAGCGCAACAACGCAGACCACAATCCATTTGATCCACGGTGGTGACGACCGGGTGATTGAGCTTTCGCATGCGGTTGCCGCGCAGGAAGCCCTGATCCGCGAAGGCGGGGATGTCACGCTGGATATCGTTGACGATTTGGGTCACGCGATTGACGATCGCAGCATGCAGTTTGCACTCGACCATCTGCGTTATACCGTACCGAAGCACTACTTTGATGAAGCGCTCAGCGGCGGTAAGCCGGATAACGATGATATTGTAGAGTTTATGTGAGAAAAGACCCTCTCCCCTTGTGGGGAGAGGGTTAGTGCGAGGGGGATGAACGAATTACTTCTTCTGGTCTTTCTTCGGCCAGTTGTCGTCATCGTCCCACTTGTCGTTAAAATCACGATGTGGCGGAAGGTCAGGCTTGTTGGCGAGGAATTTTTTGTGGTCAACGCGCTTAAGATCTTTAATTACGTTAAGCACCACGCCAACCAGAAACACCAACACCAGAATCCACCAGTACTTTGAAAGCCAATCCATTTGCTATTCCTTCTCAGAACAGTCGTCAGGCGACGAGCTGCTCCATGATGCGTTGATACATACGGGCCAGTAGTTGTAAATCTGCCGCATTTACACATTCATTTATTTTGTGAATGGTTGCGTTCACCGGCCCCAGTTCGACAACCTGAGCGCCCATCCGGGCGATAAAGCGTCCGTCTGAGGTACCGCCCGTCGTCAGCAGTTGTGGCTTAATTTCATTATAGTGTGCGATGGCACTCACTACCGCATCCACCAGTTTCCCGCGCTGCGTCAGGAACGGCTGGCCGGAAAGCCACCACTCCACGGTATAGCGCAGTTGATATTTTTCCAGCAGCGCGATCACGCGCGCTTTGATCATCTCGTCGGTCAGTTCCGTACTGAAGCGGAAGTTAAACTGGACGAAGAAATCACCCGGGATCACGTTGTTGCTGCCGGTACCGGCCTTCACATTGGCAATTTGCATGCTGGTAGGCGGGAAGAACTCATTGCCTTTGTCCCACTCAATGCCTACCAGCTCGTTCAGCATCGGTGCTGCGCGATGCACGGGGTTATCGGCCAGGTGAGGATAAGCTACGTGCCCCTGGACCCCATGAATGGTCAGGTTACAGGTCAGCGATCCGCGACGACCGTTTTTCACCACATCGCCCACCACTTCGGTGCTGGACGGTTCGCCGACCAGGCAGTAGTCCAGACGTTCGTTGCGCGCCATCAGCGCCTCTACCACCTTCACGGTGCCGTGATGAGCGCTGGCTTCTTCGTCGGAGGTGATCAGAAACGCGAGGCGGTTTTTATGGTTCGGGTGCTGGGCAACAAAGCGTTCCGCCGCCACGACCATCGCCGCCAGCGAGCCTTTCATATCTGCCGCACCGCGGCCGAATAGCATGCCATCGCGGATGGTGGGTTCAAACGGTGGGTTGATCCAGCGGTCCGCATCACCTGCGGGAACCACATCGGTATGACCAGCAAAGGCCAGCGTTTCACCCTGGCCGCGCCATGCCCAGAAGTTCTGCGTGTCGCCAAAATCCATACGTTCAACGGTAAAACCGATGGCACGCAGGCGCTCAATCATTAATGCCTGACAACCTGCGTCGTCCGGGCTAAGGGAAGGACGGCGAATAAGCTGCTGAGTCAGCTCAATGACCGGGCATGACATAAACTACACCTCAACGAAAAAAGTCGGAATAAAGGGTTTCACTGAAACCCAGCAGCATAGGCTGCCCGGGCGCGCAGAGCAATGGGCGTTTGATAATTGCTGGCATTTCGAGCATCTGACTGGCTGCGCTGTCGGCGTTGTTGATGCTGGCACGCAGTGATTCGTCCAGTTTACGCCAGGTGGTTCCACGGGTATTGAGCAGCGCTTCCCAGCCCAGTTCGCTGATGGCAGTATGCAGAAATTCTGCATCAAGCCCATCGGCGCGGTAGTCGTGGAAGCGATACTCCACATTGTGCGCTTCCAGCCAGCGGCGAGCCTTTTTGATGGTGTCACAATTTTTAATGCCGTACATCACAATCATGGTGAATCCTTTTGTTCTTATGATGATTAAATGTTCAGTAATTTCGAATTTTTATCCTTAAGTGGAATATAACACATTCGGGAATTCTATTAATTTACAATTCTTCTTAATTCAACTCACACCTGTAAGCTGAATATTTTTTCATCATTTAAGCATAGATGTTCATAAGGGTTAAATTTCTAATAAACTCAGTCAGTAATTTAGAATTTACCTGCCTGTAAGGTTATTTCAAAATATTGCTATACGTCACACAAAATTTACGACCCTGCGTTCATATTTATCATAAATCCAGGACGGTAGCGGGGTACAATCGGTGCATCTGGTTAGATTGTCTTCACAATGATGGTACGTTTTCGTAGAATACGCATAATAATAAGAGAGGTTGTTATGATTGAACGTGAACTGGGGAACTGGAAAGATTTTATCGAAGGCATGCTTCGTAAATGACATTCAGGAAGAATTGCAAGAGCACTAAAATAAGTAAAATAACCATAGTGTGAGTTAATCACACAGTAAAAAGGCGGCTATAAGAGCCGCCTTTTTTTATACCCTAAATAATTCATTGGGTTATTCAGGACGTTCCCTGAGAGGGAAGCGGCGACGCACCAGCACAAAGAACAGAGGAACAAAATAAATGGCCAGGATTGTGGCTGAAATCATGCCACCCATGACGCCCGTACCCACCGCGTGCTGGCTACTGGAGCCTGCGCCTGAACTGGTTGCCATAGGCAATACGCCAAAGACAAACGCCAGAGAGGTCATCAGGATCGGGCGTAAGCGCTGACGGCAGGCGTGTAGCGTGGCAGCCATTAGCTCATGCCCTTTGGCATTCATCTCGTTGGCAAATTCGACGATCAGAATGGCGTTTTTCGCCGACAAACCGATAACGGTGAGCAGCCCTACCTGGAAGTAAACGTCGTTTTCCAGACCGCGCATCCAGGTTGCCAGCAGTGCGCCGATCACACCAAGCGGTACCACCAGCATGACCGAGAACGGCACTGACCAGCTCTCATAGAGCGCGGCAAGGCAAAGGAATACCACCAGCAGCGACAGCGCATACAGTGCAGGAGCCTGAGCCCCGGAGAGACGCTCCTGGTAAGACATTGCCGTCCACTCCAGACCAAACCCGGTGGGTAACTGTTGCACCAGTTTTTCCATCGTGTCCATTGCGGTACCGGTACTGACGCCCGGGGAGGCCTCACCGATGATTTCAACAGCAGAATAGCCGTTATAGCGTTCCAGACGTGGTGAACCGCTCTCCCAGTGCGAAGAGGCAAAGGCTGAGAACGGCACCATGCCGCCTGAATTATTACGCACAAACCAGCGGTTGATATCGTCCGGTAACATACGGAACGGTGCGGCAGACTGAACATACACCTTTTTCACGCGGCCGCGATCCATAAAATCATTCACATAGCTGGAGCCCCACGCCGTCTGCAGGGTGTCGTTAATATCGGCGATGGACACCCCCAGTGCCTGCGCTTTGCGCTGATCGATATCAACCTGCAGCTGCGGGCTGTCATCCAGACCGTTATGTCGGACGCGGGTCAGGTCAGGATTTTTTCCCGCCAGCTCTAACAGTTTATCGCGCGCCGCCATCAGTGCCGTGTGGCCAGCGCCCGCGTGATCCTGCAGTTCCATATCAAACCCGGCGGAGCTGCCGAGGCCGCTGATGGCCGGAGGGCTGCTGGCAAAGACGCGCGCTTCCTTGATGTGTGCAAAGGCTTTTGTCGCGCGCTCGATAATGGCAAACGACGTGCCCGTTTTTGTGTCGCGCTCGTTCCAGTCCTTCAGGCGTACAAACATACGGGCGACGTTCTGCCCGTTACCCCCCGGGCCTGAGCCGACGGTCGAAAATACCGAAATGATGTTATCTTTCTCTTTGGTGAAGAAGTACTGTTCCACCTTTTCGACCACTTTCAGAGTCTGCTGTTGCGTTGCGCCGCTCGGTAGTTGCACCGAGGTGGTGAACATGCCGCGGTCTTCCATCGGCAGGAATGAGGTGGGGAGGTGCAGGAACAGCCAGACCATTCCGCCCAACAGCACAACGTAAATCATCATCCAGCGCAGGCTGCGGTGCAGCACCTTACCGACGCCCATTTCATAACGTGCGGCATTGCGGTTGAACATACGGTTAAACCAGCCGAAAAAGCCTTTCTGGCCGTGGTGTTCACCTTTATTCAGCGGCTTAAGGAGGGTGGAACAGAGGGCAGGGGTGAGGATCAACGCCACCAGCACGGAAAGCACCATTGCGGAGACGATGGTTATCGAGAACTGACGGTAAATGGCACCGGTTGTGCCGCCAAAGAAGGCCATCGGAATAAAGACCGCCGAGAGCACCATCGCGATGCCGACTAATGCTCCCTGAATTTGCCCCATTGATTTACGCGTCGCCTCGCGCGGCGAAAGCCCCTCTTCGCTCATGATACGCTCGACGTTTTCAACCACCACGATGGCGTCATCCACCAGAAGGCCGATAGCCAGTACCATTGCGAACATGGTCAGGGTGTTGATGCTGTAACCAAACGCGTAAAGCACCGCAAAGGTGCCAAGCAGCACTACTGGCACGGCAATGGTTGGGATCAGCGTGGCGCGGAAGTTTTGCAGGAACAGGTACATCACCAGGAACACCAGCGCGATGGCTTCCAGCAGGGTCTTCACCACATCCTCAATCGAGGCTTTAACGAAGGAGGTGGTTTCATAGGCGACTTTGTACTCCAGACCGTGCGGGAAATACTGCGACAGCTCATCCAGTCGGTCTAACACCAGCTTCGCCGTAGCCATTTCATTTGCACCGGAAGCAAGCTTAATGCCCAGACCGGAGGCCTGATTACCGTTAAAGCGGCTCAGGTAGTCATACTTCTCCGCCCCCATTTCCACCGTGGCGACATCGCCCAGGCGGACTTCAGAACCGTCCTGATTCACGCGCAGGGTAATATCGCGGAACTGATCGGGTGTCTGGAGCAGCGACTGCGAGTTAATGGTGGCATTCAGCGCTTGTTTATCGACGGAAGGCGTTCCCCCCAGTTGCCCTACGGCTATCTGAGCATTCTGGGATTTAATGGCATTCGTGACGTCGGTTGCCGTCATCTGGAAGCTGTTCAGCTTGTTGGGATCAAGCCAGATACGCATGGAGTACTGTGAGCCGTAGGCGTCGATATCGCCGACGCCGTTAATACGGCTGATCGGATCCTGAATATTACTGGCAACGTAGTCCGCAATATCCTGCTTATCCATTGAGCCGTCGGTAGAGACAAAAGCGATGGTCAAAATGTTAGTGTCACCGGTTTTACGCACGGTAACGCCCTGGTTCTGAACCGCCTGAGGCAGCTTGCGCATGGCCGACTGTAACTGGTTTTGCACCTGTTGCACCGCTTCGTCCGGGTTGCTACCCGCCGTGAAGCTCAGGGTGACCGTGGCCTGGCCCGTGGCGCTGCTTTGTGAGGACATGTACATCAGGTTATCCAGACCTGTCATGTTCTGCTCGATAACCTGCGTCACGGTATTTTCCAGCGTCTGCGCCGAAGCACCAGGGTAGTTAGCCGTGATGCGCACGTTTGGCGGAGCCAGATCGGGGTATTGCTCAACAGGAAGTGAAGTAATGGCCAGGACACCTGTCAGACACAACAGAATGGCAAGTACCCAGGCAAAAATGGGGCGATCGATGAAAAAATTCGCCATGAAAGTGTGACCTCGTTTTGCTGCACGTCATTATTGTATATTGCCTGCAACACTGTAACGGCAAGACAAAGGCCAAACGTGGAGAAATAAAGGAGATAGTGTAAATTATCATTCCCTTTTTACCTTCTCCCCCACGCAGGCTCGGGTGAAAATATCACGTATCCGTAAGACGGGCTGTTGATATAGCGCCTTACTTTGCCGTTATTTATCCGCAAGCGGGGAGGGAGAACGGAATGTTACACTCACCTGCGTTCCACCGTTTTGCGGCTGTGAAAAGTGCAGCGCTCCTCCGAGCCGCCCCGCGCGTTCGCGCATAATGTTTAGCCCGTAATGTCCCGGCGGTTCGCTGGCCTCGCCAATGCCGATACCGTTATCGCGAATGTTCACGATGTGAGTGCCATCCGCAGAGGTCACGCAGCTCACGGTGATCTCGCTGGCCTGGGCGTGCTTAATGGCATTCAGCACGGCTTCACGCACGATCTGTAATAAATGCACCTGCTTTTGTGCGTCCAGTGCCAGGGAAGAGAGACGACAGTCAAGATACAGCTTCGCCTGTGTTTGACTCTGCAACCCGTCCAGCGACTCCTGGAGTGCGGCGGGAAGATTGGCGTGGTTAAGCGTCAGACGGAACGTCGTGAGCAGTTCACGTAGCTGATGCCAGGCGTTGTTTAATTCGCGGGAGAAGTCCGTGATGATGGTTTGCGCCGGGGTGTTCTCCTCCGGTATGGCATGACGGAGGAGCGTAAGCTGGATGCGTAAATACGACAGCACCTGCGCCAGCGAATCATGCAGCTCGCGGGCAATCGTCGCGCGCTCTTCCATCAACAGCAATTGCTGGTAATGCTTTTGTGCCTGGTTGAAATAAAGCCCGCGCCCCAGCATTGTCGCCACGCTTTGCATCAGCGTTTGGGGCACCGTGCCCGTTTCGCTTTGCCAGCGCAACTCACCATACAGGGTATCCTGCATCAGCACTGGCAGGCTTTGCAGTGGGGCACTCTTCGACGCATTCCCTTCGCATAGCCGCCAGTCGTCGCTGGTTCGTAGCTCCAGGTAATTCATCTGCGTGTATTCGTGCACAATCTGCAAAATATGTCTGAAACTGTGGCTGTCTATCTGGCCGGTATTCAGTGCCTGAGAACATTTGAACAACATTTCGAGCTGTTGATGGGCTTCATTCAGATGCTGCGTCTTTTCCGCAACGGAGTGCTCAAGCGAGCGATAAAGCGTGTGTAGCTCGGCCGACATATGGTTGAACGCGTGGGAAAGTTGACCCAGTTCATTCGGCAAAGCGGTATCTGGTGCGGGGGTATCAAATTGTCCCTGCTCAATGCGTTCACTTGCTGCCACCAGATTGTTCAGCGGCAAAACCACCTGGCGACGGATCCGCCGCAGGGTTAACGCCGTCAGCAGCAGGATGCCAAGACCGCCAGCCAGCGATATCAGGATGACCAGCTGTATTTTATGTTCGGTGTAATGCTGGAGCGTGAGCACAAAGGTATCGATGTGGCCGACAAAATCTTCAATGTGATCCTGATACCACGCGGTATCTCCGCTGGCGATACGCTTATCCATCTCCTGCCAGGCAAGATGCAGTTGCTGATAGCGCTGTTTGACATCGTCCGGTACGTACCAGCGGTTCAATTTTTGCAGGGCAGGCGCGCTCAGGGTTTGTTGCCAGATCTCGCGATGCGCCACCAGCGAGGGGCTGTGTCGCTGCATCTCGTAGCCCAGTCGGTAACTCTGCATGCGCAGTGAACCGGCAATATTGATGGCTTCGGCGTCACGCTGGCTACTGGCGAGCGTCAGCAGGGCGATGGTGCTGGTCAGAACCGACAGCACAATAATCGAAAAGAAAGCCCGGGCCAGGCTTCCGGAAACGGGTCGTTTAACGGTCACAGAACAGCTTCCTGAATAAAATTGATCTGCCACAGGTTCACTGGAAATAGTTTGGCTTCCGGGCATGTGAATATTGCCTGATCGCGCCACCGTGGGTAAATACAGTACTTATATAAAGAATAAGGTTATTGAACCAAAAACAGGTGTTGTTATGAATCGTTTTATTATGGCCAACAGCCAGCACTGTATTGGATGTCGTGCCTGCGAAGTCGCCTGCGTGATGGCGCACAACGGTGAAGAGCACGTCCTGAGCGAGCGCCATTTTCATCCCCGCATTACGGTGCTCAGGTCAGGCGAAAAGAAAACCCCCGTCACCTGCCACCACTGCGAAAATGCGCCCTGTGCACAAAGCTGTCCGAACGGGGCCATCAGCAAACACGACCACAGCGTACAGGTGAATCAACAAAAATGCATTGGTTGCAAAGCCTGTGTGGTCGCCTGCCCATTTGGCACGATGGAGATTATCGTCACGCCGCTCGACAACGGCAGCGTGAAGGCCGAAGCACACAAATGTGACCTCTGCCTGACGCGCCCGCAAGGCCCGGCCTGTATCGAAAATTGCCCGGCGGATGTCCTGACGCTGGCGACACCCGCCGTCCTCGACAATCTGGCAAAATCGCGTCGTCAGCGCACTGCTCGTCTGGAAGCGCAACCCTGGCATGGCGAAGCGGTTGGTCATGACGTGGTGCAAACTAAACTGCAGCAGATGCAAAACACGCCGCAACGTGGTGAGCCGGATAAGCTCAGCCCGCAGGAACGCGCCGGCCATTTTAATGAAATCACCCTGCCGTTTCGGGCAGAACAGGCTCAACGTGAAGCCTCGCGCTGCCTGAAATGCGGGGAACACAGTATTTGCGAATGGACGTGCCCACTGCACAACCACATCCCGCAGTGGATTGAACGTGTCAACGCAGGAGATATCGCCGGTGCCGTGGCGCTCTCTCACCAGACCAACTGTTTACCTGAAATTACCGGCCGCGTCTGTCCGCAGGACAGATTATGTGAAGGGGCCTGCACAGTGCGTGATGAATCAGGTTCAGTGACCATTGGTAACATCGAGCGCTATATCTCTGACCAGGCGCTGGCGCTGGGCTGGAAACCGGATATGAGTAATGTTTCCCCGGTGGGGAAACGGGTTGCCGTTATCGGAGCAGGGCCTGCCGGGCTCGCCTGCGCTGATGTGCTGGTGCGCAGCGGTGTGAGCGTCACCGTCTATGATCGTCACCCGGAAATTGGCGGTCTGCTGACGTTTGGCATTCCGGCCTTCAAGCTGGATAAATCGTTGCTCGCGCGGCGCAGAGAGATATTTACTGCGATGGGGATCCATTTTGAACTGAACTGTGAAGTGGGCCAGGACGTGTCGATGTCTCAGCTACGAAGCGATTACGATGCCCTGTTTATTGGTGTCGGCACCTACCGTTCCATGAAGGCCGGTATACCGCACGAGGACGCACCGGGCGTGTATGACGCGCTGCCTTTCCTGGTGGCGAACACGCGCCATGTGATGGGGCTGGAATCGACGGTCAAAGAGCCGTTTATCGACACCCGGGGTCTGAACGTGGTGGTGCTCGGTGGGGGAGATACCGCGATGGACTGCGTGCGTACCGCGTTACGTCACGGTGCGACGAAGGTCACCTGCGCCTACCGCCGGGATGAAACCAACATGCCTGGCTCGAAAAAAGAGGTGAAGAACGCAAAAGAAGAGGGCGCTGAATTTGAATTTAACGTCCAGCCCGTTGAGCTGGTGCTTGCCGCTGACGGGCAGGTTAACGGCATTCGGATGCTGCGCACCGAACTGGGTGACGCGGATGCCCAGGGACGCCGTCGGCCTGTTCCGGTGGCGGGCAGTGAGTTTGTTATGCCTGCTGATGCGGTGATCATGGCGTTTGGTTTTAATCCGCACGCGATGCCGTGGCTGCAGGCGCAGGGTGTCGAGACGGATGACTGGGGGCGTATCATTGCCTCCGTAGAGGGGCGCTATCGCTACCAGACCACCAACCCGCAAATTTTTGCCGGGGGTGATGCGGTACGTGGTGCGGATCTGGTGGTGACTGCGATGGCAGAAGGACGTCATGCCGCGCAGGGCATTCTCGACTGGCTTGAAGTAAACGCGCCAAAAATGCACTAAATCCGGCGAGCGACAAAGCGGGGTTCACGGCGTAGTATAAATGCACTTATTATGCCGTGGAGCCCGTATGACCCTGAAAATCGACGTTATCAAAGACAAAATCCTATCTGAAAATTACTTTGTCCTGCGTAACATCACCTATGATTTAACGCGTAATAACGGTGAAGTTATCCGCCATAAACGCGAGGTCTACGACCGTGGCAACGGGGCAACCATTCTGCTCTACAACCGTGAAAAGCAAAGTGTGGTGTTGATTCGCCAGTTTCGGGTGGCGACATGGGTCAATGGCAACCCGGATGGACGGTTGATTGAAACCTGCGCGGGTCTTCTTGACGACGATGAGCCAGAAGTGTGTATCCGCAAAGAGGCCATCGAAGAGACGGGCTTTGAAGTGGGGAACGTTAAAAAAGTCTTCGAGCTGTTTATGTCGCCAGGCGGCGTGACGGAACTCATCCATTTCTTCATTGCGGAATACAGCGATGCCCAGCGAACGCACCGGGGCGGCGGCGTAGACGATGAAGATATTGAAGTGCTGGAACTTCCCTTTTCCCGGGCGCTGGCGATGGTCCATTCAGGGGAGGTTAAAGACGGTAAGGCTGTGATATTGCTGCAGTATTTACAAACATCCGGCTTAATGGGCGATGTTTCGGACAACTCTATCTGATAAATCCGATTGAGCACGCCAGGCTTGAACACGAAGATATTATCCAGATATGCGTTTTTGTTTCCGGGATTGTGCCATTCATGCGCCACTGCGTTTTTGTTCTCTGTTTATTTTGCGTACTCCCCACGCCGTGGGTGTGGGCTGCGCCTTCTCAGCAATCGTTCTCTGACTGGCAGGTCACCTGCAATAACCAGAATTTTTGCGTTGCGCGCAATACCGGTGAACATCGCGGTCTGGTGATGACGCTCAGCCGCAGCGCCGGGGCGAAAACCGATGCCACGCTGCGTATCGATCTTGGCGGCCTTTCTGCCCCCTCCGTAAAAGAGCCCGACATTGCGCCACGCCTGCTGCTGGATAATGCCCCGCTTAAATTTGAACCGCTGCACTGGCAGTTAACCCCCTGGCATCTGAAAACGGATGTCGCCGCTACCATCACGGCATTTTTGAAAAGCATTCAGGAAGGGAAGGCGCTGACCCTGCGTGGCGGCAACCAGGTTATCTCGCTGGTCGGTCTGAAAGCTGCCTTGCTGTTTATTGACGCCCAGCAAAAACGCGTTGGCAGCGAAACGGCCTGGATTAAAAAAGGGGGCGAGCCGTCGTTAAGCGTGCCGCCTGCGCCGGCCTTAAAAGAGGTGGCGGGGGTGAACCCGACACCCACGCCGCTGTCTCACGGTGAACTGAACGACCTGCTGGATTACGGTACCTGGCGGATGAATAACAGCCAGTGCTCGCTTGATCCAAACCGCCGGGAAGTGCGCGTGACTGCGCTAACCGACGACAAAGCGCTGCTGATCATCAGCTGTGAAGCAGGGGCATACAATACCGTCGATTTGGCGTGGCTGGTGTCGCGCAAAAAACCGTTTTCCGCCCGCAGCGTGAGGCTGCGTCTGCCGTTTACCCCTGTAAGCGACAGCAGTGAAATGGAGCTGATGAATGCCCGCTTTGATGAAAAAACGCGTGAACTGACCACGCTCGCGTTAGGGCGTGGTATTGCGGATTGCGGGATCCAGACTCGCTGGCGTTTTGACGGCCAGCACTTCCGTCTGGTGCGTTATGCCGAAGAACCCAGCTGTGATAACTGGAATGGGCCAGATGCCTGGCCCACGTTGTGGATCACGAGGTAGCGTTTTGCCGGGTGGCAACTACGCTTGCACGGGCGAAAGCCCGACCCGTTAGTTTTTGCGGAAAAAGTCGTTATACAGCATGTACAGATGTGCCGCGCTCCAGGAGAAGTTAGGTGCGCCTTGCTGCGCGCCGGTCAGCGGGTTGTAGTTTTCCTGAATTGGGCCATCGGACGTTAACCCCTTCGCATGCTTAAAGAAGGTTTCCGCCAGAGTTTGTGCCTGTTCACGGTAGCCATAGCGTTCCATCCCTTTTAATCCAAACCAGAACTGGTCGACCCAGACGCGGCCACGCCAGTAGATATCCGGGCCAAACGCCGGGTTGGTCAACGCGGCCGTGCCGAGCGGCACGTATGTGTTGAACTCTTGCGGATCCAGCATCACCTTCACCACGGCGTCAGCATGTTCCTGCGTTGCTGCACCATTAAACAACGGCGACCAGCCTTCCGGCCCCTTACCGCGTTCGACGATAGGTTTGCCCGCGCAGCCGTTCTCCAGCGGCTTATCCTCAATGCGAATGTCGTAGTAAAAACCGCTTTTCGCATCGAACATACAGGTATTGATATAGGTCGCGAGCTTATCCGCCAGCTGGCGATAGTGGCTGGCTTCCTGCTCTTTCCCAAGCAGGCTCGCCATTTGCGCCAGATAGTGATTGTCGCTGTACATATAGCTCGCCTGGTCGACGGACTCCTGCAGTAACGAATAGCCCAGCAAGTTGCCCTCTTTGCTGCGGTTTTCCGCGAATTTTACCGTCCAGTCGCTGCGTTTTCCGCCGTTTTCGACGTATTTATCCAGCTGTGCTTTATCAATAAACCCGAACACGGCGGCATCGTCACGTCCGGATTCCCACGAGGCGGCAACCTGCGCCGGGATCTCCAGACTGTCATAATGCCCTTTGTCGATCACCCTGGCGTAGTCGTTCAGACCAGAGAGTGATTCCGCGTTATCGCCTTTCTTAACGGTAAACAGCATTTCACCGTCAGGGGTGTTATGGGCTTTGTCACGTGTCGCACCGTACTCCGGCACGCCGTTGCCGTTATGGTCCCGGTTACGTAGCCACCAGTCATGATAGGCAACCAGTTTTGGATACATCTCTGCCAGCCAGGCCTTATCGTGCGTGGTGTTGTAGACCTCCATCACTGACCAGGCCGCCAGGCTCGGTTTGGTATTGCGCTCGTTCCAGTTGCCACCGTCGCCATCGCGTTCCGGGCTCAGGTTCCAGGCGATAAGATCCGGTACAAAACCGGCATCCTGCGGGCGCAGAGGATCGTCGGCTTTGATTTGCCACGAGAAGACCGCGCGGATGTTCTCTTTGGCGATATCCGGGTTGAAATGCGACATTGCAAACGCCTGTTTCCAGGTATCCCACGGCCAGGTCTGGTTACCGGAGAACCAGCGTCCGGTTACGGATGGTGTTACCGTGTTGTAACGTACCGCGCCGCCAGGCGAGCGCCAGTTACCGTTCAGCGTTTCAATCGCTTTCACCGCCACGCGGGTTTGTTCCGGTGTTGCATTCGGGTTGGTTAGCCCTTTCTGCAGATAGCCCTCCCAGCGTTGTTGTGAGGCGGCAAAGTAGGAGGCGGGACGCGCCAGGATATCGCGGATTTGCGGCTGTTCGCGTTTGACCTCATCTGCATTCAGCAAATGTGAATAGGTGGTATACAGCGTGGTGCTGCCTGTAATGTGCGCCCGGCTGGTAAAACGATGCCCGTCGACCGTGGTTTCGACGGGTAATGATTTATGCACCTGATATTCAGAACTGCCGGAGGTCAGCAGATCCCACGTCGAACGCACTTTGCCAAAGGTGACCTTCAGGCCATCGCGGGTGGTGACAATTTTGCGCTGATAATCGGGAAATGCTCCGTCGATGGTTTTATCCGAAAGCGGTTTACCTTCTTTGGCCTCCAGCTTTTCCAGCAGTTCGCCGTCCCACACCAGATCGAGCGGTGTCTTGCTGGTGATACGGGTTTCCAGCAGTGACGTGCGGGAGGAGGCAAAGCGTAACGTCATCTCTATTTGTACATCTTTCGCGCTCAGTTTCTGCACCAGCGCACCGGGAACACTCCAGGCCTCAAGGGTGAAATCCACTTTTTTGCCGTTCTGGTACACGCTCAGGCGGTCAAAATTGGTCGCCATAAAGTTGATGTACTCTTCGGTAAGTAGCGCTACGCCGGGAAACCCTCCCTGAGTGTGTGGCCCGTCTGGCAGCAGATGACCATGCCAGGCACCCAAATCGAAAAAGGGATTAAAGCGCTGGTGGTCGTCATAGTCGAAATCGTGCATATACTCCGGCGCACCGGTGCGGTTGACGACGTTTTTAAAGTCGTTTGCGGTTGCCGCATGGGCCGAAAAACTCAGCGCCAGAGCACAGGCCAGTGGCGTAAGTGTGGATGTAAATTTCATGGTGGAAGATCCCTTTTTTACCAGTAGAAGTATTGCATCAGGAAGACCTGGTCACTGGGGTCGCCGGAGGCATTTTTCATGTAGAAGCGGCTGTCGGCAGCAGTGGCAAAGCGTCCACCGCCGTACTCGTACCAGATACCAAACTGCATAAACGACGTGGTTTCATCGGTGGCATTGTCCGGACGATGCTTTGCATAGCTGTAGGCGGTGGAGAGATACACGCCTTTTAACGCCTCAATCATGGCGCTGAGCATATAGCCGGTTTCGGTGCCGGAGACATGCTGGCCTCTGGCGCGTCCGGTATGATGCCAGGCGCGTGCGGCCAGGTTTGGTGACAAAACACCGGTTAAAAAGAGCTGGCCGGTACCATCGGTGACTTCAAGGCCGTTCATCCAGGTGACACCTTTCACAATGTCATACTGGATATAGCCATTCGCCATTGCCGGATAAGTGTACTTATCGTCATAGCGATCGTATTTGCCAAAGTGCAGCCATGCCTTGCTCTCGTCATGGTGCCCGGCAGGCGTGGCGGTGATGCTATAGCGCAGGTCGCCGGAGAGATTTTGCACCTTGAGCGCGTACATAATGTCGCGGGTATTGGGGATCACATAACCCAGGTCGGGGGTGAAATCCCCCCACCATTGCAGGTCATCCAGGGAGGAATCCTGCCGCAGACTGAGCATGATCTCGGTACTGTTATCGGTTTTATAACCGCCGTAAAAGCGGTTGAGCCCGCCTTCAAAACCGCCCCAGCTGTGGTCAGGCACCCAGGCGTTGCCCTGATGGTCAGCCTGAATGGTCCAGCCTTCACCGTAAATCAGGCCGAACCAGTTCCCCTGTTTCATCTCCAGACCGCCCTCAATATAGGTGCCGTCGCTGTATTTATGTTTATCTTTACCTTCTAAATCCATATATCCGCCGACACCCAGTTCGCCATAAAAACGGAATGACGAAGAGGTGATTTCCGGCGTTTTGGTATCGTCGTGTTCGGCAGGTCGTGCCTCCTCTGCGGCAAATGACGGGCAGCAAAAAGAGAGGGCAGCGAGTGCCCCAAATGTTTTTACTTTAATTTTCATGCACTCATCCCAATGAGAAAAAATCCATGCCTTCAGTGTTAGTTAATATTCGAGGCCGGTGATGCTTCAATTTCTTGTTGTTCTTTTGATAATCCTTTTACGTATTTGCTGTATTTCCACCAGGCAAATCCGAGGAATAAAACAATGCCGCCGACGTTATAGAAAATAATCGTCAGAATATTGCCACCGGTCGGGAAGGTTGAGGCCACAAAACCGATGGTAAAAATCACAATCAGCATCGATACCACTACCATGCCCGTGGTGCGTGAGCCCATTTTGAAATCGCGTGGCAGATGATCGAGCTTACGGCGCAGGTTCAGGTACGCCAGCATGATGAACAGCGGCGGCAGCATTGATGCGGCGGCGGTCATGTTGATGACGGTGTTCATCAGCTCCTGCGCGGTATTCGACCCCATTGTCGGGATAATCATTAACGGGATCACAATCAGATACTGGATCCACGCCGCGCGTGCCGGTACGCCGTTTTCGTTCAGCGCCACGGTTTTGGGGCCAAAAATGCCAGTCGGGATTTCAGAGAAGAAAATTTTGACCGGGGTTGCCGTCCACATCAGCAGGGAGCCGAACATCGCGGTAAAGGAAACCAGCCCGACAAAGCGGTTCATCAGCACTTCCGGCAGGCCAAACCATACCGCCAGACCGTGGAACACCTGCACCGAGCCGCCGGTAAATTTCAGCTCTTTGCTGCTGATAAAGACGTTAATCAGCACCGAGGAGATGGAGTACAGTACGCCGATGAATATCCCCGCCAGAATGATCACTTTAACGAAGGATTTGGAGCCGCCCTTAACGTCATTGACGTATACCGCAACGGATTCCGCACCACCGGCAGCCATAAATATCCAGGTGGTAATACCGAGGAATGCCCAGTTGAAGTTCGGGATCATCGCATCCACGGTGATAGGGTCGGCAGGCTGAACGCCACCCATCAGAGCCGCGCCCGCCAGCAGAATATAAGAGAGGGTCAGCAATAGCATCAGCGTGGAGGTGACGGAGGTAATCGGCCCCAGCATTTTCGCCCCGTTGGTAGACACCCAGGTGGAGAAGGCGAACAGCACCATACTCAGTACTGTGGTGGCAAACGGCGTAAGAATGTACTCATAACCCAAAAAGGCGTAAGAGGCGTAGGCGATGACGCGCGGTAATAACGAGGTAAAGAAGAACAGGTTAACAAACCAGTAGGTGTAGGCGGTAATAAACGCCCAGCGTCCACCCAGCGAACTTTTCACCCAGGCGTAAACCCCGGCTTCGGAGTTTTTATTCAGTGAAACAAACTCTGCAATGATTAAGCAGAACGGAATGAAATAGAACAGGGTGGCTAAAAAGAACATCGGCGCTGAGGCGAGGCCCAGCTCGATATTGTTGTTGATGACGTTATTAAAACTAAACACGGCGGCAAACGTCAGCGACAGCAGGCCGAATTTGCCGATGGTATTACGCTTAGTGACTTCAGACATAACATATCTCCGGGTACGAGGAGGATAGCGGTGCTTCATTGGCACCGCTGGCTTTTTTATTTGTTATGAAAATAACCGTCTTCGATGGTCACATTGAGGACGACTTTTTTTGCAGGCGTATCACTGATGAAGCGATACGCCTCGTGGTTCTCACAAATGACGATTTGCCCCTCGCGCACCTGTTCGGTGTGACCCACACCTTTCAGGTATTCGCGGTCGGTTTCATCGCGATAACACGCCACAAGCTGAAGGGTTTCTTTTGCGGCGAATTCAATTTTTTGCATTCCCTGCAGGTAGTAATGCACCTCGAAGTAGCGGCGATGGCCGACGAACAATGCGTCGGTACTGGCATCACCGGTCACACGGTAGGCCAGCGAGTCGCCAATCGAGTGGGCAACGCCGGGCTGGATATTGTCGATGTTGTTTATGGCCTCTACGCAGCGCTGCCACTTGCGGCCCGTGCGATAAAGCTGCTGGAACTGTTCCAGGCTGTCGAGAACGATCATTTGTCTGCCTCGCTGTGCGAATTCATGGAGAAGAAACCGGTGCCAAACTGATGGTGCGCCAGCGCCTGCGAGGCGGCTTGTCCACCGTCCAGTGGGAGCAGGGTGAACCCGTAGCGGAACGGTCTGAACCAGACGCGCCAGGAGTCGAGCACTTCGCTTCCCCAGGAGTTGGAGCCTAAACCCAGTACCTGATGGTCAAGGTTGAGGGTAATGTCATCGCAACGATGCAGTTCATTGCAGTGCTGTGCCGCGTGGATGTTCTCTGCCGTGTAGTGCCATGCGCTAAAGTGGATTGGTTGCTCAGGCACCACCAGAAGTCCGCTGCCGTGACGGTTGGCAAGCGTTGCCCAGCGCACCTGCTGGCGGTTGCCGTTGTTCTGCGGGAAGGGGTAATTTTCGAACATCTCATCCACCGTGGTGTGCCACAGATCGATGGTGCTGGCCTGCTGGCTGTCGGGGTAGTTTTCCCCTGGCCCGCGTCCGTAGTAGCTCACCTGGTCAAATTCGCCGTTGATGCCGAGCGTAAAGCCGATGCACGGAATGATGTGCGGGTAATCGCCGTAGCGTTCACCGCTCAGCTCAACGTTGATTTGCCCGTCGGCGGTGATGCGCCAGCGATAGGTGCAGCGCATTCCAAAATCAAACACCGGCGGGGCAATCAGCGTGCGGGTGGTAATGACAACCGCGTCGTCATGCTGCTCAACGTCGAAACTACGCAGATGCTCCTGCATGATCTGCAGATGGTTGGGTTGCCACAGCCCTTCATACTCCTGCTTGTGGTTATCAATCATCGGCTTGAAGAAGTTAATCTTCGGTTCGCGGGTAATCTTTTCCTCGCCGTTAACCTGCCAGACACTGAGTTTTCCCGTTACTTTAGAGAAGATCGCGCGGAAGTTATGCCCGGTCACGGTGTAACTCAGGCGGTCTTCTTCCCGTTTCAGCGGCGTGGCGTTGGTGTTGATCAGCGGCGTCGCATGCGCAGTGCGCGCTTTTAACGGGAACTGGTACACCGCAATGTTGTGTCCCGCTTCGCTATAGCGGGTACGGCTATTTTTGCTGACGCGCACGGTCAGGAACGCTTCGCGCTCATCGAGTTCAGGCAAGTCCAGGCTCACGCTGCGCGAACTGTCTGGTGCCAGCCCGGTCACAACCAGCGGCTGGCTGTGCAGCGTTTCACCTTCAGCACGCACTTCGGCAAGCAGGGTGTAATCATCCAGCGTGGTGAACCAGAAGCGGTTTTCAATGTTCAGCTCACCGTTCTGCCAGCGCAGTTTGACCGGAGCGATAACCTGCTTGTATTCGCGCAGTCCCGGGCCTGGCGTTTGATCGGAGTAAATGAGTCCGTCGAGACAGAAGTTGTAGTTATTCGGGTAATCCCCAAAGTCGCCGCCGTAGGCGTAATACGTGTTACCGCTGGCATCAGCCGTCTGAATGCCGTGGTCACACCACTCCCAGACATAGTGACCCTGAATGCAGTCGTGGCGGTCGAATACGTTCTGATACTCGGTTAACCCGCCGGGGCCGTTACCCATTGCATGGGCGTATTCGCAGATAATGCGCGGTTTGGCATGCGGATATTCACCGAATAAATTCATCAGCGGCACGCGGGTATACATGGTGGAGATGATATCCACCACCTCAGCGTCGCGATCTTCTTCGTAGTGCAGCAGGCGCGTGTCATCCAGCGCTTTTGCCGCCCGGGCCATCGCGCGGATATTGCAGCCGTAGCCAGACTCATTTCCGAGCGACCAGATGATGATTGACGGGTGGTTTTTCTGCGCATGAATGTGGCGTTCGATACGCTCAACGTAGACATGCTCCCACGCCGGATCGTCGGTGATGCGGCTCAGGTCACCGACGTTGGCAAAACCGTGAGACTCCACATCCGTTTCCGCCATCACGAACAGGCCGTAGATGTCGCACAGTTCATAAAAGCGTGGGTCGTTCGGGTAGTGGGCGGTACGAACCGAATTAATGTTGTGTTGCTTCATCAGGATCAGATCGCGCTCAACGCGATCCATTCCCACGGCCCGGCCTTTCTGATGATCGTTATCGTGACGGTTAACGCCGTGCAGCTTCAGGTAGTGGTTATTGACGTAAAACAGGCCGTCACGCACCTTGATGTCACGAAAACCGATACGCTGTGGGATCACTTCCAGCGTCTGTCCGTGCTCATCTTTTAATGTTATGACCAGGTGGTAGAGATACGGTGATTCTGCAGACCACTGCTGCGGCTGCCTGACCTCCATGCTAAAGGATGTCTCACCGCTGCGGCCGATGGTCAGGCTGCCGGTCACGCCCTGATGGAGCACCGTCTCACCGTCATAGAGGGTATAGTCCAGCGATACGCTGGCAGGTTGCGGAGCAAGATTTTCCAGCTCAAGCTGGCAGAAGAGAGTGGCGTTCTGGTACGCCTCGTCGAAGGTGGTTTTGACCGTCACATCACGCACGTGGGTCGGTTTTTTACCCACCAGATAGACGTCGCGGAAAATACCCGCTGTCCACCACATGTCCTGGTCTTCAATATAGGTGGAATCTGCCCACTGCATGACCCGCACGCACAGCAGGTTTTGCCCGCCATGAACCGCGTCACTGATATCAAACTCAGCGGTCAGTCGGCTACCCTTGCTAAAGCCAATGTAGCGGCCATTCACGTAGACTTCGAAGTAGGTTTCGACACCGTCAAATTTGATAATGGTCTGCTTGTCTTGCCAGTTGTCTGACAGGGTGAACCAGCGCTGATATGCCCCGGTTGGGTTATCCGTTGGTACCCACGGTACATCTACCGGGAAGGGGAAGCCTTCATCGGTATACTGCAGCTGGCCGTGCCCTTCCATTTGCCACATACCGGGCACGGTAATATCACCCCAGTCCGCCATGTAGTGTGAGGTGAAGTTTTCGGGCACCAGCAGTGGATGAGTGAAAAAGCGAAAATTCCACTGGCCGCTTAATGACAGAAAGTGGCTACTGGCTTCGCGGGCAAATGTGCGAGCCTGGGCAACGGTATCGTAAGCGAAGAAGTACGCACGCGGCGGGAGCCGGTTCTCGTGCGTGAGTTGAATATTTTCCCAGCGATTCATGTGATCTCCCTGTGGGGTAAAACATCATTGCTGAGTATTTTAGTAAAAATTTTACTAAATAAAATCAGTAAAACCGATTTGCTTTAACCCGATCACGAAATAAAAAAATGCCGGGCGTGCCCGGCAAACTGTTTGAAGGGAGATAATTAGCGTGTAGTGCCGCGCAGTTTCAGTACGCTCGGTACGAAAACCTGCAGCGGCAGCGCCCGGCCATCGCGGGATTTTTCCAGCAACAGGTTAACGCCCTGGCTGCCCATCATTTCAGAGTGAATACGCACGGTGGAGAGTGGCGGGAAGGTGAAGCGAGCGGTCGGGATATCGTTCACGCTAATCAGCGAGATATCCTCCGGGATCGCCAGCCCTTTCTCATGGATGGCGCGCAATACGCCGATGGCAATGGAGTCGGAGGCCACAAACAGCGCGGAGGGCCAGGTTTTCTGTGACAGCATCATTGTTGCCAGCCCGTAGCCGGAGGAGCTGGAAAAACCACCGCGCCAGATGTCCTGTTCCGATACGACCCCTTTCAGGCGGCCATATTCCACAAAGGCAACTTCACGGATATCGGCTTTGCCTGGTTCATCTTCACCACCGATAAAACCAATGCGCTTAACACCCTGAGCAATAAAGAAATCGATGATCTGTTTGCTGATGCGTGAGAGGTCGATATCTACGGCATCGTACTCGCTGCCCGGTTCGTGAAAGTCGATAAAGCAGACGTTGTCAGTCAACGCGGTTGCCGCACTCCGGATGGCCGGGGACGGTTTGCCGACAATCAACACGCCGGTGAGCTTTTTAATGTCTGGCAGAGTGGCAAAGGCATAGCAGTTACTTAGCTCAACACCCAGTTTTTCACACTGCGTCTCGATACCGTGGCGGATGGCAAGGTAGTACGGGTCGTTAATTTCCAGCTCTTGCTGGTAGCTGTACAGCGCCAGGATATGTTGCTGACCGGTGGTACCTGCCTGCATTTTTCGGGATGTGCTGCTCTTGTACTCCAGCTTCTCGGCAATCTCCAGAATGCGGTGTTTGGTCTCTTCTTTTACATTCAGTGTTGGGTCGTCATTGAGAACCCGGGACACCGTTGCCAGTGAGACGCCAGCCTCCGTCGCAATGTCTTTGAGCGTTGCCATGTTTTTCCTTATTCCCCACGTTTTATCCCATTGTAAAGGATGCGTTCGGACATGCATCTGTTTTTAGTAAATTTCCCGGCGGTTGCCTTGGGCAAATGGTGTGCTAGTATTTAGTAAAATTTTACTAAGGAGTGATAATGGAAACGATAGCCTACGATGACTTTGCAAAGCTGGAGATCCGTGTAGGGACGATTGTGGACGTCAAACGCCACGCTAATGCCGACAAGCTCTATATCGCGCAGATAGAGGTGGGTGGTAAAACGCTGCAAACCGTCACCAGCCTGGTACCCTATTACCGGGAAGAGGAGTTGATGGGGAAAACCGTGGTGGTGTTATGCAATCTGGCCAAGGCCAAAATGCGCGGCGAAACCTCCGAATGCATGCTGCTCTGTGCTGAAACCGATGATGCCAGTGAAAGCGTATTGTTAACGCCGGAGCGGGTGATGCCGGCTGGTGTGCGGGTGGTATAAAAAAAGCCGGGTGGAGGCTACGCCTTACCCGGCCTGCAAAACGACAGTTCCGGTGTTACATAATGCTCAATGCCTGCTCAACCACGTTCTCAACGGTAAAGCCAAAATACGGGAACAGTTTATCGGCAGGAGCCGATTCACCGTAACCCCGCATCCCGACAATCGCGCCTTTCAGCCCGACATATTTATACCAGTAGTCGGCAATACCGGCCTCAACCGCCACGCGAGCCGCGACGTTTGCGGGTAAAACCGATTCACGGTAGGCCTCGTCCTGGGCGTCAAAAATATCGGTTGAAGGCAGGGAAACCACGCGCACGGTGTGACCTTCGGCGGTCAGTTTCTCCGCCGCTTTCACCGTGATTTCCACTTCAGAACCGGTGGCAATCAGAATGACGTCCGGTTTGCCGCCGCTGTCTTTCAGGATGTACCCGCCACGGGCGATGTTTTTGACCTGCTCCGGCGTGCGTTCCATCTGCGTCAGGTTCTGACGCGACAGGATCAGCGCCGTTGGCCCGCTGTGGCGCTCAACCGCCAGTTTCCAGCCCACTGCTGCTTCGACCTGATCGCACGGACGCCAGGTGCTGAAATTAGGCGTCAGACGCAGGCTTGCCAGCTGCTCGACCGCCTGGTGCGTCGGGCCATCTTCGCCCAGACCAATCGAATCGTGGGTGTAGACCATAATTTGCCGCGCTTTCATTAACGCCGCCATACGCGCTGCGTTACGGGCATACTCCACAAACATCAGGAAGGTGGCGGTATAAGGTACAAAACCACCGTGGTGGGCGATACCGTTGGCAATGGCGGTCATCCCAAACTCACGCACGCCGTAATGGATATAATTCCCGGCACTATTTTCCGTCAGGGATTTCGAGCCAGACCAGATAGTCAGGTTGCTGGGAGCCAGATCCGCCGAACCGCCCAGCAGTTCGGGCAGAATTGGTCCGATGGCGTTCAGCGTGTTTTGTGACGCCTTACGGGTGGCAATTTTTGCCGGGCTGGACTGCAGATTTTCAATCAGCGCCTGGGTTTTCGCTGCCCAGTCCTCCGGCAACCCTCCGCTCATGCGGCGGGAAAATTCGGCGGCCAAATCCGGGTGTGCTTTTTTGTAGGCGGCAAATTTCTCGTTCCAGGTGTGCTGAACCTTTTCACCTTCTTCACGGGCATCCCACGCTCTGTAGATCTCTTTTGGGATCTCAAAAGCGGGATATTTCCAGCCCAGTTTCAGCCGGGTCAGCGCCACTTCCTCTTCACCCAGCGCTGCGCCGTGCGCTTCTTCTTTACCCGCCTTGTTCGGTGAGCCGAAACCAATTACCGTGCGGCAGATAATCAGCGACGGTTTGTCCTTCACGCTTTGTGCCTCAAGAATCGCTTTTTTCACCGCGTCAGGATCGTGACCATCAATGTCATGCACCACGTGCCAGTGATACGCCTCAAACCGTTTTGCTGTATCGTCGGTAAACCAGCCTTCGGTTTCCCCGTCGATGGAGATGCCATTGTGATCGTAAAAACCGATCAGCTTGCCCAGCCCCAGCGTGCCCGCAAGAGAACATACCTCGTGCGAAATCCCCTCCATCAGACAGCCGTCGCCCATAAACACGTACGTGTAGTGATCGACAATGTCGTGCCCTGGCTGGTTGAACTGTGCGCCCAGCGTGCGTTCGGCAATCGCCATTCCAACCGCATTCGCTAACCCCTGGCCGAGTGGCCCGGTGGTCGTTTCAACGCCCGGTGTATAGCCGATCTCCGGGTGGCCTGGTGTTTTCGAATGTAGCTGGCGGAAGTTTTTTAGCTCTTCAAGAGGAAGGTCATAACCGGACAGGTGTAGCAGGCTGTAGAGCAGCATTGACGCGTGACCATTGGAGAGAATAAAACGGTCACGGTCGTACCAGGTGGGATCGTTCGGGTTGTGCTTCAGAAAGTCGTTCCACAACACTTCGGCAATATCTGCCATGCCCATCGGTGCGCCAGGATGGCCGGAATTGGCTTTTTGCACGGCATCCATGCTGAGGGCGCGAATGGCATTGGCAAGCTCTTTACGGGACATAGTTCACTCCGTGGCAAGGTTAAAGTTTGGCGGCGAGAAGATCTTCCAGTTTGCGCTGGTCGACGGCGAACAGGCGGATGCCTTCCGCCAGTTTATCCACGGCCATCGCGTCCTGATTGTGCTCCCAGCGGAACTCCGCTTCGGTCATGGCTTTGGGTTTCGGGAGCACGGTTGAGGAGGGCACCAGCTTGCGCACCACCGTCTCTTCTTTTTCCTGCAACTCTTTGAGCAGGTTAGGGGAGATAGTCAGGCGGTCACAGCCTGCCAGCGCCAGGATTTGCTCGGTACGACGGAAGCTGGCTCCCATTACGATGGTGTTATAGCGGTGCAGTTTGAAGTAGTCGTAGATATTGCGAACCGATTTTACGCCGGGGTCTTCATCCACCACATACGGATCCATCGGCTGTTTAGCCTGATACCAGTCGTAGATACGTCCGACAAAAGGTGAGACGAGGAACACGCCCGCTTCCGCGCAGGCGCGAGCCTGAGCAAACGAGAACAGCAGCGTCAGGTTGCAGTGGATACCCTCTTTTTCCAGGATTTCTGCGGCGCGAATTCCTTCCCAGGTTGAGGCGAGCTTAATCAGAATGCGTGACTTATCAATACCCTGCTCCTGGTAGAGTTCGACAAGATGACGGGCTTTGCTGATGCTCTTTTCTTTATCAAAGGAGAGGCGAGCATCGACTTCAGTCGACACGCGTCCCGGAATGCTTTTCAGAATTTCGGTACCGAAATTAACGGCCAGTTTGTCGCTGGCCTCGATGACCTTCTGCTCCTGTGTTTTCCCGCGCTGTTTACCGTAGGCAATGGCGTCATCAATCAGATGACTAAAATGAGCAAGCCCTGCCGCTTTGAGCAGCAGCGAGGGGTTCGTGGTCGCATCTTCAGGCTGATAGTGACGAATCGACTCAATATCGCCGCTGTCGGCGACCACGGTGGTGAATTGTTTGATGCCATCTAGTTGGTTCATAAGTAATTACTCCATGGAAATAAAAGACTTACCCGAGTGCGTTAGTTCACACTTCTGAAAAATGCATGATGGACTTAACAAAAAAAGCATAGCAGACGGGGGAGGCATTGCGCCCTGAGACGGGTAACATGCCAGTTATAAATTGATAACAATTTTTGTGCTGCAATGGTGAGAGTTTGGCGGCCTTCAAAGTTTGTGAGGCTGCCTGCGGCGATACTATGTGGCACTCCAGGGTGTGGCATCAGGATCGTAAACATCACCCTTTTTGACCGAAACGTGAAAGGAATAACAAGATGGATGAGCAGTTGAAGCAAAGTGCCCTCGATTTTCACGAATTTCCTGTCCCGGGCAAAATTCAGGTTTCCCCAACTAAACCGCTGGCAACCCAGCGCGATCTGGCGCTGGCCTATTCGCCAGGCGTGGCGGCCCCTTGCCTTGAAATCGAAAAAGATCCGCTGGCAGCCTACAAATACACCGCGCGCGGCAACCTGGTGGCGGTTATTTCTAACGGCACGGCGGTGCTGGGCTTAGGTAACATCGGCGCACTGGCCGGTAAGCCGGTTATGGAAGGGAAGGGCGTTCTGTTCAAAAAATTCGCCGGTATTGACGTGTTTGATATCGAGGTGGATGAGCTCAATCCCGACAAATTCATCGACGTGGTGGCCGCTCTGGAGCCAACGTTTGGTGGTATTAACCTCGAAGACATCAAAGCGCCGGAATGTTTTTACATTGAGCAGAAACTGCGTGAACGTATGAACATTCCCGTGTTCCATGATGACCAGCACGGTACGGCGATTATCAGCACGGCGGCCATTCTGAACGGCCTGCGGGTGGTGGAGAAAAATCTCTCTGACGTGCGCATGGTGGTGTCCGGTGCGGGTGCGGCGGCTATCGCCTGTATGAACCTGCTGGTGGCGCTTGGGATGCAGAAACACAATATTGTGGTCTGTGACTCCAAAGGCGTTATTTATAAAGGCCGCGAGCCGAACATGGCGGAAACCAAAGCGGCCTACGCGGTGGAAGACGACGGCAAGCGTACGCTGGACGACGTGATTGACGGCGCGGACATCTTCCTCGGCTGTTCTGGCCCGAAAGTGTTGACTCAGTCAATGGTGCAGAAAATGGCGCGTGCGCCAATGATTCTGGCACTGGCTAACCCTGAACCGGAAATTCTGCCGCCGCTGGCTAAAGCGGTGCGTGAAGATGCCATTATCTGTACTGGTCGTTCGGACTACCCGAACCAGGTGAACAACGTGCTCTGCTTCCCGTTCATCTTCCGCGGTGCGCTGGACGTTGGTGCGACGGCTATCAACGAAGAGATGAAGCTGGCAGCCGTTCGTGCTATTGCTGAACTGGCCCACGCCGAGCAGAGCGAAGTGGTCGCCTCGGCGTATGGCGATCAGGATCTGAGCTTCGGCCCGGATTACATCATTCCAAAACCGTTCGACCCGCGTCTGATCGTAAAAATTGCGCCAGCGGTCGCTAAAGCGGCGATGGATTCCGGCGTGGCAACACGTCCAATTCAGGATTTCGACGCCTACGTCGATAAGCTCACCGAGTTTGTCTACAAAACCAACCTGTTTATGAAGCCGATCTTCTCTCAGGCACGTACCGACGCGAAGCGTGTGGTGCTGGCAGAAGGGGAAGAGGCGCGTGTGCTGCATGCCACTCAGGAGCTGATTACTCTGGGGCTGGCGAAGCCGATCCTGATTGGTCGTCCGAGCGTCATCGAGATGCGTATCCAGAAGCTGGGGCTGCAAATCAAGCCGGGCGTTGATTTTGAGATCGTGAACAACGAATCCGATCCACGCTTCAAAGAGTACTGGAGTGAGTACTACACCATCATGAAACGCCGCGGGATCACCCAGGAGCAGGCTCAGCGGGCTGTGATCAGCAACACTACGGTGATCGGCGCGATCATGGTTCACCGCGGTGAAGCGGATGCCCTGATTTGCGGTACCGTTGGTGACTATCACGAACATTTCAGCGTGGTGCAGGAGATCTTCGGCTATCGCGAAGGTGTGCATACCGCCGGTGCGATGAACGCGCTGCTGCTGCCAAGCGGTAACACCTTTATTGCTGATACCTACGTTAACGACGATCCCTCACCGGAAGAGCTGGCGGAGATCACCGTGATGGCGGCGGAAACTGTGCGTCGCTTTGGTATCGAGCCGAAAGCGGCGTTGCTGTCGCACTCGAACTTTGGTTCATCTAAATCACCGGCGGCCTGCAAAATGCGTCAGACGCTGGAGCTGGTGCGTGAGCGTGCGCCGGAGCTGATGATTGACGGTGAGATGCACGGCGATGCTGCGCTGGTAGAAAGCATTCGTAATGAACGTATGCCGGACAGCCCGCTGCGAGGCTCAGCGAACGTGCTGATTATGCCGAACGTGGAAGCCGCGCGTATCAGCTATAACCTGCTGCGCGTTTCCAGCTCTGAAGGGGTCACCGTTGGGCCGGTACTGATGGGTGTGGCAAAACCGGTTCACGTGTTAACGCCGATTGCTTCCGTGCGCCGTATCGTGAACATGGTGGCACTGGCAGTGGTTGAGGCGCAGACGCAGCCGCTGTAACTTCTTTACCCCTCTCCCAAAAGGGGTGAGGGGTAACGTGTGTTTAAACCCAGTCCCGAACCTTTATAAACTCACTTAAGGCAGCCTCCGGGCTGCCTTCTTTTGGCTCGAAATTATACTCCCAGCGTACCAGCGGCGGCATCGACATCAGAATCGATTCCGTGCGTCCGCCCGTTTGCAGGCCGAATAACGTGCCGCGATCCCACACCAGATTGAACTCGACATAGCGTCCGCGACGGTAGAGCTGGAACTCGCGCTCACGTACGCCGTAGTCGGTGTTTTTACGGCGCTCGACGACAGGCAGATAAGCGTCGGTATACCCCTGACCTACTGCCTGCATAAAGCGGAATGCGGTATCAAAATCCGGCGTATTCAGATCGTCAAAGAACAGCCCGCCAATACCACGTTGCTCGTCACGGTGCTTCAAATAGAAATAATCATCGCACCACTTTTTATATTTTGGGTAAACGTCTTCACCAAACGGCAGACAGAGGTCGCGCGCGGTGGTGTGCCAGTGTACGGCGTCCTCTTCAAAGCCATAGTAGGGTGTTAAGTCAAAACCACCACCAAACCACCACACCGGATCGGCTCCCGGTTTTTCCGCAATGAAAAAGCGCACGTTGGCGTGGCTGGTCGGGACAAACGGGTTATGCGGATGTACGACCAGAGAAACGCCCATCGCTTCGAAACTGCGGCCTGCCAGCTCAGGACGGTGCGCCGTGGCGGAGGCGGGCATGGCATCGCCGTGAACGTGGGAGAAATTGACCCCTGCCTGCTCAAAGATGCCGCCGTTACGCAGCACGCGGCTACGTCCGCCACCACCCGCTTCACGCTGCCAGTTATCTTCCTGGAATTCAGCGCCGTCTGCGGCGGCCAGTTTCTGGCAAATCTCATCCTGCAACTGCAGCAGGAATGTTTTGACCAGTTGTGCATTGGGTTTCATCAACGTTTCCTGGAGTGCGCTTTCTGGTTATCGAACCAGTTGAAATAACTGATTATCCCGGAGGCGATGGCGTTGGCGATCTTCTGGCGAAATGCCGTGGTACCGAGCAGACGCTCTTCTTCCGGGTTAGTAATAAAAGAAGTTTCGACCAGCACCGACGGAATCGACGGCGATTTCAGTACCACAAACGCGGCCTGTTCGGTGCCTTTACTGTGCAGTCGGTGCACTGGCTTAATCTTCTTCAGAATGTGCGAACCGAGCGTCAGGCTGTTTTTAATGGTGTCCGTCTGAACGAGGTCAAACAGTACCTGTTGTAACAGGTGATCTTTATCAGTGGCTTTTTTCCCGGCCACTTCATCTGCCCGGTTTTCGCGATCGGAGAGATATTTTGCCATCGCGCTACTGGCCCCGCGGTTGGAGAGTGCAAACACCGATGCACCCGCCGCCGATGGGTTGGTAAAGCCGTCTGCGTGAATCGACATAAACAGGTCTGCACCGTGCTGGTGGGCTATTTCCACGCGGTCATACAGCGGAATGAAGGTGTCGCCAGAGCGTGTCAGACGGGCGTCAATGCCGTTGCTGCGTAAAATTGCGCGCACATTTTTTGCAATTGCCAGTACGACATGTTTTTCTTTAGCGCCGTTTTTGCCAATCGCACCGGTATCAATGCCGCCGTGGCCCGGATCGAGCATGACAACGCGCTTCGCACCGGGTTTTTTCGCCTTCGGTTTGCTGTGTCCATTACTGGTTTTAAGCGTGCTCTCTTCTTTTGCCTGAGCCTGCTTTGCGATGCCTGTTAACGTTAAGGCCGCCAGCCCCGCTTTGAGAACCTGACGACGCGATGTGAGTGCTTTTAATGGTTTGAATGTGCTCATGCGGCCTGAATTGAAAAAATTGGGATCCTGGTGTTATATCGTATCTCGATTAACGTTACGACAATCCTTACCTGGGAATTGTTTTACTTTTCATTTCAATACGTGACAAAGTGACATTATGCCAAATTTTGGCGAGATTTTCCCCGATTATTGGATAAACGTGGCGTTCGCGTCATAATCACTGTTTTTAAACCCGAAAAGGCGGTTAATACCATGGAGATACGCGTTTTTCGCCAGGAAGATTTCGAAGAGGTGATCACCCTTTGGGAGCGCTGCGATCTGCTGCGTCCGTGGAACGACCCGGAAATGGACATCGAGCGTAAGGTTAATCACGACGTCAGTCTGTTCCTGGTTGCGGAAGTCAACGGTGAGGTGGTCGGTACCGTGATGGGGGGTTATGACGGTCATCGTGGCTCGGCCTATTATCTGGGTGTCCACCCGGAATACCGGGGGCGCGGTATCGCCAATGCGCTGCTCAATCGTCTGGAAAAGAAACTGATTGCCCGTGGTTGCCCGAAAATTCAGATCATGGTGCGGGAAGATAACGATGTGGTGCTGGGCATGTATGAACGCCTGGGCTATGAGCATTCTGACGTGCTGAGCCTGGGCAAACGTTTGATCGAAGATGAAGAATACTGATATCCATCCGGCAGACTATGACGCGCAGGGGCGTGTCAGGCTGCCTTTTTTATTCTGGTGCGTGCTGCTGTTGCAGGCACGAACCTGGGTGTTGTTTGTGATGGCGGGGGCGTCGCGCGGGCAGGGTGATACATTACTGACGCTCTTCTATCCCGATCACAATGCGTTCTGGTGGGGGTTATTGCCGGGTGTGCCTGCGGTACTGGCATTTTTGTGCAGCGGGCGACGGCATATGATCCCCCGTCTGTGGGGGGCGCTGCGTGGGTTGCTTATTCTCGCGCAAATTGCGCTGCTGTGCTGGCAGCCCGTGCTCTGGCTGTCCGGCGAGCCCCTCACGGGAATGGGTATTGCGCTGGTGGTGGCGGATATTGTGGCGCTGATGTGGCTACTCACTAACCCGCGTCTGCGCGCCTGTTTTACACCAGAGTCAGATTAAGCGGCACTTTTTGTCGATGTCGTACTCCAACAAGCGTTGATTTAACAAGAAAGGACGTTTCAATGAAATCGCTGCGTTTACTTTTATGCGCTCTTCCGCTGGCATTAACCGGCTGTTCAACGCTTTCGTCGATCAACTGGTCGGCGGCTTATCCGTGGAACTGGTTTGGCTCTTCAATGGAAGTGACCGAGCAGGGGGTGGGTAAAATTACCGCCACGACGGCGCTGGATCAGGACGCCATACAGGATGCCCTGAGCAGCGACTACCGTCTGCGAAGCGGCATGAAAACCGAAAATGGCAACATCGTGCGCTATTTCGAAGCGATGAAGGGCGACAAGCTGGCGCTGGTGATTAACGGTGACAAAGGCATGGTAAACCGCATTGCGGTACTGGATGAAAATATCCCGACGGCAGGCGGCGTGAAAGTGGGCACACCGTTTAGCGATCTCTATAAACAGGCCTTCGGCAACTGCACCAGTGCCCCTTCTGACAACAAGGTTGCGGTGGAATGTAAGGCCGAAGGTAGTCAGCATATCAGCTACCTTTTCACCGGAACCTGGAGCGGCCCGGAAGGGTTGATGCCGTCTGACGATACGCTGAAGAACTGGAAAATCAGTAAAATTATCTGGAAGCAGTAATTTGCGCCTGAGCAAGCCGCCTTGTTGAAATCAGGGTATAATGACCGCCATCAATGCCACGTTGTCGTGGCATCTTTATTTCAGGAGGAGCGATGTCTCAGGTTCAGAGTGGCATTTTGCCAGAACATTGCCGCGCGGCGATTTGGATTGAAGCCAATGTCAAAGGGGACGTGGATGCCCTGCGTGCGGCCAGTAAAGTGTTTATTGATAAACTGGCTTCCTTCCAGGCCAAATTCCCTGACGCCCAACTGGGGGCCGTTGTTGCCTTTGGCAATACTGTCTGGCACCAGCTGAGCGGTGGTGAAGGGGCGGAAGAGCTGAAAGATTTTATCCCTTACGGGAAAGGTCTGGCTCCGGCAACCCAGTACGACGTGCTGATCCATATTCTCTCTTTGCGTCATGACGTGAACTTCTCTGTTGCTCAGGCGGCGGTTTCAGCCTTTGGCGACAGCATTGAGGTGCAGGAAGAGGTCCACGGCTTCCGTTGGGTAGAAGAGCGCGATCTGAGCGGTTTCGTCGACGGGACTGAAAACCCGGCAGGTCTTGAGACACGCCGTGAAGTGGCGGTTATTAAAGACGGTGTGGATGCGGGCGGCAGCTACGTGTTCGTCCAGCGCTGGGAGCACAACCTCAATCAGCTTAACCGCATGAGCGTGCACGACCAGGAGATGATGATCGGCCGAACCAAAGAAGCCAACGAAGAGATCGACGGCGACGAGCGTCCGGCAACCTCTCACCTGACCCGCGTTGACCTCAAGGAAAACGGCAAAGGGCTGAAGATTGTCCGCCAGAGCCTGCCGTATGGCACGGCAAGCGGTACTCATGGCCTCTATTTCTGCGCCTACTGCGCGCGTCTGTATAACATTGAACAACAGCTGCTGAGCATGTTCGGTGATACCGACGGCAAGCGTGATGCGATGCTGCGCTTCACCAAACCGGTGACCGGTGGTTACTACTTCGCTCCGTCCGTTGAGCGTCTGCTGACGCTGTAATTGCTTTTCTCCCTCTCCCGGTGGGAGAGGGTTGGGGTGCGGGCAACAGGCCGCACCCTTATTCTCTTTTCTGCTTCTAAATCACCAAACGGTATATAAAACCGTTACTCCTTTCGTCCTCGTTATAAATATTATGACTATAAGATAGTCATCACATTTATAAGGGTGCGCAATGGCCGTTACTGTACTGAAAAAAGGATCTCTGGCGCTGGCGGGTTTACTGCTGGTAGCACAGGCGCAGGCAACTGAGCTGCTGAACAGTTCCTATGATGTATCCCGCGAGCTGTTTGCCGCCCTCAACCCGCCGTTTGAACAGCAGTGGGCAAAAGAGAACAATGGCGACACGCTGACCATCAAACAGTCTCACGCCGGGTCGTCTAAGCAAGCGCTGGCAATCCTTCAGGGGCTGAAGGCGGATGTGGTGACCTATAACCAGGTAACCGATGTGCAGATCCTGCACGACAAAGGCAAGCTGCTCCCTGCTGACTGGCAGAGCCGTCTGCCGAACAACAGTTCGCCGTTCTACTCCACGATGGGCTTCCTGGTACGTAAGGGCAACCCGAAAAATATTCACGACTGGAACGACCTCGTGCGTTCTGACGTGAAGCTGATTTTCCCGAACCCGAAAACCTCCGGTAACGCGCGCTATACCTATTTAGCTGCGTGGGGCGCGGCAGACAAAGCTGACGGTAACGACAAAGCGAAAACTGAACAGTTTATGACTCAGTTCCTGAAAAACGTCGAAGTGTTTGATACCGGTGGTCGCGGTGCGACGACGACTTTCGCAGAACGGGGTCTGGGCGATGTGCTGATCAGCTTTGAATCGGAAGTGAATAACATCCGCAAACAGTATGAAGCGCAGGGCTTTGAGGTTGTGATCCCGAAAACCAACATTCTGGCCGAGTTCCCGGTGGCATGGGTAGATAAAAATGTCCAGGCCAACGGTACAGAGAAGGCGGCGAAAGCCTACCTCAACTATCTGTACAGCCCGCAGGCGCAGACCGTGATCACTGATTACTACTACCGCGTGAACAACCCGGACGTTATGAACAAACTGAAAGATAAATTCCCGCAGACCGGGCTGTTTCGCGTGGAAGACCATTTCGGCTCCTGGCCTGATGTGATGAAAACGCATTTTGCCAGCGGCGGCGAGTTAGACAAATTGCTGGCGGCGGGGCGTAAGTAATGTTTGCAGTATCCACACGACGCGTGCTGCCGGGCTTTACCTTAAGCCTCGGAACCAGCCTGCTGTTTGTCTGCCTGATTTTGCTGTTACCGCTCAGTGCGCTGGTGATGCAGCTCGCGCAGATGAGCTGGTCGCAGTACTGGGAAGTCGTTACCAACCCACAGGTGGTGGCGGCCTATAAAGTGACGCTACTGTCGGCGTTTGTGGCCTCGGTTTTCAACGGTGTGTTCGGCCTGCTGATGGCGTGGATCTTAACCCGCTATCGCTTCCCTGGCCGTACGCTGCTCGACGCGTTAATGGATCTGCCGTTTGCTCTGCCCACTGCCGTCGCCGGTTTAACGCTGGCCTCGCTCTTCTCCGTGAACGGGTTTTACGGCGAGTGGCTGGCGAAGTTTGATATCAAAGTGACTTATACCTGGCTCGGTATCGCGGTGGCGATGGCCTTTACCAGCATCCCGTTTGTGGTTCGTACCGTACAACCGGTGCTGGAAGAGTTAGGCCCGGAATATGAAGAAGCCGCGGAAACGCTGGGTGCCACGCGCTGGCAGAGCTTCCGCAAGGTCGTGCTGCCGGAACTGTCTCCGGCACTGCTGGCGGGCGTGGCGCTGTCGTTTACCCGTAGCCTCGGTGAGTTCGGCGCAATTATCTTTATCGCCGGGAATATCGCGTGGAAAACAGAAGTGACCTCGCTGATGATTTTTGTGCGTTTGCAGGAGTTTGATTATCCGGCGGCGAGTGCCATCGCTTCGGTGATCCTCGCTGCATCGCTGCTGTTGTTGTTCTCGATTAACACTCTGCAAAGTCGCTTTGGTCGACGCGTGGTAGGTCACTGATGGCGGAAGTTACTCAATTGAAGCGCTATGACGCTCCCCGCATTAACTGGGGAAAATGGGTTCTGATTGGTACGGGCGTGCTGGTATCCGCCTTCATCCTTGTCGTGCCAATGGTTTACATCTTTGTTCAGGCGTTCAGCAAAGGGCTGATGCCGGCGCTGGAAAATCTCGCCAACCCGGACATGCTGCACGCCATCTGGCTGACGGTACTGATTGCGCTGATTACCGTCCCGGTCAACCTGGTGTTCGGGACGCTGCTGGCCTGGCTGGTGACGCGCTTTAACTTCCCTGGCCGCCAGCTGTTGTTGACCCTGCTGGATATTCCGTTTGCCGTGTCACCGGTGGTTGCCGGTCTGGTTTACCTGCTGTTTTACGGATCCAACGGCCCGCTGGGTGGCTGGCTGGATGAGCACAACCTGCAGATTATGTTCGCCTGGCCGGGGATGGTGCTGGTGACGGTGTTTGTCACCTGTCCGTTTGTGGTGCGCGAACTGGTGCCGGTGATGTTAAGCCAGGGTAGCAACGAAGACGAAGCGGCGGTTCTGCTGGGGGCGTCCGGCTGGCAGATGTTCCGCCGCGTGACGCTGCCGAACATTCGCTGGGCACTGCTCTACGGCGTGGTCTTGACCAACGCCCGTGCGATTGGTGAATTCGGCGCGGTGTCGGTGGTCTCTGGCTCGATTCGCGGCGAGACGTTGTCGCTGCCGTTACAGATTGAATTACTGGAACAGGACTACAACACCGTCGGTTCCTTTACTGCCGCTGCGTTACTGACGCTGATGGCGATTTTGACCCTGTTTTTAAAGAGTGTGGTGCAGTGGCGTTTAGAGAATCAGGAAAAACGTCAGCACCAGGAGGGAAATCATGAGCATTGAGATTGCCAATATTAAGAAGTCTTTTGGTCGCACCCAGGTGCTGAATGATATCTCACTGGATATCCCCTCCGGACAAATGGTGGCGCTGCTGGGGCCGTCTGGCTCCGGTAAAACCACGCTGTTGCGTATTATCGCCGGGCTTGAGCATCAGACCAGCGGGCACATCCGTTTTCACGGTACCGACGTCAGTCGTCTTCATGCCCGCGATCGTAAGGTGGGCTTTGTGTTCCAGCATTACGCACTGTTCCGCCATATGACCGTGTTCGATAACATCGCGTTTGGCCTGACCGTGCTGCCGCGCCGTGAGCGCCCGGATACTGCCACTATTAAAGCGAAGGTGACCAAACTGCTGGAGATGGTGCAGCTTGCTCACCTGGCTGACCGCTTCCCGGCGCAGCTTTCCGGCGGGCAGAAGCAGCGCGTTGCGCTGGCGCGTGCCCTGGCCGTTGAGCCGCAAATCCTGCTGCTGGATGAGCCGTTTGGCGCGCTGGATGCGCAGGTGCGTAAAGAGCTGCGCCGCTGGCTGCGTCAGCTCCATGAAGAACTGCAGTTCACCAGTGTTTTCGTAACCCACGATCAGGAAGAGGCAATGGAAGTCGCTGACCGCGTGGTGGTGATGAGCCAGGGAAATATTGAGCAGGTTGATGAGCCAGAACAGCTCTGGCGCGAACCGGCGACCCGCTTTGTACTGGAGTTTATGGGGGAAGTGAACCGTCTGCAGGGCACCATTCGCGGTGGACAATTCCACGTGGGCGCGCACCGCTGGCCGCTGGGCTACACCTCCGTGCACCAGGGGGCTGTCGATCTGTTCCTGCGTCCGTGGGAAGTGGACGTCAGCCGTCGCACCAGCCTGGATTCACCGTTGCCGGTTCAGGTGCTGGAAGCTAGCCCTAAAGGTCACTACACCCAATTGGTGGTACAACCGCTGGGCTGGTATACCGAGCCGCTGACCGTGGTTATGCGCGACGAAGAGGCTCCGTACCGCGGTGAGCGCCTGTTTGTTGGCCTGCAGCACGCCCGTATTTACCACGGCAATGAGCGTATCGAGACGCGTGAGGATATTGCTCTGGCAGAGTCAGCCTGATAGGTTATTGCGTAGTTTATCGCCCGGTGACGCTGCGCTTACCGGGCCTACAGTTATTACAGTGTCTTGTAGGCCGGGATCGCTGCGCGTCACCCGGCTTTTTTATTGAGTAAAAATCGTGAATACACTCGAACATACCATTGGTAATACCCCTCTGGTCAAACTGCAGCGCATGGGGCCGGACAACGGCAGCGAAATCTGGGTGAAGCTCGAAGGCAATAACCCTGCGGGGTCGGTGAAGGACAGGGCGGCGTTGTCCATGATTGTCCAGGCAGAAAAACGTGGTGAGATTAAGCCCGGCGATGTGCTGATTGAAGCCACCAGTGGCAATACCGGTATTGCGCTGGCAATGATTGCCGCCCTGAAAGGCTACCGTATGAAGCTACTGATGCCGGACAACATGAGCCAGGAGCGTCGGGCCGCGATGCGCGCTTACGGTGCGGAGCTGATTCTGGTGACCAAAGAGCAGGGGATGGAAGGGGCGCGCGACTTAGCGCTGGAGATGGCTGAGCGTGGCGAAGGTAAACTGCTCGATCAATTCAACAACCCGGATAACCCGTATGCGCACTATACCACCACCGGCCCGGAAATCTGGCAGCAGACTGGCGGGCGCATCACCCATTTTGTTTCCAGCATGGGAACCACGGGCACCATTACCGGCGTGTCACGTTTTCTGCGCGAGCAGGAAAAAGCGGTAACCATTGTTGGCCTGCAACCGGAAGAGGGGAGCAGTATCCCCGGTATCCGTCGCTGGCCTGCGGAATATATGCCCGGCATTTTTAATGCCCGGCTTGTGGACCAGGTGCTGGATATTCACCAGCGCGAGGCGGAGAATACCATGCGAGAACTGGCCGTGCGCGAAGGTATCTTCTGCGGCGTCAGTTCAGGTGGCGCGGTGGCGGGGGCTATCCGGGTAGCCCTGGCTCATCCGGGGGCGGTGGTGGTGGCGATTATCTGCGATCGCGGCGATCGTTATCTTTCTACTGGCGTCTTTGGTGAAGAGAGTTATTCGCAGGGGGCGGGGATTTAAGCGTCATGGAGATGATTTTATTCCGGGACAAAACCCGGGCGCAGCAAACCGATATTGTCGCGGTGCAGTCACAGGTGGTGTATGGCAGCGTGGGTAACAGCATTGCTGTGCCCAATATCAGAACGCACCAGCTGAACGTTACGGCGGTACCAACGGTCCTGTTCAGCAATACGCCTCATTACGATACCTTCTACGGTGGTGTGATCCCCGATGAGTGGTTTAGTGGTTATCTGAAGGCGCTGGAAGAGCGCGAGATTTTACGCGAGCTGAAGGCGGTGACCACCGGTTATATGGGCAGCGCCAGCCAGATCCAGCTTCTGGCCCACTGGCTGAAGGCCATCAGGGTGCAGCATCCCGATCTGCTGGTGCTGGTCGACCCGGTCATCGGTGATGTTGACAGCGGGATGTACGTGAAGCCCGGTATTCCGGAAGCTTACTGCGAGCATCTGCTGCCGCTGGCGCAGGGCATTACGCCAAACGTATTTGAACTGGAAGTGCTAAGCGGCAAGCCGTGTCGTTCGCCTGAAAGCGCTATTGCAGCGGCACAGGGGCTTTTGTCTGATACGCTGAAATGGGTGGCTATCACCAGCGCACCGGTTGCCGGTGACCCGGAAAACATTCATGTGGTGCTGGTGACCAAAGAGAGTGTGACCGTGAGTGCGCACCCACGTGTAGAGACGGATCTGAAAGGAACGGGCGATCTGTTCTGTTCGGAGCTGGTCAGTGGGATTGTGCAGGGTAAAACCGTTGCCGATGCTATTCGCAGGGCGGGCGACCGTGTAACTGACGTGATGGTCTTTACGCAGGAAAAAGGCTACGACGAGCTTATCCTCCCCGCATAAACAAAAATGGCACCCGAAGGTGCCATTTTGCTGTGCGGCAAGAATTACTTCTTGATGCGGATAACCGGGGTTTCACCCACGGTGACGCTGCCAGACAGTTTGATCAGTTCTTTGATTTCGTCCATGTTGGAGATAACAACCGGAGTCAGGGTAGACTTGGCTTTTTCTTCCAGCAGTGGCAGATCAAATTCAATCACCGGGTCGCCAACTTTCACACGCTGGCCTTCTTCCGCGATACGTTTGAAGCCTTCGCCTTTCAGTTCAACAGTGTCGATACCGAAGTGAACGAACAGTTCAATACCGCTATCAGATTCGATAGAGAACGCATGGTTGGTTTCAAAAATTTTACCGATGGTGCCGTCAACTGGAGCAACCATTTTGTTGCCAGTTGGTTTGATAGCAATGCCATCACCAACGATTTTCTCAGCAAACACTACATCCGGCACGTCTTCGATGTTGACGATCTCGCCGGAGAGCGGAGCAACAATCTCAATAGTTCCGGAGTCTTTCTTATCATCAGAAACCAGAGATTTCAGTTTATCGAACAAACCCATGATCTTCTCCTAAGCAGTAAATTGGGCCGCATCTCGTGGATTAGCAGATTGTTTTTTCTTCAATGAACTTGTTAACCAGCGTCATTAACTCGTCCGTTGTCGGTTGAGCAAGAGCCTGCTCTGCTAACACCTTCGCATCTTCGAAGTTCGTGTTACGGATAATCTTCTTAATGCGTGGGATGGAAATGGCGCTCATAGAGAATTCGTCCAGACCCATACCCAGCAACAGAAGTGTAGCACGTTCGTCGCCTGCAAGCTCACCACACATGCCAGTCCATTTACCTTCTGCATGAGAAGCATCAATAACTTGCTTAATAAGCGTCAGTACGGACGGTGACATTGGCTGGTAGAGATGTGAAATCATATCATTACCACGGTCAACTGCCAGGGTGTACTGCGTTAAATCATTGGTACCGATACTAAAGAAATCAACTTCTTTGGCTAAATGACGCGCAATGGTCGCCGCAGCTGGTGTTTCCACCATCACGCCTACCTCGATTGCTTCATCAAATGCTTTACCTTCGTCACGCAGTTCCTGCTTGTAGATTTCGATCTCTTTCTTCAGTGCACGCACTTCTTCAACAGAGATGATCATCGGGAACATGATGCGCAGTTTACCGAAAGCGGAAGCACGCAGGATAGCGCGAACCTGGTCACGCAGGATCTCTTTACGATCCATGGCGATACGCACTGCACGCCAGCCCAGGAACGGGTTTTCTTCTTTCGGGAAGTTCATGTACGGCAGCTCTTTGTCGCCACCGATGTCCATAGTACGGACGATAACCGCCTGAGAGCCACAGGCTTCAGCAACAGCCTTGTACGCAGCAAACTGTTCTTCTTCAGTTGGCAGCGCGTCACGGTCCATGAACAGGAATTCAGTACGATACAGACCAACACCTTCCGCACCGTTGCGCTCAGCGCCATCAACGTCACGTACGGTACCGATGTTCGCGCACACTTCTACCTGATGGCCGTCCAGCGTGATTGCCGGCAGGTCTTTCAGTTTAGCGAGTTCCGCTTTCTCGGTAGCAACTTGCTCCTGAACGGCGCGCAGCTGCTCGATCTCTTCGTTAGTGGGGTTGACGTAAACCACGTTGTTTACGGCATCCAGAATCAGATAGTCGTCGTTTTTCACCTGAGCGGTGACGCTACCGGTACCCACGATGGCAGGCAGTTCCAGAGAACGCGCCATGATTGAGGTGTGGGAAGTACGGCCACCTGCATCAGTGATGAAACCCAGCACCTTTTTCAGGTTCAGCTGTGCGGTTTCAGACGGGGTCAGGTCAGCGGCAACCAGGATAACTTCGTCCTGAATCGCGCTCAGGTCGATAATGGCCAGACCCAGGATGTTGCGCAGCAGGCGCTTACCGATGTCACGTACGTCAGCCGCACGTTCTTTCAGGTATTCGTCATCCAGTTCTTCCAGGGCAGTCGCCTGACCTTCGATAACTTCATGAGCCGCCGCATCGGCAGTCATGCCCTTATCTTTAATCAGGGCTATGATTTCCTGCTCCAGCTCCTCATCTTCAAGCAGCATGATGTGCCCTTCGAAGATGGCTTCTTTTTCTTCACCGAAAGTTTCGCCAGCTTTAGTTTTGATCGCTTCCAGTTGCGAAGATGCCTTGGCACGACCGCTCAGAAAACGTTCAACTTCCTGATCAACCTTGTCGGCAGAAATTTTTTTCCGGTCAATGACGATTTCGTCTTCTTTCAGCAGCAGTGCTTTGCCGAAAGCGATACCCGGGGATGCTAAAATGCCTGAAATCATAACCCTACCTTACTTGTGACTGATATTGAAAAGAACCCGGAAACTTACTCGAGCTCAGCCATCAGTTTTACCAGATGCTCAACAGCTTTCTGCTCATCTTCACCTTCAGCAGAGATGGTGACGACGGTGCCCTGAGTCAGACCCAGAGTCTGCAGTTTGAACAGGCTTTTTGCGCTAGCGCTTTTGCCGTTAGAAGTCACAGTGATTTCAGAAGTGAAGCCTTTCGCTTCTTTGACAAACTGAGCAGCAGGGCGGGTGTGCAGACCGTTCGGAGCGGTAATGGTAACTTCTTGCTGGAACATTGTATTTCCCCAACTTATAGGTTTAGTGTTGTGGAACTAAAGTCTAGCCTGGCGACTGAACTTTAGCCTGTATTGTTAGCGCTGACGTTTCGATCGTCATTAAACATTATGCAGTGAAAGCAAGACTTGAACCAAATCATAAAATCGATTCAGCAAGGTCATTTCATTCACCGATTAATTTCACGCATCAAAATAATTGCTGGTTTAAATACCAGACCCAACGGGGTGAATCAATGCCAGGAGGGGTAAAACTTTGAAGCAGGCCACAAAAAAGCACCCGGAAAGGTGCTTTTTTACGCGTTTTTAACATACTGGCATCACTGTTGCAGTTCTTTCTCAGTGAAGAGATCGGCAAACAGTGCAGTGCTTAAGTAACGCTCACCCGAGGATGGCAGGATAACCACAATATTCTTATTGGTAAAGGTTTCATCTTCCAGAAGTTTGATCGCGGCCGCAACGGCAGCGCCGGAAGAGATCCCCGCCAGAATACCTTCTTCGTCCATCAGACGACGCGCAGTGGAGATAGCCTCTTCGTTGGTGATGGTCACCACTTTGTCGATCAGCTTCAGATCCAGGTTGCCCGGGATGAAGCCTGCGCCGATCCCCTGGATTTTGTGCGGGCCAGGTTTTAGCTCTTCGCCTGCCAGGGCCTGAGTGATCACCGGAGAATCCGTGGGTTCTACGGCAACGGTAATCAGATCTTTTTTGCCTTTTGTGCCTTTTATATAGCGAGTCACGCCGGTCAGCGTTCCGCCGGTTCCTACGCCGGAGATAAACACGTCAACCTGACCGTCTGTATCTTCCCAGATTTCCGGGCCAGTGGTTTTTTCGTGGATTTCCGGGTTCGCCGGGTTGCTGAACTGCTGCAGCAGCAGGTATTTAGCCGGGTCGCTGGCCACAATTTCTTCGGCTTTCTGAATGGCACCTTTCATGCCTTTCGCGCCTTCGGTCAGTACCAGGTTTGCACCCAGCGCTTTCAGCAGTTTGCGACGCTCGATGCTCATGGTTTCAGGCATGGTCAGCGTCAGTTTGTAGCCGCGTGCGGCAGCAACATAAGCCAGCGCGATACCGGTGTTACCGCTGGTGGGTTCAACCAGTTCGACGCCAGGCTTCAGAACGCCACGTTTTTCAGCATCCCAAATCATGTTTGCACCGATACGGCATTTTACGCTGAAGCTTGGGTTACGTGACTCGACCTTCGCCAGAATGCGTCCATTACCGATACGGTTCAGTCGAACCAGCGGCGTATGACCGATAGTCAGCGAGTTGTCTTCATAAATCTTACTCATGGCCTGTCCTTAACTGTATGAAATTGGGATACCGACCCAGCATACCTGTTGAATAAGTATGGGGAAGTAAGGAATTCGCATATCTATATGCTGCAAGGAAATAATGGGGATCAGTATGGAATAAGGGATAGCATAAGCTACCCCTGATTTACACATTTTTGCATTACTTCCATAACGCGTGCTTAGCACGGTAGCAGTCCACCCACATTGCTGTCGCGCCGCAAACCGCCACCGGCATGATAAACAGGTTCAGGAAGGGGATCATGGTGAACAGGCTGGTGAGTGCGCCAAACTGCATATTGGCAACTTTCTGCGTACGCAGGGCAGTGCGCATCTCTTTAAACGGTACCTTGTGGTTATCGAACGGGTAGTCGCAATACTGGATCGCCAGCATCCAGGCGCTGAACAGGAACCACAGCACCGGGGCGACCGTCTGACCAACACCCGGAATGAAATAAAGTATAAGCAGCACAATCGCGCGTGGCAGATACCAGGCAAATTTCTGCCACTCGCGTTTCATGATCCGCGGGATATCTTTCATGATCCCCAGCACGCCGGTATCGGGCGGTGTGGCACCGGTAAGACGCGCTTCTAATTGTTCCGCCAGCAGGCCGTTAAACGGCGCGGCTATCCAGTTGGCAATGGTTGAGAAGAAATAGCCAAACACCAGCAGGACGGAGATCACCACAATTGGCCACAGCAGGTAGCTCAGCCACTGCAGCCAGTCTGGTACATGGCCCATGATGGCAGGCACCCAGCTTTCCAGCTTTGTGAATAACCACCAGAAGGCACCTCCCATCAGGATGATGTTGATAAGCAATGGCAGAATAACGAAACGGCGAATGCCTGGCAGGGAGACCAGTTTCCAGCCCTGAGAAAAATACCAGACGCCGCTGCGTGGGGTAGAAGATGATGTTGAAACCATAACCAGGCTGTACTCCTTTTTACACAACCAGTGGAATTGCCCGCCTATATTATCCAGTTATGGATTAATGACCAGTTCGGAAATGTTCGAAAAAACAGCAAAAAGCACAATTTAGTTCATCTTTATGCTGTGAATGCTCTGCACACACTTGCACTTGACGTAAACGGCAAATACTCTTAGTGAGTAAATGTTTGCCGTGGTGGCAAGGTGTTAGAACAACAGAGAATATAATGATGCAGGATTTGCGTCTGATATTAATCATTGTTGGCGCGATCGCCATAATCGCTTTACTGGTACATGGTTTCTGGACCAGCCGTAAAGAGCGTTCTTCTATGTTTCGCGATCGCCCACTGAAGCGCATGAAGTCCAGTCGTGATGACGATGACGGTGAAAACGACATCGATGAGAACGACGATGACGGCGTGGGCGAAGTTCGTGTTCATCGGGTCAATACTGCGCCCGGCGCAGCTCATGGGGAGCATGAAGCCCCTCGTCAGCCTCCGCAGCACCAGTATCAACCACCGTATGCCTCTGCTCAGCCGCGCCCACAGGCGTCGCAGCCTGCGGAAGAACCGGTGCGTCAGACGCCGCAACAGCCGGTACATCATCAGCCTGCCGTGCAGCAGCCTGTGCAGCCACAACCTGTACAGCCGCAGCAGCCTGTTCACCAGCCTCAGCCTGTGCAAGTGCAGCCAGCACCACAGCCTGCGCCAGTCGTTGAGCCAGAGCCGGTTGTTGAACCTGAACCGGTGGTTGAAAAACCGCAGCGCAAAGAAGCGGTGATCATCATGAACGTGGCCGCGCATCATGGCAGCCATCTGAATGGTGACGTTCTGCTTAACAGTATTCAGCAGGCCGGCTTCAAGTTTGGCGATATGAATATCTTCCATCGCCATCTGAGCCCGGACGGTAGCGGCCCGGCGCTGTTCAGTCTCGCCAATATGGTGAACCCTGGCACGTTTGATCCGGAAATGACCGGCGATTTCGTGACGCCGGGCGTAACTATCTTTATGCAGGTGCCGTCCTACGGTGACGAACTGCAAAACTTCAAGCTGATGCTGCAGTCCGCTCAGCACATTGCCGACGAAGTGGGTGGTGTGGTGCTGGATGACCAGCGTCGTATGATGACGCCGCAGAAATTGCGTGAGTATCAGGACCGCATCCGCGAAGTTAAGGAAGCCAACGCGTAATCGTCGCGTTTTCTTCAACTCCTCCTCAACCCCCGCATGTCGGGGGTTTTTTCTCATTGATGGTGCGATATGGACTCAATCGAACAACAACTGACTCAACTGCGAACCACGCTTCGCCATCATGAATATCTCTATCATGTTATGGACGCGCCGGAAGTGCCGGATGCGGAGTATGACCGTCTGATGCGTGAACTGCGCGAGCTGGAAATGCTGCACCCGGAGTTCATTACCCCAGACTCCCCGACCCAGCGCGTAGGGGCTGAACCGCTTGGTGCGTTCAGCCAGATCAGCCACGAAGTACCAATGCTGTCGCTGGATAACGTCTTTGATGAAGAGAGTTTTCTGGCGTTTAACAAGCGCGTACAGGATCGCCTGAAAAGCAGCGATACCCTGAGCTGGTGCTGCGAGCTGAAGCTGGACGGTCTGGCGGTCAGTATTCTTTATGAAAACGGTGTGCTGGTCAGTGCGGCTACCCGTGGCGATGGCACCACCGGTGAAGATATCACCAGCAACGTGCGTACTATTCGGGCAATTCCACTGAAGCTGCGTGGTGAAAACATTCCTGCACGTCTGGAAGTGCGTGGTGAAGTGTTCATGCCGCAGGCGGGCTTCGAAAAAATCAACGAAGAAGCGCGTTGCACGGGGGGAAAAGTGTTTGCTAACCCGCGTAATGCGGCAGCGGGCTCACTGCGCCAGCTGGATCCGCGTATTACCGCGAAGCGACCGCTGACGTTCTTTTGCTATGGCGTCGGTATTCTGGAAGGTGGTGAACTGCCGGATACGCACCTGGGGCGCTTGCTGCAGTTCAAAGAGTGGGGCTTACCGGTAAGCAACCGCGTACAGATTTGTAATTCTCCGGAAGCCGTACTGGCGTTCTACCACAAGGTCGAAGAAGACCGTCCGACGCTCGGTTTTGATATCGACGGTGTGGTGATCAAGGTTAACTCACTTGAGTTACAGGAACAGTTAGGTTTTGTGGCTCGTGCACCGCGCTGGGCTGTGGCTTTCAAATTCCCGGCGCAGGAACAGATGACTTTCGTTCGCGACGTGGAGTTCCAGGTGGGGCGTACGGGCGCGATTACCCCGGTTGCGCGTCTGGAACCGGTACAGGTTGCCGGTGTGCTGGTCAGTAACGCCACGCTGCACAACGCCGATGAAATTGAACGTCTCGGCCTTCGTATTGGTGACAAAGTCGTGATTCGTCGTGCGGGCGATGTGATCCCGCAGGTCGTTAACGTCGTTGAGTCAGAACGCCCTGAAGATACCCGGGCCATTGAATTCCCGACGCACTGCCCGGTTTGTGGATCGGACGTTGAACGTGTTGAAGGCGAAGCGGTCGCCCGCTGTACGGGCGGGCTCATCTGCGGGGCACAGCGTAAAGAGTCACTGAAGCACTTTGTGTCCCGTCGGGCGATGGACGTGGACGGCATGGGCGACAAAATTATCGATCAACTGGTGGAGAAGGAGTACGTCCACACGCCTGCCGATCTGTTCAGCCTGACCGCCGGGAAACTGACCGGTCTTGATCGCATGGGGCCTAAATCGGCACAAAATGTGGTTAACGCTCTGGAAGCGGCTAAGCAGACTACCTTTGCCCGGTTCCTCTATGCGCTGGGCATTCGTGAAGTGGGCGAAGCCACGGCGGCGGGACTGGCGGCTCACTTTGGTACGCTGGAAGCCCTGGAGAGCGCGAGTATTGAAGAGCTGCAGAAAGTCCCGGATGTGGGCATTGTGGTCGCGACGCACACCTTTAACTTCTTTGCCGAAGAGAGCAACCGTGAGGTGATTGGTCAACTGCTGGAAGAGGGTATCCACTGGCCTGCACCGGTTGTCGTCAATGCGGAAGAGATCGACAGCCCGTTCGCCGGTAAAACGGTGGTGCTGACCGGTAGTCTGAGCCAGCTTTCACGTGATGACGCCAAAGCGCGTCTGGTCGCGCTGGGGGCAAAAGTGGCAGGCAGCGTGTCGAAGAAAACGGACCTGGTGATCGCCGGGGAAGCCGCCGGTTCGAAGCTTGCCAAAGCGCAGGAGCTGGGCATTGAGGTTATCGATGAAGCGGAAATGCTGCGTCTGTTAGGAGAATAACGTGGAGAAAGAACAGCTCGTTGAGATAGCCAATACGGAGATGCCATTTGGCAAATATAAAGGCCGCAGGCTGATCGATTTGCCGGAAGAGTATCTGCTGTGGTTCGCCCGTAAGGATGAGTTTCCTGCCGGGCGGCTGGGCGAGCTGATGGCCATCACGTTACTGATCAAAACGGAGGGGCTGACGCAACTGGTTCAGCCCCTGAAACGTCCTTAAGCCTTCGCGGCGTGGGTCTCTTCCTGCGCCCGTTTTTCCGTCTGGCGCTTGTAACGACGCGCCAGCACCGCGCAGACCATCAGCTGGATCTGATGGAAAATCATCAGCGGCAGTACCATCATCCCAATCATTGAGGTCGGGAACAGGATATTGGCCATCGGGATACCGTTGGCCAGGCTCTTTTTCGACCCGCAGAAGACAATCGTGATTTCATCCGCTTTATTGAAACCACACTTGCGCGCGACAAAAACGTTTACCGTAATCACCATCGCCAGCAGGATAATGCTGACCACCACGATAAACAGCAATGAGCCAGCACCGACCTTATGCCAGATGCCATTCACCACCGCTTCACTGAAGGCGGAATAGACCACTAACAGAATCGACGTCTGGTCGGTTTTTGAGATCCACTTCTTGTGCTTCGCAACAAAAGCCCCCGTCCACGGACGAGAAAGATGCCCAAGGACAAACGGCAGCAGCAGTTGCAGACAGATTTTACCGACCTGCTCCAGGTTGCCTTCCGCACCGTGCATATTCATCAGCAGGCCAACCAGCAGCGGCGAGATGAAAATCCCTAACAGGCTGGAGGCCGAAGCCGAACAGACTGCCGCAGCAACGTTACCGCCCGCCAGTGACGTAAAGGCAATCGCTGACTGAACGGTGGCGGGCAGAATGCACAGATAAAGGAAACCCGTATAGAGCGCCGGGTCGACATTAACCGGTGCCCACCAGGCGAACAGGACGCCGAGGATCGGGAATAAAATGAACGTGCTGCACATTACCCACAGGTGCAGCCGCCAGTGACCACCCCCTGCAATAATGGCTTCACGGGACAGTTTGGCCCCGTGCATAAAGAACAGTAGCGCGATAGCCGCCGTTGTCAGCCCTTCAACGAAAGGCACATAACTTCCACGGGCCGGGAAAAAGGAGGCCAGTAAAACGGTGATAACCAGAGTAAGCGTGAAAGGATCAAGAATTCGGAACAGTTTCATAGTGACTCCTGAAAGCAGATATCGCTATTGTGCTTTTTTCCATTTGAGAAATAAAATTGATTTATTGCATCCATTTATGAATTAAACAGATGAATTATTCACTACGACAGCTTCGCATTTTCGTGACCGTTGCACATGCCCGCAGTTTCAGCCGGGCAGGAGAGGTAATCGGCCTGAGCCAGTCGGCCGTCAGCCACAGCGTTAAAGAGCTGGAGAGCCAGACAGGTGTGCGGCTACTTGACCGTACCACGCGCGAAGTGGTGCTTACCGAAGCGGGGCAGCAGCTGGCTATGCGTCTGGAGCGGTTACTGGATGAGCTGAACAGCACGCTGCGGGATGTTGGACGCCTGGGGCAACAGCTTTCGGGAACTGTGCGGGTGGCGGCGAGCCAGACGATCTCAGCGCACCTTATCCCGCAGTGTATTGCCGAAAGCAACGATCTTTACCCGGATATCAACTTTGTGCTGCACGACAGGCCACAGCAGTGGGTGCTGGAGAGTATCCGTCAGGGGGATGTGGATTTTGGTATCGTTATCGATCCCGGCGCAGTCAGCGATCTGGAATGTGAAGTTGTGCTCTCAGAGCCATTTTTGTTGCTCTGTCGCGACGACGATCCGCTTGCATCACTCCCGCGCGTGACATGGCAGGCGTTACAGGGCGCGAACCTGGTGTTACAGGATTATGCCTCGGGAAGCCGTCCGTTGATTGATGCCGCTCTGGTCGCGCAAGGCGTCCAGGCGACCATCGTGCAGGAGATAGGCCACCCGGCCACCTTGTTTCCAATGGTAGAGGCAGGAATTGGGATCAGCGTATTACCGGCGCTGGCACTGCCGTTGCCGCAGGGAAGCCGCTTGCGGGTAAAACGCTTTACCCCCAGCATCGAACGCCAGTTAATGCTGGTGCGCCGTAAAAACCGTTCACTTTCGGGAGCGGCGCATGCCTGCTGGGAGGTAGTGCGTATGCAGGCCCAGCGTTTAATGGAGGCCCGCACGCACGATCCACTGTTTAACGATCAGATGTAGATATCAATCTTATGTTCAGAGGAAGGCTTGTTGACGCTTTGCTCTACGGCCTGAGCATTTCCCTGTTCCGGCATGGACTCTTCGGCCTGCTGACGCTGCAATTGCGCCAGCTGTGCCTGCAGCATGGTAATCTGGGATTCGAGTAACTCCTGCTGTTTTTTCTTTTCATCTAGAGGCGCATCACTCAATCCCAATTCCTTGAGTTGCTGAGTGGCTTTTGTTAACTGTTTGGTCAACTGGCTAATCCGGGAGGCAATGTCATTGCCACCAGAACTGTTCCCGCTGCTGCCAATTTCTAACGCTGACAGTGACGCTGCCTGGATAGTGGTCATATTGAGTTCCTTTTCACCATAAAAGAGTGATATCGGCAGGAAAATGGAGAGCTTGAGTGAGGGCAGGGTTATTGATAGTGAACCTGTATCGTTGAGGCGGGAAAAGTGTATTGGTGATAAGCCGCTGGCTCCAGATATAAGAATGAGGTCATGCGATCCGTGATATCGCAAACTGAGTCCTCAAGGAGCTTTTATGACCCTCTCAAATAATCCATGGTACTGCGCCGACATCATCCGTGCCGCGAAACCTGATTTTACGCCTCGCGTTGCCTTTATCCTCGGTTCTGGTCTCGGCGCACTCGCCGACCAGATTGATGACGCTGTGGCTATTTCCTATGAAAAACTGCCCGGATTTCCGGTGAGTACCGTTCACGGCCATGCGGGTGAGCTGGTATTAGGCCACCTCGCAGGGGTTCCGGTCGCCTGTATGAAAGGACGTGGTCATTTCTATGAAGGCCGCGGCATGGCCATCATGACCGATGCTATCCGTACCTTTAAGCTGCTGGGCTGCGAGCTGCTGTTTAGCACTAACGCGGCGGGCTCATTACGTCCTGAGGTGGGGCCGGGAAGCCTGGTTGCCCTGAGTGACCATATCAATACCATGCCGGGTACGCCGACAGTGGGGCTGAATGACGAGCGCTTTGGCGATCGCTTCTTCTCGCTCGCCAATGCCTACGATGCGGATCTCCGTGCCGTTCTGCAAACGGTGGCTGCCAAAGAGGGCTTCCCACTGCATGAAGGGGTGTTTGTCTCTTATCCCGGCCCTAACTTTGAGACCGCCGCCGAGATCCGAATGATGCAAATCATCGGGGGTGACGTGGTAGGGATGTCCGTCGTACCTGAAGTGATCTCAGCGCGCCACTGTGGCTTAAAAGTGGTGGCTGTTTCAGCGATAACCAATCTCGCTGAAGGTCTGGGCGATGTGAAATTGTCTCATGAGCAGACGCTCGCTGCCGCCGAGCTTTCCCGCCAGAACTTCATCAATCTCATCTGCGGTTTTCTGCGCCATCTTGCCTGATAAAAAATAAAGTGGCCCGCGAGGGCCACACACTGCGATAAGGAAAGCGTTATGAACATCACGACTCGCTTAAAGATGATGTCCTTTATGCAATATTTTATTTGGGGGAGTTGGCTTGTCACCCTCGGTTCTTACATGATTAACACCCTGCATTTTACCGGTTCTGACGTGGGCATGGTCTACAGCTCCAAAGGGCTTGCGGCGATCGTAATGCCCTCGCTGGTGGGGATCATTGCGGATAAATGGCTGCGCGCAGACCGCGCGTACATGATCTGCCATCTTGTCTGTGCCGCTGCGCTTTGTTATGCCGCACAGGTCAATGAGCCCGGGTTAATGTTCTGGGTCATGCTGGTCAATGCGATGGCTTTTATGCCGACCATTGCGTTGTCGAACACGATTTCATACTCCTGTCTTGAACGCGCGGGGCTGGACACGGTGAGCCATTTTCCGCCTGTGCGGGTGTACGGCACCGTAGGCTTTATTGCGGCGATGTGGGCCATTAGCCTGATGGGGGCAGAGTTAAGCAATGTGCAGCTCTACATTGCGGCCGGAGCTTCGCTGGTACTGGCACTCTATTCTCTGACGTTGCCGAAGATCCCGGTCGTGCAGAATAAAACGTCTCAGACGCTGGCCAGTAAGCTCGGCCTGAATGCGTTTGTCTTATTTAAACAACCCCGCATGGCCGTGTTCTTTTTGTTTGCGATGTTGCTTGGCGCGGTTCTGCAGATCACCAATACCTTCGGTAGCCCATTTCTCCACGATTTTGCACGTAACCCGGTGTATGCAGAGAGCTTTATCGTGAAATATCCGTCAATTTTACTCTCTGTCTCGCAGATGTCAGAGGTGTTCTTCATTCTGACGATCCCCTTTTTCCTCCGGCGTTTTGGTATTAAGACCGTCATGTTAATGAGCATGGTCGCCTGGATGCTGCGGTTTGGGCTGTTTGCGTTTGGCGATCCGTCAGCCACGGGCTTTGGGTTGTTGTTGCTGTCAATGGTTGTCTATGGCTGCGCGTTCGACTTCTTCAATATTTCCGGTTCGGTATTTGTCGAGCAGGAGGTGAACTCTGACATCCGCGCCAGCGCGCAAGGGTTATTTATGACCACCGTTAATGGCATCGGCGCGTATGTCGGGTCTGTGTTGAGCGGTATGGCAGTGGACTACTTCTCGGTGGATGGCGTGAAAGACTGGCAAACCATCTGGCTGGTATTCGCGGCCTATGCGCTGACGCTTGCGGTGGTGTTTTACCTGAGCTTCAACTACCGGCATTCGGGAAAAAACAGCGAGATGCGCACAGTCGCGCATTAAAGGTTTTCCCTTTGATATTCAAAAGGCTTTAAGGTGAGGGTTTCCATGTTATCGCCAGGATATGTTTTGATGGAACGCGTTTACCGAACCGATCTGAAGCTACTGCGCTATTTTCTGGCCGTGGCTGAGGAGCTTCATTTTGGCCGGGCTGCCGCCCGTCTCAATATGTCGCAGCCGCCGTTAAGCCTGCATATTAAAGAGCTGGAAAGCCAGTTGGGTACGTTGCTTTTTACTCGTCACTCGCGAAGCGTGGCGTTGACTCATGCGGGTAAAGTGCTGATGGAAGAGTCCCGCAGGTTGCTCGCCAGCGCAAACCAGGCGCTGGCGCGTGTCGAACAAATTGGCCGGGGTGAGGCAGGGCGTATTGAGCTGGGGATCGTCGGTACCGCCATGTGGAGTGAGGTGCGCACGGTAATGCGCACCTTTTTAAAAGCGCATCCGAATGTTGATGTTATCTTTCGGGAAAAGTCCCCGGTAATGCAGATGGCGCTGCTTGAGCGCCGGGAACTGGATGTTGGGATCTGGCGAATGGCGACTGAACCCACGGCAGGGTTTACCAGTATCCGGCTACGCGACGCCGCATTCCTGGTCGCGATGCCGGAAGATCACCGGTTAGTGGGAGAAACCACCATTACGCTAACCGACCTGCAGAACGAGTATTTTGTCACTATGCCGTCAGCACATTCAGACTGGTCATTTTTACAGCGCGTATGTCAGCAGGCCGGCTTCTCTCCCTTGATTGTGCGTGAAGCTGTTGAGCCGCAGACGGTACTGGCGATGATCAGTATGGGAATGGGTATTACGCTGGCGGCAGACAGCTACGCGCAGATGCAATGGCCGGGCGTGGTGTTCCGCCCGCTAAAAGAGCGTATACCGGCAGATTTATATGTGGTGTATGACGAGAAGCAGGCTACCCCAGCGGTAGATAAGTTGATAGCGACGCTGACGGCAGGGTAGGGTGTCAAAACGCAGATAGCAAAAAAGCGCCTTTAGGGCGCTTTTTTACATTGGTGGGTCGTGCAGGATAACTCGCTTCGCTCGCCCTTCGGGCCGTCGCCGTAAACGGCTCCGGTGTCTCACTGCGTTCGGCTCGAACCTGCAGCAGGTTCGAATCATCTATATCGCAGATAGCAAAAAAGCGCCTTTAGGGCGCTTTTTTACATTGGTGGGTCGTGCAGGATTCGAACCTGCGACCAATTGATTAAAAGTCAACTGCTCTACCAACTGAGCTAACGACCCGAAATGGTGGGCGATGACGGGCTCGAACCGCCGACCCCCTCCGTGTAAAGGAGATGCTCTACCAACTGAGCTAATCGCCCATTTCGGAACTGCTGCGATAAGGTGAGAATGGTGGGCGATGACGGGCTCGAACCGCCGACCCCCTCCGTGTAAAGGAGATGCTCTACCAACTGAGCTAATCGCCCAATCTCAATTCTTATCTACACTGCGAGTCTACGTGAAGTAGATGGTGGGTGATGACGGGCTCGAACCGCCGACCCCCTCCGTGTAAAGGAGATGCTCTACCAACTGAGCTAATCACCCCCGCTGTGTGGAGTCGCATTATAGGGAGAGTTGAAAATGAGTCAACGCCTTTTCTAAAGTTTTTATTCGTTCGTCGTAAAATTAGACAAAACGATCGCAAAACGGGCTATGGCGCATGATTTCTAAACAAAAATCGTAATCTCCATCACGATACAGGGATCAACATTGAGGAATCGCCCCACAGTGATAGAATATTGCCCATTGTTTTTTCCCCAGGATTTGCCGATTGCCGGCATCTTTATAACGTAAGGCCATTTCATGAAAATCAAAACTCGCTTCGCGCCCAGCCCGACAGGCTATCTGCACGTCGGTGGTGCACGTACTGCTCTCTATTCCTGGCTTTTTGCACGCCACAACAAAGGTGAGTTTGTGCTGCGTATTGAGGACACCGATCTCGAGCGCTCCACGCCGGAAGCAATTGAAGCCATTATGGATGGTATGAACTGGCTGAATCTGGAGTGGGATGAAGGCCCGTATTTCCAGACCAAACGTTTTGACCGCTATAACGCTGTAATCGATGAGATGCTGGTCGCGGGTACTGCTTATAAGTGCTACTGCTCTAAAGAGCGTCTGGACGCGCTGCGTGAAGAGCAGATGGCAAACGGCGAAAAGCCGCGTTATGACGGCCGCTGCCGCCACGATCACAGTGAGCATGCTGCTGATGAGCCTTGTGTAGTGCGTTTTGCTAACCCGCAGGACGGCTCCGTTATCTTTGACGACCAGATCCGTGGCCCGATCGAATTCAGCAACCAGGAGCTGGACGATCTGATCATCCGCCGCACCGACGGTTCCCCAACCTATAACTTCTGCGTTGTAGTCGATGACTGGGACATGGAAATCACCCACGTTGTTCGTGGCGAAGACCATATCAACAACACGCCGCGCCAGATCAACATTCTGAAAGCGCTGAATGCGCCAGTGCCGGTGTATGCGCACGTATCCATGATCAACGGTGATGACGGTAAAAAACTGTCTAAACGTCATGGCGCAGTGAGCGTTATGCAGTACCGCGACGACGGCTATCTGCCGGAAGCGCTGTTGAATTATCTGGTGCGTCTGGGCTGGGCCCATGGTGACCAGGAAATCTTCAGCCGCGAAGAGATGATCGAACTGTTCTCACTGAGCTCGGTTAGTAAGTCTGCCAGTGCGTTCAATACCGAAAAATTGCAGTGGCTGAACCATCACTACATCAATACCATGCCGCCAGAGTATGTTGCGACCTATCTGCAGTGGCACATTGAGCAGGCCAACATTGATACCCGTACCGGCCCTGAGCTGGCAGATCTGGTGAAACTGCTCGGTGAGCGTTGCAAGACTCTGAAAGAGATCGCTGAAAGCTGCCGCTACTTCTATGAAGAGTTCGACGAGTTTGACGCTGACGCGGCGAAGAAACACCTGCGCCCGGTTGCACGTCAGCCGCTGGAAGTGGTACGCGACAAACTGGCTGCCATTACTGAATGGACGGCTGAGAATGTACATCACGCCATTCAGGCAACAGCGGATGAGCTGGAAGTGGGTATGGGTAAAGTCGGTATGCCACTGCGCGTCGCCGTTACCGGTGCAGGCCAGTCTCCGGCTCTGGACGTGACCGTTCATGCGATTGGAAAGTCACGCAGCGTGGCGCGTATCAACAAGGCGCTGGGCTTTATTGCTGAGCGCGAAAGCCAGCAATAACTCAGTCTGACAGATGAAAATGAAAAACGGCAGGGTGACCTGCCGTTTTTTTATGCGTGTAATTCAGCAATGCCGAGACGAGCAAGAAACCCTTGTATACCTTCGCGCTTTAGCAATACGTGAAGACGTTCCTGTTCGGTCTGGGTCATGTTTTCCAGCGAGTCAATTATTTGAGGGAGCAACGTTGATGGTGCTGATTCACCGTACAGAGACGGGGCTTCTGCCAGTTGGTAGATCGCCTGACGGCTACGAATGGCCGGGAGACTGATAATGTGCTCCTTCACTCGTGCATCAATATGAATCAGCCGTGCCCGCCCACCTTTCACGCCATTAATCCCTTCGGTTTTCCACCCTTTCTGGCGTATCCAGCGGTTAACCGTTTGTCTGGCTACACCCAGAGTGTCCGCCAGCTCTTCCGTGGTCATTTTATTGCGTAATTTTTTCATATCAGTTCTGGTCGCGAATCCCTAAACGTTGCAACAATCCGGTAATCCCTTCCCGCAGTAACAGCGATGTCATCTGCTTTTGCTCATCCGGCGTCATTTCATTTGCCAGTGTCAGAAGTAAAGTGTGGAGTGAACCTTCATGGTACGCGTTTTCCGGCATGTCAGGCATTTCGGATACCCGGCGTGCGCTGCGAATAAAATCACGCACTTTTTCATTCACATGCACCAGACGGGCTTTCCCACCCTGTACTCCTGGTTTTGGTGATGTAATCCAACCCTCTTTACGCACCCATTTATTGATGGTCTGGCGGCTATAGCCAGTGAGCAGGGCTAACTCTTCTGGCGTCATTCGTTCCTTGATCATGCAATTTCCTGAGTATTAGTGGGGTTAATTAGTGGTTCATTTTATAGCACCGTTTTACGTGAAAATGTGACAGGTTTAACTCCTGACTGCGAGCAGGCTCGCAAAGTGATTTATTTGCATGATTTTTCAGCGATTGAAAGGTTGTAATGGATTTTGACGTTGACACTCAGCAATGGAATTCATATTATGCCGCCCGTCAACATGACAGCTTTACGATGGGGCTATAGCTCAGCTGGGAGAGCGCTTGCATGGCATGCAAGAGGTCAGCGGTTCGATCCCGCTTAGCTCCACCAAACTCTGAACCCAACAGAGTGCGGTATGTAAAGTCACATGTGGGGCTATAGCTCAGCTGGGAGAGCGCTTGCATGGCATGCAAGAGGTCAGCGGTTCGATCCCGCTTAGCTCCACCAAAATTCAGACCCTCGTCGAAAGACGGGGGTTTTTTTATGCCTTTGTAAAATCCCCTTTCACTTTTGTTGCCTGAAAGGGGATGTTTCTATACCTCACCACAATCTACATCAATAAACGGGTCTATAAATGGACTTGAACTTGATTCGCTCAATTAATAATCATATTATCCGCTGGGTCAAATAGTGCTGATGGATAAATAGATTATCTAACTTAATGAATAGAAAAGCTTACAGTAATATAAACATATTTATAATTGCCCTGGCGCTATGCCTGGTTGCGGTGCCATTTTCCCGTTATATCTCTCCGCATGCTATTGTTAATGGGCATGATGTATATTTAGCGTGGTTACCGTTAAGTGTCATGCTGGCTGTTATTTTATTGTTTGGCCGTCGGGCAATTATTCCCGTTCTGTTAAGTTTTATCGTTACCAATGTTTATAGTTTTCATTTAACGGTACTGCAGCACGCGGTGTTGTTGTTTTGTCAGACCTTTCCAGCGTTTGCCGTCTGCGGCGTGATTCGCCTGATCCTGGGGAAGCGCTGGCGTTATGGTTTGCCCAATAAGTTCATCGGTATTCGTATTTTCTGGCTTGGCTTTATGTTGCCTGCAGGAATCAAACTGTCGATGTATCTGGCAGGATATTTATTTGATTTTCCACTGACTATCTCGACCTTCTTCGGTGAAGGAACAGCAATTTACAATGTGGTTGATATTCAAAGCCTGATTTGTGCCGTATTGATATTTACCATGATGTTCTATTATCCATTAAGAATGGCACTTAACCCCGGTTATGCCAGAATATTCTGGCGGGGGAGTGTTAAACCCATATTCTTTACTAAACAGCCTGTTTATATCTTTACCTGGTTGATGGTTCTGATCGCTGTGATTGCAATTCTGTGCATGCCTCTGCAATCAGCCATTATTGCCGGTTATCTTATGCCGGTGATTTTTATCCTGTTTACCCTGGGGATCAGTCGTTTGAGCTATGCTCTTATCTCTCTGCTCTGGGCTGCATCTGCATTCCTGTTATTAACCTATAACTATAACTTTCTTAATGGTGTCGAATCAGGACACTCGCTCTCCTTTATCCTGTCGGTACTGATCTCTTTTGCTATCTGTTTGCTCTACATGTCGCGGATCTACCGCAGAAGCGAATGGCTGAAGCAGGGCTGGCAGGAGAGGGCGTTAACCGATCCATTGACGGGGTTACCCAATATTCGTGCGCTTGAAGACTACCTGTTCGTTCATCCTGACGCTAAAGTGTGCTGTCTGCGGATGGACAACCTGGAGTTTTTGAGCCGTCATTATGGCATTCTCATGCGGGTCCACTGCAAACGGATGATTACGACATCTCTGCAGCCATTATTGCAGAAAGATGAAAAGCTCTTTCAGCTGCCAGGAAGCGAGCTGGTGCTGGTATTGCTGGGGCCAGAAACCGCTGAACGCCTGCAACATATGGTCGACCAACTGAACAGCCGCAAGATTTTCTGGAACAATACCGGGCTGGATATTGAGTTTGGTGCCTCCTGGGGCAAGGTGGATAATGGTGAAACGTTGCATCATACGCTGGGGCAACTGAGCTGGCTGGCCGAGCAATCATGCGGTGCGCATAACGTTCTGGCACTGACAAATAGCCTTGAAGCTGCCTCGGGACAAACGACGGAACGGGTTCTGATGTTAGGGCGGGTTAAGCATGCTCTGGAGGCAGGCAAATTTCACTTATATGCACAACCGATCCAAAACGCCGATGGCAACGGGTACTATGAAATTCTGACGCGTATGGAAAGTGAGGGAGAGATTCTGTCACCCGATCGCTTTATCCCGTTGATTGCTCAGTTTAACCTCAGCCACCAGTTCGATCTGAGCGTCGTGGAGAAATTACTGGTGTGGCTTCACGAACACCCTGCGACGCATGCGGGTACCCGTTTTTCTGTCAACCTGATGCCGCTGACGCTGATGCAAAAAGAGGTGGCCAGCGAGATAATCGCGCTCTTTGAACGCTATGCTGTTGCCCCTCAGGCTGTCGTTATTGAGATCACCGAAGAGCAGGCATTTTCCAATTCAGGAAGCAGCATCAAAAATATCCAGCAACTTCGGGATTACGGTTTCCGTATTGCGATTGATGATTTCGGTACCGGGTATGCCAACTACGAGCGCCTCAAGCGTCTGCAGGCAGACATCATTAAGATTGACGGCTGCTTTGTGAACGATATTTGCACCGATAGCATGGATGCCATGATCGTGCAGTCAATTTGCAATCTGGCGAAAACGAAAGCGCTCTGTGTGGTTGCCGAATATGTGGAAACACCAGCGCAGCGGGAGATGTTGCTACGCTTTGGTGTGGACTATCTGCAGGGCTACCTGATAGGCAAGCCCACGTCGCTTAGCGAATTACGGGCATAAAAAAACCAGGAGCATTGGCTCCCGGTTTTTGTCAGTTGTTCTGATTACAGTACCAGTGCTGCGATAGAGGCAGACAGTACGCTCACCAGGGTAGAGCCGTAAACCAGCTTCAGGCCGAAGCGAGAAACAACGTTACCCTGTTCTTCGTTCAGACCTTTAATCGCACCGGCGATAATACCGATGGACGAGAAGTTCGCGAAGGAAACCAGGAATACGGAGATGATGCCTTCCGCGCGTGGAGAGAGCGTGCTGGCAATTTTCTGCAGATCCATCATGGCCACGAATTCGTTAGAAACCAGTTTGGTTGCCATGATACTGCCCACCTGCAGCGCTTCGTGAGCCGGAACACCCATTACCCATGCAACAGGGTAGAAGATATAGCCCAGAATGCCCTGGAAGGAGATACCCAGAACCGCCGCGAACAGGGCGTTCAGGGCAGAAATCAGGGCAATAAAGCCGATCAGCATTGCAGCAACGATAATCGCCACTTTGAAACCAGCCAGAATATACTCACCCAGCATTTCGAAGAAGCTCTGACCTTCGTGCAGATTTGCCATCTGCAGGTTCTCTTCGCCTTCTTCAACACGGTATGGGTTGATCAGAGACAACACAATAAAGGTGCTGAACATGTTCAGAACCAGCGCGGCAACCACGTATTTCGGTTCCAGCATCGTCATGTACGCACCCACGATAGACATGGAAACGGTGGACATTGCTGTTGCTGCCATCGTGTACATACGGTTACGGGACATTTTACCGAGAATGTCTTTATACGCGATGAAGTTCTCAGACTGACCCAGGATCAGTGAGCTTACGGCGTTGAACGATTCCAGTTTACCCATACCGTTGACTTTGGACAGCACGGTACCAATGGCGCGAATAACGACAGGCAGCACGCGGATGTGTTGCAGGATACCGATAAGCGCGGAGATGAAAACGATAGGGCACAGCACTTTCAGGAAGAAGAATGCCAGGCCATCGTCATTCATTTTACCGAAGACAAAGTTAGTCCCTTCGTTGGCGAATCCGAGCAGTTTTTCGAACATTTCGGAGAAGCCTTTCACGAAGCCGAGCCCCACGTTGGAGTTCAGGAAGAACCACGCGAGTAAAACTTCAATAACGAGAAGCTGAACAACAAAGCGGATGCGGATTTTTTTCCGGTCATGACTGACCAGTAACGCAAGCGCAGTAACGACAACAAGTGCCAGTACAAAATGAAGGACGCGGTCCATATTTGCTCCAAATATGAGGCAGGTTTAATTTTCATGCACATTCTATGTAACAAGCGTAAAGAAAACGAGATCAAAGCCACACTATAGTCACATCCTGTGATGAGTCTCAAAAATAGTGATCAACAAGACATTTTTGTTATGTTAGGTAAATGAGTGAAAAGTTAAGTTTGTGTGCTAGTCTTCACCAAAGACTGTGCGATTTCATTTTCTGTACGATCGCTCCAGCGTACCTGCCCCATCTATCGTTCAATGCTATCAGAGAAATCACTATAAACTTTCCAAATGATCTTGATAATCATTCTCATTTTGATAGCATTAAACATAGCAAAGGCTATATTTCCAGAGGCAGAAATGACAAACAGTCGCGTAGAGGGTAGCAGTGGCAGAGCAACGCGCAAGTTGCGGTTCGCATTAATGGGACCCGCGTTCATTGCTGCTATTGGTTACATCGATCCGGGTAATTTTGCGACCAACATTCAGGCCGGGGCCAGCTTCGGCTATAAGCTGCTGTGGGTGGTTGTCTGGGCTAACCTGATGGCAATGCTGATTCAGATGCTCTCGGCAAAGCTGGGGATTGCCACGGGGAAAAACCTGGCGGAGCAAATCCGTGACCATTATCCTCGTCCGGCAGTATGGCTGTACTGGATCCAGGCCGAAATCATCGCAATGGCAACTGACCTCGCTGAATTTATCGGGGCGGCTATCGGTTTTAAGCTGATCCTCGGGGTGTCGCTGTTGCAAGGGGCCGTGCTGACCGGGATCGCCACCTTCCTTATTCTGATGCTACAGCGTCGGGGGCAAAAACCGCTGGAAAAAGTTATCGGCGGACTGCTGTTGTTTGTTGCTGCGGCGTATATCGTCGAGCTGATTTTCTCGCAGCCAGACCTGGCGCAGCTCAGTAAAGGGATGGTGATCCCGAGCCTGCCAACCTCTGAAGCTGTGTTCCTGGCCGCCGGGGTGCTGGGGGCGACCATCATGCCGCATGTTATTTACCTTCACTCTTCCCTCACGCAGCATCTGCACGGTGGGACGCGTCAACAACGTTACTCGGCAACTAAATGGGATGTGGCTATTGCCATGACCATTGCCGGTTTTGTAAACCTGGCGATGATGGCAACCGCTGCCGCCGCTTTCCACTTTAACGGACACACGGGTATTGCCGATCTCGATCAGGCCTACCTGACGCTGGAGCCGTTACTGAGCCATGCTGCCGCGACGATATTTGGCCTGAGCCTGGTGGCGGCTGGCCTCTCTTCCACGGTCGTGGGGACGCTGGCAGGGCAGGTTGTCATGCAGGGTTTCGTGCGTTTCCATATTCCACTGTGGATACGTCGCTCCGTCACCATGCTGCCCTCATTCATCGTGATTCTGATGGGACTTGATCCGACCCGGATACTGGTGATGAGCCAGGTGCTGCTGAGTTTTGGTATTGCACTGGCGCTGGTACCGCTGCTGATGTTTACCAGCGACAAATCTCTGATGGGCGATCTGGTTAACACGACACTGGTGAAAAGAGCCGGGTGGGCTATCGTGGTGGTGGTGGTGGCGCTGAACATGTGGTTGTTGGTTGGTACAGCGTTAGGACTCTAAAAAGAAAAAGGAGCCGAAAGGCTCCTTTTTGCTGTTAGTGGTGATGACCGTGTCCGTGACCTCTGCCGCCACCCCAGTCGCCACGACGGTCACTACGATCGTCCCAGCCTTCACGGTAACCACGCTCATACGCGTTGTTTTTATACCAGCCGCGATGGCGACCGTTATCATGTTTCCACCAGCGGTCATCACGCCATTCATAATGACGGTGCCAGTAGTCACGGTCGCGCCAGTAGCCACCGTCCCAGTATCTGCCGTAGTCGTCACGATCGCCAATTTGTAATTTAATTGATGGCAACAGGGTGATTTCGCCGGCATTGGCGACCAGCGGGGCTGAAGCCAGTAACACCGCTGCAAGAATCAGTGACCTGAACATACTTTTCTCCTTCACGATCGGGGCCGCTGTGCGGCCTGTTAACGTAATTTTACGAGTTGGTAAAGCCTCGTTTCATCACCTCAATTCCTAATTCATGAATGAGAGCACTTTTTGCTAAAAGTGGTTTTATTTTGAGCTGTTCAGAATTACTTCAATGGCGGCGAGTTCATCTGCTGAAAAGTGGCGATTTTCCAGCATGCCAACGGCGTCATCAATCTGCGCCGTTTTACTGGCACCAATTAGCACGGAGGTCACGGCGTCATAGCGTAATACCCAGGCCAGCGCCATCTGCGATAGCCTTTGACCGCGGCTTTCAGCCAGCGTGTTCAGCTTACGAACCTTTTCCAGCTTCTCTTCGGTGATCTGTTCAGGATTCAGGAACTTGCTACCGCTGGCTGCACGTGAGTCTGCCGGAATGCCATTCAGATAGCGATTGGTCAACTGACCACCTGCCAGTGGTGAGAAGGGAATACAGCCGACACCTTTTTCCTGTAATACGCTCAGTAAACCGTCTTCTGGCGCACGTTCAAACATGGAATATTTCGGCTGGTGGATAAGACATGGGGTACCGAGATCCTCCAGAATCTCAATGGCCTGCCGGGCCAGATCCGCAGGATAGTTGGACAAACCGACATACAGGGCTTTGCCCTGACGCACCAGATGATCGAGCGCTTTCATTGTCTCCTGCAGCGGCGTTTCCGGGTCGGGACGGTGATGATAGAAGATATCGACATACTCCAGCCCCATGCGCTTCAGGCTCTGATCCAGGCTGGAGATCAAATACTTGCGCGAGCCCCAGTCACCGTAAGGACCATCCCACATGGTATAACCCGCTTTTGTCGACACAATCAACTCGTCGCGCCAGGGCAGGAAATCTTCCTGTAAAATACGGCCAAAATTACGTTCGGCTGAACCCGGAGGTGGGCCATAGTTGTTGGCGAGATCAAAATGGGTGATGCCAAGATCGAAGGCGCGCTGTAAAAGTTGACGGCTGTTTTCGATGAGCGTGGTGTCGCCGAAATTATGCCAAAGTCCAAGCGAGATGGCGGGTAACGTGAGTCCGCTACGCCCGCAGCGGCGATACTGCATTGTCTGATAACGATTTTTGTCCGGCTGATAACCCATTCTCGTGACCTCTGGCAATGAAAAGAAAAAAGAGTGTATGCGTTTACACTAACGTGAAGAAAAAGAGAATAGCGCAGCCTTTTTTGTAAAGCATTCTTTCCATCCCCTTCTTATTGCCATTTCTGGACAGTCATCACGCTTCTTTAATACTCAAAGTGAGGTCAACATAAGAAGGATACCTGTCATGCGTACCCCATACTGCGTCGCCGATTACCTGCTGGACCGTCTTACAGATTGTGGTGCCGATCATCTGTTTGGCGTGCCGGGCGACTATAACCTGCAGTTTCTCGACCACGTGATAGCCAGCCCGGATATCTGTTGGGTGGGCTGTGCAAATGAGCTGAACGCAGCATACGCTGCCGACGGCTATGCCCGATGTAAAGGCTTTTCCGCGCTGCTGACGACGTTCGGTGTCGGAGAATTAAGTGCCATGAATGGCATTGCAGGCAGCTTTGCCGAATATGTTCCGGTGTTACACATTGTCGGTGCGCCGGGTATGGCGTCACAGCAAAGAGGGGAGTTATTGCACCATACATTAGGTGATGGTGAGTTCCGCCACTTTTATCATATGAGCGAGCCTATCACTGTCGCGCAGGCGGTTCTTACCGAACAAAATGCCTGTTATGAAATCGACCGGGTGCTCACGACCATGCTGCGGGAACGTCGCCCTGGCTACCTGATGTTACCTGCCGACGTGGCAAAAAAAGCCGCCACACCGCCTGTAAGCGCTCTCACAGTGAAGCCTGTTCATGCCGATAATGCCTGTCTGAAAGCATTTCGCGATGCTGCCGGAAACAAACTGGCTATGAGCAAACGTACTGCGCTGTTAGCCGACTTCCTTGTGCTGCGTTATGGTCTGAAGCATGCGCTGCAGAAATGGGTGAAGGAGGTGCCTATGGCGCATGCGACCATGCTGATGGGGAAAGGGATATTCGACGAGCGGCAGACTGGTTTTTACGGGACATACAGTGGCTCAGCGAGTACGGGGACGGTAAAAGAGGCAATTGAAGGCGCTGACACCGTGCTATGTATCGGTACCCGCTTTACCGATACACTGACGGCCGGTTTTACCCATCAGCTTGCCACGGCGCAAACGATAGAAGTGCAGCCTCATGCTTCGCGCGTCGGTGATGTCTGGTTTACCGGCATCCCCATGCTGCAGGCGATTGAGACGCTGGTGGAGCTCTGCAAACAGCACGTACACAATCACCCTGTACCATCTTCTCACAGCGGTTTTTCCTTCCCGCAGCCGGATGGTTCGCTCACACAGGAAAACTTCTGGAACACGCTGCAAACCTTTATTCGTCCCGGTGACATTATCCTTGCCGACCAGGGAACCTCTGCCTTCGGGGCGTTTGTATTGCGCTTGCCTGCCGATGTGAATTTTATCGTCCAGCCTCTCTGGGGGTCGATTGGTTACACGCTGGCGGCGGCCTTTGGTGCGCAGACGGCGTGTCCGAACCGGCGCGTCATTGTGCTCACCGGAGATGGTGCGGCGCAGCTGACCATTCAGGAGCTTGGCTCAATGCTGCGTGATAAACAGCATCCCATTATTCTGGTGCTTAATAATGAAGGGTACACGGTTGAAAGGGCGATCCACGGGCCAGAGCAACGGTATAACGACATTGCGTTGTGGAACTGGACACAAATTCCACAGGCACTCAGTCTGGATCCTCAGGCTGAGTGCTGGCGGGTCAGTGAAGCGGAACAACTGGCGAACGTCCTCGAAAAAGTGGCGCACCACGAGCGACTCTCGCTGATTGAGGTCATGCTGCCAAAAGCGGATATTCCACCGCTGCTGGGAGCCATTACCAAAGCGCTGGAGGCGCGCAACCGCGCCTGATTATTTGTCGTTTCTCCAGGCCATCATCATCGGTTTGCCCGCCAGCAGGAGCCAGGCGGGCAACATCACGATACAGAGCAGGGGGAACAGCGTGGAATCAGGTACCACTACGGCGGCCATAAACAGACTCAGCCACGCATCGCGAGTGACCACCAGAACCAACCCCAGAATGGAGCATGAAACGGTAATCGCCGCCGGAACAGCCTCCACATGTTCATGCAACATCAAACCCAGCGCCACGCCGACAAAGACCGCCGGGAAAATACGCCCGCCGCGAAAACCACATGCCGCTGCCACCACCAGTGCTGCCAGTTTTATCAGCGCAAACAGCAGATAATCTGACACGTTAAATACCTGGCTGAATGCCAGCTGTTGCATTTCATCGAGGCCCTTAAATAGCGTCACTGTTCCGCCTATAGCCCCTAAAATCCCCAACATCAGACCTCCGGCACCCAGAATCAGTACCGGATGTTTGAGTCTGTGAATCAGCCGGTGCAGGCGTGGAAGGCACCATACCGCGACCATGCCCAGTGCAATGGCGATAGCCACCACAATCGCACCGCTGAAAATATCGGCTATCTGCATCTGGCCGTAATGGGGTAAAGAGAGTGAAAAATGGGGATGGAAAAACAGGCTGGTGGTGAGAGCCCCGGCAGCGGCTGCCATCAGTGGAGCAAAGAGTCTGTCCCAGAGCGGTACGTCGCTATTGCCGCTGAGCGTCTGAGAGAAAATCAGCGCGGCAGCGACGGGCGTTCCGAACAGCGCACCAATGGTGCCGGCTGAGGCCAGGATCGTCCAGTCCAGTGCGCCGACGCGGGGGAAAATGCGTGAACCAAGAAAAACCGCCAGGCCAATGTTGACCGCCATGATCGGATGTTCTGGCCCCAGACTGACGCCGCCCGCCAGACCTAAAATCAGGGCGATAATCAACCCCGGAAGGGCCGAAGGGGTGACCGGAGCACCGATCAGGGGTTCCTGCGCTGGATCTGGCCCGGCGTGTCCCGGGCTAAAACGAATGACCAGACCCACGGCAATACCGGTTAACGTCAGCATCAAAATGATCCATGCCGGAGAATCAAAGCTGATACCGAGTTTTGCGGGGAGTGAAGTCCATAACATCGTTTGCAGCACCGACGCGACTTTCATCACGACGATGAGCACCATACTTGAGGCAACGCCAATAATTAACGCCGGGATTGCCAATAACAGCATGGTTCTGGCTCGCGGGTGGAGCATGATGATTTCCTTGTACAAAACGGTATAACGTTACTTTGCACAATCAGCCCTGGCGCAATAATGCAAAAGGTGCTGAAACGGTAAAGTGATTCTGTGATGAAGATCGATAATCCTGGGGCATTCACCTTCCGGTCGTTGTTGTTATCACGCCTTGAATTTACAGTGTCCCAAAGATTTATTCTGACTTTAGCGGAGCAGTAGAAGAATGACAAAGTATGCTTTGGTAGGTGATGTAGGCGGCACGAACGCGCGCCTTGCATTATGCGATGTACATAGCGGTGAAATTTCCCAGGCGAAAACCTATTCAGGGCTGGACTACCCAAGCCTGGAAGCTGTTGTTCGCGTTTATCTCGATGAGCATAAGACTAGTGTTGAAGATGGCTGCATCGCCATTGCCTGCCCGATTACCGGTGACTGGGTGGCGATGACTAACCATACCTGGGCATTCTCCATTACCGAAATGCAGAAGAATCTCGGCTTTGCGCATCTTGAAATCATCAATGACTTTACCGCAGTTTCAATGGCAATTCCGATGCTGAAGCCAGAGCACCTGATCCAGTTTGGCGGCACTGCACCGGTAGAAGGTAAGCCGATTGCCGTTTACGGAGCGGGTACCGGTCTGGGCGTGTCGCACCTGGTTCACGTTAATCAGCGCTGGGTGAGCCTGCCGGGTGAAGGGGGGCACGTGGATTTTGCACCAAACAGTGAAGAAGAGGGCATCATCCTCGAAGAACTGCGTGCCGAGATCGGCCACGTTTCTGCTGAACGCGTGCTTTCTGGCCCGGGGCTGGTGAACCTGTATCGTGCAATTGTGAAATCTGACGGTCGTCTGCCGGAAAATCTGCAGCCGAAAGACGTGACCTCGCGTGCGCTGGCGGACAGCTGCATCGACTGCCGTCGCGCATTGTCGCTGTTCTGCGTCATTATGGGGCGTTTTGGCGGCAACCTGGCGCTGAATCTCGGCACCTTTGGTGGCGTCTATATCGCAGGTGGGATCGTGCCGCGTTTCCTCGATTTCTTTAAAGCCTCAGGTTTCCGCGGCGGTTTCGAAGACAAAGGGCGCTTCAGAAGTTACGTGCAGGACATTCCTGTGTACCTGATTGTGCATGATAACCCTGGCCTGCTTGGCTCGGGCGCACATCTTCGTCAGGTTCTGGGTCAGATCCTCTGACGTCTGTTACCCTCTCCTGCGGGAGAGGGCGTTTCCCTTACAGGTGCATCAGCTGGCGGAATTCTTTCACCTTGCTGCGGCTCACCGGCACCTGAAAATCGAGATCTTTCAGACGCAAAATGTAGGTGTTGTTAAACCAGGGCTCGATCTCGCGGATCTTATTTAAATTCACGCAAAACGAACGGTGACAGCGGAAGAAGTGCGCCGTCGGCAGTTTGCTGCAAAACTCGGTGATGTTCATCGCCATCACATACGATTCACGCCGTGTATAGACAAACGTCATCTTTTCATGCGCTTCGGCATAGTAGATATCGTCGATGGGCGTCACGATGATACGTTCATCCTTGACCAGATTAATGGTGTCATTCTCACGTACCGTCGGGCTGGTGTTTGCAGGTGCGGTCTGCTGCTGCCATGCCGCTTCCAGTTTTTGCAGCATGCTGATAATGCGTGATTCCTGGTAAGGTTTAAGGATGTAGTCAAACGCTTCCAGTTCAAAAGCTTCTACGGCGTGCTCTTTCCAGGCGGTAACAAAGACAATAAACGGCTTATTGGCAAACTGGTTGATGTTTTGCGCCAGCAACACGCCGTCCAGCGACGGAATGTTGATATCGAGAAAAATGGCGTCGACCCGGTTGTGCTGCAAAAACTTCAGCACGTCCAGACCATCTTCAAAGGTACCTACAATCTCCATCTGGCTATGCGTTTTGATAAGCCAGCTCAGCTCCTGTTGAGCCAGAATCTCATCTTCCACAATGATGACTTTCATGTGTTACTCCGGCCTATGGCAACAGTGATGTCGGTGCATGAACGGGGGAGCGTTCATTCGGAACGTAAAAAGCGATTTCGGTGCCAGGCTCAAGACGGCGAATATGCAGTCCGTCGCCATACAGCAATTTGACCCGGTGATGCACATTCAGTAACCCAATTTTATTACCCGGCATCTCGTTTGATTCAACGCGTTCAATCACTTTCGGGTCGATACCGTGTCCGGTATCGCGCACCGCAATGCGCACGCGGTTGCCGCTCTCAGTCACGCTGATGGTGACCACGCCTTTCCCTTTACACGGCTGAATACCGTGGACAATCGCGTTTTCGACCAGCGGCTGAATCAGCAGGCTTGGGATCACGCAGTTGACCTCTTCATCAATATCATAAATGACCGTGAGCTTGTCGCCGAAGCGAGCCTGCTCAATCGCAATGTAGTCTTTGATTTGATAAAACTCTTTTTTGATGTCGATCTGCTCGTCATCTTTCAGCTCAATGTTGTAGCGCAGATAGCGCGACAGGTTAAAAATCAGCTGGCGCGCGGTGTCCGGATTGAGGCGAATGGAGGAGGAAATCGCATTCAGCGCGTTGAACAGAAAATGGGGATTTATTTTACTTTGCAGCGCGCGTAACTCTGCCTTATTTGCCATCTCGCGCAGCTGCTCCGCGCGAGACACTTCCAGCTGGGTGGAGATAATCTGTGACAACCCGATGGCCATCTCCTGCAGTGAGGAGGTGATCTGGTGTGCATGGCAGTAGTAAATCTTCAGCGTGCCCGTCACGACCCCTTTCTCCCACAGAGGGATCACCAGCATGGAGTGGATTTCTGGTGTTCTGTAGGCTTCATCATTGTTTTTAATGATGATTTTACCGTAATTGATCGCCTGCTTTGTGGTTGGGCTGATGGTGTCATCGTTATCGTGATAGTTATGTTCGCCTACACCCACGTAGGCCAGCACGCGGTCGATATTGGTAATGGCGACGGCATCGGCGTGAATATCGCGGCGAATGATATCGCAGACCTGGCGCAAGGATTCAGCGTTAACGTGGCGGAACAGCGGCAGCGTTTTGTTGGCGATATCGAGCGCCAGCTTGGCCTGACGCGCGGCGCTGGCCTCTTTTTCCCCTTCGACGCTTTGCACCAGTAACACAATAAAACCGATGCAGACGCTGCCGAGGATCATCGGAATGCCGATTTTCGAGACAATATCCAGACCCAGAGCCGTGGTGGGTGCCAGGACCACCACCAGGATCATGGTCAGCGTTTCACACGCCATACCTGAGATGATCCCGGCGCGCCAGCGCTGTTTTTTCGGCACTTTGCGGCTAATCCAGCCAGAGAGCACCCCGGCAATAATGCTGGTAATAAAGCACGGAATCGCCGTCACACCGCCGATATCAATCAGGTAACGGTGGGTACCGGCAATAATCCCCGTAATCACCCCCACCCACGGGCCGAATAAAATACCGCCAGACATCACTGCGATAATACGTACGTTGACCAGAGAGCCTTCTACCGGAACCCCAGACCAGGTACTGAACAGGGCAAACAGCGAAAAGATGGCCGTGACGGCCAGCAGCTCTTTTGGCGAGTGTGCAGACTTGTGCAATAGCTCGCGGAACAGGCGAATGCGAATGAGGAAGAACAGGCAAATCAGCATTAATGCCGCACGGTCAAAAACCGCGAGGAGCATATCGAATATTTCGTGCACGAGAGAACCAGCAAAAACGGGAAAGAACCATGATAAAAAACCTGGCGCGTATTGACCAGCTATTCACCTGGTTTATCAAATGGGGAAAAACCATGACTTTCAAAGGGGATAGTTTATGGGAGCCTGAAGACGCCGGATTTTTTATTGGTGGCGAAGGCTGAGGTAACGGGTTTGATATCATCATGTTAAATAACTGGTATTAAAAATACACATTAAGAGGAACAGCTTCCGCATTTAGGCGCAGCAGGGTTCCTGTTTTAACGCGATCTCTTTTTTTTAATTTCCCTCTCGACAGCACGTTTTTTTTCAGGTTATTTTCTAAGCATGCCACATCGGTGGCAGCGTCGCTCGGACGGTCCGGGCGCTAACGTTAATCTGAGGAATCTATGGCTGAATTCAGTCCTGAACGCCGTTTCACGCGTATCGATCGTCTCCCCCCTTATGTTTTCAATATCACTGCTGAACTGAAAATGGCTGCGCGTCGGCGCGGCGAAGACATTATTGATTTCAGCATGGGTAACCCCGACGGCCCTACGCCACCACATATTGTTGAGAAATTATGTACGGTTGCCCAGCGTCCCGATACGCATGGCTACTCAACGTCTCGCGGCATTCCCCGATTACGTCGTGCTATCTCCCGCTGGTACCAGGATCGCTATCAGGTGGATATTGATCCTGAAAGCGAAGCCATTGTTACCATCGGTTCGAAAGAGGGGCTGGCACACCTGATGCTGGCGACGCTGGATCATGGCGATACCGTTCTGGTGCCGAACCCAAGCTATCCAATCCACATCTACGGTGCGGTGATTGCCGGGGCGCAGGTTCGTTCTGTGCCGCTGGTCGAAGGGGTCGATTTCTTTAACGAGCTGGAACGTGCTATCCGTGAAAGTTATCCGAAACCAAAGATGATGATCCTCGGTTTTCCGTCGAACCCAACGGCACAGTGCGTCGAGCTGGATTTCTTCGAGAAGGTCGTCGCGCTGGCTAAACGTTATGACGTGCTGGTGGTTCATGATTTAGCCTATGCCGATATTGTATATGACGGCTGGAAAGCGCCTTCGATTATGCAGGTTCCGGGCGCACGTGATGTGGCGGTGGAGTTCTTCACCCTGTCGAAAAGTTACAATATGGCGGGCTGGCGCATTGGCTTTATGGTGGGTAACAAGACGCTGGTTAATGCACTGGCGCGGATTAAGAGTTACCACGACTATGGTACCTTTACACCGCTTCAGGTGGCTGCCATTGCCGCCCTGGAGGGCGATCAGCAGTGTGTCCATGAGATTGCCGCCCAGTATAAACGCCGCCGAGATGTGCTGGTAAAAGGTTTGCATGAAGCTGGCTGGATGGTGGAAATGCCGAAAGCGTCCATGTACGTTTGGGCAAAAATCCCTGAGCCGTATGCAGCAATGGGGTCGCTGGAGTTTGCCAAGAAGCTGCTACAGGATGCGAAGGTGTGCGTCTCTCCGGGTATTGGCTTTGGTGATTATGGCGACACCCATGTGCGATTTGCACTGATTGAAAACAGCGATCGTATTCGTCAGGCGGTGAGGGGCATCAAGAGTATGTTCCGGGCCGACGGGCTTCTCTCATCAAAGAGCGTCGCTGAACATCCTGAGTTGTAACGACATAAAAAAACAGGAGCCAACGGCTCCTGTTCTTTTAACTGCGTTTGCTTTGCTAGATCATCAGGGCAAAGGTTCCGGCCCACACTAAAACAATCACCGAAATGCCCATAAAGAAATATTTCACGTTTCATCGCTCCGCGTATCTTATGGTACGCATTGAAAAACAGAGTCCACCTGATGATAGAGAGCTGAAATTGGGCGCTTACAATGCCGCTGACTCCAGCTCAGAATTCTGCGCTTCCCGCTGCCAGACGGCGCTAATGTACGCTTAAATATGAGGGGTGACAAGCGGGATTTTTTTAAATAATTTCCGTTACTTACGACTGTCGTGGAACGGCGACAGTTTGATTTCAGTACGCAATAAATAGGTGTTGAGCGACGTAAAGAAAAAACAGTTACTCAGGGCAATTACAGGTGATTGAAAAGGTTAGTTTCCTGGCGAAACTAACCTTCTGAACGGGCTTAAATATAGAGTGAGGATTCGCCAAGCGGACGCGTTTTAAAGCGGCGGTGCATCCACAGATACTGCTCAGGCGCGCGCATAATCTCTTTTTCAATCACTTTGTTGATAAACGCTGCGGCCTCACATTCCTTTTCCGGGTAGTTAGCCATTTCAGGCGAAATGTGCAGACGATAACCTGACTTATCCGCTTTTCTCACCATTGTCACGGTCAACATGGCGGAACCCGACAGACGCGAAATCACAAAGGTACCGTTGGTCGTGGCGACATCTTTAACCGCAAAGAAGGGGGCAAAGCTGCTGCCTTTACGTCCATAATCCTGGTCCGGGGCAAACCAGACGGCTTCGCCTTTCTTCAGGGCTCCGACCATACCGCGCAGGTTATTGCGGCTGATCATTGCCTTGTTGGAACGCATGCGACCGCGCGTTTGCACCCACTCCATCAGCGGGTTGTTGTGCGGGCGATAGGTTGCCATCATCGGCTGACACAGCCCCATCACGCGGCCACCCAGCTCCAGTGACATAAAGTGAACGCCAACAACCATCACGCCACGGTTTTGCATCTGCGCGCGTTTCAGGTTATCCAGGCCTTCCACATCAAACCATTTGCGGACACGCTCATCGGGCCAGAACCAGGCCATCCCGGTTTCAAGCAGCGCCATCCCGATTGATTTGAAGTTTTCAGAAATGAGTTTTTCACGCTCTTCGGCATTGTACTGCGGGAAGCAAAGTTCAATGTTTTTGCGCGCAATAGATTCACGACGTTTGAGGAAATAGCGAGATGCGCTGCCCAGTTTTGAACCCAACAGACGCAGCACAGGGTAGGGCAGTTGCACCAACAACCAAAGAACGCCAAGACCAAACCATGTAAACCAGTAACGCGGGTGTAAAAACGCACGTTCAAATTTGGATTGAGACAAGATAGTGGAACCTATGTAAAGCCTGTAAAGGTAGCGCAGAGTTCGCGATACGACGTGCCGATAAGACCGTTGTTCAAGGTGATGGTTGCAGGCTTTACCGAACTTTACGGCGTTGCCTGGCCACTGCTGACGTTGGGTGGGCGGCGTAATGTAGCACCGTTATACGATATGTGCTATTACTCGTTTTTGATTAAAAAAGCGGCAAGATGAAAGGTGGTTGATTTGTCTGTTTTTTAAGCATGGACAGATACCCGATGGTACCCGTCCATGTATTCATGAGGGTGATGAATTACGCGTTAAAGGCCGCGTCTCCGGGTTGTACCTGCTTGTACCACGCCATCAGTTCGGCTGTTCCGGCTTCACCTTCGGCGGGAGCCCAGGCCGCGAAATCCTGTTCAGCAACGGGTTGATAACCACCGTGTTTGACTTCAAAGATAACGCCACCGTGATCCAGTGACAGCACGGCGTGCCAGGTTCCTGCATCCATCTCCAGCGCCATACACTCTTCACCCAGTACGGTGCGGCGGGTAACGATACCGTTATCGTCAAAATTCAGCACCACAAAGCGCCCACTGAGGGGAAGCAACAGTTCAAAGGTATGTGGGTGACGATGGGGACGGATATAGGTACCCGGCTCCATCGCAATGGCCAGACGCTGAACGGCGTCGCTCAGTTCCGGGTGAAAATTACGATGAGCACGTAAGCGCGGAGAGTTTGCCGCTGCTTCACTTTGTTGCTTCAAATCGCTAAAGGTGATTTGTTTCATTTAAGCCGCCTGAGATGGATACAGAGTCAGTGTGTTCGGGTTGAACGAAAGAGTGTACGGGAAGGGGGAAGAATAGTCATGGTGTCCCCTGCAGGAATCGAACCTGCAACTAGCCCTTAGGAGGGGCTCGTTATATCCATTTAACTAAGGGGACTTTGTCGGTGATTGATTTTGTTTGTTCGCCGATTTGCAGATAGTACCGTCTTTAGTGGTTTAACATCAAGATGTAAGTGCGTTTTTGTTCACATTTAGCTTTCTTGTTTTACGTTAAAACAGGCTTTGTTCACTTGCCAATGCGTACACATTGAGTACAGAATGCTTTATAAATTTGTGTACAGGATATAAAGCATTGGCACTGAGCGACACTAAACTGCGCGGCCTTCACGGTAAGCCATACTCCGGCCCGGCGGAGATCACCGACGGCGACGGCCTGAGCGCGAGGGTTACCCCTACTGGCACAATCTCTTTCCAGTATCGTTACCGCTGGAATGGTAAGCCAGTGCGCCTTACCGTCGGGCGTTATCCATCAACGTCACTCAAAGAAGCCCGCGTGATCGTCGGCGAGATGCGCGCATTGTACATGAAGGGGGTTAACCCCAAAAACTATTTTGCCCGTAGCGACGGTGAACTGACATTAAAAGAATGCCTGGATCAGTGGTGGGATAAGTATGTCGCTGACCTGAAGCCCAACACGCAGACCCTGTACAAATCAGTTGTGTACAACACGATGTACACACAGTTCGAGGACGCGCCTATAGCCAATATTCCGGTTTCGGCCTGGGTACGCTTTTTTGATAAACAAGAAAGTCTCAACAAGAAAAAGGCTCGTGTGCTTCTCCTGCAGCTGCGTTCCGTCGTTAACTGGTGTATCAGTCGCCAGCTAATTCCATCCTGCGAATTGCTCAAACTCAGCGTAAAGAATATCGGTAAAAAACCGGATGAAGGTAGTCGCGTGCTTACTTATACGGAGCTGGCAAAGGTATGGCTCGCGCTGGAGAACTCGAAAATAGTTTCATCCAACAAGGTGCTGCACCAGCTGCTGTTGCTATGGGGTGCCCGGCTTTCTGAGCTGCGCCTCGCGACGGCCAGCGAATTTAATATGGAAGACCTGATCTGGACGACACCAAAAGAGCATTCAAAGATGGGGAATATTATCCGTCGCCCGGTCTTCGACCAGGCAAAACCCTATATCGAAAGGCTGCTTAATGCGGGGCATGATGTGTTATTCCCCGGGCAGGAATTGGATAAAGCAATCGACCGTTCGTCGGCGAATTTGTACATGAAAAAGCTTAGGGGAAAGATTGATATACCGGAGTGGCGAACGCACGACTTCCGGCGCTCACTGGTAACGAATTTATCTGGGGAAGGAGTTATGCCCCACGTCACCGAAAAGATGCTAGGGCATGAACTGGGAGGAGTGATGGCGGTGTATAACAAACACGATTGGCTGCCAGAGCAGAAAGAGGCGTACGAACTGTATGCTGATAAGATTTTCTGGCATGTTAAACAGCTCGGTTAACACCTCCCTCGTTAATCCATTTTTCAACAGCCTGGCGACTGTAGCGCGACGGATGTGTAAGCACCGGTTCAGGAAAACCGTGTTTTTTGCGCAGGTTGTACAGGGCGGTTCGTTTTTTCTGCAGTAACTCAGAGACTTCATTCTCGGTCATAAAGTCAGTAATCATAGTACGCCTCTCTTTTTCATGGCATCGAGCAGGATGTCCTGCACTGTTCGTTTTGAGTTGCGCCGCTCCATCACCATTTCGTCCATAGTGCCGGCAGCGATAATGTGGTGAATGAACACCGGGCGGTTGTGTCCGGCCTGAATCTGCCGGGTTGGCCCGATGCGTTCGATAATTTGCTGGTACTGTTCCAGATCCCACCAGTGCGAGAAAAACACCAGTATGTTGCCGCCGTCCTGCATGTTCAGGCCGTGGCCTGCGCTTGCCGGGTGCGCGAACAGGACCGGTATCTTTCCGGCGTTCCAGTCGCGCAGCGTCTGTGGGTCCTGGTCAAGGTGACGACCGCGAGGAAATGCTTTAAGTAGGCGCTCAAGGTCGTGTTTCCAGTGATAGGCCACCAGAACCGGTGCGCCAGCTGCTTCTGTGAGAATGCTGTCCAGCGCCTGCAGCTTCGCGTCGTGCAATTCGGACCAGCTTCCGGCTTCGTCGGTGTACACCGCGCCGCTGGCGATTTGCAGACACTTCACCGTTTTTGCCGCGGCGTTCGGCGCTTCAATGCCTTCGCCGTTCAGCTCGAGGAACATTTCCTTTTCCATTTCACGATACTGCTGGCGTGCCTTCGGCGGCATATCCACGCGGATCACGTTATGGATGGGCTCTTTGATATCAAACCAGTCGGCGGCGTCCAGGGAGATAGTGACGTCGGCCAGTGCTCGTTGTATTTCGTCCTGTGAATGGGCGAACGGCTCCAGCTTCGTCCAGCTCTGCCCCGGAAACTGTATTGAGTTGAACCAGCGGGAAGTAAACGCGCCGTAAGTACGCCCGAGGCGCTGTCCTTGGTCTACAAACCACGCCTGCCCCCACAAATCCACCAGGCCGTTCGGCGCTGGCGTACCGGTGAGATTCATCCAGCGCCGGATGTGCTTATGCGCCACTTTGCCCAGCGCTGCCGCACGCTTACCACCGCCACGCAACCGGAAGGATTTCAGCCGGGTGCTTTCGTCGGGGATAACGGTACCGAACGGCCAGCGGTTGCCCAGCTCTTCCACCAGCCAGACCAGATTGTCGTAGTTGATGGTAAACACGCTGGCGTTGCTGTTCGCCAGCGCCGCCGCGCGCGCTTTGGCATTACCAACAATCGGCTGCACCTCGATATTGCGCAAATGCCCCCATTTAACCGCTTCATCCGGCCATGTGCTGGCCGCCACGCGCAGCGGCGCGAGGACCAGTGCAGGCTGTGTCTCCGCGCCCACCATGAAGAGATCTTCCAGCGCGGTGAGCGTCGCCACGGTTTTACCCATACCCATACCCGCCCAGATGTTGCAGCGTAAAGTGTCGATTTCGTGGTTGATGATGAGGTCTTGATACGGGCGGGGGGTAAAGATTTTAGAAGGGGAGTTAACTGACACGTTTTTCCTCCCAGTGTAGCCTGTCGCCGCTATGTCCTGTATACCGCCCGGTCTGCCCTTTGGCTGTAAATTCCAGTGCGCCAGCGGTAAAGAGCATCACGATAGCGCCATCATACGGGCCGCCAATCAGGCGGAATTTACTGCGTCGTTGGACTTTTCGCATAATATCCCCTCCAGATTTTTGCTATCCAGTACCACCACGGTAAACCCCAGCGCGCGAAGTCGTTCGTGCTCGCGCAGCTGGTCGGCGCGTGGTGGTTTGCCGGGGGCTTTGCATTCAACGAAAACGAGACGGCCACCAGGTAGCAGGACAATGCGATCCGGTACCGAGCGGCGACCGGGTGAGACGAACTTATAAGCTCGCCCCCCAGCTTTCTTAACTTCTTTAATGAGGTGCTTTTCGACAGGGTTTTCACGTTCGTAGGCCATAACGTTATCTCCCGTCGAAGCGGCCGTAGCCTTTGACCATGCAATGACCGTTGATGTATACAGCGGTGGTGTTCAGCTCTTTGGCAATGCGAACCTCACAATCTTCGCGGTCGTGCTCACCAGCAAAACAAACCAGCAGAGCAAACAGCGAAATTCCGCCAATCCAGAGAAGAACGCGGATTATTGTTTTCACTCGTCCACCGCCTTACGCTTTTCGCGCATGTTCTGCATCAGGCAAAAATCAGACCGGTGTTCGCTCCAGTCCTGATTCAGTTCGTTACGTGATTCGCGGTTGGCTTTGGCCCAGACCTTCGCCGCCCGGTCATACTCGCCGGACTGCTCAAGGCGCAAAGCCTCCCGCGCAGTCCGGTAATAAAGCGGACTGTCCCGATATTTAAATGACATAGGGATTACCTCAGTTGATGACGCCGACAACCTCAGGGTCGGTAGCCATATCGCTGTTAACCAGACGGAAGCGAACCAGAACTGCGCCCTGATCACCCCAGTCTCTGCGCAGATTGCGCCAGGACGGTTGTTTATCGCCGCAGCATTCCAGAATGGCAGCGCTGTCTATATCGAACCGCGCACGGCTATCCATCACCATAAAAATGAATTTCATGCGGTAACTTCCTCATTTGAGGTGGCTTTACCGTTGAATTTGGTGCCGCAGAACGGGCAGTAATTGATTGCGATTTTCGTGTCAGCGTTTGTTAAGCGCTGCTCCGGATCGCCGTTTTTCTTCCGCTTGCGATACCGTACGTTGAACGGCAGCATTACCGCACAGTAGTCGCCTTCTTCGAGTACCCAAACGCGATTACCAAAATCACACTCGTCCATCGAATGAACCGAGTCGCCCAGCACCTCTTTTACGCGCGCTTCCATGCGTTCTTTCACTTCTGAAAAGCAGTTACAGGCCATAGTTATTAGTCCTTACGGTAGTGGTACGCCTCAAAGCCGCCAGCGTTCAGCGGGATATCGGGCGCCCATTCGGGGTTAGTGGAGAGCAGCGCGGAGAGCGCTTTGTCGTTGAAATCGTCTGTGTCCGGCGCTTCGGTGATCACCTCATCGTGCACCGTCAACACAATGCTGTAACCGGCATCCTCGATCAGCGGCATGTTTCCGGCCAGAACGTCGCGGGCAGCCGCCTGAGTGACGTTTTCCACCAGCTTTCCGCCGTAGGTTTTGAGCCGCTGCCATTTGCGTGAGTAGGAGTTAACGCCCTGATAGGTGATATTTCCTTTCTCGATTGACGGGGACGGGTAGCACAGCGCGCGCCCGGACGGCAGCTGGATGCGCAGCCATGCGCCATCGCGGCGGATTTTCAGATAACCGCAGTACAGCGTTTTTTGCGGTGTGGCTATTGCGGCGCGGACGGTGCGCTCGAGCTCGTACCAGAAATCGCATGTTGCCGGGTGAGCTCTGCGCCACAGGCGTTTAAGCGAGTCGCAGGCGATGAATACACGTTCTGACAGGCCGTAGGTCGATTTACGTTTTACCGATTCGTCGTACCAGCTTTTCGCCTCGCGGATAACATCGCGGGGAATGTTCGGCAACGCGGCGTTTGCCAGCTCGTCGAGGTCGAGACCGTAAACCAGCGCGAAGGTCAGGAACGCTGCAACGCCACCGCCGAAGCCGAGGCCCAGCTCCATCACCTTGCCGATCTGACGCTGGTATTTGTCGACATCATCCGGCGAGATGTTGAAGGCGCGGGCGTAGGCCAGTTTGTAGAGGTCCGGCCCCCGACGTTTAAAGTCCTTCGCAGCGGCATCCCATATTGGTGCACCGTTCTGATCCAGAATCAGCGTGTCATAATCCCGGAACGCGTCCAGTTTCCACTGTTCCCCAGCCAGCCAGGCCAGCTTGCGGCCTTCGATATTCGACAGGTCGCTAACCACCAGCTTTTTGCCTGCGGGGGCCATGATGCAGCCGCGCAGCGCCGAGCTGGTCAGCTCCATGATGTTATCGAACAGCAGATCGGCGCATCCGGCTTTCAGCGCCTCGATGCCCTCGTCTATCTGGTCCTGCTCAAGAGAGGGGCGGGGCAGGTTCTGGGGTTGGAATAATCGCCCGGCCCAGCGTCCGGTTCGCGATGCGCCGCAGAACTGCAGCGTGCCGCGCAGACGACCGTCACTGCTGACGCCCTTCATCAGCGATTTGTACTTACTGGTGCTGGTGGTGCTGGCCTGCAGGCGGATAGCCAGCAGCTCTTTCACCGCAGACGGCAAATCAGGATCCGCCATACGGCGCTCCAGCGTGCTGCGCTGCATGTCTGGCAGCTCCACACCGTACGATTCAACAATGTGCTTAATCAACGCATCGCGCTGCGTGGCCGCCTGCACTTCGCCGTCGGTCATCACCTGCGTGCGTTTCGCCAGGCGTTTTTGCTCGAGGTCTACTGCCTCGATCGCCGCCTGCGCGAGCTGCACATCCATGCAGACGCCGCGGTCGTTGATCTTCTGGTCGCGATGCCAGAGCGCCAGCTCTGCCCCCTTATAATTCCACTTCGGCAGGCGCTTATGCACTTCGCGCATAGCCTCGATATCCAGTCCGGCGTAAGCAACAAAGCGCCGCCATTCTTCCGGGTGGGTTTTGCTGGTGGCCCGGCGCAGTTTGCTGTTCTTCGGACGTGGCTTACAGAACAGCTGGATAAGCGCTTTACCTTCTTTGTCCTTCGCCTTGTCCTGCGGGACGCCCAGAACCTCGCAGAGCGCACCCAGCGCGCCGGGGAGGCCGTGCGCCAGCGCCTGCACCATCGTGTCGCGCCATTGTGCTACATCGGGGACCAGTTCCGGATGGTCATGCCGCATAACTGTACGGTCGAAATGTGAGTTATGCGCCCATACCTCAATCGCCGGATCGCCCAGAGCCTGATACAACATCGGCGGCATGACAGTGCCCGCCGTTAAATCCCAAACTCTGACGGGGCCATCGTCAATAGCCCAGGCCATCAGCATTACCTCAACCTTTTCAGCATAGGCATGGGTGCCGTTGTTAATAGGCACCTCGCTGAAGGTTTCGAGGTCAATCCATAATTTTTCCATACTCAATCCTCGCGGGTGCTTTGCGAAAAGGGATGCTCTTTGCAAAACACCCGGCGCATGGCCGGGTGGGGGAAGGGTTAAACCAGATCGGAGGCGTCTGCACCTTCGCTGATATCGTCGAAGTCATCCGGCGCGGCCACACCGCCGCCAGCGAACGCATCACCATCGCGCAGGAACTGGACGCCACCCAGCGATGCGTTAACGCGTTTGCCGAAGTTGTTGTCCTGCGCCCAGATGTCGATTACCGCGTTGACGTAGCAACCCGCATAAGGACGCCCGTCGGCCTGGATTAGCGGGGAACGGTCGCGATCGATAACTGCCGGGCGTGCTTTGTTGGCAGCGTTCAGGAAGAAGTTGCCCGGGAAGCCTTCGTATTCGGCTTTCTCGTCACCATCATGCAGGCAGAGGTTGAGCTTTTTCTCCAGCTGGCTGTAAATGGTTTCCCACTTCTCACCCCATTTTTCCTTCGCTACCTGCTTCAGCGCTTTGCGGACTTCGTCCAGTTGCGGATGTTTCGGATCCATCAGGAAAACAGCAGAGAAGCGCGGGTCGCCTTCGCCGTTCACGGTTTTTGCTTCGAACAGAGCAGGGAAAGCCAGACGGACGTTGTTCAGTTTAATTTTCATGGAGTCGTTCCTTTATCAGATGAGGTCTGCGGCGAGCGCGTCGTCGGACACGTCGTCGAAATCGTTAACAGGGTTGATGGTGAGCGCGGGGCGCGGGTCAGATTCGGCGGCGACGGTGGGCTTACCGTCAGCGCGGGTTATCAGCGCTTCGACTTTCGTCCAGCGGCGAGGGTTGGCCTTCTTGATGAGCTTCTCGGCTTTTGTCGGGCTGATGAGCTTCATGTCGAAGACTTCCTCGTTTTTATAGCGGAACTGGTCTTTCAGCAGCGCGCGGGCGGCTTCTTCATCACTCCAGGCGCGGTTACCCTGTTTGCCGGTAACCAGCTTAAAGCCCGGTACCGGATGCCCGGCGTTCAGTTCACTGTTCACCCGGTCGCAGACCGCTTTGCAAAAAGACTCAATCAGGCCAACCTGGCTGTAAATATCAGCCAGCTGTTCGGCAGTCAGCAGCGGCACGCGTTTAACGGCCTCTACGAGTTGCTCGCCCACCGGCTGGGTCAAGTCGACAAAATCGTCTTTCACATCGTTAAGTCTGGCCTGCGCCTCAGCGGTACACAGACCGCCTTTTGCCTTACAGAACCGGCACTGTTTTTCGCCGGGGGTGAAGTTTTCCAGCGGCAGGGTTTCGACGCCTTCGCAGTCGGCGATGTTGAACATCACGATCACACTGGCTGCCGCTTCCTGCGCACGCTCGCCGAACGCCTGGAGCTCTTCCACCGTCAGAGCCCACTCTGAAACGTGGTTAAGCCGCGGCTGGTGGATGAACAGGCGCACCGTCTCGAAGTCGTACAGCATGCTGAACTGTTCGAGCGCGCCCAGGGCATACAGCTGCAGCTGCTCGTTATGCTCGGCATCGACGCGCACACCCTTACCGTATTTCAGGTCGTGGATCTGCAGCTCGTTGCCCGCGATGATTACGCCGTCGGCGGTACCGAATGACTCGTCTACGCCCACGATGTGGGAGAAGTCGACACGCTGCTCGACCAGCAGCTCATTGCCCTGCGACAGCGCCCAGACGGTGTCGACGTAACGGCCAACGGCTTCGACCATTTCCTCATCTACCTGTGGGCCGGAAGTATCATCCGGGTGCTCAGCAAGAGGAAAGGAGCCGAGGAACATCGCGACGTTGCAACCTGCATAGTGCTCCGGGTGATTCTGGCGGTTGCGCAGCACCTTTTCGGCAAGCGCATGCGCTGCGGTACCTTCTTCTGCGAATGAGGAGCTTTTATCCGGTTGCGTGGCCTCCAGCGCCAGACTACCGGGGCAGCGCATCCACCGATGCGCTGAAGACGGTGAAAGTCGTGCATGAACGTCTGGCATAATTAACCCTCCAGCGCTTTTTCAGCCTGAGCGATCACGTCTGCGAGGTTCTCGTCAGCAACTTCGCCTAGTTTTTTGGCACCCTGTTTTTCCAGAATCGCCACCGCTTCGGCACGGTAACCACCTTTCGCCAGCTGGAGGATCAACCCTTCGGCCTTTTTACGCAGCGCCGCAAAATCGGTCTGTTCGCCAGTATCTTCCCCTGCATCACCACCTGTTTCAGTACCACCTTTTGCCGCGTTTTTACGCGCGAAATCTTCCTGCAGCTGGAGGTACTCAACTTTAGTGATCTCGATATGGCCCTTTTTAAGCAGTTCGTTCAGCTTGCGTAAGGTGTGAAGCTCGCTGGCGGCGGAGCCATCAACGTTCTTGCAGTAGAACGGTCCGGTGCGTTCTTCATCCTTACCGCTGGTTTTTGGCTTCACTTCATGGCGGCCGTCGGCTGGTGCGTCCAGTAAACGCTCGGCAAAGTCACGGCGTGCCGCGATGGTCGGTAAATCGTCCCAGAAGCGCAGAATGTTACGCGACAGGTCGAGTAATGCTGGCTTGTTAAGATGGCCTGCGCGTTTAACGCCCTGCAGGGCGCTGTCCAGAGCGTCGATCTGCACAACGCGCTTATCGCCTTCAGCGTCGCGATAATCAACAACGCGCTGCAGCATATCGGTACTGAGCTCCTGCGGTGACGGGTAGAATGCAGCCAGGGCGATAATGTCGCTGAATGTCAGATCATCCAGAGTAGGCGAACCGCCTCCGGTCTCCGGTACCGTTTCGCGGTATTCCTGCACCTGCGCCACGGTGTCCGGGCGAAGAGCGACGCCAGAGGCTAGGGCAGTGATAAGGCGTTCCAGGAGTTCGTTGTTACGGGTTACCAGCTGGTTATTAAGTTCCAGATTTGTTTCTAAGCTCATACTGCGGTCCTCGCTACAAGGAGAATGAAGGTAATAGCCAGGCCGAACGCAGTAGCGAGGGCCAGACCGGTAATAATGTCGAAATGTTTGCGGCGATAATGGAGCACGTCGCGCCCCGTCAGCCGGTGGAGGTGTTCAGGTTTCATCGGTAGTGCTCCTTTTCATGTCGGGGAGCGCACTGCACTGAATGCGCTTTCAGGCATAAAAAAGCCCGTCATGGGAGGCGGGCAAAGACTACACACAGCAGTGGATGATTCAGTAACCGAGCCAGACCAGAACTGCCTGAGCGTCATAGGACTGCGTATCGCCCATTTCAGCCAGGAATTCGGCTTCACTAGCACCGTGACGACGAACTTCAATAAGCGCACGGCCTTTAGTGATGGTTTCACCTTCGGCGGATTCGTAATAAGTCATGTTCATTGTCCTTTCAGTGGATTAGTAAAAGGCCCGAAGCCTTTGATTAATTCACTGCACGCTCCATCATCGGGGCGTTTCAACTTGCGTGACTTATCAGCTCGTCGCAGTGTGGTCCTCTACGCTTACCGTACGCATACGGACTCGGCGCTTACCTCGATCCCATCGGGTGCCATTTCGTTTTGCCAGGAGCACAGCGGCTTACCTGTCACGCGGTTCTGTTTGTTAAAGAGCGATTACTTCTTGGGATTAAATCTACAATTTGAGTTGTATTGTGTAAACCACAAATGTGGTATTTGTGGGCGCAAAAATACCACGTTATTGATATTTAAATGAATTTAGTTTGTAAGATTTTACAAGATATGTGTGAGGAGGGCAGCGGAACCCTCCAGCGGAGGCGGGGTTTTAGCGTTTACGGCGGTAAATGCGGTGCTCGATCATGACACCGATGATCTGTAACTTCATGTCAGCACTGCGCAAAACAGGATAGTCTGGGTTAAGCGGAACCAATTCGAAGTCATCAACACCTATTCCCAACGGGCGATATTTTTTGAATGTGGCTTCATGGCCGCCGTTCTTTGCAACCACGAATTCTCCAGGGGTAGGGCACAGATCCGGGTCGATAATTACGATATCGCCTTCTTTAAACTCCGGCTGCATGCTGTCGCCATCGATGCGAAGAGCGAAGCACGTTTCCGGTACGTCTGCATCAGCCAGAACATATTCAAAATCTCCTGTCAGGTCAGTAACGTCTCTTGCTTCAGTGAGACAACCCGCTTGTACGTAACTCAAAACAGGGATTCTTCTGGTGCTGATTTCAGCGAGCGGCATTATGTTTTTACCGTTTAATAGCCAGTCCGGGCTGCATTTCAGCGCCTTAGCCAGATCGAGAAGGTTACGCGGCTTTCGGGTGCGTCCGCTTTCTATAGACTCAATTGATTGCTGGCTAACTCCCGCAGAGTTTGCGACTTCTGTTTGTGTCATTCCAAGTTCGAGACGGCGGGCTTTGAAGCGTGCTGCGAGAGACATTTTTAATACCTTGTAAGAGTTGAAATAATGACCTCCTATTATTAAATACAATTTTTGTTGTATTTGACAAACATGATTGGTTGTTGCTAAATACCACTAAAATTGTATGAGGTGATAACTATGACTCTGGCTACCCGATTAAAAGAGCGACGTAAAGAGCTCAAAATGACGCAGGTCACGCTGGCTGAGCTAACAGGGGTTAGTCAGCAGGCTATCAACAGGATCGAAAGCGGTGTTATCTCACGCCCACGTTACCTTCTTGAAATCTCCGTTGCGCTTGATTGCGACCCAAACTGGCTGCTGCACGGCTCACAAAACGATAAAAAGGCGTAACCCATGCCAGAGAAAAAGATCTGGGGGGCGACGCCTGACGAATGGTTCCATTTCGATCTGGTGCTGGGGCGAACCGACCAGCTGCTGCCGGTCGTATGCAACCCGGGCGCGACCATATCCCCGAATAGTAAACTCAAAATGCTTGGCAAAACGCCAAGCCTGTATAACCGCGACCGACTGGCCACCGGGATCAAGGACTGGACCGAGCATGTCGTAACTGAGCGTGACTTTGCCCGCTGGTCGAACGAACCGGATTACGGCATCTGCGTGCGTACAGGTCATGGCTGGCTGGCGCTGGACTGTGACAGCGAAGACGAAGACATCCAGGCCGATATTCGCAAAACGCTGGTGCAGCTGCTTGGCGAGCTGCCGCCGCGTCGCTGGCGCGCCAACAGCAACAAATGCCTGTACCTGCTGGCTGTAGAGGGTGATTTCCGTAAGCGCATCCACCGTCTGGCGGGCGATATGGGGATTATCGAGCTGCTGGCGAACGGGCAACAGTTCGTTGCCTGCGGTACGCACAGCAGCGGCTCACGTATTGAATGGGACGGTGGGCTGCCGGATGAACCTCCGGCCGTTACTGCTGACCAGCTCGAAACGTTGTGGCAGCGTCTGGCGGAACAGCTCCCTGTGTCCGTCACCACCGAAGCGGGCAGCACGAAGATGCGCGACCGCTCAACCTTCACGCCCGGCGCGACGGATGAGACGGCGGAATACCTCGACGCCAATGGCTGGACGCTGCTGGACGGCGCGAACGGTGAGCGGTATATCCGCTGCCCGTTCGAAGATGGCCACAGTACCGGCGGCGACCCGACCAGTACGGTTTACTTCCCGGGCGGTACCGCGGGCTTTGAGCAGGGGCATTTCAAGTGCCTGCACGCCAGCTGCGCTCACCGTGACGACGGCGATTTCCTTAATGCCATCGGGATCCGCAACGACGATTTCGAAGATCTTACCAGCACCGAAATGGCCGAGCCGTTACCGCTTCCGGCGTTCGAGCGCGATAAGTGGGGCCGCATCGAGGCCACTATCAGCAACGCGGCCAAAGCCGTTGTGCGTCCTGACTTCGTGAATATCGACATTCGCTTTGACCAGTTCCGTGACGAAATCATGTTCGCCCCGGCAGGCTCCGGCCAGTGGCAGGCGTTCACCGATGCGGACTATGCGCGCCTGCGCATCACGATGGAAAAGCGCGGCTTTAAACCTGTGGGGCGCGAGCTCATTCGCGATGTGGTGCTGCTGGCCGCTGACGAACAGCCTTTCGACTCGGCGACCACCTGGCTGAACGGGCTGGAGTGGGACGGCGTGCCGCGCATCGAAACTTTCTACCATACGCACTTCGGTACCGCCGACACGCCATACACCCGCGCGGTGTCTATGTACATGTGGACCGCGCTGGCGGGCAGGGTGCTGGAACCCGGCGTTAAAGCCGATATGGTGCCTATCCTCGTTGGCCCGCAGGGCTGCGGTAAATCCTCCGGCGTGGAAGCGCTGAGCCCCGACCCGGCATTCTTCACCGAGATCTCCTTCGCTGAGAAAGACGACGACCTCGCACGCAAGATGCGCGGGCGTCTGGTGGCGGAGATTGGCGAGCTGCGCGGCCTCAATACCAAAGAGCTCGAATCCATCAAAGCATTCGTGACGCGCACGCATGAGAACTGGATCCCTAAATATCGCGAGTTCGCCACCCAGTTCCCGCGTCGCCTGGTGTTCGTCGGTACCACCAACGAAGACGAATTTCTCGCTGATAAGACCGGGAACCGCCGGTGGCTGCCCGTTGAGGTGTCGAAAGTCGACGTGAAAGCGATAAAAACCGACCTCTTTTTGCTGTGGGCGGAAGCCCGCGAGACGTTTAAGCGCCTTGGCGGCATCCAGTTCCGCGATGCTGAGCGGCTCGGTGCAAGTGTCCATGAGCAGTACACCATTAAGGATGCGTGGCTCGAAACGGTTGAGAAATGGCTCGACACGCCTGACCTGATGACTAACGACATTCCGCGAAACTGCGAATTTTTACGCGCTAGCGACGTTCTGCGCGATGCGATTGGCTTGAATCCTGAGAAGGTATCAAGGCGCGAACAGATGCGAATTAGCGGAGTTTTGCAAAATTGCGGTTATAAGGCCAGCCGCGAAACCATTAATGGTAAGCAACAACGAGTTTTTGTTAAGCAATAGACAACCTGTAGACAACCTTTAGCGATAGGTTGTCTACAAAAAACTTATTGATTTTTAAGGGTAAAAACAACCTAGACAACCTAGACAACCTTTTTACTAAAAACCCCATATATATATATAAGTCGATTTGGGGAAAGGTTTAGAAATGGTTGTCTAGGTTGTCACAGGTTGTCTACCTCTGAAATTGAAAATTATTGCGGGTAGCGATATGCAAACACGATTTGATTCCACCACGGCGATTAACGAGTGCCAGAAGCTCAATAAAATCGCTCTCTATGCTCGCGCGTGCGCGCGTTTTGCGAGGTGACCTATGCCAGTCGTCGCAACGTTCAAAACGGACTGGTTCCGGGTGATTAACGACATCACACGCAGTGGCATTCCCCTGCAGGAGATTGCCAGAGAGCTCGACGTGTCGAAGTCTGCTATCATCGGCTGGAAGCAGGGCGCAGCACCGAACCACCACACAGGCGAAGCGCTGATAGACTTCTGGTGCTATGTAACGCAGCGCCCACGTTCCGAACTGCCAGCGCAGGTCACATCACGGCGATTCGTTTACGCCTGGCGATCGAAGCGTCTGACACCATGAAAACTTGCAAAAACAGGGCGTTCACCGGTTAAAAACGCTATGCAAAAACCGCCCTGTTTTATGCATGATTTATGCAGTCCATTTTCACCACTTCCAGCCAGTAAACCGCGACAAATAAACCCTTCACGCATTTAACGTAATGAGTCCACTTTTGCCAGTGCGCGTAACGGTCATTATGTTAAATCGGGCCGTTTTTTAACAAATCTTCCATTTGGTCGGGATCCCGACCGCCACCCCGTTTCACACTTACGGCTCAATCATCACAGGAGCCACCACAATGGGCCGACCAAAGAAACCTATCGAAGTACCGGGGCAGGAACCTGAAACGGGCGCGGAGAACAGCCTTACCGCGACTGAGATCCAGACACTTAACGCTGAGGGCCAGCGAGCTGAGCAGGAGATTATCCAGCAGCGAGTTGCCAGCCTGCTGGACGATGCCGCCCTCGCTGAGCGCAATACTCTGCTGAGTACCATCAACGAGCAGGGCGCTGCCATCATCGCCCGCTTTGAAGAGCTGGCCTTTACCGACCTGGCTGACCAGCAACTGACCGACAATCTCGAATTCCTCCAGCTCGTCAAAAAAGCCACCACGGCGGCACCTGCCGCGCCGCTGGGCTACGTGACGAACGACGAGGGCAAGCCGCAGCCTGTAACGGGTAAGCCCGTTCTGACTGAGCACGGCTGGCACGTTCCGGGCTAAGAGGGGAATCGTTATGTGTGGAGGTGGAGCACCTAAGGTCGTACAGACCGACCCGCAGGCCGAAGCGGATGCAGCTGCCGATGCAGCAGCAAAAGCGGCTAACGCAGATGCAGCATCGCGTAAGAAGCGCAAGAAAGGCTCGTCCCTTCTCGCCAGTGGTGCTGAGGGTGCGGCTGATTCTGGCAGCTCTCTGCTGTCCTCTGGTGCGCAGGCAGCGCAGCAGAAAAACACTCTGGGGGCGTAACTGATGGATGAACTCGCCGTTAAGCTGATTAAGCGTTCCGACACGCTGAAAGCCAACCGCCAGCAGCATGAAAGTGTCTGGCGCGAGTGCTATGACTACACCTATCCGCTGCGCGGCGCGGGATTCTCTGACGAAGTGCTCGACGCTCAGAGTGCAAAACACAAGGTGGCGAAGCTACTGGACGGCACCGCCACCGACAGCGCACGCATGCTGGCCTCTGCGCTCATGTCCGGCATGACCCCGGCAAATGCACAGTGGCTGAACCTCGACAGCGAATCGCTGCCGGACGATGCCAAAGCCTGGCTGTCCGAGTGCGCCACGCTGGTCTGGGAAAATATCCACGCCGCCAACTTCGACGCAGAGGGCTACGAGGCCAATCTCGATGTGGTGTGCGCTGGCTGGTTCGTCCTGTACATCGACGAGGACCGCGAAGAGGGCGGCTACACCTTCCAGCAGTGGCCGCTGGCGCAGTGCTATGTCACGTCCACCCGCAAAGACGGCATCGTGGACACGATATACCGCCGCTACCAGCTGACCGCAGAGCAGGCCATCAAAGAATTCGGCGCGGACAAGGTCAGCGAGAAGATCCGCGACGCGGCGAAGAAAAAGCCCGACGATAAATTTGATTTCCTGCACTGCATTTTCCCGCGCGAAACATACATGGTCGATGCCCGCCTGGCGAAGAACATGCGCTTTGCGTCGTACAACGTCGACGTGAGCAACAAGCAGGTGGTGCGTGAATCCGGCTACCACGAATTCCCGTGCTGCGTTCCGCGCTGGATGAAAATCCCCGGCGGCTCCTACGGCATCGGCCCGGTGTACGACGCGCTGCCGGACTGCAAAGAGCTGAACGAAACCAAGCGCATGGAGAAGGCCGCGCAGGACCTGGCTATCTCCGGCATGTGGATCGCCGAAGACGACGGCGTACTCAATCCGCGTACGGTCAAAGTCGGCCCGCGTCGCATCATCGTGGCGAACAGCACCGACAGCATGAAACCATTGCTGACCGGTGCAGATTTTCAGGTAGCGTTCACCGCAGAAGATCGCCTGCAGGCATCAATCCGCAAAATCATGATGGCCGACCAGCTGCAGCCGCAGGACGGGCCAGCCATGACCGCCACCGAAGTGCACGTGCGTGTCGCGCTGATTCGCCAGTTGCTCGGTCCGGTGTATGGCCGATTCCAGGCTGAATATCTCCAGCTGCTGGTGGTGCGCTGCTTCGGTATCGCTTTCCGCGCTGGCATTTTCTCCCCGCCGCCTGAAAGCCTGCAGAACGCCAATTTCAATGTGCGCTACATCTCGCCTCTGGCACGCGCCCAGAAGCTGGAAGACGTGACGGCAATCGAGCGTTACGGGCAGAACATCATGCAGCTGGCGCAGGCATACCCCGACATTCTGGACAATATGGATAGCGATGAAGCAAGCCGCGTAGTGGGTGAAGCGCTTGGCGTACCGGCGAAGGTCATGCGTTCATCCGATGCTGTGGCAGACCTTCGCGATCAGCGCCAGAAATCCCAGCAGCAGGCCGCTCAGCAGCAGCTCATGATGCAGGCGGGAACCGAGGCGGCCGGAGCCGCAGGGCAGACCGCTGGCGCGGCAATAGGGCAACGACTGGCAGGTAACCAATGAGAATAAAACAGGCCACACCTCAGGACTTTAAGCGCATTTTTGAAGAAATGCCTGGCGGTTCCCAGGTGCTGGAAGAACTAACCCGCCGCTTCGGGCGCGCCGCGTACGTGCCCGGCGGTACCGAGGGCGACCGGGAAACATGTTACAGGGCAGGGCAGCGATCCGTACTGGATTACATCCTGCGCGAAATCAACAAGGCCGATGGAGTAGAAGACGATGTGGAAGCTTAAACACTTATTCATGAACGCTGAGCAGGGCGCAGAACAGCCAGGCGGAGGTAACGGAGGTGGTGAAGATGGCGGCAATAATCCGGGTGCTGGCGAACCTTCTGGTAATTCTCTGCTCAGCACCGGCGCGGGCGAACCGGGTGCTAATGACTGGCTACCTGAGAAATTCCGCGTTATGGGCGAAGACGGAAAGCTCAGTATTGAAAGCTCTGCCCGCAAACTGGCGGAAAACTACACTCATCTTGAAAAACGCATGGGTAGCGGCGACGCGCCGCCGAAAACGGCAGATGAGTATGCACCTAAGGTAGAGGTCGAGGGATTCAACTGGGAAGAATTCAAAGCCGATCCGCGCATGCAGGGCTTTATGAAAACTGCGCACGCTAAAGGCATTACCAACGATCAGATGAGCTTTATCCTGGGTGAATACGCACAGCGCGCTCCTGAGCTGGTTGGCGGTGCTGCTGCGCTTGATTCGGAAGCGGCCACCACGCAGCTGCGCGAAGTGTGGAAGACTGACGCAGAGTTTAAGCAGAACATCGGTCTGGCTTTCCGGGCGTTCAACTCCCTGGCAGATGACGCAGACAAAGGCCGCATTGACGAAATCGGCAATAACCCGATGGTTATCCGCATGCTGGCAAAAGTCGGTGCTGAAATGCAGGAGGATGCGCCAGCGGGTGGCGATGTGAACCTCGAAGAGCAGCAGACCATTCGAGATCTGATGAAATCTCCGGCGTACATGGACCCGAAACACGCCGACCATGAGCGCGTATCCGCGAAGGTCAAAGCGTATTACCAGAAGCGTTACGGTGATCAAACCGTAGCGTGACATGTCACGGCAATTTAACGAGAGGAAAGACCAATGAGCGACAAAGATATTGAGCAAGCAATTCAGGCCAAAGGCTTAACTGCGCCACGCGTCACGCCGCAGCATATTGAGAGCCTCATCCGCTCCGAAGTTTATTTCACTGGCACTGATGGTGCTAATTCTCCTGGTGCACGCGTTAAATCCGAATACGTTGAAGGTGAACGCATCCTTGCACCACTTGACCTGTTAACCTTCTGCGTTCTGGTTCTGCGCAACGGCTTCACAGTCACCGGCGAAAGCGCCTGTGCCAGTCCGGAGAACTTCGACCAGGAGATCGGTCGTAAGATTGCGCGTGAAAACGCGGTTAATAAAATCTGGATGCTGGAAGGTTACCTGCTGAAGCAGCGACTGCATGAGGATCGCTCTGACGTGTGGGAAAACGAAGACGACTGCCGGCAAGCCTTAGAAGGTAAATAAATTTCTGAACTCTCAAAAAGCCAGCTTAACCCGCTGGCTTTTTCATTTGGTCGGGATTCCGACCGCACACCTCGCTAACAATCTCCCCACAACCAGCCCGGCGGGGACGCCGGATAACTGAATTTTCCCGCAGTGCGTAAGCGCCACGCGCATTGTGTTAATCGGGCCGGGAAACCGACAACCCAGCAGGCGATATTTTCTGGAGTGATTGTTATGTCATTTGATGCCAATAAGAACATGATCACCGCTGCGTTTATCACGCAGTTTCATGATTCTTTCGAAATCGCCGCGCAGCAGAAGGATTCCCGCCTGCAGGCAGCGGTAAACGACCGTGGGATGATTACCGGCGAAGCGTTCACCATCAACGATATGGGCACCATCGAAATGACGCAGATCACCACGCGTTTCGGTGACACTGTATGGGACCTGCCAGACGCTGGTACCCGTAACGCGTTGATGGCGGACTACGCTGTATTCGTGCCAGTTGAAAAGCGTGACCTGCGTAAACTGCTGGCCGACCCTCAGGGGCCATATCTGCAGCTCACCCTGGCGGCCTCCAACCGCAAAAAAGACGATGTTGTTTATCGTGCTCTGCTTGACCCTGTTATGCGTAAAACGTCCAGCGGCGGCGCGTATGCACCAGTGGCGCTGCCTGCGTCGCAGAAAATCGTTGCAGGTGGCACTGGCATGACCAAAGCCAAGCTGATCGCCGCGAAAGCGATGTTCCGCCGCAACGAGTGCGACGAACAGAACGGTGAAGAGCTGTATATCACCTACAACGCCGATATGCTGACGCAGATCCTCAGCGATACCACGCTGACTTCTGCCGACTTCATGGCGGTGAAAATGCTACAGGAAGGTGCTGTATCTGGTAACTGGCTTGGTTTTAAGTGGCTGGCTTACGAAAAACTGGATTCTGCGACCGCAGGCGATCCAGCCGTAACCACCAAAACCGCCGTCGCGTGGTGTAAATCCGCTGTGCATTTCGGTACCGGCGCTGAGTACAACGTCGATATTGGCCCACGTCGCGATAAAAACAACACCATTCAGATCTCTGTTGATGCGTCTTATGGTGCTGGCCGTGCCAACGAGAAAAAAGTCGTCGCCATCGATTTTGTTGCTTAATGCCGCTGGTGTGTTTGCCGGGGACTGCCCCCGGCCTTTTTTCATCTGAGGTTCTGCCATGACTTCAAGTGTCTCTATCTGCTCAAACGCACTTCTGGCGCTGGGTGCTCACCCGATAAATGATTTCGACGAAGACACGGATCATGCCCGTCTTTGCGCCAACCTTTACCCTACTGTCCGCAATAAATTACTCCGTGCTCACCCGTGGAACTGCGCGATAAAGCGCATTGTGCTCTCACCCGTCAGCACAGCGCCCGTCTTTGGGTATGGCTATCAGTTTTCTTTGCCTGGTGATCTGATTCGCGTCCTCTCCGTGGGCGACCCACGGGATGATATTGATTACCGGATTGAGGGGAGCCGGCTGCTGGCAAACATCGATGTCATTCGTCTGCGCTATATCTTCCGTAACGAGGACGAGTCAACGTGGGATTCTGCGCTGGTGGATGTTGCTGAAATGATGATGCAGTCGAAGCTGGCCTACGCAGTGACTGCATCCACCAGCCTGCGTGATAGCCTGGCGCAGGAGGCCTCATTCCTGCTTAAGCAGGCCAAAGCTATTGACGGCCAGGAAGAACCGCCGGAAGAGCTGGGCGGCTATCCAACTTATGAGTCGAGGTTCTGATATGCGCGCGAACCTCATAAAAACCAATTTTACCGCTGGCGAAGTGTCCCCGCGTCTTATGGGGCGCGTTGATATTGCCCGTTATGCCAACGGCGCGAAGATTATCGAAAACGCTGTTGTGGTCGTGCAAGGCGGCGTTGTCCGCAGACCTGGTACACGCTTTGCGGCGGCGACCAAACACGGCGATAAAAAATCCCGACTCATTCCCTACGTGTTTAACCGGTCGCAGGCTTACATGCTGGAGTTCGGCGACGGCTACATGCGCATTTTTCAGAACGGTAAGCAGCTGGTCAACGAAGACAACACGCCGTATGAAATCGCCAGCCCTTACACCTCTGACATGCTGCCCGCTGTGAATTATGTCCAGGGCGCTGATACCATGTTTCTGGTGCATCAGTCTGTGAAACCTCACCGCCTCCAGCGACGCGGCCAAACCGAATGGGTGCTTGAACCCGCACCGTTCATCGTTGAGCCGTTCGACGAGGTGCGCGATACACCGCAGAAATGGTGTAAACCATCCGTCAAAGAGTTCGTGGGTTCCGAAATTACACTGACCCTGAGCGATGCGGATCCAGGCACCAACCCAACACCTCCATTTACGGGGGGCGGCTGGGTTGCTCAGGACGTGGGCTCATACGTTCGCCTTAATGGCGGTCTGGTACTGATTAAAAGCATCACCAGTGCGCAGGTTGCCGTAGGTACTATCCGCAGCGACTTAACCGCCACGCAGGCAGCATCACCGGGTTCATGGACGCGTGAGGACACTGTCTGGACTGATGAATTTGGCTATCCTGGTGCGGTGACGCTATACCAGCAGCGGCTTGTACTGGCTGGTTCGCCAAAATATCCGCAAACAATCTGGTGGAGCGAAACGGGCGTTTACCTGTCCTTTGAGATTGGTACCGAGGACGATGACGCGATCAGCTTCACGCTGTCTTCTGACCAGCTCAACCCGATTGTGCATCTGGCGCAGATGAATACCCTGATTGCGCTGACCTACGGCGGGGAGTTTACGATCACCTCCGGCAATGATGCGGCCATTACGCCGACCAATATTTCGGTGAAAAATCCAAGTCCGTACGGTTGCAACGGGATCCGCCCGGTTCGCGTTGGTACCGAAATTATGTTCGTGCAGCGCGCCGGACGCAAACTTTACGCTGTAGCTTACGATCCCGACAGCTTTGTTTCCTATTCAGCCAACGATATGACTGTGCTGGCCGAACACATCACAGCGGGTGGTGTGCTGGATATGGCTTATCAGCAACAGCCAGATGCGTTTATCTGGATGGTTCGGGCTGATGGCGTTGCAGTAACGATGGCTATAGACCGAGGGCAGGATGTAATTGCATGGTCACGTCAGGTTACAGATGGCGCGTTTGAGTCGGTGGCGACCATCCCATCGGAGGCTGACGATGTGGTATATGCGATCGTCCGTCGCGAGATAAACGGCCAGACCGTACGTTATGTCGAGGTGTTCGACAGCAAACTCTATACGGATGCTGCAGTAACCGGAACAAGTAGCGCAGGTTCTGCGACATGGTCCAATCTTTCCCACCTCGAGGGACAGACAGTTGATGTGGTGGCCGACGGCGCAGTTATGCCGCAGTACACCGTTTCCTCTGGTCAAATCACCCTGTCACGCCCGGCGAAAAGCGTGGAAATCGGCCTGCACTTCGAAAGTACGATCGAAACGCTTACGCCTGAAGTTCAGACTACTGAGGGCACGACACAGAACGCGAGAAAACGCACCAGTGAAGTGACTATGCGTTTTCTCGAAACCACTGGCGCAGAGTGCAACGGCCAGGTCATTCCGTTCCGCCGGTTCGGTCCAAAAATCCTCAACCAGCCAGCGCCGCTTTTCACTGGTGATCATTACTGGGGGAAACTCGGCTGGGAACGCGGGGAAGACACTTTGCTTATTCAGCAGCGCCAGCCGCTGCCATTCCACCTTCTCGCAATTATTTTCACGTTCACCAGTAACGGGGGCTGACATGGTACGTAACGCAACGGCCGGGGATATCCCGGCACTGATCGAGCTGGGGGCGCGGATGTATATCGAGTCCCGCTATTCGCAGAATTCGCCCTTTGATGAAGAAAAGTGCGCAGAGCTCGCCCGCAACCTTATTTCGTCACCCGCCGGTTGCCTGCTGGTGGTCGAAAAAGATGACGCTGTAATCGGCTGGCTGGCCGGTGGTATTGCTGAGCAGTGGTTTAGTCGCCAGTTGATGGCGTTTGAGTATGGACTGTTCATTGCTCCTGAACATCGCGGCGGCACTGCTGGACCGCGTCTCGCGAAAGCATTCATCACCTGGGCGGAAGAGCATGGTGCCGCAATCATAAATATGGGGATCACCACGGGTGTACATGAAGAGCGCACCGGTGATTTGTATTCACGTCTCGGCCTGTCCCGTACCGGTCTGCTTTATTCCAAAGAGGTGTAACGATGTGTACCGGGTTAGAAGTGGCGGCAATTGGCGCGTCCGTTCTTGCGGCGGGTGGTGCTGTCTATAGCGGTCAGCAGCAAAAGAAAATGTCCAACTATCAGGCAGCACAGGCGGAAGCAGATGCAGAAGCTGCGCAGGCAGCTGCACGCGTGGAAGCTGATCGTATTCGTAAGGCGGGCAGGGCTCAGGCTGCGCAGGCAAATGCCGCGCTGGCTGCGTCAGGTGTGGACACTGGAGAAGGTACCGCATTGCGTATCCAGTCCGGCATCGTGGGTGATGCGGAGCAGGATGCGTACCAGACCATTTTGAATGGTGCGAACCAGAGCTCACGCCTCAACGCGCAGGCGTCTGCCGACCGCATCAGCGGCCGTAATGCTTCAACATCTGGCTACATCAGCGCGGGCAGCTCATTGCTGAGCGCGGGCGACACTGCGTATAACGGCTGGAAAAAAGCAGGGAGTAAATAACCGTGAGAATACCAACGGGTAATTTTGGCAACGTTACGCCTCAGGCTAATCCAACCCGGATCGGGGTCAGTAATGTTGGTCAGATAGGTAATGCTGTAGCTGGGCTGGGAGCCGCTCTGGGCCAGACAGTGGATGATTTGCAGCGTACGCAAGATAAAGCCGATGTAGCGGCTACCCAGGCGATACTTACCGATCTCGATGCTAAATCCAGCGACCGATGGGAAAATCCTGAATCCGGCGCGCTGGTCACCCGTCAGGGGTTCAAATCATCTGGCGTCGGGCTCGATATGGATAAACTGGATTCTTCAGACTATGAAGAAGCCCGCAAACGCGTACCGCAGAGCCAGCTACAGTATTTCGACGCGCAGTGGAAAGCTGGGCAAATTCGCCGTGCCAGTACCTACAACAGCTTTGAACGTAGCCAGACCGAACAGGCCCAGCGCCAGCAACTCGACGCGACGGTAAAATCGTCCGTTGAACAAGAAGCGGGGGCGTTTGATGATCCGCAGGCTGCTGCGTTAATACGTGGTGCACGACAGCACTCTATTTCATTATATGGCCAGGCGCAGGGATGGTCACAGGAGCAAATTGACCAGGCTGTTTCTGAGGCCAATTTGCGTGCAATGGATCAGCGAGCCCAGAATTATGCGATTACCAATCCACAGGGCTGGTTGAATGGCGACTTCCCGGTAAAAGACACCGGCGCTATGGATATGCAGGCTATCGGTATTGTTGAATCCGGCGGTAAGCATTTTAAAAGCGACGGTAGCATAGTTACCTCCAGCGCTGGCGCTCAAGGTCAGTACCAGTTAATGCCAGACACTGGTAAAGAGCTGGCGGCTAAGCGAGGTGTTGAGTACAACCCAAACGACCCGGAGCAGCATGCGCAATTAGCCAAAGATTACGTGGGCGAACTGTATTCTAAATACGGCTCAGAAACATTAACCGGTGCCGCATACAACTGGGGGCAGGGGAATGTCGATAAGCTGATTGCTAAAATTGGTGACCCACGAAAAGGCGAAGTATCACAGGCCGAGTTCATAAAAAACCTGCCAGCCGAAACACGTGGCTGGCTTGCCCGCTACAACAAAAACAAAACCGGTTTAGATCCTGTCGCAGTCGATAAAATCGATAACATTGCCGAGTCAAAAATCCGGGAGCAGCGTACGACGCTGCGCGAGCAAATTGACCCTATTCTGAATAATACAATGGTGCAGTTGTACAACGGCGAAGTACCTGACGCGATGCCGGATAAAGCCTCCATCATGTTTGCGTACGGTGAGCAGGGGGCAAAAGCTGTTAAGCAGCTCGACATCGCGATCAACAATGCCAAAACCTTCCAGGCGATACAGTACGTTTCTCCAGAACAGCAGCGGGCAGAAATAGCTAAGTTAAAGCCTCAGGCAAACGACCCGGATTATGCGCTCAAACTTGATGCCTACGGAAAGCTTGGCGCACTGGTGCAGAAAAGCAACGACGTGATACAGGCGCAGCGCGATACTCGTCGTTTTAATGAAGCGCTGTCTATGGGTGAAAAACTCGACCCTACCAATAAATCCATGCAAAAAGCCGCCGACGCGACGCCAACGGCGCAAAATTTCCGGGTTAACGATGCCACCACCCATGACGGGATCGTGCAGCAGGTGGCCCAGACCGGGATCATTCCATCGCAGGTAACCACTCAGTTATCGGCTATTTCCCGCGCGCGCAGCCCCGAGGCCGTTCGTCAGGGGGCCGAGTTATTTAATCGTCTCTATGACACAGACCCAGCGTCTGTTGGCGACATGCCAAAGGATATGCAGGGATTTTATCTTACTGTTAAGCAGCTTACCGATTCCGGCATGGCGTCCGAAACCGCAATCGAGCAGGCGCAGAATCTGACCTACAACCAGACCGATGCGCTCAAAGCGCAACTGGCATCAACCCAGAGCACTAAGGAGTATAAAAAAGATCGTGGCAAAGCGATGGATTCCGCCGTGAGCAGTATGTCTGGCTTCTTCAGCTGGGGAAATCCATCTGCCGACGACCAGACGCCGGAGGGTGCGCGATTCCGCAACGATTACCAGTCTCTCTACGACATTAACTATCGGACTACTGGCGGCAATGCGGATGCTGCCAAAAAAATGACCAACCAGCAGATCGCCCGCACATGGAGTATCAGCGAGGTTAACGGCGACGCAAAACTTATGAAATACGCGCCAGAGGCACTCTATAACTACGGTCCGTCAGGTTGGCAGGCGGCACAGTGGAAAGAAGAAAAAGAAAGCCTGATGTACGGCGAGCGCAAGGGTGAGATTACCACCAGCCCGGCGCAGCTTGGGATCACTTCCGGTAACGCGGCCCCTGTCACCAGCAAAACGCCGGAGTCGCGTATTGGCGGCGATCTGGAAATTACCCCTGATGTTCTGACGGCCCGCAATGGTGATTACGCCATCATGGTACGGACAAAAGATAAAGATGGCATCGAAGCGGTGCAGCCGTTCTACGATTCGTACGGCAGACCGATGCGCTGGAAGCCGTCACTGGAAGAGTGGGTGCCATACAAAAAAATGCAGTCAGAGCGTGAAGAACATGATCGCAATGAGCTGCAACGCGGTCAGGATATTCGCGGGTTCAAAGATAAACACCGCGCGCTAGACGAACAATATAAGCGCCTGCATAACGAGCGCATGGACAGGGTTAAAAATTACTTTTCGTGGAGCACTGAATAATGCCGGTATACGCCACCCCTGAAGAACTCAATAACGGATTCACTCCGGCGGGTAATATCCTGGCTGCGCCTACCGGATTTGATGTGCCTTTGCCTGAAGGTACCAACCCGGCACCTCAACAGGATGAGCCGTCTGTGTGGGGCGCTGCATTTCGTCAGAATAACCTGCTTGGCGAAATGTTCCGCCCGGCCAAACAGTTTGAGCCGGTAGACGGTTATAACCCGTATGCAGATAAGAATGAGCTGCACGGGTACGAACAGTGGGGCTCGGCGTTTGCTGATTCTCGATCGCCGGAGGAAACAGCCTGGCTGAAACAACAGATTGACGACGAAAACGAGGATCGCAGGGTGCTTTCCGAGGCTGGCGGCGAAGGTGTCCTCGCCAGCATTGCAGCCGGAGTGATAGACCCTGTCACCGTAGCTTCTATGTTTATCCCCGGTGCGCAGGGAGGCGCGGTTGCCCGTATCGCGTCGCAGGCTGCAATCGGCGCGGCTGCAACTGCGGCAAGCGAGGTTGTGCTGAATAATCAGCAGATAACACGCACGTGGGGGGAAAGCGCCTCCCACGTCGCAGCGGGTGCGTTGATGAGCGGTGTATTTGCTGCCGCCGGTGCTGCGTTATCGCCATCTGTTCGCACTGCGGCCACGCGCGAAGTGGCTGACGCGCTCGATAATATGAGTATCACGTCAGCGACGGACACCGCTGCTGCCTCGCTCCCCGAAGGGGGCAGCGTCGGCGCGGCGAGAATCAGTGAGGCCACGCTCGAGGATCTCACTCCGGCAGCTGGCGGACCGGTCGGTAAGCTGGCACGTAAGGCAGGGAGCTATCTGACACCGTTTACCCGTCTGATGGAGTCACCGTCGAAAACCTCGCGCCGTACGGCGCTGGAGCTGGCAGAGAATAACTACACGCTGCAGGGTAACGCCCGGGGTATTGAGACGCCCGTCGCGGCAGAAACCCGTGTTCGCGGGTGGCGTCGTGAAGAGGCGGCCGTCGTGGTGACGAACAAGCAGGCCTACAGCCAGTATAAAGCGGCTGGCGGTGACCTGAGCTTTTCACAGTTCCGTGAGGAAGTTGGCAACGCCATGCGCAGCGGCGATGTGCATGCTAATCCGGTGGTGCAGGAAGCGGCACAGGCAATGCGCACCGTGGTTAACCGGGTGAAAGTGGCGCAGCAAAAGCTTGGCCTGCTGCCGCCTGACGAGGAGCTTAAAGCCATTGGCCAGGAGAGTTATTTCCCGCGCATCTACAAAGTCGGCAAGATCGTCAACGAGCGTGATAAGTTCCGCGACATGCTGGTCGACTGGTGGTCGCGCGGTGAGAAAACTATGTCCCGCGAAGAGGCTGAAATTACTGCTGACGCCACGATCAATAAAATTGTCGGCGCAAAAATCCCGCAGGATTTTGCAAACGTTTTTATGGTGAAAGCGGCGGGCAGCACCCGGTCGCGTACGCTCAGCGTTCCCGATCGCCTGATGAAAGATTATCTGGAGAGCGACGCCAATTATGTGCTGCAGCGTCATATCCGTGAGGCATCGGCAGAGGTTGAGCTGACGCGCGCATTTGGTAACAAATCGCTGGAGAAGCAGCTCAAGGATATTCAGGACGAATACGACGCGCTGATGCGCCAGAATCCTAAGGACCAGGCGAAACTGGCGAAAGCCCGCGATAACGATATCCGCGATATCACTGCGCTGCGCGACCGCCTGGCGGGAACCTACGGCATGCCAGACGACCCATCATCATTTTTCGTACGTGCCGGCGCATTCCTGCGCAGCGCTAACTTTGTCACCAAACTGGGCGGCATGACGGTTTCCGCCATTCCTGACCTCGCCCGCGGCGTGATGGTTAACGGGTTCGGCAATACCATGCGAGGTTACTCCGCGCTGATCACCCGGTCGCCGGCGTTTAAGGCCAGCCGCGCTGAACAGTTAAAAATGGCCGTCGGGCTGGAAACCATCCTGCATACCCGTGCGCGTACTATGGGGGATCTGGTAGACGGTTCTGCCCGTACAACGGCAGTGGAAGCGGGTATGGAGCGCGTTACCGACGCGTTCGGCAAGCTCACGCTGATGGGCCATTTCGATGATATGAACAAATCGGTAAATGGAATGATCACATCCGACGGCATTCTGTCCGGCGCGTTCGCTGGCCGCCGTCTTGCCAAGCTCGGCATTAACGACAATATGGCAGGGCGTATCCGTAGTGAGTTTGAAAAGCATGGTGAGGTAATCAACGGCTGGCATATCGGCAATTTTGAAAAATGGGACGATCAGCACGTTGCTGGTGTATTCCAGTCGGCAGTGCTGAAGGATGTGAACAACACCGTTATCACGCCAGGTATCGGCGATACGCCATTGTGGGCCAGTACGCCGCTGGGTAAGACTATCTTCCAGTTTAAATCGTTCGCTACCGCGTCATATAACCGCGCCACGCTGGGTGGCTTGCAGGAGGGAACCGGCCAGTTTTATTACGGTACCGCTTTCCAGATTGGCCTCGGCGCGCTGACGTATGCGCTTAAACAGTCTGCAAACGGCAAAGAGGTGGACTGGTCGCCGAATAAGCTGGTACTGGAAGGTGTCGACCGCTCCGGCATCCTCGGCCCGCTGATGGAATATAACAATATGGCGGAAAAAGCATCCGGCGGTATGGTGGGGCTGGGGGCTTTGCTTGGTACCGGAACACAGTCACGTTATGCCAGTCGCGGCTTTATTGGTTCTGCACTTGGTCCAACGTTTGGCCTGCTCGATACCATTACCGATGTGACTGCTGGCGTGCTCAATGGCGATGCTGGCGACCGGGTACTGCATAACGTGCGTACGTTGTTGCCGGGGAATAACCTGTTCTGGATTGCCCCGCTGATAAATCAGGTTGATCCCGGTATGCGGTAATCGGTCGGGATTCCGACCTATGGAGTGCCCCATTATAGCCCTGTATTCACTACGGGGCTTTTTTATGCATCAGGACTACAAAACACGCCTTACCGCGCTGAGCGATAAACTCACTGACGTGGTGCTCGAGGAAGCCGATCCGGAAAACTGGCCGGGGGCAGGGAAGAAGCCGAGCGAGTTGACCAAAGGTGAACGCGGCGATCGCTACTGGGATAAGAAGAACGCAGCCGCATCACTGACACTGCTGATTAAGGTGCACTCCCTGATTGGCATGCAGACACGCGGCGGTACACCATCCGATAATCCTGGTCAAGATGATGAAGCCTTTGAGCTGGGCCAGCAGGTATCGAAAGCTGAGCGAGAGGCGGCCGCAATTATTGAGCGCCTGCAGAAAGGGAAAAAATGATTTCGTTCCTCGCCTTCTTTTTAATGTGGGCGGAGCGAATGAACTGGGACGTTCCGGACTGCCACTATCAGGCCTGCCACTGGCTGGAGCATCGCGGAAACCTCGCGGTGCTTCGCTGTTTCCGTGGATTCGGTAAATCAACAATTCTCGCTGTCTATAACGCCTGGCGGTATTACTGCGATCGGCAGTATCGCATTTTGCACCAGTCTGAATCCGACGGTACTGCATATAAAACCAGCCGAGATACCCAGAACGTACTGCGTAACCATCCATTGACCAAAGGCATGCTACCCGATGGGCAGGGGACGGTAGAGCAGTGGTGGGTCAATGGCGCGCTGGATTTACGTAACGGCAGCATGTACGCCAAAGGCATTCTGTCTAACGTTACCTCCGCCCGCGCCAACGAATGCCAGAACGATGACGTTGAAGTGCCCCGCAATATCCAGACACCGGAAGCGCGTGAAAAGTTGCGCTATCGCCTGGGTGAGCAAACGCACATCCTGACCCCCGGCGGCCGCAAACTCTACATTGGTACGCCACACACGCATGACAGCCTTTACGATGAGGTGGAGTCTATGGGCGCTGACTGTCTTACCATCCGGCTGTTCGATAAAGAAAAACGCATCGAGGCAAAAGAAGCAACGCAGCAGCGTTACGAGTTATCTTTCCGGCCGGAATATGTTTTTGCGGGCATTCACAAGGCGGCGCGGCTGTTGGTCGAAAACGTGGATTATAAGCTGACCGCTGACGGCGTTGAGTTTGCATCAGCGCCGGACACGGTCATCGATTTTTATGCAGACTGCGCCTGGCCTGAACGGTTCACCCGTGAAGAAATGGAGAACCGCCGCAAAGAAACCCGCACGATTAACGAGTGGGATAGCCAGTATCAGCTGCACAGTAAACCCGTCGGAGACGTTCGCCTCGACCCTGACCGCATTCGTGAATACAACATCCACCCGCAGATCCGTTATGCGAACCGTACTGCCTCGCTCTGGCTGGGTAACGTGCAAATTGTTGGCGCTGTCGCCTGGTGGGACGTGGCCACAGGTAAAGTTAAGGCCGATGCTTCGGCGTTCTCTCTGATGCTGACGGATGCCAGGGGACATCTGTACTGGCATATCTGCCAGGAGCTCACCGGCGAGCTGGCGGAGTTTAACGATAACGACAAAATCACCGGCGGGCAGGTCGCGCAAATAAAAGAGCTGGTGCTCAAATATCAGATCCCGGTTGTATGCGTTGAGGTAAATGGCCCAGGTAGCTTTGCGGGTAAATTACTGCGTCAGGCTCTTAAGGGTACCGGTTGCGGCGTCCGGGAAGAATTCAGTATCACCAATAAACAAAAACGTATTCTTGATGCGTTTGAAGCGCCGCTGTCGTCGCGGTTCCTGTGGGCGCATACCGACGTGCTCGACGGTCCTGTCTATGACCAGATGCGTGACTTTAATCCGGCACTGACCAACCAGCCAGACGACTTTATCGACTCGGGCGCGGGGGCGATAAGTCAGACTCCGGTACGTATTGGGAAAGTGGTCGGGATTCCGACCGGACATGCGCGCGAAGATTGGCAGTTAAGTGACGGAGATCATCTGGTCGACGTCGATTACTAACCTGCCTGAGGTTTGCATCATGTCGGTACCCAACCAGACACCCTATATCATTTATAACGCAAACGGTCTGACGACTGTTTTCCCATTCGAATTTTATATTATCAACGCCAACGATATACAGGTGACCATAAATGGGACGCTGGTAAGCAGCGGCTATAGCGTTTCTGGTGCGGGCAATGTCGGTGGTGGGGATGTCATTTTTATCACACCACCTGCCAACGGTTCTGTTGTGATGCTGGAACGTGTGGTGCCCACCTATCGCCTAACCGACTATCAGGACAACGGTGATCTGCTGGCAGATACTGTGAATAAGGATTTTGATCGCCTGTGGATGGCGATACAGCGCTCGTCTATTTATCTCGGCCTTGCGCTTAGACGCCCGCTATTTGGTGGTCCATTCAATGCTGAAGGCTATCGGATTGAGAGGCTGGCAGACCCTGTAAATGAGCAGGACGCCGCGACAAAGAAATATGTCGAAACGGTATCACTCGCCCGTACATTGCGCGTACCAGAAAATATAGTACAACCCATACCGTCAACAGCGGAGCGTGCCAATAAGTTGCTTGCCTTTAATGCCAACGGTGACCCTATTACTGTTCTTCCCGCCTCTGGCTCAGCCACCGATGTTATGATCGAACTGGCAAAACCTACCGGTGCGCGCAGAATAGGATATAACGGGTCTACGGTCGCTGACGAACTGGATAAGTCAAACCGCCGTGCAGGTGATGTAGTATACGCTGCTGATTATCTCCCGGATTCCTACATCCCGGGAGCTGATGTTTCCGCCCATATGCTAGACATTTCGGCTACTGTAAACGCCATACCAAATACCGAACATAACGGAAAGCCTGTTGTTCTTGAATTTCCGTCAGGATGGTTTAAGCATTCTTCAACACTCTGGTTTACAAGGCCGGTTGTTTTAACAAGCACAGGTGACACGAAACTTGAATACACAGGGACTGGAAACCAAATTTTATTTGGCCCTGATGGAATCACTTTTAATGGTGATGGTGGTGGTGTTGATCATAAATTACATGTGACTTACGGTTTTATCGGCTATGGTTTGTTCACGTTTACCGGAAGCCTGCTAGATCATGGAATTGTGTTTAATGAGTTTATAACGAACCCAAGACTGATAGGGTTGAGATTTATAAACTACGGTTCAGAGAGTTTCTATCAGGTGAAGTTATGGGGCCATTGCTGGGATATCACGGCAGATAATATTCGTCACTCAAACTCTCAATCAATTGCGGTAAATTTCCTGAGCGCTAACGGAAAAATGAAAGATGGCACTGTAGATTACGGTAACTCACGTTTGCACGTCGGTACAGATGTATACTTGCACATCGAAGGTAGTCGATCTGGCGGTGTTTGCTTTGATGTTGGTGGCGCTGACTACCGTTTTGACGGTGTAGCGCAGGGGTGGCGAGTAACCCACCAGTTAGGGGCATTTGCTTTTAACCCAAGAATAAATGGGTACCATGAGACAATTTATCCGGAGTGTGAGACTTTAATAACCTATGGCGGATTGCCGGGTGATTCAGTGGTACCAGATGACCATTATTTTAAAGGTGGTGTAATCGGCGGAAACTCTCTTTATTGGAATGCCCATAACTTTATGACAAGCGAAGGTTATCCTCCCTCAAATTGTCGCTTTATGAAACCGGGTAGGACAGATGTAGTGTTAAGGGACTGTAATCTCGGACGCATCGATCTGTCTGATTACGACAATAATTACCCGCTGGTATTTACCAACATAATATCCGGTAAGCCAAGCATCAATAATACGTATGGTGATGTAGGCTATCCAGCCATTCAGGTTCATCAGCAGAATGCGTTGGTTCAGTTATGGGAAAGCCTTAAGCCAGCAGAAAATATAGGTATAAATGGTAGTGGAAGGTTGTCAAGAAATGGTAGTTTTTTCACATTTTCATCGGTAGCCACTCAGGCTAGGGTGTTTGATTTCTGGGCGTACACTTCCGATGGGTCTGCCACCGCGAACTTTTATCGAAACCTTATGAGTAACGATACACAGTTTACGCACGAGGGTACGAATATTGGAATTGTCGTTCCAGCAGCAAGTGCAGACAATAAATCGCTTCAGATGATGCTTGATAAAGGTGCTTTTAAGTGCCAAGGGAAAAACATCACGCTGTCATTCATGATGGTTAATGGCAATCCATCAGTCCCTACTAAGGTGGCAGTAACGCTTATCCTCGCGTTCTCACCTGGAAGCGGAGTAACCAGAGCATACTCTTTTGGAGAGTTTACAGCTGGAGCATCATGGGGCCTGAAGAAGTTTACGCTGAATATCCCATTCGAAGGTCTGGTATCTGACGATACCGGTATTGCTTACCTTTCCATTGATCTGCCAAAAAACCAGACGATAAATCTGCAGATAGCTAACGTTAATCTGTGCGTCGGGAACGTTGCTGTTCAGGGGCCATCGCAGTTGAAAGACTGGGACGTACTGGCGCGCGCTAAGGCGTATTATGGCGTTTAGTGTTAAAGCCCCGAGATAACTCGGGGCTTTAATTATTTATACAACATCTTGTCGGAAATTCAAATTTCTACCTAATAATATTGCCAGAAATGAAGATAGAATCATTAAGCAAATTAAAAAGATTATGCTATCAAATATATATGCTAAACCTATTGGAGGGGACAGGGTTACAGCTAAAGCCCTACAGTATAAGGCAGCCATAAATGATGAGTAGAAAATATCTTTTCTCAATCTCATGTTCTTAGACTTGCAGACACGACCAATTACCCATCCAAAAAATGCAGTCATGAATAACCCGCCAACGAAACCAAAGTAGACATAACCGGCTAGGTCGAAGTGGCTTGTCGGTCCCCTAGCGACATCGTCCCAAGGGTACCAAACTTTCCATATCATCCTGCCAACATCATTTGCAGAATAATCATACCCAAGCATATTCTGCATCACCCCGTTTCCTGCTATATATCCAAACAACTGCAAGAATTGGTTCTTAACTTGTAATCCATCAACTACAGCATTTGGTAGTGAGAAATAGTAAGCATCACCATTTGCGAAAACGCGCATGAACAACATTTCAACAACTACTGGTGCGTCCATGTAATTTGATTTTGTGTAACCGATTGCCGAAGAATTGTACGAAATTAGAAATAACACATAGCTAATTAGCGGCACGGATATCGTCAAAAAAACAATTACTGTTTTAATACTTAACTTCGGTTTCCATCCAGAATGGATATAAATAGCAATAAGAGCAACTAATAAGTGTTCTAGTAAGGAAAATTTGGCGCCAGATACAAAAGAAGCAATTACAGATATTAGTATTGCGAAAAATGCAGTTGATAATCTTTTAAAGCCTTTAGATCTTACAGCTAAGATAGCAAGATAACCAGTAAGCATAAGTCTTACTGCATCAAGAACCCTAACAATAACCCCAAGCCCCTTGTTGGCTTCAAAGCGAGACTGCACAAAAGCATCAAATGAAACACTTTTTATATATATGGTTGTTAGCGATACGTATAGTATCAATAGTATGTAGAATATTATTGAAGAGTTTTTTTCACAAGTGTTAAAGATTTTGTCTGTTGTTCCAAGTAATCTGAACTTTGGAGTTTTATACGCTAGGTGCATAAATGAGGCCAGCACGACCCAGTTTAGTATTATCATGTAAAGTAAATGGTCTGGGATATAGTTTTTAATCCATAAAATAAAAACTATTGCATAAGAGGTCCCAAACGTAAAAGTAAAGTAAAAATGAATAGGGTCTATTATCCCCACGGCAAGTTTTCTTACTGTAAGGTAACAAAAAAACGTAGTTACTAGCGCGTATAGCAAATACTCCGTCCAATTAGAAAATATAAAATGGAAAAAATCTATATCACTCATGGAGTTACCATTCTTAGGTTGTCCTGCTTTTGCAGTAGGGGTTTTGCTCAGAATGATTGTATTTTACCACTTTAAAGTTGTAACGCATATCCATAAAGTCAGGATTCCGACCGTATCTCGACCTTACCCTCACGACACTTAAAAGTGTTCCCTCCGGGGGTAAGGTATGAGGATGAACTCACAAAACAACTGGCTTTCCTGGCTTGGGAACGGTGTAACAACCGTTGCCGCTTATCTCGGCATTACCACTCTTGATTTAACCTATCTGATTCTGGCTGTTCTTGGCTTTCTGCTGTCCTTTCTCGGCTGGCTTGATCGGCGCGCAAAAATTAAAGCAGATAAACATGCTGATGCTGAAAGGCTTGCGCTCGATCGCCAGCGCACCCGGGCGGTTATTGAGTTTCTGAGTAAATCAGATACGCACGATTTGGCACAGGCCGATGAGGTTGTTGCGAAGGTTCAGCGCGTTATGGCTGAGACGGAGATACAACCATGAATAACAGAGCGAAATTAAGTGCCGCTGTTCTGGGGCTGGTACTCGCTGGTGCGCCAGCAACTGTCATTCTCGATCAGTTCCTGAACGAGAAAGAGGGAAACAGCCTTACTGCGTACAAAGACGGTGGCGGCATCTGGACGATCTGCCGTGGCGCCACAATGGTTGATGGTAAGCCGGTGGTGCAGGGCATGAAGCTGACGCAGACGAAATGCGACCAGGTAAACGCCATAGAACGTAACAAAGCGTTGGCATGGGTCGACCGCAATATCAAAGTTCCTCTAACCGAACCACAGAAAGCCGGGATTGCATCATTCTGTCCGTACAACATCGGCCCCGGAAAATGCTTCCCGTCAACATTCTATAAGCGCATTAATGCCGGTGATCGCAAAGGCGCATGTGAGGCGATCCGCTGGTGGATAAAAGACGGCGGCCGAGACTGCCGTCTGACTAAAGGCCAGAAGAATGGCTGCTACGGGCAGGTCGAACGGCGTGACCAGGAAAGCGCGTTAGCGTGCTGGGGGATAGACCAGTGACGATAAAAGCAAAGTTGTTAGCGCTGGCCGCTCTGCTGGTGCTTTTGGCTGGTACATATTATGCCGGTTACCTGAAAGGCTGGTACGCGCACAGCGAGCATGTTAACAGTCAGGTAAAAGCGAAGCAGAAGAAAGCTGAGAAAGCCGTCGCCGCCGGCGAGCAGAAAGCGGCGGCGGCCAGTGCAGAGGGTAAAGTGATTTACCGGACTATTTACCGAGACGTGGTGAAATATGTTAACGACCCGAATCATATTAAGTGCGATTTTGACGATCACGCTGTGCAGCTGCGGCAGCGAGCCCTCGACGCGGCCAACTCCATCAGCGGATTTGATGCAGGTGCCGTGCAAGGGAGCGAGTAAAGCTGGAACAGACAGCGACGAAGATCTGCAAGCAGACATCGAAACAGCGGAATGCCTGCGCCAGTTACGGCTGGATAAGTATCGTTGGCAAGCGTGGTACAGGGCTACGGAATAATGTGTACATAATCGTGTACTAAACTAATTTTATTAATGGATATAACTTCAATTAAAACATGGTGTTGTTTGTTTTTGTTGCTATATCCATTTAACTAAGGGGACGAAGCGGCACGAGTATAGCGTTATTTGCACTTTGCGTTAAGCGCACAACCACCTGACTGCTTAAAGAGTCACCATTCAGGCCGATTTTTTTGCTGATTTATCATTATTTTCCTCATTTCTGGTTTCTCTCTTCACTTTTTTTGCGCGTGGATTTCCGTCATCGCAGCCCAGGATTAGGGAGACGCTGGTGGCGAAGCGCAGTCAGCTTTGCCTGGCAGCCGTGGGGATGCTCTTAAATTACCGGCGATGGCAACAAAGGCGATACATCTCTTTCAAAGTTATTATAAAATTCCCGGCGAAACGAAACCTTAAAGCCAGGCTATGCTGAGATCAGAGTGACGGTGATTACTGCCCGTAATTGTGTTCGTGGACATCGGTAAACGTGCTGTTACAATCGCTTGCACGTGTACAGACGGAGCGCCAGATGCTCCGTTACGGATGGCAATCAACGATAGCCATACTGAACAGGGAGATATTTATGAAACTTCGGCTGTCGGCGCTTGCGCTGAGCGCAACGGTGCTTGTGGGTTGTGCCAGCACTGGAGAACAAACGGGACGCTCCGATCCTCTCGAAGGATTTAACCGTACCATGTACAGCTTCAACTATAACGTGCTGGATCCATATGTTATCCGTCCGGTAGCGGTTGCATGGCGTGACTACGTTCCCCAGCCTGCACGTAACGGGTTGAGCAATTTCACCAGTAACCTGGAAGAGCCTGCGGTGATGGTGAACTACTTCCTGCAAGGCGACCCGTACCAGGGGATGGTGCATTTTACCCGCTTCTTCCTGAACAGCCTGTTAGGGATGGGTGGCTTTATTGATGTTGCCGGTATGGCTAACCAGAAGCTACAGCGCGAGCAGCCTCACCGCTTCGGCAGTACTCTGGGCAATTATGGCGTTGGTTACGGCCCGTACATGCAGTTACCGTTCTACGGTAGCTTTACGCTCCGTGATGATGGCGGCGATATGGTGGATACGCTGTATCCGGTGCTGTCGTGGCTGACCTGGCCGCTGTCGATTGGTAAATGGACGGTGGAAGGGATTGAAACACGTGCGCAGCTGCTCGACTCTGATGGTCTGCTGCGTCAGTCTTCTGATCCATACATCATGGTGCGTGAAGCCTACTTCCAGAACCATGACTTTATTGCCAATGGCGGCAAGCTGAAGCCGGAAGAGAATCCAAACGCGAAGGCTATCGAAAACGAACTAAAAGATATTGATTCGCAGTAAATAAAAAAGGTGAGCAATGCTCACCTTTTTTGATCCCTGCGCGATTAGAACGCGTAGTTGAAGTTAGTACCGAACAGCCAGGCTTTACCTTCAGAACGGAACTCGTACGGGCCTTCTTTGATGTTCACGCTCTGACCGTGCATGTAGGAGGCACCGACGTCAACAGAAGCATCTTTATTGAACGCATAAGTGGCACCCGCGCTCAGCCAGAAACGGTCCTGATCCGGGATAGAGATGGAACGGGTCTGAGCCGGAACCGGGCTATCATCAAAGGCGATACCGGTACGGAAGGTCCAGTTAGTATCGTAGTAGTAGGTTGTACCCAGCGCGATACGGTAAGAGTCTTTAAAGCTCTCATCTTTATAGAACAGTGTCTGGCCATTTGAGCCAGTTGCTTTCAGCTCCTGGAACTGACTCCAGCTGGTATAAGCCATGCTGTAGTGAATTGCCCATTGCGGTGCAACGCGGTTGTAACCGGAAACTTCCCACATCTCTGGCAGGTTGAGCGTCAGAGAGCCCGGAACGGTCCTGCCACCGGTTGGGTACGGGAAGCCCGGGATAGCGGTGTTCATATTACTGTTGTAATCGCCGTCGAAGTCGATTTTAACTTCAGAACGGTAGGTTAAACCCCAACGGTTGTTTTTATCCAGCTCATACAGAATACCGGCGTTCCAGCCATAGCCCCACTCGCTGCCTTTCAGGCGTGCAATCTGGGTATCGGCCGGGATGGCGGCCAGCTGTTTCGCTTTTGCGATAGCGGCTGGACGTGCTGCTGCAGGCAGGTTTGGTACCTGAGCCAGAATCTGACCGGCCGCCAGCATACCGGCATCACCCGCATTGCGCTCGATTTTTGCATCGGCGTAGACGGCATCAAAACCAAGACCAAAACTCCAGTTTTCGGTCAGACGATAAGCGCCACTCAGGTTCAGGTTGACGGTTTTCAGGTCAGTTTTACCGCCCATCGTGCCCGCAGCATAGTTATCGCCATACTCGGTCGCCAGACCAAAGTTAGAAGTAACAGATGCTCCCCAACCAAACTGATCGTTAATAGGTGCAACAAAATGTACGTTAGGAACCCAGGCGTTTGGGGCGATATTGTCCGCATTCAGGCTCTTACCGGACGGTGATTTACCGGAGATATTGACATCCGGGTCAATATAGACCGCACGGCACTGTTGCAAATAGTCGGTGGTGATAAACTTATCATCCCCTTTTGCTGATGGAGCTGCACATGAACCCATTCAAAGGCCGGCATTTTCAGCGTGACATCATTCTGTGGGCCGTACGCTGGTACTGCAAATACGGCATCAGTTACCGTGAGCTGCAGGAGATGCTGGCTGAACGCGGAGTGAATGTCGATCACTCCACGATTTACCGCTGGGTTCAGCGTTATGCGCCTGAAATGGAAAAACGGCTGCGCTGGTACTGGCGTAACCCTTCCGATCTTTGCCCGTGGCACATGGATGAAACCTACGTGAAGGTCAATGGCCGCTGGGCGTATCTGTACCGGGCCGTCGACAGCCGGGGCCGCACTGTCGATTTTTATCTCTCCTCCCGTCGTAACAGCAAAGCTGCATACCGGTTTCTGGGTAAAATCCTCAACAACGTGAAGAAGTGGCAGATCCCGCGATTCATCAACACGGATAAAGCGCCCGCCTATGGTCGCGCGCTTGCTCTGCTCAAACGCGAAGGCCGGTGCCCGTCTGACGTTGAACACCGACAGATTAAGTACCGGAACAACGTGATTGAATGCGATCATGGCAAACTGAAACGGATAATCGGCGCCACGCTGGGATTTAAATCCATGAAGACGGCTTACGCCACCATCAAAGGTATTGAGGTGATGCGTGCATTACGCAAAGGCCAGGCCTCAGCATTTTATTATGGTGATCCCCTGGGCGAAATGCGCCTGGTAAGCAGAGTTTTTGAAATGTAAGGCCTTTGAATAAGACAAAAGGCTGCCTCATCGCTAACTTTGCAACAGTGCCGACCGCACCGGCAGAGAACGTCGGGCGGTCAAACATCATAATCAGGGCTGGGTTACGACTTGCGTTACCTGCATCATCAGCGATAGCGCCTTCCCCGGAATACGCACGGCCCAGGCCAGAGGAAGAAAATTCGTTTAACTGAAATCCCGCTGACCAGGCGGAAGTAGAGACGATTGCCACTGCGACTGCCAGCGCAGTCTTGTTGAACAGGGTTTTCTGGCTCATGACCATAACCTCATCGAGTTATTTTTATTCAATAATTGTTACATACCGTAACAGGAGCGCGAAGTGTAGGGTCTGAGGTATAACAGACAAATCAGACCAGTGGCGTGAGTATAGGTCTGACCAGCTAGAATGTTGCAAGTTTGTTTATTAATATTTTCAAACATGTTTCCTGAAACGAGATCTGGTTGGCAAAAATGTGACCATCGCGACTCACTCAAAAGGGTGATTTTTGTTTTAGATCATTTTTTAGTGTGATATTGGTCACTTATCCACTTTTACGCCATTAACGGCTGGAGAGCGTCAGCATCGGGGCGTAAAATATCAGTATCGTGTTTATCTCGCGCCTGGCGCGAATACAGAGGAAATTGAGCTATGAGTAAATGCAGTGCTGATGAAACCCCGGTTTGCTGCTGTATGGATGTTGGTACCATCATGGACAACTCCGATTGCACCGCCTCCTACAGCCGCGTGTTCGCTAACCGTGCTGAAGCGGAAGAAACCCTGACCGCACTGAGCAAGCGCGCGCGCGATGTGGAATCCGAGCCGTGCGAAATCAAGTCCACTTTCACGGAAGTGGAAGGTGGCGTGAAGCTGGATATCGATTTTGTATTCGCCTGCGAAGCCGAAACGCTGATTTTCCAGCTGGGTCTGCGTTAACCTCTGCGGCCTGATACTCTCACTCCCGACCATTTCCCAGGGGTGAGGGTGCAACCACTAAAAAACGGTAACCTTCGGGTTGCCGTTTTGCTTTTACCTCCGTGACGTTTTCTTTTTCTTCTCTGTGTTTTAGCTCGCACTTTTTCGTTTCCCTGATTGGCTGAATGTAAAAAAATGGTTAAGACTATTATCAGGTCAGACCACTTTGTGTTTGCGCAAAAAATTTTACAGGGGAGTGTTATGAGTCAGGCATTACCGCTTATTACCCGTCAGGGCGATCGCATTGCCATTGTCAGTGGATTGCGTACACCGTTCGTGCGTCAGGCTACGGCGTTTCATGGCATACCCGCTGTCGATTTGGGGAAAATGGTGGTGGGGGAGATGCTGGCTCGCAGCGAAATACCGCCTGAGGTGATCGAACAACTGGTTTTTGGCCAGGTGGTTCAAATGCCGGAAGCACCAAATATTGCGCGTGAAATTGTCCTGGGCACGGGGATGAATGTACATACCGATGCCTACAGCGTCAGCCGCGCCTGTGCGACCAGCTTCCAGGCCGTCGCTAACGTAGCGGAAAGCCTGATGGCAGGGACTATCCGTGCCGGGATTGCCGGCGGGGCAGACTCCTCCTCGGTGCTGCCGATCGGCGTGAGTAAAAAACTGGCGCGCGTTCTGGTGGACGTTAACAAAGCCCGCACTGTCGGGCAGAAGCTCAAACTCTTCTCGCGTTTACGCTTACGCGATCTGATGCCTGTCCCGCCCGCTGTGGCTGAATACTCCACCGGCCTGCGCATGGGCGACACCGCCGAACAGATGGCGAAAACCTACGGTATTACGCGTGAACAGCAGGACGCGCTGGCGTATCGTTCGCATCAGCTTGCGACAAAAGCCTGGGCGAAAGGCAAACTGGCCGATGAAGTGATGACTGCCTATATTCCGCCTTACCGCGAACCCCTCGTGGAAGATAACAATATTCGCGGTTCGTCGACGCTGGCCGATTACGCAAAACTGCGTCCGGCATTTGATCGTAAACATGGCACCGTCACAGCGGCTAACAGTACACCGCTGACGGATGGCGCAGCTGCAGTGATCCTGATGACGGAGTCCCGCGCCAGAGAGCTGGGTATCAAACCGCTGGGTTATCTGCGCAGCTACGCGTTCACGGCCATTGATGTCTGGCAGGACATGCTGTTAGGGCCAGCCTGGTCCACGCCGCTGGCGCTGGATCGTGCGGGGTTGACACTTGCTGATTTAACCCTGATTGATATGCACGAAGCCTTTGCCGCGCAAACTCTGGCAAACGTACATCTTCTGGCGAGCGAGCGTTTTGCCCGTGATGTTCTTGGTCGCACCCATGCCACGGGTGAAGTGGATGAAAGTAAATTCAATGTGCTGGGGGGCTCCATTGCCTACGGTCATCCGTTTGCGGCGACAGGGGCAAGGATGATCACTCAGACATTGCATGAGTTACGCCGTCGTGGTGGCGGTTTTGGTCTTGTCACCGCCTGCGCGGCAGGTGGCCTGGGCGCAGCAATGGTTCTGGAGGCGGAATAATGGACATGGTATCTGCATTTAATCTGACCGTTCGCCCCGATAACGTGGCTGTTATCACCATTGATGTACCTGATGAAAAAATGAATACCCTGAAGGCCGAGTTTGGCGTTCAGGTCCGTGAGATGTTAAAGCAGATCCGCGAAAACAAGATGATTCGCGGTCTGGTATTTATTTCGGCAAAGCCGGACAACTTTATTGCCGGGGCCGATATCAACATGATCGCCCGCGCACAAAGCGCTCAGGAAGCCGAAGCGCTGGCACGCCAGGGGCAGCAGGTCATGGCGGAAATCCATGCTCTGCCGATCCCGGTGATCGCTGCGATCCACGGTGCGTGCCTGGGCGGTGGTCTGGAGCTGGCGCTGGCCTGCCATAGCCGTATTTGTACTGACGATGCGAAAACCGTATTGGGGCTGCCAGAAGTGCAGTTAGGGCTGTTGCCAGGCTCTGGTGGAACGCAGCGCCTGCCGCGCCTGATTGGCGTCAGTACGGCGCTGGAGATGATTTTAACCGGTAAGCAGTTACGCGCCCGCCAGGCGCTGAAAGCTGGCCTGGTTGACGAAGTGGTACCGCATTCTATTTTGCTGGATGCCGCCGTTGAGCTGGCACTGAGGGGACGTCAGGCAAAACGCCATCTCCCGGTGCGTGAACGCGTCCTTGCCGGGCCGCTGGGGCGTGCGCTGTTGTTTAGCATGGTGGGCAAGAAAACCGAACAAAAAACCAAAGGTAATTATCCGGCGACGAAGCGGATCCTGGAGGTTATTGAAACCGGGTTGTCGCAGGGCTGCAGCAGCGGCTATGCCGCAGAAGCAAAAGCCTTCGGCGAGCTGGCGATGACGCCACAGTCGCAGGCGCTGCGCAGCATCTTCTTTGCCAGTACCGACGTCAAAAAAGACCCGGGCAGTGAGGCCGAACCTGCTCCGCTGCGCTCGGTTGGCGTACTGGGCGGTGGGCTGATGGGCGGCGGTATTGCGTTTGTCACCGCAAGCAAAGGCAAATTATCCGTCCGTATTAAGGACATTAACGCGAAGGGGATCAACCACGCGCTACAGTACAGCTGGCAGAACCTTGATCAGAAGGTCAAGCGCCGCCATATCAAGGCAAATGAGCGTGATAAAACCCTGGCGTACATCACTGGTACGACGGATTACAGCGGTTTTGCGCATCGAGACCTGGTCATTGAAGCGGTATTTGAAGACCTGGCACTTAAGCAACAGATGGTGGCTGACGTCGAGCAACACTGTGCGCCGCACACCATTTTTGCCTCAAATACGTCGTCATTACCGATTGGCGATATTGCGTCGAAAGCCGCACGGCCGGAGCAGGTCATTGGTCTGCATTTCTTTAGTCCGGTTGAAAAAATGCCGCTGGTAGAGGTTATTCCCCACGCCACGACCAGCCCACAAACCGTTGCCACTGTGGTGAAGCTTGCGAAAAAACAGGGCAAAACCCCCATCGTGGTAGCAGACAAAGCGGGCTTCTACGTTAACCGTATTCTGGCTCCCTATATCAATGAAGCCATGCGGTTACTGACGGAAGGGGAGAAGATCGAACATGTGGATGAGGCACTGGTAAAGTGTGGTTTCCCTGTCGGCCCAATCCAACTTTTGGATGAGGTAGGAATAGATACCGGCACTAAAATTATACCTGTACTGGAAGCAGCTTATGGCGATCGTTTTAGCCCACCTGCAAACATTGTTTCTGCAATTTTGAAGGATGATCGCAAAGGCAGAAAAAATGAACGCGGTTTCTATCTTTACGGTGCAAAAGGGCGTACAAGCAAGAAACAGGTCGACCCTTCAGTTTATGGGCTTATTCCGACGACCGGGCAGGGAAAATTATCGTCAGCCCAGTGTGCTGAACGCTGTGTGATGATGATGCTTAACGAAGCCGCTCGCTGTTTTGGCGAGCAGGTTATCAAAAACGCGCGCGATGGCGACATCGGTGCTGTGTTTGGTATTGGTTTCCCGCCGTTCCTCGGCGGCCCGTTCCGGTATATGGATACCCTCGGTGCGGGTGACGTGGTTGCGACCCTGCAACGTCTTGCCTCTCAGTATGGCTCGCGGTTTACACCGTGTGATGAATTATTGCAGATGGCGGAACGGGGCCAGACATTTTGGTCTTCAAGGGAAACTGCTCTCGTAAGTTGAGGTCAAAGAAGGGTAAATCCTGAAGTGAGTAAACCTGTTCTGGCGAATTTGTAAACAGATATTGACTATACTTACGCCATTGAGGTAAAAAACAGCGTTTCATTCACCGAATGGATCAGGCACAATGCCCGACCACCAGGTTTTCTACCTCTCCGACGTTATCGCAGGTAGTCAACGCTGGTGATTCTGGTTAACAAAAGCGGTGCAATATGCAAGTTTTTATCATGCGTCACGGCGACGCGGCACTCGATGCCGCCAGTGACTCAGTACGTCCTTTGACCGTCTGTGGCTGCGACGAATCCCGTCTGATGGCTAACTGGCTTCAGGGGCAAAAAGTGGACATCGAACGTGTGCTGGTGAGTCCATTCCTGCGCGCAGAACAGACGCTGGATGTGGTAGGGGAGTGTATGAACCTGCCGGCCGGTGTCGATGTTCTTCCTGAACTTACCCCGTGTGGCGATGTTGGCCTTGTGAGTGCCTATCTTCAGGCGCTGTGCAATGAAGGTGTCGCGTCTGCGCTGGTCATTTCCCATCTGCCACTGGTTGGCTATCTGGTATCTGAGCTGTGCCCGGGTGAGACGCCACCGATGTTCTCGACGTCCGCTATTGCCAATGTTTCCCTTGATGAAACGGGCAAAGGGGTCTTCAACTGGCAAATGAGTCCGTGCAATCTGAAGATGGCTAAAGCTATCTGACGTGACGTGCGACAGGGCGGGGTGCAGGCTGTGCCTCCCGCCATCCTGTCAGGGCAGCTCGGGCGGCTGCCACTCTTCAACCTCAATCAACACCAGCAATGCGGCATCACCGCCGTACTCTTTTGGTGCCTGATGAAAAGCCATTACGTGTGGATGCTGAGCCAGCCATAGCGGCGTCTGTTGCTTCAGGATATGTTTACCGTGCCCGTGCATCACGCAGGTGCAAAAAACATGCTCACGGCGGCAGGCGGCAATCAGCGCCCCCAGCTCCTGTTTCGCCTGCATCTGTGTTAACCCGTGCAGATCGAGAAACAGCTCCGGCGAATAATCCCCCCGACGTAATTTTTTCAGCTCAAAGTGGCTGACGTCTTCACGGACGTACTTCACGGCTCCCTGCGTATTAAGCAGCGGCTGAAATTCATCTGAAAAATAGTGGCTGTTATCGGCCTGTTCCTGCAGAAGACGCTTGACCGGTACTTCGGTGATTTTTTTGCGCTGCGGGCGGTGGACAATGGTGTCCTGCCTGATTTGACGCGTCCCGGTCATAAGCTGTCGGAAGAGCGTCTGATCCTCCTCGCTGAGCGATGTTTTCTTTTTCATTTGTCTGTCTCATCTCTGAATTCCCGTAGTGTACCTGACTAAACGCATTTTTTAACCTCAAGCGGTACGCGTCATTGCTGATTTATCGCCGTCTTCATGGCAAACTAGCCGCCGAAAATTATGCGAGCATGCCCTGGAGGAAAGAGTGGATAAAATTTTTGTCGATGAAGCAGTAAACGAGCTGCATACCATACAGGACATGTTGCGCTGGTCGGTTAGCCGCTTCAGCGCCGCCAATATCTGGTACGGACACGGTACCGATAACCCGTGGGATGAGGCCGTTCAGCTGGTGCTGCCGTCCCTCTATCTGCCGCTGGATATTCCGGAAGACATGCGCTCCGCGCGCCTGACGTCCAGCGAAAAACACCGCATTGTTGAGCGTGTGATCCGCCGCGTTAACGAGCGCATTCCGGTTGCCTATCTGACCAACAAAGCCTGGTTCTGCGGTCACGAGTTTTACGTGGATGAGCGTGTTCTGGTGCCGCGTTCACCGATTGGTGAGCTTATCAACAACCAGTTTGATGGTCTGATTAACCATCAGCCGCAGCACATTCTGGATATGTGTACCGGTAGCGGTTGTATCGCTATTGCCTGTGCGTATGCCTTCCCGGAAGCGGAAGTGGACGCAGTGGATATCTCCACCGATGCGCTGGCCGTAACCGAGCACAACATCGAAGAACATGGCCTGATCCATCACGTCACGCCAATCCGTTCTGACCTGTTCCGTGACCTGCCAACGCTGCAGTACGATCTGATTGTCACCAACCCACCGTACGTTGATGCGGAAGACATGTCGGATCTGCCAAATGAATATCGCCATGAGCCGGAACTGGGTCTGGCATCAGGCTCTGATGGCCTGAAACTGACGCGCCGTATCCTGGCCTGTGCGCCGGATTATCTGACCGATGACGGCGTTCTGATTTGTGAAGTGGGCAACAGCATGGTACATCTGATAGAGCAGTATCCGGATGTGCCGTTCACTTGGCTTGAGTTCGACAACGGCGGTGATGGCGTCTTTATGCTGACCAAAGCGCAGCTTCTCGATGCGCGCGAACACTTCAGCATTTACAAAGATTAATCCAGCGGGCTTCGGCCCGTTTCACAACGCTCACACACAAATAACGACATCGGAGCCGTGATGGCAGGAAACAGTATTGGACAGTTATTCCGCGTGACCACCTTTGGTGAGTCGCACGGGTTGGCACTGGGCTGTATCGTTGATGGCGTACCGCCAGGCATCGAACTGACCGAAGCAGATTTACAGCACGACCTCGACCGTCGTCGTCCGGGCACCTCTCGCTACACCACGCAGCGTCGCGAGCCGGACCAGGTCAAAATTCTTTCAGGCGTTTTTGAAGGCCGCACCACCGGCACCAGCATTGGTCTGTTGATTGAAAACACCGATCAGCGTTCCCAGGACTACGGTGCCATCAAAGACGTATTCCGCCCGGGCCATGCTGACTACACGTATGAGCAAAAATACGGTTTTCGCGACTATCGCGGCGGTGGTCGTTCTTCCGCACGCGAAACCGCCATGCGCGTGGCCGCAGGAGCGATTGCCAAAAAATACCTGGCGCAGAAATTTGGTATTGTGATCCGTGGTTGTCTGACCCAGATGGGCGATATTCCACTGGCCATTAAAGACTGGGATCAGGTTGAGCAAAACCCGTTCTTCTGTGCCGATGCCGACAAACTGGACGCACTGGACGAACTGATGCGTGGCCTGAAAAAAGAGGGCGACTCCATCGGTGCGAAAGTGACCGTGGTCGCTGACGGCGTGCCGCCAGGCTGGGGTGAGCCGGTATTTGACCGCCTCGATGCCGACATCGCGCACGCGCTGATGAGCATCAATGCGGTGAAAGGGGTAGAGATTGGCGACGGTTTTGACGTGGTTCAGCTTCGTGGCAGCCAGAACCGCGACGAAATCACCAAAGCGGGTTTCCAGAGTAATCATGCGGGCGGTATTCTCGGTGGTATTAGCAGTGGACAGCAGATTGTTGCCAATATTGCGCTGAAGCCGACATCCAGCATTACCGTGCCGGGTCACACGATTAATCGCTCTGGCGAAGAAGTTGAGATGATCACCAAAGGACGTCACGATCCGTGTGTGGGGATCCGCGCGGTGCCGATCGCAGAAGCGATGCTGGCGATCGTGCTGATGGATCACTTCCTGCGCCAGCGTGCGCAGAATGCGGATGTGACGACCACCATTCCACGCTGGTAAACATGAAAAAAACCGCAATTGCTCTGCTGGCGCTGTTTGCCAGCGGAGTCAGTCTGGCCGCGACGCCGTGGCAAAAAATCACCCACCCGGTGTCGGGGAGTGCGCAGTCTATTGGTGCATTTTCGAACGGCTGTATCGTTGGTGCGCAGGAACTTCCGCTGCAGTCCAGTTCTTACCAGGTAATGCGTACCGATCAGCGTCGTTACTTCGGCCACCCGGATCTGGTGCTGTTTATTCAGCGTCTGGGGAGTCAGGTGCATAACCGGGGTCTGGGAACGATGCTGATTGGCGATATGGGAATGCCTGCCGGTGGTCGCTTCAACGGTGGGCATGCCAGTCACCAGACAGGACTGGATGTCGATATCTTCCTGCAACTGCCGAAAGGTCGCTGGAGTTCAGCACAGCTGCTGAAACCACAGGCGCTGGATCTGGTGGCGAGTGACGGCAAAAGCGTTGTGCCGTCGCTCTGGACACAAGATATTTCCAGCATGATCAAGCTGGCGGCAAAAGATAATGACGTCACGCGGATTTTTGTTAACCCGGCTATCAAGCAGCAGCTTTGTCTGGATGCAGGAACCGACCGTGACTGGCTGCGCAAAGTGCGCCCGTGGTTCCAGCATCGTGCGCATATGCACGTTCGTCTGCGCTGCCCGGCGAACAGCCTGGAATGTGAAGACCAGCCGTTACCACCGTCAGGCGATGGCTGTGGCGCGGAACTGCAAAGCTGGTTTGAACCGGCAAAACCTGGAACCTCTAAGCCTGAGAAGAAGACACCGCCTCCGTTGCCGCCTTCCTGCCAGGCGCTACTGGATGAGCATGTACTTTAATGGATAATTTCGTCGATCTGTTTATGGTGTCACCACTGCTGCTGGTGGTGCTCTTTTTTGTGGCAATGCTGGCCGGGTTCATTGATGCCCTGGCGGGCGGCGGTGGTTTACTGACCGTTCCGGCGCTGCTGGCGGCGGGCATGAACCCGGCTCAGGCGCTTGCCACCAACAAGCTTCAGGCCTGCGGTGGGTCGCTCTCCGCATCGCTCTATTTTATCCGCCGCAAGGTAGTGAGCCTGGCCGACCAGAAGCTCAATATCCTGATGACCTTTATCGGTTCCACCTCCGGTGCGCTACTGGTTCAGCACGTGCAGTCTGACATTTTGCGCCAGATCCTGCCGGTTCTGGTTATCTGCATTGGCCTGTACTTTTTGCTGATGCCAAAGCTCGGTGAAGAGGACCGGCATCGTCGTCTGCATGGCCTGCCGTTTGCGCTGATTTCCGGGGGCTGCGTCGGCTTTTACGACGGCTTCTTTGGCCCCGGCGCGGGGTCGTTTTACGCGTTAGCGTTCGTGACGCTGGCCGGATTTAACCTCGCTAAATCGACCGCTCATGCCAAAGTACTCAATGCGACTTCGAACGTAGGCGGCCTGCTGTTGTTCATTATTGGTGGCAAAGTCATCTGGGCGACCGGCTTTGTGATGATGGTGGGGCAATTCCTGGGGGCGCGTGCAGGTTCACGTCTGGTGTTAAGCAAAGGACAAAAGCTGATCCGCCCAATGATCGTTGTGGTGTCGGCGGTGATGAGTGCCAAACTTCTTTATGACAGCCACGGACAGGAGATCCTCCACTGGTTGGGGATGAACTAATGAACAGTACGCATAAATACGAACAGCTGATTGAGGTCTTCGACGGCTGTTTTGCCGGTGATTTTAATACCCGTCTGATTAAAGGCGACGACGAACCGATTTATCTTCCAGCTGATGACGAGGTTCCGTATAACCGTATCGTCTTTGCACATGGCTTCTATGCCAGCGGCTTGCATGAGATTTCTCACTGGTGCATTGCGGGGAAAGCGCGTCGTGAACTGGTGGATTTCGGTTACTGGTATTGCCCGGACGGCCGCGATGCCGCGACGCAAGGGCAGTTTGAAGACGTGGAAGTGAAACCGCAGGCTCTGGAATGGTTGTTGTGCGTAGCGGCAGGTTTCCCGTTCAATGTCAGCTGCGACAACCTCGACGGTGACTTCGAGCCAGACCGTATTGTGTTCCAGCGCCGCGTTCATGCGCAGGTGATGGAATATCTTGATAAAGGTATCCCGGCGCGTCCTGCGACGCTTATCAGGGCCTTACAGAATTATTACCATACGCCGGAGATCACGGCGGAATGCTTCCCGTGGCCGGAAGATCTTTAACAGAGGAAAGAAGATGATCGCAGAATTTGAATCACGCATTCTGGCGTTAATTGATGACATGGTGGAACACGCCAGTGATGATGAGCTGTTCGCCAGCGGTTATCTGCGTGGTCACCTGACGCTGGCGGTAGCCGAGCTTGAAACAGGGGACGATCACTCTGCCGACGCTGTGCATGTTGAAGTCACCCGCAGCCTGGAGAAAGCCATCCAGGCCGGTGAGCTCTCTCCGCGCGACCAGTCCTTAGTGCTGGGCATGTGGGAAAACCTGTTCCAACAGGCCAACGTTAAGTAATGGTTTTTCCGCCCTCTCCCTGTGGGAGAGGGCATCATACCGCACTCTACTTAACCATTTTTCCCTTCAGCAATTTCCGTACCCACAACCGGTTTGGGTTGAGTCCCGCGAGCGTGGTACTGTCCAGTGGGATCGGCTCATCGCTCATCTGTGCGGCCAATACTTCAGCCAGCAGCGGTGCCGAGCACAATCCGCGCGACCCCAGACCACCCAGCATAAACAGCTCCGGATATACCGGTGCGCTCACCGCGGCATCCTTGTTTTCAGCGAGGTACTGATAGGCTGCGAGTGTGGCTTCATAGTCAGGCACGCTACCTGCCATCGGCAGATGATCGCGTGTCGCGCAGCGTACGCCGCAGCGTGCTTCACCTGTGCTGACATCAACGTCTTTCGCCCAGCCAGCCTGTGGGAAGCAATCGATCAGGCGCTGGCGGTTTTGCTGCTGATCCGCGTCGCTGTAGTGCATGTCAGTCTGGCCGCGATGGTAGCTGGCACCAATACAGTGGTGGCCGTTGGATGGGTTTTGTGGTGTCAGATACCCGTCGTAACACAGCACCTGCCGCAATTTCCCCAGCTCCGGCGTCGTCGGTATATGACTCACCTGGCCGCCAACAGGGTAAAGCGGTAACTTTTCCGTCTGGATAAACTGGTTGATGTGATGACCATTCGCCAGCACTACGCTTGCATGCTGTGCCTGTTTGCCATTGGCAAAAAGCAGATTCCAGTGCTCTGTCCGGCTAAGTGATTCAACCTTGTGGGAATAATGCACTGCCAGTCCGCGTGACTGCGCGAGGGTTATTGCCGCTGTTGTCAGTTCAGCCGGGCACAACCAGCCGCCGAGCGGGTACTGAATACCATCGCACCCGGTATCAATACCCGCGGTTTCAGTGACCTGCTGTGTTGTCACCGCATGTGCTATCTCTTCTGGCAACCCCAGTGACAACATTTGTGCGATTTTTTGCTGACTCTTCTCGTCCCAGCCGAGCTGCGTAACGCCGCACCACGCGTGGTCAAACGCGACCGGTAGCCTGTCATACAGGCGACGGGCGAAGGTAAATGCCGCCGGGAAGAACTGACTCAGTGCCGGATCGTGGGCACTGAGCAGGGGATAGAGTGCCCCCTGGCGGTTACCTGAGGCACCTTGTGCCGGGGCATCGTCAGCACAGTAGAGCGTGACCTGCCAGCCCCGGTGTAAAAGTGCAAGTGAGAGCAGGGCGCTGGCAATGCCTCCGCCAATGATCGCGACTTCACGGGCGGTGCTGTGGCTGCGGGCAAACCAGGGGGCCTGTGCGGGGATCGCCAGCTCTTGTTCCATTACCCCGACCAGCATCTCGCGCTTACGGCCAAAGCCTTTGGTTTTTTGCATGGTAAAGCCCACTTCCTGCAACCCACGGCGAACAAAACCTGCCGAGGTAAAAGTGGCGAGCGTTGCACCAGGACGCGCCAGCCGCGCCATCGCAGCAAAGAGATGTGGGCTCCACATGTCCGGGTTTTTGGCAGGGGCAAAACCGTCCAGGAACCAGGCGTCCACGCTTTGATTCATTGAATCATCAAGCTTATCGGTCAGGTCGTTGATATCACCCAGCCATAAGTCCAGGGTGACGCGCCCGCCGTCCAGCAGCAGACGATGGCAGCCGCCGACGGCGGGAGGCCACTGTGCCTGAAGTTGTTCTGCCCACGGCGCAAGTTCCGGCCAGTGCTGATGAGCCAGCGTCAAATCGTGCGCAGTGAGCGGGAATTTTTCAAAACTGATGAAATGTAACCTTTGGAGCGTAGTCTCAGGGTGAGCCGCGCGAAACTGGTCAAACGCTTGCCAGAGGGTCAGGAAATTCAGTCCGGTACCGAACCCGCTTTCTGCCACTACAAACAGGCTGCGTGGGTGTAAGGGGAAGCGGGCGCTGAGCCGGTTTCCTTCAAGGAAAACATAACGGGTTTCTTCCAGTCCGTTATCATTAGAGAAATAGACGTCATCAAAATCTCGGGAAACAGGTGTACCCTCAGCGTTGAATTCGAGGTTGGCGGGTTGTATAGCGTTTTGTTTCACGTAAGTTACTCGTCTGACAGGCAGTGGCGCGATCTTAACGATGTGAGCTCATCGGTGCAAATTTCCGCAGAAATTGGCTGATCGGACTTGTTCGGCGTACAAGTGTACGCTATTGTGCGACTCGAAACTTACTTTAGTGTGACTTACAGAGGTATTGAATGAAACGTGCAGTGATTACTGGCCTGGGCATCGTTTCCAGCATCGGTAATAACCAGCAGGAAGTCCTGGCATCTCTGCGTGAAGGACGCTCCGGGATCACTTTCTCTGAAGAGTTTAAAGATTCAGGTATGCGTAGCCACGTATGGGGTAATGTCAAACTGGACACCACCGGTTTGATTGACCGTAAAGTGGTTCGTTTCATGAACGATGCCTCTATTTATGCTTATCTCTCCATGCGTGAAGCCATCGCGGATTCAGGTCTGAAAGAAGAAGATTATCAGAACAACCCGCGTGTAGGTCTGATTGCTGGTTCCGGCGGTTCTTCAAAAGCGCAGGTATTTGGTGCTGACGCTATGCGTAGCCCACGTGGTCTGAAAGCGGTTGGCCCTTACGTGGTGACCAAAGCAATGGGCTCAGCGGTTTCTGCGTGCCTTGCAACACCATTCAAAATCCACGGTGTGAACTACTCCATCAGCTCAGCCTGTGCGACTTCTGCACACTGCATCGGTAATGCGGTAGAGCAGATCCAGCTGGGTAAACAGGACATCGTATTTGCTGGCGGCGGCGAAGAGCTGGGCTGGGAAATGGCCTGTGAGTTCGATGCGATGGGCGCACTGTCCACCAAGTACAACGAAACCCCGGAAAAAGCATCCCGTACTTATGATGCACACCGTGATGGTTTCATCATCGCAGGCGGCGGCGGTATGGTTGTGGTTGAAGAGCTGGAACACGCTCTGGCACGTGGTGCTCACATCTATGCTGAGATCGTTGGCTACGGTGCAACTTCCGATGGTGCTGACATGGTTGCGCCATCCGGTGAAGGCGCGGTGCGCTGCATGAAGATGGCGATGCAGGGTGTTGATACGCCAATCGACTACCTGAACTCTCACGGTACCTCTACACCAGTGGGCGACGTGAAAGAGCTGGGTGCGATCCGTGAAGTGTTTGGCGACAACAGCCCGGCAATCTCTGCAACGAAGGCAATGACCGGTCACTCTCTGGGTGCTGCGGGCGTGCAGGAAGCTATCTACTCTCTGCTGATGCTGGAAAACGGCTTTATCGCCCCAAGTATCAACATTGAAGAGATGGACGAGCAGGCTGCTGGCCTGAACATCGTGACCAAACCAACAGAAGCGACGCTGACAACCGTTATGTCCAACAGCTTCGGTTTCGGCGGTACGAATGCCACGCTGGTGATGCGTAAGCTGAAATAAGTTTTATGTTTGATTCGGAAGGGGAGCCAACAGGCTCCCTTTTTTTATGCATTGACAACCTGCTGATCTCACAGGCAGACTCCAGAGTTCAACATTATCATCACGATAATGCGTAAGCGTTTAACGTCAACCAACGCACCTTAATCCTGATAATCAGGCAGAGGGGGCGTGGCATTTCCCCGCCTTACTCTTCATTTCGGAGTAAAGCATGACTGTAGTCACTCAAACAGAAACACCCTCTTCAGCGAATATCTCGCTGTTTCGTATCGCCTTTGCGGTATTCCTGACCTACATGACTGTGGGCTTGCCGCTGCCGGTGATCCCGCTGTTCGTTCACCAGGAACTGGGCTATGGCAACACTCTGGTCGGCGTTGCTGTCGGTATTCAGTTTTTAGCCACGGTCTTAACCCGGGGATACGCCGGACGTCTGGCGGATCAGCATGGTGCAAAACGCTCAGCCCTGCAGGGCATGTTCGCCTGCGGTCTGGCGGGTGGGGCATGGCTGCTGGCTGCACTTTTGCCGGTAGATACTGCTTATAAATTTGCGCTGCTGGTGGTGGGGCGTTTAATCCTCGGCTTCGGCGAAAGCCAGCTGCTGACCGGCACCCTGACCTGGGGAATGGGGCTGGTTGGCCCCACGCGTTCAGGTAAGGTGATGTCCTGGAACGGAATGGCCATCTATGGCGCACTGGCGGCAGGTGCGCCGCTGGGTTTGTTGATCCACAGCCAGTTTGGTTTTGCGGCGCTGGCAGGTACCACGATGGTACTGCCGCTGCTGGCCTGGGCGTTTAATGGTTCGGTACGTAAAGTGCCCGCGCATAAAGGTGAGCGACCTTCTCTGTGGCACGTGGTTGGTCAAATCTGGCAGCCGGGTCTGGGTCTGGCGCTCCAGGGCGTAGGCTTTGCGGTGATTGGTACCTTCGTCTCTTTGTATTTTATGAGCCGTGGCTGGGCAATGGCAGGTTTTACGCTCACCGCGTTTGGTGGTGCGTTTGTGCTGATGCGTGTGTTGTTCGGCTGGATGCCGGATCGTTTTGGCGGTGTGAAGGTGGCAGTGGCTTCGCTGGTGATTGAGACGATCGGCCTGGTACTGCTGTGGCAGGCCCCCGTCGCGTCGGTTGCGCTGCTCGGTGCGGCATTGACCGGCTGTGGTTGTTCGTTAATCTTCCCGGCGCTTGGTGTTGAAGTAGTGAAGCGCGTGGCCCCGCAGGTACGTGGTACCGCGCTTGGCGGCTATGCAGCGTTTCAGGATATCTCATACGGGGTAACCGGACCGCTGGCAGGACTGTTAGCCACGTCGTTTGGCTACCCGTCAGTCTTCCTCGCGGGGGCGGTCTCTGCGGTTGTCGGGATTGTGGTAACGCTGGTCGCGTTTCGTAGCGTTTAGTTTTTCTGCCCGGTGGCGCTGTGCTCACCGGGCCTACAAAAGCATGAACCGTAGGTGCTTTACGCAACCAGCCAGAAAATAACCAGCGCAATCATCAACGCAATAAACATCAGCCCCGGACGAGCAGACAGTGTCCTGAAGGTTTCCACAACCGGCGCAAACAGTGGGCTGTAGATTGGCTGAATGTTCCGCACTTCCGGCACACCGCCTTCGCGCTCGGTGCGGCGGACAAAGATCTGATTCAGTAAATCCTGCACCTGCGCGGTGGTCAGCACCGTTTGCGGTGTGGCCTGCCAGGTTTGCTGAGCGTAATCCCGTATCGTTTCAAACTCGTGTGGCTCCAGCGGCTGTTTCAGCGCGGCCTGTACCGTATGCAGGGTAGGGGTATTCTGGGTGCTGAGCGTCTGGCGTGCCTGGAGCCAGGTGACCAGATGCGCAAACTGTTTTGCCGGGATCATCTCGCCCTCTTTCACACCCGAAAGCTCCAGCATGGATTGCCAGATGAGCTTCGTCGGCTCGCCGGTGGCGGCGGCCAGTTTGGTCACCATCTGCTTGAGCGTGTTGTGCTCGGCAGGCAGCAGCGGACGTTCAGTTGCCGGGCGTTGCTGCGGCTGCGGAATAGAAAGTTGATTGCTTTGTAGCAGCGTCAGCACGGTTTTCAACTGTTCCGGCGTAAGCTGGCTCAGCGCAGTATGGCCGTACTGTTGACGAATAAAATCACTCACTGCCTGGCGGTTATTGCCCTGGCCTAACAGCTCGGTCAGCTGCGAGACAATCTGGCGGGTGGTGTGATTTTGCTGCGCGGTGTTAATACGCTGGTTCAGGTTTTGCTCGGCAGCGGGGAAATGACGCGACTGTAGCGGTGCATCGTTCCTCACGCCCAGATCGTGCTTCACGCCGGCCCACACTTCCGCATTTTGCTGCGAAGTCAGCGCAATCAGACGCGTGATCAACCGCTCCAGCACGGTGCGCTGTTGCGTGGAAAGTGGCTGTTCGCCTGCGATGTTGGGCGTTACGGGGCCATCACCTGGGGGGCGCGGCGGCGTACCTGAAATGGGTTGCATCGTCAAAAATCCTTAAAGTCAAAACTCTGCGTAAACCCGGCATAGTTATATGCCTGGCGGCGAGATTATGGCACACTTGATGGGTTTTCTTCCTCTCAAACAGGTACTCAGACGTGAAAATCCTCGTTGATGAAAATATGCCTTACGCGCGCGAGTTGTTTAGCCGCCTCGGTAACGTTAAGGCTGTCCCTGGTCGCCCGATCCCGGTAAGCGAACTGGATGACGCAGATGCACTGATGGTGCGCTCGGTGACTAAAGTAAATGAGGCGTTGCTCTCCGGCAAAGCGATTAAGTTCGTCGGGACGGCAACGGCAGGGACGGATCATGTGGATGACACATGGCTCAAGCAGGCGGGGATTGGTTTTTCAGCTGCACCTGGCTGTAACGCCATTGCCGTTGTGGAATATGTTTTCTCCTCCCTGTTGATGCTGGCCGAGCGTGATGGTTTTGCGCTGAAAGACCGCACTGTCGGTATTGTCGGTGTGGGTAACGTGGGCGGACGCCTGCAAAAGCGCCTTGATGCATTAGGTATTCGCACGTTGCTGTGCGACCCGCCGCGTAAAGATAATGGCGATGACGGGGACTTCCGTTCGCTGGACGAGCTGGTTGAGCAGTGCGATGTGATCACTTTCCACACGCCGCTGTTCAAAGAGGGGCCGTACAAGTCTCTGCACCTCGCCGACGAAACCCTGATCCGTTGTCTGAAGCCTGGCACTATTCTGATAAATGCCTGCCGTGGCCCGGTGGTTGATAACGCCGCGCTGCTGAAATGTCTGGAAGAAGGGCAGGATCTCAGCGTGGTACTGGACGTCTGGGAGCCGGAGCCGGATCTCAACGTTGCGCTGCTTAACAAGGTGGACGTCGGTACCGCGCATATTGCGGGTTATACCCTCGAAGGTAAAGCGCGTGGCACCACCCAGGTCTTTGAGGCCTACAGCGCCTTTATCGGCCATCCGCAACAGGTGGCGCTGGATACACTATTACCCGCGCCTGAATTTGGCCGTATTACCCTTCATGGTCCCCTCGACGAGGCAACGCTGAAAAGGCTGGTGCATTTGGTGTATGATGTGCGCCGCGATGATGCGCTGCTGCGTAAATCAGCGGGTATTCCGGGCGAATTTGACAAGCTGCGCAAGAATTATCTTGAACGTCGCGAATGGTCTTCCCTGTATGTTATTTGTGATGATGCCCAGGCTGCGTCATTGCTGCATAAACTGGGTTTTAACGCCGTTCATCACCCGGTACGTTAATGTCTTCTTAATGCTCCCTGTCGGATACTCCGGCAGGGACGCTTTTTTATTTCTGGAGTAACCACCATGTCTGAAGGCTGGAACATTGCCATATTGGGGGCCACGGGTGCCGTGGGTGAAGCCCTGCTCGAAACCCTTGCTGAGCGTCAGTTCCCGGTGGGTGAAATTTTTGCACTGGCGCGTACTGACAGCGCCGGTGAACATCTGCGTTTTGGCGGTAAATCCGTCATGGTTCAGGATGCGGCTGAATTTGACTGGACGCAGGTGCAGCTGGCGTTCTTTGCTGCGGGCGTTGAGGCCACGGCTTCTTACTGCGAAGAAGCGACCAACGCGGGCTGTCTGGTGATTGATTTAAGCGGCCTGTTCTCAATGGAGCCGGATGTTCCTCTGGTTGTGCCGGATGTGAATCCATTCGTTCTGACTGACTACCGTAACCGCAACATCATTGCGGTACCGGACAGCCTGACCAGCCAACTGCTTACCGCGCTGAAACCGTTGATCGATGACGGTGGCCTGTCGCGTATTACCGTGACCAGCCTGCTGTCAGCTTCCGCGCACGGTAAAAAAGCTGTCGATGCGCTGGCAGGGCAGAGCGCAAAGCTGCTGAACGGTATCCCGATTGACGAAGACGATTTCTTTGGTCGTCAGCTGGCATTCAACATGCTGCCGTTGCTGCCGGACAACCAGGGTTCTGTACGTGAAGAGCGCCGTATCGTCGATGAAGCCCGCAAAATTCTGCAGGATGATGGTCTGATGATCTCCGCGAGCGTTGTGCAGTCACCCGTCTTTTACGGTCATGCGCAGATGGTGAGCTTTGAAGCGCTGCGTCCTCTGGCGGCAGAAGAGGCGCGTGATGCGTTTGCCCGTGGCGAAGACATCGTGCTGTCTGAAGAGAGCGAGTTCCCAACCCAGGTTGGCGATGCGACCGGTAGTGCGCATCTTTCCGTCGGCTGTGTACGCAACGATTACGGTATGCCGGAGCAGGTTCAGTTCTGGTCGGTTGCCGACAACGTTCGCTTTGGTGGTGCGCTGATGGCGGTCAAAATTGCGGAAAAACTGGTGCAGGAGTACCTGTACTGATGTCCGACGTGGAACAAAAGCCTGTCCATAAAATTGCCCTCGGTATTGAGTACGATGGCAGTAAATATTATGGCTGGCAGCGTCAGAATGAGGTGCGCAGTGTTCAGGAAAAACTGGAAAAAGCGCTCTCTCAGGTGGCGAATGAGCCGATAAGCGTTCTCTGCGCCGGGCGCACGGACGCCGGCGTGCACGGTACCGGCCAGGTGGTTCACTTTGAAACCACCGCAATGCGCAAAGACGCTGCGTGGACGCTGGGTGTTAATGCGAATTTACCTGGAGACATCGCGGTACGTTGGGTTAAAGATGTCCCCGATGATTTTCATGCGCGTTTCAGCGCCACCGCGCGCCGTTACCGCTACGTTATCTACAATCAGCGCCTGCGTCCGGCGGTGTTAAGCCAGGGCGTGACGCATTTTTATGAACCGCTTGATGCAGAACGTATGCATCGTGCGGCGCAGTGTCTGATTGGTGAAAATGACTTTACGTCGTTTCGTGCGGTGCAGTGTCAGTCCCGCACGCCGTGGCGTAACGTCATGCACATAAACGTCAACCGTTTTGGCGCGTATGTGGTGGTGGATATCAAAGCCAATGCCTTTGTACATCATATGGTTCGGAATATTGTGGGCAGCCTGATGGAAGTGGGTGCCGGACACCAGCCGGAGAGCTGGATTGCAGAACTGCTGGCGGCGAAGGACAGAACGCTTGCAGCAGCTACGGCGAAAGCGGAAGGGTTGTATCTGGTCTCGGTGGATTATCCGGAACGGTTCGAACTTCCAACACCGCCAATGGGCCCGCTTTTCCTGGCGGACTAAACACGGTGCAATTAAGGTTTAAACAATATGGATTTAATACGTTTTCTTATTGATTTTATTCTGCATATTGATGTTCACCTGGCCGAACTGGTCGCACAGTATGGCGTCTGGGTTTATGCCATCCTGTTCCTCATTCTGTTCTGTGAGACCGGGCTGGTTGTTACCCCGTTCCTGCCAGGAGATTCGTTGCTGTTCGTGGCCGGTGCGTTGTCTGCGCTGCCAACTAATGATCTGAATGTGCATATGATGGTGGTGCTGATGGTCATTGCTGCGATTGTCGGTGATGCGGTCAACTACACAATTGGGCGGGTGTTTGGCGATCGGCTATTCAGTAATCCGAACTCGAAAATTTTCCGTCGTAGCTACTTAGATAAAACCCACGCATTTTATGAGCGCCACGGCGGCAAGACCATTATCCTTGCGCGATTTGTGCCTATTGTGCGTACATTTGCTCCGTTTGTGGCGGGAATGGGACATATGTCCTATCGTCACTTTGCGGCATTCAACGTTGTCGGCGCATTGCTGTGGGTGCTGCTGTTTACCTATGCAGGCTACCTGTTTGGCGATCTCCCTGTGGTTCAGGAAAACCTTAAGTTACTGATTGTAGCTATTATTGTGCTTTCCATTTTGCCCGGCGTCATTGAGATTATTCGTCACAAACGTGCGGCAGCCAAACAAGCGAAATAAGTGCGTACTGGCGGTTCGACCACTTTTTTATCCAAAGTTTCGGGCTGTTATGTTTTAATGTGCAACATTCATGGTCTGTTGGAGGCAAAAATGGCATTATTCGCCTCTTATAGCAAAACTGGCATACGACCAGGTTCAGGCAGAAAGGTTATCAATGAGCTGGATTGAACGAATTAAAAGCAACATAACCCCGACGCGTAAAGCGAGTATTCCTGAAGGGGTGTGGACGAAGTGTGATAGCTGCGGCCAGGTTCTGTACCGCGCGGAACTGGAACGCAATCTTGAGGTGTGTCCGAAATGTGACCACCACATGCGCATGTCGGCGCGTAATCGCCTGCATAGCCTGCTGGACGAAGGTTCTCTGGTAGAACTGGGCAGCGAACTTGAGCCGAAAGACGTGCTGAAGTTCCGTGATTCCAAGAAATACAAAGATCGTCTGGCCTCTGCGCAGAAAGAGACCAGCGAGAAAGACGCCCTGATTGTGATGAAAGGCACCCTGCACGAGATGCCGGTGGTGGCCGCCGCGTTTGAGTTCTCCTTTATGGGTGGCTCAATGGGCTCTGTCGTTGGTGCTCGCTTTGTGCGTGCCGTTGAGCAAGCACTGGAAGACAACTGTCCGCTGATCTGCTTCTCCGCCTCTGGTGGTGCACGTATGCAGGAAGCGCTGATGTCTCTGATGCAGATGGCGAAAACCTCTGCAGCGCTGGCGAAAATGCAGGAGCGTGGTCTGCCGTACATCTCCGTACTGACCGACCCGACAATGGGTGGCGTCTCTGCAAGCTTCGCGATGCTGGGCGATCTGAACATCGCTGAACCAAAAGCGCTGATCGGCTTTGCTGGTCCTCGCGTAATCGAACAAACCGTACGTGAAAAACTGCCGCCGGGCTTCCAGCGCAGCGAGTTCCTCATTGAGAAAGGCGCTATCGATATGATCGTTCGCCGCCCGGAAATGCGCCTGAAACTGGCAAGTATCCTGGCGAAGCTGATGAATCTGCCCGCGCCGAACCCGGATGAGCCGCGCGAAGGCGTAGTCGTACCGGATCAGGAACCCGAGGCCTGATAACTGAAAAGGGCAGGGCCGGATGGCGCTGCCCTTTTGCTTTCTAAACTGTTAATGACAACCGGGCATCATGGAAAATAAACGCATTCCCCAAGCCACGTCGCCCCTGGCCGCGTGGCTTTCTTATCTGGAAAACCTGCACAGTAAAACCATTGATATGGGGCTTGAGCGCGTAAGCCAGGTCGCCGCGCGTCTTGATGTGCTGAAACCCGCGCCTTTCGTGTTTACCGTTGCGGGTACTAACGGTAAAGGCACGACCTGCCGCACGCTGGAAGCTATCCTGATGGCCGCAGGGTATAAGGTCGGTGTGTACAGCTCTCCGCATCTGGTGCGTTATACCGAGCGTGTTCGCGTGCAAAATACTGAGCTGCCGGAGTCTGCGCATACGGCGTCATTCGCAGAAATTGAAGCGGCGCGCGGTGAGATTTCATTAACCTATTTTGAATACGGTACGCTTTCAGCGCTGTGGCTGTTTAAACAGGCGCAGCTGGATGTCGTGATTCTGGAAGTGGGTCTCGGCGGGCGTCTTGATGCGACCAACATGGTGGATGCGGATGTCTCCGTTGTATCCAGTATCGCGCTGGATCATACCGACTGGCTGGGGCCAGACCGTGAAAGCATTGGCCGTGAGAAAGCCGGTATTTTCCGCACCGGTAAACCCGCCGTGGTCGGTGAGCCGGATATGCCACACACAATTGCTGAGGTGGCAAAAGAGAAGGGCTCGTTGCTGCTGCGCCGCAATGTTGACTGGCAATATGATGTTAACGCCAACGGCTGGCGCTTTACCGATGCCCAGGGTGTGCTGGACAACCTGCCGTTGCCGCAGGTGCCACTGCCTAACGCGGCGACCGCTCTGGCGGCGCTACGTGCAAGTTCGCTTGCGGTGAGCGAACAGGCAATCCGCGACGGCATTCAGAGCGCGGTTCTGCCGGGACGCTTCCAGATTGTCAGCGAATCACCACGTCTTATCCTGGATGTGGCGCATAACCCGCATGCGGCGGCATATCTCGCAGGGCGTCTCAAATCGTTACCAAAAACCGGGCGTGTACTGGCGGTTATCGGTATGCTTCATGATAAAGATATCGGCGGCACGCTGGCCTGCATGGAGAGTGTGGTCGATAGCTGGTATTGTGCTCCTCTGGAGGGGCCACGCGGCGCGACGGCTGAAGAGCTGATGGAACATCTCAGCAAAGGCGAAATCTACAATAGCGTGGCTCAGGCCTGGCATGCTGCAATGGCAGATGCTAAACCAGAAGATACCGTGCTGGTGTGTGGGTCGTTCCACACGGTGGCACATGTCATGGAAGCGATGGACGCGGGGAGAACCGGTGGCAAGTAAGTTTCAGAACCGTCTGACAGGAACGATTGTGCTGGTTGCGCTGGGGGTGATTATTCTCCCGGGTCTGCTCGACGGGCAGAAAAAGCATTACCAGGATGAATTTGCGGCAATCCCGCTGGTACCAAAACCGGGCGATCGCGACGAGCCAGATATGCTCCCGGCGGCGACACAGGCGCTTCCTGCTCAGCCGCCGGAAGGCGCAGCGGAAGAAGTGCGTGCGGGCGATGCCGCTGCACCGTCGCTCGATCCGTCTCGTCTGGCGGCAGGTAATAACAACGATATCGATCCTGTGCCCGCTCCGGTTGAACAGCCTAAACCTGTTGAAAAACCGAAACCGGTCGACAAACCGCAGCCGAAAGCGCAGCGTGATAAAACCACCGAGCAGCTGGCTGCCGCAGCAGAGACGCCACCTCCGGCAAAACCGGCCCAGCAGGAGGCTGCACCCGCAGGTAAAGCCTACGTTGTGCAGCTTGGTGCGCTGAAAAATGCTGATAAAGTCAACGAGGTCGTGGGTAAGCTGCGTGACGCGGGGTATCGTGTTTACACTTCACCTTCCACACCGGTGCAGGGTAAAATTACCCGTATCCTCGTGGGGCCGGAAGCCTCTAAAGATAAGCTGAAAGGTTCGCTTGGCGAGCTGAAGCAGATCTCCGGTCTGAGCGGTGTGGTGATGAACTACAGCGTGAACTGAGGTTAAGGCAGGCGTCCACAGAGACGCAAAAAGCCAGTGGCGTTGAGTATTTTTTCAGCGCCTTTTTTATTTACGCGCGGGAAGGAAATCCCTACGCAAACGTTTTCTTTTTCTGTTAGAATTCGCCCCGAACTGGATGACAGGGCGTTAAATCGTGGGACACATATGGTCTGGATTGATTACGCCATCATTGCGGTGATTGGTTTTTCCTGTCTGGTTAGCCTGATCCGTGGCTTTGTTCGTGAAGCGTTATCGCTGGTGACATGGGGTTGTGCTTTCTTTGTTGCCAGTCATTACTACACTTACCTGTCTGTCTGGTTCACGGGCTTTGAAGATGAACTGGTCCGAAATGGAATCGCCATCGCGGTGCTGTTTATCGCGACGCTGATTGTTGGCGCTATCGTGAATTACGTGATAAGTCAGCTGGTCGAGAAAACCGGTCTGTCAGGAACGGACAGGGTGCTCGGGATCTGTTTCGGGGCGTTGCGAGGCGTGCTGATTGTGGCCGCGATACTGTTCTTCCTGGATACCTTCACCGGTTTTGCAAAAAGTGAAGACTGGCAGAAATCGCAGCTCATTCCAGAGTTCAGCTTCATCATCAGATGGTTCTTTGACTATCTGCAAAGCTCGTCGAGTTTCTTGCCCAGAGCCTAGTGTGCTCTGAGATGTGGCTTAACGAGGAAAAGACGAATGTGCGGTATTGTCGGTATCGCCGGTTTCATGCCGGTAAACCAGTCTATTTATGACGCGTTAACGGTGCTTCAGCACCGTGGGCAGGATGCTGCGGGTATCATCACCATTGATGCAAACAACTGCTTCCGTTTACGTAAGGCGAATGGCCTGGTAAACGATGTGTTTGAAGCCCGCCATATGCAGCGTCTGCAAGGTAATATGGGGATTGGTCACGTTCGTTACCCTACTGCTGGCAGTTCCAGCGCCTCTGAGGCTCAGCCTTTCTACGTTAACTCTCCGTATGGCATCACGCTTGCCCACAATGGCAACCTGACTAACGCCCACGAGCTGCGCAGAAAGCTGTTTGAAGAGAAACGTCGCCACATTAACACCACGTCTGATTCTGAAATCCTGCTCAATATCTTTGCCAGTGAGCTGGATAACTTCCGTCACTATCCGCTGGAAGCAGACAATATTTTTGCTGCCGTTGCTGCGACTAACCGTCAGATCCGTGGTGCCTACGCCTGCGTGGCGATGATTATCGGTCACGGCATGGTAGCTTTCCGCGATCCAAACGGTATTCGTCCTCTGGTGCTCGGTAAGCGCGACCTCGGTGACGGCCGTACTGAATATATGGTTGCCTCTGAAAGCGTGGCACTGGATACCCTGGGCTTTGAATTCCTGCGTGACGTCGCGCCAGGCGAAGCGGTCTACATCACTGAGAAGGGCCAGCTGTTTACCCGCCAGTGTGCCGATAACCCGGTCAGCAACCCATGCCTGTTCGAATATGTCTACTTCGCTCGTCCGGACTCGTTTATCGACAAGATCTCCGTCTATAGCGCGCGTGTAAACATGGGCACCAAACTGGGCGAGAAGATTGCCCGCGAATGGGACGATCTGGATATCGACGTGGTTATTCCTATCCCGGAAACCTCCTGCGATATCGCGCTGGAAATCGCCCGTATTCTGGATAAGCCATACCGTCAGGGCTTCGTGAAAAACCGCTACGTTGGCCGTACCTTTATCATGCCGGGCCAGCAGCTACGCCGTAAGTCCGTGCGTCGTAAACTGAACGCCAACCGTGCAGAATTCCGCGACAAGAACGTGCTGCTGGTGGACGACTCCATCGTGCGCGGCACGACTTCTGAGCAGATTATCGAGATGGCACGTGAAGCCGGTGCGAAGAAAGTGTACCTGGCCTCCGCAGCGCCGGAAATTCGTTTCCCGAACGTGTATGGCATTGATATGCCAACGGCTAACGAGCTGATTGCGCATGGCCGTGAAGTGGATGAAATTCGCCAGATCATCGGTGCAGATGGCCTGATTTTCCAGGATCTGAACGATCTGATCGACGCGGTGCGTGCCGAGAACCCGGATATTCAGCAGTTCGAATGCTCCGTGTTTAACGGTATTTACGTGACCAAAGACGTTGACCAGCAGTATCTCGACTATCTGGATTCGCTGCGTAACGACGATGCAAAAGCCGTTCAGCTGCAAAACGATCTTGAAAGCTTAGAGATGCACAACGAAGGCTAATGCCTTTGCAAGTGAGGGCTAATGCCCTCACTTGCAACTCCCCGGAAAATCCTGCACAGTCAGCCCTGAAATCAGCAAGGGCAAAAATCATGAAACGACTCATTGTAGGGATCAGCGGTGCCAGCGGCGCGATTTACGGCGTACGTCTGTTGCAGGTACTGCGTGACGTAGCAGAAGTGGAAACGCATCTGGTGATGAGCCAGGCGGCGCGTCAGACGCTCTCCCTCGAAACCGATTTTTCCCTGCGCGATGTTCAGTCTCTGGCCGATGTGGTACACGATGCCCGTGATATCGCCGCCAGCATCTCCTCTGGCTCGTTTAAAACGGCCGGCATGGTGATCCTGCCCTGTTCCATCAAAACGCTCTCCGGCATTGTCAACAGCTATACCGACACGCTGGTAACACGCGCGGCAGATGTGGTGCTGAAAGAGCGTCGCCCGCTGGTGTTGTGCGTGCGGGAAACGCCGCTGCACCTGGGACACCTGCGCTTAATGACTCAGGCCGCCGAGCTGGGCGCGGTGATCATGCCGCCGGTACCGGCGTTCTATCACCGTCCGCAAACGCTGGATGAGGTGATTAACCAGACCGTTAACCGCGTGCTGGATCAGTTTGATATCGACCTGCCGGAAGACCTCTTTACCCGCTGGCAGGGAGCCTGATTTTGTGCACAATGTGAGTGCATGAAAAAACAAGTTGCCCTGTTTCAGGGCAAAACTGCAACCGCGATCATATCCTCGACATTTAATTCGCTTTTTCCCTTTTTCTCTTTCCGGTTCGTTCGGTAGACCTGCTATCTTTCACCATTAAGGCAATATCGCAACGTTTTATTAACATATTTAACGTCGATTTTTTGACCAGACGGCAATGTGGCATAAGACCTGCAAGAGAAGCCTGCAACACAACACACAACACAATACATAATAAAATCACGGTACTTGAGGGTAAATGTATGAAGAAGACGGTTCTGGCTCTGTCTTTGCTCGTGGGGTTAAGTGCAGCAGCAGGTAGCTATGCAGCACTTCCACAGACAGTTCGTATCGGTACAGACGCAACTTATGCGCCATTCTCTTCCAAAGATGCAAAAGGCGATTTCGTTGGGTTTGATATCGATCTGGGAAATGAGATGTGCAAACGCATTGCGGTAAAATGCACATGGGTGGGCAGTGACTTTGACGCATTAATCCCGTCGCTGAAAGCCAAAAAAATCGACGCCATTATCTCTTCTCTCTCCATCACCGAAAAACGTCAGCAGGAGATTGCCTTCTCTGACAAACTCTACGCGGCAGATTCTCGTCTGATTGCTGTAAAAGGCTCTCCGATTAAGCCAACCATCGACTCGCTGAAAGGCAAGCATGTGGGCGTTCTCCAGGGGTCTACCCAGGAAGGTTATGCCAACGCAAACTGGCGTGAGAAGGGTGTAGATGTGGTGGCTTACCAGAACCAGGATCTGATTTACTCTGACCTGGCCGCAGGCCGTCTGGATGCCGCGTTCCAGGATGAAGTTGCCGCGAGCGAAGGCTTCCTGAAACAGCCAGCAGGCAAAGACTATGCCTTTGCTGGCCCGTCCGTGAAAGACAAAAAATACTTTGGTGACGGCACCGGTATTGGCCTGCGTAAAGACGATACCGAGTTGAAAGCCGCCTTTGACAAAGCCTTTACTGAGCTGCGCAAAGACGGTACCTACAACAAACTGGCGAAGAAATACTTCGACTTCAACGTATACGGTGACTAATCGTTACTGACGGGAATGCACCATGATGGCTGTCTGTCATGGTGCATTGCGGGTGCAGGTGAGCCATTATGGTGCGTGGTTGGCTATTAATTGTTCTTTAAGTGCATAGTTAAGCATTTATAGTGCAAAAACTCCCAATGATTGGGCATTATCTTTTGCCTTAATAAGGGGATTAATGGCACATTAACGGCACCCCGTCGTAGTAAAAAATCCCGTAAGAATCCAGTCTGTTGAGGATGTATATGAAAAAACTGATGTTGTCTCTTTCGCTGGTGTTGGCTGTTTCCAGCATGACGGCGGCGTTTGCCGCTATTCCGCAGAAAATTCGTATTGGTACTGATCCTACCTATGCCCCGTTCGAATCGAAAAATGCGAAGGGTGAACTGGTTGGTTTTGACATTGATCTGGCCAATGAACTGTGCAAACGCATCAAAGCACAATGTACCTATGTTGAGAACCCACTGGATGCGTTGATCCCGTCGCTGAAAGCCAAAAAAATCGACGTGATTATGTCCTCTCTTTCCATCACCGAAAAACGCCAGCAAGAGATTGCCTTTACCGACAAACTCTACGCAGCGGATTCTCGTCTGGTCGTGGCTAACGCATCCAACATTCAGCCAACAATTGAATCGCTGAAAGGTAAGCGCGTGGGCGTGCTGCAGGGTACGACGCAGGAAACATACGGCAACGAACACTGGGCACCGAAGGGCATTGAAATCGTCTCTTATCAGGGCCAGGAAAACATCTACTCTGACCTGACGGCAGGCCGTATCGATGCCGCATTCCAGGATGAAGTTGCAGCAAGCGAAGGTTTCCTGAAACAGCCTGTGGGTAAAGATTACAAGTTCGGTGGGCCGTCCATTAAGGACGTGAAACTGTTTGGTGTAGGCACCGGTATGGGTCTGCGCAAAGAGGACAACGAACTGCGTGAAGCGCTGAACAAGGCGTTTGCAGAAATGCGCGCTGACGGCACTTACGACAAGCTGGCAAAAAAATATTTCGATTTTAATGTTTACGGCGGCTAATCACCCCGTCAAATAACGTGCGGCCCCTCCCGTTTGGGGAGGGGAAAAGACACGGTTCCACCACTCACGATACGACAGGGCACGCGGTATGCTGTACGGATTTTCTGGCGTTATTTTACAGGGCGCGCTTGTCACCCTTGAGCTGGCTATCAGCTCCGTGGTACTGGCGGTGCTGATAGGCCTGGCGGGCGCGGGGGCGAAGTTGTCGGCAAATAAACCGCTGGCGCTCATTTTTGAAGGCTATACCACGCTGATTCGCGGTGTTCCTGACCTGGTGCTGATGCTGCTAATCTTTTACGGTTTGCAGATTGCGCTTAATGGTATCACTGACGCTATTGGCATGGAGCAAATTGATATCGACCCGATGGTGGCCGGTATTATTACCCTCGGTTTTATCTACGGTGCGTACTTCACGGAAACTTTCCGCGGTGCTTACATGGCCGTGCCGAAAGGGCACATTGAAGCAGCGACTGCGTTTGGTTTCACCTCCTCACAGACGTTTCGCCGGATTATGTTCCCGGCCATGATGCGCTATGCGTTGCCGGGTATCGGCAATAACTGGCAGGTTATCCTCAAGGCGACGGCGCTGGTTTCTCTGCTCGGCCTGGAAGATGTCGTAAAAGCGACCCAGCTTGCAGGCAAGAGTACCTGGGAACCGTTCTACTTTGCGGTGGTATGTGGCGCTATCTATCTGGTCTTTACGACCGTCTCCAATGGTGTGCTGCTTCTGCTCGAACGTCGCTACTCCGTGGGTGTGAAGAGGGCTGACCTGTGATTGAGATTATTCAGGAATACTGGAAATCCCTGCTGTGGACAGATGGCTATCGCTTTACCGGCGTGGCCATTACGCTGTGGCTGCTGATTTCTTCCGTGGCGATGGGCGGCATTCTGGCAGTGTTTCTTGCCATTGGCCGGGTGTCGAACAATAAATTTATCCGCTTCCCGATCTGGTTGTTCACCTATGTGTTTCGCGGTACACCGCTGTACGTGCAACTGCTGGTGTTCTATTCGGGGATGTACACGCTGGAGATTGTGAAAGGCACTGAGATGCTGAACGCGTTCTTCCGCAGTGGCCTGAACTGTACGGTACTGGCGTTAACGCTCAATACCTGCGCCTACACCACCGAGATTTTCGCCGGGGCCATTCGTTCTGTACCTTATGGTGAAATTGAAGCGGCACGCGCGTATGGCTTCTCGTCGGTGAAACTTTACCGTTGCATCATTCTGCCGTCGGCGCTGCGCATTGCGCTGCCTGCCTACAGTAACGAAGTGATTCTGATGCTGCACTCCACCGCGCTGGCCTTTACCGCGACGGTGCCGGATCTGCTCAAAATCGCCCGTGACATTAACTCCGCAACCTATCAGCCATTTACCGCGTTTGGCATTGCGGCAGTGCTTTATTTGATTATTTCATATGTCCTCATTAGCCTGTTCCGTAAGGCTGAAAAACGCTGGTTGCAGCATATAAAACCTTCTTCGACGCACTGAGAAAGATGATGGCTGAGAACAAATTAAACGTTATTGATTTGCACAAACGCTACGGCGAACATGAAGTGCTGAAAGGGGTGTCGCTGCAGGCTAATGCGGGCGATGTAATCAGTATTATCGGCTCATCGGGTTCCGGTAAAAGTACGTTCCTGCGCTGCATTAACTTCCTCGAGAAACCGAGTGAAGGCTCCATTGTGGTGAGCGGGCAGAACATCAACCTGGTACGTGATAAAGACGGCCAGTTGAAGGTGGCAGATAAGAATCAGCTGCGCCTGCTGCGCACTCGCCTGACGATGGTGTTCCAGCACTTCAACCTCTGGAGCCACATGACGGTGCTGGAGAACGTGATGGAAGCACCGGTTCAGGTGCTGGGCTTAAGCAAGCAGGAAGCCCGCGAACGTGCGGTGAAATACCTGGCGAAGGTGGGCATTGACGAACGCCAGCAGATAAAATACCCGGTGCATCTCTCCGGCGGTCAGCAGCAGCGTGTTTCTATCGCTCGTGCGCTGGCGATGGAGCCAGAAGTGTTGCTGTTTGATGAGCCGACTTCCGCGCTTGACCCTGAGCTCGTTGGCGAAGTGCTGCGTATCATGCAAAAACTGGCCGAAGAGGGAAAAACGATGGTGGTGGTGACACACGAAATGGGCTTTGCCCGTAACGTCTCAAACCACGTCATCTTCCTGCATCAGGGCAAAATCGAAGAGCAGGGGCATCCGGATGAGGTGTTAGCCAACCCGCAAAGCCCTCGCTTGCAGCAGTTCCTGAAAGGGTCGTTGAAGTAGGTTTTGCCCTTCTTCCCTCTCCCTGTGGGAGAGGGGTGGTCGCCCGGTGGTTTTCTCCCTCTCCCTGTGTAGGGTCCGGGGTGAGGGCATCAAACCGCACCACACTCCAGCCGATATACCCAGTCGTCATACCGCACGCCATCAATCTCATATGCTTTTTCCAGTACCTGCGTGCACACAAAACCCGCTTTCTCCAGCACCCGTACCGACCCGCGGTTATCTGCCAGCACATACGCGTTAACCGCTTTAACACCCGCCTGGTTAAAGGCGTAGTCACACACCGCGCGCAGTGCCTCGCTGGCGATCCCTTTTCCCTGTGCGGCAGGTACAACGGTGTAACCAATATCCGCTTCCTCACGGTTCTCTGTGCTGATTTGCAGGCCAATATCGCCAAGCGGGGTTCCAGCATTGCGAAAACGGATCACAAAAATATGCGGGGCAGCCAGACGCGCAGCGAACAGGCGTCGGGTCTCTTTTTCCGGGGCGATGGCAGCCATATAGCGCATGATGGCACGGTCTTCGCGCAGCGAACGGAAGAACGCCCAGTCAGAAGGTTCGAACGGGGTGAGATGAAGCCGGGATGTGGTGATGGTTGCCATCGTTACGCTGCCTTGCGAGAGAGTGTGGCGTATCACTGTAGCATACCCAAAGGTGGGCTTTAACCCACCGCATCCTCCAGCGCTTCTTCTAAGTCATACCAGCGAAACGCAAACCCGGCCGCTTCCAGCCGTTTTGGCAGCGCGCGCTGTCCACCCAGCACCAGCACCGAGGCTTCGCCCATCATCAGGCGGATCACCGTAGCAGGTACGCGCAAAATCGCCGGGCGATGCAGGGCATGCCCCAGTGAGTGAGCAAACTGTTCATTACGCACCGGGTACGGCGACACCATATTAAAAGGCCCGCTCAGATCGTTATCCAGTAGCCAGAGAATGCCGTTTACCATATCGTCGATATGGATCCAGGCGAGATACTGGCGACCATTGCCGATTGGCCCGCCGAGGCCGAGTTTAAAGAGGGGAAGCATCTTTGTCAGAATGCCACCTTTCGGGGAAAGGACGACGCCAGTACGTAGCAGGCAGACGCGGGTTTTGTCGCTTTGTGCAGCGCAGGCGATGCGTTCCCACTGGGCGCAGAGTTTATGGGTAAATTCGTTGTGGGGTGGCTCATCTTCGGTTACCACCACTTCACCGAGATCGCCGTAGTATCCCGCAGCCGAGCCAGAAATGAGCACCGACGGCGGAGTGTGGCTGTTACGGATAAGCTCAACCAGCCTTTCCGTGATATTCCAGCGGCTGCTGCACAACAGCTGTTTTTGCTCTTCCGTCCAGCGTTTGTCGGCGATGGGCTCGCCTGCGAGGTTGATGACGGCGTCAAAGCCGTCCAGATTCTGCAGTTCTGCCAGACTTTTCCAGATGTCGATACCCACACCCAGCAACTGACGTGCTTTTTCCGGGCTGCGCGTGACCACGGTGATGTCGTGGTGCAATGCTTGCAGGCGTGGAATGAGATGGCAACCAATCAGGCCGGTACCGCCAGTCAGCAGAATCTTCATACAACCTCCAGGTTTACGCCTGGCGTTGCCAGCTTAACGTCATGGAGACGGAGTCAGCGTAACGCAGGGCGTGAAGTTTATCGATCTCTACTTCAGCATAAGTGACCCAGTGATGTTCACGTGCGATATCGAGCACATCCTGAGTTAATTTTTCCAGCAAAGAGAAGCGGTTGTTTTCAACATACTGAATGATGCTTTTGGTAATGGTGCGGTAATTCAGCGCGTCATTGATGTCCTCACTGGCGCGCGCTTTGTCTGCCGGGTAATGGATCACCACATTCAGCACGATATCCTGACGGTTGGCGATCTCTTCGTCTTTGATACCAATGAACGTACGTAAGCGTAAGTTTTTTATACGAATAATAGCGTCATGTTGCGACATTGCAGGTCTTCTCCGTGTCAGTATTTCCGCCTCATAATACATGAGGTCATCGTATGTGCCCAACCGGGTTAAGGACTAAATCTGCTGGATTTTTTGCATGGCACGTTCGGTCGCAGGACGTGTCCGGATACGTTCAAACCAGTTATTCACGGCAGGATAAGCAGCGAGATCGATACGGTGGCGTTCATGAGTGTTAATCCACGGCCAGCAGGCGATATCGGCAATGCTGTAATGATCGCCCCCGAGCCACGGCGTTTTCTCCAGACGACGGTTCAACACGCCGTACAGCCGCTGGGTTTCAACCTGATAGCGCTCGATAGCATAAGGGATTGGCTGCGGGGCGAAGGCGGTAAAGTGGTGGTTTTGCCCCAGCATCGGCCCCAGGCCGCTTGACTGCCAGAAGAGCCACTGCAGCGTGTGGTGACGTTCGCGCAGTTCCCCACTCAGCAATTTACCGGTTTTCTCCGCCAGATAGAGCAAAATCTCCCCGGACTCAAACAGGCTTAACGGTCTGCCGCCATCGGCAGGCAGGTTATCAATAATGGCCGGGATTTTATTATTGGGTGATATCGCCAGAAAAACGGGTCTGAACTGATCGCCTTTGCTGATATCGACGCTGATGATCCGGTATTCCAGTTCTGCTTCTTCAAGAAAAAGGGTGATTTTATGGCCGTTTGGGGTTGGCGCGTAATAGAGGTCGATCATTCTCAACTCCTGTCAGAACAAAAAGTGATGCCATAAAAATGAGTATAGGTGTCTGGTGTAAATCGTGAGTTTTCATCAAGTGACAGCGACGCAAAGAGAATATATGTTGAGTAAAAACCGATCAGCCGATGAGGATGTTATGAACCAGCCTGTTATCACGTTGTGGTCCGATGCGAATTTCTTTTCACCCTATGTTATGAGTGTTTATGTGGCACTGGCCGAAAAGGGGCTGACATTTACCCTGAAAACCGTCGATCTGGACGGTGGAGAACACCTGAAACCGCAGTGGCAGGGTTATGCTCTGACCCGGCGCGTACCGGTGCTGGAAATTGACGGTTTTGAGCTGAGTGAATCTTCAGCGATTGATGAGTATCTTGAAGATCGTTTTGCGCCGCCGGAGTGGGAGCGGATTTACCCCCACGATCTGCAAAAGCGTGCCCGGGCGCGTCAGATCCAGGCGTGGTTGCGTAGCGATCTGATGCCGATCCGCGTCGAACGTTCCACTGACGTTGTGTTTGCCGGGGTGAAAAAGCCCGCCCTTAGCGCAGACGGTGTTGTCAGTGCGCAAAAGTTGATTGATACTGCGACCTCTTTGCTGGCGCACGGCAATCCGAATTTATTCGGGGAATGGTGCATTGCCGATACCGATCTGGCGCTGATGCTCAACCGCCTGATCCTCAACGGTGACGAGGTTCCGCAACTGCTGGTGGATTATGCGACATTCCAGTGGCAGCGTGCGTCAGTACAACGCTATGTGGCACTCTCCGCTAAGCGTGCGGGCTGATAAGCCCTGGCGCTTCAGGTATGATATGGGCAGTCTGTTTTCCTGAGGAGTGACTGATGAAACTGATGTTTGCGTCGGATATTCATGGATCGCTGCCCGCTACCGAGCGTGTTCTTTCTCTGTTTACCCAAAGTGGGGCGCAGTGGCTGGTGATCCTGGGCGATGTGTTAAATCATGGCCCCCGTAATGCGCTGCCGGAAGGGTATGCCCCTGCGCAGGTGGCGGAAAAACTCAATCACTATGCCTCGCGTATCATCGCCGTTCGCGGCAACTGTGACAGCGAAGTGGATCAGATGCTGCTGCATTTTCCGATAACCGCCCCCTGGCAACAGGTGCTGTTAGAAAATTGCCGCCTGTTCTTAACGCATGGTCATCTTTTTAGCCCCGATAATCTCCCTGCGCTCATGGCTGGCGATGCTCTGGTTTACGGTCATACTCATATTCCGGTGGCTGAAAAGCGCGGTGATATTTATCATTTTAATCCCGGTTCGGTCAGTATCCCAAAAGGCGAATACCCGGCGAGCTACGGCATGCTTGATGAGAAGACGTTAAGCGTTATCGCACTTAATGATCAGCAAGTTATTGCGCAAATAGCGATTAATCCGTAAGTTACACCTCAACTGCAAACGCGCCGAAAGAGCGCTTAGACGAGAAGGTTTCCCGATGGTGGAGCAGAGTCATTTGGCAAGTACAGAGTGGGTTGACATTGTCAGCGAAGAAAATGAAGTGATCGCGCAAGCCAGCCGCGCACAAATGCGTGCGGAGCGTCTGCGTCACCGTGCAACGTACATCGTTGTGCATGACGGCATGGGCAAAATTCTGGTCCAGCGCCGCACGGACACCAAAGATTTTCTCCCCGGTATGCTGGATGCCACTGCGGGCGGGGTCGTTCAGGCGGATGAAGTGCTGCTGGATTCCGCGCGTCGCGAAGCGGAAGAAGAGTTAGGCATTGCCGGTGTGCCATTTGCCGAGCACGGCCAGTTCTACTTCGAGGACGAAAACTGCCGCGTCTGGGGCGGGCTGTTTAGCTGCGTTTCCCACGGCCCGTTCGCCCTGCAGGAAGAGGAAGTCAGTGAAGTGAGCTGGATGACGCCGGAAGAAATTACCGCGCGTTGCGACGAGTTCACGCCGGATTCGTTAAAAGCGCTGGCGCTGTGGATGAGCCGCAACGCGAATAACGAATCGACCAAATCAGAGAAAGAAGAAGAGGCTGAGTAAGTCTTAGCAGCTTTCCCGCAGACACAGGCTGGACGCGATGGGTTTCTGATCGCGCCAGTCTCCGTCATTGAGACGTTCCAGTAACGCACGTCCCGCTTCAATCCCAATCTTACGGTGCGGTACTACCATCGTCGTCAGCGGTGGCTGACAGACGCGGCTGACGTCGCTGTCACCAAAGCCCACGACCGCCAGATCGTCTGGTACCTTGATACGCCGACGCTGGCACTCATACAGCGCACCGCAGGCCAGTTCATCCGATACGCACACCAGTGCATCCAGCTCAGGCCATGCCAGCAGGAATTCAGGTAGCTGTGCCGCACCCGTTGAGAAGTTCGGCGGCATGGCGGCGTTTATGACCCGATTCGGTGACATATGGTGGCGAAGCATCGCTTTGTACCAGCCCTGCAAGTGCTGCTGGAAAATCCACTGCTCCTGGTTGGCACACAGCAGGCCAATATTCTGATAGCCACGCTGGATCACCATCTCAGTGAGTTCATACATCGCCGCGACGTTATCAATCCCGATATTCATGTCGATAGGATCGGCGCGCATGGCACCCATTTCCATCACCGGGATGGAGGCATTTTTCAGCCAGTGGCGGACGGTGTCGGTGTGTTCGACGCTGAGCAAAATCGCGGCTGCAATATTGGACGCCAGTAGCGTTTCCAGTAATTTCTCTTCCTGTTCGAGACGATGCTGAGATTCTGCCAGCATGATCTGGTACCCGGCAGGCTGTAATACCTGCTGTAGCCCGGCGAACATCTCCGAGCAACCAGCTTCGGAAAGATTAGGAACAACCATAGCAATCGTCCATGAAGAGGCCGACGCCAGCGCGCTGGCGGCAAGGTTGGGCATATATCCCAATTCCTGCACCGCAGCTTCAATTTTTTCTCGTAGTTTATCAGAAACCTGTTCCGGCGTGCGGAGTGCCCGGGACACGGTCATTGTGCCCACTCCGGCAAGCTGTGCGACATCGGCGAGTGTCACTTTACCGGTACTGCGCCGTTTTCGGGTTAGAGACATACACCTTCCTGCTGACCAGATGCGTTCTTATTATCATCCTTCGCTTCACGTGACAGGCAGTATACGCCTTAAATCCCTTTTTTTGCTGTGATTTCACACCATGATTACAATTTGATAGCGCTATCACACTTCTGAATGTTATAGCTTGGTAGCGCTATCTTTGTGATCCTGATCGCAGTCAATTATTAATGTGTTGAATAAAGTTTGCACATCTTTTGGGTTATGGCGGGAGTGAAAAGTGCTCAAAAAGTGGATATACGATACGACCATTACGCTTCAGGATAGCGTCGAGAGCTGGCCGCAGGCGCTGGAGCTGTGCGCGAAACCGTTGCTGGATCTGCAGGTGATTGCCCCGGAGTATGTGACGGCAATCATTGAGCAGCACCATACATTAGGGCCGTATTATGTGCTGGCACCAGGGCTGGCGATGCCGCATGCGCGGCCGGAAGAGGGGGCTAAAGGGCTGGGGCTCTCATTATTAAAACTGAAACAGGGTGTCTCTTTTGGTGCCGGGGAATTTGACCCCGTTGATGTGATTGTGATGCTGGCGGCACCGGACAAACATAGTCATATAGAAATGATCTCAGCTCTCGCTGAATTATTTTCCAGCGACAATGATATGGCCGAATTGCATCAGGCGAATACGCTGGAGGAAATAAAAACGATTATCGACCGCTTCTGATTTAATACTTTCATCCGGTTTGTCACAACATTACGCGTCAGCGTGATGGAGACGTCTTTACGCTAAAAAGGGGATAACAATGAAAATAATGGCTATTTGCGGTTCTGGCCTGGGCAGCAGTTTTATGGTCGAAATGAATATTAAAAAGATACTCAAAAAGCTTGAGATTGAGGCTGATGTTGAACACTCCGATCTCTCATCTGCAACCCCGGGCGCAGCCGATCTTTTCGTGATGGCGAAAGACATTGCAGCCAGCGCCAGCGTGCCGGAAAACCAGCTGGTGGTGATCAACAACATCATCGATATCAACGAACTTGAAGCGCAGTTGCGTGCCTGGTTCGAAAAACAATAATCCTGATAAGGCGAGGTGGATATGTTTATCCTTGAAACGCTGAATTTCGTTGTTGATATATTAAAAGTTCCCTCTGTACTGGTTGGTTTAATTGCATTAATTGGTCTGGTCGCGCAGAAAAAATCCTTTTCTGACGTGGTGAAGGGAACCATTAAAACCATCCTCGGTTTTATTGTGCTGGGTGGTGGCGCTACGGTATTGGTGGGGTCATTAAATCCATTAGGCGGCATGTTTGAACATGCGTTTAATATTCAGGGCATTATTCCAAACAATGAAGCGATTGTGTCTATTGCGCTGGAAAAATATGGAGCCTCGACCGCACTGATTATGGCGTTCGGCATGGTGGCAAACATCATCGTCGCACGCTTTACCCGCCTGAAATACATCTTCCTGACCGGTCATCACACCTTTTACATGGCATGCATGATTGGCGTGATCCTGACGGTCGCGGGCTTTGAGGGCGTGGGCCTGGTCTTTACGGGGTCGCTGATCCTCGGCCTGGTGATGGCTTTCTTCCCGGCGATAGCGCAGCGCTATATGAAGCGTATCACCGGCACTGACGATATTGCGTTTGGCCATTTTGGCACACTGGGCTACGTGCTTTCTGGCTGGATCGGCAGCAAGTTTGGCAAAGGCTCGCGTTCAACCGAAGAGATGAACCTGCCTAAGAATCTGAGCTTCCTGCGTGACAGCTCTATTTCAATCTCCCTGACCATGATGATTATCTATCTGATCATGGCGGTGAGCGCCGGGCGTGAGTACGTAGAGGCGACCTTCAGCGGCGGTCAGAACTACCTGGTGTACGCCATTATCATGGCAATTACCTTTGCGGCAGGTGTGTTCATCATCCTGCAGGGTGTGCGCCTGATTCTGGCCGAAATCGTCCCGGCTTTTACCGGTTTCTCGGAGAAACTGGTGCCGAATGCACGTCCTGCGCTGGATTGTCCGGTGGTCTATCCGTATGCGCCAAACGCGGTGCTGATTGGCTTTCTGTTCAGCTTCCTCGGCGGTCTGGTCGGGCTGTTCATCTGCGGTCAGTTCAGCTGGGTGCTGATCCTGCCGGGCGTAGTGCCGCATTTCTTCACCGGTGCGACTGCAGGTGTGTTCGGTAATGCTACTGGCGGACGTCGCGGGGCGATGATTGGCGCATTTGCTAACGGCCTGCTGATCACCTTCCTGCCGGTGCTGCTCCTGCCCGTGCTGGGTGCAATTGGTTTTGCTAATACGACCTTCTCGGATGCCGATTTCGGCGCTGTCGGGATTGTTCTGGGCAACCTGGCACGCTTCCTGTCACCGCTTGCCATCACCGGGCTGGTGGTTGCGTTGTTCGCGCTGCTGGTGGCGTACAACGTGTTTGCTAAAAACAAATCTGCGGGCGGTAACGCGCAGGAAAACACCGGAGCTAAATCATGAATGTGAATGAGATAACCCAACTGGCGCGTCAGATCCGCCTTGAGACCCTGAAATCACTGACGCAACTGGGCTTTGGTCACTACGGTGGCAGTATGTCGGTGGTTGAAACGCTGGCCGTGTTGTACGGCGCGGTGATGAAAATCGACCCGGCCGACCCGGACTGGCCAGAGCGCGACTATTTTGTCCTGTCGAAAGGCCACGCGGGCCCGGCGCTGTACAGTATCCTGGCGATAAAAGGCTATTTCCCGATGGAAGAGCTGAGCACGCTCAACCAGAACGGCACGCGTCTGCCAAGCCACCCGGATCGTCTGAAAACGCGCGGTGTGGATGCCACCACCGGCTCGCTCGGACAGGGCATTTCTATCGCCGGGGGAATGGCGTTGTCGCACAGGCTGGCAGGGCGTCCAAACCGGGTATTTTGCATTGTGGGTGATGGCGAGCTTAACGAAGGTCAATGCTGGGAGGCATTCCAGTTTATTGCTCACCATCGCCTGAACAATCTCACGGTGTTTGTGGACTGGAATAAGCAGCAGCTCGACGGTCAACTGGATGAAATTATCTGCGCGTTCGATCTGGAGGGGAAATTCCGTGCCTTTGGCTTTGATGTGGTGACCGTGAAAGGGGATGACATCCCGGCGTTGCTGGACGTCACGTCGCGGGTTCCTGCGGTGGATGCGCGTCCGCGGGTAGTGATTCTGGACAGCATTAAAGGGCAGGGGGTGCCGTATCTGGAGCAGCTTAGTAACTCTCATCATCTGCGCCTGACCGGGGAGAGCAAGGCGGCCCTCAACGAGACGATTCGCCAACTGGAGGCTACACATGATTAAGGTTGCACCAGCAGGACAAAAAGATGCCGTTGAGATGCGTAAAGTCTACGCCGGTTTTGTGGCAAAACAGATTGAGGCCGGAAGCGAGATCATCGCGCTGGAAGCGGATCTGATGAGCTCGATGGCAATGGACGGTGTGGCGCGTGATTACCCGCAGCACGTCATTAACTGCGGCATTATGGAAGCCAACGTGATTGGTACGGCAGCCGGGTTGTCGCTGACCGGGCGTAAACCGTTCGTCCACACCTTTACCGCCTTTGCCAGCCGTCGCTGCTTCGACCAGCTGTTTATGTCCCTGGACTACCAGCGTAACAACGTGAAGGTCATTGCCTCGGATGCGGGCGTCACGGCTTGCCACAACGGTGGCACGCATATGTCGTTTGAAGATATGGGGATTGTGCGCGGTCTGGCCCATTCGGTGGTGCTGGAGGTGACCGACGCGGTGATGTTTGAGGATGTGCTACGCCAGCTGATTGATCTTGAAGGTTTCTACTGGGTGCGCACCATTCGTAAACAGGCCCCGAGCGTCTATGCACCGGGATCAACCTTTACCATCGGCAAGGGTAACGTACTGCGCGAAGGGAGCGATATCACCCTGATTGCCAACGGTATCATGGTGGCGGAAGCACTGGAAGCAGCCCGCCAGCTGGGGCAGGAAGGCGTGAGCGCGGCGGTGATCGATATGTTTACCCTGAAACCGATCGACCGGATGCTGGTGAAAAACTACGCCGAGAAAACCGGGCGCATCGTCACCTGCGAAAACCACAGCATCCATAACGGGCTGGGGTCGGCGGTGGCGGAAGTGCTGGTGGAAACGTGTCCTGTACCGATGCGTCGGGTTGGCGTGAAGGAGCGTTACGGCCAGGTAGGGACGCAGGACTTCCTACAGAAGGAGTATGGCCTGACGGCACATGACATTGTGTCGGCGGCGAGAGAGTTACTGTAAATAAAAAAGGCGACCTTCTGGTCGCCTTTTTAGTGCAGTAAAAAATTACTGCTGCTGTGAGGACTGGATCGCGGTCAGCGCGATGGTGTAGACGATATCGTCTACCAGCGCACCACGGGACAGGTCGTTCACTGGTTTGCGCATACCCTGCAGCATTGGCCCGATGGAGATCAGGTCTGCAGAACGCTGTACCGCTTTGTAGGTGGTGTTACCGGTGTTCAGATCCGGGAAGATGAACACGGTAGCGCGACCGGCAACCGGTGAGTTAGGCGCTTTGGATTTCGCCACGTCAGCCATTACCGCCGCGTCGTACTGCAGCGGGCCGTCGATCATCAGGTCAGGACGTTTTTCCTGCGCCAGACGGGTCGCTTCGCGAACTTTCTCTACATCGCTGCCTGCACCAGAAGTGCCGGTAGAGTAGGAGAGCATCGCCACGCGCGGTTCGATACCGAAGGCAATCGCGGAGTCTGCAGACTGGATAGCGATTTCAGCCAGCTGTTCTGCCGTTGGATCCGGGTTGATCGCACAGTCGCCGTAAACGTAAACCTGTTCAGGCAGCAGCATGAAGAACACGGAAGACACCAGCGAGCTGCCCGGTGCAGTTTTGATCAGCTGCAGTGGCGGACGGATGGTGTTCGCGGTGGTGTGAACAGCACCAGAAACCAGACCGTCAACTTCGTCCTGTTCCAGCATCAGCGTACCCAGCACCACGTTGTCTTCCAGCTGTTCACGCGCAACGGCTTCGGTCATGCCCTTGCTCTTACGCAGTTCAACCAGACGGGCTACGTAGCTTTCGCGAACCACTTCCGGGTCAACGATTTCGATACCCGCACCCAGCTCAACGCCCTGAGAGGCCGCCACACGGGTGATTTCATCCGGGTTACCCAGCAGCACACAGGTCGCGATACCGCGTTCTGCGCAGATAGCTGCCGCTTTAACGGTACGTGGTTCATCACCTTCTGGCAGAACAACGCGTTTGCCCGCTTTACGCGCCAGCTCAGTCAGCTGGTAACGGAAGGCTGGTGGAGACAGACGACGGCTGCGCTCAGAAGTCGCAGTCAGGGATTCGATCCAGTCTGCATTGATGTAACCCGCAACGTATTCCTGCACTTTCTCAATACGTTCGTGGTCATCAACCGGCACTTCCAGGTTGAAGCTCTGCAGGCTCAGGGAGGTCTGCCAGGTGTTGGTGTTCACCATGAAGACCGGCAGGCCAGTGGCAAAAGCGCGCTCGCAGAGCTTGCTGACGCGTGGGTCCATCTCGTAAGCACCGGTCAGCAGAATGGCACCGATTTCCACGCCGTTCATTGCCGCCAGGCAGGCTGCAACCAGCACGTCAGGACGGTCAGCGGAAGTCACCAGCAGGGAGCCTGCACGGAAGTGTTCCAGCATGTGCGGGATGCTGCGCGCACAGAAGGTCACGGACTTCACGCGACGGGTGTTGATGTCGCCTTCGTTGATCACGGTGGCGTTCAGGTGATGCGCCATATCGATTGCACGGGTGGCAATCAGATCGAAGCTCCACGGCACCGCGCCCAGTACTGGCAGCGGGCTGGAGCTTTGCAGTTTAGCCGGGTCAACTTTGATGACTTTCGCTCTGGAAGAGTCGTCGAAGATCTCGGACAGGTCAGGGCGAGTACGACCCTGCTCATCAACCGGGGCGTTCAGTTTGTTAACGATAACGCCGGTGATGTTGGTATTTTTTACGCCGCCGAAGCTGCTGCGAGTCAGTTCGATACGCTCGTTCAGCTGCTCTGGGGTGTCAGTACCCTGAGACATGACGAAGACGATCTCAGCGTTCAGCGTTTTCGCGATTTCGAAGTTCAGAGACTGGGCAAACTGGTGTTTGCGCGTAGGAACCAGGCCTTCAACCAGAACCACTTCCGCGTCCTGAGTGTTCGCGTGGTAGTTGGCGATGATCTCTTCCATCAGCACGTCTTTCTGGTTGCTGGAGAGCAGAGATTCAACGTGGCTCATCTTCAGCGGTTCAGCCGCTGGCAGATTGGAGTTCTTACGCACGATGGTGGTGGTCTGGTCTGGCGCATCGCCACCGGCACGAGGCTGGGCGATTGGCTTAAAGACGCTCAGACGAACGCCTTTGCGTTCCATAGCACGGATAACGCCAAGGCTGACGCTGGTCAGGCCGACGCTGGTTCCGGTAGGGATCAGCATAATAATACGGGACACGGTTTATCCTCTTTCGTTACCGCCGACATTGGGCGGGTTACAAAACAGCACCGCCAGCATTGCTGGCGGTGTGGAATCAGGCAGTCAGGCGGTTCGCGTCTTGCGCGATGACCAGCTCTTCGTTCGTTGGGATAACGATAGCTGGACGGGTACCTTCTTTGTTGATGAAACCAGACTTACCGAAACGGGCAGCCAGGTTACGTTCGTGATCAACGTCGAAGCCCAGAACGCCCAGTTTACCCAGGGTCAGTTCACGGACCATTGCCGCATTCTCACCGATACCACCGGTGAAGATTACCGCGTCCAGACGACCTTCCATCAGCGCAGTGTAAGAACCGATGTATTTTGCCAGGCGGTGGCAGTAAACGTCCATTGCACGTTTAGCGTCCGCTTTTTCTGCGTAGTTGTCTTCAACATAACGGCAGTCGCTGGTGACTTCGGTCAGACCCAGCAGGCCAGACTCTTTGGTCAGCATTTTGTTGATCTGGTCAACGCTCATGCCCAGGGTGTCGTGCAGGTGGAAGATGATCGCCGGGTCGATATCACCGGAACGGGTACCCATCACCAGACCTTCCAGTGGGGTCAGACCCATAGAAGTATCAACACATTTACCGTTACGGATAGCCGAAACAGAACCACCGTTGCCCAGGTGGCAGGTGATGATGTTCAGTTCTTCAACCGGTTTGTTCAGTACTTTTGCCGCTTCCTGCGTCACATAGAAGTGGCTGGTGCCATGTGCGCCGTAGCGACGAACACCGTGCTCTCTGTACAGGCTGTATGGCAGGGCGTAGAGGTAAGATTCTTCCGGCATAGTCTGATGGAACGCGGTGTCAAACACGGCCACGTTTTTGTCTTTCAGCTGCGGGAAGGATTTCAGCGCTTCAGCGATACCGATCAGGTGAGCCGGGTTGTGCAGCGGCGCGAAGGATGCAGAGTCTTTGATGCCCTGGATCACAGATTCGTCGATCACGACGGAGCTGGTGTATTTTTCGCCGCCGTGGACGATACGGTGACCAATCGCAGTCAGCTGAGCAGACAGTTCTGGTTTTTGTGCCAGAATAGTGTTAACGATAAAGTTCAGCGCTTCACTGTGAGCGGCGCCTGCACCTAAAGCCGCTTCTTGTTTGCTACCGTCCATCTTCCACTTGATACGTGCTTCAGGCAGATGGAAACATTCGGCCAAACCAGAGAGGTACTCGTCACCGTTGAGCGCATCGATGATGGCGAATTTCAGTGAGGAGCTACCGCAGTTCAGAACCAGTACTAACTTACTCGACATGGAAGTACCTATTATTGATACGTGGCTAAAAAAACGTCAGTGAGTCTAACAGCGTAACGCATGCTGACCCAGACATTTATGATTAACATCATGCCAAACGAACATTCTGGCATGATGGAAGAAATACCTATGATTTTATGCCATTTTGAACATTTTTCAGGCGATGGCATAATATGCGATAATTTGACGAGTTAACGATTCTCGTCTAAGGCCCTATCAGGCTGGCACAGGATACCCGATACGGGGTAGTGATGACAAAATATTTTGAACGTTGTCATAGCCTGTTGTGGTTTTGCATGAAAATTTTAATTTTTATACGTGAAGTTGAGGTACAGCCATGTCGACACCTGAGATCCCGTCCGTGAACTTTTTTAGTCTGTTTCGTCGGGGACAGCATTACGCAAAGACCTGGCCGATGGAAAAGCGCCTTGCGCCTATGTTTGTTGAGAATCGCGTCATCCGCGCCACCCGCCATGCGATTCGCTTTATGCCGCCTGTCGCGATATTTACGCTGTGCTGGCAAATTGCCCTCGGGGGGCAGCTTGGCCCGGCCGTCGCCACGGCGCTCTTTGCGCTAAGTCTGCCGATGCAGGGACTGTGGTGGTTAGGTAAGCGTTCAATTACGCCATTACCTCCCGGAATTTTACACTGGTTTTATGAAGTTCGCGGGAAACTCGAGGAAGCAGGGCAGGCGCTTGCTCCGGTCGAAGGTAAACCGGATTACCAGGCGCTGGCCGATACCCTCAAGCGGGCTTTTAAACAACTTGATAAAACATTCCTCGATGGTTTGTGATTGATCATCGAAACGATGAATAAAAGAAGGCACAGTAACAAACAGTTACCGTGTCTTTTTTTTTCAAGTGCAATGCGCTACAGGAGTCGAAAGATGGAAATGACCAATGCTCAACGTCTGATTTTGTCTAATCAGTACAAGATGATGACTATGCTTGATCCCGACAACGCAGAGCGCTACCGCCGCTTACAGACTATCGTTGAACGTGGCTTCGGTTTGCAGATGCGCGAACTGGATCGCGAGTTTGGCGAGCTGAAAGAAGAAACCTGCCGCCTGATCATCGACATTATGGAGATGTATCACGCGCTGCACGTTTCCTGGACCAATCTGAAAGATCAACCGTCCATCGACGAGCGTCGCGTGACGTTCCTGGGCTTTGATGCTGCAACGGAAGCGCGCTATCTGAGCTATGTACGCTTTATGGTGAATACCGAAGGGCGCTATACCCATTTTGATGCGGGTACTCACGGTTTTAACGCGCAAACCCCAATGTGGGAAAAATATCAGCGCATGCTGAGCGTATGGCATTCGTGCCCACGCCAGTACCATTTAAGCAGCAACGAAATTCAACAAATCATTAATGCCTGACGGAGGTGCGTGTGCAGTGTAAAGGTTTTCTGTTTGATCTGGACGGTACGCTGGTGGATTCGCTGCCGGTTGTGGAGCGTTCATGGTGCCATTGGGCTGACAGACATGGCATCGACCATCAGGACGTGCTGAATTTTATCCACGGCAAACAGGCCATTACCTCGTTACGGCATTTTCTGGTGGGGCGCACTGAGGAAGAGATTCAGGCAGAGTTCAGCTATCTTGAGCATATTGAATCCACCGATACGGACGGCATCGCCGCGCTGCCCGGGGCGCGTGAACTGCTTGAACATCTTAATGAAGCGCAGATCCCGTGGGCGATAGTGACCTCCGGCTCGATTCCGGTTGCGCATGCCCGCCATAAGGCGGCAGGCTTGCCGAAGCCAGAAGTGTTCATCACCGCTGAACGCGTCAAGCGCGGCAAACCTGAACCTGATGCGTTTTTACTCGGCGCTGAACTGCTGGGTCTTGCTCCCGCAGACTGCGTGGTGGTGGAAGATGCGGCAGCCGGAGTGCTGGCCGGGTTGAATGCCGGAAGCCATGTTATCGCCGTCAACGTACCGGCGGACTCGCCCCGGCTGGACGAAGCCGATTTTGTGCTTAACTCGCTGACGACACTTGCTGTCTCTAAAGCACCTGACGGCGTTGTTACCGTCTCGCTGAAAATGTAATCCCATGATTTAGCCCCACATCGCTGGGGCTTTTTTATGGCAAAATTTTGTACCCCCTCAGACAAGGACATGTTGTGAACGGTGAACTGATTTGGGTCCTCAGCCTGCTTTTAATCGCTATCATTCTCTTTGCTACAGGCAAGGTGCGCATGGATGCCGTCGCCTTGTTTGTGATTGTTGCGTTTGTGTTGAGCGGTACGCTCACGCTTCCGGAGGCCTTCTCCGGGTTTAGCGACCCTAACGTGATCCTGATTGCTGCTCTGTTCATTATTGGTGACGGCCTGGTGCGCACTGGCGTCGCGACCATTGTGGGATCGTGGCTGGTGAAGGTGGCAGGTAACAGTGAAACCAAAATGCTGATCTACCTGATGCTGACGGTTGCCGGGCTGGGGGCGTTTATGAGTTCAACTGGCGTTGTCGCGATCTTTATCCCCGTGGTACTCAGCGTCTCCATGCGGATGCAGACCTCACCGTCGCGTCTGATGATGCCCCTGAGCTTTGCCGGGCTTGTTAGCGGCATGATGACGCTGGTGGCTACACCACCGAACCTGGTCGTCAACAGTGAGCTGATCCGTGAAGGGTTACAGGGTTTCAGTTTTTTCAGCGTTACCCCGCTTGGGCTGGTGATTCTGGTCATGGGCGTTATCTATATGCTGCTGACCCGCTTTGCCCTGCAGGGCGAGACGCAGGATAAAAGCAAAGACGGCTGGAAACGGCGTACCTTTCGCGATTTGATCAAAGAGTACCGTCTGACCGGGCGCGCCCGCCGTCTGGCCATTCGCCCAGGTTCACCGATGGTCGGCCAGCGTCTGGACGACCTGAAGCTGCGGGAACGCTATGGCGCGAACGTGATCGGCGTGGAGCGCTGGCGTCGTTTCCGTCGGGTGATCGTGAACGTGAACGGGGTGTCGGAATTCCGGGCGCGTGACGTTTTGCTGATTGATATGTCCACGGCGGATGTTGATCTGCGCGAGTTTTGCAGTGAACAACTGCTGGAGCCGATGGTGCTGCGCGGCGAGTATTTTTCAGACCAGGCGCTGGACGTCGGCATGGCTGAAGTGTCGCTGATCCCTGAGTCTGAATTATTGGGTAAAACTGTGCGCGAAATGGGCTTCCGTACCCGTTATGGCCTGAATGTGGTGGGCTTAAAGCGCGATGGCGTGGCGATGAAAGGTGCGGTTGTGGATGAACCCATCCTGCTGGGGGATATTTTCCTCGTGGTTGGCAACTGGAAGCTGATCAGCCAGCTTGGACAGAAAGGCCGCGATTTTGTGGTACTCAATATGCCCGTTGAAGAGAGCGATGCGTCTCCGGCGCATAGCCAGGCACCCCATGCGATTTTTTGTCTGGTGCTGATGGTGGCGTTAATGCTTACCGATGAGATCCCCAATCCGATCGCGGCGATTATTGCCTGCCTGCTGATGGGGAAATTCCGCTGTATTGATGCTGAAAGTGCCTACAAAGCCGTTCACTGGCCGAGCATCATTCTGATTGTCGGGATGATGCCCTTTGCCCTGGCACTGCAAAAGACCGGTGGCGTGGATTTGGTGGTTAAAGGGCTAATGGATGTCGGCGGGGGATATGGCCCGTATATGATGATGGTGTGTCTGTTTATCATGTGTGCCGCCATCGGGTTGTTTATTTCCAATACGGCGACGGCCGTACTGATGGCTCCCATCGCACTGGCAATGGCGAAATCGATGGGGGTTTCACCTTATCCATTTGCCATGATGGTGGCAATGGCGGCCTCTGCGGCGTTTATGACCCCGGTCTCTTCGCCGGTTAACACGCTGGTGCTGGGGCCAGGTAACTACAAATTTAGCGATTTCGTGAAGATTGGCGTGCCGTTCACCGTGCTGGTGATGTTGGTGTGCGTGGTGTTGATTCCGGTATTGTTCCCGTTTTAAGTAAATTGTCGGGTGGCGTCTGCGATGGGATCAGTCCGGCAGCGCCGCCGGGCAATCATGGTCTGTTATAGCGGTGAATCCTGGCTAATTTCATCCAGCGACAAATGGAAGCTCGGTACGAACACCTGCATAAAATAATCCATCTCTTCACTGCGGCGGGATTCGAGCGTTTTTTCCAGACGCGTTTTGGCCAGTAAAAACTCATTATTTCCGGCTGACAACTCTTCCAGACATTTCAGATAGGCGCACAGTGCATCCGCCTGTTTCACCAGCGATTGTTCATCTTCCGTATAACGATGTTCGTCGATCAGCGGTTCGAAGATATCGCGCAACTCTTCCGGCACCATATCGATCAACTTCTGCTGGGCAATCTTCTCGATCGCCTTATATTCCTGCGCAATCTGCGAGTTGAAATATTTCACCGGTGTGGGTAAATCCCCGGTCAGCACTTCAGAGGCATCGTGATACATTGCCAGCAGAGCAATACGCTCAGCATTGACCTGCCCGTTGAATTTACGGTTTTTAATGGCCGCCAGTGCGTGAGCGACCATCGCAACCTGCAGGCTGTGTTCCGACACATTTTCAGTGCGCACATTGCGCATCAAAGGCCAGCGGTTGATCAGTTTAAGGCGGGAGAGATGGGCAAAGAAATGACTCTGACTCATAGGTTACCTTTTGTCTTCACAGCGACAGACTTCATTGTGCGGGTAGGGGAGACAAGATGCAAATCAGGCTACCGAAGTAGCCTGATTTTTAAGATTACTGGTGGTAACCGGAGAGGAAGCGGCCAAAGCGACTGATGGCCATTTCGAGGTCGTCCTCACGCGGCAGGGTGACGATGCGCACGTGATCCGGCCACGGCCAGTTGAACGCGGTACCCTGAACCAGCAGCACTTTTTCCTGTAACAGGAAATCGAGCACCATTTTCTGGTCGTCATGAATATTGAAGCGCTTCGCGTCAATTTTCGGGAACATGTAGAGCGCGCCGTTAGGTTTGACACAGGAGACGCCCGGGATATCGTTGATCAGCTCCCACGCGCGGTTACGCTGTTCGTACAGACGGCCACCCGGGGTGATAAATTCGCTTATGCTCTGGTAACCACCGAGTGCGGTCTGGATCGCGTGCTGTGCCGGAACGTTGGCGCATAAACGCATGGACGCCAGCATCTCAAGCCCTTCGATATACCCTTTGGCGTGTTTTTTCGGCCCGTTCAGTACCATCCAGCCCTGACGGAAACCCGCCACACGATAGGTCTTGGACAGGCCGTTGAAGGTAATGGTCAGCAGATCCGGTGCCAGTGCGGCGATAGAGTGGTGTTGCGCCGCATCGTACAGAATTTTGTCGTAAATTTCGTCGGCAAAGATAATCAGGTTGTGCTGGCGGGCGATCTCCACGATCTCCATCAGTAACTCTCTGGAATAGACCGCACCCGTTGGGTTGTTCGGGTTGATAATGACGATACCGCGCGTGCGAGGGGTTATCTTAGCGCGAATATCATCGAGATCCGGGAACCAGTCAGAGGACTCGTCGCACAGGTAGTGCACCGCTTTACCGCTGGACAGTGATACTGCTGCTGTCCACAGCGGGTAGTCAGGCGCGGGTACCAGCATTTCGTCACCGCTGTTCAGCAGTGCCTGCATGGCCTGCACGATAAGCTCAGAGACGCCGTTGCCAATATAGATATCTTCAACGGTAACGTCACGCATGCCGCGCGCCTGGTAGTGCTGCATGATGGCTTTACGCGCGGAGTAGAGTCCTTTTGAATCGCAATAGCCTTGTGCAGTGGGCAGGTTGCGGATCACATCTACCAGGATCTCATCCGGCGCTTCAAAACCAAATGGCGCAGGATTACCAATGTTGAGTTTCAGAACCTTATTGCCTTCTTCTTCGAGGCGCTTTGCCTCTTTCAGAACCGGGCCACGGATGTCATAACAGACGTTATCTAGCTTGCTGGATTTTTCGATAGGGGACATGAACCTTTAACCTTTTCGCTATTATTGCCACTCCCTGCCGTGGAAGTCAGCACGGAACAATGTACTCCCCCCTCGCTTCATTTTGAAGGGCGTACAGAAGAAGATTTCGTACAATGGACTAATTCTTGTTGAATCTATTTTGCTGGCTGCGAGCCATTTCGCTGACCTAAAGTAATGCACATAGTGTGGTTTTAGGTTTATTGTGCTGTTGATTGATATGATAGTTGCATATTGTGCTGTTAAAAATAAAATAGGGTCAGCCGGATGCAAGACGTTACCCTGAGTGACTTTTCGTAAAACCTGAATGTTGAGATACGGGTTACTGTAATAGACACCCTGGACTAAAGGTTACTCATGTAAATTTAATGTTAAGTGTCATTAATGAATGACCTTAATCTAAATTAAAATTTATTTATTATTAACGACGAAAATGCAACTTTCGTTAATTTTAATAAAATTAGTTTAGCCACTTATCAACACCCTTAAATCCTTAATATTGCAATAAGACTTATAAATAAGGTGGATTTGGGTTAAGATGTCTTTCAGGAAAGCAGATGAAAGATGCGCTTGTCTTGTATATCTGGAACTGATTTTCTGAATTAGTCGATTGTTATTGTTAGAGTTCTCTCTGGCTGGAGTGTGCGAAGCACATCCTGCTGCGTTGACAGCGCTGCGATAAAGATGGCAGAAAATGTGTCTTACCTTTAATGTAATTTACATAAACCTGCGAACATCTAAATATCCTGAACGTTTAAGAGAATAAAAATAACGTCATGAAACGTGCTTTCTGACTGTTGATATATACACAAAATCATTCAAGCTGCATCACAAAAACGCTTTCAGCGTTTTTGAACTGTGCTTGCGCTGGCCCCGAAGGGGGGGAGGCCGCAGGCCGGGTAACGCGGCACGTCTGAAAATCCCCGGAAGCTTACTCAGGTCAGTGGCTGGGGTGAGCAGACGCGGCCAATACGGAAGCAGCCTGAAGGGTGAAGTGAAAAAAGCAGCACAATAACTATCTGTCAGGCAGTCTGCCGGGTCAGGATGCGAGGGATAATCGTCAGAGGGAATTGCTTAACTGTTACACACAGCTTCAACCCGGGCAGCTCCGCACGAGCAACCTGAAAGTGAATAGATATGATAAATGCAAATCGTCCGATAATGAATCTCGACCTCGATCTGCTGAGAACGTTTGTTGCGGTCGCCGATCTCAACACTTTTGCAGCTGCTGCTGCCGCAGTTTGCCGAACCCAGTCCGCTGTTAGCCAGCAAATGCAACGGCTGGAACAACTGGTCGGTAAAGAGCTTTTTGCGCGCCATGGGCGTAATAAGCTATTGACTGAACACGGTATTCAGCTACTGGGTTATGCCAGAAAAATACTTCGCTTTAATGACGAAGCATGTATGTCATTAATGTTTAGCAACCTTCAGGGGGTGTTAACATTAGGTGCATCTGATGAGTCAGCGGATACTATATTGCCTTTCCTTCTCAATCGTATTAGTTCGGTTTATCCGAAGCTTGCGCTGGATGTTAGCGTAAAACGTAACGCCTTTATGGTTGATATGTTGAAAGAGAATGAAGTCGACCTGGTGGTCACGACGCATCGTCCTGGGCAATTTGAGTGTCTGACGCTGCGTACTTCTCCGACGCACTGGTACTGCGCGGCTGAATATGTGCTGCAAAAAGGCGAGGCAATACCGTTGGTTTTGCTGGACGAGCCAAGCCCGTTCCGCGATATGGTGATCACTGCGCTAAATGAGGCCAACATTCCGTGGCGTCTGGCGTATGTGGCATCCACACTGCCAGCGGTACGTGCCGCCGTAAAAGCGGGTCTTGGCGTAACCGCACGTCCGGTAGAGATGATGAGTCCGGATCTGCGCGTACTGGGTAAAGCGGAAGGTCTTCCTGCATTGCCGGATACGGAGTACCTGCTTTGTCGCAACGCATCCAGCAATAATGAACTGGCGAAGGTGGTGTTCGAGGCCATTGAAACCTACCACAACCCCTGGCAGTACGAGCATGTTACTCCTGAAGAGGGGGGTGACTCCCTGGTTGTCGAAAGGGACTTTGAGTGATCAGAGACTCAAAATTCTGGTAACAAAATGTAAGTGTAAAAAAAAGGCCACTCGCGCGATTTTTGCGTAGAGTGGTTTTTTTTTGGTCGACAATAACCTCCTCAACAGCATGGATTAGGTAAATAGGTTTTATTTATCAATTAGATAAATGAATTTGCTTAAAACGTGTTCGTTTTCCGTTCTGACGTCTTCCTCATCCCTTTGATGTTAAAAAAACAGGAAATATGTTGCCGTTTTTTCGATTGAATTAACAAAAGCGTGTCTCAGATCAAGAAAATACTCCCATTTGGGGGGAGGAATCGTTGGCAAATCCTGTCAAAATAGGAGGGTTGTTTTTTTTACTTCCAAAACGGACACGATTCAACAACATGCGTTTGACGTAAAGTCTGGAACCCACCAGGGTTAAAGGGCATGAAATGTTAATGGTAATCGTGCGATGTAATTTAATGTGAAGAAACCTTTGTTAAAGTTGACAAAAGGTTATAGAAAGGAGTAAAAAACCACATCATTTTGCTGTCTACGCCCCATTTCCGACAGTTAGTGTAAGGTTATTTGTTCCTCCCCATGAATCGATGTGATGCCCATCTGCCAGCAAGAGCAGTGTCGTCGGTATCACTTTTGATGAGTAAGCAATGAGTATGTCAACATCCACAGAAGTCATCGCTCATCACTGGGCATTCGCAATCTTTCTTATTGTAGCCATTGGCCTGTGCTGCCTGATGTTAGTCGGCGGCTGGTTCTTGGGCGGTCGCGCCCGCGCAAGGCACAAAAACACACCTTTCGAATCAGGTATTGATTCAGTAGGTTCCGCTCGCTTACGCCTGTCTGCCAAGTTCTATCTGGTAGCTATGTTCTTCGTCATCTTTGACGTGGAAGCGCTTTACCTTTTCGCATGGTCTACCTCCATCCGCGAAAGTGGTTGGATAGGCTTTGTCGAGGCCGCAATTTTCATTTTAGTGCTACTGGCCGGTCTGGTTTATCTGGTGCGTATTGGCGCGCTTGACTGGACGCCTGCGCGTTCACGTCGTGAACACATCAACCCGGAAAACAGTATCTCTAATCGTCAGCAGTAACAGCGAGGCAATAAGATGGATTATACGCTCACCCGCATAGATCCTAACGGTGAGAATGACCGTTACCCCCTGCAAAAACAGGAGATCGTAACCGACCCCCTGGAGCAAGAAGTCAATAAAAGCGTGTACATGGGTAAGCTTGAGCATGCCATGCACGATATGGTCAACTGGGGGCGTAAGAACTCCATCTGGCCTTACAACTTTGGCCTTTCTTGCTGCTACGTTGAAATGGTGACGTCATTCACTGCGGTGCATGACGTTGCGCGTTTTGGGGCCGAGGTGCTCCGCGCGTCCCCACGTCAGGCTGACCTGATGGTGGTCGCCGGTACGTGCTTTACCAAGATGGCACCGGTTATTCAGCGTCTTTATGACCAGATGCTCGAGCCTAAATGGGTTATCTCTATGGGCGCTTGCGCGAACTCTGGCGGGATGTACGACATTTATTCCGTCGTGCAGGGCGTTGATAAGTTCATTCCAGTCGACGTTTACATCCCAGGTTGCCCGCCGCGTCCGGAGGCTTACATGCAGGCGCTGATGCTGCTGCAGGAGTCTATCGGTAAAGAGCGCCGCCCACTTTCATGGGTTGTAGGCGATCAGGGTGTGTATCGCGCGAACATGCAGTCTGAGCGCGAGCGTAAACGCGGTGAACGTATTGCAGTCACCAACCTGCGTACGCCTGACGAAATTTAATTTGCGCCTGTTGGCCTGGAGAATACCTTCGCATATCACTACTCAAATAGCGCGAAGCCAGGCTTGACAGTCACCACGGACCATTTGCAATGGTGAACAATATGACCGACTTAACCGCGCAAGAAGCCGCCTGGCAGACCCGGGATCATCTGGATGACCCTGTCATTGGCGAACTGCGCAACCGTTTTGGGCCGGATGCCTTTACTGTTCAGGCCACCCGCACCGGGGTACCCGTTGTCTGGGTGAAGCGTGAACAATTACTGGAAGTTGTCGATTTCCTCAAGAAATTGCCAAAACCTTACGTCATGCTGTTTGACTTACACGGCATGGATGAACGTCTGCGTACGCACCGCCAGGGTCTCCCTGCTGCGGATTTTTCCGTTTTCTACCACCTGATCTCAATAGACCGCAATACGGATATCATGCTCAAGGTGGCATTGTCTGAAAACGACATGCATCTGCCGACGATCACCAAACTTTTCCCGAACGCCAACTGGTATGAGCGTGAAACCTGGGAAATGTTCGGCATGACCTTTGACGGCCACCCACACCTGACGCGCATCATGATGCCGCAGACCTGGACCGGCCACCCGCTGCGTAAAGACTACCCGGCACGTGCAACTGAATTCGACCCGTTTGAGCTGACCAAAGCCAAGCAGGATCTGGAGATGGAAGCACTGACCTTCAAGCCGGAAGACTGGGGCATGAAGCGCGGTACCGACAACGAGGACTTCATGTTCCTCAACCTCGGCCCGAACCACCCATCTGCGCACGGTGCATTCCGTATTATTCTTCAGCTTGATGGCGAAGAGATTGTCGACTGCGTTCCGGATATCGGTTACCACCACCGTGGTGCTGAGAAGATGGGCGAGCGCCAGTCCTGGCACAGCTACATTCCGTATACCGACCGTATCGAATACCTCGGCGGTTGCGTAAACGAAATGCCATACGTGCTGGCCGTTGAGAAACTGGCAGGCATCACCACGCCGGATCGCGTTAACGTGATCCGCGTCATGCTGTCTGAACTGTTCCGTATTAACAGCCACCTGCTGTACATCTCCACGTTCATTCAGGACGTTGGCGCGATGACCCCGGTCTTCTTCGCCTTTACCGACCGTCAGAAAATCTACGATCTGGTTGAAGCGATTACCGGCTTCCGTATGCACCCGGCCTGGTTCCGTATCGGTGGTGTCGCACACGATCTGCCGCGCGGTTGGGATCGTCTGCTGCGTGAATTCCTCGACTGGATGCCAAAACGTCTGGCCTCTTACGAGAAAGCCGCACTGCGTAACACCATCCTGAAAGGCCGTTCCCAGGGCGTTGCTGCCTACGGCGCGAAAGAAGCGCTGGAGTGGGGGACAACAGGGGCGGGTCTGCGTGCAACCGGTATTGATTTCGACGTGCGTAAAGCCCGTCCTTACTCTGGCTACGAGAACTTCGACTTTGAAGTCCCGGTTGGCGGCGGTGTATCCGACTGCTACACCCGCGTGATGCTGAAAGTAGAAGAGCTGCGCCAGAGTCTGCGCATCCTTGAGCAGTGCCTCAACAACATGCCGGAAGGCCCGTTCAAAGCGGATCACCCGCTGACCACGCCGCCACCGAAAGAGCGCACGCTGCAACATATCGAAACCCTGATCACCCACTTCCTGCAGGTTTCCTGGGGTCCGGTCATGCCGGCCAATGAATCCTTCCAGATGATTGAAGCGACCAAGGGTATCAACAGCTACTACCTGACCAGTGACGGCAGCACCATGAGCTACCGTACCCGTGTGCGTACGCCAAGCTTCGCGCACCTGCAGCAGATCCCGGCCGCCATTCGCGGCAGTCTGGTCTCCGACCTGATTGTGTATCTGGGTAGTATCGATTTTGTTATGTCAGATGTGGACCGCTAATTATGCACGAGAATCAACAACCACAAACCGAGGCTTTTGAGCTGAGTGAAGCAGAGCGTGCCGCCATTGAGCACGAGATGCACCACTACGAAGACCCGCGTGCGGCGTCCATTGAAGCGCTGAAAATCGTTCAGAAACAGCGTGGTTGGGTGCCGGATGGGGCGATCTATGAGATCGCAAAAGTGCTGGGTATTCCGGCAAGTGATGTAGAAGGTGTAGCCACGTTCTACAGCCAGATCTTCCGTCAGCCGGTAGGCCGCCATGTGATCCGCTATTGTGACAGCGTTGTTTGTCACATTACCGGTTATCAGGGCATTCAGGCGGCAATTGAGAAAAAACTCAATATCAAGCCGGGCCAGACCACGTTCGACGGTCGCTTTACTCTGCTGCCAACCTGCTGCCTGGGTAACTGCGACAAGGGGCCGACCATGATGATTGATGAGGACACTCACAGCCATCTGACGCCGGAAGCCATTCCTGACCTGCTGGAGCAGTACAAATGAAAACTGTAATTCGTACTGCTGAGACTCATCCGCTGACCTGGCGTCTGCGCGATGACAAACAGCCGGTATGGCTCGACGAATACCAAAGCAAAAACGGCTATGCCGGTGCGCGTAAAGCCCTCGGCGGCATGGCACCGGATGAAATCGTTAACGCGGTGAAAGATTCTGGCCTGAAAGGGCGCGGCGGTGCGGGCTTCTCCACCGGTCTGAAGTGGAGCCTGATGCCAAAAGACGAATCCATGAACATCCGTTACCTGCTGTGTAACGCCGATGAAATGGAGCCGGGCACCTATAAAGACCGCCTGCTGATGGAACAGCTGCCACACCTGCTGGTGGAAGGCATGCTGATCTCCGCGTTCGCGCTGAAAGCGTACCGTGGTTACATCTTCCTGCGCGGTGAATACATCGAAGCGGCAGAAAACCTGCGCCGCGCGATCGCCGAAGCCACCGAAGCGGGCCTGCTGGGTAAAAATATCCTGGGCACCGGTTTTGACTTCGAACTGTTCGTGCACACCGGGGCAGGGCGTTATATCTGTGGTGAAGAAACCGCGCTGATTAACTCCCTGGAAGGCCGCCGTGCGAACCCGCGTTCCAAGCCACCGTTCCCGGCAAGCTCCGGCGTGTGGGGCAAACCGACCTGCGTCAACAACGTCGAAACCCTGTGTAACGTTCCGGCAATCCTCGCTAACGGCGTGGAGTGGTATCAGGGCATCTCTGCAAGCAAAGATGCTGGTACCAAGCTGATGGGCTTCTCCGGTCGCGTGAAAAACCCTGGCGTCTGGGAACTGCCGTTCGGTACTACCGCGCGTGAAATTCTTGAAGACTATGCTGGCGGCATGCGTGACGGTCTGAAATTCAAAGCCTGGCAGCCGGGTGGGGCAGGGACAGACTTCCTGACCGAAGCCCACCTTGACCTGCCAATGGAATTCGAAAGCATTGGTAAAGCAGGTAGCCGTCTGGGTACGGCGCTGGCGATGGCCGTCGACCATGAGATCGGCATGGTATCGCTGGTGCGTAACCTGGAAGAGTTCTTCGCCCGCGAGTCCTGCGGCTGGTGTACACCATGCCGTGATGGTCTGCCGTGGAGCGTGAAGATCCTCCGTGCTATTGAACGTGGCGAAGGTCAGCCTGGCGATATCGAGACACTTGAGCAACTGTGTCGATTCCTGGGCCCAGGTAAAACCTTCTGTGCCCACGCACCCGGTGCCGTCGAGCCACTGCAGAGCGCGATTAAATATTTCCGCGATGAATTCGAAGCAGGCATCAAGCAGCCGTTCAGCAATACCCATGCAATCAATGGTATTCAGCCGAACCTGCTGAAAACGCGCTGGTAACGACAAGAATTTTGATTAACGCTCAGACATAGTCTGAGCCAACTGGAAGCATGCTAATGGCTACGATTCATGTAGACGGCAAAGAATATGAGGTCAACGGGGCGGACAACCTGCTGGAAGCTTGTCTGTCGCTCGGCCTTGATATTCCGTACTTTTGCTGGCATCCGGCGCTGGGCAGCGTCGGTGCTTGCCGCCAGTGTGCGGTGAAGCAATATCAGAACGCGGAAGACACGCGTGGTCGCCTGGTGATGTCCTGTATGACGCCAGCCACCGAAGGCACTTTTATTTCGATTGATGACGAAGAAGCCAAACAGTTCCGCGAAAGCGTGGTGGAATGGTTGATGACCAACCACCCACACGACTGTCCGGTCTGTGAAGAGGGCGGTAACTGCCACCTTCAGGATATGACCGTAATGACCGGTCACAGCTTCCGTCGCTATCGCTTTACCAAACGTACCCACCGTAACCAGGATCTGGGGCCGTTCATCTCTCACGAAATGAACCGCTGCATCGCCTGCTACCGCTGCGTGCGTTACTACAAAGACTACGCAGACGGTCAGGATCTGGGCGTGTATGGCGCGCATGACAACGTCTACTTCGGTCGTCCGGAAGACGGTACGCTTGAAAGCGAATTCTCCGGTAACTTGGTAGAAATCTGCCCGACTGGCGTATTCACCGATAAAACCCACTCCGAGCGTTACAACCGTAAGTGGGACATGCAGTTTGCGCCAAGCATCTGCCAGCAGTGCTCGCTGGGCTGTAACACCAGCCCGGGTGAACGCTACGGCGAACTGCGTCGTATCGAAAACCGTTACAACGGTACCGTTAACCACTACTTCCTGTGCGACCGCGGTCGTTTCGGCTATGGCTATGTGAACCTGAAAGACCGTCCGCGTCAGCCGGTTCAGCGCCGTGGCGATGACCTGATCACCCTGAACGCTGAACAGGCGATGCAGGGCGCGGCAGATATTCTGCGCCAGTCGAAGAAGGTGATCGGTATCGGCTCCCCGCGCGCCAGCATCGAAAGCAACTTCGCGTTGCGCGAGCTGGTTGGGGCGGAAAACTTCTATACCGGTATCGCCCAGGGCGAGCAGGAACGTCTGCAACTGGTACTGAAAGTGCTGCGCGAAGGTGGTATTCATACCCCAGCGCTGCGCGAAATCGAATCCTATGATGCGGTTCTGGTGCTGGGTGAAGATCTGACTCAGACTGGCGCTCGCGCGGCTCTGGCGGTTCGTCAGGCGGTGAAAGGTAAAGCGCGTGAAATGGCAGCAGCCCAGAAAGTGGCTGACTGGCAGATTGCGGCGATCCTGAACATCGGTCAGCGCGCCAAACACCCACTGTTTGTGACAAACGTCGACAACACCCGTCTGGATGATATCGCTGCGTGGACCTACTGCGCACCGGTTGAAGATCAGGCGCGTCTTGGTTTTGCGATTGCACACGCACTGGACAACAACTCTCCGGCCGTTGAAGGCCTGGATCGCGACCTGCAAAATAAGGTTGACGTGATTGTTCAGGCGCTGGCAGGGGCGAAGAAACCGCTGATTATTTCCGGGACTAACGCCGGTAGCGCGGAGATCGTTCAGGCGGCAGCAAACGTTGCTAAAGCTCTGAAAGGCCGTGGTGCGGACGTTGGCGTAACCATGATTGCCCGTGCGGTGAACAGCATCGGTCTGGGTATGATTGGCGGCGGTTCTCTGGAAGCGGCGTTAAGCGAACTGGAATCCGGTGCTGCTGACGCCGTTGTGGTGCTGGAAAACGACCTGCATCGCCATGCCTCTGCGGCACGCGTTGACGCAGCGCTCGCAAAAGCGCCGCTGGTGATGGTTATTGACCATCAGCGCACAGCCATTATGGACAAAGCGCACCTGGTGCTCTCTGCGGCAAGCTTCGCAGAAAGCGACGGTACGGTTATCAACAACGAAGGCCGCGCGCAGCGTTTCTTCCAGGTTTATGACCCCGCGTACTACGACAGCAACACGGTGATGCTGGAAAGCTGGCGCTGGCTGCACTCTTTGCACAGCACCGTGCAGAGCCGTGAAGTGGACTGGACGCAGCTTGACCACGTTATCGATGCGGTAGCTGAAAAACTGCCTCAGCTGGCGGCGATTAAAGATGCGGCACCTGACGCAAGCTTCCGTATTCGCGGTCAGAAACTGGCGCGTGAACCGCACCGTTACAGCGGTCGTACCGCCATGCGTGCCAATATCAGTGTGCATGAACCTCGTCAGCCGCAGGATAAAGACACGATGTTTGCCTTCTCAATGGAAGGGAACAACCAGCCGTCTGCACCGCGCTCTCAGGTTCCGTTCGCATGGGCTCCGGGCTGGAACTCTCCACAGGCATGGAACAAATTCCAGGCTGAAGTGGGCGGCTCCCTGCGTCACGGTGATCCGGGCGTGCGTCTGATTGAAGCCTCCGAAACCGGTCTGGACTTCTTCGCCACCGTTCCGGCGAGCTTCCAGGCACAGGTTGGTAGCTGGCGTATCGCGCCGTACTACCATCTGTTTGGTAGCGACGAGTTGTCCCAGCGTTCTCCGGTCTTCCAGCAGCGTATGCCACAGCCGTACATCAAGCTCAACCCGGCAGATGCCGCTAAGCTTGGCGTCAACGCGGGCGCGAACATTGCCTTTAGCTACGATGGCCAGACAATCAGCCTGCCGCTGATTATCTCCGAAGGTCTGACTGCAGGGCAGGTTGGTTTACCGATGGGTATGCCTGGCATCGCGCCGGTACTGGCGGGTGCGCGTCTTGATAACCTGCAGGAGGCAAAAGCATGAGTTGGTTAACGCCGGATCTTATCGACATCCTGCTGAGCATTCTGAAAGCAATTGTCATTCTGCTGGTGGTGGTCACCTGCGGCGCGTTCATGAGCTTTGGTGAACGTCGTCTGCTCGGTCTGTTCCAGAACCGTTACGGACCGAACCGCGTGGGCTGGGGTGGTTCACTCCAGCTGGTCGCGGACATGATCAAGATGTTCTTTAAAGAGGACTGGATCCCGCGCTTCTCGGATCGCGTGATCTTTACTCTGGCACCGATGATCGCCTTTACCTCGCTGCTGCTGGCGTTTGCTATCGTTCCTGTCAGCCCGACCTGGGTTGTGGCTGACCTGAACATCGGCATTCTGTTCTTCCTGATGATGGCAGGCCTCGCGGTATACGCGGTACTGTTTGCAGGCTGGTCCAGTAACAACAAATACTCGCTGTTGGGTGCAATGCGTGCTTCCGCGCAGACGCTCAGCTACGAAGTGTTCCTGGGTCTCTCCCTGATGGGCGTGGTGGCGCAGGCCGGTTCATTCAACATGACCGACATCGTCAACAACCAGGCTGACATCTGGAACGTTATCCCGCAGTTCTTTGGTTTCATTACCTTTGCTATCGCGGGCGTGGCGGTGTGTCACCGTCACCCGTTTGACCAGCCAGAAGCCGAACAGGAACTGGCCGACGGTTACCACATTGAATATTCCGGTATGAAGTTCGGTCTGTTCTTCGTGGGCGAGTACATTGGTATCGTCACCATTTCCGCGTTGATGGTAACGCTGTTCTTTGGTGGCTGGCATGGCCCGTTCTTACCGCCGTTCATCTGGTTCGCGCTGAAAACCGCGTTCTTCATGATGATGTTCATTTTGATTCGTGCGTCGTTACCGCGTCCTCGTTATGACCAGGTAATGTCCTTCGGCTGGAAAGTTTGCCTGCCGCTGACGCTCGTCAACTTGCTGGTAACGGCGGCTGTCATTCTCTGGCAGCAGCCATAAGGGGCTTTGAGATCATGACCTTAAAAGAATTATTGGTAGGCTTCGGCACCCAGGTACGCAGTATCTGGATGATCGGCCTGCACGCGTTTGCCAAACGCGAAACCCAGATGTACCCGGAAGAGCCGGTATATCTGCCGCCGCGCTACCGTGGCCGTATCGTGCTGACGCGCGACCCGGACGGTTCGGAGCGTTGCGTTGCCTGTAACCTGTGTGCGGTAGCGTGTCCGGTGGGCTGTATCTCTCTGCAGAAAGCAGAGACGGTAGATGGCCGCTGGTACCCTGAGTTCTTCCGCATCAACTTCTCACGCTGCATCTTCTGCGGTCTGTGTGAAGAAGCGTGCCCAACCACGGCGATTCAGCTGACTCCAGACTTCGAACTGGGTGAGTACAAGCGTCAGGATCTGGTGTACGAGAAAGAGGATCTGCTGATTTCCGGTCCGGGCAAATACCCGGAATATAACTTCTACCGGATGGCGGGTATGGCAATCGACGGCAAAGATAAGGGCGAAGCAGAGAATGAAGCTAAGCCTATCGACGTCAAGAGCCTGTTACCGTAAGGAGAGGGCAATGGAATTCGCTTTTTATATCTGTGGCCTCATCGCCATCCTGGCCACGTTGCGAGTGATTACGCACACCAATCCGGTGCATGCGCTGCTGTATTTAATCATTTCGCTGCTGGCTATTTCCGGGGTGTTCTTTGCGCTGGGCGCGCACTTTGCCGGTGCGCTGGAAATCATCGTCTACGCTGGTGCCATCATGGTGCTGTTCGTCTTCGTGGTAATGATGCTGAATCTGGGCGGCTCTGAAATTGAGCAGGAACGTCAGTGGTTAAAACCGCAGGTGTGGATTGGCCCGGCAATTTTGTCGGCCATCATGCTGGTGGTGATTGTTTACGCCATTCTGGGCGTTAACGATCAGGGCATCGACGGTACGCCAATCAGCGCTAAAGCAGTCGGTATTACGCTGTTTGGCCCATACGTTCTGGCGGTTGAACTGGCCTCCATGCTGCTGCTGGCAGGTCTGGTTGTGGCCTTCCACGTTGGCCGCGAAGAGCGTGCTGGCGAGGTGCTGAGCAACCGCACTGACGACCGCGCGAAAAGAAAAACGGAGGAACGCGCATGATCCCCTTAACACATGGACTGATCCTCGCTGCGATTTTATTCGTTCTCGGCTTAACCGGTCTGGTCATCCGCCGCAATCTGCTGTTTATGCTGATCGGTCTGGAAATCATGATCAACGCTTCCGCGCTGGCCTTCGTGGTCGCCGGTAGCTACTGGGGCCAGACCGATGGTCAGGTGATGTACATTCTTGCTATCAGCCTCGCGGCTGCCGAAGCGAGTATTGGCCTGGCGCTGTTACTGCAGCTCCATCGTCGCCGCCAGAACCTGAACATCGATTCAGTAAGTGAGTTGCGTGGATGAACATGCTTGCCTTAACCATTATTTTTCCGCTGATTGGCTTCGTGCTGCTGGCGTTTTCTCGTGGCCGCTGGTCTGAGAATCTGTCTGCAACCGTTGGCATTGGCTCTATCGGTCTGGCTGCGCTGGTGACAGCGTATGCAGGTATCGACTTCTTCAACAACGGCAAGCAGCCTTTCAGCGTGCCGCTGTGGACCTGGATGTCGGTCGGTGATTTCAACATCGGTTTTAACCTGGTGCTGGATGGTCTGTCTCTGACCATGCTCTCCGTGGTAACCGGCGTGGGCTTCCTGATCCACATGTTTGCCTCCTGGTATATGCGCGGTGAAGAGGGTTACTCCCGCTTCTTCGCCTACACCAACCTGTTTATCGCGAGCATGGTCGTTCTGGTGCTGGCCGATAACCTGCTGCTGATGTATCTGGGCTGGGAAGGCGTGGGTCTGTGTTCTTACCTGCTGATCGGTTTCTACTACACCGATCCGAAGAATGGCGCAGCGGCCATGAAGGCGTTCATCGTGACCCGTGTGGGTGACGTGTTCCTCGCCTTCGCACTGTTCATTCTCTACAATGAACTGGGCACGCTGAACTTCCGCGAAATGGTGGAACTGGCACCGGCTCACTTCGCGGCAGGCAACAATATGCTGATGTGGGCAACGCTGATGCTGCTGGGTGGTGCTGTGGGTAAATCCGCACAGCTGCCGTTGCAGACATGGCTGGCAGACGCGATGGCGGGTCCAACCCCGGTCTCCGCGCTGATCCACGCAGCAACCATGGTGACCGCGGGTGTTTACCTGATTGCGCGTACTCATGGCCTGTTCCTGATGACTCCGGAAATTCTGCATCTGGTGGGTATCGTCGGTGCGGTTACGCTGGTGCTGGCAGGCTTTGCCGCGCTGGTTCAGACCGACATCAAACGCGTTCTCGCATACTCCACCATGAGCCAGATTGGTTACATGTTCCTGGCCCTGGGTGTTCAGGCGTGGGACGCGGCGATTTTCCACCTGATGACGCATGCGTTCTTTAAAGCGCTGCTGTTCCTCTCATCCGGTTCCGTGATCCTGGCCTGCCATCACGAGCAGAACATCTTCAAAATGGGCGGACTGCGTAAGTCCATCCCGCTGGTGTATGTCTGCTTCCTGGTGGGCGGCGCGGCGCTGGCGGCATTGCCGCTGATTACCGCGGGCTTCTTCAGTAAGGACGAAATCCTTGCGGGTGCCATGGCGAATGGTCATATCAATCTGATGGTTGCGGGTCTGGTCGGTGCGTTCATGACCTCCCTGTATACCTTCCGTATGATTTTCATCGTATTCCACGGTAAAGAACAAATTCACGCTCACGCAGGGAAGGGGATTACCCACCACCTGCCGCTGATTGTGCTGCTGGTACTGTCCACCTTCGTTGGCGCGATGATTGTGCCACCGCTGCAGGGCGTACTGCCAGACACCACCGAGCTTGAGCACGGTCGCGTTCTGACGCTTGAAATCACCTCTGGTGTGGTCGCTCTTGCGGGCATCCTGATTGCAGCATGGCTGTGGCTGGGTAAACGTACGCTGGTGACATCTGTTGCCAACAGTGCGCCAGGCCGTCTGCTGGGCACCTGGTGGTACAACGCATGGGGCTTCGACTGGCTGTACGATATGATTTTCGTCAAGCCGTTCCTGGGTATTGCGTGGCTGCTGAAGCGCGACCCACTGAACGCCATGATGAATATTCCGGCGATCCTGTCCCGCTTTGCAGGTAAAGGCCTGCTGTTCAGCGAGAACGGTTATCTGCGCTGGTATGTGGCGTCTATGAGCATCGGTGCGGTTGTCGTGCTGGCGCTGCTGATGGTGTTGCGTTGATCGTTAAGTGAATTTTATTCGAATTCGTTGAAAATCAGGCCCCTGCTGGGGGCCTTAAAAAGGAATGTAAATCGCCATGTTACTACCCTGGCTAATATTAATTCCCTTCATCGGCGGCTTCCTGTGCTGGCAGACTGAACGCTTTGGCGTGAAGATGCCGCGCTGGATCGCGCTGATCACTATGGGATTGACGCTCGCGCTTGGTCTGCAACTGTGGTTGCAGGGTGGCTACTCTCTGACTCAGTCTGCGGGTATTCCGCAGTGGCAGTCTGAATTCGTTCTGCCGTGGATCCCACGTTTCGGCATTACGATTCACCTGGCCATTGACGGTCTGTCACTGCTGATGGTGGTGCTGACCGGTCTGCTCGGCGTTCTGGCGGTACTGTGCTCCTGGCGAGAAATCGAAAAATACCAGGGCTTCTTCCACCTGAACCTGATGTGGATCCTGGGCGGCGTTATCGGCGTGTTCCTTGCCATCGACATGTTCCTGTTCTTCTTCTTCTGGGAGATGATGCTGGTGCCGATGTACTTCCTGATCGCGCTGTGGGGCCACAAGGCATCCGACGGTAAAACGCGTATCACGGCGGCAACCAAGTTCTTCATCTATACCCAGGCGAGCGGTCTGGTGATGCTGATTGCGATCCTGGCGCTGGTATTTGTTCATCACAACGCCACCGGCGTCTGGACCTTCAACTATGAAGATCTGCTGAAGACTCCGATGTCTCACGGTGTTGAATACCTGCTGATGCTGGGCTTCTTCATCGCTTTCGCGGTGAAAATGCCGGTGGTTCCACTGCACGGCTGGCTGCCAGATGCGCACTCCCAGGCACCAACGGCGGGTTCCGTTGACCTGGCGGGCATTTTGCTGAAAACCGCGGCCTACGGTCTGCTGCGTTTCGCTCTGCCGCTGTTCCCGAACGCTTCCGCTGAGTTCGCTCCGATTGCCATGTGGCTGGGTGTGATTGGTATCTTCTACGGTGCCTGGATGGCGTTTACGCAGTACGACATCAAACGCCTTATCGCATACACCTCCGTTTCCCACATGGGCTTCGTGCTGATTGCTATCTACACCGGCAGCCAGCTGGCGTACCAGGGCGCGGTTATCCAGATGATTGCGCACGGTCTGTCTGCAGCCGGTCTCTTCATCCTGAGCGGTCAGCTGTACGAACGTCTGCACACCCGTGACATGCGTATGATGGGTGGCCTGTGGGGCAAAATGAAATGGCTGCCAGCGATGTCTATGTTCTTCGCGGTTGCCACTCTGGGTATGCCTGGCACCGGTAACTTCGTTGGCGAATTCATGATTCTGTTCGGCAGCTTCAAGGTTGTTCCGGCAATTACCGTGATCTCCACGTTTGGTCTGGTGTTCGCTTCCGTTTACTCGCTGGCGATGCTGCACCGTGCTTACTTCGGTAAAGCGAAGAGCGAAATTGCTGCACAAGAACTGCCGGGGATGTCGCTGCGTGAGCTGTTCATCATCCTGCTGCTGGTCGTACTGCTGGTGCTGTTGGGCTTCTTCCCGCAGCCGATTCTGGATACCTCGCATTCCGCGATGAGCAATATCCAGCAGTGGTTTGTTAATTCTGTTTCTACTACAAGGCAGTAATTCGCTCATGACTTTAACTCCACAACAACTGATCGCGCTGCTACCGCTGCTGATCGTCGGATTGACGGTGGTGGTTGTGATGCTCTCCATTGCGTGGCGACGCAATCACTTCCTGAATGCGACCCTGTCCGTTCTGGGCCTGAACGCTGCGTTGGTTTCTCTCTGGTTTGTTGGCCAGGCAGGGGCGATGGATGTCACCCCGCTGATGCGTGTTGACGGTTATGCCATGCTGTACACCGGTCTGGTGCTGCTGGCGAGCCTGGCAACCTGTACCTTCGCGTACCCGTGGCTCGAAGGCTACAACGACAACAAAGAAGAGTTTTACCTGCTGGTACTGATTGCCGCACTGGGCGGCATTCTGCTGGCGAATGCGAACCACCTGGCTGCGCTGTTCCTCGGTATTGAGCTTATCTCTCTGCCGCTGTTCGGCCTGATTGGTTACGCCTTCCGTCAGAAGCGTTCTCTGGAAGCGAGTATCAAGTACACGATCCTGTCTGCGGCTGCATCGTCCTTCCTGCTGTTCGGTATTGCGCTGCTGTATGCACAGTCCGGTAACCTCTCCTTCGTGGCGCTCGGTAAGAGCCTCGGCGACGGCATGCTGCACGAACCGCTGCTGCTGGCGGGTCTGGGCATGATGATTGTCGGTCTCGGCTTTAAACTGTCTCTGGTTCCGTTCCACCTGTGGACGCCAGACGTATACCAGGGTGCTCCGGCTCCGGTTTCCACCTTCCTGGCGACGGCGAGCAAAATCGCTATCTTCGGCGTGGTGATGCGTCTGTTCCTGTACGCTCCGGTGGGTGATAGCGAAGCGGTTCGCGTAGTGCTGGGCATTATCGCATTTGCTTCCATCATCTTCGGTAACCTGATGGCGCTGAGCCAGACCAACATCAAACGTCTGCTGGGCTACTCCTCTATCTCTCACCTGGGCTACCTGCTGGTGGCGTTGATTGCGCTGCAGAGCGGTGAGATGTCGATGGAAACCGTTGGTGTGTATCTGGCCGGTTATCTGTTCAGCAGCCTCGGCGCGTTCGGCGTAGTGAGCCTGATGTCCAGCCCGTACCGTGGTCCGGATGCGGATTCACTGTTCTCCTACCGTGGTCTGTTCTGGCACCGTCCGATTCTGTCCGCGGTAATGACCGTGATGATGCTCTCTCTGGCGGGTATCCCGATGACGCTGGGCTTTATCGGTAAGTTCTACGTGCTGGCTGTTGGTGTGCAGGCGCACCTGTGGTGGCTGACCGCTGCGGTGGTTATTGGCTCCGCGATTGGTCTGTACTACTACCTGCGCGTTGCCGTGAGCCTGTACCTGAGCGCGCCTCAGCAGCTCAACCGCGATGCACCAACCAACTGGCAGTACAGCGCCGGGGGTATTGTGGTGCTGATCTCCGCGCTGCTGGTGCTGATCTTCGGTATCTACCCGCAGCCGCTGATCACCATCGTGCAACACGCGATGCCGCTGATGTAAGGCGAAAGCAAAAAACCCGCCTCGGCGGGTTTTTTTATGCTTTTCGCCCTCTCCCTGTGGGAGAGGGCCGGGGGGCGGGCACCAGCCCGCACGAACTTAAGCCAGCTGCTTCCTGCTAATCAGCGGCCCGTCAATCTTCTTCATCGAACGGTCCAGCACTTCCTCAATCACCGATGACAGCTCGTTCAGCTCAAACTTCGCTACGTAACCGTCGGCCTTCACCTTACGAATATGGTCTTCGTTGGCGTTGCCAGACAGAGAAGAGTGGATCACCACCGGAATATCTTTCAGTACCGGGTCAGTTTTGATTTTGCGCGTCAGCGTAAAACCGTCCATCTCCGGCATTTCGAGGTCGGTCAGTACCAGGGCGATTTTATCGGTGATTGGCACACCTTCTGTCTGAGCCTGTGCCGCCAGGACACCGATTTTTTCCCACGCGTCTTTACCGGTGATATGCAGTTGCGCCGGGATTTCCATCGCTTCCAGACCTTTTTCCAGCATCGAGCGCGCCACTTTGGAATCTTCCGCGACAATCGCGACAGCACCTGGCTTAATGTTGAATTTGGTGGTCTTCAGATTGGTGGCGTGCAGATCGTGATTGGCCGGCGTGATGTCATACAGGATCTGCTCAACGTCCAGCACCATTGCCAGATCGTTGGTATCAGTCTTTTCGTCCAGGCAGGCAATACTGGTGATGTAACGTCCGCTGACGGCGGTTTCTGCGGCGTGAACCTGCTTCCAGTCCAGACGCATAATATTTTCGACAGACTCCACGGCAAACGCCTGTACGCTGCGGGCATATTCCGTGATCAGCAGAATGTTCAGTCCGGTTGTTGGCTTGCAACCGGCGACAGCGGCCAGGTCAATTACCGGGATCACTTGATCGCGAATATTGACCATCCCCATCAGCGGTGACTTCATGCCAGCGGGTTTTGTGAACTCCGGCATTGGCACAATTTCTCGCAGCTTAAAGACGTTAATGCCAAACAGTTCGGATTTGTTTTCGTTCAGAGAGGTGCCGAGGCGAAACAGCAACAGTTCAAAACGGTTCGACAGGGTGAGATTCGCCCTGTCATCAATATCTTTCTGGAAATTATCCATTCTACCCTCAAGTGAAATGCTGGCCTTTTAATCGTTATCGGCATCCTGAGGAAAAAATGAAGGACTAAACGCTGACCTGAGCGAAATCTTCGGCCAGCTCACATTCTGAGAACAGCTCCCGGCATTCCGCCAGAAGGCTTTCACAGCCCCGGGCGTCATAGCGCGAGCTGACATGGGTGATGATCAATTTCCCGACGTCCGCTTCACGGGCAAGCTGTGCGGCCTGACGCGTTGAGCTATGACCGCGACCGTTAGCTTTCTCTTCCATCGCCGTTTCCAGCGTGGCTTCATGCACCATCACATCCACTCCCCGGGCCAGATGGAGGGCGGATGGGCAAGGTGCTGTGTCGCCGAAAATCGCCAGTTTCTTACCCGGCTGTGGCGCGGAAAGGTAATCCCGCCCGTTTACCCTTCGTCCGTCTTCCAGCGTGACGGTATCGCCCAGCTTCAGACGCTGGAACAGCGGTCCGGGCTTAACGCCATCGGCCATGAGCGCGGCAGCGTTAAGCGTACCTGGTTTGTCATATTCCTCTATGCGGTAGCCGTAGCACTCCACCGGGTGGTTAAGCGGCTGGACAGCGATTTTATAAAACCCATCGTCATAGACCCAGCCTTCGGCAATCTCAACCACTTCCAGCGGATAATCTGTCCACGAACCGCTCAGGCGCAGCGTGGTGTCAACAAATTCACGAATACCCGCAGGCCCGTAAATGGTCAGGGGGTTGGGGTTCCCGGCCATCGAGCGGCTGCACAGCAGGCCAGGCAGGCCGAACAGGTGATCGCCATGCAGATGGGTGATAAAGATTTTATCCAGCTTACCCGGGTGGTAAGTGGTGCGTAACAGCTGATGCTGTGTTCCTTCGCCGCAGTCAAATAGCCACAACCCGCCACGGGTTGGGTGCTGCAAATCCAGCAGGATCGCGGTCACATTCCGTGAGCGGGTTGGCACGCCTGCAGACGTACCCAGAAAAATCAGTTCCATAACGCAATCAGCCCTTTGCCGAATGGGGAGGGGTCTAGTATAACGTGAGGAAACCCAGGAAGGAGACAGACATGATCCAGTGGCAAGATTTACACCATAGTGAACTGACTATTCATTCCCTTTATGCGCTGCTCAAACTGCGTTGCGAAGTGTTTGTTGTCGAGCAAACCTGTCCGTACCAGGACATCGATGGTGATGACCTGCTCGGGGAAAACCGCCATATCCTCGGCTGGCGGGATAACGAACTGGTCGCGTATGCGAGGATCCTGAAAAGTGAGGACGATTTTGAGCCTGTCGTCATTGGCCGCGTCATCATCAGCGGCCGCGCACGGGGTGAAAAACTGGGTTATCAGCTGATGGAGAAAACCCTGGATGCCTGCCAAAAACAGTGGCCGGACAAGGCGTTATATCTGGGGGCGCAGGCGCACCTACAGCCCTTCTATGGTCACTTCGGGTTTACTCCTGTGACGGACGTGTATGACGAAGATGGCATTCCACACATCGGAATGGCGCGGGAGATGAAGCAGGCGTAATGATGTGTGGTTGGCTATAGTTAGCGGACTGGTGTACTAACATGGAGAAAAATATGTCATTTCAATCCTGGGATACCCGTATCGATGACGACCTCGCCTTGCTGAGCGAAACCCTGGAAGAGGTGTTGCGTTCGTCGGGCGATCCGGCCGACCAGAAGTATATCGAGCTAAAAGAGCGCGCCGAAAAGGCACTGCATGAGGTGAAATCACGCGTCAGCCAGGCGTCCGATACCTATTACTACCGTGCAAAACGTGCGGTTTACCGTACCGATGACTACGTACATGAAAACCCCTGGCATAGTATTGGCGTTGGTGCAGCCGTTGGGCTGGTGCTTGGGTTGCTTTTAGCTCGCCGCTAATGTGTTGATGCAAACCGTTAACCGCTCCCTATACATGGGTACTGCTATTTATGGTCAGTACCCCGTATAATATGATGTTTTAACAGGGAGAGGTTCGCGTGCATTCGATTTCCATCGCGCTGGAACGTCTGCGCAGTCAGCTTGCGCATGCGTTACCTGCTACAGCGGGTTTATGCCATTTCGACGTCTCTTTCCCGTTAAACGACGCGTTTGACCCTCTGGCCTGGTTAGGCGTTCAGTCCTGTTACCCTCAGTTTTACTGGCAGCAGCGTAACGGTGATGAGGAACTGGCCGCACTCGGTGCCGTCACCCATTTTTCATCCCTGGCCTCTGCTTCGCGGTTTTTACACACGCACAATGCGGCACATGACACCCGAATCTGCGGCCTTAACGCCTTTAACCCGGAGCAGGGCAGTCTGTTTTTACCGCGTCTGCTCTGGCGGCGTTTTGCCGGGGTTGCCACCTTACGCCTTCAGCTGTGGAGCGACAGCTCGCTCCAGGACGATGCCCGCGCCGCGCTGGACTTTTTACAACAGCTCCGTGATGCCAGACCGATTCGCCCGCTGTCGGTTCAGGTTATGCAGGAAACGCATCAGCCGCAAAAATCAGAATGGTTACGTCTTATCCGCCAGGCAACAGAGACCATCGCCCGCGGCGATTTTGAAAAGGTGGTGCTCGCCAGGGCAACCGATTTGCAGTTCAATCAGCCGGTTAACGCTGTCGCATTGATGGCGGCGAGTCGCGCCCTGAATTTAAACTGCTACCATTTCTGCATGGTATTCGATGCCGGTAACGCTTTTCTCGGCTCCACGCCTGAACGACTGTGGCGGCGTCGCGGTACGTTATTGCGTACCGAGGCTCTGGCGGGAACAGTGAGCAGCCATAGCGATGATAAACAGGCGCAGCGTCTGGGCGAATGGCTGATGAAAGACGACAAAAATCAGCGTGAAAATATGCTGGTCGTGGAGGATATCTGCGAGCGATTACAACACCATACCCATACGCTGGAGGTGTTGCCAGCTCAGGTTGTGCGGCTGCGTAAGGTGCAGCATTTGCGTCGCTGCATCTGGACTGAGCTAAAACATGCGGATGATGAACAATGTCTGCATGTTCTGCAGCCAACGGCTGCCGTCGCCGGGCTGCCGCGCCAGGCGGCGCGTGAGTTTATTCATCGCGTTGAACCCTTCGACCGCGAGTGGTACGCCGGATCTGCCGGGTATTTATCGCCCGACCAAAGTGAGTTCTGCGTGGCATTACGCTCTGCGCGCGTCCGCGATGCTGCGCTGCGGCTCTACGCCGGGGCGGGAATTGTCAGCGGGTCTGACCCGGAACAAGAGTGGCAGGAGATAGAAAACAAAGCCGCTGGGCTGCGTTCTCTGCTCCTTAGGGATTAATACTGATTCGTGCATTCCCGATTCATATCAAAATTCCAAATTTTTCTATTATTTATACTGTGTCGCATTCTTGATACCGGACAATCTCATGTCAGTAAGTTCTTTTAACCGACGCTGGGCGACGGTGATCCTTGAAGCCCTGACTCGCCGTGGCGTCAGGCACGTGTGTATTGCACCGGGCTCTCGCTCCACACCGCTGACGCTGGCGGCGGCTGAAAACCGGGCATTTATTCACCACACCCATTTTGATGAACGCGGCCTGGGCCATCTGGCGTTAGGCCTGGCGAAAGTCAGTAAAGAACCGGTGGCGGTGATTGTCACCTCCGGCACGGCGGTTGCGAACCTCTATCCGGCAATTATTGAAGCCGGGTTAACCGGTGAAAAACTGATCGTACTGACGGCTGACCGCCCACCAGAGCTTATCGACTGTGGTGCCAATCAGGCCATTCGTCAGCCGGGCATCTTTGCCTCGCACCCCTCACAGACGGTGTCGTTACCTCGCCCGACTCAGGACATTCCGGCACGCTGGCTGGTGTCGACGCTCGATCACGCAATGGAGACATTGCGCAGCGGTGCACTGCATATCAACTGTCCGTTTGCCGAGCCGCTGTACGGCGAAATGGACGACACAGGTCTTGACTGGCAGCACGCCCTCGGTGACTGGTGGCACGACGAAAAACCGTGGCTGCGCGAACAGACGCATCTGGAAAGTGCAAAACAACGCGACTGGTTCTTCTGGCGACAAAAGCGCGGCGTGATTATTGCCGGGCGTATGAGTGCTGCAGAAGGCAAGCTGGTTGCGGAATGGGCGCAAACCCTCGGCTGGCCACTGATTGGCGACGTCCTTTCCCAGACGGGTCAACCTCTGCCCTGCGCCGACCTCTGGTTGGGTAACATAAAAGCGGTGACAGAGCTTTCACAGGCACAGATTGTGGTTCAACTGGGGGCGAGTCTGACCGGTAAGCGGTTACTCCAGTGGCAGGCGGCCTGCGAGCCGGAGGAGTACTGGCTGGTCGATCCGCTGGAAGGGCGGCTCGATCCGGCGCACCACCGCGGCCGCCGTCTGGTCAGCGAGATTGACGCCTGGCTTGCCCTGCATCCGGCTGAAAAACGCAAACCCTGGGCGGTTGACGTCCCGGAACTTTCACGTCAGGCGTGGGAGCTCACCAAAGCGCAGTGCGAAGGTTTTGGTGAAGCAGAGCTGGCGCACCGAATTCGTCAGTATCTGCCAGAGCAAGGGCAGCTGTTTGTCGGCAATAGTCTGGTGGTGCGTCTGATTGATGCGTTCTCGAAGCTGCCTGCGGGTTATCCGGTTTACAGCAACCGTGGTGCCAGCGGCATTGACGGGCTGATCTCTACGGCGGCAGGTGTGCAGCGCGCCAGTGCGAAATCGACACTGGCTGTCGTGGGCGATCTCTCCGCGCTGTATGACCTTAATGCGCTGGCGTTGCTGCGTCAGGTCTCGGCACCGTTTGTGCTGATAGTGGTCAACAACAACGGTGGGCAGATTTTCTCCCTGTTGCCAACGCCGCAGAGCGAACGTGAGCGCTTCTACCTGATGCCGCAGAACGTGCAGTTCGAACATGCTGCAGCGATGTTCAGCCTGAAATACCATCGCCCGGAAAACTGGGAAGCGCTGGATGCTGCACTGAGCACTGCCTGGCGACAGCCGGGGGCAACACTCATTGAGCTGGTGGTGAACGATTCAGACGGCGCACAACGGTTGCAAACCCTGCTGGCACAGGTAAGCCATCTGTGATCCTCTCTGGAGTGCAACAGCCCGGAAAGCCAGGCTACCCCTGGCTGGTCTTTTTGCACGGTTTTTCCGGGGATTGTCGTGAATGGCAGACCGTCGGGGAGACGCTCAGCGATTATCCCCGGTTATACCTCGATCTGCCTGGACACGGTGGCTCTGCCGGTATTGCTGTGACGGGGTTCGACGCGATGAGCAATGTACTCACCCGAACCCTGCTTAGTTACAACATACTTAACTACTGGCTGGTGGGGTACTCCCTCGGTGGCCGCATTGCGATGTTCCATGCCTGTCAGCAGCCAGCTGGGCTGTGCGGGGTGGCGGTGGAAGGCGGACATCCAGGCCTGCAGGATGCCGATGCGCGACGTATGCGGCTCGGCTCCGATCGGCACTGGGCAACGCGTTTTCGCACTGAAGCGCTGGGTAACGTCTTCACCGACTGGTATCAACAGTCCGTGTTTGCTTCCCTGACGGACATGCAGCGCAGGGCGCTTGTTACCCTGCGCAGCCAGAACAGCGGCACGATGCTGGCGATGATGCTTGAGGCTACCTCACTGGCCGTGCAGCCAGATTTACGTGCGGCGCTGAGCACGCGCGATTTCCCTTTTTACTATTTATATGGTGAACGTGATGAAAAGTTCGCGGCCATTGCTGCGGAACTGAACGCCATGCGCCATGTGATCCCTCATGCCGGACACAACGCCCACCGGGAAAATCCGGGGGCAGTTGCCGCGAGTCTGGCTCAGATACTGCGTCTTCGAATAAAGGACACTCTATGATCTATCCTGATGAACAAATGCTGTATGCACCGGTTGAATGGCAAGACTGCTCTGAAGGCTACACCGACATTCGTTACCATAAATCCGCGGACGGCATTGCCAAAATCACCATCAACCGTCCGCAGGTGCGTAACGCGTTTCGCCCGTTGACCGTAAAAGAGATGATTCAGGCGCTGGCAGATGCGCGCTACGACGACAACATTGGCGTGATCGTTCTGACCGGTGAAGGTGACAAAGCGTTCTGCTCCGGTGGCGATCAGAAAGTACGCGGCGACTACGGCGGATATCAGGATGACGCGGGTACGCATCACCTGAACGTGCTCGATTTCCAGCGCCAGATCCGCACCTGTCCAAAACCAGTTGTGGCGATGGTGGCTGGCTACTCCATTGGTGGCGGCCACGTGCTGCATATGATGTGTGACCTGACCATTGCCGCAGAAAACGCTATCTTCGGCCAGACCGGCCCGAAAGTGGGTTCCTTCGACGGCGGTTGGGGTGCCTCTTATATGGCGCGCATTGTCGGGCAGAAAAAAGCCCGTGAAATCTGGTTCCTGTGCCGTCAGTACAACGCCCAGGAAGCGCTGGACATGGGCCTGGTTAACACCGTGGTACCGATTGCCGACCTCGAAAAAGAGACCGTGCGCTGGTGTCGTGAGATGCTGCAAAACAGCCCAATGGCATTGCGTTGCCTGAAGGCCGCCCTGAACGCCGACTGCGATGGTCAGGCGGGTCTGCAGGAGCTGGCGGGTAATGCCACCATGCTGTTCTACATGACCGAAGAGGGTCAGGAAGGACGCAACGCGTTTAACGAAAAACGCCAGCCGGACTTCAGCAAATACAAACGGAACCCGTAATGCGTCGCGCGCAGGTTTACCGCTGGCAGATACCGATGGACGCGGGCGTGGTGCTGCGTGAACGGCGGTTAAAAACCCGTGACGGTGTGTTTATCCACCTGCAGCAGGATGGGCAGGAAGGGTGGGGGGAGATCTCGCCCCTGCCGGGCTTTAGCCTGGAGACACTGGAGGAGGCTCAGGCCGAACTGATGGCGTGGGTGAGCGAATGGCGCGAAGGGGCTAACCCAGCGCTGCCAGATGTGCCTTCTGTAGCTTTTGGCATCAGCTGCGCACTGGCGGAGCTTGACGGTAGTTTGCCTGAAAAGGCGAATTACCGTGCCGCACCACTCTGTACCGGCGATCCGGATGAGCTGTTCGCGCTGCTTTCCGCCATGCCAGGTGAGAAAGTGGCGAAAATCAAAGTCGGCCTCTACGAGGCGGTGCGTGACGGCATGGTGGCGAACCTGCTGCTGGAAGCGATCCCTGACCTGCACCTGCGTCTGGATGCCAACCGCGCCTGGACGCCGCTCAAGGCGCAGCAGTTCGCCAAATACGTCAACCCTGCATACCGCAACCGTATTGCGTTTCTGGAAGAACCGTGCAAAACCCGTGAGGACTCCCGCGCTTTTGCCCGTGAAACGGGTATTGCTATCGCCTGGGATGAAAGTCTGCGTGAGACTGATTTCGAGTTCGTCGCTGAACCGGGCGTCAGTGCGGTGGTCATTAAACCGACGCTGACCGGCAGTCTGGCGAAAGTGCGTGAGCAGGTGGCTGCAGCCCATGCGTTAGGGTTGACGGCGGTGATCAGTTCGTCCATCGAATCCAGCCTTGGGCTGACACAGCTGGCGCGCATTGCCGCCTGGCTGACGCCAGATACCCTTCCTGGCCTGGACACGCTGAACCTGATGCAAACCCAGCTTATCCGCCAGTGGCCGGACAGTACGCTGCCGTGTCCCGGCGTTGAGGCGCTGGAGCCGCTGTGGTGAGTTTTACCGACTGGCCGTGGCGGCACTGGCGCGCACAATGCCCAGGGAAACCGGCGCTGCGCCTGGACGAAGAGACGCTCACCTGGCAACAGCTGGGCGATCGCGTGGATGGCCTTGCAGCAGGTTTTCACCATCAGGGTGTGCAGGAAGGTGATGGTGTCATGCTGCTCGCCCACAACCACCCGCAGACGTTGCTCGCGTGGCTGGCACTGCTCCAGTGTGGGGCGCGTATTCTTCCGGTTAACCCGCAGCTACCGCGTCCGTTGCTGGACGTGTTGCTGCCGCAGATGACGCTGCGCTTTGCGCTGGTGCTGGACGGCATCTACGAAGGGCTTACTGCGTTGCAGATGGCCGCACAGCCAGGCGAATATGTCGCGTCGTGGCAGCCGGAGCGGTTGGCCTCCATGACGCTGACGTCCGGCTCTACCGGGTTGCCTAAGGCGGCGGTGCATACCTGTGCAGCACACCTTGCCAGTGCCAAAGGTGTTCTGGCGCTGATGCCTTACCGTGATAACGATGACTGGCTGCTGTCACTGCCGCTTTTTCATGTCTCCGGTCAGGGCATTTTATGGCGCTGGCTGCAGGCTGGTGCGCGGTTAACCGTACGCGAAAAACAACCCCTGGAGCAGGCGCTGCAGGGGTGTACTCACGCCTCGCTGGTGCCGACGCAGCTCTGGCGTCTGCTCAATGCGAACCAGCGTATCGCGCTGAAAGCTGTGCTGCTTGGCGGCGCGGCGATCCCCGTTGAACTCACGCAAAAGGCCCGCGAGCAGGGCATTCGTACTTTCTGTGGCTACGGTCTGACGGAGTTTGCTTCCACCGTGTGTGCCAAAGAGGCAGACGGTGAGCCGGATGTCGGCTGTGCGCTACCGGGCAGAAATGTGCAGGTAGTGGAAGGGGAAATCTGGCTTAATGCGCAAAGCATGGCTGCAGGCTACTGGCGGGATGGGGCGTTGCTTCCGCTGACGAATGCGCAGGGCTGGTTTGCCACCCGCGATCGCGGTGAACTGCGCGATGGCCGCCTGACGATCCTCGGGCGTATGGATAATCTCTTTTTCAGCGGTGGGGAGGGGATCCAGCCAGAAACGCTTGAGCGTGTCATTGCCACCCATCCGCAGATAAACCAGGTGTTCATCGTCCCGCTGGACGACGCTGAATTCGGCCAGCGCCCTGTTGCGGTGGTGGAGTGTGAACCGGGAACGGACATTACGCTGTTTCCTGACTGGGTTCGGGATAAGCTGGCGCGTTTTCAGCAGCCGGTGCGCTGGCTGGCACTACCGGCCGGGCTAAAAAATGGCGGGATTAAAATATCCCGCCAGGCGTTAACACAGTGGGTGAATGATCAGTCGAAGGGGTAATCACCCCCCTTCCGGCTGCGGTTTGCGCTGGCGTCTGCGCAACAGGCGCAACACCGGCGGCACCACAATCACCATTATCGCCATCGCCAGCAGCACTTTCGCCACGCTACTGTCCCACAGAATCGACAGGTTACCGTTGCTGATGGAGAGGGCACGGCGCAGGTTTTGTTCCAGCATTTCCCCCAGCACAAAACCTAAAATCAGCGGTGACATCGGGAAGTGCATCTTGCGCAGGATGTAGCCCAGCACGCCAAGAAGCACCATCAGCACCAGATCGAACGTGGTGCTGTGTACTGCATATACCCCGACGGCAGAAACGGCTGCGATGGCGGGAACCAGGAACCACAGCGGAATGGTCAACATGCGGGTGAACAGGCCAATCAGCGGGATGTTCATCACCAGCAACATCACGTTGGCGATCAGCAACGCAGCAATCAGACCCCAGACAATATCCGGCTGTTCAGTAAACATCGCCGGGCCGGGGGTGATGTTATAGAGCGTCAGTGCGCCCATCATCACCGCTGTGGTACCAGAGCCCGGTACACCAAGCGTCAACATCGGAATAAATGAACCGCAGGCCGAGGCATTATTGGCCGCTTCCGGGGCGGCGACGCCACGAATATCCCCTTTGCCGAAGCTGTCGCTATTGCCGCTGAGCTTTTTCTCGGTCATGTAGGTGATGGCGCTGGCAATGGTGGCTCCGGCACCGGGTAAAATACCAACGAAGAAGCCAATGACTGACGAGCGCAGCGTCGTGGCAATGCACTGCGCTCCCTCTCTGGCATTAAAAAGCATCCGCCCGGTTTTACGTACCAGCGTTTGCCCGCTGCTGGTATGCTCCAGCATCAGTAAGATTTCCGAGACCGAGAACAAACCAATCACGACAACGATAAACTGCACGCCATCGGACAGGTGAACGCTGTCGAAGGTAAAACGATAAACCCCGGTGTTGGCATCCACTCCGACGGTGGCTAACCCTAAGCCAATCAGCGCAGATAAAAACGATTTCAGCGGGTTTTGCGCCATCATGCTGCCGAGACAGGCAATAGCGAACACCATCAGTGCAAAATATTCTGCAGGGCCAAACGCCAGTGACCACTGGGCCAGCGCAGGGGCGAACAGAATGATGCCGCCAATGGCAATAAGCGACCCGAAGAACGAGCTGACGGCAGAAATAGAGAGCGCCACGCCGCCGCGTCCCTGTTGCGCCATCGGGTAACCGTCCAGCGCGGTCATAATGGCCGCTGCATCGCCTGGCACGTTCAGCAGGATCGACGAGATGCGGCCACCGTATTCGCAGCCGATGTAGACCGTTGCCAGCAGGATCAGTGCGGATTCCGCAGGCAGGTGCAGGGCAAACGCCAGCGGCAGCAGGATCGCGACGCCGTTAATTGGCCCCAGGCCAGGCAACAGGCCCACAATCGTTCCGACAAAGCAGCCGATCAGGGCAATCACCAGGTTTTCCGGGGTCATCGCCACAGCGAACCCCTGAGAGAGATAAATCCAGGTATCCATAGCGAGCTCCGTTAGTTAAACCATGCCCCAAGGGGTAACGTCACGTCCAGCAGGCGGTCGAAGGCGTACCACAGTAAAATGCCCAGCATCGCCCCCGAAATTCCCGCCGCAGGCAGCGTGGCGTTAAACAACATGCCGATCACCATCGTCAGAATGGCGGTGGCAATCGGGAAGCCGAGCCACTCAAACCCCCACGCGTACATCAGCAGCACAACCACCATGACCAGCAGGCGTTGCAGAGTACGGCGTGGCGGCCAGTCCACGGTATCAGGATGGCGCAGTAACAGGGCCACCGAGCAGAGCAGCATCAGGCCGACAATGCCCATCGGAAAGGGGCGTGGCCCCACGGGTTCATAGCTGTATTCGCTGTGGATTTGCCAGGCAACGAATAACCCGCCAGTGCAGAGCAGCAGCCATATCCCGGCAAAAATACGATCGCTCATAGCGCCTCCGGTTATTTCGCCAGACCAAAGGCTTTCGCCTGCTCGCGGTAGTCATTCACCTGCTTTTTGACATACTCATCCAGCTGTTTGCCGTTCAGGTTGAACTCAAACAGCCCGCGCAAATCGCGCTGTTTTTTGAACTCCTCGGTTTGCTGGAGCTTGTTAAACTCGTCCACCCACCACTGGTATTCAGCGTCGGTGACGTTTGGCCCGACAAAGAAGCCACGGATAATCGGCCAGACCAGGTCATAGCCCTGCTCTTTTGCGGTAGGGACGTTTGCCAGCTGACCGGGTAGACGGTTGTCGGAGAAGACCGCCAGCACGCGAATTTTATCTCCGCTCAGGTAAGGCACCATTTCACTGAGATCGCCGGATACCGCCTGCACGTGGTTGCCCATCAGCGCCGTGACCGGTTCACCGCCGCCTTCAAATGCGACGTAGCGCATCTTGTGTGGGTCGACCTTTGCCTGTTGCGCCAGCAGTGCCGCTTTCATCCAGTCCTGGCTGCCAATAGACGCCCCTGCGCCAATCACCACGCTGTTGGGATCTTTTTCCATCGCGGTCAGCAAGTCTTTCAGCGATTTCCACGGGGAGTCTGCCCGCACGGCAATCATGCCGTAATCCGTGCCGACGGTAGACAGCCAGCGCACGTCATCGACGCCATAGCGGCCAAATTTACCCTGCGACAGGTTCAGCAGTGAACCACCGGAAAAGGCAACCACAGTGCCCGCTTCAGCCGGGCGTTGCGCCACGATGGCGTTATAGGCCACAGCCCCCACGCCGCCAGGCATATACGTTACGCGCATCGGCTTTTTGATAGCGCCAGTCTCCAGCAGGCTAACCTGGATGAGTTTGCAGGTGAGATCGAAACCGCCGCCGGGTTTGGCCGGAGCGATACACTCGGTACGGGACGGCGCATCCTGCGCCTGGACGACAGAGGCACTCATCATGAATACGCTTGCAGCAAAGGCCGAAAGTAATTGTTTTTTCATCGTTTATCCTCACGCAGGATGACGGGTACGGGTGTTTTTTCTGATTATGTGAACCGCCTTGTGGCGATTCCGTTGCGTGATTGTTAAAACATTAACCTTTCATTTCCCTTTCAATGCGACACGAACTTTACAGGATGTGATATGCGTCTCTTACTGGCAGAAGATAATCACGAGCTGGCTCACTGGCTGGAGAAGGCGCTGGTACAGGGAGGCTTTGCCGTGGACTGTGTGAGCGACGGGCGTGCGGCTGACCATCTCCTGCAGGGGGAACGCTATGCGGTGGCTATCCTCGATATCGGGATGCCTGGTTTTGACGGTCTGGAGGTGGTGCAACGTCTGCGAAAGCGCGGACAAACGCTGCCGGTGCTGTTCCTGACCGCCCGTAGCAACGTGGCGGACAGGGTGAAAGGACTCAATGCCGGGGCGGATGATTATTTGCCGAAACCTTTCGAACTGGAGGAGCTTGACGCGCGCCTGCGTGCGCTGCTGCGCAGAAGTGAAGGCCGAACCCTGGAGCGCCAGCGTCTGGGAGAGCTGGAGTACGATGACGACGGTTTCTTTCTGCTGCGCGATGAGCCGCTCTCGCTGACGCCGCGCGAGCTCTCTTTACTAAAAGTATTAATGTACCGCCGAACACGGCCCGTCTCCCGCCAACAGCTTTTTGATCAGGTGTTCAGCCTGAACGACGACGTGAGCCCGGAGAGTATTGATCTCTATATTCATCGCTTGCGTAAAAAACTGAGCGGCAGCGGGGTACGGATAATCACGCTGAGAGGGCTGGGTTACGTTCTGGAGTGTGGCGATGAAGTGGGTTAAACCGCAGTCGCTTTACCTGCAATTGCTGCTCTTTCTGGGGTTGCCACTGCTGTTGCTGTGGGGACTCTCGGCCTTTAACAGCTACGTCAGCGCACTACAGGCGGCTACTCAGGCTTACGATCGAACGCTGTTATCCTCTGCCCGCACGGTATCAGAGCGGCTGGTGGTGCATAACGGCAGGCTGGAGGTCAACGTTCCCTGGGTGGTGCTCGACAGTTTTGAACTCAATATGAATGACCGGCTTTACTACAAAGTGGTCGACCCTGACGGGCGGGTGATCTCCGGTTATGACGATTTGCCGAAGATGCCGCCCGCAACATCACGCACGACGCTTTATCCGGCGCTGGCATGGTTTTATCACACGGAGTATCGTGGGCAGGCCATCCGCGTCGCCCGGCTGCTTCAGCCTGTCAATGAGGGCAATATCATGGGGATGGCAGAGATCTACATCGCCGAAACGCTCCAGTCCCGTCGCTATCTTGCCAGCCAGTTGCTCTTTTCGTCCTGGGTCACTCAGGGTCTGTTGGTGCTCCTGACGCTCGTCCTTACCGCGTGGCTGTTGCGTCGCGTACTGCGTCCGATGCGTCAGCTTTCAACATTGATGGTACGGCGTGAACCTGGTCTGCTTGCGCCACTGCCGGAGCTGTTGCCCTGGTCAGAAACGCGTCTGCTGATTGTCGCGTTTAACCGTTATATCGACAGACTGCGCGGGGTGCTTTCACGGCAGGAACGCTTTAACGCCGATGCCTCGCATCAGCTCAAAACTCCACTGGCGGTGCTCAAAACGCAGGTTTCGGTTGCCCTGACGCGTGACGATCCGGCGTTGTGGCAGGAGAGTTTGCGGGCGATGAACGTTACGCTGGATAACACCATTCTGCTGACTGAGCGTTTGCTTCAGCTCTCTGCGGTGAAGTGTAAAGAGCAGGGGGAGCGCCAGTTTGCGCCTGTCGATCTGGTTCAGGTGGTACAGCATTGTTGCTTCTCCAGGCTGGCGCAGGCGCGGAGTAAGGCAATTGATCTCGGGTATGAGGGTGTTCAACAGCCGGTCATGATAGATGGCGATGAGGTGCTACTGGGGGAGCTTTGTGCCAACCTGCTTGAGAATGCCATCAAATACACCCCGGAACAGGGGATTGTGACGGTTTACCTGCGTGCAGATAACGGAGCGGTGGAACTGCGCGTGGAAGACAGTGGCCCGGGGATTGATGAACATCTGATGCACCAGGCGATGCAGCCATTTCACCGGCTGGACAACGTCGGAGAGGTGGCCGGGTCGGGGATTGGGCTGGCGCTGGCCGGTGATATTGCCCGGCTGCACAGGAGCCACCTTCAGCTTACGCGCAGTGAAACCCTGGGGGGACTGAGTGTGAAAATGCGGTTTTTACTGCTGATGTAAAAACCGGAAAGTATCATATCGTTACAATCTAATTGTCTGACGCACGCAGAGTACATTGATCCCGGGCTGACTCAGGTTAAAATCTCGCGGTTTTTGGGACATCTCTAAATAATTTGTGTGGGATCACGACAATGAAAAAAGTGGCATTACTGGGCCTCAGCGGCCTGATGTTTGTTTCTGCGGCGGCTAACGCCATTAGCATCAACGGCTCGGCTGGTCAGGATTACACCCACCTGGGCTTTGGCATGGGCACAGAAACCTCCGGTCTGGCGATGAGCGGCGGCTGGACGCATAACGATGACGACGGCGATGCAGCCAGCCTCGGTCTCGGTCTGAACATTCCTCTTGGCCCATTCCTGGCAACCGTGGGCGGTAAAGGCGTTTACACCAATCCGAATGACGGCGACGAAGGTTACGCGGCGGCAGTCGGTGGCGGCCTGCAGTGGAAAATTGGCGACAGCTTCGGTCTGTTTGGCGAGTATTACTATTCTCCGGATTCACTCTCCAGCGGCATTGAAAGCTATGAAGAAGCCAACGCCGGTGCGCGCTGGACTATCATGCGTCCAATCACCATTGAAGCAGGCTACCGCTATCTGAACCTGGCGGGTAAAGACGGTAACCGTGACAATGCGCTGGCAGATGGCCCGTATGTGGGTGTGAGCGCAGGTTTCTAACCACTCCGGCGCGGCGTTCTGTCGCGCCAGTTTCTCTCTTCTTCCCGCAATCAATTGCGCTATAGTGTTTTGACCATAGAAGTGGGAGAACACAATGATAAACGTGGAAATGTTATCCACCGGCGACGAAGTGCTGCATGGGCAAATTATTGATACCAATGCCGCCTGGCTTGCCGATTTATTCTTTGAGCAGGGATTACCGTTAACGCGTCGCAACACGGTGGGCGACAATCTTGATTCGCTGGTGAATATTCTGCGCGAACGCAGTGAGCACGCTGACGTGCTGATTGTGAACGGCGGACTTGGCCCCACCAGCGACGATCTCAGCGCGCTGGCTGCCGCGACGGCCAAAGGCGAAGAACTGGTGCTGCATGAAGCGTGGCTGGCGCAGATGGCGCGCTTCTTTTCGGAGCGTGGGCGCGTCATGGCCCCCAGCAACCGCAAACAGGCTGAAATTCCGGCCAGTGCGGAACTTATCGACAACCCCGTCGGTACCGCCTGCGGTTTTGCCGTTAAGCTGAATCGCTGTCTGATGTTCTTCACGCCGGGCGTGCCGTCTGAATTTAAAGTGATGGTCGAGCAGCAAATTCTGCCGCGTCTGCGCGAACGTTTTACCCTGCCGGAGCCACCGCTGTGCCTGCGTCTGACCACCTTTGGCCGCTCTGAAAGCGATCTGGCCCAAAGTCTTGACCACCTGCCGCTGCCGCCGGACGTATCGATGGGGTATCGCTCCTCCATGCCAATCATCGAGCTGAAGCTGACAGGCCCGGCAACGCAGAAGGCCGCTATGCTGGCGCTATGGCCAGAGGTGCAACGCGTGGCGGGTGAGAGTCTGATCTTTGAAGGGACGGAAGGGTTGCCTGCACAGATTGCCCGCCATCTGCAATCCCGCCAGCTGAGCGTGACCTTAAGTGAGCAGTTCACCGCAGGGCTGTTGGCGCTGCAGCTTTCGCGTGCCAGTGCGCCGTTGCTGGCCAGCGAAGTTGTACCGTTCCAGCAAGAGACGCTGGCACAGACGGCTCGCTGGGCGTCTGAGCGCAGGGTGAACCATTTCGCCGGGCTGGCGCTGGCCGTGGGCGGTGTCGATGATGAGCACCTTAATTTCGCCCTGGCGACGCCGGAAGGCACGCATGCACTGCGGGTGAAAATGGGGATCACCCGCCACAGTCTGGTGGTGCGTCAGGAGGTATGTGCCATGATGGCGCTGAACATGCTGCGCCGCTGGCTGAACGGCAAAGAGGTCGCCAGCGATCACGGCTGGATTAACATCGTTGAGTCATTGTTTGTCGAATAAGCGGTGTTGCCGGGGCATATTCCCCCGGCACCACTTAGCCCAGCGCTTTTGCCAGTAGGGTGATAGGGTGTTCGCAGCGCTTGCTGGTGGACATCTCTATCTGCCACTTGCAGGTTTCACAGTCTGTCACCACCAGGTCGGCTCCACTCTCTTCAATCTGGTGGAACAAGGGTGCGCCAATGGCCTGAGAGGTTTCGTAGTTTTCACGCTTAAAGCCGTAGGTTCCTGCAATTCCGCAACAGCGCGAATCCAGCACCGTCAGTTCAAGCCCCGGGATCATCCTCAGCAGCTCCAGCGTATAGAGCGCCCAGCCCATCTTTTCCATATGACACGGTGTGTGATACACCACTTTCAGCGGTAATTTCCTGAGCGGTAACGTTTGTCCGCTGTCCAGTTTGCGCCACAGGAAGCGTGTCGCCAGCTCAATGTGTTCCCGCAGGCCGCTGTTATCCACATCCAGCAGATGTGGGTACTCATCGCGTAGCGTGAAGGTACAGGTTGAGGAGGTCGCCAGTACCGGAATACCTTTGTCGACAATCGCCTCACGCAGGGATGTGACGTTGCTTTTGGCCTGTTTGCGTGCCTTGTCGGTAAAACCGTTGGCAATCAGCGGAACACCGCAGCACTTCTCCTTGTTAAGCAACTGCACGCCTGTTCCCATTGCGTTCAGCACTTTCAGCAGGTCTTTACCCAGCTGCGGATGGTTGTAGTTCACGTAGCAGCCGTGGAAGAAGGCAACCTGATCGGTAAACTGCGCCTGTTCTGTCGCCACGGACTTGTACCAGCGACGGAAGGTACCGTGAGAATATTTTGGCAGGCTGCGGTGATGGTCTATCTTAAGCGTCGCATCAAGCAACTGGCGCACCGGTTTCAGCGATGTGGCGGCATTCACCAATGGGGCGAAAGGTGTCGACACCGTGCCCATCAGGTCGGTATGGCTAAGAATGGCATCGCGCAGCGTCGGTTTTTGGCTGCTATAACGCGCGCGGGCGCGCTGGATGATATCGCCGATTTTGACATCCGACGGGCACGCAACTTCACAGCGTTTGCAGTTGATGCAGTATTTCAGCGCTTCATCATACAGCGCGCCGTCCTTCAGGCGCAGACGTTCCCCGTCCGGTCCGGCCTGTTTCGGGCCAGGATAATTCGGGTTCACGCCGCTGACCGGACAGACCGTCGTACAGACCGTGCATTTAATGCAGCTTTCAAAACGGGTATCGTTCATTGTTCCGCCTCCACGCGTTGGCAGATTTGTCCGGCAACATAGAGTGCCGTCACGGCGCAGACACCGCCGCCACAGCCCTGAGTGATGGGATCGTAACCCCCCAGAATCGAGCCGATGGCATAGAGATTATTGATGGGGGTACCTGCGAGCTGCGGATGCAGATGTTCATCGACGATGACCCCAAACTGTTGCCAGGGCTGTGGGGCAAAGAAATCACTCTGATACCAGTCTGCACGGGAGGGGCTTTGCCGCACATCCAGTCCCAGAATGGCCTCCCGGATGCCCTCGCGGCTGCTCAGTAACCCGTTACTGAAGAAGCTGCCGCTGGCCAGCACTGCAAATCGTGTGCGAAGGGGGATATCACCGTGGTTGCGCGTCCAGATTTCGCTCACCGCATCCTCCGTGAGGGTGATTTTTTTCACTTCGTCACCCGCCATCCACACGCCGCCCTGAGCAATAAACTGGCGCTGAAGCTGGTTATGCAGGCGAATGCCGGGTACGGAAGGGGGAAGCGTTGGCAGTAAGCCGAGAGTGCAGGGCAGGCGATCCGACAGCCAGCGCCAGAGGCGGTTGTCCGTCAGACCAAAGCAGGCAGGCATAAACAGCGCGTCACATTTTTCACCGAGCGGCCTGAGCGCGTCATACAGCAGTGGCCATTTGTCCTCATTATCCAGCAGCCGGGCGATATTCACCGCCCGAAACTCGCTTGGGTTGTCGCGCAGGACATCAAGCTCAGGAAGGTCTATCTCCGCTGTCTCTGCATTAACGCCTTGTTGGCAGAGCGATGCCGCCGCGAGATGGGGCTGGAAATCAAGAAAACCGCTGATCCCAACCACCAGCACGCGCGCTGCGCTGACGGGCGCGACGGGAACCTCTTCCGGACTGAGCCAGGCGGATCGCAGGGTACCAAGCGGTGTGACGCGCTGATGATTTTGCCGGGCATTGCCCTGTAACCGCGCGCCACACTCCGCCAGAAGCCGTTCCGCTTCATGGGCGAAGTGGGGAATATTGTGCATGCCAGTCAGGCTATAGGGATGTTCTGGCGGCAGCGTGTCGTGGTATGCGGCGTCCAGCAGATCCAGAGAGCCAGACGAGAAATGCAGGGCGCTCTGACCCCGGGTGATAATGGCGCAGCGCAGCCCCTGTTTCGTGAGCCTGATGCCACAGAGTAAACCCGCCAGTCCGCCGCCGACGATCGTGGTATCAAATTTCATCGTGTTGTTCCTTCTCAAGACCGCAAAGTCCCTGATAGACCCAGCGGGTAAACTCGCTTTCGCGCAGGGCATCACCCCAGGCGACAGGCTGAATACCTTTCCAGCGCTCGTTTAAAAAATCGCTGAGTTGTGCAAGCGACTGGGTGGCGGTGGTGACGTGAAAACGTTGCAGCAGCCCGGCGGCGCGGCAGGCGCACAGTTCGCCCTGACAGGTCCCCATTCCGACGCGCGTGCGGCGACGTAAATCGAGCAGATTATTGACAGTCAGGTTCTCCACGGCATATTGCACTTCACCGGCGGTAACGGCTTCACACTCGCACACCAGGCTGCGGCTAAGACGCCCTTCACCCAGCCACTGCGGCGTTCTGTCGCCGTGGCGATAGATGGCCGAGCCGCGCAGGGGGGCGGGCAGAGAGATGATCTTTTGCAACGTGGTTTCGGTCGTCTGGCGCGAACCGGGCAACGGTTGCTCCGCCGTTACGCAGGGCCCGGTGTTGCCAAGTTTGCGGCAGACGGCATCGGTGGCCCATTGCGCCATCAGGCGATAGGTCATCAGCTTGCCGCCCGTAATGGTGATAAAACCCTCCATGCCATCACGTTGTGCGTGATCGAGCAGCACGATACCGCGGCTGACGTTGCGTCCGCTTGGGTCGTTATCGCTGGCCACCAGCGGGCGCACGCCCGCGTAAGCGCGAAGAATGCGGGTCTGGGCCATCACGGGAGCCAGTTTTTCCCCTTCACGAAGCAGAATGTCAACCTCTTCAGCCGTTACCCGGTTGTCGTCGATCTCGCTGTAGTCGACGTGAGTTGAGGTGGTGCCGATGAGCGAAATGGTGTCGCCGGGCACCAGAATATCGGCGTCGGAGGGTTTACGGCAGCGGTTGATCACATGGTTATTAATACGGTGATCGAGGATCAGCAGTGAACCCTTGGCCGGGAACATGCGGATGGACAGTTCCGCGTATTCCGCAATGTGCTGCCCCCAGATCCCCGCGGCATTGACGACCACGCTGGCATACAACTCGCTGTGTTCCTGATATTGCGTGTCGAAAACGCGTACACCACGGACGGTATTTCCCTGGCGGATCAGTCCCGTTACCTGGTGTCCGGTCAGAATACGCGCCCCGTGCTCGCGGGCATCCAGCATATTGGCGGCGGTCAGGCGAAAGGGATCAACGGTACCGTCAGGGACTTTAACTGCACCGGTCAGCATCGGGTTAACGGAAGGCTCGATACGGCGCGCGAGGGCTGGGTCGATAGCTTCAGCCTGAATACCCGCCGCGCGGCACGCGGTTATAAACGTCGACTGAAATGCCAGGTCGTCTTCGGGAAGCGTGATGAACAGACCGTCGGTCGGCTCGATGCAGTGGCGGGCGATGCGTCGGAGGATTTGGTTTTCGGCAATGCACTCGCGTGCGGATTCGCCATCGGTGACGGCATAGCGTGCGCCGCTGTGCAGCAGGCCATGATTGCGTCCGGTTGCACCCGTCGCAATATCATGACGTTCCAGAAGCGTAACGCTTAACCCGCGCAGTGCGCAATCACGCGCGATCCCGGCACCGGTCGCACCACCACCAATGATAATCACATCGCTGTAGCGAGGATCGTGAATTGTCATTGTCTTCCCTCGTGTTCGTTTTTTTACCATTTAGCCACATCAAAACTGTGGTTTGTTTGATTTCGAACATAATCGAGCGCAATTCGAAAGTGGAACGTGATTTCATGCGCTTTTTTGCGCGTATTGTCATATTTCTGTAACAATCTGTGCGTTGATTCACAGTAACAATCACTGTGATTTCTTAACATCGCCGCCTCTCTGGAGTCGTGGGGCAGTTAAACCCCCGAAAATTCAATACATAGGCCACGGAGGCTGTCATGCTCAGTATCTTCAAACCTGCGCCGCATCAGGCGCGTCTGCCAGAGGCAGAAATAGATCCGCTTTACCGCCGTCTGCGTTGGCAAATCTTTCTCGGGATTTTCTTCGGCTATGCGGCGTATTACCTCGTACGCAAAAACTTTACGCTTGCCATGCCGTATCTGGTGGAGCAGGGCTTTTCACGTGGCGATCTGGGGTTCGCGCTGTCGGGGATCTCTATCGCGTACGGTTTTTCTAAATTCATCATGGGCTCTGTGTCGGATCGCTCGAATCCGCGCGTGTTCCTGCCAGCCGGTCTGATTCTGGCGGCAGCGGTGATGCTGTTTATGGGCTTTGTGCCGTGGGCGACCTCCAGCATCGCCATTATGTTCGTGCTGTTGTTCTTATGCGGCTGGTTCCAGGGAATGGGATGGCCACCCTGCGGGCGTACGATGGTGCACTGGTGGTCGCAGAAAGAGCGTGGCGGCGTGGTGTCCGTGTGGAACTGTGCCCATAACGTGGGCGGGGGCATTCCGCCACTGCTGTTCCTGCTGGGGATGGCCTGGTTTAACGACTGGAAAGCCGCACTCTATATGCCAGCCTTTGGCGCGGTCGTGGTGGCGATTTTTGCCTTTGCGATGATGCGTGACACGCCGCAGTCCTGTGGCCTGCCGCCGATTGAAGAGTACAAAAACGACTACCCGGATGATTACAGCGAACAAAATGAAGAAGAGCTGACGGCAAAACAGATCTTCATGAAGTACGTGCTGCCAAACAAACTGCTGTGGTACATCGCAGTGGCTAACGTGTTCGTTTACCTGCTGCGTTACGGCATCCTCGACTGGTCGCCGACCTACCTGAAAGAAGTGAAACACTTCGCGCTGGATAAATCCTCCTGGGCCTATTTCCTGTATGAATATGCCGGTATTCCGGGCACGCTGATCTGCGGCTGGATGTCGGACAAAGTCTTCAAAGGCAACCGCGGTGCGACGGGCGTCTTCTTTATGACCCTGGTGACCATTGCCACCGTCGTTTACTGGCTCAACCCGGCGGGTAACCCGGGCGTGGACATGGCCTGTATGATTGTCATCGGCTTCCTGATTTACGGCCCGGTTATGCTGATTGGTCTGCACGCGCTGGAGCTGGCTCCGAAAAAAGCGGCTGGCACGGCGGCAGGTTTTACCGGCCTGTTCGGTTACCTGGGCGGCTCGGTCGCGGCAAGCGCCATCGTGGGCTATACCGTTGACTTCTTCGGCTGGGACGGCGGCTTTATGGTGATGATTGGCGGTAGCGTGCTGGCGGTACTGCTGCTGGTTGTCGTGATGATTGGGGAAAGACGTCACCACGCCGACGTGCAGGCGCGTCGTCAATAAGGAGAATTATGATGAAATTGACCCACCTGGCTACCGGCCTGCTGCTGGCAGGTTTGATGACGGGCTCTGCGCTGGCAGCCGATAAAATTGTGATCGCTCACCGTGGTGCGAGCGGTTATCTGCCGGAGCATACCCTGCCGGCAAAAGCGATGGCCTACGCGCAGGGCGCTGATTATCTGGAGCAGGATCTGGTGATGACCAGGGATGACCAGCTGGTCGTTCTGCATGACCACTACCTTGACCGCGTGACGGACGTGGCCGAACGTTTTCCGGATCGCGCCCGTAAAGATGGCCGCTACTATGCGATTGATTTCACACTGGCGGAAATCCGCTCGCTGAAGTTTACCGAAGGCTTCGAGATTAAAGACGGTAAGAAGGTGCAGGTCTATCCGGGACGTTTCCCGATGGGCAAGTCTGATTTCCGCATCCATACCTTCGAAGAGGAGATTGAGTTCGTTCAGGGACTGAACCACTCAACGGGCAAAAATATCGGTATCTACCCGGAAATCAAAGCGCCGTGGTTCCATCACCAGGAAGGCAAAGATATTGCCGCGAAAACGCTGGCAGTGCTGAAGCAGTATGGCTACACCAGCAAGAAGGACAAGGTCTACCTGCAGTGTTTTGATACCGCTGAACTGAAGCGCATCAAAACCGAGCTGGAGCCGAAGATGGGGATGAACCTCAATCTGGTGCAGTTGATTGCGTACACCGACTGGAATGAAACCCAGGAGAAGCAGCCGGACGGGAAGTGGGTGAATTACAATTACGACTGGATGTTTACGCCAGGCGCGATGAAGCAGATTGCGCAGTACGCGGATGGTATCGGCCCGGACTACCATATGCTGGTGGCGGAAGGTTCAACACCGGGTCACGTGAAGCTGACGGCAATGGTGAAAGAGGCGCATGCCAGCAAGATGCAGGTGCATCCGTATACGGTGCGTGCCGATAAGCTGCCGGACTATGCGACAAACGTGGATCAGCTTTATGACGTGTTGTATAACCAGGCAGGTGTGGACGGGTTGTTTACGGATTTCCCGGATAAAGCGGTGAGCTTTCTGAAGGATAAGCGCTGAAGTTGCCGGGTGGCGACTGCGCCTGACCCGGCCTACGAACTGCGGTTTTGTAGGTCGGGTAAGTGAAGCGCCACCCGACACAATCACATCTCGATCTCAATATCCCCTTTTGCCCGGCAGCAGCAGGGCAAAATTTCCCCTTCGTTGATAAAGGCCAGTGGTTCAGTCAGCCAGTCCACCTGGCCTGCAACCAGACGGCAGCGACAGGAGCCGCAATACCCGGCACGACACTGGTACTCTACCTCAACCTGATGGGCTTCAAGCGCCACCAGCAGAGAAGGGTGCTCTTCCCGGCACAGCACTTCTGTACCGGAAAGACTGAGCGTTACGCGTGTCATCAGAGCTGGAAGTTACTCAGGTCGTCAGTATCCACTTCCGCGTCAATCTGACCCACCAGGTAAGAACTCACTTCCACTTCCTGCGGTGCAACCTGCACGTTATCGGACACCAGCCAGGTGTTGATCCACGGGATTGGGTTAGAACGCGTCTGGAATGGCAGGTCAAGACCGACGGCCTGCATACGGATGTTGGTGATGTACTCAACATACTGGCACAGGATGTCTTTGTTCAGACCAATCATTGAACCGTCGCGGAACAGGTAATCTGCCCACTCTTTCTCTTGCTGCGCGGCCAGCACGAACAGGTCGTAGCACTCCTGTTTGCACTCTTCGGCGATTTCCGCCATTTCCGGGTCGTCGGTGCCACTGCGCAGCAGGTTCAGCATGTGCTGAGTTCCGGTCAGGTGCAGGGCTTCGTCACGGGCAATCAGGCGAATGATCTTGGCATTGCCTTCCATCAGTTTGCGTTCGGCAAACGCGAAGGAGCAGGCGAAGCTGACGTAGAAGCGAATCGCTTCCAGCGCGTTCACGCTCATCAGGCAGAGATACAGCTGTTTTTTCAGCGCACGCAGGTTCACGGTGACGGTTTTACCATTCACATTGTGGGTACCTTCACCCAGCAGATGCCAGTAGCTGGTCATCTCGATAAGTGTGTCGTAGTAGTGCGCAATACCTTCCGCACGCTTCTGGATCTGCTCGTTAGTGACGATATCGTCAAACACCACCGCCGGATCGTTCACGATGTTGCGGATGATATGGGTGTAAGAACGGGAGTGGATCGTCTCAGAAAACGCCCAGGTTTCCACCCAGGTTTCCAGTTCAGGAATGGAGATCAGCGGCAGCAGCGCTACGTTCGGACTACGTCCCTGAATGGAGTCCAGCAGCGTCTGATACTTCAGGTTGCTGATGAAGATATGCTTTTCGTGATCCGGCAGCGCCTGGAAATCAATACGATCGCGGGAAACGTCAACTTCTTCCGGACGCCAGAAGAAGGAGAGTTGCTTTTCAATCAGCTTTTCGAAAATGTCATACTTTTGCTGATCGTAGCGTGCCACGTTGACCGGCTGGCCGAAGAACATCGGCTCTTTGAGCTGGTCGTTTTTCGTCTGTGAAAAGGTGGTGTATGCCATGAATTGGGGTCCTGTCTTACGAAATAAAGGCGGGGATATCCCCGCCCTTCATTAGATCTTACATGCGCCGCTTTCGCAGCCATCGTCCTGGATAGAAGGTGCCAGGTCGTCCTGCGCGTCTTCCGCACCATCACGGGTGTTGTGGTAGTACAGCGTTTTCACGCCAAATTTATAGGCGGTGAGCAGGTCTTTCAGCAGTTGTTGCATCGGAACCTTGCCTGACGGGAAGCGCGTCGGGTCATAGTTGGTATTGGCAGAGATCGACTGGTCGATAAACTTCTGCATGATACCCACCAGCTGCAGGTAACCGTCGTTGTTCGGCATTTCCCACAGCAGCTCGTAGTTGTCTTTCAGCAACTCGTAGTCTGGCACCACCTGACGCAGGATACCGTCTTTCGACGCTTTGATGCTGACGTGGCCGCGCGGTGGCTCGATACCGTTGGTGGCGTTAGAGATCTGTGAAGAGGTCTCAGACGGCATCAGGGCAGAGAGCGTGGAGTTACGCAGGCCGTGCGTCTTGATGGACTCACGCAGGGCTTCCCAGTCCAGGTGCAGCGGCTCGTTAGCAATCGCATCCAGGTCTTTTTTATAGGTATCGATCGGCAGAATGCCTTTCGCATAGGTGGTTTCGTTGAACCACGGGCACGCGCCTTGCTCTTTTGCCAGCTCGTTGGAGGCTTTCAGCAGGTAATACTGAATAGCTTCAAACGTTTCATGGGTCAGGTTGTTCGCGCTGCCGTCGGAGTAACGCTTACCGTGTTTCGCCAGCCAGTACGCAAAGTTGATCACGCCAATACCCAGGGTACGACGGCCCATTGCACCGCGTTTTGCCGCCGGGATTGGGTAATCCTGGTAGTCCAGCAGGGCATCAAGCGCGCGAACGGCCAGCACGGCCAGCTCTTCCAGCTCGTCCAGACTCTTAATCGCACCCAGGTTGAACGCAGACAGTGTACACAGGGCGATTTCACCGTTCTGGTCGTTCACGTCTTCCAGCGGTTTGGTCGGCAGGGCAATTTCCAGGCACAGGTTAGACTGGCGCACTGGCGCAACCACTGGATCGAACGGGCTGTGGGTGTTGCAGTGGTCAACGTTCTGGATGTAGATACGGCCAGTAGAAGCACGTTCCTGCATCATCAGGGAGAACAGTTCCACCGCTTTCACGCGCTGCTTGCGGATGCTGTCGTCTTTTTCGTATTGGGTGTACAGACGCTCGAATTCGTCCTGATCGGCGAAGAACGCATCGTACAGACCCGGGACGTCGGACGGACTGAACAGAGTGATCTCTTCACCTTTCAGCAGACGGGTGTACATCAGCTTGTTGATCTGCACACCGTAGTCCATGTGACGCACGCGGTTGCCTTCAACGCCACGGTTGTTTTTCAGTACCAGCAGGCTTTCGACTTCCAGGTGCCACATTGGGTAGAACAGGGTCGCAGCACCGCCACGCACGCCGCCCTGAGAGCAGGATTTCACCGCTGTCTGGAAGTGCTTGTAGAACGGGATACAGCCGGTGTGGAACGCTTCACCGCCGCGAATTGGGCTGCCCAGCGCACGGATACGGCCTGCGTTGATGCCGATACCGGCACGCTGGGAGACGTATTTCACAATCGCGCTGGACGTGGCATTGATGGAATCCAGGCTGTCACCACACTCGATCAGTACGCAGGAGCTGAACTGACGGGTAGGGGTACGCACGCCAGACATAATTGGCGTTGGCAGAGAAATTTTGAACGTGGAAACCGCATCGTAGAAACGCTTCACGTATTCCAGACGGGTGTCACGCGGGTAGTTTGAGAACAGGCAGGCGGCTACCAGAATATAGAGGAACTGAGCGCTCTCGTAGATTTCGCCGGTCACACGGTTCTGAACCAGGTATTTACCTTCGAGCTGCTTCACCGCCGCGTAGGAGAAGTTCATGTCGCGCCAGTGATCGATAAACCCGTTCATCTGCTCGAACTCTTCTTCCGTATAGTCTTCCAGCAGATGCGTGTCGTATTTGCCCAGCTCAACCATTTTCACCACGTGAGCGTAAAGCTTTGGCGGCTCGAACTGGCCGTAGGCTTTTTTACGCAGGTGGAAAATCGCCAGACGTGCAGCGAGGTACTGATAATCCGGTGCTTCGCGGGAGATCAGATCCGCCGCAGCCTTGATGATGGTTTCATGGATATCAGACGTTTTGATGCCATCGTAGAACTGGATATGGGAACGCAGTTCAACCTGGGAGATAGATACGTTGTTCAGTCCTTCTGCTGCCCAGTCGAGAACTCGATGGATTTTGTCCAGATTGATACGCTCGGTAGTACCGTCGCGCTTTGTCACCAGCAGACTCTGATTCATGTGGGTTTTTACCTGTCCGTGAAATAAAAAATATCCCCCCGTTTATCCACAGGTCCGTCTTGTGACTAACTCTGTGGATAAATACTACATGTAGGGGTTTTGCGATAAGAAAAACGCTATATGGTGAGTATTCTAGTAAGGATTCTTTTCAGCACAAGGGTTGATTTTGACGTTAAATTGAGGTTGTGAAAGGGTAAAAAAGGCTAAGTCCTCGTACCGTAAGGCCTGGAAGACATGTCAATAATTAAGAAAAAAAATTCAAAATTTGATCGAGTGCTGATTTCTTCAACGAGAGGTCAAAATTGCGCAACATGATGTCGCGCAATCTTTATAAGAATATTTGATGACGTTAGTCGTTTTTGGCCGTTGTGTGCAACATATAATTAACATCCACACCCGGCGCGAGCTTGAATTTGTCCGTTAATGGATTGTAATGCAGCCCGGTCATGTGCTGCTCTTTGAGCCACGTCTGGTCAACCCAGCTCAATAACTCAGCAGGCTTAATGAATTTCTTCACGTCGTGTGTACCTTTTGGCACCATGCGCAGCACATACTCCGCACCCACCACGGCCATCAGCCAGGCTTTGCCATTACGGTTGATCGTAGAGAAGAAGACCTGACCGCCAGGCTTAATCAGTTTTGCACAGGCATTGACCACGGACTGCGGGTCGGGTACGTGTTCCAGCATCTCCATGCAGGTCACCACATCGTATTGATGTGCGTGCTTTGCCGCGTGTGCTTCAACGGTTTCCTGCACATATTCCACCTGGACGCCGGATTCCAGCGCATGCAGACGCGCCACCTGCAGCGGTTCAAACCCCATGTCCAGGCCGGTGACGGTTGCCCCTTCACGCGCCATGCTTTCTGCCAGGATGCCGCCGCCGCAGCCAACGTCGAGGACTTTCTTACCGAACAGTCCGCCGGAACGCTCCGCGATATAGCCCAGACGCAGTGGGTTAATGCGGTGCAGAGGTTTAAACTCACCTTCGAGATCCCACCAGCGGGACGCCACCGCTTCGAATTTGGCAATCTCTTCATGGTCAACGTTGTGAGCCACCGGGGATTTTTCGGCATTCATGGACGCTTTTACTCCTTATTTAGCAAGACTTCGGAGTATATCAGCCCGCGCGGGTGAATAAAGCTTATTGGTTTACCTCAATCACCGCGGCTGTGTTATAATTTGCGACCTTTGAATCCGGGATACAGTAGAGGGATAGCGGTTAGATGAGCGACCTTGCGAGAGAAATTACACCGGTTAACATCGAGGAAGAGCTGAAGAGCTCCTATCTGGACTATGCGATGTCGGTCATTGTTGGCCGTGCGCTGCCGGACGTCCGCGATGGCCTGAAGCCGGTACACCGTCGCGTACTATACGCCATGAACGTATTGGGCAATGACTGGAATAAAGCCTACAAAAAATCTGCCCGTGTCGTGGGTGACGTCATCGGTAAATATCACCCGCATGGTGATATTGCCGTGTATGACACCATCGTCCGTATGGCACAGCCATTCTCCTTGCGTTACATGCTGGTAGATGGTCAGGGTAACTTTGGTTCTGTTGATGGCGACTCCGCGGCGGCGATGCGTTATACGGAAATCCGTATGTCGAAAATCGCTCACGAGCTGATGGCCGACCTGGAAAAAGAGACCGTTGATTTCGTCGATAACTACGACGGCACCGAGCGAATCCCTGATGTCATGCCTACCAAGATCCCGAACCTGTTGGTTAACGGTTCGTCAGGTATCGCCGTCGGTATGGCAACCAACATTCCGCCGCACAACATTACGGAAGTGATTAACGGCTGCCTGGCCTATATCGACGATGAAGACATCAGCATTGAAGGGCTGATGGAACACATCCCGGGGCCGGACTTCCCGACGGCGGCGATCATCAACGGTCGTCGTGGTATTGAAGAAGCGTACCGCACCGGTCGCGGCAAGATATACATCCGTGCCCGCGCCGAAGTGGAAGCGGACGCCAAAACCGGCCGTGAAACCATCATTGTTCACGAGATCCCGTATCAGGTGAACAAGGCGCGTCTGATTGAAAAAATCGCCGAGCTGGTAAAAGAAAAACGTGTTGAAGGTATCAGCGCGCTGCGTGACGAGTCTGACAAAGACGGTATGCGCATCGTGATTGAAATCAAACGCGACGCGGTGGGTGAAGTTGTTCTGAACAACCTGTACTCCCAGACTCAGCTTCAGGTTTCCTTCGGTATCAACATGGTGGCGCTGCACCACGGTCAGCCGAAGATCATGAACCTGAAAGAGATCCTGAGCGCGTTTGTGCGTCACCGCCGTGAAGTGGTGACCCGTCGTACCATCTTCGAACTGCGCAAAGCGCGTGACCGTGCGCATATCCTTGAAGCACTGGCCGTTGCACTGGCAAACATCGACCCAATTATCGAGCTGATTCGCCGTGCGCCAACGCCGGCTGAAGCAAAAGCAGCCCTGATTGCGCGTTCGTGGGATCTGGGCAACGTGGCGGCGATGCTGGAACGTGCGGGCGATAACGCTGCGCGTCCTGAGTGGCTGGAGCCGGAATTCGGCGTGCGTGACGGTCAGTACTACCTGACTGAACAGCAGGCCCAGGCGATTCTGGATCTGCGTCTGCAGAAACTGACCGGCCTTGAGCATGAAAAACTGCTCGACGAATACAAAGAACTGCTGGAGCAGATTGCTGAGTTGCTGCATATCCTCGGTAGCGCAGAGCGCCTGATGGAAGTGATCCGCGAAGAGCTGGAACTGGTACGTGAACAGTTCGGCGATGAGCGTCGCACCGAAATCACCGCGAACAGCTCTGATATCAACATTGAAGATCTGATCAACCGCGAAGATGTGGTGGTCACCCTGTCTCACCAGGGCTATGTGAAGTATCAGCCATTGACCGACTACGAAGCACAGCGTCGTGGCGGTAAAGGCAAATCTGCGGCACGTATTAAAGAAGAAGACTTTATTGACCGTCTGCTGGTGGCGAACACCCATGACACGATCCTCTGCTTCTCAAGCCGTGGTCGTCTGTACTGGATGAAAGTCTATCAGCTGCCGGAAGCGAGCCGTGGCGCGCGTGGTCGTCCAATCGTTAACCTGCTGCCGCTGGAAGCGAACGAACGTATCACCGCCATCCTGCCAGTACGCGAGTACGAAGAAGGCGTAAACGTCTTTATGGCAACCGCCAGCGGTACCGTGAAGAAAACTGCGCTGACCGAGTTCAGCCGTCCACGTTCTGCCGGTATTATCGCGGTGAACCTGAACGAAGGCGACGAGCTGATTGGCGTGGATCTGACCTCCGGTTCTGATGAAGTGATGCTGTTCTCTGCCGCCGGTAAAGTGGTGCGCTTTAAAGAGAACGCAGTGCGCGCAATGGGGCGTACTGCGACCGGCGTTCGCGGCATCAAACTGGCGGGTGAAGACTCAGTTGTTTCCCTGATCGTTCCGCGTGGCGAAGGTGCCATCCTGACCGTGACGCAGAATGGCTACGGTAAACGTACGGCAGAAAGCGAATACCCGACCAAGTCTCGTGGCACGCAAGGCGTTATCTCTATCAAGGTTACCGAGCGCAACGGTTCTGTTGTGGGCGCGGTGCAGGTAGATGATACCGACCAGATTATGATGATCACTGATGCCGGTACGCTGGTGCGTACGCGCGTTTCCGAGATCAGCGTGGTTGGTCGTAACACCCAGGGTGTTATTCTCATCCGTACTGCGGAAGATGAAAACGTCGTGGGTCTGCAACGTGTTGCTGAGCCAGTGGATGACGAAGAGCTCGATTCCATCGACGGTAGCGTAGCGGAAGGTGATGATGACATCGCGCCGGAAGCGGACACTGACGATGATGCAGCGGATGACGCTGACGAGTAATGTCTCCTGATGTAAAAAGGGCCGGATTCCGGCCCTTTTCTTTTGCAGATGCAGATAAGTGAACGTTGCGACCTGGCGCGTTTACCGCTACCTTAACCACATTCTTGTTGACCCCGACGGCGGAGCCTCGCCCCTTTGAAATACCTCGTCTCCTTTCGTACCACGCTGAAAGTCTCTCGCTATCTGTTTCGGGCGCTGGCGCTATTGCTTTGGTTGCTGGTGGCGTTGTTCTCGGTGTTTTACATCGTTAACGCGTTGCACCAGAAAGAATCGGAGATCCGTCAGGAGTTCAACTTAAGCTCCGATCAGGCTCAGCGCTATATTCAGCGAACGTCTGACGTGATGAAGGAACTGAAGTACATTGCCGAAAACCGCCTGACGGCAGAGAACGGCATCCTTGCCATCCGTGGGCGTGATGACAAAACGGAAGTCCCGGATTTCGAGCCGCTGTTCCCGGATTCGGATTGTTCGGCGATGGGCAATGCCTGGCGCGGCTCGCTGGAATCACTCGCGTGGTTTATGCGCTACTGGCGTGACAACTTTTCTGCGGCCTATGACCTGAACCGCGTTTTCCTGATTGGCAGTGAAAACCTCTGCATGGCCGATTTTGGCCTGCGCGATATGCCCGTCGAGCGCGATGATGCGCTAAAGAGCCTGCACGAGCGCATAGTGAAATACCGTAATGCCCCTCAGGATGAACGCAGTAATAATATCTTCTGGATAAGCCAGGGGCCACGCATGGGCGTCGGGTATTTCTATGCCCTGACGCCGGTGTATTTGGGTAATCGCCTGCAGGCATTGATGGGCATTGAACAGACCATCCGCATGGAAAACTTCTTCACGCCGGGCAGCCTGCCGATGGGCGTGACTATTCTGGATGAAAACGGTCATCCCCTGATTTCACTCACCGGGCCAGAGAACCGTTTGCAAGTCGATCCACACTGGATGCAGGAGCGTTCGTGGTTTGGCTACACCTCGGGCTTCCGTGAGCTGGTGTTGAAGAAAAGCTTACCGCCATCGTCGCTGAGTATTGTCTATTCGCTGCCTGTCGATATGGTGCTGGAGCGCATTCGCATTCTGATCCTGAACGCCATTTTGCTGAATGTGCTGGTGGGTATCGTGTTGTTTACACTGGCTCGCATGTACGAGCGGAAGATCTTTATCCCCGCCGAAAATGACGCCCAGAGAATGGAGGAGCACGAGCAGTTTAACCGTAAAATTGTCGCCTCCGCCCCGGTGGGGATCTGTATCCTGCGCACGCAGGACGGCACGAACATCCTCAGTAACGAGCTGGCACATAACTACCTGAACATGCTGACGCATGAAGACAGACAGCGGTTGACGCAGATTATCTGCGGGCAGCAGGTTAACTTTGTGGACGTACTCACCAGCACCCATACTAACCTGCAAATTAGCTTTGTTCACTCGCGTTATCGTAACGAAAACGTGGCGATTTGCGTGCTGGTGGATGTTTCTGCGCGCGTGAAGATGGAGGAGTCATTACAGGATATGGCGCAGGCGGCGGAACAAGCCAGCCAGTCGAAATCCATGTTCCTTGCCACCGTCAGCCACGAATTACGTACTCCGCTGTACGGGATTATCGGTAACCTCGATCTGCTGCAGACCAAAGAACTGCCGAAAGGGGTCGACAGGCTGGTGACGGCGATGAACAACTCCTCAAGCCTGCTGCTGAAAATCATCAGCGATATTCTCGACTTCTCTAAAATTGAGTCCGAGCAGCTGAAAATTGAGCCGCGTGAGTTCTCTCCACGCGAGGTGATGAACCATATCAGCGCCAACTATATGCCGCTGGTGGTGCGTAAGCAGCTGGGACTTTACTGCTTTATCGAACCGGATGTGCCGCTGACGCTGCAGGGCGATCCGATGCGCCTGCAACAAGTCATCTCTAACCTGCTCAGCAACGCCATCAAATTTACCGACGTCGGCTGTATTGTGTTGCACGTGTGTCGGGCAGGGGACTACCTGAGTATTCGCGTGCGGGATACGGGAGTGGGTATTCCGGCGAAGGAAGTGGTTCGTCTGTTTGATCCGTTCTTCCAGGTGGGGACCGGTGTGCAGCGTAACTTCCAGGGCACCGGGCTGGGTCTGGCGATCTGTGAGAAGCTGATCAGCATGATGGACGGAGATATCTCCGTGGATACTGAGCCAGGTATGGGAAGCCAGTTCACCATCCGTATTCCGCTCTATTCGGCGCAGTACCCGGCTAAAACAACGGTCGATGGGTTGAGCGGTAAACACTGCTGGCTGGCGGTGCATAACGCATCGCTGAATGATTACCTGACGGCACTGCTCATTCAGAGTGGTGTGGGGGTATCCCGTTATGAAGGTCAGACGCCGGATGCGGATGATATGCTCATCACGGATGGCATGCAAAAACAGACATGGCAGGGACGAGGGACGGTGATCTTCTGTCGTCGTCACATCGGCATTCCGCTTGAGCATGTTCCGGGGGAATGGTTGCATAGTGTGGCAACGCCGCATGAGCTGTTAGGTTTGCTGGCGCACATTTACAGCGTGCAGCTGGAAGACGGCGAGGGCACGGCCGCATTGCCGTCACCGGACTCTCTGACACCGGCGAACGACGATATGATGATTCTGGTGGTGGACGACCATCCTATCAACCGTCGTCTGCTGGCCGACCAGCTTGGTTCATTGGGTTACCAGTGTAAAACCGCCAATGACGGCGTGGATGCGCTGAATGTGCTGAGTAAGAACCATATTGATATTGTGCTCAGCGACGTCAACATGCCGAATATGGACGGTTATCGCCTGACGCAGCGCATTCGTCAGCTTGGGCTGACGCTGCCCGTTGTGGGCGTGACGGCAAATGCTCTGGCGGAAGAGAAACAGCGGTGTCTGGAATCAGGCATGGACAGTTGTCTGTCGAAGCCGGTTACGCTGGACGTTCTCAAACAGACGCTGTCAATTTATGCCGATCGCGTAAGAAAAACGCGGACATAAAAAAGGCCCATAAGGGCCTTTTTTGTTTGTTCTCCCTCTCCCTGTGGGCTGAGGGTTCCCCAGTAATTTTGTTCTTCTTAAGCAATTAAACTATTTCATTGAAATATAAGACTTATAGCGATTCCATGGTCCGGCTGAAAATCGCCGAAGCGTTTCCGTAAGGCCGGGGCGAGGCGCAGGGATGCGCCGAGAGGGTATTGCCTGCAGGGATGCAGGCTAATGCCCGACCCGAAGCCTGAAGGAATAAGCTGAGGG